>BNJV01000458.1_pt1 | contig 549292 bp, 902 predicted proteins | sample 8540591 | NCBI WGS metagenome assembly BNJV01 (sample SAMD00202457, study PRJDB9452) | human saliva metagenome | host: Homo sapiens | reverse complement strand
CAATATTTTTTCGTGGTCAGTTACTCATCTCCTCATCACCACATCAGGTGCCATCATTGTTCAGGTCCTCGAACAGTGGGCCTTAACAAACGTTGTTGCAGTTCAGTAAAGTCCTGTCATTTCACCAACACTATAACTTATCTTTGACGGTTACAGGTCACACCTGCGCCGGTGTTTCACCGTAATTGCCGTATTGGTAGTACCGTTATCTCATTGGCTGATTTTCATTGCCAGCCCGGTCAGTTACGATTTCTGTTGCTGGCTTCGATGTAGCATCCTTCACCTCTTTGCACTTTCTTTCAGGTCAGTAGCAGCCGCCCATCACCCGTGTTCAGCTGTCAGGCGTCAAGCCCATTGTCAGTACCTTTACCAACAGCCTGCTCACCTTTTGATCCATCCGGGATTTGCATCACTACAGGCATAGTCAACCTCAGCCTCATCAGCCCCTGTTTCAGCCCGCGTTCCCGACAGCCACTTTACAGCCGTCTCCGTTAGAAGCTTACCAGACCGCCGATGAGTTGCAGCCTCGGTGTTACTGGCGCTTCATTATAGCATTATTCATAATCTGATATTTGACCATATTAGCAGATGGCAACATAGTTCTTATTGCCTGAGTTTGAACCCTGACTATCCCTGGCTGGCCTTTCAGAGTCGGTTACCCATCATCAGCCCGCACATCAGGCGCAACACCACCAATTCGTCCTCGAACACCATTTCATTGGCCGTCCGGAGCCCAGCGTCATCACGGCATACTTCACCGTCAGTTCTTCAGCTCGGCGTTCCCCGACAACCCTTTAACAGTTGGGTCGTGGGCACCATCAGAAAGCAGCATTCACTCGTCATCAGCAGCCGTATTTCCCGGCGTCATTACGCCCGCCGCCGGCTTCATTCACCCGATTTGATTTAACACACCGTCGGCGACGGTCGGCGCCAGTTTCATTGGCCCGAGTTCGACCTTCGGATCCGTCCTCACTTTTCCGGTCAAGACCATCACCCGTATCAGTGGCGTAACATCTATCACCGTGAACCTCGAACACTTTATCTGGTGGCCGAGTCTGGCCTCATCAAACAGCAGCGAAGTCCCAACTATGCCCGTCTTCTTGTAGATGGTCAGCAAAGCACCAGCTGGTGGTCTTAACTGTACTGCAGCTTGTCGTCCGTAGCCGGTTATCCCATTGACTTTTTCGCCCGTCAGTTATTGACTTATTCGCCGCCGCTTGATGGGCATTGCTACTTTTCAGTTCCGCACCATCTTCATCATCGTCTGCGTTCAATATCTGAGCTCGTCGCGGCCTCTTTAGCGATTATTTCACAGTCTGTTACCCGTCCATCCGAGCCTGCGATCACTGGCTGCGGCATATCATCCTTTGCTCATCAGTTCTCAGTTTGTCACATCTGGCGTTCCTGAGTCATCTGCTGTTAAGTCACAGTAACTCCGTTAGAAAGTTGTTGGCATTCCGTCGTCGGTACGTATTTCCGGCGTAATAACGTTGTCATGGCATCATCCATAAGAGTCTGCGCTGGGTCGATATTACCGTTGGCGACAATGGCGCTGGTTTCATTGGTTTGTGCTTGGATTCGCTCGATTCGATCCTCAATATTCTTCAGATCAGGCACCCATCATTCGTATCAGGTGTGTCACTATCTGTATTCTTTCCGTACAGTTATTAGCCCAGTTACTGATTCATCTGGATTTGTGATTACTGGCATATCAAACTTCAGCCATCAGTTCCCCGTCAAAACACATCCGGCAACCCCGACACCTGGTCATACCACAGCCAGCATTCACTGCGTCACGCCCCGGCGTTACTACAGCTTGTTACAGCATTGTTCAGTTCGTGTTGGCCTGCCGCCGCCGCATGCCGGTTACAGCCTCATTGCCTGAGTTCGGAGCTCCCTTGACCGATCCTCAGCCAGCCTCTTCAGCCCGCTGGCCTCCACGCTCCGGCCCGCGGTCACATCAGGCAACCAGCCCCGACCTCATTCCAACAAACCATTGCCTGCGCCGAGTTCCCGGCCTCCACAGCCAGCAAAACCCTGTCTCATCATCCCCCGCCTGGGTCATTCGGCAACCCATCATTTCAGACGGTCGCGTCACAGCCCGCCGGTAGGTTCCACCCGCCACGTCAGACGTTCAGCCGTCACTGCCATCGATTGGTATTTTCATTACAGTTCGGTGCCGCCGATTCTCGATGCTGATCCTTCGATTCAGCCTTTGCATCTTTTCAGGTCAGCAGTTGTCTTCCATCATCATTCGTCCGTTATATCAGGCACGCCGTTCAGCCTGCGTTGTTACGCACAGTTCGTTACCTGATCCGCCCGATTTGTGACAGTACAGTCAGCCACCACGAACAACATTGGCGATACACCTTGCCGTTAAGTCAGGCGTCATTCGTTTGCAAGCTGCTTCATTCGAGCCGCCGCCGAGAGCTTCCTGGCACATATTTGTTGGCGCGCCTTCATTCAGAGCTCAGGCTGGCTCGACAGCCGGTGCCACCGGCAGGCAGCCTCTTCATTGGCCAGCCGACTTGACTTCGGCTGCTTTTCGCACGTTACCATCTCCACGCCCGTCAGTCTGCGTCAGGCGTGTCATCATTCGTGTCTTCGTACAGTTATTTTCAGTCTGTTACTTTTGAATTATCACTTCAGGATACTGGCTGGCACATCAAACTTTGCGCCTCATCAGTCTCCTGAAGCTTCTGCTGGCGTTCGAGTTGCACCAGTTGTTGCGTCATAAGGCCCACAGAGCTGTTAGTATCTACCGTCGCCGTAGTAGCCGCTTTCCCGGTGTTGTCATTATGTTTAATATAGCATCATCTATGAAGTCTGTGTTGGTTTGAGTTGCTGGAGATACCGGCAATACAGTTCATTGGTTTGTGTCGATTCTCGGATCTCGATCCTCGCTGGTTTCCTTCAGGTCAGTTACCCGCTCCATCAAACATCCGCCCAAACATCGCGGCGTAACACATCTGCACCGAACACCTCATTCAACAAACCCAGCCCACCAGCCCCGCTGTTCCGGCCTCTGTCAGCCACAGCAGCATCCCTGTCCTCTCAGTTGTACCACCTGGCAGCCCCACTGTCTTCAGATGGTCACATCGTCGGTAGCCCACCACAACGCCGGTCAATTGCCGTCGTCGCTGTCGACGTTCGTTATCGATTCTTGTTGGCCGATGCCGATCTCTTCGAGTCTGCGCCCTCGCATTTCAGCTCCGTCACCGGGTATCCGCTGAGGACCAGACCGTCGCATCCGAACGTTGTTTCACCAGTCTCGTTGCCTGACCATCCGCCCAGATCACAGGTACAGTCACTGTCGTCTCTCGTATCGCGTCCCAGATGCCCGTTGCCCGTTTCAGGCTTGCTTCAGGTCCACGCTGTTGTAGAAGCCGAGTTTTCCCGGCGTAATAATGTTAGCGGCATTTCATTCATAATCATTCGGTGCCGAAAGCTGATATTACCGGCAGCCAGTTTCATTGGCCTGAGTTTGACTTCGGACGGTCTCGGCTACGCCGTATCACCATCTTCATCATCAGCCATCAGGTACATCACGCCCAGGTCCTCTCAACTTGGTCGCCCAGGCTCAGACCGATTTGTGATATACCGCTTAAACCTTCACGAACAGTCCGGTGGTCACATTCGGTGCCTCGATGCCGTTCAGGTTGTCGAAGCGCCGGTTATTCGTCGTCAGAAGCCGTGGGCCCCGGAAAGAGCATTACGCGTACTGTTCGTTGGGTTTGATATTGTTGCTGGTGATTGGTGTCAATTTTTCCGAGCCACCCTGAGCCCGCCATTATTTCTTCGTGAGTCAGCACCACCTGGTCATCATTCGCAGTTCGTCATATCGCGGTGCCATCATCTGTAGTCTCCTCTGACTATATCTGAAGGTTCAGTAGCGACACCGAAGATCCCTGGCTTCATGAACACAATTCCTTTTCATCATTGTCTCAGCACTTTGAGTTCCACTTACCTTCGTTATCATGTTGTCATTTGCAGGTCTTCATCGTAATCGCCAGCCGTAGGGTCATCTGTTGTCGTTATTTATTTCGCGGTCAGCATTTTCACTACTGTCCGGTCATTTACCCTGTTACGGGTTTTATTATTCCATTACCGCAACACCAGCATCCTCAATATTCAGACAACAGCCTGCAGCTGCGCCGCACAGCCGATGCTCATCCCAGAAATATCTCGTTACATGTATCAGTTGCTCACGGCACACCGTTTCACATTTCATCCCATCGCATCACGGTCGTCAGCCTGCCAAGCCGTTTGACACCCCTTTTGCTGCAGCAGCTGATACCAGATTGCCCGCCCGGCAGGCACCAGCAGCACCAGCGCCCGCGTGGCCTTGCAAAGAAGTTCAGTTGATTCCGCAATGGTCGTCTGCCCACGTGCCAGTTCGGTCGTCGGGTCACGTACAGCACCACCTTCCGCATTCGTTAAACGCAGCCAGCCATTAGTGGTCTGCAACAGGTCGTAAATCGCCCGGTGTTCATCATTCGTTATTCATTCGTTTCATATTTGCAGACATCGGCTCATTGCAGCAGAGCCCAGGTCCGTCTGTATTTCGGTCATCAGGTACACCATCACCATCGTCAACGTTGATTGGTTCGACCGACTATCCTTCCGTAAAAGTCAGGTCTCCACCATCTAGACCCTCCATATAGACTTTAAAGGCTATTTATTTCATCGGCTTCCCAGCATGAACACAGAGTCGAAACAGTCAGGATCCGTACCACCGTCACAGACAGTCATCGCAGGCCTTGCACCCTGATTGTTAACGCCGCCTGAGTTTGCACGGTCGGCGACCTACCTGGCTCGCGCCAACACGCCGTCGCAGCATTAACCCGCCTGCCTGGCTCAATCATCGATCATGCTACCTCAGCGACGGCGTATCCCATATAAACGAATATCGTTAGTCACGGTTAAGGCTGGTAGTCAAACAGTTCATTCCCCGACGGCAGAAATCCCAGGTGCAACACATCAGCGTTCATATTTCACCTCAGTAACCCCATTACAGACCAACCGATTGTCAGAGCCGAATCACGTCCGGCTTTGAAGAGGTTTGCGCGGCCTTTTCTCCAAGACAGCTATCGATCAGCTACCACCAGAAGACGCACTTGTTCATCATGTCTATTACATCTCGCTTCAAATAGTAGCTCATTACTTGGTACATATCATTATTTTTTAGATACAAATAGTCGTGGTTCAGTACGGCCACATTCTTCACTGCCGCCGTTGATTATCGGTTATTCAGCTTTTTTTTACCAACTCCGTCCAGATCGATCGTTGCATTGTCACTGGCACCTTTTCCATAGTCAGCCCTTTCACCGAACATTGCTCACCTGACAGATTCACCCAGTATAGAACAAACACCGGGGCCAGCCACAGGCTCACCACAGCAGCGGCCCATTCGGCGCCTCAGCACCTGAAGCGATGCTCTGAAGCCCAGTTTTTTGTCGCGCTTGGGTGATCTCATTGCCTTTCCCGTTCACTGGCATAGTCCAACACCAGCCTTCAGTTATGTAGAGGCAGGACCATTATTGTCGATTTCAGCCAACACTTTCCGCAGGGACATAGTCTGATTATTCACCCAGGCTGGTAAAAGCCCAGGTATGTGAGATGAGGAAAGCTATCAGTCGGATTTGTATCCCTGCCTGGTCGGATAGTAATGTTTTTGACTGGCGTACCGAGAATGGCAGAGGTGGCCAGAGCAGGTCGGTTAATAATGAGGTCCACTATACACTAGCTGGGGAGACAGATGGTGTTTTGGACTATGCTCAGGACAGACTATACCAAGGAAGATAGTGATGGAATCCACCTAAATGTGACAAAAATGGGCTAAATTAGCTAGGTCTTGGGGGCATACAGATGATGGGCCATATAATGGTAGGTACCTATTAAACTTCTTTGATGACGACTCTCTATACGCAAATTGAATCTATCAAGGTAAACAATGTTCAATTTGAAAGGAGGCTGATGAGTACTCTAGGAAGGTGCCAATTGATAATGCAACGATGCAGTCTGGATTAATTGGAGTTGTAACAACAACGATATTGTAATAAAGTTAAAAATGGCGCTACCCTGACTAGCCTAGGTCTAGCCGATAAAAAATCAACTTTACAACGACTTGGGTCAGAGGAGATGGCAAAGGCTGATACTGGAGGCTACGACAATGGGTTTATCCTAAAAATAATGATAATGTACCAACACTACCAACAAATGAGTGGGAAGGTAATGAATACTATTTAGGCAAGGGGATTAAATTAATAGAACATGATGGAACTAAGTCAAAGGATGGAAATTTTTACGAGTGGCAAAGCTGGTAAGTCAGTAAGCTATAATGCTAGAGAAAAGGCCATAGGTCCACCGTATCCTTTTAAAGCTGGACAGTACAGTTCGAAACTTCTAATAGTGGTTGGGTCCTATATATAAATGAGGTTATACCAAAGGAATTATTAAAGTGTATAGACACTGATAATGTACACCTAGGAGTTTCTACTGTCAGGGTGAGATAACGGCTTCTAGCCCTATTAAGCTAACCGTAGCCCCTAACGTAGTGGACTTATATCTACTAAGGATACACCGTCACTAAGTATAGTCAATGGTGATTGGAGTAAGGTAGAGCAGGTTAGAGATACCTTAGGCCAAGCAGGTATTTAAAGGAGTAACAGGCCAGAGTAGGTCATATACAATAGAGTACAAGCTCAAGAGCAGCGTTAGCAATCAAGAATTTTGCAAAGGCCTTAAATGAATATATCACAACGAATAATGACCAATTGAATTTTGAATCTGGCTGACAGCGGACTTTGTCGACTCTACAAATATGTTCCTAAATATAAGGAAGCCAGATGGTGGAAAACCAAATAAAAATACTACAAAATTCCTACTCAAATGCTCTTTATGGAGGTCCTAGATACAGACAGGACGGCCTCATACGACTTTTACAGAGGATGAAAATCCGAGTCAGACAAGTTCAACGTTGATACTGATGGTGATGGTGTACCTGATGGCTAGGAAGTTCTTACGGACAAGACTGACCCTAAAGATGCAAAATCATACCTGGTAGTGAAGCCAGATGTCACTACTAAGAATATAGAAGCAACAGGTGCTCAGACAATTGTCGGTAAGGTACCAAAGACGATTTACGATAATCCTGCAGATACTAATAAAAAGCTGGCTGCGACTAATACGGATGCAGGAGAAGTTAGTGTAAAGGCCTATAAGTACGTAGCCGATGATACAGACTATACAACACAGCCTGTTAAGGCCCAGACGACTATACCATTTGCAGGTCTAACAGATGGAAACTTCACTGTTAATGTTCCTGCAGGTACATTTGCAGAAGGCGACAAGGTTATACTAGTTGCCTACTCACCAGATGGAAATAATCCTAAGGTATCAAGCACTACAGTAAGGGTAGGAGCAATCAAGGTAACCTTTGATACAAATGGCGGTAAAGTCGTCTGATGGGACAAATGCTGATAAGGTAGTTAATGCCGTAAACGGTAATGCAACACAGCCAGAAGAACCAACAAGAGATGGCTCACTGAGTTCCTAGGTTGGGCATCTACAGCTAATGCAACAGCTGCAGAAGCTGGTATCCTGAATAATATTGAGGATGCTAAGGAAGTATTTGCAGTATGGAAGGATAATAAAGCCCCTGTAATAGGGAATATAAATGACCAGACAGTAGTAGAAAGAAATGCAATTACAGAAATAAATAGTAACAACAGATGACCCTCACAGCAACAGTTGACAGTGAAAGACCCACCAAGTGGCTTACACATACAGTAACGGAAAGATAAGTGGAACCAAGTGTTACAAGTTGGGGTAATGATGAAAAAGGAATTTTACAGTAACTGTGAGAAGCCAAGGATCCTTCAGGTAATACATCTACTAAGACCTTCAAGATTATAGTCCAGAGGATACAGACATGATGGCACACTGATGTAACAGATACAGATGATGATGGAGATGGAGTAACTGATACAGAAGAAATAGCCAAGGATCAGATCCAAAGAATCCAAACTCAAGGCCACATGGGAACTGTAAACTAATTTAGTCACCAACAACAATATCAAACCCAACACAGACAGTTATAGATGAAAATGCTACTAACAAATATAGTAATAACACCAGGAAACACAGCTTCTACAGTAACAGTAGATACTAGCAAGCTTCCTAACGGAGTTACTTACGACCCAACTACTAAGACAATATCAGGAACACCAGATGTAACCAAACTGGACTGGAAGAGTTTAAGAAATTTGAAGTGCTGTATGTAGTCACAAATCCAGATGGGTCTAAGGTTACAAAGACTATAGAGATTAGAGTTGAGAGGGATACAGACGGTGATAGATACACCTAATGTAACTGATACAGATGATGATGGAGATGGAGTAACTGATACAGAAGAAATAGCCAAGGGATCAGATCCGAAGAATCCAAACTCAAGGCCAATGGGAACTGTAACACCGGTATCACCAACAACAATATCAAACTCAACACAGACAGTTATAGATGAAAATGCCATAACTAACATTGTGATTACACCAGGAAATACAGCTTCTACGAGTAACGGTAGATGCAAGTGTTACCAAACGGGTAACATATGACCCAACAATAAAGACAATATCTGGAACATCAGATGTAACAAACTGGGGAACTGATGAAACAAAGAAGTTTGATATACCTGTAGTGATCACAAATCCAGATGGATCAAAAGATAACAAAGACTGTTGAAATAACTGGTTTCAAAAGAGATACTGACGGAGATGGAATACCTATATAACAGATACGATGATGATGGAGATGGCTATACTGACCTAGAAGAAAATGCAAAGGGAACAGATCCGAAGGATCCAACATCAAAGCCAACAACAGGAATAAGTCCAATAGCTGACCAGACTGTGGTAGAAGGAAATGCAATCAGTGAAATAACAGTAACAACAGACAATCCTAGCAGCGACAGTAACAGTTAAGGACCTACCGACAGGTGTGACATATGACCCATCTACAAAGAGATAAGTGGAACACCAAGTGTTACAAGCTAAAGTGATGAGACTAAGGACTTTACTGTAACAATAGAGGCCAAGGACTCAGCAAACAATGTGGTGACTAGGAGCATTTTAAGATAAGTGTTCAAAGGGTACAGATAGTGATGGTACACCTCGATGTAACTGATCATGCGGATGACCGATGGAGAGGGTAACTGATACAGAAGAAATAGCCAAGTGATCGATCCGGAAAGAACAAACTCGCCAGGGGAACTCTAAAATAATTGCAGTATCACCAACAACAATATCACAAACCCAACACAGACTCTTATAGATGAAAATGCTATAACAAACATAGTAATAATATGAAATACAGCTTCTACAGTAACAGTGAATAGCGTAAAGCTTCCTAATGGAGTTACTTATGACCCAACAACAAAGACAATATCAGGAACACCAGATGTAACAAACTGGGGAACTGATGAAACAAAGAAGTTTGATATACCAGTAGTAATCACAAATCCAGATGGTTCAAAGGTAACTAAGACTGTAGAAATAACTGTACAGAGAGATACAGATAGTGATGGTACACCTGATGCACAGATACAGATGATGATGGAGATGGAGTAACTGATGCAGAAGAAATAGCCAAGGGGTCAGATCCAAAGAATCCAAACTCAAGGCCAATGGGAACTGTAACACCGGTATCACCAACAACAATATCGAACCCAACACAGACTCTTATAGATGAAAATGCTATAACAAAATATAGTAATAACACCAGGAAACACAGCTTCTACAGTAACAGTAGATACAAAGCAAGCTACCAAACGGAGTAACATATGACCCAACAACAAAGACAATATCTGGAACACCAGATGTAACGAACTGGGGAACTGATGAAACAAAGAAGTTTGATATACCAGTAGTAATCACAAATCCAGATGGATCAAAGGTAACTAAGACTGTAGAAATAACTGTACAGAGAGATACAGACGGCGATGGAATACCTGATATAACGGATACAGATGATGATGGAGACGGCTATACTGACCTGAAGAAAGTGCAAAGGGAACAGATCCGAAGGATCCAACATCAAAGCCAAGCACAGGAATAAGTCCAATAGCTGACCAGACTGTAGTAGAAGGAAATGCACTCAGTGAAATAACAGTAACAACAGACAATCCTACAGCGACAGTAACAGTTAAGGACCTACCGGCAGGTGTGACATATGACCCATCTACAAAGAAGATAAGTGGAACACCAAGTGTTACAGGTTGGGGAAGTGATGAGACTAAGGACTTTACTGTAACAATAGAGGCCAAGGACTCAGCAAACAATGTGGTGACTAGGACATTTAAGATAAGTGTTCAAAGGGATACAGACAGTGATGGTACACCTGATGTAACTGATACGGATGACGATGGAGATGGAGTAACTGATACAGAAGAAATAGCTAAGGGATCAGATCCAAAGAATCCGAACTCAAGACCAATGGGAACTGTAACACCGGTATCACCAACAACAATATCAAACCCAACACAGACTCTTATAGACGAAAATGCTATAACAAATATAGTAATAACACCAGGAAACACAGCTTCTACAGTAACAGTAGATACTAGCAAGCTTCCTAATGGAGTTACTTATGACCCAACAACAAAGACAATATCAGGAACACCAGATGTAACAAACTGGGGAACTGATGAAACAAAGAAGTTTGATATACCAGTAGTAATCACAAATCCAGATGGATCAAAGGTAACTAAGACTGTAGAAATAACTGTACAGAGAGATACAGATAGTGATGGTACACCTGATGTAACTGATACAGATGATGATGGAGATGGAGTGCCTGATACAGAAGAAATAGCCAAGGGATCAGATCCAAAGAATCCAAACTCAAGGCCAATAGGGAACTGCAAACACTAATGTATCACCAACAACAATATCAAACCCAACACAGACTCTTATAGATGAAAATGCCATAACTAACATTGTGATTACACCAGGAAATACAGCTTCTACAGTAACAGTAGATACTAGCAAGCTTCCTAACGGAGTTACTTATGACCCAACAACAAAGACAATATCAGGAACACCAGATGTAACAAACTGGGGAACTGATGAAACAAAGAAGTTTGATATACCTGTAGTGATCACAAATCCAGATGGATCAAAAGATAACAAAGACTGTAGAAATAACTGTTCAAAGAGATACTGACGGAGATGGAATACCGGATATTACAGACACAGACGATGATGGAGATGGTTATACAGATTTAGAAGAAAGTGCCAAGGGGACAGATCCGAAGGATGCTACATCAAAGCCAACAACAGGAATAAGTCCAATAGCTGACCAGACTGTAGTAGAAAGTAATCCAATAAATGAGATAACAGTTACTACGGACGACCCAAGTGCAACAATTACAGTTAAAGACCTACCAACAGGTGTAACATATGACCCATCTACAAAGAAGATAAGTGGAACACCAAGTGTAACAAGTTGGACAGGAAATGATGAGACTAAGGACTGCACCTGTAACAGAGGCCAAGGCCCAGCAAACAATGTGGTGACTAGGACCTTAAGATAAGTGTTCAAAGGATACAGACAGATGATGGCCACCTGATGTGACAGATACAGATGATGGAGATGGAGTACCGATACAGAAGAAATAGCAAGGGATCGATCCAAAGAATCCAAACTCAAGGCCAATGGAAACTGTAACACTAAAGTTTCATCACCAACTGTGTGACAAATCCAAATCAGACTGTGAGTAGATGAAAAGCCAATAACAAGCATAGTAATAACACCAGGAAATACAGCTTCTACAGTGACAGTAGATGCCTAGCAAGCTTCCTAATGGAGTTACTTACGACCCAACAAAGACAATATCAGGAACACCAGATGTAACAAACTGGGGAACTGATGAAACAAAGAAGTTTGATATACCAAGTAGTAATAACAAATCCAGACGGATCAAGGTAACTAAGACTGTAGAAATAAGTGTTCAAAGGGACTAATGAGTGATGGTACACCTGATGTAACAGATACAGATGGATGATGGAGATGGAGTGAACCGATACAGAAGAAATAGCCAAGGATCAGATCCAGAACTTCAAAACTCAAGGCCAATGGGAACTGAGAACACCTAGTATCACCAACTAGTGTGACAAATCCAAAATCGACAGTTATAGATGAAAAATGCTATAACAAACATAGTAATAACACCAGGAAACACAGCTTCTACAGTAACAGTAGATACTAGTAAGCTTCCTAACGGAGTTACTTATGACCCAACAACTAAGACAATATCAGGAGACACCAGATGTAACAAACTGGGAACTGATGAAACGAGAAGTTTGATATACCCGTAGGTGATTACAAAATCCAGATGGATCAAAGGTGACAAAAGACTCATGAAATAACTGTTCAAAGAGATACTGATAGTGACGGTATACCTGATATACAGACACAGACGATGATGGAGATGGCTATACTGACCTAGAAGAAAGTGCAAAGGGAACAGATCCGAAAGGATGCTACATCAAAGCCAACAACAGGAATAAGTCCAATAGCTGACCAGACTGTAGAAAGAAATCCAATAAATGAGATAACAGTTACTGGACGACCCAAGTGCAACAATTACAGTTAAAGACCTACCAACAGGTGTAACGTATGACCCATCTACAAAGAAGATAAGTGGAACACCAAGTGTTACAGGTTGGGGAAGTGATGAAACTAAGGACTTTACTGTAACAATAGAGGCCAAGGACTCTGCAAACAACGTAGTTACGAGAACATTTTAAATTACTGTTCAAAGGATGACAGATAGTGATGGTACACCTGATGTGACAGATACAGATGATGATGGAGATGGAGTAACTGATACAGAAGAAATAGCTAGGGATCAGGACCCAAAGAATCTGAACTCAAGGCCACTGGGAACTGTACACAGATGTCATCAACAACAATATCTAAACCCAACACAGACAGTTATAGATGAAAATGCTATAACAAACATAGTAATAACACCAGGAAACACAGCTTCTACAGTAACAGTAGATACTAGCAAGCTTCCTAACGGAGTTACTTACGACCCAACTACTAAGACAATATCAGGGACACCAGATGTAACAAATTGGGGAACTGATGAAACAAAGAAGTTTGATATACCAGTAGTAATAACAAATCCAGACGGATCAAAGGTAACTAAGACTGTAGAAATAAGTGTTCAAAGGGATACAGATAGTGATGGTACACCTGATGTAAAGCGAGATACAGATGATGATGGGAGATGGAGTAACTGATACAGAAGAAATAGCCAAGGGATCAGATCCAAAGAATTCAAAACTCAAGGCCAATGGGAACTGTAACACCGGTATCACCAACAACAATATCAAATCCAAATCAGACTGTAATAGATGAAAATCCAATAACAGGCATAGTAATCACACCAGGAAATACAGCTTCTACAGTAACAGTAGATACTAGCAAGCTACCAAACGGAGTAACATATGACCCAACAACAAAGACAATATCAGGAACACCAGATGTAACAAACTGGGGGAACCGATGAAACAAAGAAGTTTGATATACCTGTAGTGATTACAAATCCAGATGGATCAAAGGTAACTCAAGACTGTAGAAATAATCTGTTCAAAGGGATACAGACGGTGATGGTACACCTGATGTAACTGATACGGATGACGACGGAGATGGTTACACAGATGCAGAAGAAAATGCTAAGGGAACAGATCCAAAAGATTCTACATCAGTACCAACGACACCAGGAAGTACAACAATTGCAAATCCTACACAGACAGTTATAGACGAAAAAGCCGATACAAGTATAGTGATAACACCTGGTAAATCCAAGTACAACTATAACAGTAGATACTAGCAAGCTTCCTAATGGGGTTACTTTACGACCCAACAACAAAGACAATATCAGGAACACTAGATGTGAACTGACTGGGGTCCAAGTGAAGAAACAAGGAAGTTTGAAGTACCAGTTGTAGCTCAGAATCCAGATGGAACAACTGAAACAAAGATTGAGATCACAATACAAAGGGATACTGACAATGATGGTATACCTGATGTGACAGACACAGATGACGATGGAGATGGAGTAACAGATACAGAAGAAATAGCCAAGGGATCAGATCCAAAGAATCCGAACTCAAGGCCAATGGGAACTGTAACACCGGTGATCACCAACTAGTGTGACAAACCAAATCAGACTGTCATAGATGAAACAGTTAACAAGCATATAGTAATCACACCAGGAAATACAGCTTCTACAGTAACAGTAGATACTAGCAAACTACCTAATGGAGTTACTGGCGACCCAACAACAAAGACAAGATATCAGGAACACCAGATGTAACAAACTGGGGTCCAAGTGAAGAAACTAGGAAGTTTGAAGTGCTCAGTAGTAGTTACAAATCCAGACGGTTCAAAGACTACTAAGACTGTGAGATAGTAGTTCAGAGGGATACTGATAAGGATGGAAACCCAGACGTAACAGATCCAGATGATGATGGAGATGGTTATACTGATGCACAGGAAAAGACAAAGGGAACGGATCCAAAGAATTCAAACTCTAAGCCTTCAACTCCAGCAACCCAACTAATCCTTCAAATCCTAACAGGACAGGAACTGGAAACAAGCCTGATACTGGTAGGATTGCAGGTAAGGATGGATAGATACAGCTACTGATATATCTAAGAAGTTCTTTGGTAAGTCTAAGACTGTTATAGTAGTAAGGAGCGACCTGTTCCCAGATTCAATGACAGCTTCAGTTTTAGCTAAGCTATTGAATGCCCCAATCCTACTTAACCCAACAGACAAGCTTGATTCAAGAGTGGCTGAAGAAATTAAGAGATTAGGTGCAACAGAAACAATCATAGTCGGAGGTACAGATTCTATATCTGATAGAGTTAGAGAGGAATTAAAGGCCTTTGATGCTGATAAGGATGTAGAAAGAATAGCTGGTAAGGACAGGTATGGTACGTCTGAGATGGTAGCTAGAAGGGTTATAGGTATTACAGGCAAGAAGAATACATGCAGTAGTAGTCTTTGCAGGCCAGGTATTCCCAGATGCCCTATCAGTTGGTACATTTGCATCAAGAGATGGATATCCAATCCTACTAGTTAAGAAGGACCTAATTCCAAGTCAGATTCAGAGGGTAATCAAAGACCCAGACATAGACAAGGTATATAGCAGGTGGTACAGATACTATATCTATAGACAGAAGCCAAGCTTCCAAAGGTAATTGAAAGAATGGCTGGTAAGAATAGGTATGAAACATCAGCCGCTCATAGCTAAGTCTAAGTTCCAGGGTGCAAGTGGTAGCCTTCTCGTAGCTTCAGGTCAGCAGTTTGCAGATGCTTTAGTAATATCTCCTAGATTCTGGTAAGCACAACCCACCAACATTATTGGTTTCAACAAATGCTAGCAGTAACCAGGAGGTAAAGAGGTATATTCAGCAATCTAAGATTACTAAGCTTATAGCAGTAGGTGGAGAAAGATACCTCCATCAAGCATTATTGACAGCTTGATAAAAATAAGCTATTAAAGACCCAAAATATATTTAAGGCTTAGTGTATTTTTATAGCTTGAAAGATGGTTAAAATATATTTAAGAAAAATAAAAATATAATGTAAATGAGTTGTAGCTAGCCCATATTTACGATGGTAATGTGGGCTAGCTGCGTGATAGGAGAGCGATTGTCTTAAGATGATCAAGCTTTACAGATGAACTGGAAAAATTTCTAAAAGCCTAATTTAGGTAAAATTATTGAAAAATATAGTCTTACGTGAAAGCCAGTTATATGCTCAAAGTATAATTTAAGTCAAAGATACATATTGAAAAATAAATACAGACTCAACTAGTGATTTTATTTTATGAAAAACGATTGTAGGGTGTTTATAACGCTACTTAGGGTATCATAAGATGGTATTATAGTTAGAAACAATATATTGAAGTAGTAATAGATATAATAAACAGGCTTAATAAAAAGAATTAAGAGAAATTTAAAGTAGTTAAAAGTTCAAGCTAAATACAAGGAGGTATCTTAATGGATCATTTGGATGTTTTAGATTCAAGAGAAAAAGAAAAAGGTTTGAGCCAACCTAAATATGGTACGAGAAAGCTGTCTATAGGGACTAGTTTCTTGCTTACTAGGCTTTATAGATGTTTGTAACAGCACCTGTACCAAGTAGTGCAGCAGGTATTCAGGCGAGATCGATGGACAATCAAGTACACTACACCTGGCTGGTGAAACTGATGGCGTTCTAGACTACGCTAGGGACTCGACTTTTTCTAAAGAGGATAGCGATGGAATCCATCTTACTGTTACTAAGTGGGCAAAGCTACCTAGTTCATGGGGTGAGACTGACAAGGGGCCACACAATGGTAGGTACCTATTAAATTTCTTTGAAGACAGGTTCTTCACACAGATTGATTCAATCACAGTGAATGGGGGTTGAGTTTGAAAAAGAAGCAAACGGAGTCTCTATGGAAGGTACCAATTAATATTAAGACATTCAAGTCTGGTTCAATAGGCGCTATAACAAACACTGACGTTGTGATAAAGCTTAAAAATGGCGCTACCCTAAGTAGTCTGGGCCTTGATTCTACAAAGATTGACTTTACTACTACATGGGTTAGGGGTGATGGTAAGGCAGACAAGGGAGGATATGACAATGGATTTATCCTTAAAAATAATCCAAACCACCCTACAGAGCCTTCTAATTCAAGTGCAGGTGACGAGAACTATTTAAGAACAGGTGTTAATGGTTTTGGGTCTGATGGTACTCAGTCAAAGGATGGTAACTTCTCAGGTGGTCATGCTGGTAAGGCTGTAAGCTTTGATGCAAAAATAAGGCTATAAAGTCAACTGTATCATTTAAGCCTGACCAGAATTTCCTTCAGGCCAACACTGGCTGGGTCTTATACATCAATGAGGTTATACCTAAGGAATTATTTAAATATATAGATACAAATAATGTAAGGTTAGGGTGTCTACTTCTACAGGTAAGATAACGGCTATTAATAATCCCATTAAACTAACTGTTGACCCTAATGGTAATGGCCACATATCCACTAAAGATACCCTGAATCAAGTATAGTAGGGGGCGATTGAATAAGGTCAAGCAAGTAAGAAATACCTTTAGACTCACAGGTATTTTATGACTTGCAACAGAGAAGGTCATATACAATAGAATACAAGCTTAAGAGCAATGTTACTAACCAGGAATTTGCAGATGCACTAAATAAGTACATTAAAGAAAATAATAGCCAGATGAACTTTGAGTCTTGGCTTACAGCAGACTTTGTAGACTCATCAGGTGCATTTCCTAATATTAGAAAGCCAGATGGTGGTAAGCCTAACAAGAGGGTTCAAAATACATATTCTACTGCATTCTTAGAAGTATTGGATACTGACAAGGATGGACTTTATGACTTTGTAGAGGATGAAATAGGTTCAGACAAGTTCAATGTTGATACTGACGGTGATGGTGTGCCAGATGGACAGGGAGTACTTGGTTGATAAGACAAAGCCAACTGATCCAAAAACTCATACCTAGTGGTAAAGCCAAATGTCACAACAAAGAACATCGAAGCAAATCAGAATCAGACGATTGTAGGTACAGTACCAAAGACTGTACATAAGAATCCAGCAGACAATAGTAAAAACTTAAGTGCTACTAACACAAATGCTGGAAATGTAATTGTAAAGGCTTATAAGTATGTAGCAGATAATACAGACTATACAAATCAGCCAGTTAAGGCCCAGACAACTATACCATTCTCAGACTTAACAGCTGGTAACTTCACTGTTAACATTCCTTCTGGCACATTTGCTGAAGGCGACAAGGTTATACTAGTTGCTCACTCACCAGATGGAAAGAACCCAATGGTATCAAGCACTACAGTAAAGGTAGGAGCGATAAAAGCAACATTTGATACAAATGGTGGTCAGTGGTCTGATGGAACAAATGCTGATAAGGTTGTTAATGCCGAAAATGGTACTGCAACATCAGCCAGAGTGAGCCAACAAGAGATGGCTACCAGTTTCTAGGATGGGCATCTACAGCTAATGCAACAGCTGCAGAAGCTGGTATCCCAAATAATATTGAGGATGCTAAGGAAGTATTTGCTGTTTGAAGGATGTAAAGGCACCTGTAATAGCTAACATAGGCGACCAGACAGTAGTGGAAGGAAAGTCTTTAACTGAAATACCAGTTACAACAGACGATCCAGATGCAACAATAGCAGTAAAAGATTCACCAACAGGTGTAACATATACAAATGGAAAGATAAGTGGAACCCAAAGGTTGATAACTGGGGTCCAAAATGAGGAAAAAGAGAATTTACAGTAACTGTAGAGGCTAAGGATCCTTCAGGTAATACATCGACTAAGACTTTCAAGATAACAGTACAGAGAGATACTGATAAGGATGGAAATCCGGACATAACAGACCCTAGATGATGATGGTGATGGATATTCAGATGCGGATGAAAAGGCAAAGGGGTCAGACCCTAAAAATGCTGGCTCAATACCAGCTACTATTATTGGTCCAATAGAGTCTATGTCAATAGAAAATCAGGAGCAGACTGTTGTTGATAAAAACCAACAAAAAGAATAAATATATATCCAGATAATATTGACTCAAATGCAAAAATCGATAGAACAAAGGTGCCATCTGGACTTACTGTAGACGATTCTGATCCAGGAACAGCAATAATCACTGGTAGCCCAAATATAACAGATTGGGGTCCAGATGAAGAAACAAGAAGGTTTTGAAATACCAGTAACAGTAACAAACTCAGATGGTTCTAAGGTAACTAAGAAGGTAATAATAACAGTACAGAGAGACACTGATGGTGACGGAGATCCAGATGTAACAGATCCAGATGATGATGGTGATGGAGTAACAGATGTTGAAGAAAATGCAAAGGGGTCAAATCCAAAGGATGCTAACTCAAGACCAGCTGCAGTAATAACTCCAGTAAGTCCAACAAGTATAAGTAATCCAAAACCAGACTGTAGTTGATGGAAAGCCAGTAGCAAGTGTGGTAATCACACCTGGTAATTCAGATGCAACAGTAACAGTGGATGAAAGCAAACTTCCAAATGGAGTAACTTTACGACCCAACAACAAAGACAATCTCTGGAACACCAAAACGTAACAGATTGATACACAACTGAGGAGACAAGAAAAGTTTGAGATACCAGTAGTAGTAACAAAACCCAGACGGTTCAAAAGACTACTAAGACTGTAGAAATCACTGTACAGAGAGATACTGACAAAGATGGAGATCCAGACGTAACAGATCCAGATGATGATGGTGACGGAGTAACAGATGTTGAAGAAAAAGGGCAAAGGATCAGATCCAAAAGGATGCTAACTCAAGACCAGCTGCAGTAATAACTCCAGTAAGCCCAACAACTGTAACAAATCCAAACCAGACTGTAGTTGATGGAAAGCCAGTAGCAAGTGTGGTAATCACACCTGGTAATTCAGATGCAACAGTAACAGTGGATGAAAGCAAACTTCCAAATGGGGTAACTTTACGACCCAACAACAAAGACAATTCTGAACACCAAACGTAACAGATTGGGGTCCAGCTGAAGAAAATAAAAAGTTTGAGATACTGTAGTAGTTACAAATCCAGACGGTTCAAAGACTACTAAGACTGTAGAAATCACTGTACAGAGAGACACTGACAGGGATGGAGATCCAGATGTAACAGACCCAGATGATGATGGAGACGGAGTAACAGATGTTGAAGAAAAGGCAAAGGGATCAAATCCAAAGGATGCTAACTCAAGGCCAGCTGCAGTAATAACTCCAGTAAGCCCAACAACAATCTTGAATCCAAACCAGACGGTGGTAGATGGAAAGCTTAGAATAAGTGTAACAATTACACCAGGAAACCCAACAGCTACAGTAACAGTGGATGAAAGTAAGCTTCTCAACGGAGTTACATATGATCCAGTAACAAAGACAATCTCTGGAACACCAAACGTAACAGATTGGGGTCCAAGTGAAGAAACTAGAAAGTTTGAGATACCAGTGGTAGTTACATCCAGACGGTTCAAAGACTACTAAGACTGTAGAAATCACTGTACAGAGAGACACTGACAGGGATGGAGATCCAGACGTAACAGATCCAGATGATGATGGAGATGGAGTAACAGATGTTGAAGAAAAGGCGAAGGGATCAAATCCAAAGGATCCAAACTCAAGACCAGCTGCAGTAATCACTCCAGTAAGTCCAACAACTGTAACAAATCCAAACCAGACGGTGGTAGATGGAAAGCTTTTGAACAAGTGTAACAATTACACCAGGAAACCCAACAGCTACAGTAACAGTGGATGAAAGTAAGCTTCTAACGGAGTTACATATGATCCAGTAACAAAGACAATCTCTGGAACACCAAACGTAACAGATTGGGGTCCAACTGAGGAGACAAGAAAGTTTGAGATACCAGTAGTAGTAACAAACCCAGACGGTTCAAAGACTACTAAGACTGTAGAAATCACTGTACAGAGGGATACTGACAGGGATGGAGATCCAGATGCAACAGACCCAGATGATGATGGAGACGGAGTAACAGATGTTGAAGAAAAGGCAAAGGATCAAACCAAAGGATGCCAACTCAAGGCCAGCTGCAGTAATAACTCCAGTAAGCTCAACAACAATCTTGAATCCAAACCAGACGGTGGTAGATGGAAAGCTGATGAACAAGTGTAACAATTACACCAGGAAACCCAACAGCTACAGTAACAGTGGATGAAAGTAAGCTTCCTAACGGAGTTACATATGATCCAGTAACAAAGACAATCTCTGGAACACCAAACGTAACAGATTGGGGTCCAACTGAGGAGACAAGAAAGTTTGAGATACTCAGTAGTAGCAACAAACCCAGACGGTTCAAAGACTACTAAGACTGTAGAAATCACTGTACAGAGGGATACTGACAGGGATGGAGATCCAGACGTAACAGACCCAGATGATGATGGAGATGGCTATACAGATGTAGATGAAAAGGCTAAGGGCACAGATCCGAAGGATGCAAACTCAGTACCAGGAACTGCAATAAGTCCGATAGCTGACCAGACGGTAGTAGAAGGTAGACCAATAGATGAAATTACAGTAACAACAGATAATCCTGCTGCTACAGTAACAGTTAAGGACCTACCAACAGGTGTAACATATGACCCATCTACAAAGAAGATAAGCGGAACACCTACAGGTTAACAAACTGGGAGTCCAAAACGAAGAAACAAGAGAAATTACAGTTACAGTAGAGGCTAAGGACCCAACAGGAAAGAAAAACTACTAAGAAGTTTAAGATAACAGTACAGAGAGATACTGATAGGGATGGAGATCCAGACGTAACAGATCCAGATGATGATGGTGACGGAGTAACAGATGTTGAAGAAAAGGCAAAGGGATCAAATCCAAAGGATGCTAACTCAAGACCAGCTGCAGTAATAACTCCAGTAAGCCCAACAACAATCTTGAATCCAAACCAGACAGTGGTAGATGGAAAGCCGGTAACAAGTGTAACAATTACACCAGGAAACCCAACAGCTACAGTAACAGTGGATGAAAGTAAGCTTCTCAACGGAGTTACATATGATCCAGTAACAAAGACAATCTCTGGAACACCAAACGTAACAGATTGGGGTCCAACTGAGGAGACAAGAAAGTTTGATATACCAGTAGTAGTTACAAATCCAGACGGTTCAAAGACTACTAAGACTGTAGAAATCACTGTACAGAGGGATACTGATAGGGATGGAGATCCAGACGTAACAGATCCAGATGATGATGGTGACGGAGTAACAGATGCTGAAGAAAAGGCAAAGGGATCAAATCCAAAGGATGCTAACTCAAGACCAGCTGCAATAATTACACCAGTAGCGCCAACAACAATCTTGAATCCAAACCAGACAGTGGTAGATGGAAAGCCGGTAAAAGTGTAACAATTACACCAGGAAACCCAACAGCTACAGTAACAGTGGATGAAAGTAAGCTTCCAAATGGAGTAACTTACGACCCAACAACAAAGACAATCTCTGGAACACCAAACGTAACAGATTGGGGTCCAGCTGAAGAAACTAGAAAGTTTGAGATACCGGTAGTAGTTACAAATCCAGACGGTTCAAAGATTACTAAGACTGTAGAAATAAGAGTGAGAGAGACACTGACAGGGATGGAGATCCAGATGTAACAGACCCAGATGATGATGGAGATGGTTATACAGATGTAGATGAAAAAGGCTAAGACACAGATCCGAAGGATGCAAACTCAGTACCAGGAACTGTAATAAGTCCAATAGCTGACCAGACGGTAGTAGAAGGTAGACCAATAGATGAAATTACAGTAACAACAGATAATCCTGCTGCTACAGTAACAGTTAAGGACCTACCAACAGGTGTAACATATGACCCATCTACAAAGAAGATAAGCGAACACCACAGGTTAACAACTGGGGTCCAAAACGAAGAAACAAGAGAAATTACAGTTACAGTAGGGGCTAAGGACCCAACAGGAAAGACTACAACAAAGAAGTTTAAGATAACAGTACAGAGGGATACTGATAGAGACGGAGATCCAGACGTAACAGACCCAGATGATGATGGTGACGGAGTAACAGATGTTGAAGAAAAGGCAAAGGGATCAGATCCAAAGGATGCTAACTCAAGACCAGCTGCAGTAATAACTCCAGTAAGCCCAACAACTGTAACAAATCCAAACCAGACAGTGGTAGATGGAAAGCTTTAGTAACAGGTGTAACAATTACACCAGGAAACCCAACAGCTACAGTAACAGTGGATGAAAGTAAGCTTCCTAACGGAGTTACATATGATCCAGTAACAAAGACAATCTCTGGAACACCAAACGTAACAGATTGGGGCCCAACTGAAGAAAATAAAAAGTTTGAGATACCTAGAGTAGTTACAAAATCCAGACGGTTCAAAGACTACTAAGACTGTAGAAATAAGAGTAGAGAGAGATACTGACAGGGATGGAGATCCAGACGTAACAGATCCAGATGATGATGGTGACGGAGTAACAGATGTTGAAGAAAAGGCAAAGGGATCAAATCCAAAGGATGCTAACTCAAGACCAGCTGCAATAATTACACCAGTAGCGCCAACAACAATCTTGAATCCAAACCAGACAGTGATAGATGGAAAGCCGGTAACAAGTGTAACAATTACACCAGGAAACCCAACAGCTACAGTAACAGTGGATGAAAGTAAGCTTCCTAACGGAGTTACATATGATCCAGTAACAAAGACAATCTCTGAACACCAAACGTAACAGATTGGGGTCCAACTGAAGAAACTAGAAAGTTTGAGATACCAGTGGTAGTTACAAATCCAGACGGTTCAAAGACTACTAAGACTGTAGAAATCACTGTACAGAGGGATACTGATAGGGATGGAGATCCAGACGTAACAGATCCAGATGATGATGGTGATGGAGTAACAGATGTTGAAGAAAAAGGCAAAGGGATCAAACCAAAGGATGCTAACTCAAGACCAGCTGCAGTAATAACTCCAGTAAGCCCAACAACTGTAACAAATCCAAACCAGACTGTTATAGATGAAAACCAATAACTAATATAGTAATCACACCAGGAAACCCAGCAGCTAATGTAATAGTAGACAACAGTAAGCTACCAAAACGGAGTAACTTACAACCCAACTACTAATACAGTTAGTGGTACACCAGACGTGACTGACTGGGGTCCAAGTGAAGAAACTAGAAAGTTTGAAGTGCTTAGAGTAGTTACAAAATCCAGACGGATCAAAGGTAACTAAGGACATAGAAATAGTAGTACAGAGAGATACTGATAAGGGATGGAGACCCAGACGTAACAGATCCAGATGATGATGGAGATGGTTATACTGATGCACAGGAAAAAGACAAAGGGAACGGATCCAAAGAATTCAAACTCTAAGCCTTCAACACCAGCAACTCCAACTAATCTTCAAATCCTAACAGGCCAGGAACTGGAAACAAGCCTGATACTGGTAGGATTGCAGGTAAGAGAGGATAGATACAGCTATGATATACCCTAAGAAGTTCTTTTGTAAGTCTAAGACTGTTATAGTAGTAAAGTGGAGCGACCTGTTCTCAGATTCAATGACAGCTTCAGTCTTAGCTAAGCTATTGAATGCCCCAATCCTACTTAACCCAACAGACAAGCTTGATTCAAGAGTGGCTGAAGAAATTAAGAGATTAGGTGCAACAGAAATAATCATAGTCGGAGGTACAGATTCTATATCTGATAGAGTTAGAGAGGAATTAAAGGCCTTTGATGCTGATAAGGATGTAGAAAGAATAGCTGGTAAGGACAGGTATGGTACGTCTGAGATGGTAGCTAGAAGGGTTATAGGTATTACAGGCAAGAAGAATACTGCAGTAGTAGCATCAGGCCAGGTATTCCCAGATGCCCTATCAGTTGGTACATTTGCATCAAGAGATGGATATCCAATCCTACTAGTTAAGAAGGACCTAATACCAAGTCAGATTCAGAGGGTAATCAAAGACCTAGACATTGACAAAGTATACATAGCAGGTGGTACAGATACTATATCTAAGGCTGCAGAAGCCAAGCTTCCAAAAGTAATTGAAAGAATGGCCGGTAAGAATAGGTATGAAACATCAGTTGCCATAGCTAAGTCTAAGTTCCAGGGTAGCAAGGAAGCCTTCGTAGCTTCAGGTCAGCAGTTTGCAGATGCTTTGCTAATATCGCCAATATCAGGTAAGTACAACCTACCAACCCTATTGGTATCAACAAATGTAAACAGCAACAGGGAAGTCAAGAAGTATATCCAGGAGACTAAGATAGGCAAGCTAACAGCTATCGGTGGAGAAAGATATGTTCCATCAAGCATTATAGATAGCTTAACTAAATAGTAAATTGTAAAATTGCTAGAAACATCCAATTTAGAAGCAGGGTTCATATTCACATAAGTGGATATGAACCCTGCTTTATTATGTCAATGATCATTACATGCGTACAGAGTGAAAATAGCCAATAGTCGTACAAATGAGATATTATATAAAAATTAAAGGCTATAATAGATTAGAGATGGTCTATATATTACTTATATAATTTTTAACAAAATAGGAATTTTTTTCTTAAACATATTGTATAATCTTATGATATATAAAAAATACAACTACGATATAAATTTACAAATATAATATTTAAGTCTTATATATGTAAAACTTAAAAATAGTAGATTTTTGTTGGTTTTATATTATAATAAAAAGAAATAATATTGAATACCAAACTATTTTGTTTTAAAATAGTAAGAACGCTATGACTTTTATTCGTGAGATGTAGACAGTTTTACCTGTAAAAAGCGACTGATATATTTTTAAACAATATAAAAATATTTAATCATTAAATATAAAGTGGTTGATATTTTGGGGGTTTGGTATTTGTAATATATATTTATATAGTTTATATTATTTAATATGATATAAAAACCAGTTTTAGGAGGTGGTATGGGAAAAGGCATACAAAGGGGCTTAAAAAGGAATTTTTAAAAATAAGTAAAAAGAAAAGGAGAAAAAGTAAGGTATGAAAAATTTAAGAAAAATTAGTGCTATATTTATAGCACTGGCGATGGTATTGAGTGTATATCATCACCGTCTGGATTAAAAGTAAGTGCTGATGAACACAAGACTACTTTAGTAATCCATAAGATAGTAATGCCGAAGGATAAGATGAATGCTCATATGATAATGAGGATAGGCAAGATGGCAAGAAGTATACAGGTGCTAAAAATAACAGATATGTCATACTGATGGTGGGAACAGAGGTTGCAGGTGTAGCTTTTGATATCTACAAGAGGATCGATACTAATGAAGCTGGTTCTTTAGCAACTAATGATCCAATCTTTGGAGGAAAAGCTGCTGCAGATAGTGGCAAGTTCTTCAAGAAGGTACAGGGTCCACTATTGACAACAGCAACTGGGATTGATGTTCCTAATTTAGTTGATGGTGTATACATGATAGTTGGAAAACAAGGCTGCATCTACATACAATAGTGCGGATAAGAAGATACTTTTCAGAAGCTAAGGCTGTTCCAGCTAGAATAGAGCTACCATTAACCAAGCCAGATGGTAGTGGTTTATTCGGTACTGCTGATGCAGATAAGCTTCACCTATATCCAAAGAATACTGAAGAAAAGCCAGAAATCGATAAGACAGTAGAGACCCTAGTTAACAAGTATCAGAGTACAGAAGTAGGTAAGAAAGTTACTTGGTACTTACAGCTTACTGCACCAACTGATATTAAGAACTATAAGGTATTAAAAGTTATCAGATACATTCTCTAACCTCGCTAACTTACCAGACAGGTAGTGTTGTAGTTAGTATGGTTCTGGAGCAACTTTTGATGCTGCAACTTACCAAACTTTAGTTAAAGACACTGACTATGAAGTTGATGAAACTGTGAATAATGCAGTTACAATAAAACTTAAAAGACGCAGGTATTGCAAAAGCTATCTGCAGGAGACAAGGTAATAGCTTCAGTTGATACTGTTATAAATGATAAGGCTATAATGGGTAAGGATATACCAAATGATGGCTACACTATAGAATATGGTCACAAGCCTGGTAATGATGGAACTAAGGACAAGCTTCCAAGGGAAAAGGAACCAAAGGTTGTAACTGGTGGTAAGAAGTTCAAGAAGGTTATTGAGGGTACTGATACAGCCCTAGAAGATGCCGTATTCGAACTACATGATGATACTACTGTAGTTAATTGGTCAGATGCACTAATAGCAGCTAATAAGGAAGCCATTGATGCCGGTAAGTTTGCTATAAAGAATGGTTCTGCTTATGAAGCTACTTCAGCAGCTAAGCAGCCGACAGCTGGACAGCCAATATACCTAAGATCAATTGCAGATGGTACTTTTGAAATCAAGGGACCAGAATACTCAAGCTGGCAGAAGCAGAAGTGGATACAGCAACTAATTCAATAGTTAATGATGGTAACCCTATAACTCATAAGTGGAATCTTGTCGAAGTTAAGGCGCCAAACGGATATGCCCTAAACTCTACTCCAGTTGAGTTTACAATTAACGCGGCTTCTTATTTTGTTGACCCAACAATAGCTAGTCCAGTTGCTCAGGCCCCACTAAAGGTTAACAATAAGAAGGTAACTATTCCACAGACTGGTGGTATAGGTACTGTAATATTCGCAGTAGTAGGTCTAGGACTTATGGGATTTGCTGCATATGCTATGAAGAGAAACTCTAAGGAAGACTAATTAATATAAAAAGCTGGAGGAAATTTTTTATGAAAAAGTACTTTAAAAACTTAATAAAGACAGCTTTCATATTTGTTCTAGGCTTTGTATTAACTCTATCAGTAGTTTCAGCTGATACGACAACTTCTGTCCAAGGGCCTGCAAATGGCAACCAAGTAAATTTCACTATCCACCTTGGTAGTAATTCATTTTCAGGAACAGCTAGCAATAAGAACTTTGAAAACAGGACCCTTTTGCTATGGAAGCTGGATACTCACCTAGTAGGTAGTCAAGAATCTATAGATAAACAAAAAGTTAGAACTTGTAAAGAAGCTAGCAAGCGTTAAAAATGAGGATTTGACTAAAATATGGTGAACCTATGAAGACAGATAAGTCTGATAAGGATGGTCTGATTAAGCTCCTACTAAATAAGGACACTTTTATTATGTTAGAGAAGACCTTTCAAGTGGAATAAAAATCACCTTTAATCTCAAGCTTTGTCATAGTGGTAGAAAAGGTTTCGACAGGGAATGTTGATATATACAATAAGTATGTACGACCACCCAATCCATACACTCCACCTGGTAAAAGAAATTCCACCAAAAAGTTTGTGAAGGTAGATTATGATGATACTAGCAAGGTTCTTGAAGGTGCTATATTTAGGTAGCTGTAAAAACAGGAGGATACCTATAGGACTGTAATTAAAAAAACATTTAACTTATGCAGTTATTTCGAATGAAAAGGGAGAATTCACTGTTGAAGGCCTTCCAAAGGGAACCTATTACCTAATAGAGACAAAGGCTCCAAGAGGATACCGTCAGCTAGCTAGTCCGATAGAATTTACTATTGACGACAACTCAGAGAATAACTTCACTGTTACACAGGTGAAAAACAAACTTGATGCAAATTATATCCCAATTAAAACCACAAGATGGTGGAAACATAGTCTATAAATACCAACTAATAAGATTGTGGTTCCGAAGACTGGTGACATAATGCTTCTACTATTAACTATAGGAGGAGGCTTACTAGCTATACTAGGACATCTAATCTTAAGGGATGAGAAAAATAGTTTTTACCCAAGTTTTTTTAGGAGGCTCTAGTGTCAGATTTGTTAGAAACAGAAAACAAAAGTTGAAAAATTCAAGTGAAACTACTAAAAATACAAATACAAGGAAGAGGAGAAAAAGCAATGGCCATTTCTAGTAGTATTTATACTAGGGCTATTGGTAATGTCCTATCCCTTGGTATCACGCTTTTATTATAGGATAGAGTCTACACAGCAAGTTGAATACTTTGATGATGAAAAGAAAAAGCTAACAGAAGCAGAAGTAAGAAAAAGGATAGAGTTGGCCCATGCCTTCAATAAATCCTTAAACAATGTAATTTCAACTGATCCATATGTTAAAAAAACGAATGGAAGCAGGAAGACTAGAATATGCCCGTATGCTTGAAATAAATGAGCTAATAGGGCATGTTGAAATACCGAAAATTGACACTGATATACCTATCTACGCAGGTACGGTAGAGGACGTTCTTCAGAAGGGCGCCGGTCATTTGGAAGGTACATCTCTTCCCGTTGGTGGCTCTAGTACCCATACAGTTATAACTGCTCATTCAGGACTTCCGACAGCCAAGCTATTTCACCGACCTTTCCAAATTATGGTTGGAGACAAGTTCTTTATACATAACTTGTCCAGGGTACTGGCTTATGAGGTTGATCAAACAAAACCGTAGAGCCTTCAAACTTTTAGTGATTTGCTTATAACTCACACAAGGATTATGCAACCCTATTTACATGCACGCCTATAATGATCAATACACACAGGCTCCTGGTGAGAGGTCATAGGGTGGCATACAACCCACATGAGTTTGATTCCTTGAATAAGAAGAATAAGAAGATTTTCTGGTTGAAGACTATAGGCTTTTGTATTATTACTACTATTGATAATACGATGGATATACAGGAAAATTAGAAGGAAGTCAAAAAAGGGCAAAGATATAGTTGAGAATTAAAAAGTGAGCTTCAAACATAGGATAAGTAAAAAGTAAGTTTAAAAAGCGATAGATAATTTTCAATAAGCAATATATAAACTACATATAGGGGGCTGGGAGCCCAGTCCCATATGGGTTTATATCTGGGTGATAAGGGCTTATCACTCGGATATAAGCTCTATATAAACAGTACAGAGTTTATTTAATTAGAGATAATAAAGTGATAATAATAGATATATTATAGATATATTAATATAAAAAGTAGGGTGAGAATATGGGAAGAAAGACTTAGGAAAAAGATAAGAAGAGTCAAGGAAAAATAGAATATTAAAGAAAAACTATAAAAAAATAGGTAAAACATGAGGTTGACCAAAAATAGTTTTAGGGGTTGTATTTATCCTAGGCTTCTTGATAGCTGTATACCCCATTATTTCTCAGATGTACTACAGTGTCGAGTCTACCCAAGAGATTAAGGATTTTCGATGAGAATAGGGAAAAGGATGGCCAGGTCAGAGCTAAATAGAAAAAATAGAACTAGCCAAGGGCTATAATGCTTTTCTAAAACCAACTAATCTCAAGGATCCATACAAGGACAAGCAAAAAGAGGGTATAGCAGAATATGCTAGGATGCTCGAGGTTCACGAGAAGATAGGCTACGTAAGTATACCAAAGATAAGGCAAAAGTTACCTATCTACGCAGGGACAGCAGAAACTGTACTAGAAAAAGGGAGCAGGCTATATGGAGGGAAACATCACTCTTATTGGAGGTGCTAGTACCCATACAGTAATTACAGCACATAGGGGCCTACCAAGTGCCACTATGTTTAGACACCTAGATGAATTAAAGAGGGGTGACATTTTTTTACATACACAATATAAGAGATAGTGCTAGTACATAAGGTTGACAGGATTCTTACTGTAGAGCCTTCAAACTTTAAATATGTCCTAGTTGATGCAGGATATGACAAGGCAACCTACTTACATGTACGCCATATATGATAAACTCACACAGGCTACTGGTTACAGGACACAGGGTACCTATGTACCACCAAAGAAGACTATTGATGAAGTTCCACCATTTGTATGGTTAAAGAACATATATGTCTTCATAGGAGTAATGATACTTTTTGGCACTACTTATATTCGTTTTATTTAATAAGTGGTTGAAAAAGGATAAAAGAAGACAAAAATATAAAAACGAAAAAGAACTTGAATAATTATGACACTTATGATACCAACAAGGTGGATTTAGTATAGATAAAAATAAGTTAAAAAGTAAGTTAAAAAAATTTGGTTGATTGTATAATCAATTTGTACAACTGAATAAAAATGATTCATTGCGAATCCTGTGTTAAAATATAAGTCGCTAAAACAAATTCTACAGGAGGATCACAATGAATCAACTTAATTTTAACACAGAAAAAGAGAAACTTTAAACACCTAAGTGAGTATGAAAGAGGAGAAATTTATGCCATGATCAAATTAGGTTGCTCAATATCTTCTATTGCCAGGCACCTAAAAAGGTCAAGAACCACTATTTACAATGAACTTAAACGCGGTAGCGTAGAACAAATAAAAAATGACCGCAAGGTCATAGTCTATTATCCTGATGCAGGACAAGCCCAGTATGAAAGAAACAGGGAAAACCTCAAAAAGAAGTTCAAAGCATTGGAATGTATGGACTTTATCAGATTTGTTGAAGCATCATTTAAGGAAAAGTTTTGGTCCTTGGATGAGTGTTATGGTAGAGCAAGGTTGGAAAATCTATTTGAAAACACAGTCTGCACAAAGACACTATACAACTATGTTGAACGTGGATTTTTGAAGATAAAAAAACGTGGATCTACCTCAAAAACTAAAAAGAATTCCAAAAGTCTACAAAAGTCAGAACAAATAAGAAAAAAACTTGGAAAAATCAATATCTGAAAGGCCAGAAAATGTAGATTTTAGAGTAGAATTTGGACATTGGGAGATAGATACCGTAATTGGCAAAAAAACCTCAGACCAAGATGTTTTGCTGACGATAATAGAACGAAAAATCTAGATATTATAAAGCTATAAAAATCGATTCCAAGTCTTCAAAACCAGTAAATGATGCACTTTTTAGACCTTATAATGGAAAGTAAAACAAAAGTTTCAAAAAGTATTCAAGACAATAACAAGTGACAATGGTTCAGAGTTTTCAGGACTAAGTGATATTGAATCACTCGTATCCATATACTTCTGTCATCCCTACTTCATTTGAAAAGAGGTAGCAACGAAAGGCATAATGGTATATTGAGACAATTCATTCCTAAGGGAGGAGAAGTATAAATGACTTTAGTGAAGATGAAAATCATGTATTATGTTGACCTAATAAATGCTAAGCCTAGAAAAATTCTTGGATACAAAAACTCCTGAAGAAATCTTCGATGAAGAGATGGATAAGATATACTCTACGAGTGTTGTGGCTTAGTATAAAAGCCTTCCTGTAAATATTAGTTTACTCGCCCTAAAATACTAGTCAAGACTAAAATGAATAGGCTAAGCCTAGTCTTGACATATATTTCAGGTCAAGTTCTGATATTTTGGCAGGAAGGACAAAAAGTGTACAAATTGATATTGCAATTTTGGAAGTTAAAAATTTTTAAAAAGTAAAGTTAAAATGTAAGGTAAGAAATTTAGCAATTATGGAAACAATAAATTTAACGGGATGAGAGGTATAAAATGTTGAGAGATTTTCTGAAAAACAATAACGATCTTGCTGGTCGTTATGATGATTACACATATTTGCCGCACTCAGCAAGTGGTGAAGGTCTATCGGGAAGTGATATTTCCCAAGGAGGCATAAGCTCTATATGGCATGACCTATTTGGCTTTGGAGATGCGGAATCTAAACCTACGGAGTCTAAATCTACGGAGTCAAATGAAGTAGAGGTAGATACTAATGAAAAATCTAATTCTAATAATGATTCTGTAGAAACAGAAGATAAAAATGAACCTGCAGATCAAATAGAAGTAGGAGAACCAACAGACACTGTAGTTAGTGTTAGTGAAAAGGATGAATCCATAACACCACTTTACCAGAACCTGATTATTGACGTATCGGATAATCTAGGTGGCAAGGTGAACGCAGTAGAATTCAAGCTAACTCAGACTAGTCCTAAGTCTAACGAAGCAAATGTTAGGACTGGTAAGACTATAAGAGGTAAGTTAGTATTCAATGGATTAGAGAAGGGCGAATACCTTCTTGAAAACTAGTAAGAACTTGACTGGCTTTGACCAGACAAGGCTAAAGTATAAGGTAACTGTATCAGATGATGCCCGTAATAGTGTTACTGACCTATTAAATAATAGGGAAGCCAGTACTACTACAGGCAAGGAGTCTATAGTTAACAATAACCTAATCCTGTCTTTAGAGGCAAAGAAGACTTCTGGAAATATAATAAGTATACCTATTAGTATTCAGGCCCTAAAGAGGGATAAGTTGACAAGGCTAAGTCTATATGCTGACCTGAATGAGGCATTTGCTGACCAGACCTATAATATATCAGCTGGTGAAGGAACATACAAGTCAGGAAAGTACAAATTTACGGATATAAGTTTTGATTCAAGTAACAAGTGGACAGCTAATATTAAGCTTAAGATAAAGGATGGAAAGCTTGATAAGGCAGATGTAAAGAAAATTTTTGAAAAATATATACCTAGACAATGACGGAAAGAAAGTCAACATAACAAGCCCATTATTATACATGTCAGAAGTAGTAGAAAATACTAAGTTGAACGTAGACCTAATCAGAAAAAGAGGAGCCAGAGGTTAAACCATATAAGAAGACTGAGCTACCAATATCTCCTAGAGCGCTTACAGGAAGTGCAATGTCTAAATCAGTTGACCTTGATGCTACTGATGAACTTCCACCAGTAATGTTAGATTCTATTATAGAAGCAACTGTGAATAATGCTTTGGCTGCGTCTAATGGTAGTGAATTATCTGATTCGGATATTAGATTATTAGCAAGAACTGCATCTTTGCACTGTGAAAATGGCAAGGGAAAAGTTGTAATTAACAAGGTTGACAAGGCTAGTAATGTCCATTGGAAGATGCGGTTTTTGAATTGCTTTTCTAGTGATAAACAAACAGTAGTTCAAACTAAAACTTCTGGAACAGATGGTAAGGTAAGGTTTGATAATATTAACCAAGGGACATACTATATTAGGGAAGCAACAGCACCTCCAGGATATGCCAAGGACGATACTGTATGGAAGGTTGAAGTTGATAGCCAAGGGAATACACAAGTATATAATATAGGGAAAAGGGTTCAGAGTGACGAAGTTGCTAAATTTGCTGGTAGCGCTCAGAATCGTAATGTATATGCTAAATCGAAAGTAGTGGACGTAAAATTATGATAAAGGGACTTTTACTGTTGTATCATATTTGAATATAGATGGAAAGTCATATTACCATAACAATAAGAGTTATAGTCCGATGTTATATATATACCCTAGTAGAGGTGTGTCATCAGCTTTTAATACTAGGTATACAAATTTAACGTTTGAATATTCTGTGGTAAAAGCAAGCACCTTACCTGATGAGGTGCAAGATTATGAGGTATTACCAACTAGTTTATACTATGGCGTTGTGGCTCCTGTAAGAACAAACGATAATTATTTTACAGTTAATTTTATGGACGCCTTTAAAAATCCGGGGTATGCCGCGATTGTAAAGACAACTATGACTTTTTGATAAAATGCGAATAGGTCTTTATGGACAGGAACATGGTTTTGATGCTCGTACACCAAATGGTATTCTTTATAGTACAAATCACATAGATTTAGAAGTGAAAAATAAACCAGCTATAGATGCTTATGTTCCTATTAAGAGCAGTGACCCGAGTGTATTCACATTTAAGGCTGAAAAATAGTAAGGCATATGATGTAGTAGGTAGGATACAAATTGACAAGACCGATAAGACAGGGAATAATCTTTACAGGGGCAGGATTTACACTAACTAACTCAAATAACCCTAGCAAGGTTTATAATGTAACAACTAGTGCTGGTCAGACAGCATTTATAGACGATATCCCACCAGGAACATATACACTTAGAGAGTCAGTTACTCCAACTGGGTATGTTCCATCAAAATGAGGTATGGGATGTAACAGTTGATAAGAGGGGTAATTCAAGCATAACAAAAAGAGGTACTGATCCGAACTCTACTGTTTCTTCAGTAGCTTATAATGGAAATAATGCTAATATGAGAACTCTTAATCCATCAGTAGGCGCCTCAAGGGTTGTAAACGTAAAAGTCTAAGATTAAGATTAAAAAGGTTGAGTTCGCTTCAAGAACAACACCGATAGATGGTGTGGAATTTGAATTATATAAGGAGTCGGGAGCAGGTAAGGTTACCACAGGAAAGAAGGCAACCACTGATGCTAGTGGTCTGTTAGAATTTTGAAATTTCAGAAGTTAATAAGGTATACTGGTTGAAGGAAACGAGAGTCCCTGAAGGTTATAAGATAGAAACAGAAGCAAATGGAGCAGAAAAAGTATTGTGGTCCTTTTGCCGTAGACAGTAGTGGCAGTTAAGACTAGTCTTAGTGCAGGCGCCCAGGCAGTTCAGCAACTATTTGAAAATAACAAACAAAAAGATAAATGAAAAGAACGCGTTAACTATCAAGAAGGTTGATTCTAAGTCAACGAATATAACACTAGATGGTGCGGTATTTGAACTGTATGGAAGAAGCTGGTGGAAACAAGGTATCTACAACTAAGAAGACATCAAATGCAAGTGGTGTAGCAGAGTTTGAAGGCTTGGAAGCTAGTAAAGTATATTGGGTAAGAGAAGTAACTTCACCTGATGGCTATACAAAGGAAAAAGGCAAGTGATGGTTCAGATAAGTACTATGGCCCATTTGTAATAAAATGCAAGGGGTATAATCAGGAATGGACAGGAAGCAACGGCTCAGAAGGTTGACCAACCTTATATAGTTACAAACAAAAAGGTTAATGAAAAGAATAAGCTTCTTCTTAAGAAGGTGGCTGATGATGCTTCAAAGACTCCGCTAGAGGATGCAGTATTCGAACTATATAAAGATAATGGTGGAAATAAGGTGTCTACTGGTATTAAGACAAGCTCTTCATCAGATGGTACTTTTGAGTTTGAAGCTCTTGAAACAGGTAAGCTGTACTGGTTGAAGGAAGTAACAGCACCAATAGGTTATGAAAAAGAAAAGGATGCGAGTGGCGACAAGTATTACGGCCCATTTGCAATAGACAACAAGGGTATAGCAAGAATAGGTCTAGGTACAGATGCTCAAAAGGCTGACCAACCATTTGAAATAAAAATAAGAAGACTGACTCTAGAAAGAGTAAGTTTATAATAGAGAAGCAAGATAGTAAGGGGAATCCATTGGCTGGAGCAGAATTCAAGATATACTCAGCTGATGACAACTGGACAAACCTTCAGGAGCTAAGTGCTACAAACTACAAGCTCGAACTAAACTCAGCTAAGAACACATTTACATTCTCAGATTTGAAGAAGGGTAAACATGTTGTTAAAGAGTCGAAGGCACCAAATGGCTATATAGTATCAACTGAAGTATTGAAGGTTGAGGTAATGGAAGATAGCCAGACCAAGAGTAGTAAATGCTGAAAACTTCAATAGAAGGGTTAGAAGGTCAGTAGATGGATTCGAAAGTAACTCTGTGTCAATGGGAGATCCTTCAAGAGGATTTAGTGGATTCTTCTCACTTGCAGCTAGAGGTATTTCAAGATTTATGTCAGCTGGTACAAGTGAAGTAAGCCCTGCTACAAGGAATACTTTAGGTGCCGCAAGAGCACCGGGATCAACCAGGGACCCTGCTATAAGTCAGCTTGGATTAGAGCAACTTTATACAGAGAAGCCAGAGCCTACTGCTTACACAACAGATGGAGAGGGAGAATACCCGAGTCCTTTAGTTCAGTCAGATCCAACTGTAAGGAACTCAAATATACCACTTGATGGTTTACATTGGTATGAGTCGCTTTATTCAAGACCAAATTCTGGAAAGCCTGCAACAAATCTTCAGGTAGCTGGTGTAAATAAGTATGCTCGAGAGGCTAAGGATAATGGAAATACTATTGAAGGCGAATATGATATTAATCTTAAGACTCAGGGTAATTTTGTTAATCCTGATGAATACGTAGATATTGTGCTTTGTCTATGACAACTCTTTGTCTATGTCAGATAGAGCTGCATCAGATCAAAACAGGGAAAGATTTGATGTTGCAAAGGAGAAAACAGAGGCCTTTATAGATACTTTTGCTTTCGAACAAAAATAATCCGAATGGACGAATAAGGATGGGGCTAGTAACATATGCGGCGGATATTTTACGATGGTGAGTGGCATACTTCACCATTTGATGGTGCAAGGGCAAAGCTTAGAGATTATACGTATGAAGATTTTTACAGTAAATCCAAATATTATTAAAAAGCTACCTGCCTAGAGTGAGTCCGGCAGTTGATACGCCTATTACATATGATAATTCTCCTCAAGGTCGAGGTACATGGCCAGGAACTACTAAAAGTTTTGGTGGAACATTTACGTCTGGTGCCATGAAAAAAGCACAAGAAATCTTAGATACTAAATCATCTTCATCTCATAAGAAAGTTATAATACATGTTACAGATGGTATGCCAACCAGATCATTAAAGATTCAAAGTGTAAACGCTGATGGAACTGTTGACTTTGTTAATGGTGTTACAAAGGGTGACGGAAGTGACTATATACTTCCGGATAAGTACTATAAATTTTTTAAAGCAATATTCTACGGAGCCAGTCCCTTACCAGTATTCACTTATGTTGGTACCAAAGTGAGATGCAAGCTGAAAAAGAGCAGAATTAAATAGATATTGGTATTATGGAAATTCTGTGCCTATAATTATTGATAATTATAGGCGTTTGGAAAAGATTTATGATCTTAAAGACATAGAGGATGGAGTTTTAAGTGGAGACATGGAAATAGTACATGCCTCTTATAATGCTGGAAGTACTAATATAAGGGACCATGGATATGCAGCAAAGGGGATTGCTAAAAATTTAATCAAACAAGGTGTAGAAATTTATAACATTGGTGTGGAATTAGGAGACCCATCTATAACACATCCTAAATACCTGCTGACAGTAGACTGAAATTTATAGATAAATCTACAGCGATTGGACTTATGAAGGGGTATATGTCTTCTGATGAAGGAAAAGGACATTATTATGATGTTGAAAGAGTTGACCAATTAGAGAATGTATTCAAAGATATACTAAGAAAAACTACCACAAAAGAACGTTATATATGGCTGAGACAACTGACCCAATGGGAGATATGGTAGATTTAAAATTACCTGATGCCTTCAAGTCTAAAAACTGGAGTGGTAAAGGACTAGTTGAAGATGATAAAAACTCAAGTATTATATCATATATGACGGAAGCAAGACAGGAGCTAGCTTCCCAGCAGGATTTGAGTTTAATTTAACGGCTTCTGATGAATCTTTGAAGAAGGAAGTCAGAGTTCTATATAATCCGAATACAAGGACTATAAAAATGAATAACTATACTCTTGGTAAGGATGAGTGGATTAACCTAGCTTATAAGGTCAATCTTAGAACGAGTGATGATAACTATGAAGGTAATAAATATTACCCTACAAATGGTACAACTGAACTTCAACCACATATCGACTTTGAAAGGAAGTGGAAATATCCAGTACCATCTGTAATGGGTCCTTTAAACTCAATAAAGGTTGAAAAGAAGTGGTTGGATACTAATGGTAGTCCAATAACAGGTACAACACCTATCAAGGTCAAGCTCCAGAGAAGGGCTAGACATAAGACTACTGATGCTGTAATAATAGATTGGACCAATGCTAAGAAGACAGGAACAAATGATGTGATGTCATTACAGCTTGATTCCAGTAGCGACTGGAAGGGTTCTTTCAAAAACCTATTAAAGTATGACACTCAATATACTTATGAATATAGGGGTTGTAGAAGAAAATGTGCCAGCTGGTTACACTTCATCTATAGAACTAACTGATACTAATGGTAATTTAGTTAATGATGGTGATGGTAGTTAAAAATGTGCAGGTTATGCAAAGATAACAAATACTAAGTCTGTTAGACAAATAAAGGTTAAGAAGACTTGAAGACTGGATGAAAAATACAGATGGAAAGTCTGTAACAGTCCACCTAAAGGCCTTCAAGGGAGATACTAATACACCTCTAAAGGTAAGTGACTTGTCAGCAAGTGTACTAAATGCCATTAGAATTAGTGGTAGCACAAGTCCTGTAAGTAGAGGGGGACAAGATGGGTTATAACTACAAGTCTAAGCAAGGCTAACAATTGGGAGGCTATATTCGAAAACCTACCAACTAAGACTAAGGATACCCTACTTCCAAATCTCAACCGATTATATACCGTGTTGAAGAGGACCAGGTAGATGGCTATGAAGTAGACTACAACTATAGTGATGGAACTTTAGGAGTAGTTAACTACAAAGGTACCTAAGCTAGGATTTAAGAATGAAAAGAACAAGATTGAATTCATAAAGACTGATGAAAAGGGAAATGAAATAGCCGAAGCCGATCTGGCAGCTTTAAATTCTGTCTTGAAACGTACGGACGAACCTGGAAGCGCACCTATTAATGCGACAAGACAGGGTAGTAAGTTTATATTCGAAGGCTTAAGCCCAGGTACATATGAACTGTGGGAGGAAGTAGCTCCTAATAATTACGATAAACCAAATACTGCACTTACTAAGTTCGTGGTTGATCAAGACGGTAGAATAGGTACTCCAGTAGCACTGCATGTAATTAATTCTAGTACTACAGCTCCAGAGGACAAGTACCTGAAGGAGGATAATGGCTACAAGATCAAGAACTATAAGAAGGACATGAAGTTTAAGTTCGAAAAGGTTGCGCCTATAGGACCTAATTCAGTAACCGTACTTGCTAATGGTGAACTAAAGCTAGAACTGTATAAGGCAACGAGTACAAGTGATGAAAGTCAAAAAATAGATGGTGTATTTGCGAATTCTTATGACTTATCGCAACAAAGGCCAGAGACACCTTTCGTAGTTCCAATTACAAAGGATAAGGTTCCATCTGGTATATACTATATAAAGGAAACTCAGGCTCCTGCAGGCTATGCTATAGGTTCTGATAAGATATATATAGAGGTTGACTGGGATAATAGGACTATAAAACAAGTAGAAAATCCATTTGATCCAGCTAATAAGAGGGATGTTGGAGAAGCACTATATACAGAAGTTAATAATGGTGCTGGAGAGTGCTTGAATATCCTTAGAATAGTAAATAATAGGATAGAGTTACCAAGATCTGGTGGTATTGGACCTCATGTAATTTCACTTGCTGGTATAGGTATAATGTTGATGGCAGCATTTGTCTACAGAAAAAGAATATACTAGTCTCGTGATTAGGTAATATAAACAAAATATTATAGGCATACCCTGCATGATGATTTCATGCGGGGTCTTGCTGATTATAGTGATATTAGATTAGAAGGTGAATTTTATGAAAACTAAAAAGGTTGATAGGTCACATCCTCATACTAGTAGGTATATGTATCCCCCTTCAGGCGTTTACCCAGATAAGCATTCGGGATATGTCTTCTGCAATGGAGTATAGGAAGTACCAAGAAGTCTATAGTAATGAAAGTTCTGACAAGTCTAAGAGTGAGAGTCAGTGCTTCATCCAATTCTGAGACTGTAAAAAAAGGGGCTTTGATAATTATAATAAGTCTGTGGTTGATGGTACAGGTCTGGTAGACCCTTTTGTGTCAGATGACTACAAGAGTGATTACCAGATAAAGGACTGGAAACCTGACCAGGTCTTTGGTTACCTTATAATGCCGTCAATAGATGTCAAGCTGCCAATTAGGCTAGATGCTACATATGACCACCTGGACAAGGGGGTTGCTCATGTTTATGGGACATCTCTTCCAACTGGTGGTAAGGATAGGCGTAGTGTAATAGCTGGTCATAGGGGTTGGTACAGGGGTATCATGCTACTTAACCTCGGCAAGGTAAAGCCTGGTGACAAGGTCTTTATAGACAGGAATGGTAACCTAATGACATATGTGGTGAAGAATATAGAAATAATTAGCCCTTCTGAGTGGGAAAAATTAAAACCTGTAGAGGGTAAGGATATGTTGACAATCCTATCATGTCACCCAATTAGACCACCAAGTCCATACAGGATGCTGGTAAACTGTGAAAGACTAGAAGATCCTGTAAAAGAAAAGACTAGTGTTAGTAAATCTGATCTAAAGGCTATAGATGCCAAGCTAGATACACAGGAGAAGAGGTCAGTAGAGGTCAAGTACCTATTCTACCTGGCTACATTAGTGGCTGGATCCTATTGATTTATAGGGTTTGGAAAAATAGTAAAAGAATTTAGAAATGGCAAGTTATGCTAATATACTTAAATACCTAAAATTATAAATACCCTTGACAAGGTTTTTCATAATATGATAAAATTAAACTTGTAAGAAAAATGAATATAATCTTCAGGGCAGGGTGCAAGTCTCTCACGATGGTAAAGCCCACGAGACGCAAGCTGATTTGGTGAGATTCCAAAGCCGACAGTTAAAGTCTGGATGAAAGAAGATATTGTGTATATTTATGATACAAAATTGCTCTGAAATGTTTTTAAACATTTCAGATTTTTACAAAGACTAGTCTTGTTTTATGGTATTTTTTTGTGCCACAACATATACACTACTAAAGGATTTATGCCCTGGACTATATGTTCAGGGATTTTTTTATGGGGGGATTCATATGGATGAGCTATATATGAGGATGGCTCTTGAGCTAGCAGAGAGGGCCTGTGGATACACCAACCCTAATCCCATGGTTGGGGCTGTAATAGTTAAGGATGGTCAGGTCTTAGGTAAGGGCTACCATACCAGGTGTGGTTGTCTACACGCAGAGAGGGAGGCCCTTGGGGACTGCCAGTCTAGAGGTGTAGATGTTAAAGGGGCAACCATGTATGTTACCTTGGTACTGTTGCCACTATGGAAAGACGCCACCTTGTACCCAGGCCATAATAGAAAGTGGTATAGAGAAGGTAGTTGTAGGCTCACTCGACCCAAACCCAAGGGTGGCAGGTCAGGGAATAAGGATACTCAGAGACCATGGCATAGAGGTTGTAACTGGAGTCCTTGAAGATGAATGTGATGACCTAAATGAGGTCTTCATGCACTATATAAGGGACAAAAAGCCCTTTGTAGTAATGAAGTATGCAATGACTGCTGATGGAAAGATAGCTACTAGGACAGGCAAGTCTCAGTGGATAACGGGTCCAGAAGCAAGGGGCCAGGTCCATAAGGACAGGCACAGGTACTCGGCCATTATGGTTGGTATAGGAACTGTCCTAGCAGACGATCCTACCCTAAATTGCAGGCTAGAGGGTGGACTTAGCCCGACTAGGATAATATGCGACACACATTTGAGGATTCCTATGGGGTTCTAATATAGTAGGGACAGCCAATAGCTATCCTACGATCATAGCAACAAGGTCAACTGATGGGGACAAGATAGCCAACCTAGAGAAGGCAGGCTGCCAGGTCCTAGTTCAGGAGGGACCGGGACCAGGTATAGACCTAGTAGACCCTACGGATAGGATAGGGGCTATGGGACTGGATTCAGTCCTACTAGAGGGGGGAGGCCAGCTGAACTGGTCAGCCCTTGAGGCAGGTATAGTGTCAAAAGTCCAGGTATATATAGGCAACAAGATCTTTGGTGGAAAGGATGCCAAGTCGCCAGTTGGAGGACATGGGGTTGACCTACCAGACCAGGCAAGGTCCTTGAGGCTTAAGAGTATAGAGGCCTTTGGTCCTGACCTACTGATAAACTACATTGTAGAAAATGAGGTGGTTGAGTGTTTACAGGAATAATAGAGGAAATAGGAAGTGTAAGAGCTAGTAGCAAGGGGACCAATTCAGCAGTCCTGACCCTGTCAGCCAATAGGGTCCTAGAGGATGTCTGCCTGGGGGATAGTATTGCAGTAAATGGGGTTTGCCTAACTGTGACTTCCTTTAGTAAGGACCAGTTTACAGTTGATGTCATGCATGAGACCATGATCAGGTCATCCCTGGCTAGCCTAAAGACGGGATCGAGGGTAAACCTTGAAAGGGCCATGCAGGCTAATGGACGTTTTGTCATATAGTATCTGGTCACATCGATGGAACGGGCAAAAATCCTATCTGTAAAGAAGGACGATAATGCGGTCTGGTACCAGATAGGCGCAGATAAGAAAATACTGAAGTACATCATCGAGAAGGGGTCTATAACTATAGATGGTATAAGCCTCGACAGTAGCCAAGGTAAGTGATAGAGATTTTTCAGTCATACATTCCCCACACTCTGGCTAATACTATCTTGGCCTATAAGGGTCAGGGGACTATAGTAAACCTGGAAAATGACTGTATAGGGTAAGTATGTTGAAAGGCTGATGGGATTTTTCAAAATCCAGGTGGAAGTCAAGAAGAGCATGAAATAACGAGAGAATTTTTATTGAAAAATGGTTTTTAGGAGGAGAATGAGATGTTTAAGCTTAACACAATCGAGGAAGTATTAGAAGACTTGAGACAGGGAAAATGGTCTTAGTTACAGATGATGAAGACAGGGAAAATGAGGGTGACCTAATCTGTGCAGCCGAGTTTGCAAACTACAGAAAATATCAACTTTATGGCTGAGCGGCAAGGGCCTTATATGCATGCCAATGAGTGCGGAATACTGCAAAGAAGCTGGGCCTAGACCAGATGGTTGTAATAATACGGACAACCACGAAACCGCTCTCATTGTATCTATAGACCATGTTGATACAACTACAGGCATATCAGCAGTTGAGAGAGGCTTCACTGCTAGGGCCTGTGTAGCTGACGATGTAAAGCCAGTGACTTCCGTAGACCTGGACATATGTTCCCCCTAAAGGCTAAGCCTAATGGTGTCTTAGAGAGAAATGGTCATACAGAGGCTACTGTTGACCTAATGAGACTAGCTGGCCTAAAGGAGTGTGGCCTTTGCTGTGAAATCATGAAGGAAGACGGAACTATGATGAGGGAAGACAGACCTTATCGAAATGTCAAAGGAGTGAACCTAAAATTTACTTCCATAAAGGCCCTACAGGAATACAGGAAAAATACGATAATAGTAGGAGCGCCTAGTAAGGTAAAGATGCCAACTAGGTTTGGAGATTTTACAGCCTATGCCTATATAAACAAGCTAAATGGTGAGCACCATGTAGCCCTAGTAAAGGGGGACATAGGTGACGGTAGAGACATACTTTGCAGGGTTCATTCTGAGTGCCTAACAGGTGATGTATTCGGTTCAATGAGGTGCGATTGTGGTAAGCAGTTTGAGGCTGCCATGGAGGCTGTAGAAAAAGAGGGTCGTGGAATAGTCCTATACATGAGGCAGGAGGGCCGTGGTATTGGCCTAGTAAACAAGCTAAAGGCCTATGCCCTACAGGACCAAGGGATGGATACCCTAGAAGCCAACCTAGCCCTAGGCTTTGAAGGAGATTTGAGGGAGTACTTTACAGGTGCCCAAATCCTAAAGGACCTAGGAGTAAAGACTATAAGGCTATTGACAAATAACCCAGACAAGGTATACCAACTATCAGACTATGGTATGGAAATTGTTGATAGGGTGCCAATAGAAATAAAGGCTACAGACCATGACAGGTTCTACCCACAGACTAAGAAGGACAAGATGGGTCCCAAGTATACTTGAAATAGCAGAATAATTTAAAGTCGATATAAAATTTTAGAAAAATCGGAGGAAAGAAAATGAATTATATCCAAGGAAATTTAGTAGCAAAGGAAGTAAAGATAGGAATAGTGGTAGCATCGTTTTAATGAGTTTATTACATCAAAGTTGCTTAGTACCAGGATGCCCCTAGTAAGACATGATGAAGGATGACAATATTGATGTAGCCTGCGTACCAGGTGCCTTTGAAATACTCCCCTAATAGCTGACAAGATGGCCAAGTCTGGTAAGTATGATGCAGTGATTTGCCCTAGGAGCAGTAATCAGGGCAACACTCAGCCACTATGACTATGTATGCAGTGAAGTTTCAAAGGGTATAGCCCTATGCATCACTTGAAAGTGGAACCCGTAATGTTTGGTGTAGTGACTACAGAAAATATAGAACAGGCTATAGAAAGGGCAGGAACAAAGGCAGGCAACAAGGGCTTTGATGTAGCAGTTGGAGCAATTGAAATGATCAACCTTATATCTATAGGGTTTGGATAAATTATATAAATTTTGAATATAGTATATAGAATTTGGATAAAGTATATGAATTGTTTATAAATTACAGGTATAAAAATATATTAAAATAGGGTCTAGTTTAGTCTTGTAAATAGCTGACTAGGCCTATTTTTGATTAAGCTATCCAACAAAAATGATACCTACAAAATGACAGAAAGACCAAAAATATGATAATATTAATAATAGGGGTAGTATAGATAAAATACTATAATTAACCCCTTGGTTGGATGCTATTGAACAATTATGTAGGTTTGAAAGAAGGATGCATATGGAAAGCTAGGATTGAAGAAGTATGTGGAGTCAAGGTATTCGAGGGTATATCTGGTGAAAGCTTAAATAGGATACTAGTCTGTGGTGATATTGTGGACTTAAAGAAAAATGCTTGTTTATACCATGATAGACAGGACCTATATTATGTATATTTTTATTGGAGGGCAAGGTGACCCTTTGTAAAACCCAATGAAAAACGGTGAGAGCAAGGTTGTCTTTATCTTAAATCCAGGCGACACGATCAACCAGCCTGTTATGAGAAATAATACATCAGCCGTTGAGTGCTGGGGCTTTGAGAGATCAAGGATATTGAGGGTAGGCTTTTGATGATTTTGATGAAATAATGTCCAAGGACTATGTATTGGCAAGAAACTGCATGGCCTATATGGAAAATAGGATAAGGAGGCTATATAGGCAGCTTAAGAATTCTGTAACTATAAATATTGATAAGAGGCTGGCTGCTAAGCTGGTGAGGTTGGGACTAGACTATGGTAGCAAGATTGATGGCTCGTGTATGACCTTGATAGACCTAAATCTAACTGTTACCTATTTGGCCAAGATAGTTGGGATGTCAGAGGGAGTCTGTATCTCAGGGCTATGAAGTCCTTAACCAATAGGGTATAGTTGAGCTAGATGGAAGGAAGATAAGTGTGGATATAGATAAAGCCAGAGGATTCTTTAAGGTATGATAGTAAATATCATTTACAGACAAGTAATACTAATGATTTTTCATAAAAGAATAAAAATTTGACAATTTGATAATTTATAGGAAAACTGTGACTTATGTTACAGTATATCAAAACTGCTATTATTGAATTATCAATTATTATATCAATTGACAAAGTCCTGTCTTTGTCCTTAAATTAAAAATTTAGAATAATTTTTCTAGAGGAGGTAAGTTGCATGAAATTAGAGTTAAACTCGAATCGTTTGACAAGGGGTTGGAAGTCCTAAGCAAGGAATATAGGATATTCTGCCCAAAGGCTTTTCCTCAGAGGGAACTTACTCAGATACAGATGTTGTTAAGTATTCAGTAGTTAGTTCCTTTGATGAAATGGTGTGGGATAGAAAGTCAAATTTTTCACCAAAAGAGACTTTTTACCTATTAATGAGGTCTTGTTCTACTTTTACTGAGAGCGAATTCAGAGAGTCTTCAATCAATGATAGGAAGACGCTTGTATTCCTTTAGGGCTTGTGACCTAAAACGCAGTAAAGAGGGTAGACCAGATTTATCTTGGAAATGGTGAAGAAGAGGACTACTACTACAAGAGGAACAGGGAAAAGGTTAAGTTTGTCTTGGTTGGATGTCAGGAATCATATAGAAACTGCTTCTGTGTAAGCATGGATTCAAATAGGGCTGATGACTACCATGCTGCTATGAATATAAGGAATGGCAAGATTTTTCCTAGATATAAGGGACGAGGACCTAAATGTGTTCGAGGGAAGTCCTACAGACTTTGAGGTTGATTATGTGAAGGAAAAACCCATTTAAGGTGAATGTGCCTGACAAGGTTGACTTCAACCATATGAAGGACCACAAGATGTGGGATGAGTACGATGCTAGGTGTATTGCCTGCGGTAGATGTAACTTTACCTGTCCAACTTGTACTTGCTACTCTATGCAGGATATTTTCTATAGGGAAAATGAAAAATGTAGGTGAGAGAAGAAGGGGTATGGGCGTCATGTCAGGTTGACGGATATACTAGTATAGCTGGTGGACATTCCTTCAGAGAAAAGCACGGCAGAGGATGAGGTTCAAGTCTATGCACAAGATTCATGACTTCAAGGAAAGATTTGGCTACAATATGTGCGTAGGATGTGGCAGATGTGATGATGCCTGTCCACAGTATATTTCATTCTCAGAGGCTATGACAAGGTATCAAAGGCCATGAGCGAAAAAGATTTGGAAAAGTAGGAGGTCATTAGTGTAATAGTAAAACCCTATATACCAGTGAGCAAGTGAAATACTTGAGATAATAGAGCATACTGACAAGGAGTGGACTTTTGGACTAAGACTGATACTAGCAAGGTAAAGCAGGCACAGTTCTATGAGATATCCTTCCAAGGTACGGTGAATCACCAATATCTGTATCAGGTATTGGGCCAAACTATGTAGACCTTACTATCAGAAATGTAGGTAAGGTTACAGGTGTAATCTTCGGCTACAGAGACAAGCTATTATTAAGAGGACCTTATGGTAATGGCTTTGATATTAATGAACACAAGGAAGGGACCTAGTTCTGCAGCAGGTGGTTCTGCCCAGCTCCTGTAAGGGGATATTGAATATGTATATGACCACATGGAAGAATTTAAGTCTTTCAAGCTAATTGTAGGCTTCAAGTCACCAGCAGATGTGCTAGTTTGCCAGGACCCTGAAAAAGTGGTACCAAAGGCTGGATATCCTAGTGACAGTTGATGGTGCTGATGAAGGTTACATAGGAAATATAGGCCTGGTAACTAAGTATATACCAGACCTGAAGATAGATATAGACCAGGCATCTGCAGTGGTTGTAGGACCACCTATGATGATGAAGTTTGCAGTTGCAGAATTTTTGAAACTAAATATGGCCGAGTCTAATATTTGGGTTTCATACAGAAAGAAGAATGCACTGTGGTATAGGTAAGTGTGGTCATTGTAAGATGGATTCAACATATATCTGTCTAGATGGTCCAGTATTTAGCTATGATTTTGCTAAGAACTTAGCAGACTAGGAGGTAGAGTCATGATTAGAGATTTGAATACTAAAAAGGTGATGAAAAATGCCTTTAGAATAACTAAGCACAAGTATCAGACATCTTTGAGAGTCAGGGTTCCAGGTGGTTTGATAGACCTCAATCACTAATGACAGTGTCTAAGATTTCATCTGAATACGGAGACGGTAAGATACATATAACTACTAGACAGGGATTTGAAATACTTGGTATAGCTATGGAGGATATGGGTCAGGTAAACCAGATGATCCAGCCTGTAATTGAAAAGCTTGACATCAACCAGGATGAAAAGGGAACAGGTTATGGGGCAGCAGGAACTAGAAATGTATCTGCCTGTGTGGGCAACAAGGTCTGTCCAAAGGCCCAGTACAATACTACTAAATTTGCCAAGAGAGTAGAAAAGGCGATATTCCCTCATGACCTACACTTTAAAGTAGCCCTAACAGGGTGTCCAAATGACTGTATAAAGGCAAGAATGCACGACTTTGGTATAATCGGTACTTGCCTACCTGAATACGAAATGGATAGGTGTGTAACTTGCATGGCTTGTGTAAATAAGTGTAAGTCATATTCAGTAGGGGCCCTAAGGTGTGAAAACAACAAGATAATTAGAAATGAAGAAAAGTGCATAGGCTGTGGTGAATGCGTGCTTAACTGTCCTATGAATGCCTGGACAAGAAGCCCTAAAAAGTACTACAAGCTGATGATAATGGGTAGAACAGGTAAGAAAAATCCTAGGCTAGCTGAAGACTGGTTGAGGTGGGTTGATGAAGATTCTATAGTTAAGATAATAGTAAATACTTATGACTATGTTAAGGAGTATATTGATCCAAAAAGCACCAGGCGGTAAGGAACATATAGGCTACATAATTGATAGGACTGGCTTCCAGGAATACAGAAAAGTGTACTAAGGGATGTTAACTACCAGAGGAAACAATAGAAAACAAGAACGTATATTGGGGTGGACCAAAATACTATTAGGAATCGGTTTTTAATAGGGAATAAGGTATTCGAATATATTTATAGTAAATGAGTTCTCCTTATGGTAACATAATAAGGGGAATTGTTTACAAGCATTGATTTTGAATTATATATTAGTGATGTTTTTGGAGGTAATATGTACGATGAAACAATCGGTAAGCTGACAGGTGCAGCTAAGAAAAAGCTTGGTGTACTAAAATGAAAGTACGTTCAAGTACCTGGTATCATCTGCTTTTGCGGGTGCCTTTATAGGAGTAGGTATACTTCTAGCATTTACAGTAGGTGGCCTAATGACTGCTGGTGGTAGTCCAGCTACAAAGATTTTGATGGGTGTATCATTCTCAGTAGCATTGAGCTTGGTAATATTCACAGGTACAGACCTATTTACAGGTAACAACCTTGTAATGACAGTTGGATACCTGAACAAGGCCGTTTCTATGAAGGACCTAGTGAGGGTCTGGGTAGTTTCTGATAGGTAACTTTATAGGTGCTATTATACTAAGTGTAATATTTGTATATACAGGCCTAGTAGACAAGGGACCTGTTATGGAATTCTTTGCAAGTTCAGCTGTTGCTAAGGCAGCACCATCATTTATGGCCCTATTTATGAGGGGCGTACTTTGTAACTTCTTGGTTTGTCTAGCAGTAATGATATCTTTCAGGACTGAAAATGATGCAGCTAAGCTAATAATGATCACTATGTGCCCTATTTGCCTTTATAACATCCGGCTTTGAACATAGTATTGCCAATATGACAGTATACAGCGTGGGACTAATCTCTAAGTCTATTACAGGTGTAACTATGGGTCAGCTAGTAGCCAACCTAGTGCCAGTTACCCTAGGTAATATAGTTGGTGGTGGTCTTATCATGGGTGGAGGCTTCTTTGCCCTAAGGTCAGGTAAGTAATTAATAAGTACTCTACACTACAACATAATGTTTTTGGAGGAGCGAGACACATAAATCTTGCTCTTTCATTTTTATGCAATATAATAAAATATTGCATTAACTAAAAAGTAAATATACAAATACTGATCAAATCAAAGGTCTATGGTTTTAATAACATAGGCCTTTTTGGTGAAGAATCTTCTATAAGATAAAAGCTTGACCTTATATATCGAGGTATGATATATTATATATAACGAAGTACGATATATAGAGCTTAGATATAAACAGTAAGTCAAATGATAAATATTAAGTGGAGGGCAAAAATGGATTCTAAGTTGAAGAGGATTTATATACCTATGTCTGAGACGCCTTTTTATATTTTTGTTTTACCTGCAAGGTCCAAAACCACGGTTATGGCATAGGTCAGGAGGTCAAGCAGGTTACAAATAATGAGGTAACTATTAGTCCAGGGACCATGTATGGAACCCTGTCTAAGATGGAAAAAGGATGGACTCATACAATTTGTTAGGGAAGAGGAAAAGAGGAAGCTATATCAAATTACAGACCTTGAAAGGATATTTTGGAAATAGAGTTAAAGAGGATCAAGAGACTATATAATAATAGTTTAGGGGGAGGTTTACAATGGCTAATTACAAAACTAAAATAAAAATATTTTACTATAGCAGACTATGAAGAAGAACAGGCCTGGCTTGAAGACCAGCATAGGCAGGGTTGGAAGTTAAAGAAGATTACACCACCTTGCTTCTTTACTTTTGAGGAAGTAGGACGAAGGAAGTGGTCTATCAGTTGACTATAAGAATGAAAAAAGTTACAGGAGAGTATTTACAGATGTTTAGGGACTATGGTTGAGGAATACTCTGGCTCATGTATGGGCTGGAACTATTTTTGAAGGCCAAATCCTAAGTTGAAAGCTCTAGTGAGCTGGAGATATTTTCAGATTCAGAGTCTAAGTTAGATATGGTCAACCACATATTCAAGACACGAATGTTACCACTTGTCGTAGTATTTTGTACTATATTAATACCTAGTTTATTGAAAAACTTGACTTCAGGAAATGGTATTAGTAATTCATTCTTTTATAATTACACTAATGGCATTTGCCCTATATATCTACATATTTTTACACTGTGGTCTAAAATTAAAGAAAATTAAGAATAAATTGAAATAAATATGGTCAGGTGGGTATATCTCTTAAGGCAGTGGAAGGCTAAACTAAGGTCATGTTTTACTGCTTTGAAAAAGTCCTATAAGTAATGATAAAATTAATTATAGGATAGTGATATTCAAAAAGAAAAATATTATTTTATGAGGAGAAAAGATATGTTAGAAGTTGGATTAAAGGGTGTTGAAAAAAACGGTTGTAGATAAGACAAATACAGCAGCGGCTATTGGTAGTGGTGGACTAGAGGTATTCTCTACACCAAGCATGATATCTCTTATGGAGTGTACTTGTAAGCTTTGTGCCCAGGAGCACCTTGAAGAAGGTCTAGGAACAGTTGGTATATCTATATCAACAAACCATAAGGCGGCTACACCAATAGGCATGGAGGTTACTTGTGAGTGTGAACTAGTTGAAATCGATAGGTCTCAGACTTGTTTTCAAGGTTAGATGCTGCGATGAATTAGAAGAAATCGGTGTTGGTACACATGAAAGGTTCATCGTTGATAATGCTAAGTTCCTAGCTAATGTTGATGCAAAGATAGAAAGAGCTAAGAATAAATAAGACTAATAATAAGATGATTAGAGCTTCTATAAATAAAAGAGCTATAGGTCTACCAATAATAGGCAGGCCATAGCTCTTTTTATTATCTTAATTATAGGGACATCCTTATTCAAAGTCCTTGTACATAAGTGATGGCTGGATACCTGTATTGTTCTGGTACTTGCCACTCTTTGTATAGGTCATATTCGCCATGTATATCATGGTAGTAAATCTGACAAATTTGTGTATTTGGATATATCTTTATAGGCTGGACACAGAAGATTTCAAGAGTCCAGTAGCCAGCAAAGCCGATATCACCGAAGCTGCAGTAACGTGGATAAATAGGGCCCAGTCTACCTGTTGAAGACCTTCCCTCTAGCATAGGTACAAATTTTTCAGTCTTAGTAAATTCATTTGTCCTGCCTAGGTAAAGCTTGTTTGGTTCAGAACCAGACCCTCTTCTGGTATTTTGATTAGCCTAGTTTCATTTGGTATCTTCATATCCAAAAAGATCATTTTCATATACCAAAAGCTCATCATAGGGTAAGATTATAGCTATTTGGGTTTACCCTAGACTTGTCGAGAGGGAACCTATTATTATATCTTTAGATTCTATATTTTTAATATTTCCTTACCAGATAAAATCATTGCTATCTCCTTTCAGAATACTACCTGTATTTTAGCACAAAAAGTAATATAAATAAATCATTTAAATAAAAGTATCCTATATTTTTCACTTATTGAGCCTGATTGTAGTATAATTAATTCATGAGAAATTTTTGGAGGTTATATTATGGATATTAAAGCACTCTATAATAGGGTCATAGGTGGATACCTAATAACGAGAGAAGAGGCCCTATTTCTATATAAAGAGGACCTAGGAGACCTGACTAGGTATGCGGATATGATTAGAGACCACTTTTGTGGCAACCAGTTCGATATGTGTACGATTATAAATGGCAAGAGCGGACTCTGTTCAGAAAAACTGTAGTTTTGCGCCCAGTCAAGCCACCATAATACAGGCTCTAAGGTTTATTCACTTTTGTCTGAGGAGGAGATCCTTGCAGATGCCAAGAAGAATGCTGACCAGGGTGTCATGAGGTATTCAATAGTAACTGCTGGCAGGAGCTTGTCTGACGGGGAGGTAGATAGGATGTGCCATATAATGAGGAGGATCAAGGAAGAGGTTCATATTTCTGTATGTGTATCCTTTGGACTTTTGAAGGAGGACCAGTTTAGGAGACTCAAAGAGGCTGGTGCAGAGAGGGTTCACAACAACCTAGAGGCATCAGAAAACTTCTTTCCATCTGTCTGTACAAGTCATAGCTTCTCGGACAAGGTCCAGGCCATAAGGGCAGCCCAGGCTGCAGGTTTGGATGTCTGTAGTGGTGGAATAATGGGTCTAGGGTGAGAGCATAGAGGACCGTATTGACATGGCCCTTAGCCCTAAAGAGACCTAGGAATTGAGAGTATACCTGTCAATATGCTAAATCCGATACCTGGAACACCTATGGAAAAGTAGGAAAGCCTGACTGTAAAGGAAATGCAGAGGATAATTGCTGTTTATAGGTTTATCCTACCCTAAGGCCTTTATTAGGCTGGCAGGTGGTAGGGGGATGATGGACGACAAGGGCAAGGCCTGTTTCCAGTCTGGGGCCAATGCTACCATATCAGGTGATATGTTGACTACAGCAGGTATAACAGTGAAGAAAGACTTAAGACTTTTAGAGGAATTAGATTACAGGATAAAAACCTTTATAGTTATAGAGGAAAGTTTCCAAGTATGGTATACTAGAAGATAATTGATATATAATTGATATAAAACTTAAATAATTGATAAGAAGCTTAAAATGATTGTAAAAACAAGAAGTATATGTTTTGGAGGTAGTAGATGAAGTTGATTGTGGGTACTAGGGGAAGTGCCTTGGCTCTTGCACAGACCGACAGTATAATCAATCTAGTTTTTAGAAAAATTTCCAGACCTGGAGATAGAAAAAGAAAGATTATAAAGACAAAGGGTGACAAGATTCTTGACAAGTCCTTGGACAAGATTGGTGATAAGGGCTTGTTTGTAAGTGAAATAGAGAGGAGGCTCCTGGAAGGGACTATAGATTTTGCAGTGCATAGCCTGAAGGATATGCCTACAAAATGGAGTCCTGGATTGAAGCTGGCACAGACTCCCCAAGGCAAGACCCTAGGGATGTCCTAGTGATAAATCCTAAGCACCAGGTCAGGCATGAAGACTTAGGGGAAATGGTTGAGGGCATAGCCAGGGCCTAAAAATTGGTACTGGTAGCAAGCGTAGGACTAGCCAGCTGAAGAAAAATAAACGAATCAATCCAGGAAGTAATGATAAGGGTAATATTGGGACTAGACTAGAAAAAGCTAGTCAGTCAAGACCTAGATGCGATTGTCTTGGCTACTGCAGGTATAAACCGACTTGGACTTGAAGACCTAAAGCTATATCATTTTTCCTATGATGAGATGATACCAGCCTGTGGTCAGGGTGCTCTTGCTATAGAGGTCAGGTCAAATGATGAAAATATGGACAGGATATTTGACTTTTTGGCTGATGAAATAGCCTGTATGGAGATAGAGGCTGAAAGGACCTTTTAGAGGTCATAAATGGAGGTTGTCATGTACCTGTAGGGGCAATTGTTAGGAAGAGTAATGACAGTTGGATCTTGATGGGCATGTATGGCAAGGAGGATTGTTCTTCTATTGTGTATGGCCAGATGAGTTTTGAGCCAAGTCTTGAGGATGCAAAAAGGGCTGGTAGGGACCTGGCAATGGACCTGGTAAAAAGCTTGGAGAACCAAGAAAGATAAGATATTAGATGTGTTGATATAAGGAAGGAAATTATGAATAAGGGAAAAGTGTACCTAGTTGGGGCGGGTCCCGGTGACTACGGTCTGATAACTCTGAAGGGTTTAGACTGTGCATAGCCAAGGCAGATATAATTATATACGATAGACTGGTAAACAGAGACCTATTGAAAAATGCCAAGCCTGGCTGTGAATTTATATATGTTGGTAAGAAGTCCAGTAACCATAAATGGCCCAGGATAAGATCAATGAGACTATTGCTGAAAATGCAGCATGTGGTAAAATTGTTGTAAGGCTAAAGGGGAGACCCCTTTGTATTTGGCAGGGGTGGCGAAGAGGCCGAGGTCCTTTATGACCAGGGCATAGATTTTGAGATAGTGCCAGGTGTAACTTCTTCTATAGGAGGCTTGGCCTATGCAGGCATACCTGTAACCCACAGGGATTTTTGCGTCATCATTTCACGTTGTGACTGGCCATGCCAAAAAGGATGATAGCTTAGACATCAATTGGGATTCCCTAGCAGGGAAAAAGGGAACAGTTGTATTCTTGATGGGTATCGGTAATATCAAGCATATTACTGAAATGTTGGTAACTCATGGTAGGGACCCAAAGACGCCATGATTGCCTTTGTGTCTAATGCTACCAATTACAAGCAGAGGACTGTCAAGACTAGTCTTGAAGATGCATATGACTGTGTCCGAGGGAAGGAATCAAGGCTCCTAGCCTATTTGTAGTAGGTGGAGTGGTAGGCCTGTCTGACGAAGCTTGGCTTTTATGAGAGAAAACCCTATTTGGCAGGAGACTATAATGGTGACTAGGACTAGGAAGAAAAATAGTGATTTAAGGCAGAAGATAGATGAATTAGGTGGTAAGACCTTTGAACTACCAACTATAGATATAAAGGACAAGGAAAATGTGGGCAGAATCCTACTTGAAAGGCTAAAAGTAAGACGTATAGTCATATAGCCTTTACTAGTCACAATAGCGTGGATATATTCTTTAAAAGCCCTAATTAAGGAGGGGTTATGATTTTAGAGGGATAGCAGGCTTTAGGATAGCCAGTGTTGGTGAGTGCAACTAGCAGGGGCCATCCGTAAGTATGGCTTCATAGCCGATATAGAGAGTAGCCAGTCTACAGGTCAGGACCTAGCAAAAGTTAATCCTTAAGGATATAAGAGAGGGTGGTTTTGATAGTCCATCAGTCCTATTTCCATGCTCTGAGATAGCTAGCAGGGTGATGGAAGAGGTTATGGAATCAGGCCAGGTTGACCTTGATAGGGTAGACCTTTATACGAATACTGTAAATATGGATATCAAGGATGAGCTATTGGATATTTTGAAGAAGGAAGATATAGATTATATCACCTTTACTAGTTCATCTACGGTTAAGTACCTAGTTGAAATACTGGGTGATGACAAGGACCTGATAAGGGATATAAAGAAGGTTTCCATTGGCAGTGTAACTAGCCAGACAATTAGGGACCTTGGCTTTGACTTGGATATAGAAGCAGACCAGGCCAGTATAGATTCCATGATTTTTGGCTATCCTAGAGGACGTTAATAAGTAGTCTTGTGCTTTGTATATGCAGCCTCAGTAGGGATGATTTTTATTAGTGAAAAATATAAGGAGAAATAGATGATAAAGAGACCGAGACGTTTAAGAGTAAGTGGTATAATAAGAGACTTGGTAGGGAAACTAGGCTTGATATGAAGACCTTAGTATACCCTTTGTTTATTGTCGAGGGACAAGGGATCAAGAATGAAATCAAGTCTATGCCAGGTGTATATCATTTTTCTATAGATATGCTTGAGGATGAAATTGAAGATATTTTAAGGCATGGTATACAGAATATCATGGTATTTGGCGTAACACACGACAAGGATGCCTGTGCGAGGCTCTGGCTTTGCAGAGGATGGTATAGTCCAGAGGGCTGTAAGGAAGATAAAGTCCTTTGAAAAGAGTCTAAATGTAATTACAGACGTTTGTATGTGTGAATATACTGACCATGGTCACTGTGGAATCTTGGATGAAAGTGGCTATGTAGACAATGACAAGAGCCTAGCAGTACTAGCCAGGATAGCCCTAAGTCATGCCTCAGGCAGGGGCAGATATGGTGGCCCCATCTGATATGATGGACGGTAGGGTAGGGAGCTATTAGGAGGATACTTGATGAACATGGTTTTGTGAATGTAGGAATTATGGCCTATAGTGCAAAGTTTGCATCAAACTTCTACGGACCATTTAGGGATGCTGCTGATTCAGCACCAGCCTTTGGTGATAGGAAGACCTACCAGATGGACCCAGCCAACTTTAGGGAGGCCATGCTGGAATGTGCCTATGATATAGAAGAAGGGCAGACATGGTAATGGTTAGCTAGTACCTGGCCTATTTGGATGTAATCAAGGGGGCCAGAGATAGATTTGATGTACCTATTGTTGCCTACAATGTGAGTGGTGAATATTCTATGATAAAATTTGCTATTAGCCAGGGTCTTCTAAATGAAGAGGCCATGTATGAGGCAGTAATGTCTATAAAGAGGGCAGTGCAGATATTATTATCACATATTTTGCCAAGGACCCAGCAAAAGTATATCGGTAGATACTAAGTTCAGAATATAAATTAAAACGACCGCTAAGGAGTTAAAAATTCCTACGTGGTCGTTATTTTAATGAGAGGTATATAGCTTGTAAATGATTATTTTTCCTTCTGATAAATGACCTCTTAATAGTATTGGTATTTGTCGGAGTTTTTGTATATAATATATATGAGAAAGTATGTGTAAGAGGAGGTAGCTATGTTTTTTTCCAGTAATGGTAGATTTATCAGCCATGGAGGTCTTGGTTGTGGGCGGTGGAAGAATTGCCTATAGGAAGGTTAAGAAACTCCTAGATTTTTGGTGGCAGGGTCAAGGTAATTGCCCCTGAATTTTTGTCAAGACCTTTATTCTCTGGCCAAGTACTTGGATGATGAAGAAAGGTTGATAATGATAAATAGGGCCTTTGAAGTGACTGACCTTGAAGGTCAAGACCTGGTCTACCTTTAGCTACTGATGATAAGGACCTCAATGCTAGAATAGGTGGCATGTGTAGGTCTAAAAATATATTGGTAAATAGGCTGGATGATCATAGGGATTCAAGCTTTATAAATATGGCAACAAGTAGAAAAAGAATACAGGGGCCAAGATGTCTTGCTGGCAGTGTCTTGCTTTTGGTGAAAATCCAAGCCTGACAAGGGACCTATGTGAGAAGCTAGATGAAGAATTTTTGGAGGATAGATAATGAATATAGACGATTTAAATCCCGCCCAAAGACAGGCGGTTGAGAGGACTGAGGGGCCGGTTTTAATTTTGGCTGGTGCCGGTTCTGGTAAGACTAAGGTGCTGACGACGAGGATTGCCTACCTAGTGGAGGACAAGCAGGTTTTGCTTTACCAATATCCTGGCTATAACCTTTACCAATAAGGCAGCCAATGAGATGAGGGAGAGGGTTGAAAATATAATAGGAGAAAACTCCAGGGAAATGTGGATATTCTACCTTCCATTCCTGCTGTGTGAGGATACTTAGGAAGGATATAAATAAGATAGGCTACAACAGGAGCTTTGTTATATATGATGCTTCAGACCAGTTAACCCTGGTAAAAGACTGCTTGAAGGAATTGAATTTAGACGATAAGAAGTTTGAGCCAAAGTCTATAATTTCATATATATCATCAGCCAAGGACAAGCTACAGGGTCCAAAGGAGTTTGCAAGAGAGGCTGAGGGTGATATTTGGCTATCAAAAATTGCGGAGGTATATGCCATATATCAGGATAGGCTTTTGAGGAATAGTGCCCTGGATTTTGACGACCTTATAGTTAAGACTGTAGAACTACTCCAGTCAAGTGAGGATGTCCTAAATTTCTATAGGGGCAAGTTCAAGTATATAATGGTTGATGAGTACCAGGATACATCAGTACTCAGTACCAGCTAATCAAGATGCTGGCCCAAGGTCACCAGAACATATGCGTGGTTGGTGATGATGACCAGAGTATATATGGCTGGAGAGGGGCAGATATAAGGAACATATTAGAGTTTGAAAAGGACTATGATGATGTATTTGTGGTCAAGTTGGAGCAGAACTACAGGTCTACCCAGCTGATCCTAGATACTGCCAACCACCTGATAGCCAACAATGTAGAGAGGAAGAAAAAGAGGCTGTGGAGTGATAAAAAGGAAGGTCAGCCAGTCAAGATAAAGCTACTTAGGAACGAGGTTGAAGAGGCTAGCTATGTGGCCGAGGAAATCTACAACCATTCTATGGAGACCGGTAGACCCTTTGAAGATTATGCAGTCCTATACAGGGCCAATGCCCAGGCCAGGGCTATAGAAGATGCCCTAAATAGGTTCCAGATACCATACAGTATCTATGGTGGAACTAAGTTCTACGAGAGAAAGGAAATTAAGGACCTCTTAGCCTACCTAAGGATAATAGTTAACCCACAGGATGATATATCTGTAAAGAGGGTCATAAATGTTCCTAGGAGGGGGATAGGTCTTAGGACTATAGAAAAGCTAGAGGATAGGGCCAGCCTTATGAAGGAGAGCATCTATTCGGTCATTTTGGATGTAGACACTAATTCAGATATATCTACCAAGGCCAAGAAGAGCATCAATGAGTTTTTGGATCTGATTAGTATCTTCAGGACCTTTGTAGATGCCTATTCACCTAGTCAGTTGGTTGAAAAGGTACTTGATATGACGGGTTATATTCACGAGCTAGAAGAGGTAGTGGCCAAGAACCAGAACCTACAAAACGGCAAGGCTGAGGATGCCCAAGATAGGATAGACAACCTTAAAGAGTTTATATCCATAGCCCTAGAATATGAAAACTCAGACCTAAATAACGAGGAGGAAAAGAACCTTGAAAACTTCCTGGCTACTATTTCTCTATCTAGTGATATGGCTGAAGAGGAAGAAGAGGGCTTATCTAAGGTGTCTATGATGACCATGCACTCATCTAAGGGACTGGAATTCCCAGTGGTATTTATAGTAGGTATGGAGGAGAATATCTTCCCTATAGCTAGGGCTATCTCATCAATGTCTGATTCGGACATAGAGGAGGAACGTAGGCTTTGCTATGTTGGTATTACAAGGGCCATGCGTGTACTTTACCTAACATATGTTGCTACCAGGACCCTTTATGGTAAGACATCTGTAAATATGAGGTCAAGGTTTTTGGCAGAGCTACCAGAGGAGACTACAGAGCTATTGGATTCGCCAGTCAAGGTCAACAAGTATGACCATGCCGACTATAGCCTACTCCATAATTATGCAGAGAAGTACAAAAAGCAGATGAATGTGGATAATATAAAGAAGATTGCTAGGAGTGCTAGGGCTAAGTGAATTAGATGCAGGTGTGGGCCAGAAACCTTCTAATGAGGCAAGGGATGTCAAAATATTGGTGGTGAAGGCAAGGGCTACGATTCCTATGATGCAGATAGCATACCAAAACTTAAGATAGGCTCCATAGTAGACCACCCTAAGTTCGGTGAGGGGGTCTATAATCTCAAAAGGCTGGAGCTGAGGTCACTATAGCCTTTTAAGATAAAGGAGTCAAGAAAATTAATCTTGAATATACAAATATCAAGGTTTTGAAGTACTCAAAGGCCTAAGTATCATATAGGTGTAAAGAAAGGAACTATATATGTTAAATGATAATTCATTTGAGCTAGGCCAGGACCCAGTCGATTATATAAATGATAGTCCTACCATGTACAATGCAGTTGAAAATGTGAGGTTATGGTTGGATGAATACAATTTTTGAAAGGGCTAGACCCTTGCCCAGGAGTGGAAGCTGGTCAAGGGTGGCAAGTACTATCTAGTGGTAAATTCATCTTCCATATTCGCCTTTTGTGGTTGCAGGTGATAGGATAGAGAAAGAGGGCTTTAGGATAATCGGTAGCCATACAGACTCACCTGGCTTTAAGCTAAAGCCAAATCCTGAAATCAAGCAGAGACAGTACCTAAAACTAAATGTTGGTCCCTCATGGTGGTATGATTTTGAATACCTGGATGGATAGGCCACTCTCCATGGCAGGTAGGGTCTTTACCAGAAATTTTGAGGATCCATTCAATCCTATTGAGCATATAATCAAGCTTGATAGGCCTATATGCATGATACCAAATTTTGGCTATTCATATGAATAGGTCTCATAAATGACGGCTATGCCTACAACAAGCAGGATGATATGACTCCTATTGTACTAGAGTCATATGAAGGGGATGAAAAGGACTATATTAGGTCCCTAATCCTTAGGGAGATAAATATGTCAGGCAAGGAAAAAGTATCTCTTGAAGATATTTTAGACTATGATTTGTACCTGTATGAGTATGAAAAGGGTAGTCTGGTAGGAGATGAGAAGGAGTACATATCCTGTGGTAGGCTAGATAACCTAGCCTCTGTCCATGCCAGCATATCAGCCCTTTTTATATAGCGGTAGTTCTGCTAGGAGTATTTGCAATGAGGACATAGATATCAGTTCATTTAGAAATGTTATGTCTATAAAATGATGCTGGTATGGACCAGTCATCTCAAGAAAAGGCTAGGGTTTGAAGGGGTTAAATTAGTTGCAGCCTTTAACAATGAAGAGGTTGGCAGTCAGACCAGGCAGGGGGCTGATTCCCAGTTATTGATTAATATTCTGGAGAGGATAGCCCTAGGGTTAGGAAAGACTAAGTCTCAGCTACTTAGGTCCTATGAATCATCCTTTATGATATCAGCAGCACCTTGCCCATGCAGTCCACCCTAATAAGTCGGCCCTGGCAGATCCTACAAATAGACCAGTTTTTGCAGGTGGTCCAACTATCAAGTCCCATGCAGGTCAGGCATATGCGAGTGATGCCTATTCTGTGGCAGTATACAAGGACATATGCGATAGGAATGGTATTAAGTACCAGACCTTGCAAACAGGTCAGACAAGGCCAGTGGGTCTACAATAGGTCTCGATTACTGCATCCTACCTACCTAGCCATAGTAGATGTGGGCATGCCTATTTTTGGCCATGCACTCGATCAGGAGCTAGGGCCATATAGATGACTATAGGTCCTACTATGAAAGTTTTTATAGGTTTTTGACCTATAATGAAATATAGACAGGCATCTAGGTATGGTATAGGACTAGGACATATAATATAGCCTATATTATCCAGTCTGGATTTACCATTGATATTGAGGTGAATTCATATTAAATTTTGGGATTTTTCCTATTAAAAACTAGTCCAGAGCCCTAGTGTCCTGGACTAGTCTTATATTTAAGATATTTTTATTTTGACTATACTGTTTCTGGTTCTGGATAATCAACACCAAATGTGTCGACAGTAACCTTCTTGATTTTCTGGTCAGCTACTGGCTTGTCACCGAAAGTAGTTTCTGTTCCAGCTATTTCATCTACTATATCCATTCCTTCTACAACTCTACCAAAGCAAGCATACTGGCCATCTAGGTGAGGAGAGTTCTGGTGCATGATAAAGAACTGAGATCCTGCTGGAGTTAGGATTCATAGCCCCAGCCACAGATAGGACACCTCTTTCATGCTTTAGGGTTGTTAGTGAAACCATTCATTGTGAATTCACCTACTATTGTATAGCCAGGTCCACCCATGCTCGATCCCTGAGGGCATCCACCCTGGATCATGAAGCCATTTATTACTCCTATGGAAAATTAGGGCCGTCATAGTAACCCTTCTTTATTAATGAGATAAAGTTGTTTACTGAGTTTGGAGCTATATTTGGCAACAACTCTGCCTTTATTACTCCGCCATTTTCCATTTCTATTGTTACTAGTGGATTTTTATTTCCATTTTACACCTCTTTTTATAATTTTTCTATTTCAGGAGTTAGGTTTGGAACTAACTGCTTCTTTCTAGATACTAGACCCTCTACAAAGGCACCCTGAACTGGTTCTACCTTGAAGGCATTCCTTACTATTTCGTCTGGAGACTTGTATAGTAGGTAAGATCCTCATTGATGATGTCTGTGATAGCTAGGGTATAGCATATCATAGTCAGTGCTATTGATGTAGTCTCAGGTATTCATCCTTTTTGCTTAGGATCAGAGTCTATATCAAGAGTCATTACCTGACCAATACCAACCTTCTTGCTGCCCATATCAAAGGCCTTGAAGTCCATGTTTACTATTTCTTCTATGCTGTAGCCCTCTAGTGAAGTACCAGCCTTGAACATTTCCATACCGTAGGCTTCGTAGTCAACGCCAGCTATCTTAGCTAGGTCCTTACCAGCTGCTATATCATCTTCAGTAGTAGTTGGTGACCCTGAATATCAATGTATCAGAAAGAATTGCTGACAACATTAGGCCTGCAATTGGCTTAGTTATTTCTACATCATTTTCCTTGTACATATAGTAAAGGATAGTGTTTGTACATCCAACTGGTCTAAGAGTTACGCTTAGTGGAGCTGGAGTAGTTATTCCACCTAGCTTGTGGTGGTCAACTATTTCTACTATTGTAGCATTTTCTAGTCCGTCAACACTCTGGCCATATTCATTGTGGTCAACTAGACAACATAGGTCGCCTTCCTTTACTGATTCTAATAGCTAGGAGCTCAACGCCAAAGTAGTCTAGGACGAATCTGCTTCCTTTCTAAGTTCACCTAGGGCAACATGCAACTGCATCGACACCTAGAGACTTTTTTAAAATTTGTCATTACTAAACTTGAACAGATTGAATCTGTGTCTAGCTTTTTATGACCAAATACTAATAAACTCATTTTTTCATACCCCTTTCAACTTTTCGATTTATTGATAAAATCACTTTCATGATTCCTTTTCCTATTTTTATTATACCAAAAACTGGTCAATTAGTATATTTGACCCTATATTTATTCCTACAAATATGCAATATTTTATGATATCATTAAATATAAGTTATAAAGCATATGAAAAGAGTGAGCAAATAATGGTGAATAATAATATAAATAATACACTTGTAAATAATAAAAATACAGAAAAATAAATATAAAGAATGACTCTGGTTACCAGTTAAGCTAGCCAAGGTAAACTACCAAAAGGAGCTAGAAAAGATCCTAAAGAAGGTAGAAGAGAAGGGAATCTGTCCAAGCCTACTTTTACATTCCTGTTGTGGTCCGTGCAGCTCCTATGTGCTAGAATACCTAGGCTAGTATTTTGAGATTACAGTCTTTTTACTATAATCCAAATATCTACCCATCTGAGGAGTACTGGTATAGGGGTTGATGAGCAGAAGAAGATAATAGACCTGACTAGGACCAAATACCCTATTCATATGATAGAGGGTGCCTCATGAGATAGACAGGTTTTATGAAACCATAGCTGGTATGGAGGACCTGCCAGAGGGTGGGGCCAGGTGTCACAGGTGCTAGTGAGCTGAGGATGTCTGAGGCTGCTAAGCTGGCCAAAGAAGAGGGCTTTGACTACTCACTCACCCTTACTATCAGTCCCCACAAGAATTCCCAAGTCCCAAATAGGATAGGCCAGGAGGTTGAGAAAGATTGGGTGTAAGACATCTGCCTTCTGACTTCAAGAAGAATAATGGCTATAAGAGGTCTTGCCAACTGACTAGTGACTTTGGTATGTACAGACAGGACTACTGTGGATGTGAGTATTCCATGAAGGAGACTATGAGGAGAAGGAAAAAGAAGCTAAGAGATGATATGAAGGTCCTTAATGAAGGTCTAGACCTAGAATATATGGTCCAGGCTGACCAGATCATATTTGACAAGCTATACGGGAGGCCAGAGTATCTTGACTCGAGGGTGATTTTTACCTATGCTGGTAGGTATCCTGAACTAAACACTCTGGATTTTATAAATAAGGCCCTTGCTGATGGAAAGGTAGTAGCAGTACCATATTGAAAGCGACAAGGAGACAATGAAGGCCTATGAACCAATCTACAAGTCAATTACAACAAATTCCTTTGGTGTCCTGGAGCCAGATATCAGTATATGTAATGAGCTTGATATAGATGATATAGACCTCATCCTAGTACCTTGCTGTACTGCTGATAAGAAGGGGGCCAGGCTGGGCTTTGGTAGGGGCTACTATGATAGGTTCTTGCCTCAAGACTAGGGGCAGAAAAGCTACTCTTGATTAGGGTCCAAGCAGGTCTCAGAGGACATACCAATGGAGGACCAATGATCTCAGTAATAGACAAGTTGATTAGTGAAACAGAACTTTAAAAAGAGGAATATATATGATTAAATAGAAATAGATAAATAATAAGAATATAAATTAAGAAACATATACAAGAACTGTATAAATGAGTAAGAATATAAATTAAGAACTATATAAAAAAGAACTATATAAAAAGAACTATATAAATGAGTAAGAATATAGGCAGGCAAGTCTATATGGAATACGTAGAGATAGATCATATTAGGATAATGTAATTGGTTAGGAGTTTAAAAATGATAAGAATTGAGAACTGACTAAAAATTATGGAGCTACTATGGCTCTTGATAACCTGAATTTAACTATAAATGATGGGGAGATATTTGGTCTGATTGGTCATAATGGAGCAGGTAAGTCAACTACTATCAAGTCCCTAGTGAGCATCCTAGAGCCTACGAGTGGTCAAATATACTTTGATGACCTAGATTTAAAGAGCAATAGGGATACGGTTAAGAAGATGATAGGTATGGTTCCTGACAGCCCTTGGACATGTTTTTTTGAAGCTGCCAGTGACTAGCTACTGGAAGTTTATAGCCAGTGTATTTGGGATTGACAAGACCTGAGAGAAGAGAGGATAAAAAGCCTATGCCAGATTTTTCCTTGGAGGTAAAGGCTACAACGAGGATAGAAGAGTCACATGGTATGAGACAGAAGGTATTTTTGATAGGCGTCCCTAATTTCAGATCCAAAGATATGGATTTTAGATGAGCCTATGACTGGTCTAGACCCTCAGTCTGCCTATAAATCTTAAAGAGCTAATGAAGAACCATGCAAGCCAGGGTAATACAGTCTTGTTTTCTACCCATGTTCTAGAGGTGGCAGAGCAGCTGTGTGATAGGATAGGTATACTTAGCAAGGGGAGGATTCTTTTCCTTGGAACTATGGATGAATTAAAGGATAGACACCCAGGCCAGTCTCTTGAAGACATATACCTGGCTATGGTAAACCACAAGCCACAGGATACTGCTGGCAGGGATGGGACAAGTCTTTATAATAATGTTATAGCTGATAAGGTGTCACAGGGACCCAAGCTGAAGAAAAGTAGGGTGATACTATGTTTAAGATCTTTAAGAACCCTATTTTCAAGCAGGTTTTTCTATTTTAACCTGCTATACGCAAACCCAACTATAACGGCCAATGCTATGAATAAAAAGCGTTATGGAGACACTCCGGAGGAAATATTTAGGGGCCTATTAACAAAGTCATACTTAATGTCTAGTCTATTTATTTTTATAGTTCTATACCCTAGTATTTTTGGTAGTTCCCCAAGAGAGGCTCCCTATATTCTAGACTATATTTTTACTTGTCTTCTTTTTACTATCAGTGTTACAGACCTTACACATTACTTTAATGTATTTTATGTCAGTAAGGATATAGAAGGATATATGGCCCCTGCCTATAGAAGAGAGCATCATTTATAAGGCAAAGATGGCAGTTGTAGCTATAGGAACTATCCAGATGGCCATACCAGTTTGGTCAACATCAGCTATTTATGGATATAAAATGGGACTAGGTCCTATGTCCATACTTTTACGGTTTTATTGAATTTATCCTGGCAGGGGCATTGGTAGTCATAGTAAATATGATCTTGATGGAGCTATTGGCCAAGACCTCAGTCCCTATACAGGTTTAAAAATGGCATAATAACGACAATAAATATAGTGGCATCTATATCGAATGTAGCTATAATAATTTTTCCTACAAAACCTCAAGGGCTAGAAACCTTAATATATACCAGCTTGGAGGCAAGGAAGATTATGGAATTCTCTCAGGCTTTGATGAAATCACACCTGGGAAACCTCCTTCTAATCGGAGTTATGGCCCTTGTAATATTTGGTGTATACGCAGTCTTAATGAGGTCTGTAAATGGAAGGTTCTACATGTATATAAGAAGGATACAGGAAGGGCCTGGCCAGAGGACGTCTATAAAGGAAAATGTAAAAGCCCAGCCTGATGGGGTGGACCTAGAAAGTGGGGCAAGTCTAGACCTATTTAGAGAGTCAAAAGTGGCTTAATCAAACCGACAAGACTTTTAAGGCTAAGAAGGACAAGAATGATGCTTGCTCGAGTCTAGGGGTAAGCCTATTCAAGTATAATTTAGGTCTGATAAATGATCCTACTGTAATTACACAGTCAATTGTTATGACCTGTATTATGCCAATATTCGTCCTACTTCCTAGCTTTTTAAATTCTGGTGGAGATGGGAACTTTTAAGTATAATGAGAGACAATAGTGGTCTCAGCATCGGCCTTAATAGCACTTGTGGTGGCCATATTTACTAATGCTATGTCAACTAGTTTGCCAAGTATAATAGTGTCTTTTGGACAGGAAAACTACAACTATATAAAGAGTCTACCTATTAGCAGGAAAAAATATTTTATGTCCAAGCTAATATTCTCTATAGCTGTAAATTCTATACTTCCTTTGCTGATGCTAGTTGGTGCCTACATATATAGGGTATACCAGTCCTTGATATAGTTTATGCCCTAGTACTATTTATAATTATGGTAGTATCTATATCTTCATTATGGCTGATTTATGACTTCAAAAATATTGTTACAGACTGGCAAAAATGTATCTGATATATATGGCAGGATGAATAAGGCCGTGGATTTTTACTACATTTTTGATATTCTTTGTATGTATGATTCTTGTAATTTTCCTAGGCTTCATAGTAAGTCTTGGTTTCGGTTCTGAGATTAGGACTGCATTTACAATATTGTCACTTGCATTTGCAGCATTCTCCATATCTAGGGTGATTAATTTTACAAAAAGCAAACTACTAGGGTGGGATAGGAGGACTATCTATCCTAGTTAAAGAAGATGGGTACAGGCTCTAACCTATAGGGAGCCTGTACCTATTTTTATAAAAATGAAATTTGGTTGCATTTGCAATGTTGTTTTCATTTCTTTTAGTGTATAGTATAGGTAAGGGAAATGTAAGTAAAAATAAAAGACAAAAAGTATATAAAGTATTTAGCTTAGTTAAAAATTAGAGGTAGTTTTTATGAACAAGTATTTTTCAATAAATGACAAGATATATGATATAGTGGAAAAGAATCCAAGGGCTTTAGACTTCTTGACAGCCAATGGTTTTGAACAGTTTATGGACCAGTCTATATTTGATAAGATGGCCAAGACTGTAAGTCTATCAATGGCCCTTAAACTAAAGAGGATGAACGTAGACCTTTATGAGGAAAGATTGGTTTCCTATCTAGAAAGTGAGTCTACAAGTGTAGACAAGGACTTAATTGAAGAGGTTAAGACATCTAAGTCAGATATAAATGTTGAGGGTGTCCTACCTTGCCCAATCAGGATACCACTTTTAGAAGGCTTTGAAATGTGGCTAAAGGACAACAGAGACAAGTATGCCTACTCTATAGGCTATGAATTGAAGTCTGCCAACCTTGGTCTTGACTGGATTAAGGACCAGGTAAAGACTGGTGATGTAGACCAGATACCGGATATCCTGATGTCAGCAGGATTTGACCTATTTTTTGATAGGGAATTGATGGGCCAGTACCTAGACAAGGATGTATTTGAAGCAGCGACTGATGAGATGAACAAGGACTTCTGTAATGATTATATTGACCTAAGAGACCCAAGCAAGAAGTACCTTATAACTGGTGTAGTTCCAGCAGTTTTCTTGGTAAACCTTGACGAATTAAATGGTAGAGAGGTGCCTAAGACGTGGGATGATATCTTGAGTCCAGAATTTGAAGACTCTGTAGCAGTTCCAATGGGAGACCTAGACCTATTTAATGCCCTAGTAGTCAACCTATACAAGGAATACGGTATGGATGGTATTACTAGGCTGGCTAGGTCCTACAAGAAGAGCCTACACCCAGCCCAGATGGTAAAGGCTAAGTCTAAGGGTAAGTCAGAAAACCCAGCAGTAAGTATAATACCATACTTCTTCACACAGATGATTCAGGGCAACAACCAGGTGACAGTTTGGCCTGAGGATGGGGCAGTAATAAGTCCAATATTTATGATAGCCAAGAAGGACAAGAAGGAAAAGACTCAGCCAATTATAGACTTCTTTATGTCTGAAGCAGTAGGTAAGGTATTTTCTGCCAACGGCAAGTTCCCATCAACAAAACAAGCTGGTTGACAATGGCCCAAGCCCAGACCAGAAGTTCAAGTGGGTCGGCTGGGACTCTTTATAGAAAAGACAGATATAGGTGCCTTGTTGAGGGACCTAGAAGCTAAGTTCAATGAGGATATCCTAAAGTAGGTTTGAGAAGAAATAGAGATAGGTTGAAAAATTTTAAGTAATATTTGCAAGTCGACCTAAGTTGAATAATTATTAAAAAATATAGATATATATACTGCTTATTATAAGAGAAAGGGATAAAATATGAATCTAGTAGTATTTTCTGGTCCTCCTTCATCAGGCAAGACCAGTGTAATTATAAAGACGATAGATGCCTTGAAGCAACAGGGTATCAAGGTAGGGGTGGTTAAACTTTGACTGCCTACATACAGACGATGACGTCCCATATGAAAGGGCTGGAGTCCCTGTTAGAAAGGGCCTATCGTACTCTTTGTCCAGACCACTCTTCGTATCAAATATCGAAGAGGTAGTAAAGTGGGGTACAGACAATGACTTAGACCTACTTATAACAGAATCAGCAGGTCTTTTGTAACAGGTGTTCTCTATATCAAAGAGATAAAGGGTGTCTGTGTTATAGACAACCTTTCAGGTATAAATACACCAAAGAAGATAGGGCCTATGCAAAAGGCTGCAGACATAGTAATAATAACAAAGGGTGATATAGCATCCCAGGCAGAGAGGGAGGTTTTTGCATCGAAGGTAAATTCAGTAAAACCCAACGGCCATAACTATGCATGTAAATGGTCTTACTGGCCAGGAACTTACGAGCTAAGTACCCTATTGATGGATGAGAAGAAGGAAATATCTACAGTAAAGGGTATGAAGCTGAGATTCCTGATGCCATCAGCCTTATGCTCCTACCGTCTAGGGTGAAACTAGGATAGGTGAGCAGTACCAGATGGGTAATGTCAGAAAAATGGACCCAGAGGACAAGTAGGGATGGAGGAAGAGAAATGAATGAAATAGAAAAGTTAAAAATTGCGGACCTTCTAGAAAAAGTATCCTTTGTAGAGTCCTATTTTTGAAGAAAAATAAGCTAGATGTTGTAGGCTTTGAGGACAAGACCTTTGTAGAATTTTTAGACCATTTTTCCCTAGAGGAAGTGGAGGATATGGCTCTAGACCTCAACAAGATGACTATAGACCTAGTGGAGTATATCAGGCAGATGAAGGACTTCTTGGGTATAGAGGATTCAAATACGGTTGATGTATTGACAATCATACCAGGTCAGGACAAGTCAGGTAACAAGGAGGGCTTTGACAGGCTTGATATCAAAAAGTCAGAGATGATAGCCATAGTAGGGCCAACGGGATCTGGCAAGTCAAGACTTCTAGCAGACATTGAGTGGACTGCCCAGTGTGATACACTACTAAGAGAACAATAATGATAAATGGAGAATATCCAGACAAGAAGTGGAGATTTTCTTCAAACAACGCTGGTAGCCCAGCTATCACAGAATATGAACTTTGTAATGGACCTGTCTGTTAGAGACTTCCTAGAGCTACATGCAAGGTCTAGGATGGTAGAGGACATCGACCAGACGGTTGACAAGATAATAGAAGAGGCCAACAAGTTGGCTGGTGAACAGTTCAAGATGGATACACAGATTACAGCCCTAAGTGGAGGTCAGTCTAGTACTCTGATGATTGTAGATACAGCTATCCTATCTTCATCACCTATAGTCTTGATAGATGAGATAGAAAATGCTTTGGTGATAGATGAGGAAAAAGGCCTCGGAATTATTGGTATCATCTGATAAGATAGTCTTGATGGCAACTCATGACCCTACACTTGCCCTATTGGCAGATAGGAGAATAGTTATCCAGAATGGTGGTATCTTCAAGATAATAGAAACTAGCCCAGAGGAAAAAGGAAGTTGTCAGAGCTAGAGGAAATGGATAGGAAAATCCAAGAAATGAGAAGGTACTTTCAGGTACGGGGGAAAGAGTTTAGCCTGGGGAATCAGGTGATATTATGGATATAAAGCATTTTTATATTGAAAAAGGGCCAAGGAGAGCCACTAATTCTCCTTCATGGGAATGGGGAAGACTCCACCTATTTTGTAAACCAGATAGATGAATTTTCTTCAAACTACAGGGTGATAGCCCTAGATACAAGAGGTCATGGTCAGACTCCTAGGGGAGATTCAGCCTTTACAATCAGACAGTTTGCCGATGATTTATTGGGCTTTTTGGACAGGATGGATATTCAAAAAGGCCAATTTACTAGGATTTTCTGACGGGGCTAATATTGCCATGTGCTTTGCTGCCAAGTACCCTGAAAGGGTCTTGAGCTAGTATTAAATGGTGGAAATCTGGATACCCAGGGCATAGAGGAAGAGATTCAGAATAAGATAGAAAATGCCTATGAGTCAGCAAAAATGGATGCAGATAATGGCGAAAAAGCAAGGGCAAAAATGGAGATGCTTGGCCTAATGGTAAATGACCCTAATATAACAGGGCAAGAGTTGGATAATATGAGTTTGCAGAAACACTTGTGATTGCTGGAACTGAGGACTGGTTAAAAAGGACCATACTGAACTTATTGCTTAGTCAGATTAAAAATGCAAGCCCTAGCTTTTTGTAAAGGGTGATCACTGTTTGCCAAGGAAAATCCAAGTGATTTTAATATTTCTGTTAGGGACTTTTTGCTTAAATAAATTTCACCTTGCTCTAGAAAGAGATATATAAAGGAATGGCTTTGCAGAGTGCGGTATTATCTATAGTTGAAGAAGGCCATCCAAGAATTGCTCACCAGCTTCTTGTATAGCCTATATATAAATAGAGTATAATATTAGGTTGGAAATATATTGAAAAACAATAGCTAGTTGTGATATTATTTCAATTAGGAAGTTATTAATAATATTTAATGGTTTTTAACAAAGGAGAGCGTATATGAAAAAGAAATTAGCGGTATTTTTAGCAGCCCTCACTAGTTGCAACTGGTTTGACTGCTTGTGGTCAGAAGGAAGAAGTATCCAGTGAACCTGCTGTTACTGCAAAGGCTGCAACCCTAAAGGGACCTACTAGTATGGGTATGGTGAAGATGATGGCAGACCAGAAGGATGCAAAGGAGAAAACTATGAATTTACAATAGGGAGTTCTCCTGATGAGATAGCACCAAAGTTTTTGAAGGGTGAGTTTGATATAGTAGCTCTACCATCAAACCTTGCGTCTATCCTTATACAACAAGAGTCAGGGTAAGGTTCAGGTCTTAGCTATAAATACCCTAGGAATCCTATACCTTATGGAAAATGGAGACACTGTAAAGTCTGTTGGTGATCTTAAGGGAAGAACAATTTATTCAAGTGGTAAGGAGCTGTGCCAGAATATGCCTTTTAACTATATACTTAAGGCAAACGGCCCAAATCCTGATACCGACCTAAGGATTGAGTACAAGTCTGAACATACAGAGGCCCTAGCAGCCCTACTTAATGACAAGTCTAGCTCTAGCAGTTTTGCCGCAACCATTTGCTACAGTTGCAAGTCTCAAGAATAAGGGCTTGAGACCAGCCCTAGACCTGACTAAAGAATGGGACAAGGCAAGCAAGAATGCTAAGAGCACAATGATTACGGGTGTAGTAGTTGTAAACAAGGACTTTTGCAGCTAAGTATCCTGAAAAGATTAAAAAGTTTATGGCTGATTACAAGGCATCAATAGACTATGCAAACACTAATGTTGATGATGCAGCCAAGCTAATAGAAGAAAATAATATAGTTCCTGCAGCAGTTGCCAAGAAGGCTATACCACAGTGTAATATTACCTACATAGACGGGTCTGATATGAAGGACAAGCTGAGTGGGTATTTACAGGTCCTATTTGAGGCAAATCCTAAGTCTATAGGAGGCAAAATGCCTGCTGACGATTTCTACTATGTACAAAAGAAATAGTAAATTATATATACTGGCTATAGTCTTTTGGTTGTCAATTTGGCAATTAGTCAGTTCTTTGATGGGCCAGGAGATACTTTTAGTATCTCCTGTTTCTGCTTTTAGCTAGGTTGGGTCAACTTTCCTTGGAAGTAGACTTTTGGAAGACGGTGTGGTATTCGTTTTATAAGATAAGCCTTGGCTTTTTACTTGCCTTTGTACTGGGATAGGCATGGCTCTACTGGGGTCAGGGTCAAGGACATTTAGGGTCTTAATCCAGCCCTTAATGGCTACAATACAAGCAATACTTTCGTAGTTTCCTTTATTATACTATGTTTAATATGGGTGTCATCACTGAAACCCTGTCAGTCTTGATATCCTTTTTGATGGTTCTGCCTATTATATATACCAACGTTTTGACGGGTATAGATAGCATTGATGCATCATTTGGGGACCCAGCCAAGGTATTCAAGATGAAAAGGTCAAAGATAATCAGGTATATTTACCTCATCCGAGGGTATATCCCTACCCTAAAATCTGCAACCCTATGTATCCCTGGGTCTATGCTGGAAGTCTGGTATTGCTGCCGAAGTAATTGGTATGCCCCATATGACTATTGGAGAGAATCTTTACCAGGCAAAGATATATCTTAGTACGGGGGACCTGTTTGCCTGGACCCTGGTTATTATAGTTTTGAGTCTTGTCTCTAGGAGGGTCTTTATGGCCTTGATGGACAGACTGGTAGACAGGATGTCTATATAGTAGGCAGGTGGAATAATGGATATTTTAATGGAAAAATTAACAAGTCCTATGGGGACAAGGAAGTCCTTAGGATTTCACGACCAAATTTGAGGAGGGTACAGTTACCTTTATTACGGGCGAATCTGTACAGGCAAGACCTCGATTATAAGGATCCTGATGGGACTAGAAGGCTACCAGTCTGGTAGTATAAGCGGCCTAGAAGGCAAGGAAACATCGGTAGTATTTCAGGATGATTGCCTTTGTGACAAGTTGAGTCTTGATAAGAATTTAAGTATGGTCATAGATGGTCACAACAGGGCAAGGAGCAAGACCCTAGATAGACTACTGGACCTATTTGGACCAGAAGGCTATAGGCACAAGAGGGTAGCTGAACTCAGTGGCGGTATGAAGAGGCGCCTGGCAATACTGAGGGCTATCCTATATCCTCATAATTTAATGATTATGGATGAACCCTTCAAGGGTTTAGACGAAGAAAATAAAAGGTTGGTTATGGGCCAGGTTGGTCAAAAGTCTAGTTGGAAAACTGGAATTATTGTTACCCATGACAAGACCAGAAATAGATTTTTAGGTTAATTGAAGGCCTTATAATAAGAGAAATAGATATAAAAAATAGGGTTGATTTGCGTCAACCCTATTGATAGTATGACGGGCATGCCGTCAGTCTGTGGTGAAAGTCCATGCAGGACGTAGTTGCCGACGAACCTCATAGCAATCTTGCAAGGTTATCACCGTGAGGTGATGGCGAGACAATCCGTAGGACCTGCAGACCATTATCAGGCGGTAGCCAAAAACAGCGGGACTTCGCAGGATAATAAAAGAAATTCTCAAAAGCTAGGACTCATTAGTTGTGGTTGTATAATATTTAGCGTTGGTGAGAGAGGAGAAGAAAGTCCCCCTCACTGATTCAAATCTTTATTTTTACTTTTACAATTACATTCTTTTTATATCTTATATAACTTCCTAAAGAAATAATCGTATATACAAATTATATTATATATTGTCATCTCTCTCTTTTTGATTAACACTATAGAAAAGAAATATTATAAAAACTATAGTTATGAAAAATGAAATAAAAACCTCTTCTGCTTCTCATATCCTTCCCTTGAATAATGTATAAATATTTAATCTTAATTTGTAGATATATAAAACATCTACTATAATAATTATACAATTCATAAATCAAATTAACAAGATAAAGGGTAAAAATTATAGTTATAAGCGGCAAAAATCAAGCCTTCTAAGAGGAAATCTCCTAGGCTTATATTTAAAGTAAAGCTATTGAAAATAGCTAATTTTTATCACTTGTTAAATAAAAGTGTTGGCATATGGATTAGTTTATTGTATAATATAGGCTAGAGTAGTTTGTATATTAAATGAAATTTAAAAATAAGAGTTTATTGAAGGAGGAATTTATTTTCATGAATACAGTTAGTGTTGAAATTTTGAAGGACTTGTACTATATGGGTGTTAACGATAGAGATACAAATCTTTTTGAAAATATGTGGCCATTGCCAGAGGGTGTAGCCTACAATTCGATACCTGATAGCTTGACGAAAAAGACAGCCCTACTTGACACTGTGAAAAAGATAACTAAGGTTAATGGATTTATTGAAAACTTAAAGAAGAACCTAAAATGGTAGAGATCTCAGATTATTTGCTAATCCACCATATGGAGCCTGACCACCAGGTTGTTACCTATCAGTTTTGGATATTTATCCAAATCTTACTTTTGTAGGAAACAAGAAGGCTAGGGCTATGTTCAAGGACTACCTAGACATGGAAACCAGAAAACTTCATTGAAGTAAAGGAAGGGATACCCTATCACTAGGTAAGAGGACTCTTACTTTTGTTAATACCCAATGGTTCACTGGCTTCAATCTATGGTTAGTTACGAAACAACTGACAAGATCCTATTCTCACAGGATATATTCGGAGGTTTTGTGCCCTAAATGGTACAATCTTTGACGATGAAATGAATTTCGACTCTTTAGAGACGAAATCAGAAGGTACTATTCAAACATAGTTGGTGAGTACTCCAAGCAGGCAGCAAAGGCTCTTCAAAAAGGTAAAGACTCTAGAAATAAACGTTATATGTCCAGTACATGTATCGTTTGGAGAAGTCATCCAAACATGATAATAGACGAATATATAAGACTAGCCAACCAGATCAACGAAGAGGGTGTAGTAATAGCTTATGGTTCTATGTACGGAAACACTGAAAAGATGGTTGATACTTTGGCTAGGTACCTAGCCGAAGAGGGCATAAGAAATATAAAGGTATTTGATGTTTCTAAGACTCATGTATCCCTACATACTTAGTGAAATTTGGAAGTATAAGGGTCATACTAGAAGCTGTACATACAACAATTCAGTATATCCTAATGTAAAACCAGCTACTATATACCTAAGAATGAACAAGATGTCCAACCACGTCCTAGGGAATCTTCGGTTCTATGGATGGAGTGGCGGTGCTGTCAAGGAATTGGACAGAATTTGCTTCTGAAGGTGGTAACTTCGAGGTTCTTCCAACAGTTGTTGAAGCTATAGGGAACAATGAAGGAAGAGGATAATGAAGCGCTTAGAGCCTGGCTAAGGAAATGGCTGAAGCCCCTAAGAAATAGCTAGGATAAAAATTGTTATGTCTTACTAGCTGGATCGTTTAAGTGTCCAGCTAGACTTATATAAATATAATTTAGAACAAGAGGTAGGTATATGAGAGGTTTTGAACTAGTTTCAGATCAACATAGAAATATCCAGATTGCAATATCCTTATCCCTCAGAGGGAACTGCAAAGTCAGCAGGCTATGACCTGTGTACACTCAGTTGATATAGTCATACCAGCAAGGGGCAGTCAGGTGTAATATTCACAGATATAAAGGCCTATATGGGGGCGGATGAAGTGCTGACTACTCATGTTAGGAGCTCTATAGGTATGAAGAGGGGTCTAGTCTTGGCTAATACTACAGGTATTATAGATTCAGACTATTATTCTAACCCAGACAATGATGGAAACATAGGCTTTTTATGCTTAGGAACCTAACTGATGAAGAGGTTATTATTAAGGCTGGCGAGAGGGTAATTCAGGGAATATTTATAAAATACCTAATAAGTGATGATGACCAGCCTAAGTCTGAGGATAGACTAGGCGGGGTAGGATCTACTGGAAAAAAAAAGGTTAAAAAGCTTTTAGAATACCTATTATGCTATAATAAGCATATGTGCGTATGAACGTAACTAAAAGTCTAAAAACCCAAACAAGGTCCTATTTGAGCTGGTTCAGGAAAGCCACTGTATTCATTTGGGGAAAAATGAGTACAGTGGCTTTTTCATAGGTGCTTGTCGTAGTAAAATTGATTTTTTCCCTTTTCCTATTCACATTTATTGTCATGTATAGTATTATGTATATGTTGGTGTATATACATATAAATATATACAAATAGATAATAAGTAAGCAGATTTTATCTGCTGAGGAGGATATATGGAAAGGGAAACTGAGATTTTAAAAAGAAAAATTTTACGCTTGAAAGAGGAGAAAGGACGTCTCTGATCCTAGCTCATTTTTTTATGCTAATAGTGAGGTTCAGGACATAGCTGACAAGGTTGGAGATTCCTTCCAGCTAGCTAAGGATGCCCAGAATGCAAAAAAATAAGATTATTTGCTTTTGTGGTGTCAATTTTATGGGTGAGAGTGCTAAGCTCTTGAATCCCGATAAAAAAATATTGATTCCAGACATAGGGGCAGGCTGTCCTATGGCAGACATGGTAAACCTAGATGATTTAGACGGTATCAAGGAAAGGTATGATGATGTAGCTATAGTCGCTTACATTAATACAAAAGCAGATGTAAAGTCTAGGAGTGATGTCTGTGTTACTTCTTCAAATGCTATGAAGATAGTATCGGCCCTACCGAACAAGAATATATATTTCTTGCCAGATAAAAATTTGGGTTCCTATATAGCAAACCAGATAGAGGACAAAAACTTTATATTCCATGAGGGCTACTGCAAGTACCATAACTTTGTGGAATATGAGGAGGTTGAGGACTTAAAGAATAGGTATGGCTACGATGTCCTTGTACATCCAGAATGTACAAGCCAAGTAGTTGAGCTTGGAGACTGCGTAGGATCTACCAAGGCACTCTTAGACTATGTTGGAAGGACTAAGAAGAAGGGATATATTGTCTGTACAGAAGAGGGCATTTTATACCAGATGAATAAGCTATCACCAGATAGTGAATTTATTATACCTTCATCTATGAAGCCTTGTGAGGATATGAAAAAGAATACCTTGGAAAATCTATACAGGGTATTGGTAGATGAAGGACCAGAAATTATACTTGACGAGGCCTTAATGGAGAGGGCCAGCCGACCTCTCAAAAAGATGATGGAGATGAGTTAAATGAGAGATTTTTATGATATTGTAATAGTTGGTAGTGGTGCGGCAGGTCTTTCTTGTGCCTTAAAATTAGACCCTATTTACCAAGTATGTTTAATATCTAAAAAGAGTATGGATGAGGCTAATTCATACCTAGCCCAAGGAGGTATATCGGCTAGGCTAGCAGATGAAAATCTAGATGACTATATAGAGGATACCTTAAAGGCAGGCCACTATGAGAATGATGTGGATGTCGTTAGGAATATCTTAGATAAATCTCTGGATGTGGTAGAAGAATTAATAGGTTATGGTGTCAACTTTGACAAGATTGACCAGGATACCTATAGTCTCCATAAGGAAGGTGGACATAGGCTCGGCTAGGATCTACCATGCTGGAGACTTCACTGGCAGGTCTATGTGTGAGGTTATGGCAGAAAGGGTGAAAGGGCAGGCCTAATATAGATATTTGTGAAAATACGACTTTTTACGACCTGATAATTGAAGATAATAAAGCTGTAGGCATAAGGGTCTTTGTTGGTGGCCAATATAGGAATATATATGCCCAGGGCAGTAGTCCTGGCAACAGGTGTATAGGGGGTATATTTAATTCATCTACCAACTATAAGTCGGTATCTGGTGAGGCCCTTGTCTATAGCTATGAAGCATGGGCTAGAGATATCAAATTTGGAATATATCCAGATACATCCAACAGTCCTATATGATGAATCCATAGGTAGACATAGCTTGATAACTGAAGCCTTGAGGGGAGAGGGAGGCATCCTGCTTGGCATTAATGGAGACAGGTTTATTGATGAATTACTTCCCAGGGATGTAGTCAGCAAGGCCATAAGACAAAAAGATGGAGGAGGACCACAGTGACCATGTTTACCTATCTCTTGAGAAATATATAGGATAGGGAAAAGGATTGATAAACGGTTTCGACAGTTTTCCAGGACTGTATGGACAAGGGTATAGATATTAGGAAGGATATGATACCTGTATGCCCGGGCCAGCACTACCATATGGGTGGCATCAAGGCCAAGATAGATGGTAGGACTAGCCTAACAGGCCTATATGCTATAGGTGAGACATCTTGCACAGGTCTACATGGTAGAAATAGGCTGGCATCAAACTCACTTTTAGAGGCCTGCTTCTGTGGTATGAAGTGTGGTGAAGACCTGAATACTTTATTACCAGACTTTAGGGCCCATATGGAAGAAAACACAGAAACTAGAAAGATAGAGGATATAGTTGATGGCTACCAGAAGATTTTTGGTAGATACAATAAAGGAAAGGAATCAAGATTTTTATGAATACTGGCTTAAAAATTAAGATGCTTGATAAGATTAAAGAGAGCCTTATGGAGGATATCAACTACAAGGATATTAGTGCCGATGCCATAATAGATGAGGATAGGATGGCCAGGGCAGACTTGATAGCCAAGGAAGACGGTATAATTTGTGGACTAGAGGTATTTTACCAGGCCTTTAAAATCTTGGATGAAGGCGTAAAATTTACTTGTTCCTACAAGGATGGAGATAGGGTATGCAAGGGCGATAAGATAGCTATAGTTGAATCTAAGGCTCAGGCCATGCTCTTGGCTGAGAGGACTGGGCTAAACTTCCTTCAGAGGATGAGCGGTATAGCCAGTATGACCAGGTATATGGTGGATGCCCTGGGAGATGAATCCGTTAGTCTGGCTGACACCAGGAAGACTGCCCCAGGACTCAGGGTATTTGACAAGTATTCCGTAGAAGTTGGGGGTGGAAAAAACCACAGGTACAACCTATCTGATATGGTCATGTTAAAAGACAACCACATAGGTGTTGCAGGTGGCATCAGGCAGGCAGTTGAAAAGACAAGAAACAAAAGTATCCTTTTCCAAAAAAGATTGAGGTGGAGGTGGAAAGTCTTGACCAGGTTAGGGAAGCCCTTGGTGTCGGGTGTGATATAATCATGCTAGATAACATGTCTATAGACCAAATAAGGAAGGCTGTAGACCTTATAGGTGGGCAGGCACTTATAGAAGTATCTGGAAATATAGGTCCGGCTAATATAGGGAGACTACAGGGCTTGGGTATAGATATCATATCATGTGAGCTTTCTGACTCATTCGGTAAAGGCCCCTGGATATAAGCTTATATGGAAATTATATAATCTTAGATGAGGTCCTCTGTTTGGCAAATCCTATTGCTAGATAGGAGGGCTCTTTTATAGGTGTTATTTTCTTATAGATAAATATTTACTAAATCACAATATGAGAATGGACTTAAAAAGAACATATGTTCTTTTTAAGTCCATTTTTAGGGGGTGTTTTGGTGAAGGACAAGGTATTTTTCATATAGATGTAAACTCTGCCTACCTTAGCTGGGAGGCAGCCTACAGAAAAAGGCACAATATTGAGGGTCTGGACCTGATTAATATAGCTTCTGCGGTGGCAGGTAGTTCAGAGAGAAGGAGTGGCATAATTTTTGGCCAAGAGTCAGCTGGCCAAAAAGCTAGGTGTAAAGACAGGTGAACCTGTGTGCATGGCTAGGAACAAGTGTCCAGATATATATCTAGTTCCACCAAATTTTGACCTCTATGTAGAGTATTCCAATCGTTTGATGGATTTTTTGAGGACCTATTCACCTAGTGTTTACCAGTATTCTATAGATGAGGCCTTTGTGGATATGACTGGGACCCAAAGGCTATTTGGAAATCCTATAGACTGTGCTGATACCATCCGAGAGAGGGTAAGTGACGGAACTAGGCTTTACTATAAATGTGGGGGTTTCTAGACAAGATGGTCCCAGCCAAGATAGCTGGGGACTTCAGTAAGCCAGACAAGACCCACACCCTTTTCCAGTCGGAGAGAGGAAAAAAATGTGGCCACTTCCGATAGAAGACCTATTTTTGTGGGAGAAAGACTTCAAAAAGCTTAGGAGTCTTGGTATAATAACTATAGGACAGTTGGCCAATACAGATATAAATTTTATGAAGAGGCACTTTAAAAAGCATGGTATAGTCATACACAACCATGCCAACGGTCTGGATGGCTATGATTTTTTTCATAAGACCAATACTAATAATAGGTCTGTTGGTAATTCAACCACAACCTCCAGCGATATATACAGCTTTGAAGAGGCCAAGCACTGGATTTTGGCCCTTAGTGAGACTGTTCTGTGCTAGACTGAGGAGGAAAAATTCCACTGCAGGTGTAGTATCAGTGGAGCTTGTAGACAGGGATTTTAAAAGGTCACAGGCCCAGAGGACTCTTGGATTTAGGACCAATAAGGTCAGTGATATATATGGGGTAGCCTGTGAGATTTTTAAGAGTCTTTGGTGTGGCAAGCCTATTAGACACATAGGCATAGGAACCAGCAAGGTCCAGGAGAAGGATTCAAACCAGCTCAACTTTTTCAACCAGATATCATCTAAGGAGGAAAGGCTATATTCGGCCATGGATGATATAAGGGCCAAGTATGGTGATGATTCTGTAAAGAGGGCCAGCTTCCTGTGTGGAGAGGCCGACCATATGGAGGGGGAACCTCTAAAAAATATGGTCTGGTATACCTCTAGAAGGAGTCTATTAAGAAAAACTAGGAAGAGCCTTAGTGCTAATGATTAAAAGCTTGGTCTTTTGGTGTATAAAAATAATATGAATCTATACAAAGAGTAAAGTGTAAAATGAAAAGTGAGGAATATAGATGAATGATATAGGTGTAATTGGACTATCTGTCATGGGGCTGAACCTAGCCCCTAAATATGGCAGACAAGGGCTACAAGGTTTCCATCTACAATAGGACTAGCTCGGTTGTAGATGAAGTAATGAGAGACCACGGACATGAAAAATTTCACACCAACCTATAATCTTGAGGACTTTGTCAAGTCTCTGAAAGGCCAAGAAGGGTATTTCTGATGATAAAGTCTGGCAAGCTAATAGATATGGTTATAGACCAGCTGATAGGTCTTTTGGATGAAGGTGACATCATAATAGACGGAGGAAATTCATATTTCAAGGATACTATAAGGAGGTCCAACTACCTGGAGGACAAGAAGATAAACTATCTAGGTGTTGGTATTTCAGGTGGTGAAGAGGGTGCAAGGTTTGGACCAGCTATCATGCCTAGTGGTAATAGGGGAGGCCTATGAACATGTAAGGGATATCTTTTGAAAAATATATCAGCTAAGGCATATGGAGAAGCTTGTTGTAAGTATATTTCTACAGCTGGATCTGGCCACTACGTCAAGATGGTCCACAATGGCATAGAGTATGGCGATATGCAGCTTATCAGTGAGGCCTACATACTTCTAAGGGACCTAGGGTGGTATGGATAATAGTCAGATTCAGGAGGTATTTGAGGCCTGGAACAAGACTGAGCTAGAGAGCTACCTGATAGAGATTACAGCCAATATTCTTAAGGTTAAGGAGGCAGACGGATCCTACCTAGTAGACAAGATTCTAGACAAGTCAGCCCAAAAGGGTACTGGTAAGTGGACCAACCTGGAGGCTATAGACCTGGGGGTTGATGTTTCTGTAATCACAGCTGCCCTAAATGCCAGATATATGTCTGGGCTAAAGGATGAAAGGGTCAAGCTATCTAAAATTATAGGTCAGAACAAGGTCGAATTTACGGGCAAGAAGGATATTTTAGACCTTATGGGTCTAGGCAGGAAGGACCTGGTAGACCTGGTTAAAAATAGCTTATATGCATCTAAGATAGTATCCTATGCCCAGGGCTTCAAGCTACTTAGTGTAGCCGAAAAGGAATATGGCTGGGACTTGAATTTTTGCAGATATAGCAAAGATATTCAGGGGTGGATGTATAATTAGGGCTAAGTTCCCTAAACGATATATCAGCAGCCTTTGACCAGGACAAGGGAGTGGAGAATTTGTTGATGACAGACTTCTTCGCAAAGGAAATTAATGATAGGCTAGCAGACCTGAGAAAGCTAGTAGCTATTGGGGCTATGGAAGGTATTCCAATAACTGCTATGTCAGCAGCCTTGGCTTATGTGGACACGTATAGGTCTTCAAGACTAGGTGCCAATATTGTACAGGCACAGAGGGATTATTTTGGGGCCCATACATTTGAAAGAGTAGATGTAGATGGAGTATTCCATCATGATTGGATAGATGAAGATGAAAAATAAGGGAATAATAATATTTGGAGGAACAGGGATTTAGCTTATAGGAAGCTATTTCCAGCTTTATATAACTTGCATTGTCTAGACCTATTGCCAGAGGACTACAAGGTAGTTGGTGTAGGTAGGAAGGGCTACAGCAAGGAAGACTATGTTGAGATAATTAAAAAGTGGACTAGTGAATTTTCTAGGCTAAAGTATACAGAGGAGGACTTCTCTGAATTTTCTAAGAGGATAATCTACTACCAGATGGATATGACTAAGGTTTGCCCAGTATAGGGACCCACTAGCTGACTTGGACTATGCAAAATGGCAGGAAAGAGAGCGGATGGACATATTACTATGCAGGGTACCACCTAAGATATTCGGCTTTATAACGGATGGTATTAGGTTGGCAGGCTGTCCTTTGAGTGGGGCCAAGGTAATAATTGAAAAGCCATTTGGTGACACTATGGATGCGGCAGAGTATATTTATAAGAACTTGAAACAGTGCTTCTCACAAGAAAATATATTCTTTATAGATCACTATCTAGGCAAGGAAATGATAATAAATATAATGACCCTAAGGTTTGCCAACGCCATATTCGGAGGTGTATGGAATAAGGACTTTATAGAAAAAGGTCGAAATAAATGCCTTTGAAGAGGTGGGTGTAGGCACAAGAGGTGGCTACTATGACAAGAGTGGGAGGCCATGGTGGATATGGTACAGAACCACCTATTCCAGATCCTGTCTATAGTGGCAATGGAAAGGCTTTAGCAGACAATTCATCTGAGGCTATAAAGGCTGCCGAGACCAAGCTATTCAAGGAGCTGAAGGATATGAGGACCCTCACAAGATAGACCAGCTACTTGTAATGGGCCAGTACAAGGGTTACCTAGAGGAAGATAAGATAGACCCAGAATCTACTACAGAAACATATGTGGCCCTAAGTTGGCTATAGAAAATGACAGGTGGAGGGGAGTTCCATTCTACCTAAGGACAGGTAAGAAGATGGCTCAGAAAAAGAGTGAGGTAGTCATTACCTTTAAGTCCACTACAGAGGTGCCCAGCCAAACAAGCTGATAATAGAGATACAGCTAGGACGAGGGCGTCAAGCTAGACTTCAATATAAAGAAGCCAGGCACAGAAAAATACCATAGAAAAGGTTGATATGGACTTCTGCCAGAGCTGTGTATTGGAAAAATAGGCAGAATACACCAGAAGCATATGAAAGGTTATTGATGGCTGCCATGGACGAGGATAGGTCCCTATTCTCTCAGTGGAACCAGATAGAGATTTGCTGGAAGTATATCAATAGGGATAATGGAAATATACCATAGGTTCTCTGGACAAGGTTCATGTATATGAGCCAGGCCAGGATGGTCCTATAAATAATTTTTTTAGTATATACATAGGGCAAAGAAATGTACTATAATAGATAGTACGGTATTAGCGAAGTTACTTTATTAGACAATATTGGAGGTAGAATAATGAGTGAAGCTAAGGTTCATGATATAGTAATAATCGGTAGTGGCCCAGGTGGTATGACGGTAGTATCTACGGTGGAAGGGCAGAATTAGATACATTAATTTTTGGAAAAGAACTTCCACGGTGGCCAGATGGTTTCTACTACAGAAATAGAAAACTATCCAGCCCTACCTGAAACTAATGGTATCCAGCTAGCTAATGATATGCTAGCTCATGCCAAGAAGTTTGGGGCAAAGATTGACTACAAGGGGGTAGACTCAATCGAAGTATTGGAAGATGGTACAAAAGAAGTTGATAGCAGGTGGAGAAGAAATCCTAACTAAGACTGTAATACTATCAATGGGATCTACACCAAGAAAGCTAGGTCTAGACAAGGAAGACAAGTTTACTGGAAGGGGCCTAGGCTACTGTGCAACATGTGATGGTGGCTTCTATAGAAATAAGGTGGTGGCAGTAAATGGTGGTGGAGATACAGCTGTTGAAGATGCCCTATACCTATCAAGAATAGCATCTAAGGTATACCTAATCCACAGGAGAGATGAGCTAAGAGCCAATAAGACACTACAGACAAGGCTAGCTGAATCTAACGTAGAGGTTGTATGGAACAGCACAATCAAGGAAATTTTAGGTGAAGAAAAGCTAACAGGTGTAGTAACTGTAGACAAGACAGACCAGTCGGAAAGAAAGATAGAACTAGATGGTCTATTTGTAGCAATCGGTGGTATACCTACTTCAGGTCTAGTAGACGGTCTAGTAGATTTAAATCCACAGGGCTATATAGTAACTGATGAAGACTGTCAGACAAGTGTCGATGGTATTTATGCAGTTGGCGACGTTAGGGGTTAAGTCTCTGAGACAGGTAATAACTGCAACTGCTGATGGAGCTATAGCAGTCCATGCAGCAGAAAAATATATACTAGGAGACCAGTAAATTAAATATAATAGTGGGTCATATAGGTTGCTGACTAAGATTTTTATAAATACCAAGGGAGGATTTACCAAACTTGGTATTTTTGTGAAGAAAATTAATAGTAATAAAAATACCGACACCCAAGCTAGTGCTATACTAGACTTTGGGGTCGGTATTTTATGTTTATAATTATTCTTGGCTAGTAGTACTAGTAGTAGTACTAGTATTGTCGTTACTACTTGAAGTGCTAGAACCAGTAGTCTTATCTGTCGAACTAGTCTGGCTTGCTTCAAGGTCAGCCTTAGTCAAAAATCTTGCCTGAAATGGCATCTACCAATATAGTCTCGGCATTTTTGGCGTCCCCATCATATAAGCTTGAATGAAAATACATTCTTGCCGTTTTTGCGAACAACTGGTATGATAGGGACCTGAGTATAGTTCTTTGTAGAGGCCTTTGCAGCTAACTGGGCAGCCTCATCTACATCCATTACAGGTACAAAGTCTAGCAGGTTAGCCTTAAGGTCAGCACTTAGCCGGACCATTTTCAGTTTTACTTAATATATCGCCAGTCTTGGCATCTATTGTCATAGTCTGGCTAAGCCCCTTTTAGAGATTACTTCTAGCGTATAGATGTACTTCTTTTCAGTCTTAGCTTCCTCAGCTTCATCCTGTTTTTCAGTCTTTATAGGAATATCCTTTTCTTCAAGACTAACTGATGCTACACTGCCTGCTTTTTCAGCAGTTGTGAATTTTTAATAGGGCAGCCTGTAGTCCTATTAGTTTTTCAGACTTTAGTTCGTTTACTAGGCTAGGGCCAGATGCCTTGTTTTTATCACCGCCACCAGCATTTTTAGAGCCACATCCTACTAGGGATAGGGCAAGGATAGAACACATTGAAAAGACTAGTAGTCTATCTGTTATTATTTTTTTGAAATTTTTCATATCTATCTCCTCATCGAATTATAATCAATAGTAGCTATATTATACTATAAAAATTTAAAATGCTAGTAAAGTACTAAAAAGTCTCTGCTTGTGGTATAATATTCAAATGAAGATATTAACACGTTAGTTGTGGAAGGAGAAAAAGTGAAGATCGTAATAATAGGTGGAGGAAAGGTTGGTTCTAAGCTATCTGAGGAGTTGTCTAATGAATCTCATGACGTAACGGTTATAGAGCAGGATGTAGATGTAATCAACAGGATAAATTCTCACCAGGATGTCGCCTGCATAAATGGAAATGCTATCAATCGTGAAATATTAAAAAGAGGCTGGCGTAGAAGAGGCAGACCTACTAATTGGGTGTACCTCATCTGATGAAATAAACATGTTCTCTTGCTTGTTTGCCAAAAACCTAGGGGCAAAAATACTATAGCAAGGGTTAGAAATCCAGAATACTACAGCCAATTAAATTATATAAAGGAAGATCTGGGTCTAAGTATGATTATAAATCCAGAGTTTGTTGCTGCCAATGTAATTTCAAGGATCTTGAGGTTCCCGTCGGCAATCAAGGTTGAGACCTTTGCCAAGGGTAAGGTCGAGTTGATGGAGTTTAAAATATATGAAAATTCCGAGCTAGTTGGCAAACAGATGAAGGATGTGGTAAAGACCTTGGTGTAAAAATTTTGGTTTGTGCCATACAGAGAAGGGATGAAGTATTTATACCAGATGGTAATTTCACCTTTTGAGAAGGGGGACAAGCTGAGTATAGCTGGTAGCCACGAGGATTTGGAAAAATTCCTAAAGAAGGTTGGTGGCCTTAAGAGAAAGGTCAAGACTGTTATGATAATTGGTGGTGGTAAGATTGCCTACTACCTATGCAAGAGTCTTGAGAACATAAATATTAAAAACTAAGATTATAGAAAGAGACAGGAAGACTTGTCATTTCTTGGCACAGAACCTTCCTAAGGTCGATATTATACATGGGGATGGAACAGACAACCAGATACTAGAGGAAGAGGGTATCCACGAGGTAGATGCCTTTGTATCCCTAACTGGTATTGATGAAGAAAATATCATCATGTCTATGTATGCAGACTCTAAGGGGCTTCTAAGGTTATTACAAAGATTAGTCAGTCTACCTTTCAAGGATATGATTGATACCTTTAATCTAGATACTGTAATATCGCCAAAGGAATTGACAGCTACAAGGATACTTCAGTATGTTAAGGCTATGAACAACTCCTATGGTAGCCAGCTGAATTCTCTATAGAATAGTAAATGACAAGGTTGAGGTATTGGAATTTCTCAGTAAATGCTACTGGTAGGATAGTCAACCAGCCATTGAAGGACCTAAGGTTTAAAAAGGGCATGCTGATAGCTTGTATAGTGCGTAACGGTAAAAATAATAATACCAGGTGGAGATGATAAGATTATGGTAGGCGATAATATTATCATCGTGACTTCGAGCCCTGAGAATAACTGATATAGAAGATATACTAGAACGAAGCGTATAGGTTTATTTAGGAGAATTAAGATGAATTATGAAAATGATGATTCATGTTCTTATGAATATAGCCAAGGTGGAAGGATTTTTAATGTTTATACCTGCCATAGTATCATTGGCATATGGAGAGGGGATGTGGCTCTTAGGATTTTTGAGATAGCCCTAGTCTCTGCTGGAGTTGGTATGGCATTTACAAGAAAAAGGCTGACCAAGTCTGAATTGTTTATCAAGGACGGTCTCTTGATAGTAGGCTTGGCCTGGATTATATTTTCTGTGATAGGGGCCATGCCCTATTTTCTGACAGGAAGTATAGCCAGTCCAATAGACGCATTTTTCGAAACCGTATCAGGTTTTACTACTACAGGGTCTACGATCCTTACTGATATAGAGGCACTTCCAATAGGTATCTTATTTTGGAGGTCCTTTACTCACTGGATAGGCGGTATGGGAGTATTGGTCTTTGTAATGGCCGTAATACCCCTATCATCTGGAAATACAATGAATATAATGAGGGCAGAGGTACCAGGCCCTACAGTGGACAAGCTGGTTCCAAAGACTAAGCAGACAGCGAAAATTTTGTACTATCTATACATAGTCCTGACAGCCATAGAGGTAGTTTTACTGATGATGGGTGGCATGCCATTTATGGATAGTTTGACAAACTCATTTTCTACTGCAGGTACAGGTGGATTCTGTATGAGGGCTGATAGTATAGGCTACTACAACAGCGCCTATATTGATGGTGTAATTACAGTGTTTATGATCCTATTTGGTATAAACTTCAACCTGTTTTATTTAATATTATTGAAGAAGTTTAGCGTATATTCTAAGAGTGAAGAGCTAAAGGCTTACCTGGCAATTATAGCTGTATCTATAGGTCTGATTACTTGGAATATATACGCTATGTATGGCAGTGTATTGAAGGGCCTTTTAGGTATGCATCCTTCCAGGTTGCAAACCATAATAACTACTACAGGTTTTATGACTACTGACTACAATCTTTGGCCGAGCTTTTCAAAGGCTATCCTCTTGTCCCTGATGGTAATAGGTGCATGTGCAGGTTCTACTGGTGGTGGTATAAAGGTATCCAGGGTACTTATTACCTTTTAAGTACATAAAGTCAGAGATTAAAAAGGTTATTCAGCCTAGGTCAGTTAGTAATATTACTATGGATGAAAAGCTAATAGATGATACGGTAACAAAGAATGTATCAGCCTACCTTTTGATATATATAATTATAATGGTGGTATCATTCATTTTGATAACCCTAAATGAGTTTGATATAGAGACATCCTTGACATCGGTCATTACTTGTGTGAATAATGTAGGGATCAGGTTTGTAATTTGGTAGGTCCTACAGTAACTTCTCGACCTTCTCAGTTTTCTCTAAGCTAGTCTTGTGCTTAGATATGCTGTTGGGTAGGCTGGAGATATTCCCAATCTTATTCCTATTCAGTCCAAGGATATTTAATAGGCGTTTTTAACATATCAGAAATTTCTTGCTTATGGGGTTGAAAAAGACAATCCGCTAGAATGAGATATTATTAGTTGGGAAAAGAATAATACGAACGATTTTTGAAAGGAAGGGCATTAACGTATATTGTGCAATATACGATTATATGGACTTTCCTATATGGTATAATTTTTAAGGTAATAGACAGTCGCGAGTTAGGGTTTATTACGCAGATACTGGCCATGATAGGCAGTATATTGGTATCTAAATAGGCCTGTATACCAAGGTGGTAAATAGGTAGTGTGTAGCTAGTAATAGAAAGGACTGAAGAAATGTTAACAGCAATTACAGGAATAAACTGGGGAGACGAAGGTAAGGGTAGGATGGTTGACCTACTATCAGAAAAACTATGACATAGTTGTGAGGTACCAGGGTGGTAATAATGCAGGCCACACAGTAGTAAATGAGAGGGTAAGTTTATCTTGAACCTACTTCCATCAGGTATACTACAGTTCTGATGTTGTAAAATATAATCGGCAATGGGGTGGTTGTTGATATCAAGCACCTTGTTGGCGAAATAAATAAATTAAGGGATGCAGGTATAGTAATTACACCTGACAACTTAAAGTTAAGTGATAGGGCAGTTATAGTAATGCCCTACCATGTGGACCAGGATTGTCTGGAGGAAGAAAGACTAGCAGATGCAAAATTTGGGTCTACAAAGAGGGTATAGGTCCAGTCTATGGAGATAAGTATATGAAGAAGGCTCTTAGATTGGGTGAATTATTAGATAGTGAAGAGGACCTAAAGGAAAGACTTAGGGGTATAATCGAGTGGAAGAACCTCATGATAGAAAGGGGATATGGCAAGGAAGCTATCAAATTCGATGATAGTGGGCCTACCTAAAGGAATATGGGGATATAGTTAAGGATTTTGTATGTGATACAGGTCATTACTTGAATAGGGCAAATAGAGAAGGAAAAGAACATAATGTTTGAGGCCCAGCTAGGTGCCTTGAGAGATATAGACTTTGGTATATACCCATTTACATCATCCTCTTCTACAATAGCGCCATATGCACCTATTGGAGCTGGTGTACCAAACTTAAGGCTAACTAATTCTGTGGGTATAATGAAGGCCTACTCTACATGTGTAGGTGAGGGTCCATTTACGGCTGAAATTTTTGGTGATGAGGGCAGATAAATTACGAGAAGCTGGCAATGAGTACGGGGCAGCAACTGGCAGACCTAGAAGGGTAGGTGGCTTTGATGTCTTGGCCTCAAGGTATGGTGTAATGGCCCAGTACCAGACCAGATAGCCCTTACAAAGCTGGATGTATTGTCATATATGAAAGAAATACCTGTATGTGTGGCTTATAAGTTTGAAGGTGAAGTACTCGATGAATTCCTATAGGAGAAAAATTATTCAAGGCCCAGCTTATTTATGAGTACAGGAAGGGCTGGATGAAGGATATTTCTAACTGCAGGAGTATTGAAGACCTACCAAAAGAAGCAGTAGACTATATCAAGTACCTAGAGGATGTGGTTGACTGTAAAATAAAGTATGTATCAGTAGGTCCAGAAAGAGACCAGTATATAGTAATGCCTTAAGAGGAGGAAATTTATGAAGAATACATATGAATCACCCTTGACATCAAGGTATGCAAGTAAGGAAATGCAGGCCTTATTTTCTCCAGATAAGAAGTTTAAGACTTGGAGGAGGCTATGGGTAGCCCTGGCAGAAGCTGAAATGGAGCTGGGACTGGACATTAGTCAGGACCAGGTAGATGAGTTGAAGAGCTACCAAGATGATATAAACTACGATGTAGCCCAGGCCAGGGAGAGAGGTAAGACATGATGTTATGAGTCATGTATATGCCTATGGAGTCCAGTCTTCCCAAAGGCAGCAGGTATAATACATCTAGGGGCAACCTCATGCTATGTCGGTGATAATACAGATTTAATAATAGATTATGAGGGCTCTCGATCTTATTAGGAAGAGGCTGATCAAGCTGATATCAATATTGGCCGAGTTTGCAGACAAATACAAGGACCTACCAACCCTTGGTTTTACTCATTTCCAGCCAGCCCAACCTACTACAGTCGGTAAGAGGGCCTGCCTGTGGATACAGGACTTCATACTTGATTTAGAGAGCCTAGAAGACTTCCTACAGAGGAGAAGATTGAGGGGGTAAAGGGAACAACGGGAACCCAGGCATCCTTCCTAGAATTATTTGATGGTGACTATGAAAGGGTCAAGCAACTTGATAGGCTAGTAGCCAAAAAAATGGGCTATGATGATGTGTTTGCAGTTACAGGGCAGACATATTCTAGAAAATTTGATAGTCAGTTGGTAAAATATCCTGGCAGGTATAGCCCAGTCTGCAACAAAGTTTTTCTAATGACATAAGACTGCTACAACACCTAAAGGAGATAGAAGAACCCTTTGAAAAGAATCAAATAGGCTCATCTGCCATGGCCTACAAGAGAAATCCTATGAGGAGCGAGAGGATAGCATCTCTTGCCAGGTATATCATTGCGGATATGCTCAATCCAGCTATGACTGTGTCAGGCCAGTGGTTTGAAAAGAACCCTAGATGATTCTGCTAACAGGAGGATAGCAGTACCAGAAGCATTTTTGGCTACAGATGCGGTCCCTAAACCTATGTGCCAATGTAGCTGATGGACTTATGGTTTATCCTAAGGTTATAGAGCAGAGACTGATGAAGGAATTACCATTTATGGCTACTGAAAATATAATGATGGATGCCGTAAAGAGGGGCGGAAATAGGCAGGAGCTTCACGAGAGGATAAGGATACATTCTCTAGCTGCAGGAAAGATAGTTAAGGAGGAAGGCGGAGACAATGACCTAGTAGACAGGATTGCAGAGGACCCTAGCTTTGGTATTAGCAAGGAGGAAATCCTCGAGGTCCTAAGGCCAGACCTATATGTAGGCTGTGCACCTATGCAGGTAAGAGAATTTATAGATAAGGTAGTAGGTCCTATCCTGGCTAGTGGAGGCTATAGATATTGCAGAACTAAGTGTATAGGCTCTTTATAAGGTCATCTTAGACTAGATATATATAGTATAAGGTTGATTTAAGACTTAATATAGGCTATAATAAATAGAAATTAATTAATAAATTAATTTAAAAAAGAAGGGAGGACTTTTTATGTTATCTAATAAAGAAATAAGATACTAAGTAGGGGAGCAGTTAAAAGGACATTGGTTAAAATTTGCCTTGATTAATCTAGTAATGATGATTTTGGCAGGTGGGTGTGGTTATATTGCATCATCAGAAGCAAATAATGTCACTTACATTTGTTCAGATTTTGTTACAGTTAATTATAGGACTAGGTATTTACAAGTTATTACTAGAAATAGCCAAGGGTAAGGGTTTAGCTTCTCTAACTTCTGGCAGCTGGTAGGGTATATCTGAGGTATTTACTTGCAACAATCTTGCTAACACTTTTTAGTTTTTGTTATAAACTTGATTCTGATGGCAATCCTATTTGCAGTATCATTCTCTATGTTTTATAGGTGGTGCTAATGGTGTTATGGTTGGTATAAAGCGGTGAATCAATACTTCCATTTTTAGCAAGCGCTGGTGGAGGTCTATTGGTATTATTATTCATAGAATTCATTGTTATGTTTTGCTATAAATATATACATTACATATTCATACATGATGCTAGACCTAATAGTACTTGGTAACCATGATGATATTGGTGCTATAGATTCACTAGGGGCTTCAAGAAAGCTAATGAAGGGCTACAAGTGGAGATTATTCAAACTGATGCTATCGTTTATTGGCTGGGCTATACTTTGTATATTCACACTGGGTATAGGCTTGCTGTGGTTATCAACTTATATTAATATGTCAATAGTTAACTTCTATCTTGAATTATTAAAGGAAAGGGAAGATTTAGCTAAGGAGCTAAATTTAGTTGAACCAGTAGAGAGCTTATAGTGGCTACACAGGTGACTACCAGACTCAGGATAGTGAGAATGTGGAGTAAGGTAGAGGAACCAGTAAAGACTGAAGACTCTACTCAGGATAGCGAATAGTAATTATAAATAACAAACTTTTATATGGCTATGGGAATATTTATTCCTGTAGCCATTTTTATTGTCAAAAATGTTAAATATAAAAACTAAATCTAAATATAGTTAATAAATATCCAAAAATATTGAATTTTATTATCAGGAATTTAGTGATAGAATATAAAGAGGAATAATTTTATTATGAGATTTACTATCAATAAGGCTTATTTATGATATACTAATAAGGGATGCTAATAAAAACTTTATCGTAAATACTATTTGATATACAGTGAGAATAGATATAGTCACTAAAATCTAGTAAAAATAAGGAATTATCTATAATACAAGGAGGTTTTTCATGAAATATATTTATATTGTTATAGGTATCTTATCTATGATACTGGGTGGGATAGGGCGTTGTATTGCCAGTTTTACCTACAGTACCATTCTTGCTCCTAGCTTCCTTTTGTTTTGCTAAGGGGTCTGATAGGGTTCAATAACTGGTTCAAGTCTACAAGTCTATAAGAATAACCTAGAGTCTTTTGAAAAGAATAAATCTATGACTAGGAAAACTAAGTGGAAGATACTAATATTTGCAAGTGTAATGCTAGGCTTTGTATTTTTCAAATACGATGTTTTGCCAATGAGGATATTTATTGCTGCCTTAATAGCATTTAAATATTACTACTTCCTAGTAGTTATAAAAAAACAGTTGATGGGGGTGATTGTCATTGATAGGTTAATAGGTCAATCTTGGTCAAGGAGATTGACTAAAATAAAATATAGGAATTTTAACAAGCTTATATTGAGAATAATAGTGTCTCTAGCTCTGGTTACTGGTTTATTGTTTTCATTCCTTCCTGATGTCAGTGCTGCACCCCGCCAGATGGTATCTACAAGGTCAAGCTATCCTTGATGAAGAGGTATGATGAAGAAAAATCTATGGGAGATGGGGCCTTTATACCAACAGGCTTTATTACTGTATCTGGTGGCAGGGCCAAGCTTAGGATAAAGATGGTTCCCCTGACAGCCTTCAACTTTAGGGGCTACCTTAGTGAGCTTTTGGTCAAGGACAAGCCCGTAAATGTTCTTTCAAGATATGATGAGTATGATGTCTACAACAACCCTACAAATGGCAAGGATGCAAAGTTCAAGGGGGTCAAGTATCCAAAGGAAATGGACTTTGATGTTGAATGGGGAGAAAAGGATATTTTTGTCCAAGTCTATGTCTAGGTCATGGGGAATTGGCCAGTGGGGACCAGAAGGCAAGGCTAAGGATAGATTGGCCTTCAAATCCTGAATCTGCCAAGGTTTCATCTATTAATTTTGATTCTAGTCCTGTTGAGGATGTGTCGCCTACTAGCAGTGATACTTCTAGCAGTGCCTACCAGTCAAGGACATCAGGAATCTTCCACCACTTGAAAAGGGAGAAAATATTAGTCTAGAGCCAGGTATATACAAGTTAGATGTCAGTCTTTTTCCATGAGAGAGAGGATAAGGCCTCCATGGGAAACAATGCCATGGTCCATGATGCTGAATTGGTATCAAAAGATGGCAAATATACCTTCTTATTGGGGTCTACAACTATGGAGGTTTCAAATATTACAGCTTCTCTTGTTTCTCTTCAGATTAGGGATGACAATGCCTACTACCATTTTGCTGAGCCACATGCCTTCGACCTGTCAATACCAGGTGAGCAAGACAAGAGGCCAGAGGTATTCAGCTTTGACCTTGTGCGTAAAGACCCAATGATATACGTTAAGGTTGACCCGAAGGTAAAGCCTATGGGCGAGGTACCAGTTGGGGCCAGGCTAAAGATTGATTGGACATCTATTAAAAAGATAGAAGAGTCAGAGGCTGTCCTGTATAAGAAAAATGAAAAGTGGTACGCCCTAGGAAAGTTTTGATCCAAAGGAAAGTATCCATAAAATTTTACCAGAAGGCTTTTGAGCTTTTTGGCTCAGCCAGGTGCCTTCAAGGAAAATATAGTATTTAAGGCCAATGCAAGTTACAGGAGGGGCCAGCTTCCAGAAGATTACACAGAAGTTTGGTAGGGCAAGATCCATGAAGATCTATGAGTTTAAAAATAGAAAACGACTATGGTGTTCCAACCAAGCCTTCTAAGGATATAACAATAAAAGGCCAAACTAGCATCGAATATAGTGAAGCCTAAGGTTTATAGGCTTGCTGATATGGCTGAAATGAGATACATCTCTTTCAGGGAGATACAGCTTCCTTTTACGACTAATACCTATGGTGAATTCGCCTTTGTTTCTTCAGATGGACCAGCCAGCCAAGCAAAGACTGGCAACATATCTAATAATGGTTCAAAGGGACTTGCAGGTGTAAGCAATAATAAATCTAGGGTAAATAGTGGTAAAAAGTCAGCTGATACAAGGGAGAGTGATAAGTCAAAGGCTAGCAATGATAGGCCTACACCGACATCTGTTAGCCAGTTGAACAATGATTCTACTGATTTTACTGGTAGTAGTCAGTAGAGTACAAACAGACCAGGCTAGCCAGGTTGATGTAGGAACAAAGCCAGTAAGGTCCAAGGAAAATCCAAGGTCATATTTTACTGTGTCTTGATACTTGCAACCATAATTGGAGGGTCAGCCTATGTATACATTAGGTTTAGCAAACGTTTGATTTATGAATTCAAGTATAATAGCTACCTGAAGAATAAGATGAATGAATTTAATAAGGTAAGGGATGAGCTTATAGGGAAAGGTGGAGGATAGGATAAAATGCAATATATAAATAAAGGAATATTTAGCAAGCTGTCAATACTAGCCTTCATCTTGATGGTATGCTTCTATATGTCAACTGGTATTTCATTTGCTGGTGAAGTATACACTGCAAATGCCCATAGCCACTATTCGCATCCTGTGGTGGTGCTATTGAGGATCCAGGCAATAATCCTGGTATTGGTGAAGGAATGGTATCAATGTAGTATATGGTACAGCCCTTATAGAAAAAGGATGATGATGGCAAGCTATATGCAACTGTAAGATACAACCTAAGGGACAAGATCAGTAAGTTTAGCTTCAATGTACAGAAGAAGGGTGATAGTGGATGGACAGAGGTTCCATTCCAGGAAACTCAGAATGCTGGATCTACTGGAGATTTTAGGTTTGAGATACCTTCTACTGATTGTGTTGTAAGAGCTACATTTTTCGTTGATCCAATGTCCAGGTCGGTAGTCTTCTATATAGACTTTGATGCCTTAGAAGCTGGTAATACAGACTTCAAGGCCCTGGTTTCCACTGGGGGAACAGGTCAGTCATCAGGAGCAGGCAGTCAAGCCTCGGCTACAACAAACAATTCTACTAGCTCCGAAGCTAGCCCTGCTGGAGTCTTCAAGCCCATCAAATTCATCAACTAGCCAGTCTACATCCAAAGGTTAAGACTAATGCTAGCTCGAATGATAAGGTGAAGACTTTGATGTCTTCATCCAACAAGGTTACTCCAAAGGCTGGAACTAGCCCCAATAATGGAGTGGCACCAGCAAATGGTGGAGACGGTGACAAGAAAATAAATCAAGGAGACCTGGGCTATGATCATGGACTTTTGACTAATAAGGATTTTGGCGATAGTAAGACCCTGATGGATGGTCAAGATGAAGATGCCCCTTGGAGGTATTGTTACCAAGAGTTTTTAGTTTACTGTAGTAGTGGTCCTAGTAGCCATAATATTAGCTGCTATACTATTTGGTGCGATCGCCCTAGTTTTGGGCTTTAACTACCTAAAATAAAAAAACAATTCTTTGGCTGATGATTTGGAAGGCCAGGGCTTGGAATTTGATGAGCTAGAAGATAGGGAAATTTTGTGTGAACCAAGTGGGGTGGCAGGCTATGAATAAGAAAATACGCTTTTATAGGGACTGGCCTTATGTCTGGTTGCTTGTCTTCTAGGTGGATGTGTCAACCAACACCCAGAAGGAACAAAAAAACAAGCAGGAAGAGCTAAGACAGGTTACTAAAATAAAAATCCGAGGATTATAGCAACATCTATGGCTACAGTAGATATATTAGACAAGTTAAATGTAGACCTGATAGCAGTTCCAGATAGCAAGATTGATGCCCTTCCTAAGAGGTACAAGGGTAAGCCAACTATAGGTATGTGCCATGGCACCAGATATGGAAAAGATTAAAACCCTTAATCCAGACTGGATATTTTCACTTAGGTCAGCTTGGTCAGTGACCTGGAACCTAAATATGAAAAATGCTGGCCTGAGGTTTGGCTTTCTAAACCTAAACAATATACCTGGCATGTACAAGTCAATAGAGGACTTGGGAGTACTTTTTAGACAGGGAGAAGGAAGCAAGAGTCCTTATAGATGAGTACCAAAGCTTTTATGAAGGACTATAAGGAAAAAGCATAAAAATATGAAAAAGAAGAAGGTTCTTGTCTTGATGGGACTACCGGGTAGTTATGTGGTGGCAACTGACAAGTCATATGTTGGGTCCCTAGTGGAGCTGGCAGGAGGAGACAATGTATATAAGTCTGACAAGGACCAGTTTATTAACATTACAACAGAGGATATGTTGAAGAAAAATCCCGAAATTATCCTGAGAACAGCTCATGCCATGTCGGACGATGTAAGGAAGATGTTCTTTAAAGGAATTTAAGACTAATCAGATATGGTCTAAGTTTGATGCAGTCAAAAACAATAAGGTCTATGATTTGGACTACAAGAAGTTTGGTATGTCCGCCAAGTTTACATATCCAGAGGCCTTGAAGGATTTAGGTAAGATATTTGATGACGCAGGAGGTGATAAGTAGTGAAGACAAAAAAGTTTAAATTTGGTCTTTCCAGATTTCTGGCTGGACATGACAGGAGGGAAAAACCAATCAATAATACCAGGAAGGCCCTAGCCTTTATTATCACCCTGATCTTATTAGTTGTAGTATTTTTTATAGCGGCAACTTACGGTAGCATAAATGTGGGCTTTGGCAAGCTCTTGAGAGGTCTGTTTGTAGAAATAGACCAAGATGTAGTAGCTATATGGGACTTGAGGTTTCCTAGAATTGTAATATCCATTTTGGCTGGTGCAGCCATATCTGTATCGGGTGTCCTATTACAGGCAGTGATGAAAAACCCACTGACAGATCCAGGTATCATAGGTATATCATCGGCAGCTTCTCTCATGTCTGTCTTAGTAATAACTATGTTCCCAGCCCTATATTTCTCGATTCCATTTTTCTCAGTAGTAGGTGGTCTTTTGGCCTACCTATTGATATATTCACTAGCCTGGGATGGTGGGGTGAATCCTGTGAAGCTGATACTAGTAGGTGTTGCCCTTAATATGACCTTTACAGGAATAAGTGAATTTTGCAAGGCCTTTGTAGGTGGTGGGGCCAACCTGAGCAAGGTTCAGTCGATTGTTGAAGGTAACATTACCCAGAGGACCTGGGCGGATGTAAATATGCTATTTTGGTATGTGCTAATAGGATTGATTCTAGCCTTCTGCCTGTACAAAAAGTGCGACCTACTTTCCTTAGAGGACAAGACAGCCAGGGGACTGGGTGTAAATGTAGATAGGGATAGGTTTATAGTTGCCCTGATTGCAATTATCCTTGTAAGTATATCAACTGCTATAGTTGGTGTTATTGGTTTTTTGGGGCTGATAGTACCTCATATGGCCAAGATGCTAGTGGGTAGTGAACATAAGATTAAGATACCTTATACTATGGTGCTGGGAGCCTTTGTATTCCTTTTATGCGATACAATAGGAAGAACTATGGTTGCTCCTTATGAAATACCAGCCTCTATCATGATGGCTATTATAGGTGGTCCATTCTTTATCTTCCTTCTAAAGCATGGAGGTGATAGCTATGGAAGTTAGAAATCTTACATTCTCCTACACTGAGGGTGGGAAGATAATTTTAAATGATATATCCTTTAAGATAAAAGAGGGGAGTATAACCTCTATACTTGGGGCAAATGGGTGTGGTAAGTCTACCTTATTTGACCTAATGACAAAGAACCTAAAGGTAAATTCGGGCCAGATTCTCCTAAATGGTAGGAATATAGAATCCATGTCCCAGAAGGAATTTGCCAGAAAGGTAGCTATAATCCACCAGTACAATAGGGTGTCAAACGACATTACGGTAAGGCAGTTGGTTAGTTATGGAAGGACTCCCTACCAGGTAATGATGAAGAGGCATGATGACGAGGATGAGAGGATGATAAACTGGGCCATAGAAGCTACTAACCTGGTAGATATACAGGATAGGACAGTAAATTCACTTTCAGGTGGACAAAAGCAGAGAGCCTGGATAGCCATGGCCCCTAGCCCAGGGAACAAAGTTCCTATTCCTGGATGAGCCAACTACCTATCTTGATATAAGGTACCAGCTGGAGGTTTTACAGTTGATAGAAAGGCTGAATAAGGATTTGGGCATGACTATAGTCATGGTCTTACACGATATCAATCGAGGCGATGTACTATAGTGATAGGATTATAGGCCTAAAGGATGGAAATATACTAGTTCAAGGAGATCCAGACAAGGTTATATCATCCTATTCAGTAGAGCAGATGTTCGGTGTCAAACTTGATATAATTGAGGTTGATAATAAAAAGCTAATATTAACTATTTAAAAAGATATTCATAGTATATAGCATTTTTAAATAGTTTGTTGTATACTAATATTGATAGGATTAAATATAGTTCTCATTACAAATATGGTATCATTGTTATAATATGATATAGATTTGAGTAATTTTTAATTTAAATATATTTTGGAGGTAAAGTATGAAGAATATGACTAAAAAATTTTGCAACAGTTATGGTGGCAGCGACTGCTGTTACAGCTATAGCACCAACATTGGTAAATGCAGAGGAGGGCGTTGAATATAAGGTTCCAGTTCAGATGAAGCATGCTCATGAAAATAAGGATTCTATGGGTAATGCAGCCTTAGACCACACAGCTAAGGTAATTGAAAAGGATGGAAAGACTGAAATATACATAAACGTTAAGGGTCTTTCATTCATGGGTCTATTTGGTCACCTTTGGGGGATGAATGTATATGAAAATGGTTTAGGAAGTGCAAAGTCTCCAGTTACAGTGGCAAAGACTTATACTGACAAGGACCTAGAAGGTAAGACTAGGGAATTCCCTCAGACTTTAAAGATAGTAAGAAATTCAACTAAGGAAGACAAGGTTTATATAAATGTTGAAGTTGATGCAATGGATGCAATTTCAAGTGGTGGAGCAAGCACTTATGCAAGTACTATAAAGGGTAAGGGTGTGCCAGGATGCCATCCTGATGCTAGACTACTCAAAGGCAGAAAAGGTAACTCCAGATCCTGTTAAGCCTGAAGAAAACAAGGATAACAAGACTAGGGATAGAATAGCAGGTGCAAGTAGGTATGCTACAGCAGCTAAGATTAGTTCAACTAACTATGACAAGGCCGAAGCAGTAATCCTAGCTAATGCCTATAAGGATGCGGATGCTCTTGCAGCAGCACCTCTTGCAGCTAGCATGTCAGCACCTATACTATTAACTAAGGGAGATGCCATACCAGCTGAAACTATGACTGAAATAACTAGACTAGGTGCCAAGAAGGTGTATATAGCAGGTGGAGAAGGATCTGTAAGCGCAGGTGTTGCTGACCAGCTAAAGAAGGCGGGCATAGAAGTAGTAAGAATCAGTGGTGACAACAAGTACCAGACAGCTATAAAGATTGCTGATATGGTAAGGGCTACTGGTAACAAGGAAGAAGCTATACTAGTAAATGGAACTAAGACAGCAGATGCCCTTTTCAGTATCTGCCTTTGCAACTAAGATTAAGGCTCCAGTCCTATTAACTGGTGCAACTAGCCTAAATGCTGATGTAGATGCGTCTCTAAAGGCTTGGAACCTAAAGAAGCTAACAGTAGTTGGTGGAGTAAATAGTGTAGCTAAGTCTGTTGAAGATGCTGCTAAGGCCGAAGCTAAGGTTAGAATCAGTGGTGACAACAAGTATGCAACTTCTGTAGCCATAGCTAAGCATGCCTATGCTAATCCTAAGTCTGTAATGGTTGCTAATGGTGTTAAGACAGCAGATGCCCTTGCAGCTGGTGCAGTAACAGCTAAGACTATGAGTCCAGTTGTCCTAGTTAATGGCAAGACAGTAGCTCCAGAATTAAAGACATACCTAGCAGGAACTGAAAAGATATCTGTAGTTGGTGGAGTAGACTCTATACCAGATGCTTTTAATGAACCTTCTAGGGCAAGTAGTTTTGTCCTACTAGACAGATGATTTAAAAAAATAGACAAACATATTAAATTACATTAATTACATAGCTTATAGCGCTGATGGATTGGGTTATTTGTATTATCGAGATAACCCATGAAGTTGGCGTTATTTTTAAGCTTACTTGGTCTAAGCATCATATAAGTGAATCTCTATTTTTAGGGTTTAGTAAATGGGATAAATAAAGGGTGGAATGAATAAATTAAAGGAGTAGATGAAACTAAAAGAGTCCAGTATTATCTCACTATAATACTGGACTCTTTACTAATATTCTGTTTTTCTTGATTGGCTAGTCTACAAAAATATATATTTATTAGCTAACATTCAATAGAAGATTTATTTTTCAAGTTCAACAATCATGGCCATTAGTTTGTTAGTCCTATCTATATAATCATTAAGCTGGTCTGGCTTTAATTCCTTATTAGACAACATGGCTAGGGTCGGCTATCTGTTGACACATTAGTTCAACCATATCCTTCTTGTCGGCCTGGTCTGCAAAGCCTACAAGCTTTTTGATTATAGGGGACTTCCTATTTATCAATAGACCCTGCTGTTCATCAAAGTTAAGGCCTTCTAGACCCATGGCCTGGAACTGGTCCCTCATATGGGCCATACGTATACTTTTGCTCATCCACTACCACCATGGCTGACAGGGTTGGAGTCCTTGAAGCTTTCAACCTTATAGGATGCTAGCTTCTGGCCCAAGATGTCCTGGAATAGACTAATAATTTTTCATCATCTGCCTTGTCCTCATCATCGTCAGAATTTAGGACCTTGGATATGTCTGAGTCAATTCTGGCAAACTTAAGTATTTCTTCCTGGTTTTCTGGATTTTTTTATCCATATTTTCTACATATTCTATTAGCCCCATAAATGGTGTATCAAGGCTATTATCAAGTATTAGGGCATTTTAGACCATTTTCCTTGAACTGCTTGATATACTGGGCCTGTTGGTTTTCATCAGTTACATAGTAGATAGTCTTGTCCTGGTTGTCTGCCAGGTATTCCTTTAGGTTTATGTGTCTACCATCTATAGTCTTGTATAGGGATTACATCCTTGATCTTGTCATAGAACTTGTCATCCTTTAGACAGCCAAACTTGATAAATACCTGGATGTCATCCCAGAACTTATCATAGCTTTCTCTTTTCAGTATTGTATAGGGATTTAAGCTTGTCGGCAACCTTCTTAACTATATGCTTAGAAATCTTGCTGACATCCCTGTCATTCTGTAGGAAGCTCCTTGAAACATTTAGTGGCAGGTCAGGGCAGTCTATTACACCCTTTAATAGAAGTAGGAATTCTGGTATTACCTCCTTGATATTGTCAGCTACAAATACCTGGTTGTTGTATAGCTTTACCTGGCCTTCAACTAGTTCAAATTCATTTTTAAGTTTTTGGAAAGTATAGGATACCCTTTAGGTTGAAGGAAAGTCTACATTTAGGTGGATCCAGAAAAGTGGTTCATCATTGGTCTGGAAAAACCTCCTTGTAGAAGGCCTTGTAATCATCCTCAGTACAGTCCTTAGGTGACCTTATCCATAGGGGTTGGGTATTGTTTATCGGCCTTTTTCCACTGGAGTTTCAACATCTATTGGTTCAGGAGTCTGACCGTTTTTATAGCCTCGTCATACTTTTCCTGAGATTCCTGGGCCTTTCTAACCCTTTCTTCTGCCAGTCTTTTTTTCTTCATCTGCATCCTCAAGGTATATTTCAGTCGGTAGGAAGTAGCAGTACTTATTAAGGATTTCCCTAATCTTGTAGGCGTATAAGAAGTCTTCATTGTCTGCAGATATTGTCAAAGTGATGCTTGTACCGTGTTCCTTCCTATCTCCCTGGCTTATTTCAAATTCCATACCATCCTCAGATACCCACTTAACTGGCTGGGCCCCATCCTTGTAGGAAAGTGTGTCTATCTCTACCTTGTCTGCTACCATGAAGGCAGAATAAAATCCAAGACCAAAGTGGCCTATGATATCATTTGATTCATCTATTTTGTCCTTGTACTTGTTTACAAATTCTTCAGCTCCAGAAAAAGGCTACCTGGTTAATGTATTTCTTGATTTCATCTAAGTCCATACCGATACCATTGTCGTTAAAGGTAAGGTTCCTATTTTCCTTGTCAACCCTTACTATAACCTTGTAGTCATCCCTTAGGCTTGCTTCACCTATACTGGCTAGTCTTTTATGCTTGGCTATGGCATCACAACCATTACTCACTAATTCTCTTACAAATATATCCTTATCAGAGTACAACCATTTTTAATTATTGGAAAAATATTCTCTGAGTGGATAGATACTTTTACCCTTTTCAGTAGTCATATTAATGCCTCCTCTTATCATTAATTATTATTACAGATAAATTCTACCACTTTTGTTATCACTGTCAATTGTTGAGTGCTAAAAACTGTCAAAAATTAGAAATACTAAGGATTTATAATTGTAGACTATGTATTTTTAATGAGAAATCTAAAAATTTTAAGCTTGATTTATAGTGAATTTGTCAAGAGTGGAGATTTTTGGTATAATATATGGGAGAAAAATATTTTTGGAGGACTTAATGGAAAAAATACTTAGATTTCAGTTTAGAGGAATTTGCCCAGGACCTTGGGTCAAAAAATCAATGCCTGGTGGGGGTAGTGTGGCAGCCTATGCCCTAAATCTTGCCAATGGTTTGGCTTCTATGGTGGCAAATTTTACAAGTGGTAAGAAAAGTATGCGGCCTATCAGGCTGATATAGAGAGAATATTAGAGGAGTGTCAAGTCTTTCATAGGGAGTCTATGGACATGGTGGACAGGGATGCAGAGGCCTTTTTGCCACTTGGCAGTCTACAAGATGCCTAGTGAAACAGATGAAGAAAAAGGGTGGCTAAGCATGCCCAAATGCAACTCTGTTTAAAAAGGGCAGCAGGTGTTCCCCTGGACCTTTTGCGTTTATCTAAGAGGGTATTAGACCTTCATGAGGACCTATTAGAAAAGGGGTCTGTCATGCTACTAAGTGATGTTGGGGTTGGAGTGGCTATGCTTAGGTCAGCAGCCTTGAGTGCCAGGATAAATGTAATGATAAATATAAAGGACCTTGATGATAGGGACTTTATTGTAAGGACAAGCCAGGAGGTAGAGGACCTAGTTGCTGATATAGTAAAGAGGTCAGACTACATATATGAAGAGGTATTTAGGAGGTTAAGATAAGTGGAAGATAAATTGTTAAGAGGAAAGCCAGTTGCTGATGCACTGACGGACGATATAATAGATAAGGTTAGAAGGTTAAATGACCAGGGAATATTCCCAAAGCTAGCCATGCTGAAGGTTGGTAATAAGGCAGATGACGCTTCCTACCAAAAGGGGGCAACAAGCAGGTGTGCTAAGTGTGGTATTGAAACACAGGTGGTTGAGTTGGATGAAGACTAGCCAGGATGAATATCTTGCTGCCCTAGAGGGCTTGAACAAGGATGAGTCTGTACATGGGATCCTATGTTTTAGACCCCTTCCTGCCCATATTGACGAGGAGATAGTCAAGTATTATATAGATGATAGGAAGGATGTAGACTGCTTTTCACCCCTTAGCTTAGCCAAGATTATATCTGGTGATAAGAGGGGATTTGCACCATGTACTCCTATGGGGGTTATAGAAATTTTAAAGTACTATAATGTGGACCTAAAGGGCAAGAATGTGACTGTACTAGGAAGGTCTATGGTAGTAGGTAAGCCCCTATCAATGCTTCTTTTGAACAGGGATTCTACTGTTACTATATGTCATTCAAGGTCAAAGGACCTAGAAAATATTGTAAAGGGGTCTGATATCCTAGTCTCTTGTATGGGTAGGGCCAAGGCAGTTGACAAGTCCTTTATAAAGGAGGGGGCAGTAGTAATTGACGTTGGAATTAACTTTGATAATGATGGCAATATGTGTGGAGATGTTGATACTGATGATGTACTTGACAGGGTATCACATATTACGCCAGTTCCAGGAGGAGTAGGGTCTGTAACTAGCTCTATATTGGCAAGACATACCTTGAGGGCCTGTATCCAACTACATGACCTTTAAAGTATGATTTTTGAGGGGGTTTTTAGTGTTTTCTAAATTAATGGGATACAAAAATGAAAAATGTGTCTACAATAATAAAGAGTACAAATGGTCTTAAATACAAGATGATAATCCACTCATTTTTTTATAGGTATATTGACTGGCTGTATAATTGTTGCTTATAGGATAATGGGAGAAGCTTCTGGGCCTATTTGCCAACCTGTATAGGCTTTCAAAGACTAATATGTCTGTAGCAATAGGGGTTTTACTAGTTTTGATACTGATGGCCCTTCTTGTTAGCCTATTTATAAGGCAGGAACCAGATATATCTGGCTCTGGTATACCCCAGGTAGAGGGGTCATGACCAGGAGGATGAAGACAAATTGGTGGTCTGTGCTAGTATATAAGTTTTTCGGAGGCATACTTTTGCTTGGCTGCAGGCCTGTCTGTAGGAAGGGAGGGCCTTCTATACAGATGGGGGCTGCCATAGGTGAGGGTGTGTCCAGAAAGACCAATAAATTGGATTATGGCGCAAGTACCTTATGACTAGTGGTGCATCTGCAGGTTTGGCAGCGGCCTTTAATGCTCCAATGGCAGGGGTTATGTTTGCCCTAGAGGAGGTCCACAAGAACTTTTTCACCAGTAGTCCTTTTATCTGCCATGGTATCAGCAGTAACGGCAGATATGGTTACTCAAGTCTTTTCTGGGAATCAGCCCTTCTTTGAGGTTTGAAGTCCTGAGTATAATGCCCATAAAGTACTACTGGTCCTTTTTATTATTGGGTATCTTGATAGGACTTTCTAGCTATATTTTTAACCACGGTGTAATAATGTCAAAGGCCCTATATAGGAGTATGTCAGTAAAGCAGGAATTTAAGATAATAATTCCCTTTATTTTTGCAGCCCTTATAGGTATGACCTTTCCAACCCTACTTGGGGTGGTCATGAATTAATTATGAACATAAACCACCTACACCTAGGATTAGCTATTTTGTTACTTTTACCTGCTAATAAAGTACCTATTTACCTTTGCTTCCTTTGGGTCAGGTGTACCGGGGGGGATATTCTTTCCCCTACTAGCCCTTGGAGCACTAATGGGCAATATTTTCGGTACTATATGTGTGACCTACCTAGGTATACCCCACCAGTTTTTGGTAAACTTTTGCTGTACTGGCTATGGCAGGACATTTTGCGGCAACGGTAAAGGCCCCAATAACTGGTATAATACTAATTTTTGAAAATGACTTAGTTCCTTTGAAAGACCTACTACCCTTATCAGTGGTGGTATTTAGTGCCTTGATCACATCAGACCTATTGGGTGTAGAACCTGTCTATGATATGCTTTTAAATGATATACTAAGCCATAAGAAGGATGCTGATTTCCACACAGAGGACAAGAACAAGACTCTAATGGAGTTGTCAGTCCATATAGGAAGTCAGGTGGAGGGCAAGCTAATATCCCAGGTGACTTGGTAGGACAAGTGTCTAGTTGTAGCCATTTACAGGGGGCAGAAGAAATAATTCCTAGAGGGAATACCCTGATACTTGGTGGAGATATGCTCCTGGTCATGGTCAACAAGGATGAGTCAAAGGAAATGCTAGAGTCCTTGACCCGAATGACCAGTCGACTAGGCTGATAATAGAAAAATATTTTTGAAAGGTGGTGGTAGAGTGGTTAAACTAAATAAAAAAACCAGGCCCAGGCAGTAGCCCATATAGATGGCCCCTGCATGGTTCTGGCTGGACCTGGATCTGGTAAGACCAGGATAATATCACAGAGGATAGTCTCTATGGTGCTTGACCACGATATACCACCAACTAGGATATTGGCGATTAGCTTTACAAAGGCTTCTTCTCTTGAAATGAAGAAGAGGACTCTTGCCTATGGTAAGGATGATAGGCTCAACAAGGTTAGCTTCGGGACCTTCCATTCAAGCTTTTTAGAATACTTAGGAGGTATGCGGGGGTCAGTTTGGAGGACCTCCTTCTTGATTTAGATAGGTTCAAGCTGGTCAGGTCTATATTGAAATACTTAAAAATCAGCAATTATAACGATGATGATGTCCTAGACCTCTTAAATGAGATATCCCTAGTTAAAAAATGAGCTTGTAGACTATAGGGACTATGATAGCAAAAAGTTTTGAGCAAGAGATATTTCAAAAAGGCCTACAGGCTCTATGAAGATGAAAAAGAAGAGACATGGCAAGATAGATTTTTGACGATATGCTAATACAGGCATATGACCTCCTGAATAATGACCCCTGCCATCCTGTCTATAGTAAGGCAGGTTTTAAGTATATACTTATAGATGAATTTCAGGACATAAATAGGGTACAATTTGAGCTTATAAGGCTAATAGCAGGCCAGGAGAATAATCTTTTTGTAGTTGGAGATGAGGACCAGAGTATATATGGATTCAGGGGGCCAGACCAGACTTTTATGCTGGAGTTTGACCAGTATTTTTCCAAGTGCCCTGACATATACTACTTGATACCAACTATAGGTCTAGTAAGGATATAGTAGACCTATCGCTTGGTCTTATAAAGAAGAATAAGAAAAAGACACCCCAAGGACCTAAAGGCCTTTAGCAAGGACCCTGCCAGGATTAGCTATATATATCCAAAGGATACAGATGACGAGGCTAGGCTAGTGGCAGACCAAATCTTTGATAGGGTAGGGTTCTCAGAAGGGGCTGACTATGGTGACTTTGCAGTTATATATAGGACTAATAGGCAGGCTAGGGCCTTTGTTGATGCTTTTATGGACAAGAGGATTCCCTTTATACTTAAGGGATGCACCCAAGACTATCTATGACCACTGGGTGAGTTTAGATATTATTGCCTACCTGAGAATAGCCATGGAAATAGGGTCAGGTGGAGATTGGGCCAGAGTTATAAACAAGCCCTTTAGGTATATTTCTAAAAAGTCTCTTGCCAAGGCAGAGGCTCTATGGACTTCCTTGACTGCCTCATAAATGATGAGGACATAAAAGACTTTCAAAAGAAAAACCTAGAGGACCTATATATTGACCTGAACTATGTGAGGGGCTTAAGTCCCCAGTATGGTATTTCATATATCAGGACAACACTTGACTATGATAGGTATATCTTGGACTATTGTCATGAGAGAAGGATAAAGTCCCAGCAGATTGTAGAAATACTAGATGAACTAGAAGCAGCAGCGGGTCCATACAGGACAATACTGGACTTTTTTAAGCATATAGACCAGGTAAGGGAAGAGGTAAAAAAGAATGCTGACAAGACTGCAGGATCAAGCCTGGCAACAAGTGCAGATAAGGGAGTAGTCCTCACAACTATGCATAGTTCTAAGGGACTTGAATTTGATAATGTATACATTGTCGGTGTAAATGAAGGTATTGTACCCTACCAGTTGGGCGATGATTCAAAGCTCGATATAGAAGAGGAGAGAAGGCTTTTATATGTAGCCATTACCAGGGCAAAGAGAGTCTTAGTAATATCGAGCCCACTAAAGAGGTTTGGAAAGAAGATTGGACAATCACAATTCTTAAAGGAATTGCAGGAAAAAAGGTAGCAAAAGAGTCTGTGTAGACCCTTTACTACCTTTTTGCTTTTCTATAACCAGCTGCTATTGCATCATCCTCGTTGTCGAAGTAGACCGCATTCTTGTCGCTAATAGAATCATAGCCCTTGGACCCTCTTATATGGTAGACCATACTCTTCTTATTGGCCTTGATATAAGCTTGGGAATTATCGTCTGCCACCTGAGAATTATGCTCTTTACTAGACATATCCTGTTTTATATTTATATCAGTAGCCGGCTTAGAAACTTGGCCACTAGTATTTTTATTGCCCTTTTTATAGACTTGCCCTTGTTTAAAGGCCTAGTCTCAATAGCCTTGGATGGGTCTGGTTGAAGGACTTTAGCCTAGCCTCATCCCAAAGTCCTCTTGAATTTTCCTGAGCCTGGTGCTGGAACTTGGCAAATAGGGTCACTATACCTAGTATCTGGCTGGTAGCTATAGGAATAGGGCGTATCCATTGATTACAAGCTGGGCATTGTACATATACCTGACAATTTCCTCCTGACTAGGATTGTCACTAGATGGCCTTTCAACCACACATACCTCAAGAGACAGCCATACTTATCTGTATCAGACACATCCTTTTGAAGATAGACAGTCCTGTCCTCGAGCTGATTTTTGTATAGTCACTGGCTTCTTTTGCCGTAGAACTGGACGGGCTTATTTGGATGTACTGTTTCAGGTGTATCAACACCAATCATCCTAAGCTTGTACTTTTTGCCATCTAGACTTACATGAAGGGTATCACCAGTCAATAACCCTCACTACAGTAGCCCTTTGAAAGCTCGAGTCACCCGTGTTCTTGTCACCACATCCAACTAGGGAGGCAAGCAAGACTAGGCAAAGACACATAGAGCTTAATTTGAAAATTTTATTTTTAATCTTGTCAAACATCCTTTATCTCTCCTTGTTTATTGGACCAAACGAATAGACGTCCGACTATATTATAACATATTTATTTCCTATTAAACTAGATGCCCTTTCAGCCATTATGATTTCAATTTCATCTTCATATATACCCACCATGGCTTCACCCTAGATTTTCAGACACTGGGCTGTAGCTTGGTTGAAAAAGGCGGATAAGAAGGATATAAGGCTGGCTAGCCTATCAAGATATTTTCAGGGGTTCACCAAGAGGGTCTAGTTTTAGGTTTTGGGTCCTTGTCACTTGAAGACCTTGAGGATGGCCTGACCATATTATTAGGCATGCTTAATGATAGAAAATTACTTGAAAAATAGTAGTCTAAGACGTATAATTTAATTAGAAGATGTAGGTAACAAATTAAATAGCTTTAAAGAAAAATATTGTATAAATATAGGAGGCGTGGATATGGCAGTAGTAGAGTTAACAGTTTGTCCTCTAGGGACTGGAACAACAAGTGCAAGCTCATAGTGTAGCAGGCTAGCAGAAGATGTTGAGTGACCAGGATAAGGTTAAGTATTTTACTAAAACCCAATGGGAACTGTTATGGAAGGTGACATTGATGAAATATTTGCCCTAATTAGAAGGATTCAGGAGGATGTTTTTGACAAGGGTGTAGGAAGAGTATACTCCATTATAAAGGTCGATGACAGAAGAGACAAGCAGGCTACTATGGAGCAGAAGCTAGCATCTGTTAAGGCTAAGCTATAGTAAGTCCTTAGGCTATATAGTGACCTAGTTTACTTTGAAGACATTTTTTTATATTATTTAGGGCAATTGAAAGCTTATATCCTAATTGCCTTTTTCGTGATAGACAAGGGCCAATCTTTAGATTTTATTTATATTTTTGCTAGGCTTTTATTTAAGTTTTTGTGGTAATATTTTTAAATTGTGGTAGTATGTAATAGGGCTGCATTAGGAGGAATAATGGAATTATTAGGATATATAGGGAAATAGCTAAAGCAAAACCCCTAAGATTGGTTTTTAGTAGTAAATATGACAAAAATTATGACTACAAGAAGGTTAAAAGTAAATTTGGTCAGCGCTAAGGGAAAGGACTTTTATCAGTTAGAAAAGTTTACTGACAAGCAGGTCTTTCATGAAAATATTGATCCGCAAGCCTTAGCTAGCTGTATAGGAGATTTATTGAAGAGCTTTCGTCAGCTGACAGCTATGTCTAAGGACTTTAATTTCGACCTAAGGATATCAAAAAGGGCAAGGTATTTTTATTCAAGACATGCGCAGAAAAAATGATTTAAAGATAGACAAAAATCATAATAAAAAGAAAAAAATTATATCCTTGAAGAGGGTATGGATATACCAGCCTTTGTTGACTTGGGTGTCTTTAATAAGGACGGCAAGATTATAAATTCAAAGTATGACAAGTACAGGCAGATAAAACAGGGTTTATAGAAATAATAGATGATGAGATAAAAATCTGGGTGATGAGTATAGCTATGATGGAGACAAGGTCTTGAGGATATTAGACTTTGGTTGTGGAAAGTCCTATCTTACCTTTATAGTCTACTATTACTTTGTAGAAATAAGGAAGATGAATGTAGAAATTACTGGTCTTGACCTCAAGGAGGACGTAATAGACAAGTGTAATAAGGTTGCTCAAAAGTACGGCTATGATAGGCTAAGATTTGAACTTGGAGATATAAATGGCTATAAGTTTGAAGATAATGTTGATATAGTTATCAGCCTTCATGCCTGTGATACTGCTACGGACTATGCCCTTTACAATGCCATTAATTGGAAGTCCAGGATGATATTTTCAGTACCATGCTGTCAGCATGAAATTAATTCGACAATAAAGTCTGACAAACTCTCTATAATTACTAGGTATGGACTAATCCAGGAGAGAGTGGCTGCCCTGATGACAGATAGTATTAGGGGCCAATCTTTTTGGAAGCTATGGGCTACAAGACACAGATGATAGAATTTATAGACTTTGAGCATTCTCCAAAAACATACTGATAAGGGCGGTAAGGTCTAATGTAAGCGAGGAAAAAGAAGAAAGCTGATAGAGGAGATAGAGGCTTTGAGGGGTGAATTTTACTTCGACCAGACCCTATATAAGCTTTTTGGAGGACAGATTATATATATATATTAATAATGGGTGTTAATTATGAAAAAGTTTGCTATGTGGTACTTGCCTTGTTAATACCAGTTTTGGTGGCAACGTCATGCGTTTATAGCTTGGACAAGTATCTAGATTATAAAAATAATAAGATGATGGAGGTCAAGGACCTTTATCCCATGTTACATGATACAGTTAGCCTGGTCAAGGACAAGGGGGTCTATGCGAATAACTATCTAGCTCATAAGGGTGCAATCATGATAATGGGGTCATCGGAGCTGAGTCATTCTACTATGCAGCATCCCGACTATTATTTTAATACGGGAAGGACTAAGGATATGGCTGTTACAATAGGTAGGGGCCTATACACAGTCACTCCAGCATGCCACTATAGTAGGGTCCTTGGACAACAAGATAAAAAAATAAAAAGGTAGTCCTACTACTATCCATGCAGTGGTTTATGGAAAAAGGGTGTGACAGCAGACCACTTCCTTACTAGGTTTTCCTAGTCCAGTTCTACAATTTTATGTCTAATCCAAAAATTAGCCAAAAGACCAAGAAGGACTATGCCAAGAGGATATCAAACCTAATGAAGGAACCAGGTGAGTTTAAGCCAGAAGCTATATATGTCAACCTTTATCTGAATGATGACCTAGGTCACAAGACCTTAAGGATGCTTTTTGCCCATACTTTAAGGCTAGGAGGGTCATGGTCAGCATGAAGGACAAGGGTATAACCTATAAGGCCCTTTAGGAAGCTCTACAACAAGGTTGACCAGTCCCATGATATAGCAGGACAGATAGACTGGGACAAGGAAAAAGAGTATGCTGAGATAGAGGCCAAAAATAGGGTTGGAAATAAGATTTACAAGCTTGGTGGAAGGGATGTATATGTCGATAAGGGCTACTATAAGGAGTACATGAAGGGTAAGGATGAAGGCTTTTAGAGGTTTCTATAGCTACGTCAAGTTGACAGATTCAAAGGAATATACGGACCTGAATATATTCTTGGGAAGCCTGTAGGGACATGGGCGTAAAAGCCAAACCATAGTTATTATACCAGGTATGCCTGAATTCTACGATTTTGCTGGTATAGGTCCTGCTGACAGGAAGGCTTTTGCCAACAAGATAAAGAAAAATATCTAGCCAGTATGATACAAGGCTGATAGACCTGATGGGTAATGAGAACAAGAGGTACTATCTTAGAGATATAATGCACCTGGGAACCCTAGGTTGGGCTGACCTAAGCGAAAAATTTACAATATATATGAGAGGTAGGATGTTATGACAGATGAAGCAAAAAAGTATATTAAGATTGCCTTGGTTATAAGCCTGGTAATGGTCATGTGTATTTTAGTTTTTACCTTTTTACCTTTTTAAAGAGTTGCCATTTATATATAATGAGTTTTTAGATAGTGGGGGATGAATATGATGAACATAGTCAGTGGTGTTAGACACTATGCTACTAGTGATAGGTTAGCAGTTGTCTGTGACGATGAAAAAAATTAAGCTATAAGGACCTGGATAGGTATTCAGATATTATAGCAAACTATATCAGTCATAAATACGGAGAAAATACCCTCTTGCTATATACGGAAATAAGGATGTCATGATCATAGCCTGTATGATTGGGGCCTTAAAGTCAAAGAGGGCCTATGTACCTATGGATGTCAGCTTTCCTGAGCAGAGGGTTATGGATGTCCTAGACAGTGTGAGACCTAATATAGTCTTTGATATGTCTGGCAAGGATTTCTTCCGTGACCAGGATGGACAGATAAAGGAGGCCTATAGGTCTTTTGAAATAATAGACAAGAAGGCCTTGATAAAGCTTATAGAGGAAAATGAAGACGGGCCTCTAGCAAGCCAGGTACCAAGTGAGAACTGGGTGGATGGGGATGAAAATTCATATATCCTATTTACATCAGGGTCTACTGGTAAGTCAAAGGGGTACAAATAAGTGCCTACAACCTAGATTCCTTTATGAGGTGGATGAGTCCAATACTGGGCTTGGATGGCCAGGCTAAGGTGGTAATGGACCAGCCAGCCTATTCATTTGATCTGAGTGTATCCCAGCTATATCCGGGACTGGCAAATGGGGCTACCCTGTATTCCTTCTCAAAAGATGTAGTGGCGGACTTTAAGGTCCTGTTTGACCATATGAGGAAGTCAGATATGGAGGTCTGGGTTTCTACGCCTTCATTTGTAGGTATGTGTCTAGTAGACAAGGACTTCAACCAGGAAATGCTGCCTAAGCTAAGAAAGATGCTTTTATATGGGTGAGGTTCTACCAGTTGAGGTAGCTAGAAAGCTAAGGGAGAGGTTCCCAAAGGTTGATGTGATTAATGGATATGGTCCAACTGAGGCAACAGTTGGTATAAGTCATGTAGTAATAAATGACGACCATATTGGCTCAGGTAAGTCTTTACCAGTAGGTATACCTATGGAAAAACTGTAGGATAAAGATAGTTGATGAAGATGGCAGGGAAGTAGAAAAAAAGGTCAAAAGGGAGAAATAGTAATAATAGGACCATCTGTATCAAAGGGATACTTCAAGAATGAAGAAAAAGACTAAGGAGGTATTTTACCTTGAGTCCACAGATCCTAGCTTTAGAGGATGGAACTCCTGATGACTTGGCCCACTTGAGGTTTAGGGGCCTACAGGACTGGTGACCTTGGTTCTATTGATGAAACTGGCAATATCAGGTATGCAGGTAGGAAGGACTTCCAGATTAAGTTAAATGGCTACAGGATAGAGATTGAAGATATAGAAAACAACCTGAGGAAGGTTGAAAATATTAGAAATGCTGTAGTCCTACCAGTATATAAGAATGAAAAATAGCCTACCTTAAGGCTATAGTTGAGCTAGAGGTTGAAAATGACCTGGGCAACCTGAAAAAATGGTATAAGGATCAAGAAGGACTTGGCAAAGCTGATACCAGAATATATGGTGCCTAGGAATGTAACTATAATAGATAAGCTGCCAATGAATACCAACGGCAAGATAGACAGAAAAAAAGTTAGCACAGGAATTGTAGTTAGGAGGCAACCATGACATTTTCACAATATGATAGTTACCTCTACATGTACATACTGCTCTTGACCATGATACCAGCCATAGGGTCTGGGACTAGCTGGCAAGAGGATAAAAGTACTATGGTATGGCTGCAAGTGCCTTTATGATATACCTAATAATAGGACTGGATATACAATTTAAGTTCCTACTTGGCTTTTATGGTCTGGGAGCTAGCCTGTATCTACCTATTTATGTGGTCTAGAAAAAGGAAAAGAATAAGTGGACCTTTAGGTTGTTCCTTTTTAGCAACCATGATGCCACTTATAATAAATAAGGTATCTGCCAAGTTACCAATAGGTGTTCTGGGCTTTATAGGTATTTCCTACCTGAGCTAGGACTATCCAGATAGTTATTGAAATTTATGATGGTGCCATAAAGGACTTGAAATTCCTTGACATGGTCTACTTTATCCTCTTTTTCCAAGCTTGAGTTCAGGGCCTATAGACAGGTCCAGGAGGTTTGAGGGAGGAGATAAACCAGGCTATACCAAGGGGTGAGTACCTAAGCAAGTACCTGATGCCAGGTATCAAAAAGGTATTTTTAGGAATACTCTACAAGTTTGCAATAGCAACATTGATACATCTTTATTTTTATAAGTAATATTGTCCCAAGTAAGTCAGTTGTACCTATAATACTATATATGTACGTCTATACCATGTACCTTTTCTTTTGACTTTGCAGGCTACAGCTTGATAGCAGTAGGTACAAGCTACATATTCGGAGTCCATGCACCAGATAACTTCAGCAAGCCTTTCCTTTCAAAGGATATGAAGGAATTTTGGACTAGGTGGCATATAAGCTTGTCTAGATGGTTTGGAGATTATATTTTTCTCAAGATATGTCTTAAAATGCCATGAGAAATAAAAATTTAAAAGAGGGCGACTGCATCCCATGTTGCCCAGATGATAACAATGACAGTAATGGGATTTTGGCATGAGCTTGACATGGTACTATGTTGCCTATGGTGTCTACCAGGGCTTGATGCTTGTATTGACTGATGAATTCACAAAGAAGTCTAAAAATCTATAAAAATACAAGAAGGAAAAGTGGTTCCAGAGACTACAGATAGTTATAACTTTCAATATAGTATGCTTTGGTATGCTGATATTCTCAGGCTTCCTAGATTTCTATGTTAAGTAGAAGCCTTTTAAACGAGCCTTATAGGAGCTATATCAGATAGGAGCCTCAAAGATCTACTTAATGATTATCTATTAATAAAAAGTTAAGGTTTGAGAGTATAATTAAGTATATACTAATAGCTATTTTATTTATTTATAGATAATTTGATATGTAATATGGAGGTAAAAATGGATATAAGAGAAAAGTGTAATAGAAATATTTGAAGAAGTTCTAGGTAGTGATGAAATAAGAGACAATCAGGACTTGGATATGTTCGAAAACGAAATGCTTGATTCACTTGCAATAATAGAAGTATTATTGGGAATTGAAGACAAGCTAGACCTATCTTTACAGCCAACAGACTTGGAAAGAAAGGATATGGCCACAGTTAACAATTTGGTCGACTTTTTAAAGGATAGGATATAAGGAATTTTTGTCAGATAGGGGGTTCATGTTAAAGACGTGACCCCTATTTTTATATAATTAATGCGGAATTTAATAGTAAAGAATATAAAGTAAAGATAAAGGTTACAATTTAGTAAATTTACTTGTTTAGTAATGTGTTAATATATATAGGAGTATATTATGTAAAAAGTATATAATCTAACGTTAAATATATATAAGGGTTTGAGAACATTCTAAGTATGAAAGGAAACAATCATGTCTAGAGTAGAGAGAAAAAGACTAGAAAAAAGAAGCTAAAAAGAAGAATAAAAAACTAGACTTTTTAAATCCAACGAAAAAGAAGTAAAGGAGTCGGAGGAATCTTTTTGGAAGCAGATGAATCTGCAAAGTTACCTCAAGGCTTGATGCTAGTAGGGATAAAAGGTCGATGATAATATAGATTTTGTAACTAAGAAAATAGAAGATAGGTTTATTGCTAGAGAAAGTAAAAACACTGATCCTATAAAGAAGGCTCTTGAAAAAGTCAAGACAGCAATTATGAGCTAAAGAATAAAAGATTGGCAGAAATGGCAATGAAGACAGCTGATAAGATAGTTTCAGTTGAAGATGAAGAGATGAGACTAAAGAGGAGGAGGGCCTACCTTGACAGCAAGAATGAGGTTGACCCAGATGACAAGCCTCCAATTACAGTTGATGATATAAGGACAGAGGAGGATATAAATCTAGGTATATATGATAGGCCTCAAGTAAAGGAAATCAAGGATATTGACGCAAATTTAGAATCTGATATCAATATAAATGAGGTAAAGCATATAGATATAGAAAAGGCTCCATTTGAGGATGTTGTAAAGGTTGTAGAATCAAGGATTGCAGCTGAAAAAAATAAGGCACGAGGAGCAGAAGAAGGAAGAAGAAAAATCTTAAAAGCAAGAGCAAATAAAGAGGGAAGTACTAGAGAAGGAATTGCGTGAAAGAGAAAGACTAAAGACCCAGCAATTGAACCTAGATATGGGCCAGGACCAGGCTCCTAAGCCTGAGACTTCCAGCAAGAAGAAAGGATGGTTTAAGAGAAGTATGGATGAAAAACCAGGAAGAAGTAAAGGGACTTGACCAGGCTAGCCAGTCTGAGGAACTGAGTTCACAGGAAAATAAAGCAGAAGAAGTAAAGGCAGAAGAAAAAGTCCAGGAAATAAAGCAGGAGGCTAAGGCACCTATTCTTGTAGCAGATGAAAAGATCGATAGTATAGAAGACCTACCTAAAAAGGGTGGATTTAAGAGTTTCTTGAAGAAATTATGTATATTTTTAATAGCAATTATCGTCCTTGTTTATATAGCAGGTTGTCTGATATTCAAGGATAGGTATTTTTGTAAATACTAGTATCAACGGCATCAAGGCAGACCTTAAAAACTCCTGGTGATATAGACAAGTTAGCTAGTGATAAGACGGCTAACTACAAGCTCAACATCAGTGGTAGAAATGACGTAAAGGACTCTATAAACGGGTCTGATATAGGAATTGCCTATGTTAAGGATGGTAGTGCAGCTAAAAATAAAGGCTGACCAGGGCTTCTTGGCATGGCCACTAGCCTTCCTAGACAAGACAAATATTGATGGAAAGCTAAATGTAAAGTATGATGAAGCCAAGCTAAACGATGTAGTTAAGAAACTGAACATATTTGATAAGAAGTATATAAAGGCTCCAGTAAGTGCCTTTCCCAAGGTTTGATGAGAAAAAGAAGGACTATGTAGTCGACAAGGGTGACTTAGGAAGTACTCCAATAGAAGCTTCAGTCAAGAACTTTGTAGCTAGCTCTGTTAAGGCAGAGGCAACAAAGGTTGAATATCCAGCATCTGCCTACAAGGCACAGAAGAACAAGGCTGATGACAAGAGGATAGAAAAGGCCATAGCCCAGTTAAAGGAATATGACAAGGTCAAGGTAGTATACGATTTTGAAAAAGAAAAGTATGTAGCCGGAACTAAGGATATAAGCACTATGTTTAACGTAGCTTCTGAGGATGACTACAAGGTTGAGCTAAGCAAGGATAAGGTAAGAGAGTTTGTAAGGAGCCTTAGCAGGAAGTATTCTACATATGGAGATGCTAGAGAAATTCCATCAGCATCTACAGGTGGTAAGCTAAAGGTTACAGGTGGTATATATGGATGGTTGATAGATAGGGAAAAGGAAACTGACTACCTATATGAGCTTGTAAAGGCTAAGAAGAGTGAAAACAATAGGAAGCCAATATACGCCCAGACAGCCATAACAAGAGAAAACCAGGATTTGGGTAATGAGTTTATAGAGATAGACCTTACTAAGCAGCACATGTGGTTTGTTAGAGATGGCAAGGTCCTAATAGAGACTCCTATAGTATCAGGTAACCCAAACCGTGGAGATGCTACACCTCCAGGTATTTACCCTGTAAACTACAAGACTAGACATGCTACCCTAAAGGGGCCAGGATATTCGTCACCAGTTTCATACTGGATGCCATTTAACGGTGATATAGGTATCATGATGCCAGCTGGCAGCCAGTGTATGGTGGAAGCAGGTACCTGTATGCAGGATCACATGGATGTACTAACACGCCTTATAGTAAGGTGGCTCAATTCTACGCCCTAACTAAGGAAGGAATGCCAGTTGTAGTACATTATTAAGAATTTTTGAGCATCTATAATCAATATATTGATTGTAGGTGCTTATTTTTCCTAAAAGGGTATAGATAAATCATAAGTATTTGAGAAAGGGAAGTATATTTAATGACTAGTTATGTTGAGTTGAATAATGAGGTTATTGTGAGAGATATTGAGGGTAAGTACCAGCTCCCACAAGGACAAGGAGGCCTTTAGACCCTATACCCTAAGGGATTCCATAGATAGTAGGTCTATGAAGTTTGATTCTATATCAGACAAGATTAACTACCTAGTAGAAAAATGATTACTATGAAAAGAGATAATTGACAAGTACAGTATGGACTTTATAGAGGACCTATACGAGTATATAGGGGTTTGGATTTAGCTTCCAGTCATATATGAGTGCTAGTAAGTTTTATGAAAACTATGCCTTGAAGACGGATGATGGAGACTATATACTGGAAGATTATAATGATAAGATATTGATTTGCTCACTAGCCATAGCAAGTGGTGATACAGCCGTAGCAAAGAGGGGTAGCCAAGAGACTGATTAGGCAGGAGTTTCAGCCAGCTACTCCAACCTTCCCTTAATCTTGGTAGGAAGAGGGCTGGACAGCTAGTGAGCTGCTTTTTGCTGACAGTTGAAGATTCATGCGAGGGTATAAGCTATGCAGTTGCATCTGCCAACCACCTTTCAAAAGATAGGTGGAGGAGTTGCTCTAACCTTACTAGACTTAGGGCTAGAGCCGAGTCTATAAAGGGAATCGAGGGTGCCAGTGGTGGTGTAGTTGGTGTTGCCAAGATGCTTGAGCAGAGCTTTTAGCTACTTCAACCAGATGGGGGCTAGACAGGGTGCAGGTGCAGTCTACCTAAATGTACTACATGCAGACTTTGACGCCCTTATGGATACTAAGAAGATAAATGCAGATGAGAGGGTTAGACTAGCAACACTTTCAATCGGAGCTATTATACTCGGATGTATTTATGAGGCTGGCTGAAAAGAACGAGACAGGCTATGCCTTCTATCCACACTCAATCTATAAGAGTACGGACTTCATTTAGATGACCTAAATATGGAAGAATGGTATGACAAGCTAGTAGCAGATCCTGATATCAGGAAAAAGGAAATCAATCCAAGACAGTACCTGACTAGGATAGCGGCTACACAGATGGAGTCAGGCTACCCTTACATAGTCTATATAGATACAGCCAATAGGGACCATACCCTTAAGGACCTGGGCATGATAAGGATGTCCAACCTTTGTTGTGAAATTTTCCAGTACCAGGAACCTTCTCATATAGAGTCTTACGGATCAAGTGCTAGCCAGTGGGGTCAGGATGTATCTTGTAACCTAGGATCTTTGAATATAGTTAACCTAATGGAAAGCAAGGAGGTTGACAAGGCCATAGACACTGCGGTTAGGTTCCTAACAGACGTAAGTGATAGGACTGATATCCACCAGGTGCCTACTATAAAGATGGGTAATGATAAGAGTCATTCAATAGGTCTTGGGGCCATGAACCTGCATGGCTACCTAATGAAGAATAATATAATGTATGCGACAGATCATGCTGTTGAATTTACAGATGTATTCTTTGCCATGATGAGGTACTATGCTATCAAGACTTCAATGGAAATAGCAGAGAGAGGAAGGAAACCTTTGAAGGCTTCGAAAAATCAGAGTATGCAAAGGGAAGGGCAAGTGATGTCCTAGGCAAGTACTATGAGCAGGACTTTAAACCAAAGTCTGACCAGGTTAAAAAGTTATTTGAGGGTATCTATCTACCTGATAAGAATGATTGGGCTAAGTTACTTGATGAGGTCAAGGAAGTTGGAATTTACAATGCCTACTTGATGGCTATAGCTCCAACACAGAGTATCAGCTATGTGCAGAATTCTACATCTTCTATCATGCCTATTACAGAGCAGATTGAGGTTAGAATATACGGTGACTCTACTACAATATTCCAATGCCATTTTTGACTAATGAAAATATGCTTTTCTATAGAATCGACTTATAATACAGACATGTTCAAGGTTATAGATGTAGTGGCTGCTGCCCAAGGACATGTAGACCAGGGAATCTCAACTACGCTTTTCGTTACAGATGATAAGACTACTAGGGATATAGCCAGATATTATATATATGCCTATAAGAAGGGGTTTTGAAGAGTCTTTATTATACAAGAACTAAGATGTTAAGAGAGTTAAATAATGAATGCCTATCATGCTCTGTGTAGGTAGGACTTTTATTTTAGACGGGGAAATTATGACAAAGGAAAAATTATGTAGATGTTTTTAATACGGTCCACAAGGCTGTTAATTGGGATACAGAGGACGATGATTTTACCCAAGCCTTTTGGGGACGAAAATGTAAAGCAGTTTTGGTTGCCTGAAGAGGTGCCAATTTCAAAGGATATACCTAGCTGGTCCCAACTAAGTGAGAGTGAAAGGGTCCTATACAAAAGGGTCCTAGCTGGACTTACACTTTTGGATACCAAGCAGGGTAATGACGGTATACCTTCCATGATGGCCTTGACAGACAACTTCCAGAGGAAGGCTGTCCTATCATTTATGGGGACTATGGAAGAAATTCATGCCAAGAGCTATTCGAGTATATTTACTACCCTTCTGTCAAAGCAGGAGATAAATGATCTTTTTGTTTGGATAGAGGAGGAGCCTCTTCTACAGAATAAGGCCAAGCTAGTATTAAGACAGTACAAGAATACTCACACACCTAAGGGTCTTTATATGTCAATGGCTACAAGTGTATTTCTTGAATCATTCTTGTTCTATAGTGGTTTCTTCTACCCGCTTTTCTTGGCAGGCCAGGGAAAGATGATATCAAGTGGGGAAATTATATCCCTAATATTGAGGGACGAGTCCTTACATGGTAAGTATATAGGCCTTTTGGCCCAGGAAAAGTTCAACGAATTCCATTACGATGACAAGAATGAACTAAAGGAGAGGGTTTATGCCCTGCTTAAGGAACTAATGGACAATGAAGAGAAGTATACGAGACTTCTTTATGAGGGGTCTGGCCTTGAGGAACAGGTTATAAACTTCTTGAAGTACAATGCCAATACAGCCCTTACGAATTTAGGTTTCGAAGAATTCTACAAGGTTGAGCCTGTAAACGCCATAGTCCTTAATGGTTTAAGTACAGAGACAAAGACGCACGACTTTTTCTCAACTAAGGGTAATAGCTACCAGAAGGGTATATACGAAGAACTAACAGATGAAGATTTTTATATTTTTAGGATGGCTTATGCTATCCTTTTATACAAAAACTTAATAAAAAAATTAAGATTTGTATATACTTTATATTTAGTTTTTTTGGCTATACTAATAGCATAAAGTAAAAGACTTTATTAGAAAAATTCTTAGGAAAAGGAGGACTAGAAATGAAGATAGTAATTTTTGACTGCAAAGTTTGGCATGGGCCATATGTCAGCATCTAAATCAATAATGCAGGATATACAAAACCAGTATAAGAGTCAGGATGTAGAAATAATAGACTTCTATGAATATGCCCTGCCACATTTATCTAGCTACATGTACAAGTCCTTCGACCTATTATTGAAATATGCTAAGGGACTTTATAGCTTCTACTATTCCATGAATGACAAGAAGGTGACTGGTGGACCTATTAACTAGGATATTTGCCAGTGCCTGCAAGAGGATGGTTGATGAGATGGAGCCAGACCTAGTTGTATCTACCTTCCCAATGATTTCAAGGGAGTTGGCCATTACAAGGAAAGGTATGGTTCTGACTTAGAATTGATCACATGCATTACAGATGTTAGTAGCCACTACGAATGGTTGGTTGATGGAACTGACCAGTATTTGGTTGCATGTCCAGACGTAAAGTATGAGATGATTCACAAGGGTATAGACCCAGATAAGATAGTCGTATATGGTATTCCAGTAGGAGAAAAAGTTTAAAAATAGAAGGGCAAGTAAGAAGACAGGTCGCTTGATCAGTGATAATATAATTGGTATACACTAGTCTTAAGGCCAAGAAGGAAATCCTAATAATGGGTGGTGGCCTAGGTATCCTACCTAAGGTTCAGCCTTCTATGAGGGAATTGAATCAGCACCGGGACTTCATACTACTATAGTGGCTGGTAACAACAAGGAAATTTACAGGGACCTTCATGGAAGGTATGAAAATATTACAGTTTTAGGCTTTACTGACCAGGTAGACAAGCTAATGGAAAGAGCTGACTGTATAGTGACTAAGCCAGGTGGGATAACTGTATTTGAAAGCCTATATATTCAAACACACCTATAGTTTCATTTGCCCCAACCCTACCTAATGAGCAGAGGAATGTAGAGTTTATAGAGGATAATAATTTTGGTATTCTCTTGACTCAGAATCCAGATGCAAGTGTTGGGACTATTGTAGACCTGGTAAATGATGACAAGGCTCTAGAGTCTATACGTTCAAGTATGGCTGCCTTTGTTGCCAAGTTAAATACAGGCTACTTCAAGGATTATGCCTATGCGAGCAAGCACAATTACAGCCTAGGGCATGTATAATGATTCAAGAAAGATATACAGCTATTAAGTAGGAGTGTAAGAATCCTACTTGTAGGCTAATTATAGTGGATACTTAATCGCAAATTGTAATTAATGTTTAATATAAATATAGTATTAAGAGTTGCCTTTTGCGGGCAACTTTTAGTCTATTAGGGAGATGGAATAAATGTATTTTTATATTTGATTTTGCTAGTAGCCTTGGTATTTGTAGTTCATTCTATCCTACCTACCTACTACAATAAGATTTTTAATAAGGATATTGTTAGGACTACAGGACAGGCCAATAAGATAATGTTGACCTTTGATGATGGACCTGATGATAGGTATATACACGAACTCTTGGAAGTCTTGGACCAAAACCAGGTCAAGGCTAGCTTTTTATGGTGGCAGAAAATGCCCAGAAAAATAAGATGGTTGTAGAAAAAGATACTAGGAGCTGGTCACAGGGTAGGTCTACATTCTTGGCAGCATAAAAATGCCATGCTTTTATTCATACCCATATACAAAAAGGATTTTTGAAAATAGCTATAGGATAATGAAGGACCTAGGCCTAGACCAAATGCTATACAGGCCACCATGGGGACATACAAATATTTTTCTAACCATTTTGTGAAAAATATGGTATGAAGATGATATACTGGGATGTAATGGCAGAGGATTGGGAAGCTCAGGCAAGCCCAGAATCTATTAGGAAGAAATTGTTGGATAGGACAGGTCCAACCAGTATAATATGCCTGCATGATGCAGGTGAAAATTCTGGTGGGGCAGTAGGTGCACCAAAAAATACAATAGAGGCTTTAAGGCTAGCTATACCAGAATTAAAGGCTAAGGGTTATGAATTTATCCTACCCTAGGTCATAGGTTTTAGGAGGTAAAAATGGAGGGTTTAAAGAATAGCCAGTTTATAGGTATAACTATAATGGCTGTAGTGATGGTATTTACCGTATCTCAGGTTTTGAAGGGAGAGTCTATTGACTCTATAGTGACTGCCCTTAGGTCGGTAAAGCCAATATATATTTTAACAGGTATAGGTATGATGCTGCTATATGCATCCTTTGAGGGTGTAAATATATGGTTGATTATAAGAGGACTTAAGTACAGGACCTCTATACTCAAGTGCATAGGTTATGGATTTTGTGGGTTTTTATTTTAGTTCAATTACGCCATCTGCTTCAGGTGGTCAGCCAGCCCAGGTATACTATATGAAAAAGGATGGCATCGAGTGTTACAGCCTCTTCATTGAGCCTAATGCTAATCCTATTTGCCCACCAACTGGTAGTTGTGATATATGCCCTTATAGGGACTACTTACAAATACAAATATTGGTGGTTCACAGCTGGCAAACACCATACTTCTGGCCTTTGGTTTTATCACAAATGCCATTCTTTTAATAGGAATTATATTGCTGGTATACTGGCCTAAGCTGGTATTTAAAATATTAAATTTCTTTGGTCTACTACTACACAGGAGTAGGGATTATAAAGAATAAGGAAAAGATTGAAAAGAAGATTTCAAGCTCTGTTGAAGAGTACGAGCGTGGAGCCATATATATGAGGAATAATCCAATATTACTGCTGAAGGTAACAGCCTTAACCCTAGTCCAGATAAGTCTCTTGTATGCAGTACCCTATGTAGTCTATAGGGGCTTTGGCCTAAGTGGCTATACTATTATGGACCTAATCCTAATGCAGGCTATACTTAATATAGCTGTGTCATCCCTACCGCTACCAGGTGGAGTAGGGGCAAGTGAGTCTCTATTCCTTAGTATGTTTATGGTTTTTATGGAAAAAGCTTCTTGTACCCTGGAATGTTATTGACCAGGATATCAAACTTCTATTCAGTTTTGGTAATTAGTGGTATAATATCATTAATAATGTACCTATGGCCTAGCAAAAAGGAGGTCAGAGAGGGCATTTAAATCTTACTGAAAAGAAGGCAATTTATGGATATACACAACTCTATACAACAAAAACAAACACAAAGTTTAAATATTTCTAACCAGATAGTTCAGTTTTTGAATATACTCAATATGGGCAGGTATGAGTTGGAGGAAGCCATAGTAGCTGAAAGCTGAGTCAAACCCTTTATTGGAGGTAGATATAAAGGATGATGGAATCAACTGGGAGGAATATTTTAAAAGAAAAATTCAACTATGATTTTGATAAAAATGAATCAGTGTATGCAGATAACTCTGACTATGACTTTGAAAATATGACTAGTGGTGAAGACAGTCTTTATGATGAACTGCATGGTCAGGTCAAGATAATGAATTTAGATGATAGGAAGAAGAAGGTTTGTGACTACCTGGTAGATAGCCTGGACGAAGATGGATACCTGAGGGAAAGTAGAAGACCTCATGAGCTGATAAGCTGGGTGTGGACCTTGACCTGGTTGAAGAATGCATAGGTCTAGTTCAAGGGTCTGGAACCTGCAGGCATATGTGCTAGGAACCTACAGGAGTGCATTATTCTCCAGCTACATAGCGAGGGTATATACGATGATGTTCTAGAAGACATTATAAAGAATAATATCAACCTTGTAGCCAATTCTAATATCAAGCAACTAGCATCTAAATATAAGAAAAAGCAGGAAGAAATCCGAGACTACCTAGAATTAATCAGGAGTTTAGACCCTAGACCTGCTGAAAAATACTTTTAAGAATGCCATTGTGTATGCCTACCCTGACCTCGTTCTTGAAGAGGACGAAGAGGGTAACGGTGGTTAGACCCTATAATGAAAAGAGGCTAAGGTTAAACATTAGCAACTACTATAGGGACCTCTATATCACTACTGATGATCCAAGTGTCAAGGCCTATATAAGGGAAAAGCTATCTTCTGCAAGGAGGATTATGAATGATGTTGAGGACAGGAAGACCACTCTTATATCAATAGCTGAGGGCCATCGTTGGTATCCAATTCAACTACTTTAAGTTTGAGGGCCAGCTTGAGCCTATGACCCTGCAGAGAGATTGCTGATACTGTAGGATGTCATATCTCGACAGTTAGCAGGGGTATAAATGATAAGTATATACTTACAAACAAGGGACTATACGAAATTAGAGCTTTTTCTCAGGTAGCCTAGAGACTGAAGGAGGAGCATGATTTCTATATCCATAGTAAAGGATAAGTTAAAGAGTATAATAGAACACGAAAAACAAGAAGAAACCACTTAGCGATAAGAAGTTAGAGGATATGCTAAGGGCAGAAGGTTTTGAAATAGCGAGAAGAACTGCAGCAAAATACAGAGAAGAAATGGAGTTACTTAAGTTCCTCAAAAGCGAAAAAGAAATCTAGAAGGATTGAGGACCATTTTGGTATTTAATGTATCAAGATGGTTTTTATTATACTTTACTTTTGTTCTCGAATTAATTTATTTCCTAAGATGGGGCAAGAAAGACAAAAATTTATTGTATAATAGGTTTTAAAATGAAAGAACAGTCTATTATTTTTAGAAGGACTGTTTAACAGATAAGGAGTAGCGATGGAAAAATACCTACATATCCTGTCCTTTGATGGCCTATCAAGGGTGGATATAGACAAGATGAAAGAATTACCAGCCTTTGGGAGAATTTTTCAAGGAAGCGTCTGGTTGTATAAATGTAAAAACAGTATACCCAAGTCTTACCTACTGTGCTACATACTACAATATCTACAGGCACATATCCAGCTAGGCATGGGGTAATTAATAATACAAGGGTCCAGCCCTCAAGATTGAGTCCAGATTGGTACTGGTATGATAGGGATATAAAGGTTCCTACCTTCCAATCCTACGCAAAAAAGAGCAGGTTATGATATCCTATCAATATTTTGGCCAGTGACAGCTGGATCAAGGGATATAAAAATACAATATGCCTGAAATCTTTGCCAACAGGAGTAGCAGAGTCAGATATGGGTTTCTATGGTAAACGGTAGCCCATATTTCCAGTATGACCTCAATTCTAAGTTTGGCAAGCTAAGGAATGGACATAAGGAACCTGAGCTGGACAACTTCTCTCATGCATCCTTTATGTATGCACTTGATAGGTATCCAGCCCACATAAATATGGTCCACTATATGGACCTGGACTCACAAAGACATGAGTATGGATTTAATTCTAGGGAGGCCCAGGATGCCATGCTGAGGCTTGATAAGAGACTAGGAGACCTGGTGACCAAACTAAAGCAAAAGGGAAATTTACGAGGACTCTGTTTATAGTTGTCCTTGGAGACCATAGTAGTATAGATGGACACACTAACATATACCCAAACAAGCTTTTTGGAAGGAGCTAGTCTACTGACTAAGAGCCAGGACAACCTGGTTGCTAGCTATAAGGCTGTGTGCAAGTCTGCTGATGGAGCTGCCTATATATATGCAGGTCAAGATGTAAGTGATAAAGACCTGATGGAGGCTATGAGCCACTTATATCTAAGGGGCAATTGAAAGGGTATATAATAGTGAGGAAGCCCAAGAGATGGGTGCAGATCCATCCTGCAGGTTTATGCTTGAAGCAGCTGTTGGCTACTTTTTAAGGATGAGGTGGAAGACCAGGCCTTGATAAGGGTCTTAGAGGCACCAAAAAGATCCTCGAAGGTATGTATAAATAATCACGGATATAACCCATCTAGCAAGGAAAACTACGAAACAGTATTTTTAGTTGCTGGTAAGGGAATAAAAAGAATGTATTTTTAGACGAGATGTCACTGACAGATGAAGGACCTACCCTGGCTGCTATACTTGGCCTGGAAATGAAGAGTACTGATGGCAGGCGACTAGTGGAGATTTTGGAGGTTTAATGTGTTAAGAATTACAAAGAAAGAAAAATCGTGGATTCTGTACGATTGGGGCAACTCGGCTTTTACAATGACGATGCTAGCTACAATCCTACCTATATATTTTACAGCAATGGTGGGAGAGGCAGGTCTATCCAAGGAAATGGCAACTTCTTATTGGGGCTATACAAATGCCATTGCATCCCTAATAGTGGCTGTTCTATCACCTTTTATGGGTGGCTTGGCAGACTATATGGGTGTAAAGAAGAAGTTCTTTACTATCTTCTCTATGCTAGGTATTATATTCTCAGGAATGATTACCTTTATACCTTATAGCCATTGGCAACTACTTATGGCTACCTATATTATTTCACTTATAGGTTTCTCCCTAAGTAATGTATTCTATGACTCATTCTTGACTGATATAACTACAGAAGAGAGGATGGATATGATATCATCCCTAGGATATGCATTTGGCTATATCGGTAGCACAATACCATTTATTATTTGTATGGGTATTATAATGGCTGCTCAGAAGTCTATACTGCCTATATCCACTATTACGGCCAGCAAGATATCATTCTTTATAACCACTATGTGGTGGCTGATATTCACCCTGCCAATGTTAAAAAATGTAGACCAGATACATGGAAAGCCATATGAAAAATATAGGTTCAAGGACTCTATTGCCATGCTCAGAAAGAGCTTTTATAGGGTTAGGAAGAACAGAAAGGCATTTTTATTCCTATGTGCCTACTTCTTTTATATAGATGGAGTTGATACAATTATTAGGATGGCAGCTAGTTTTGGTACAACTGTAGGAATAAATTCCACAACCCTACTGGTAATACTACTAGTCACTCAATTTATTGCCTTTCCATTTGCTATTATATACGGGAAACTAGCCCAAATTTTTAAGGGTAAGGCCATGCTAATTGCAGGTATATGTGTTTATATTGTAATATGTATATTTGCCTTCTTCCTTAAGACGGCTAGGGAATTCTGGATTTTATCTATCCTTGTCGGTAGTTCCCAGGGGGGTATACAGGCCCTGAGTAGGTCATACTTTGCCAAGATGATTCCAAAGGAAAATTCAAATGAATTTTTTGGCTTCTACAATATATTTGGTAAGTTTGCAGCCATAATGGGACCATTTTTGGTAGGTATTGTTACCCAGATTACAGGTGATGTAAGAAATGGTGTTTTAAGCTTGATTCTTATATTTATTGTTGGCGTAGTATTACTACTTAAAGACTAGTACTAACCTGTAAAGGGTCTTAAATAGAATTTAAATATAGAAAGACACCATAATACAGGAAGTATCATGTGACCAAGGTCTCGGGTTATAATGTAAAAATGGGGCAATAGCCTCAAGTGTATCCCATGATTCCCACAATGTAATAGTCCTTGAGTGACAATGATAGGGATATGATGTTTTAGGCGATAGATATCTTGATTAAAAATTTATAAGACAACAAAAAAAGATACCAGCTCATGGTATCTTTTGTCGTCATTATGCTCTTTCAACTTTTTCCTGAACGTAGACATCTTGTACAAACAGAAACTCTCTGAGGAGATCCATCAACAACAGCCTTCACGTTTCTTATATTAGCTGACCAAGTTCTCTTATTATGCTTATTTGAGTGTGATACCTGGTTTCCAGATATTTTACCTTTACCGCACACGCCACATACTTTTGACATTACGCACACCTCCTTAATACTAAAAATATTAAGCCTAAAAACATAATTAATAATATCATAGTGGTATGAAAAATCAAGTAAAAAAATTGCATTACTGCTTATTTTTGTATAATAGTGTATAAGAATATATATAATTTAGGAGGTCAACATGAGTTCAATTTTAACTAGTAAATTAGGAAATATAGAAATAGACAAAAATGTATTGGCGCAGCTTACTTATAAGGCTGCTACAGAAAAGTTACGGCTTGGTTGGCTTTTCATCAAGATCAAGGGATAGTAGAACTTTTAAAGGGTGAGAACGCCACTAAGAGTGTTAATATTGTAGAAATTAACGAAAAATCAGGTAGATATAGAAATTTCTGTTATATTACAGTATGGTACAAACATTACAACAGTTGCCAACAATATTATTGAGAGAATCAAGTACACTGTTGAGACGTATTCTGGAATAAAGGTTAACTTAGTTACTGTAAGTGTTCAAGGAATAAGAGTCAAGTAATCAGGAGGAGAAAAATGATAGAAAGTATTAATGGTAAGTTGTTAAAGGAGATGTTTATCTCTGGTGCAAACCATCTACAGAATAATAAGGATTTGATAGATAAGCTAAATGTATTCCCAGTTCCAGATGGAGATACGGGTACAAATATGTCGCTTACAATAGCTTCGGCTATAAAGGAATTAAAGACTATTAAGTCTGATTCTATAACTGACCTAGGTAAGGCCCTATCTAAGGGGTCATTGATGGGGGCCAGGGGTAACTCAGGAGTTATCCTATCACAGATTATAAGAGGTATAGCCAAGTCTATAGAGGGTAAGGACCAGCTAAGCGTTGAAGACCTTGCCAAGGCCCTAAAGTCAGGTTCTGATACCGCCTACAAGGCCGTAATCAAGCCTATAGAGGGTACGATCCTTACAGTTGTAAGAGAATCAAGTGACTTTGCCGTAAAGAATTCAAAGAAGGCTAAGGACTGTGTAGAATTTATGGAAATGTTAGTTGAGGAAGCCGACAAGTCTCTTGAAAGGACACCAGACCTATTAAAGAACCTTAAGGATGCTGGAGTAGTTGACTCTGGTGGTAAGGGATTGGTATGTCTGTATGAAGGTATGTTAAGTGCCCTAAAGGGCAGTCCTGTAAGGCTACTAGGTGCTGGAGAAGAAGTTAAGTCAGCCCCAGCCACAGGAGTTCATAGTGACAGTGCTAGGGATGTAGACATCAAGTTCGGCTACTGTACTGAATTTATACTTGAATCACAGGAAGTAGATTCTGATACTATCAGGGATATAAATGATGGGCTATGGAGATAGCTTAGTTGTTGTTGGTTATGATGGAGTTATCAAGGTTCACGTTCATACTAACAACCCTGGTAAGGCCCTAGAAGAGGCCCCTAAAGTTTGGTCAGCTATTGACTATAAAGATAGAAAACATGAGACTTCAGCATGAAAACCAGATTATCACTGATGAAGAGCAGGAAGAACTTGATCAGGTAACTGCTGAGGACGATTTTGTTGTAAATGAAGAAGAAAAGGAATTTGGATTTATCACGACTACTATGGGTAGGGGGTCTAGCAGACATATTCGATGAGCTAGGGTGTTGACATAGTTATCGAAGGTGGCCAGACAATGAACCCATCTACAGAGGACTTTATGAATGCAATCAAGATGATAAATGCCAAGAACATATTTATTATGCCTAACAACAGCAATGTAATAATGGCTGCCAACCAGGCTAAGGAGCTATCAGAAAAAAATGTATATGTAGTTCCTACTAAGAATATACCACAGGGTATCAGCTGCATGGTTACATTTGACCATGATGCAGACCCAGAAAGCAAATATGAAAAACTTTGAGTCTGTTCTTGAAACTATTAAGTCAGGAGAGATTACTTACTGCAGTAAGGGATACCGTAATGGGTGGCATAGAGGTTGCTGAAGGTGATGTAATTGGTATCACTGGTAAGGCCCTAATTTCTTCAGGTAAGCAGGTTGAAGAGGTTACTAGAAACGTCATCAAGGAAATGGTAGACGATGATGCAAGTATAATTACCCTATACTATGGTGAAGATGTAGAGGAAGATGCTGCAAGACTATTTGCAGAGAATATCCAGGATGAATTTGAAGACCTGGATGTAGAACTTTACTATGGAGGTCAGCCTCTATACTACTACCTAATATCTGTGGAGTAGGCTTTTAAAATGCAAACTACACAGAGACCGCTAGTAGCCTTACATTGTCTTGACGCTTAAAGAGATAAGGCTAGGGCTCGTAGTTGTAATAATATATTTGAGTATAGGTAGTCCAACCTATACTCTTTTCATATATGGAGGAAGCATGTACAGTGTATTAAATGAAAATATACAATTTGTAAAGGGGATAGGTCCCAAAAAGGCAGAAAAAGATGGCCAGGCTGGGAATATTCACAGTCAAGGGATGCCCTCTACTATTTCCCAAGGCAATTTGAAGATAGGGTAGGGCAGATATTCCAGCTAGAAGAGGGCGAAAAACTGGTGTAAGGGTCAAGATAGACAGGATAAACTCAGTTAGTCGTAGAAAATTTAGCATTACGGAATTTTTATGTCAGCGATGACACTGGCAAGGCAAAGCTGGTGTTTTTCAATAAGGCCTATCTAAGAAATACCTTTAGAGTGGGTGACATAGTCAAGGTATTTGGAAGTGTAAAAAGAATCTTGGACCTGTTACTGAGCTACATAATTGTGAGATAGAATATGATAAATTAGATAAAAATACAGGGATAATAGTGTAGAGTATATAGCCTTACAGCAGGAGTAGAGTAATAAGGAAGTCATGGGGATGATAAAGGAATATATTCGAATCATCAGATATCAGTATAGACGAATACCTGCCCAAATGGTTGGTTGACAAGTACAACCTGTGCAGGGGTTGACTTTGCCATAAAAATATGCATTTTCGAAAAAGGAGAATGTAAAAATCGCCATGTATAGGCTGATCTTTGAAGAGCTGCTCTTCCTCCAGCTAGGCCTTTTACTGTAAAGGGTAACAATAAAGGTTGGCAAGGGGATAAGATTTCAAAGGCACAAGGACATGGATAAGATAGAAGAAAAACTTCCATTTAAACTAACTCGTGCTCAACAGAAGGCCTATGATGAAATAATTGAGGATATGACATCTGACAGGATAATGAATAGACTAGTTCAGGGGATGTTGGCTCAGGTAAGACGGTTTGTCGCTCAGTTGGCCTTAGCTAATTGTGTCCTAAATGGTTATCAAGGGGCCCTCATGGCTCCAACTGAAAGTACAGCCAAACAGCATATGGAGAGCTTTAAGGACTTCTTTGAAGGTACGGGCATTAGGGTTGAGGTCTTAACTGGCAGCTCCACAAAGAAGGAGGCCAGAGAAATCCTTGAGGACCTGGCAAGCGGCCAAGTAGATATCCTGATTGGTACCCATGCCCCTAATAGAGGATAGGGTAGGGAATTTGCCAGCTTGGGCCTGGTAATTACGGATGAACAGCATAGGTTCGGTGTTAATCAAAGAGGTAGGCTGACTTCAAAGTCTGAAAAATCCAGATGTCCTGGTAATGACGGCTACACCTATACCTAGGACCCTGGCCCTTATCCCTATATGGAGACCTTGATATATCGATAATAGATGAGTTACCACCAGGCAGGAAACCTATAGAAACCTTGGCTATAGAAAGAGAAAAGAGAGTCCTACTATAAAGTCTAAGGTTAGGGTCAGAGATAGAAAAGGGAAGGCGGGTATATGTGGTATGCCCACTGGTAGAGGGAAAGTGAGACCCTAGACCTAAAGTCAGCTAGTGAGGTATATGACGAGCTAAGGTATGACTATTTAAGGACCTTAGGGTGGGACTTTTACACGGGAAAAATGAAGGCAAGTGAGAAGGACCTGGGTTATGGAGGCCTTTAGAACCACGAGCTAGATATACTTGTATCGACAACTGTAATAGAAGTAGGTGTAAATGTACCTAATGCCAGTCTGATGATAATTGAAAATGCAGAGAGTTCGGACCTGCCCAGCTCCACCAGTTGAGAGGACGTGTGGGTAGGGGGAGTGAAAAATCCTACTGTACACTCACTATATGGGTCAAAGACAGAAATTTGTAGGCATAGGGATGGCCATAATGGAAGAGACCAACGATGGCTTCAAAATATCAGAAAGGACCTAGAGCTAGAGGACCAGGAGACTTTTTGGGTGCAGGCAGCATGGTCTGCCTGAACTAAGGGTAGCCAACCTATTCAAAACATATGAAGATACTTGAGACTGGTCCAAAAAGAGGCCAGAGAAATATATGCCCAGGATCCAGCTCTTAGGGTCAAGGATAATGAAGGGATAAGGCTTAAAAATAGAGGAAATGTTTAAGTCAATAGGTGGAAATATATCCATATAGATTTACATGTATAGCATTATATTAGTTAAATAAATACTTAGAAACTATAGTTCATTTATCTTGTTATTTTAGTATAATATTTATATCTATTTGTATTTATAATATTTTGTCTAAAAATAAGAACATTAATCTAGTTAAATACTATATTGTATGATAAAATATATCTAAGTGAAGATTTTATTAGGGGGACTAGGAGTGAGAGTAATATCAGGAAGTGCCAGGGCAAAAACTCAATACACCAGGAGATGATGAGGGTAGGACCTACCACTGACAGGGTAAAGGAGTCCATGTTTAATATAGTACAGGACTGGGTTTATGATAGCCAGGTGCTAGACCTTTTTGCTGGTAGTGGTGCTCTGGGAATAGAGGCATTGTCAAGAGGTGCAAGCCAGGCAGTGTTTTGCGATAATAGTCTCGACAGTATCAAGATAATAAAGTCTAATATCGAAAAGGCAAGAGTGGTTGATAGGAGCCAGATAGTTAGCGGTGACTTTAAAAGGTGCCTAAGGGATATGGAGGCAAAGAATCAAAGCTTTGATATGATTTTTGTCGACCCTCCCTACTATAAGGGGCTTTTTGAAGAGGTCCTAGGTACTATAAGGTCCTGTAAGATATTGAAAAAAGACGGAATAGTCATAGTTGAACACGATGCCAAAAGGCCTATAGGTCGAGTTGAGGGTCTAGAGGTTTACAAGGAAGGAAAAAGTACGGTATTACAATGTTGACTTTCTACTGTTTGGAGGATGATGATGAGTAAAGGGTGTAAAGGCCATATTTGCAGGGACGTTTGATCCTATTACCAATGGCCATATAGATATAATTGAAAGGGCCGCCAAGATGTTCGATCACTTGCAGGTGGGTTTGCTGATAAATCCTAACAAGGAGACCCTATTCTCTATGGATGAGAGGATGGACTTGATTAAGGAATCAATCAAGCACCTGGACAATGTAAGTGTGATTAGCTTTGATGGTCTTTTGATAGAATATTGTATAAAAATGATATAAGTGTACTTGTTAGGGGGTTAGGACTATAGCTGATATGGAATATGAGCTACAGATGGCCCATATGAACAAGGAATTAAATGATAAATTGAGACTGTTATCTTGCCAACTAGCAAGACATATTCTTTTATCAGTTCTTCGCTTTATAAAGAGGTGCTCCACTTCAATGCTGATGTGAGCAACCTAGTACCAAGATGTGTAATTGAAAAGCTAAAAAGGAAAAAGAATTAATATAGTATATAAATTGGAGGATAAATATGAACGAAGATATCAAGATTATGAAAATACTTTCCGATATGGAAGAAATGCTTAACCAGGCTAATGGTTTCCCACTTTCAAAGAAAGTAGGGGTGGATAGGGACGAAATGCTTGACCTAATAGACGAGCTATAGAAATTTACCATATGAACTTGATACTGCCCTAAAAGAAATTATAAAGGAGCAGGACTCTATTCTTGAATCTGCTAGAAATGATGCAGACTTCCTTAGGGAAGAGGCCAAGAGGGAGAGAGAACAGAAAATCAGAGAATGTAATGACGAAATCATAATAAAAAAACAAACAGGTTGATGCAGAAATTGAAAGTATGATGAAGGAAGCCACTATCAGGGCTGAAAGAGCTTGTATCTGAAAGTAAGATAAACAAGGATGCCAAGGCTGGGTCTGAAAAAGATGATAAAGGAAGCTACAGACTACTCGAGGGACCTTAGAACAGGGGCTAGAAACTACTCTATAGAGCAACTAGAAAGTGTTGAAGCTACTTTAGTAGAAATCCTATCCGAGGTTAGAAAAGTGTAAATCCCAGCTATAGGCATATGAAGATAGGTGGAATAATAGCAGAATACAACCCCTTTCATAAGGGACACAGTTACCAGATTCAGGAATTCAAGAGGGTATCCTCTTGTAGCCACCTCGTGGTAGCCATGAGTGGTAACTTTGTACAGAGGGAGGTCCTGCCCTAGTGGATAAGTATGCCAGAGTACAAATGGCCTAGAAAATGGGGTGGACTTGGTCCTAGAAATACCAAGCATCTTTGCTGGACAGACTGCTGAAATATTTGCTAGAGGGGGTCTACTCAGTCTAAATTCATTGGGCTGTGTAGATTCTTTTTGTTTTAGTTCAGAGGATGGTAGTATGAGAGGTTAACTGGCCTGGCCAACTTTATCTATGACCAGGCTGACTGGATAGACAAGAGGGCCAAGGACCTGATGAAGACTAGTATATCCTATGCGAAGGCGAGAGAAGAGGCCATTAAAGAGGGTTTTAGAGACTTTGATATAGGAGAAGTCTTGGGTCAGTCTAATAATATATTGGGCCTCAGAATACCTTAAGGAGGAAAAAGGCTAGGAACGACCATGGAGCCAGTAACCATAAGGAGAAAGGGATCTTCATATAGTAGTCAGGACCTAGATGGAGACCTCCCATCAGCAAGTGCCATCAGGGCTGCCCTATTAGGATCAACTACAAAAACAAGGACTGGACAAGCTTTAGGTATGGTAGACAGTGTCTTGTCTGGCACTGACTTAGACAAGCATCTAGGTAAGGCTATTGATGAGTCAGTTCTTGATATAATCAAAGAGAATTATGGACCAAGGAACTGATCTTATGGGAGATGAAACCTTCTTTGGTGAAATATCCTATATAGTTATAAGGAAAGCGGTAGGTTAGAGGATATTTTGAGGGTCAATGGTGGCCTGGATAGGTCTATAGAAAAACATATTCTAAGGTCTGTGACTATGGGAGAGGCAGTAGAAGCCTTGACCAACAAGTCTCACACAAGGGCTAAGATAAGAAGAACCTATACAATATCCTGCTTGGTATCAGAGGGAAGACCTGAGACCAGGTGAAGCATATTGAGAGCCTTCCGTATATAAGGGTTTTAGAGTATGACCCAAAGAGGTAGGGATATACTTAGGATGGTAAAGGGAGAGTCCAATATTAGTATAGTAACAAAGTTTGAGCAAAGTCCATAGATAGTGACCAATACAGGGAGAATGCCTTGTTCAGAAAAACTCCCTAGATATAGATATGAGGACATCGGCCATCTATTACCAAAAATACTATTCCAAGAATCCGGACCTACTAGCAAGAGGTCAAGCAGATTTTTGATACAAGATTTAATTTTTGATTCAAGTAGATAAGTTTTGTAAGAAGTATATGTACTTTTTCTAAAAAGTGGTATATTAACAGAGGTAAAAATAATTAAGTTTAAGTGGAGGAATGTAATTAAATGAAAGTTTTAGTGTTAAATTGCGGTAGTTCATCATTAAAGTACCAGTTAATCGATATGGAGAATGAAGCAGTACTTTGTAAAGGGATTGGTTGGAAAAGAATAGGAATAGATGGCTCAATCCTTAAGCATGAAAAGGAAGGGTCTAGATGGTAAGCATGTTGTAGAGCAGCCAATGAAGGACCATAAGGATGCTATCTGACCATGTTCTAAGTGCTGTAGTTGATCCAACTGTTGGAGCTGTAAAGGAAAATGAAGGAGATAGATGCTGTTGGACACAGAATAGTCCACGGTGGAGAAAAAGTTTGCTTTCTTCTGCAGTCTTGACTGATGAAGTAATAGATGCAATCAAGGATTGTAGTGACCTTGCACCACCACACACAGCTAATTTGATGGGTGTAGAAAGCTGTAAGCCATACTTCCCGATGTGGCAATGGTAGGTGTATTCGATACAGCCTTCCACCAGACAATGCCAGAAAAATCTTTTTATGTATGGTTTGCCTCATGAATTATAAAGAAGCATGGTGTAAGAAGATATGGATTCCACGGAACTTCTCACCTATACGTATCTCAGAAGGCTGCAGAAATGCTAGGGAAGAAGCCTGAAGACCTAAAGATCATCACTTGCCACCTTGGTAATGGTGCATCTATAACTGCAGTGACGGAGGAAAGTCAGTAGATACTCAATGGGCCTAACTCCACTAGAGGGTCTAATAATGGGAACAAGATGTAGACATGGACCCAGCTATAATACCTTTCGTAATGAAGAAGGAAGGTCTTGATGCTGATGGTGTTGACAAGCTAATGAACAAGGAGTCAGGGAGTATACGGTATGACAGGTATATCTTCAGACTTCAGAGACATAGAAGATGCAACAGCTGAAGGAAACCAGCTAGCTATAAATGCTCTGGATGCATATGCTCAGAGGGTTAAGAAGTATATAGGAGCTTATGCTGCCGAGATGAATGGGGTAGATGCTAGTATTTCACTGCTGGTCTTGGAAAAATGGTATGAGGCATGAGAGAAATGATCTGTGCTGACATGGACTTCATGGGAATCAAGCTGAATCCTGAAAAAGAATGATGTAAGAGGTAAGGATAGGGGTAATCTCTTCAGACGATTCAAGAGTAAAGGTATTATTGATACCAACAAACGAAGAATTGATGATAGCGAGAGATGCTAAGGCTATCTAATCGTTAAAAATGCTTGACAAATAAGACTCAAATATGTATAATAGACAAGTAATGTTTAAGAGGTGATAAATTTATGAAGCTAAATATAGACTCTCTAACCAATAAGGAGAGAGAAAGTGTAGACTTTGATTTTTGTGAAAATGTAGAGTCGATTAGATATTATGGTGTAGAATTATAATTTGATATCACCCCTGCGTCTAACTGGTAGGATATCCAGGGCGGGAAGGAATTTTTTACTGAAGGCTAAGGTAGACTTTGATTACAAGGGTGCCTGCTCAAGATGTTTAAAAGACCTTGATGTTTAGGGTGTTATGAGATAGATGCATACTTAATGAAAAGAAACGTATGATGAGGATAGTTATGAAGATGTAGATATATTTCCTCTAGAAGGGACAGAGATTGATCTCTTGAAACTTGTAGACAGTACTCTGACTTATAACATGCCTCAAAAAGTGTTGTGTAGCGAAGATTGCAAAGGAATATGTTCGGGCTGTGGGGTAGACTTGAATACTAAAGACTGTGTATGAAGACTCCATGGACGACGATGACATTGATCTAGATTTGCTAAATCAAAAGAATTGTTAAAAATAGAGTAAGGAGGGTGTCTTCATGGCAGTACCAAAGCGTAGAACATCTAAATCTAAAACTAAAATGAGAAGAGCGTCTAATTCAAAGATGGTTCCTACTGGTTTTTGTTGAGTGTCTACAGTGTCACAGACCAAAGATTTACCACACAGAGTTTGTCTAAGCTGTGGATCATACGATGGTAAAGAAGTAGTATCAGTTGACTAATTAGATTTTAGAAAAACGAAATATGATTTTTAGGTAGCGTAAAGCTTTTGCTACGCTATTTTTACGTTCAAAAATGTGATATAATTTAATTAGTAGCTTTTAAATGGAGGTTAAATATGAAGATAGTTATAGATGGAATGGGCGGAGATAATGCACCTATGGCCCCTGTAGAGGGAGCCTGCATGGCCGTCAAGGAATACGGTATAGATATAGTAATAACAGGTGATAAGGGCCTACTAGAGGCAGAATTAGCCAAGTATGATTGTGACAAGACAAAGATAGAAATAGTCCCTACTAGCCAGGTCATTACAAATGATGAGAAGCCAGTAGTTGGTATTAGGAGGAAGACGGACTCATCTATGGTAGTGGCCCTTAATATGGTTAAAAAATAAGAAGGTTGATGCCATGGTATCAGCTGGCAGTACGGGGGCCCTTCTAAGTGGTGGTGTCTTTGTAATTAAAAGGATCAAGGGTATTAGCAGGCCTTGTATATGTACATCATACCTACAATGGATGGGGGACTTAGCCTTTTATCAGATACTGGTGCCAATGTAGACTGTGATGCCCAGCAGTTAGTTGACTTTGCAGCCATGACTAATATCTACGCCAAGAGGGTTATGAAGATAGACAAGCCTAGGGTTGCCTTGGCCAATATTGGTACAGAAGAGGGCAAGGGTAATGACTAGTAAAGACTACATTTGACCTACTGAAGGACAGGAATGACATGAACTTTATAGGCAATATGGAGACTAGGGAGATACTCAATGGTGTTTGTGATGTAGTTATATGTGACGGCTTTATAGGTAATATGATAGTTAAGACCCTAGAGGGAACAGTACTTTCACTTTTCAAGAAGTTAAAGGAGACTATGATGTCTTCTACTAAGGCTAAGCTAGGAGCACTAATGATGAAAGATAGCCTAAGAGGGCTAAAGGACTCACTTGACTACTCTTCACATGGTGGTGCACCATTTTTAGGAGTAGAGGGAGGTCTAATAAAGGCACATGGTAGCTCTGATGCCAGGGCAATCAAGAATGCTATTAGGCAGGCGATACAGTTTGTAGATGGAAATGTAGTAGAGGAAATTAGGGCATATATATCAAGCGACCAGGAAAAGGAAGAAGACAAGTAGGTAAACCAGACGAGTGTTTTGGAGGTAGATATGAGAGATAATTTAGCTGTCGACGAAAAGGACCTTAAGTTCAAGTATTTGAAACTGATGTCCAACCAGTATAAGACAATATCTGAAGCAAGTACGGAAATAATCAATTTAGAGGCAATATTGAACCTACCAAAGGGGACAGAGCATTTTTTATCAGACATACACGGAGAGCATGAGCCCTTTATCCATGTTTTGAAAAATGGGTCGGGCGTGGTCAGGAGAAAGATAGATGAGCTCTTTACAAATACCATGATGGATTCGGAAAAAGAGGTCCTTGGCTACCTTGGTCTACTATCCATTTAGCAAGATAGAGATGATAAAGAAGACTGAGGCAAATATGGAGGACTTCTATAGGATATCTATATATAGGTTAGTGGAATTATGCAAGTATTGTTCTAGTAAGTATACCAGGTCTAAGGTTAGAAAGCTCCTGCCAAAGGACTATGCCTATGTAATAGAAGAACTAATGCATGAGCACAGAAAGAGCGAGCATAAGGAAGAATACTATGTATCTCTAGTAGAATCTATTATTACGCTAGGGCCAGTCAGAGGACTTTATAGAGATTTCTAGCCAAGGTAATACAAAAAGTTGGTGGTTGACAGGCTCCACATAGTTGGCGATATTTACGACAGAGGACCAAGGCCAGACCTAATAGTAGATAGGTTGATGGACCACCACAGCGTTGACATACAGTGGGGTAACCACGACATACTTTGGATGGGGGCAGCAGCAGGTGAAAAGACTTGTATAGCAAATGCCTTGAGGATATCATCTAGGTACGATAACTTGGATATTATAGAGGATATATGGTATAAACCTACTTCCATTGGCCAGCTTTGCCATAAATACCTACAGGCATGACCCATGCAGCGAATTTCAGCCTAAAGTTGACCGTGATGATTCAAATATGAGGGAAATTTCCATGATAGCCAAGATCCACAAGGCTATCAGTGTTATCCAGTTCAAGCTGGAAGGAGCCATTATAAATAGGAGGCCTGAATATGAAATGAGCCATAGGTTGCTTCTGAGACAAGGTCGACTATGACAAGGGGACCATAGTAATAAAGGGTAAGACCTATCCACTAAAGGACACAAACTTCCCAACTATAGACCCAAATGACCCTTATAGGGCTTACAGAGGAAGAAAGGGAAATAATCGACAAGCTAGCAGATGCCTTTATGGCAAGTGACAAGCTTCAAAAGCATGTAAACTTTCTATTCTCTAAGGGAAGTATCTACCTTAAGTATAATGGCAACCTCTTGATTCATGGTGGCCTACCACTTAATGATGATGGAAGCTTTATGTCCATGGAATTAAAGGGACAGAGGTATTCGGGCAAGGCTTTGTTAGATAAGATGGAATCCCTGGTTGGAGAGGCCTACTATGAGGAGGATGAAGAAAAGAGGTCCTATGGTCTAGATATGTTCTGGTACCTATGGACAGGCAAGTCTCGTCCCTATTTGGTAAGGACGATATGACTACATATGAGAGGTACTTTATAGAGGACAAGGCAACTCATAAAGAGAATAAGAACCCATACTTCAACCTAAGAGAGGACATGACCATCCTAAAGAAAATCTTTGACGAGTTCAATATGGACTTTAACGAAGACCATATAATTAATGGCCATGTTCCAGTTAAGTACAAGAAGGGAGAAAGTCCTGTCAAGGCCCAGGGTAAAGTTCTAGTAATAGATGGGTGGATTTTCTAAAGGCCTACCAGAGTAAGACTGGTATGGCAGGCTACACCCTAATATACAATTCAAGAACGCTACAGCTGGTTGCCCATGAGCCTTTTACATCAAAGGAGGACGCTGTTAAAAACGAGAGAGATATCATTTCATCTACAGTCTTGGTAGAGCGCAAGGCCAAGAGGAGGATGATTAAGGATACAAATGATGGTCTACAGCTATTGGAGAGGGTAGAGGATCTTAAGGACCTTCTAGCTGCCTATAGGTCAGGCCTTATAAAGGAAAAATAATTTGCAAAAATAAGTATATTTTGGTATTATTGTAGCATAAGATAATAGTGAAATAAACATGGAGGTGTACTATGGAAAATTTAGGTCAGATAAAGATTTCAAATGATGTTATACAGACAATAGCTGGTTTTGCAGCACTAGAAATAGACGGTATAGACAAGTCTACTTCATTTACAGACAAGCTATTTAGGAATCACGGGATAAAGGTAAGTGTTGAAGATGACAAGGCTATAATAGACATAGATATAGCTGTTAAGTATGGTCAGGTAATACCAGATGTATCACTTAAGGTTCAGGAAAGCATAGTAAACGCAGTAGAAACTATGGCAGGTCTTAAGGTTGATAAGGTAAATGTACATGTTGATAGCCTAGTGATAAAAAAAGGAAAAAGGCAGAAAAGAAAAGAAAATGACTAGAGCTAATAATTTAATAATGCAGAGGAAGGTTTCTAGGAAATATTTATGAAGTATCTCTATAGCAGAGCCGTATCAAATACGGGCTGGGAGGTCTAAGCCAAGACCTAGACAGTTTTTGGATTCAGTAGAAGACGATGCTATAGAAATTTACAAGTCACATGGTGGCAAGGAAATAGATATGCTAGACTCTTATAGGGAGGTCATATTGGATTCCTCATATTTGATGGATGCAGCCAGGGCTGTTGAAGACAATATAGGGGCCATAGATGCCTATATAAATGAGTATGCGAGAAACTGGACTACAGATACAATGCCTGCAGTTGACGTTGCCATCTTGAGATTGGCTGTTGCTGAAATCAAGTTCATGTTTACTATACCAGAGGCTGTTGCCTGCGATGAAGCTGTAAACATTGCTAAGAAGTATTGTGATGATGATGCCTACAAGTATATAAATGGTATACTTGGAAGTGTTATGAAGGCATAATTTAATAAGATCAACAAAGAGGGCCTGGCGTGGATATCCACACTAGGCCCTATATTTTTGCTCATATTAAGTTTAGTTGGCAAGACTGTAGCTTGAATTTTCTAGGCTAAACTTGTCTTTGATGCCTTACTTGTATATACCTTCTTATCATTTGTTATAAAGATAGCATTTACATCGTCAAGCCTCTATAAACTTCATACCCTCCTCAAGGCCAAGGCCAAAGGTAGAGGTAGAAAGGGCATCCCCATCTATAGACTTTTTAGATATTATAGTTACACTACTTAAGTTATTTTCAAACGGATAACCAGTAGTCGGGTTGATCATATGGTGGTGAGACCTTACGTCTTTTTCTATAAATCTCTCATACACCAGACGTTACTATAGACTTATCTGTTAGCTGTATAGTTCCAAGAGGCTCTGTATTGGTCTTGGTAGGGTCCTGGACACCTACATTAAAAGTCGGTCTTCTTGGCATTTTGACCAAATACATATATATTTCCACCTAGGTTTATAATAGCATTTTTACACCATTTTTCCTTGAGGTAGTCAGCTAGTTTGTCAGCACACAGCCCTTGGCGATACCACCTAGGTCTATTTTTCATGCCTTTCTTTTTAAAGATAGACAGACTTTTCTTTGTCATTTAGGCTAATATCCTTGTAGTTGACAAGAGGAAAGCAAGCTTTTGATTTCCTCAGATGATGGAACTCTGCAGACTCATTACCAATATTCCATATAGAGAAATAGCACCAACTGATATATCAAACTTTCCACCTGTCTTTTGGGAATAGGAGATGGCCTTTTTGATTACAGTATAGGTATCGTCAGAAACCTTGATAGAGCTGGATACCCGCATTTTGATTTATCTTTGAGACTTCACTTGAAGCCAGCTGAGGAGCTCATCTTGTTATGTATGTCAAGGACTATCTTGTCAGAAGCAGGAAGAACCTTGTTAGCCTTGGACTTCTAGTGTTGATGACACATTGATCTGGTTTACAGTATCCAAGTAATAATTAGTAGTAGAAAAGTACCGACCTTATCTATAACTGTAAAATAAAATATAAGACCAATAATAAAAGAAAATTATTATTGATGCAAGTATCTTAAGATTTGATTTTTCATTTTACTACTCCATTTATGTTATAATCAATATAGCACAATAAGTATTATAACATATTTTTAAAAGCATATGAGTAGAATTAGGAGAAGAAATGAAAAGAGAGACATAATCCTTTTTGGAATAGTGGGCATACTAATTGTACAGGGAGTCCTTATAAATAAATTTTATGAATTCAGGCCAAGATTGCTAGGGTAGAGGTTTATGTAGAAAACAAGCTATATAATACCTATCCCCTAGACAAGGACCAGAAGATAAATATAAAGGAAAATGGTAGGATAAACAATATACATATCCATGACAAGGGAGTCGAAATGACTAAGGCCAACTGTCCAGACAAGGTCTGTATCCATACGGGCTTTATAGATAAGCCAGGCCAAAGTATAGTCTGCCTACCACACAAGATAAATATAAAGATAATTAGTGATGATGACAGCCAGCTAGACAAGGATGTAATTGTAAAAATAGTATGACAGGGAGGGCCTTATGGTAAATATAGGTAATGATTGGGACCAGGTCTTAGTTGATGAATTTAAAAAAAGAATACTACCTAAAGTTAAGGGAGTTTCTAAAGTCAGAGTACAGGAGTCAGCAGGTATTTCCAGATATGTATGATATTTTAATGCCTTGAAATATACATCATATGAAGGGACAAAGGTATTGATATTGGGCCAGGACCCTCACCATGATGATGGTCAGGCCCATGGCTTGGCCTTTTCAGTAAAGCGGTATAAAGACACCACCGTCCCTTTTAAATATGTACAAGGAGCTGAGGATGAGCTAGGTCTATATATACCAAATAATGGCTACCTAGTACCTTGGGCCAGGCAGGGTGTACTATTACTCAACACGGCCCTGACTGTGAGGCCACCAGGCAAACTCCCACAAGGGTATGGGTTGGGAGACCTTTACAGACAATATAATATCCTACCTAAATCAAAGAGAGGAGCCTGTAATATTTGTACTATGGGGGGCAAATGCAAGGTCTAAAAAGAAGCTTATAGATGGATCGAGGCACCATATACTAGAGGCCCCCCATCCGAGTCAGCTTTCAGCCCACAGGGGTTTTTTCGGATGTGGACATTTTGCCAGGGTAAACCAGATCCTAGAGAAATGAGACAAGAGCCTATAGATTGGCAGATAGAAAATATTTAGTAGGTGTAGGGTATATGAAATTTTCAGCGTCATTTTAGTGGTGGTAAAGACCCACATTAGCAATAAAGAGGATGTTAGACCAGGGCAACGACTTAGTTGCCCTAATTGTTTCTACACAAAAAGGGACAAGACTTGTCTTGGACCCATAATCTAGAACATAGGTATTTCGAGGATGTAGGCCAGATACTTGCTTGCAAGGTGATATTTACAAGGGCAGGCCTAGAGGACTATGAGGTCCAATTTGAAGAGGCCCTAAAGACAAGTAAAGACCTGGGTGCCCAGGCCTGTATTTTTGGTGACATTGATATAGAAGGCCACCTAAATTGGAATAGGGCCAGGTGTGGGAAGGCAAATATAGGCTGCATCACCTTAGAATGCAGAGGAAAGGGAGAATATCCTAGATGAATTCATAAATTCAGGCCTAGAGGCAAGGATAGTGAAAGTAAATGAGGATTATCTTGACAGGTCCTATGAGGGAAGGTTATTGGATAAGGGGCTTGATTGATTATTTCAAGAAGAATGACCTAATAGATGCCTGTGGTGAAAATGGTGAATACCATACTAGGGTAGAGGTTTGGTCAATAGAAAAATATCTGATATAAAAATCTACTTGATTTTTATAAGGACCTATGGTAAACTAAAGTTACTTGATACTGATTATCGTATCAAAATTAAAGATTTAATCAATCTTTAGCTTCCATATCAACACATATAAATTGTTTAATAAAAATAGGCTGAGCACAGCCTATTTTTATTTGCAGACTATACATACAAGATGCATAGTCTTTTAGTTAGCTTACACTAAGTTTTTACAAATTCTTCTTAACAAGTTCATTTATTTTTCTGCCGTCTGCACGTCCAGCAGTCTTAGAGCTTGATAGCAGCCATAATCTTGCCCATATCCTTCATTGATGTAGCACCAACTTCAGCTATAGTTTCGATTACGATCTTCTCAAGTTCTTCTTCGCTTAATTGTTGAGGTGGGTATCCTTCTAAAACTTGTATTTCAGATTTTGTTTCTTCAACCAAATCATCCCTGTTAGCCTGACGAATTCAGCAAGTGAATCCTTTCTTTGCTTTAAGCTGCTTTTGATATGATATCGTTGATAGCATCATCAGCTAGCTCAACACGGTTATCAACTTCATGCTGTTTAATAGCAGCCCTGATAAGTGTAACAACAGACTTTTTGACTGTATCCTTGTTTTTCATAGAAGACTTTAGGTCTTCCTGCAGTTTTTCTTTAAGGGACATTCCTTTCACCTCTTTTTAATTAACTATCTTTTAGCGTTTTTCTTCTAGCAGCTTCTGCTTTTTCTTACGCTTAACACTCAGGCTTGTCATAGTGTTCTCTTTTTCTAACTTCGACATTATGCCAGACATAGCACACTGTCTCTTGAATCTTCTAAGTGCACTATCTAATGATTCGTTTTCTCTACTCTAACTTCTGACATCTGTTTCACCTCCTACAACTAGCGATTTGTTAATCTAATCCGATTAGTTTAACACCATAATATTATAAGATAAATTAGGCTATTTAGCAAGTCTTTTTGAAAAAAATATATAGAAATATATATAAAATTCTAAAAATCTAATCTTACGCAAAAATTATTTATGAATTTAAAAAGTGTGGTATAATAAGTAAGTGGATAATACCCATTATTTTATACATTGTGGGATAAAAAAATGCAATATAGGGACTAAAAAGTCCATAACCTGTTTCAAATCATAAATAAGTGGTATCTTGAAAATAGGTATTATAGGTAGATTTTTAATATAAGTGATATTATAGATATATATTTAATTATGGTAAGTTAAATGGTAAAAATGGTAAATGGTAAAGGTAAAAATCAGGAGGTAATGTATGAAGGCTATTGGTATTTTGACTAGTGGAGGAGATGCTCCAGGTATGAACGCAGCCATTAGAGCAGTTATTAGAACTGCCATATATTATGGCTACAAGGTATACGGAATCGAAAAGAGGTTATGCAGGTCTTTTGGAAAAGGACTTTAGAGAAATGGACCTTTCTTCAGTAGGTGATATCGTCCAAAAAGGGTGGTACAGTATTAAAAGTCGTCAAGATGTGATGAGTTTAGGACAGAAGAAGGTAGGGCCAAGGCTGTAAAAATATTGGAAGAATTTGGTGTTGAAAGCCTAGTGGTAATAGGTGGAGACGGGTCTTTTACAGGAGCTAACAAACTAAGCTCAGTTAGGAGTGCATACTATAGGTATACCAGGAACTATAGACAATGACCTTGCCTATACTGATTATACTATAGGCTTCGATACTGCAACAAATACAGTCATAGATGCTATAGGCAAGCTAAGAGATACGTCATCATCACATGACAGGGTGAATATTATAGAGGTAATGGGTAGACATTGTGGAGACCTTGCCCTATTTGCTGGTATAGCAGGTGGTGCAGAGTCTATAATAGTACCTGAAATGAATACAAGTACAGAGGATGTAGTTAAAAAGCTTAAGACAACTCAGAAGAGGGGGAAGAAGCACAGTATCATAGTTCTAGCAGAGGGTGCTGAAAATATAGAGGGTGGAGCCCTAGGCCTTAGGTCTGCCCTTACAATAGAAGACAAGGCAGATGTTAGGATAACAGTCCTAGGCCATGTTCAGAGGGGGGGTTCTCCATCAGCCTTTGATAGGATCCTGGCTAGTAAACTGGGCAATAAGGCAGTAGAATTACTAATAGAAGGTAAGTCTGGCAGGGTTGTCGGTATAAAGGACAATAAGATAATAGACATGGATATAGATGAAGCTCTTTCAATGAAGAAGACTTTTGATGAAGATATGTATGAAATGGCAAAGATACTGTCTATATAGGGCTTGTATCTTGTTGACATAAAGACTGAGCTGGTGACTTAGTTTATAATTTATAATTTGGCAGGCTAAGGCCTAGCCGTACAAAGTTATAGGAGTGATTAAATTATGGTAAGATGTAAAAAGACAAAAATTGTTTGTACAATGGGACCTTCAACTGATTCAGACCAGGTTCTAAAGGAATTAATTGAAAATGGACTAAATGTTTGTAGGTTCAATTTCTCACATGGTTCACATGAAGAACACAAGGAGAGAATGGATAGGACAAAGAGGATAAGAGAAGAATTAGACCAGCCAGTGGCAATCCTTCTAGACACTAAGGGTCCAGAAATTAGAACTGGTGAATTTGAAGAGCCAGTAGTCCTTGAAGAGGGTGCAAAGTTTGTAGTAAGTATGGACGACTGTATTGGTAACAGCCAGAGATGTAGCGTATCATACAAGGGTATGATAGACGATGTTAAGGTTGGAGATACAATCCTAATCGATGACGGTCTAGTAGGCCTAAAAATTGAAGAAATTAAGGGTAATGACATACATACAGTAGTGGCAAACTCAGGAAAGGTATCATCAAGAAAGGGTGTAAACCTTCCAGGTGTTTCAATCAACCTACCAGCAATCACAGAAAAGGATATAGAGGATATCAAGTTTGGTATAGAACAGGGTATAGACTTTATAGCAGCATCATTTGTTAGAAAGGCTTCTGACGTACTTGAAATCAGAAAGGTACTAGAAGAAAACAATGCACCTGACATCCACATCATATCTAAGATAGAGAGCCAGGAGGGTGTAGATAATATAGACTCAATTATCCAGGTTTCAGATGGTATAATGGTGGCCAGAGGAGACATGGGTGTTGAAATTCCAAGTGAAGAGGTACCTATTGTCCAGAAGATGATCATCAAGAAGTGTAATGAGGGTAGCCAAGCCAGTAATCACAGCTACTCAGATGCTTGACTCAATGATTAGAAAACCCCTAGACCCTACAAGAGCAGAGGTAACAGACGTGGCAAATGCCATCTATGATGGTACTGACGCTATAATGCTTTCTGGAGAAACAGCTGCTTAGTAAGTACCCAGTAGAGGCTGTAAAGACAATGAACAGAGTAGCCTTGAGAACAGAAGAAACTCTTGACTACAAGATTAAAATACAATATAGACATAGACGAAATAACTGTAACAGATGCTATCAGCCATGCTACTTGTACAACAGCAATGGACCTTGGTGCTAGGGCTATCATAACTTGTACCTCATCTGGTTATACAACTAGGATGGTATCTAAGTTCAGACCTAAGTCTCCAATCATAGCGGCAACTCAGAATGAAAGAGTTAGAAGAAAGCTATCCCTATTATGAGTGCTACACCTCTAATTTCTAAGTTTGCTGAAAGTACTGATGAGGTAATGGATGAATCAGTAGAAGTAGCTAAGAAGGCAGGAATAGTAAATCCTGGCGATGTAGTTGTAATCACAGCAGGCGTACCAGTAGGTAAGACAGGAAAAACTAACCTAGTAAAGGTTGCTGTAATTGGCGAATTCCTAGGTAGGGGTGTTGGTATTGGTAAGGTTTGTGTAGAAGGACCAGCCAGGGTAATTATGCCAGGAGAAGACAAGGAATTCAATGAAGGAGATGTACTAGTTACACTTGGTACTGACAGAGATATGTTGAAGTACATGGAAAAAGGCATCAGCAGTAGTAACTGAGACTGGTGGTATGACTTCACATGCTGCCATAGCAGGAATCAACCTAGGCATACCAGTAATAGTATCCGTAGAAGATATCACAAAGAAGATAAAAGGACGGACAAATGATAAAGGTGAGAGCCAGCCAGTGGTGCTGTTAGTAGAGAACAGTAGTTTTAACTAAATAAAGAGATAAATCAGGTCGTATATCAAGTTTCTATGAAGTTGGGTCTACAGCCTATTTTTGAACTTATAAATGGTACTATGTGATATAATAGGGTGTAGTATATGATTGTTTTATAAGAATGATTAGACCTAGCTTAAGCAGATATTTGCTAAGCTAATTTATAGATAAATTTTTAAGAAAAAGTTAGAAAAAGCCTGATAAGGTTTAGTAAAAAGATAAATAAGTGTTGAGAAGGATGGAAGATGTTAGAAAAAGGCAAAAAATACGAATGTAAGATAGTAGATATAGGACAAAAATGGTGTTGGCATAGGCAAGCATGAGGGCTTTACCGTCTTTGTAGACGAGGCACTGTGGGTGAGGTTGTTGATGTCAAGATCAAGAGTCCAAGAAAAATATGCAGAAGGAGTAGTCTCTAAGATAAAGGAAAGGTCACCATACAGGGTAGACAGGGCCTGTAACCCCCAAATACTCAAGCTGTGGTGGATGTCAGATCCAGGAGCTAGACTACCAAAAGCAGCTAGACCTGAAGACTAATATGGTCAAGGAAGATTTAAAGAGGATAGGTGGCTTAGAAGATGTACAGGTTTTTGATACAATAGGCATGGAGGTTCCATATAGGGTACAGGAACAAGGCCCAATTCCCAGTCCAGAAGGAAGATGGAAAAAGTGAAGTTAGGCTTTTATAGGAAGAAGAGCCACGATATCATTGATATAGACAAGTGCCTTATCCAGGATGATGACCTTATTATAGACATTATAAGGAAGTACATAGAAGAAGAAAATATCAGCATATACGATGAAAAAGCCACAAGGGTCTACTAAGACATATAGTAACCAAGGTGGGCTTTACAAGTGGTCAGGTAATGGGTAGTCCTGAGTAGCTACAGAGGATAGGTTCAAGGGCTTAGACAGGCTTATAGAAAACCTAAAGGACCAGGTTGAAGGTTTTACCAGCCTGGTGGTAAATATAAACAAGGACAAGACCAATGTAATCCTAGGGATTAAAGAATATAAACAAGTATGGAAATGGCAAGATAGTAGACAATATAGGCGACCTAAAGTTTGAAAATATCCCCATTATCGTTCTTCCAGGTAAACCCAATTCAGACAGAGGTCCTCTACAACAAGGCCCTTGAATATGCAGACCTAAAGAGGGGACAGGGTATTTGATATCTATTGTGGAATAGGGACTATATCCCTGTTTCTAGCCCAAAAAGGCAGAATTTGTCTACAGGGGTAGAAATAGTTGAAGATGCAATCAAGGATGCCAGACTAAACGCAAGGCTAAACGGTATGGACAACCTAGAGTTCTTTGTAGGCAAGGCAGAAGAGGTAGTGCCTGAAATCTACAAGGAGGGCAAGAGAGCCAATGTAGTCGTAGTGGACCCACCAAGAAAGGGTTGTGACGAAAGGGTCCTGGATACCATAGTTAAGATGGAACCTGACAGGGTGGTATATGTGAGTTGCAATCCTAGTACCCTGGCAAGGGACCTGAGGTATCTGGAGGATAGGGGCTATAGGTGTGAGAAGGTCCAGCCTGAGACTTATTCCCTCATAGTGTTCTATGTGGAGTGTGTTGTATTGATGTCAAAAGTTGCACCCAGTGCTTAAATAAGGTGTAGAAAATAAAGGCTATTCTAAGGCTATCGTTAAAAGATATCGTTAGCTTGGAGTAAGTCTTATTATTTGAGAGAAAATAAGGTTGAGTGGGAACATATCTATAGATGAGAGTTGACACTAGGGAATGGATAACAAGAAAAAATACTCACTTTTCACCCAGCTAAAAATTTGATAATTGCAAAATAGCCTAATTAACATCTTAATATGACTAAGAAATAAGTATACTAAAATATTAGTGGAGAATCTCTATGAACGGAAGAAAAGATATGGCTGAAAAATGTAACTGTAATACAGAAGCAGAGAGTTATAAAAGATTATGCTGTAGGGGATATATGCTCGTGTAAGTACAAGCCATAAAGCCCAAATGGATAGTTTATCGGCACAAATATCGGGATTGACAGACTAGCGACTGCACATAGAACATGGTTTTATAGCGGATGTTTTTATTGATGTTGCATCTGCTAAGACAGGATCAAAAAGATCAGAATTTAATAGAATGATAAATGAGTGCGAGCATGGGAATTTAGATATTATTCTTACTAAAAAGTCTTAGCCGTTTTGGACGTGATGCTAAAGAGGGCTTAGAAGCTATTAGAAGAATACGAGCAGCTGGGAAAAGAATTATCTTTTGAGAAAGATAAGATAGATACAGAGACCGTTAAAGATGAATTATTGATTAGTATAATTGAAGCGTGTGACCAAGCAGAAAATGACTGGAGAAGCGAAAATATACGCTTGAGCTTAAAAATACAGAGCCGAGGATGGAAACATCAGGACTGTATAATATAGTCTGTTACGGCTATAAAAAGATAAGAATGGAATGCTTATCATTGATGAAGAAGAAGCAAGAGTTGCTAGAAGAATTTTCGACTGGTATCTTGAAGGATATGAGTTTGGTGGAATTATAGATAAACTGGAAGAAAAGAAAATAAAAACATCTAAAGGCAAAGAGCGATGGAGTAAAAGAGCAATTGAATCTACACTCACACGAGAAAAATATACAGGTGATGTGGCAAATGCGGATTCAGGAGGATCGGAGAATCTTTATTTGAATAAGAACCATCACGAAGGGATAATTTCAAAAGAGCAATTTGAAAGCAGTTCAACTAGAAATGGAGCTTCGTAGTAATGTTGAAATTGGAGAAGATGAAAGTCTCGAAGAAAAGAGTAAAAAGTATAGTGCGAAAACGAGTAGAAAAGGAGAACTTAAATGAATTGTAGAGGACATGAAACAAGACAAAGAATTAGGTTGACCGTACAAAACTATTGAGTATAGGGTTGACCGTACAAAAACTATTGAGTATAGGTTGACCATACACAAATTTTAAAAAAATAGGAATGATTAATAATTCGCATAAACTATTATCTGATAAAAAGAATTAAAAATCAAATTAAATGTAGATAATTACGCGAATGCATAATTTAATATTGACATTAAAGTCTCGTATAATTGAGTAAGAAGAATTTAGAAAAGGTGTAATGTATGCAAAATTTCATATAAAAATTATGAAACTGCTAATTGATAGAGATTTAAAGAAAAAGATCTCGGAGAAATGGCAGGAATAAGTTCTACTTGTATTGCAAAGCTTGGAAGAAATGAAAACGTGAATACTAATATTTTTAGTGAAAATATGTGAAAGCGTTGAATTGTGATATTAATGATATTTTGGAGTTGGCAGAAACCACTCCTGATGATGGAGGTAAATATGAATAATAGCTTAAAACAAAGAATGAAAGACGAAGGTTTTAAACTTGTCAGCATTGATTTATTCTCGGACCAGGTGGTTTGTGTACTGGTTTTAAATGGGCTGATCCTTCCTCTATTGCAGCTGGAATGGATTGATACAACGGTCGAAACATATTCAGTTAGCCATAATGCGGAAGTATTCGAATTGGCAAAATATAGCTTAGAAGATGATAAGGATGAAGCATATCACAATCTTATATGGTTGAAAGTACAAGATCCCTTGTTATTCATGGAGATATTAATCTTGTTAGCAGCAAAATGATTAAGGATTTTCATGTTAGCAAGATATGGAATTGACTCAGAAAAGGAAACTGTGGACATCGTTTCAGGAGGCGCTCCTTGTGAAAGTTTCAGCATTGCAGGAACAAGAACAGCAGGAGATGATAGAGATGATTTATTTAGTAATATTGTAAGAATTGCAAGAACTGTTAAAACAAAAAGCTATTCTTTTTGAAAAAATGTAAAAGGTATGTTTTCAAAAGCTAAAAATGAGTGTTAAAGGAGCACTTTTTCAATATATCTGTGATACATTTGAAGATGACGAAATGTAACCCCTAGTTATAGACTGGTGTCTCGAAGACAAGAGGATATCCTTCTTAAGGCTTGTGATTATGTACACTCAGGCAAGAGAAAGATTATTTTTGGTGGCGATTAGAAAAGATTTGGAGTATAGAATTTGGATTATCCAGAAAAACACATGGTCCCTGGATGCGAATATCCACGTTACTGCAGGAGACGCTATTTTAGGACTTAGACCAGGTTGGATGGGTGAAGAATCTACATCACTATACACTGCACTTAAATCCTTTAAAAATGCTAATCAAAGAATGGTTTGCTATAATGAGAGGTAACAACACTAGAAAGTAATGATATGAATGCCCAGGTACCAAAGCATCTTATAGAAAAAGATTGCTTATAACAGAATGTGTTTCTGCATACAAAGGTCCTGGTCATACAAAGAAGAAGCAAGAATTGCTTGCCCTTATAGGTGTGAGAGAAAGCATGAAATCCATTAATGGGTTGACTGAATCAGGAGAAATCGAAAAGTATAGACATCTATTCCCTAATACAATGCCTGGAAGTAGAAATAGAGCGTTTACTTGACGATGAACCAAGTTTTACTGTAACATCACATTGTTTGGATGAAGTGCTTCATCCATACTCACTTTCAGAGCAATAACGCCACGAGAAGCTGAGATTACAGAGTTTTGGATTGGTATCAGTTTGCAGGTCCTTATGTTGCTTTCCATAGTGCAAAGGAACAGGATAAATACGAGCAATTGGTGATGCTATTCCACCATTCAGCGTTTGCTTTAGCTAGACAGTTTGTAAAGGTTCTTGCTGATAAATAAGACATTAAGGCCATAGTAGAAGTGTCTCTACTATGGCCTTTTTATGTTTCTTTTAAAAATTCTTTGTTTTGCTAGTTCACAATATTCTTCTTCGAAATCTATTTCCAATTCAATTTCGATTATTTTGTTTTAGCAGCATCAACAGTAGAACCACTTCCATAAAATGGATCTCAAAACAGTGTCACCAACATAACTGAATAACTTAATGCATCTTTTTGGTAGTTCGACAGGAAATGGTGCCGGGTGACCGATTTTTCTTTTGCTTTCACCTTTAAAAGTCCATACACCATTAGTCCATGATATAAATTCGTCACGTTCAATATTGTTAATTCAGCTACACTTATTTTCCATGAATCTTTGTATAGAAGCACAATCAATTCGACTGGTGCAATAACATACAGGTGATGATGCACTCATCCAGGAACCCCATGCAGAGGATTTTGAAATATTGCCCTCGTTCCATACGACGATAGAATGATATTTGAAACCTACTTCTTGCTATAGTGGTGATATCAGCTCCGACACTTTGGTGTCCACCTTTTATTTTTATCCAAAGGAATAATGAGGCACATTCTACCATCTTTTCTTTAACCATTTATAAAGCTTTTACGTAACCATTGCTCAGCGAATTTTAAGTATTCATCGTATGGTTGGTTATCGTTACAGGACTTGTAAGTTCATGTCTAAATTATATGGTGGTGAAGTAACTATCAAATCTATGAGTCATATTACGGTTGTTTTTCAGGGTATCTGTTAAAAGAATCTTTGCATTCTCTTCTTGATAATATGTTCTATATTTCATGTCAAATATTACTCAACCTTAAAACTGCATTTTCTGACCTTTTGAACCTGTGGGCGTATGTCCATGAAAGGCCAGTGTTAAAACCTCCTGGTTTTCAGGTTCCATTGCTCTACACATTATTCTATCAATACACTCCTCGATTGTAGCATCTCAAACGATGTAGTCGAAATCACCTTTTGGCAATATTATATATACCGTCAGTTGGTTTTCTTTTAATTTGAATTTTATTAATGACGTAGGAATACATACATCGCTGGGATTTGTGGTTGGTGAACCCGTTAATACCCAACGAACAAAAGTCTCTTCCGATTGGACCATCAATGCAGTTAATTCTGCTTTTCGGCTGCCGTGAAGTTCTTTTGCAGAACAATCTACTTGATGTTTCATAAAAGTAGTTGTTTTAGTCTAGGATTAGTAATCCCCATTTCTCTGAGATAGTATCCAGCATCAAAGTTAATAGACGCAAACTTTAGGAACACTGAGACCGCTTGCAGCTAATAGGTAAAGTGATTATGTTCCATTTACTAATTGAACAGTTGCAATGATATCGGTTTTGAATTTCCACCCGTACTTCTATCTGGATAATAGTTGTAGCAGTTATTCTGTTAATAGTATTAAAATTACTCAGATTGTTACGAAATGAAGATGTGATAAAATGCTTTTTCTTCAAGTGACGCAATATTTCCTGCTTTTTAAATTATCCAAGTAAGCCTTTGAAGGTTTACTGTTTCGCAATATTCCTCATAAACATCTCCAAGTTTATCGTGGATTGCTCCAAATGTTAGGTTTGCAACGTTGTATTTCACATAAAGTGAGTTAAATACTGTTGTTTTCATAATGTACCTCCTAATGGTTATTTTAAGTAGTGTAAGTGGCTGAAGCTTTTTGTTCAAAGTACAGTTCGGTCACTCCATTGCCACATAAAATATCTCAAGCATTTTATCTAAAATGCCATAGAGTTTCTTTTCGTTTCAATTCTCAGTGGCATCCAAAAACATCCCCTTCGGACGATGATTTTGATAGTTCCTGAAAAATATGTTGGTTTTGTATAAGAACACCATATATCAAGATCGCGTCTTCTTCAATCCAATCCTTAATCACAAAATTCTAGGTTGGATATGAGTCAATTCGGTTTCCTTTTCTTTTTATTTTCTGACCGGTGAATACCAACAGATTCTCTATTCTCAACATGACCATCAGGAAAAATTAACCACGAGAGTCCTACCGACTTTTCCTCAACTAGGACGATTGCTCGTTTTCTATCGTAGACCATGCACAGATTGGTGAGTTCCACGGATGTATTGCGATTCATTGGTATTATCAAACCCTAATCTCTTTATTGTTTCCATGAGTCTCCTCAATCCTACAAATCTAGCCTCACAGATTTTAGAAGAACATCAGTGGTGATATTTGCCTTTGCAAGCTTTTGCAATAGAAGCTGCACTGACCTTGACGAGCCTCTTAAAGGTCATTTTTATTCATTTCTTTTGTCAATCAACAACTTCATAATTTATTGTAACTCAGATTCGCATTCTGTGTCCTCCATTTAATCTATGCATCCTATAAGGGAAACCATAGCGTCCTGACTCTAACTTTAGTGAAAGTGATAATATTAGCCCCTCGTTGATTCGAAATCAATGTCAGGCAGCGTCTTTTCATATTGTTCAGAAGTATTACCTGTCCACAGTCTTGATGGTTTCGTGAAAATATGTGCGTAAAGAAGTCCTCATACTTTCAGGTGATACGTCCGGCACCGCCTGGTCTCAGTCAAGAAGAGGGGTATCAATCACAAGGAACCCAGGGTCGGCACTGCACTTTCAGACTAAGTACTGTCACGAATGACATTGCACACTGCTATGTTCACAGTGAAGTGCTATCCTTGACCATTGAAGTTTTATGCTTTTTGCGCGTTGAACTTCATCATCAAAAACTTGAAAGATTAAGTCATTCGAGCAGTAGTTAAATTTGAAAACTACACTCAGTCAATGCATCTTTGAGCAATTTATCTATCTTTATAGCAGAACCTCTTATCTAGCAGTTCTTTAGGGATGCGGCACTCTGATTCTTGACTCTTCCCTCGCTTGGCGATTCTCCGAGTCTGATTTTCCCCAACTTGATGTACAGAGATCTCTGCAATCGCTTAATTCGTAATTAAAAGCTGAATTTGGATATAGATACGATACTCACGTCATCATGCATTTCTCAAGCGAAAACCTGCTGTGCTGTAAATCCTCTAATGAACCTGTGTCTTTTCAATATCATCTCGTGTTTTCATACTGTGCTGACGTGCACATCTTCTTTTTCTGTAATAAGTTTCTTTTCAGCTTTCAACTAAACCGTTCATTTGACTTGTAATCCTATGTAACTCTGCTTGTGCAGATTTTATATGAGTGCTTTTAGCTGGAATCGTGTACCATCACAGAAAAGGGCAAGTAGTATTGTGTGCAACATTCTTCATTTTCAACCTCACCATTGACGATAAGGGAGGCGTTTTATGTCAGAGGCTGCTACTGACCGCGAAGGTATAGCGTATCTTTCTTGTAGAAGATTACATTCAGCTGCCTGTTCCTGAAGTTCTAATATTTTGACCCCAAATCTCTGCTTTTGCGGATGCACTTGAAATCTTTGCTCTCAGCTCTCACTTTAATACTGTCTCATGATTTCTTGCATCTTCTGGCTCAACATCTCCATCAAAGAGTGCTAGTTGTTCTTCTCTAATATTGCCTCTTCGGAAACAGCTGATATTTTATTTAACACGTATTCTTCAACCGCTCTTGCAACTGCAGATTTCCTAGTAGAGATCGACTTCGTTACAATCTCTTTTCCATTGAGCAACAACAAAAGTAGTGATAAAGAAAGCAGTTTTTCGGTGCTGTGACTTGGCTCAATAACAGGACATGTTTTGCACTGGTAACATGTCAGACACTAAAAGAGAGAAGAGGAGACAGTTGAAGCCCAGACTCAATACTGTGTATCAAAGTACTTGTTTTGAGTAAACATGAAACTGTTCATCTTCAATTCCGATAGATGCCAGAGAAGATCACTTATATTGGAGCAGGTTCTCCTTGGATTGAAACTTTTGAGGTCATAGCTGTTTCAAACTCTCTGTATCCAGGAACATCTGTAATGACATCAACTTTTGTTTTTCGCCAAAATGAACGAGAAATCTGAATATTGCCTTTTTGGGAGTGTGAAGAGTGTAATTCGATAGTTGGTGTATCCTAGACTTTCGTCAAAATGGTTTATTTTTGCTACCAAAGCACGAAAATCAATACACTGCAGGTGATACGTCTTCCTGTATTTGAGCGTCCTTGGATTAAGTTTAACCCCGGTTGTAATTCAACAGAGGAGTCTGTTTTACCATTGCCTTTTGCAAGGACTTTTGTTATATAAAAATTTGCTCATGACTTCCTCCTTAGTTCGTTAGACTTCTTGTTTATTAGATTTATAATTTTCTTCATCTGAAACGGATGAAAACTTTGCTGTGTACCTTTTGTGAAATTTCAAAGGTAGCGTGCTGCATAATCAGATGATAATGATTCAACATATTTTTTGCCGGATTGGTTTAGATAGTATGTAAAGCCTTCCTCTGTACGCTTGATGGATATTAAAACCGTCAAGTACAAATTCTTTTATTCCCTCGTTACAGTTAGTTCGCTTGGAGGCTAATTCACTAAAGTTGAAATTACTATCGCCATGCAGATTATTTTTTTGAAACTCCAAAATCTCTACCATAGATGGTCTGGAAATCGTATGCTGTGATTCTATCTATTGTTGCAGCTTGAGGCCGTATAGATGATAGTAGTAGCAAAAACTCGTAACCCAGTTTCAAAGCGAAGAATTAAATATTTCATTCATCAATATATACCCACGATTTTTATAGTTTCGTCATTTACCAGAATATGGCAAATGCCTTCTTCTCAAGATTTCCGATAAGTCCTACAATGTTCAATAATGCAGATTCTGTAAGTGCTATTGTAGTAATTCTTTTCGAGAACAGCTTTTAATCTATCATATCCTGTTGCGTGATTTTTCATCGTAGTATGTGTCTTCAATGCCAGCATAGGCATCTTCTTTTAAGGCGATGAATTGCTGCTCCCCATCTGCAAATGCTTCTCTTGCGATGTAGTTGAACAAAAACTCAGCTTGGTAATATGCTTTTTCTTTTGTGAAGAATAGTGACGTTGTAAATGCTTTGGGAGAGACGGAATATTATCCGGTGTCACATCTCCGATTGCTTTTCCAAGTTTTTCAGCATAAATATCACAAGAGAGCGTTTACATATGGTAATTCTTTTGGAACAGTAAACCTGGTTGAACAAGTTCAACAGGGATTTTTACCTGGTCATTACCCAGATAGATGATATTGGCTTCTGCTATCAAAACGAACATGGTTGATAGGAGTAAAGGGAACACCGTTTTTCATCATAATCTGTTGGAGGATTTTGTATGAGTAACATTACCACCTAATTGATTAGTGACATTAATATTGTTCTGACCTGTCTGTTGGACTGTTGGCGGAACAGAGCTGTTGATTATTGAATTTTTATCTGTATTCATTTGCGTTCCTCCTACATCTTGATGTTAATAGTTCCGTTGTTAGTCAAATTAATGTTATTGTCACCATTTTGAACAACATTTGATTGTTTTCTGAATTATGATTGTATTTTTCGGTTCATTATCTTCAGGAACAGGATACAAGCGAAGATAAATATCTCGCATTGCATATCGGATTTTTTTTGTTTCAGGGCGAAGAACCTCTCTAAGCTGTTCACCCTCCTCAAAAGATTCGTTTCTAAACAAAAGAACCGTTCTTTCTGGAATCAATCTCAAAAACTTATCAGAAATATAGTATGAGTATTCATCGAATACCTGCATGATATCATTGAGCAAAGTTCGAAGGGCATAATCAGTTATTTCACGGACTCCAAATTGCCAATTGCGATTAAAATCGGCAGAAGTTCATCTGCTGAGAGATAGTTTGGTATCTCCAGCCGAAGGATCATTCTCAATACAATATTTCAATATTGGTTTTGCCTGTTTTCTAATTTGTTTTCAGATACTGTGCATCTTCTTCGTTTAGGTTATCAATTACCAAATGTGGCTTTTCTGAAGTGGTTTCAGCTTTTTGAGTCCATATCATCAACAATAGCTTCTATTGCTTTACCACAAACATCAGCAAGCACCTTCCCAGATGCTAGTATCTTTTCATTAAGCCTTTCAGAAGCGGTCTTTGTTTTTCGGTTGGTGCTGCTTCGGTGCAGTTATTTTGGCTCTATTGGGCTAACGGTATCTACATCTACAGTTGCAGCTACTTTGATTGAACGGCTTATTGTATTTCCAACACTACCAATATACTTCCACTGAGATTGAGGTGTTTTTTGCTGATGCCACATCTCGAAAGTTTTACGCCCCTTGGTGTTATCCGGTCTTTCTTTTAAGATGAAGTCCAAGGTAGACAGTAGTAAAAAAGGGAGTTCAACCTCTGAAACACTTTCTATGTCATTTTTTGCTATGATAACGGATGATGAAACCATAAAAAGAAGTATCATCGGAGATTTCGTTATCGTTTTGTAGTACTTCAAAAATAGCTTTTAACAAGCCATTCTGTTTTTGCATTATTAATAAACCTGTTTATAAACTCTGTCATTCTTTTTAGAACGGCGGGGTCCTTTTTATTTACCAGAGAATTAAAGGAACTGATAACCGAAGGGTCGGTAAACGGAATATAGGTTGTTCCGTAATCCTGGCAGGTTTTGAATTGCGTAGTGCATTTTCCAAAAGTTGTACCTTGTGCAGAATCAAAACAATCACCAGTAACCACCTCGACTAACCCCATCATTACATCGGTGTCTTTTAATCCATCAGATCCACCTTTTTAGTTTATCTCTAGCTTTTATTCGTGTTTTTCTTGCTTGAAGAATCAATGAAAATAATATTCCTCCGCAAAGATATGGCACCTTTGTTGGGGTCATCCTTACAACCTCCTTAAATTAGTAACCTTAGAAAGCTTAGAAAGACAAAAACAGGGTTCTAACCCTGTTGACGGAAACCTTAGCCACTATAGGTTTGTAGAGTGAAGATTGAGATAGAACAGTTTAGTTCTACCGCATGAGTCACTTTTTCAAACTATTATATCACAAAAATATGAAGAAATCTACATTCTGCAGATATAAAACTATGCGAATGTGAAGAAATACTCGCATAAATAATCAAAAAAATTTCAAAGCGAATATAGAAAGCGAGGTGATTGGCAATGGCTAAGAACTCAAAGCAAACATCTAAGGCAGTTGCTTGAAAGCAAGCAAAGTTCTTCGTGATAGTCGTTACAGCAAGACATCAAAGTCTGTAGCTGGGAGTGCACTAGCGCAAACTAAAAAGAGTGGAAGGTAAGCTATAAAAAATAACCTTATATAACAACGTAGTGACTGATTTGAATAATCGGCCTACATAAACAAAATATTTCAGAGCCTGATTAGCTATAGGGCAATGGGATACATCATAAGGCACTCACAGATTTATCTGTGAGGTGCTAGTGAAGCACCTCTATTTTCCTATGGCTAAATTTGGAACCAAGAGTCGGTACTTACATAGTATCGGCTCTTTTTGTATCCCTTGCCCAGACTGCTATCAGCAGAAAGGCAGGGATTTTTAAAATGAAAAATTCACAAAAACTAATCAAAAAGACCGCGGGGTCTACAAGTACACAACAACACAAAGAACAGGAAAAGGAGAATATGTTGAGAAGATAATTGTCATTAAAACCTGGAGAAAAATGGTGTGACGGAGCTGGATATTAAAATGTTACATTCGATGGATGATAGCGAGGTTTATTACAACCTTAGAATGCCAGACCAGAAAGAACTAAGGAAGAAAAAGCTGAGATAGAAAAGTGGAAACAGAAATTCATCAGCGACTTCACGAAAAAGATACGGATATGAACCGAACAAGTACATCATAGAAGATGCAGTTAACGATGCTTTTCAAGAGACTATAACTTATCTCTAGATTTTGATGCTGATGGAGACATTGATCCAGATAAAAGGTTGATTGCATCTATCTCAGATAAAGAATCGGATGAAATGTTTGAATGGTCTGAGCGTATGGAAGAGGTGCTTTCCTTATTAACTGACAAGCAAAGATTAGTGATTAATCTCATGTTTGTAGAGGAATATAAGCAGTCAGAGATTGCAGATTTAATGAGTATATCATCAGCTGCAGTCAAAAAAAGCATTTTAGATAAAGCGAAAGAGATAATCAAAAATAATTTCTAAAAATTTGGACGGGGTTAAAAACTCGTCCTTTTCTTTGCCTGTGATGTGTAAGGAAGAAAGCCTTACAGAAAGGAGCAAGCCTATGAAGCATAAAGTAGTTATCAATGTAACAGATGACAAGGGCGATAAGACGAAAGTTTTACGTGGAGCACAGATGTGGCTACCAAGAAGGCTAATCAAATGGCTGTTTGGTGAGTACACACAAGTATATCTATTAGAGCCAGGTAAAAACCGTTGAATCAGTCGATGTCAAAGAAATTATGAAAGGAGAATCCCTATGAAAAAAAGAATTTGTAGAACTAGTAGTTAAGGATTTAGAGATGCTGACATCTCATCTTAAAAGAGCTATTGGTAGATGAAGAAGATGGAAAAAGTAGAAAAGCCAAGGGCTGAGCCTAGTAAGAAAAATCAGTCTAGAAGATGTAAGAGTAGTGCTTGCAAAACTTAGTCAACATGGCAAGACCTCTGAGGTTAAGGAACTCATTATTAAATACGGTGGAACAAAGCTGTCTGATGTGGATGAAGGAAAGTATAAAGACTTATTAAAGGATGCGGAGGGAATCGAAATTGACTGAGCAAAGGTGAATGTACCATCGGTGTAAGAGAGTCTGGCCTAGGCCATGCAGTTTTATCTCCATCCAGTTCTCATAGGTGGCTAAACTGTACACCAAGTGCAGTGCTTGAACTTGAGTTTGAAAAATACTGGCTCATCGGCTGCAGAAGAAGGAACAGCTGCTCATACATTTTGCGAGCATAAGCTAAAAAGGCACTTCATATGAGAAGTAAAAGGCCAGTATCGGATTATGACTCTGATGAAATGCAGGAATGCACGGATGCCTATGTGGACTATGTGATGGAGCAATTAGAAATCGCAAAACAAGTGTGTAAGGATCCAATTATTCTTATCGAGCAGAAGGTGGATTTTTCAGAGTATGTTCCAAATGGTTTCGGAACAGCAGACTGTCTTATCGTGTCAGATGAAACACTTCATATCATTGATTTTAAATACGGATTAGGGTGTTTTAGTTGATGTATGCGAAAACCCACAGATGAAGTGTTATGCACTTGGAGCATTGGCAATATATGAAAGCCTCTATGACATCAAAGAAATCAGCATGACAATTTTTCAACCTCGTAGGGAGAATGTATCGACCTATACTATATTTACGAGTGAACTGAAAAAATGGGCTGAAGAAGTCTTAAAAGCCAAAAGCAGAAATGGCCATTAAAGGCGAAGGAGAATACTGTCTCCAGCGAGTGGTGTAAGTTCTGCAGAGCATCTGTTAGATGCAGGGCAAGAGCAGAAGATAAGCTAAAACTTGCCAAGGAAGAATTTAAACTGCCACCACTACTTACGGATGAGGAAATCGAAGAGATTTTATCGATTATTCCTGACTTAACCAAGTGGGCAAATGAGATTATGAACTATGCAACAGAATCTGCAGTAAATCATGGTAAAAAGTGGACTGGCTTTAAGATAGTCGAGGGTAGATCTGTTCGTAAGTATAAAGATGAAAATGCAGTAATCAAAAAGGCAAAAAGAACATGGATATACCGATATCTTCAAATCTAGTCTCATTACGCTAACAGAAATGCAAAAGTTAATGGGCAAGGCAAAATTTGAGGAAGTGCTAGGTGACCTCATTATAAAAACCATCTGGCAAACCAACGCTCGTACCAGAATCAGATAAGCGTAAAGCAATGAATATTTCAAATATTAATGATGAATTTATGGAGGAAAAATAAGATGACAAATAACAAGACTAAGGTGATTACAGGTAAGGACTCAAGACTATCATATTTCAATGGCTGGGAGCCTAAATCCATTAACGGAGGACCGGAGAAGTACAGCGTATCAGTTTTAATTCCAAAAGGATGATGTTAAGACAATTAAGGCAATTGAAGAAGCAATTGATGCAGCAATAGAAGAAGGAGTAGGCAAGTTTGAGGGAAGAAACCAAACAAGGCAGCTATTAAAACTACCTCTTCGTGATGGCGATATTGAGCGTGATGATGAGGCGTATAAAGGTCATTATTTTATCAATGCCAATAGTACCTCAGCACCACAGATTGTGGATAAGGCAGTCAAACCTATTTTAGATAGAAGTGAAGTCTATTCCGGTTGTTATGCGAGAGTATCACTTAACTTTTATGCTTTTAATTCTAATGGCAACAAGGGCATAGCGTGTGGACTTGGGAATATCCAGAAGATTCGTGATGGTGAGCCACTAGGCGGAAAAAGTAAATGCAGCAGATGAGTTCACAAGTCTTGAAGATGATGATTTCTTGGCATAGGGGGGAAGTTATGACACAGATGCAAAATTTTATGTTAGAGGTTTGCTTTGGAGCAACACTTGGACTAATTATAGGGTCATGGGGATTCATGATTAAATGCTGGTTAGATGATAGAAAAAAAGAAGAAAACGGAGGAAAAGAACAATGAGTCTAATTGATGTGTTTTTAGCTATTTTTATTGGTACACTGCTATTTGATTTTGTGGCTAAAAAGGTAGTGAGCCCATATATGGACATCAAAGCGCAACTGCGAAAGAAGTAAGACAAAGGGTGGTGGATTCGTCTACCACCCATATTTCTTAATGGAGGTGAATTAAGATGAAAAACATCAGTGTCGATATTGAAAGCTATAGCAGTGTGAACTTGCAAAAAAGCAGGTGTATATAAGCATGCAGAGTCTAATGATTTTGAGATTCTTTTGTTTTGGCTACAGCATAGATGGTGGAGAGGTGCAAGTAGTTGATCTTGCAAAAGGAGAAGAAATACCTGGGGATATCCTGATGCCTTAGCAGATGAGGAAGTGACCAAGTGGGCATTCAATGCTCAGTTTGAGAGAGTATGCCTATCAAGATATCTAGTTGATAAAGGAATAAGTCTTAATCCGTTTTTAGACCATCATCCATCAAGCACAACAAAAGCAAGATTTTTAAGTCCTACTTCATGGAAGTGTACTATGATTTGGTCTGCGACTTTAGGGCTTCCAATGTCACTTGAAGGAGTGGGTTCTGTTTTAGGACTAGACAAGCAAAAGTTAAGTGAGGGAAAGAGCCTCATTAAATACTTCTGCCTTCCATGTAATCCGACAAAGGTAAACGCTGGAAGAACAAGGAATCAGTGTTTTCATGATGAGGAGAAATGGAGTCAGTTTAAGGAATATAACAAAAGAGATGTTGAAGTTGAAATGGCTATACAGGAAAGGCTTAGTAAATTTAAGGTTTCTGAGGATATATGGGATGAGTTTTTATTTAGACCAGGAGATTAATGATAGAGGAATTGCTGTAGATCCTGTATTAGTAGAGTCTGCCATAAGACTAGACTCCGATGTAAAGGAAAATCTGATGAAAAAGCTGTCTGGTATTACAGGCTTAGAAAATCCAAATTCAGTCTTACAGATGAGACAGTGGTTATCTGAAAATGGCTTAGAGATGGAGTCATTAGGTAAAAAAGAAGTGGCAAGAGAGTTAAAGACTGCATCAAAGGAGCTTGCAGAAGTCCTGCTTTTAAGGCAACAACTATCGAAGTCCTCGGTTAAGAAGCATACTGCCATGAAAAATGCTGCGTGCAAAGATAACAGGGAGCGAGGAATGTTTCGATTCTATGGGGCAAATCGTACTGGAAGATTTGCAGGAAGGCTTGTTCAACTTCAAAACTTGCCACAAAACCATTTGCTTGATTTAGCTGAAGCAAGAGCACTTGTAAGATCAGGAAATAAAGATGCGCTTGAAATGTTATATGAAGATATCCCAGATACTTTATCACAGCTTATTAGAACTGCTTTTATACCACAGAATAATAGCAAATTTATCGTAGCTGATTTTTCAGCTATTGAAGCAAGAGTCCTTGCATGGCTTGCAGGTGAAAAATGGAGAATGAAAGTATTTGAGGAAGGTAAGGATATATACTGTTCATCTGCTAGTCAGATGTTTGGTGTCCCAGTTGAAAAAACATGGTGTAAATAGCCATCTTAGACAAAAAGGAAAAAAATTGCAGAACTTGCACTTGGCTATGGTGGATCTGTTGGAGCACTTAAGGCAATGGGGAGACTTGAAATGGGACTCAGAAGAAGATGAACTTCAGCCACTGGTTGATGCATGGAGAAATTCAAATCCTATGGTGACTAGTCTTTGGTGGGATGTTGATAGAGCAGTTAAAAACCTGCGTAAAAAGAACGAATCAACACAGAAACACATGGTATTAATTTTTAGTTATAAAAAGTGGGTTTTTATTTATTGAATTGCCATCAGGAAGAAAAGCTTTGCCTATGTAAAAACCCTAGAATAGGTGAGAATAAATTTGGAGGAGAGTCTGTAACCTATGAGGGAGTGGGAGCTACAAAAGAAATGGGAGCGTTTAGAAAAGCTATGGTCCTAAGTTTGTAGAAAATATTATTCAAGGCATTGCGAGAGATATATTAGTTTATGCCATGAAAAACACTAAGATACTGTAGAGATTGTAGCCCATGTTCATGATGAAATCATCATTGAAGCAGATAAAAGGATGAGTCTAGAAGTTGTTTGTGAGCAGATGGGAAGAACACCGCCTTGGGCAAGTGGGCTAATTCTTCGAGCTGATGGCTATGAATGTGAATTTTATAAAAAGATTAGAAATTTTTAGGGCGAGGTTAAAAACTCGTCCTTTTCTTTGCCTGTGATGTGAGGGCAATGGGCGCTCTTAAAAATTCATAGGAGGTCAAACAGATGACTATAGAAGAAAGAATAGCCTACTTGGAAACAATGGATAAGGTTAAAGACCAGCAGATTAAAAGAACTCCAAGTAGCAGTAGAAGGACTTGTTAAATCTTTAGAAGGGGAAAGTAGTTAGTCATGAAGGCAATGATTTCAATGAATGATTATGGTATTTTTAGCTGATAAGAATAACACTGCCAGAGTGGATAGTAGGGTTTATTGCACAGTTTTTGAAAAACCACAAAGAGGTACTTAGGGATATTAGAAAGATTGTGTCAATTGAATCGGGATTAAGCGAAGAATTCACTGAGCCTCAATTTTTGCTGCTCAGTGAATATAAAAGATTCCACTAAGCGAAAATTACCGTGTTACCTGCTTACTAGAGATGGTTTTACTATTTTTGGCAATAGGGATATTCCTGGACCCGAAAGCCATGAAGTTTAAAGAGCTTTATATTAAGAGTTCAACGAAATGGAGGACTTCATCAACAACGATTATCTCTGCTAGAGAAATGTTCCCAATTCTAACAGAAAATATTGCTCTTTAATTCATGATAATCCAAAGGCTTATCACTATAGCAATGAATGTGACATGATTAATCGTCTAGTTCTTGGAATGTCAGCAAAAACAGGTAAGGGAACTTTATGGGATTGAAAAAGGGAAAAGTATTCGTCCATATCTAACATCAGGGCAAATGTATCTGATTGATAGATTACAGAAAAAATTGATGCAGGTCTTTTGATTTCTACTCCAGATTATCAAGCAAGAAAAGACAGCTTGAGTGGTATCTGACTAAAAATTTTCACAGGAGGCAGATTATGAGTAAGACATATAAAAAAACATCTTGAAAATCCTAATTTTAGACCGCTTGCATATATCTGTGCCCATATAGCGGTGATAAGGAGAGAAATATAAAAAGCCATTCATTATGCAGAACTTGCCTATAGGAATGGAGCAATTCCAGTCACACCGCATCTTTTATTTCCATTTATGAATGATAAGGATATTAACCAAAGAGAAGATGTACTTTTTATGGACATCATACTTCTTGGTAAATGCCAAGAGGTGTGGGTCTTTGGTAGTGAAATCACTGAAGGTATGAAGAAGGAACTTGAGATTGCTGAGAAAAGAAAGCAAGTAATTAAGTATTTTGATAGTACAAGTATGGAGGTGGAGATAAATGCTTAAATGCCGTTTAAAGTGTGCTACTTGCATAGGAAATAGTAGCAATTGTATGTATCCAAATTCTGTAATGGTGTCAGATAGGGATAGCTTTATTCAGGCTATCTCTTTTGACCATGTTGCAGGAACTTTTAAAGGGAATTATCGAAGCAAGGATAACTTCATCTCATCAGACTGTATTCCAATGGACTGTGATAATGACCACTCAGATGATGAAAAAGACTGGGTAACACCTTTTGATGTAGCAATGGCTTTTCCTGATGTATGCTTTTATGCCTCATACAGTAGAAACCATATGAAAAACAAAGGCAGTAAGTCGGCTAGACCAAGATTTCATGTCTATTTTCCAATCGAAGAAATAACAGATGCTAATGAATATGCTGAGTATAAAGAAAAGATACAAGCAGTGTTTCCATATTTTTGATGATAATGCTTTAGATGCAGCGAGGTTTCTTTTATGGAACATCAACTCCAGAAGTAGAACTATATGAGGGTAGTAGTACTATTTTAGACTTTCTTATGGAGGATAGCTTTTGCAAAATCTAGGCGAGAGCATTGAGTCTGGAAATCGAAATAATACTATGAGCCATATTGCAGGAAAACTTATCAAGCGTTTTGGTGATGGGAATGAAGCCTATGAGAAATTTATGAAGCAAGCAGATGGGTGTGATCCACCACTTTCTGAAGATGAGCTAAGCACAATTTGGAACAGTGCGAGAAAAATTTGGCAATAAGGTATCTAATCAAGTTGGCTATATTTCACCAGAACAGTATAATCTTGAACTAAATTTAAAACCTGAGGACTTATCAGATGTCGGACAAGCAGTGGTGCTTGCTAGGGAATATGAAGATAAACTTCGTTACTCACCAGCTACTGATTTTTCTTGTCTATAACGGTAGCTTTTTGGGAAGAATCCCAGCCTAATGCTCAAGGAATAGCACAGGAACTTACAGCAAGACAACTTGAAGAGGCAGAAGTTGAACTTCAAAAAGCAATTACAGCAATGAATAGTAATGGCGCATGGGCCTTAATTGCGGCAATGGGACCAAAAGAAAGCAAGTGCTAAGTTTAATAAAAGAGCAGGCTAGGTCTTTCTGAAAAGTATGAACAGGCAGAAGTTTATCGTAGTATGCCATCAAAAAGACGTGATACAAAAATATATCTCTGCAGCGCTTAAGGAAGTTAGACCGATGGTACAGGTAGAGCAGTCTATGCTTGACGCTGATGAATTTCTGTTAAACACACCATATGAAACTATAAATCTTGTAACAGGAGAGTGTTTTGGATCATAAGGCAGAAGATTATATTACAAAACAGACTACCGTATCTCCAAGTGAAGAAGGTAAGGATATATGGCTTGATGCTCTTAATACATTTTTGTTGATGATATTGAGCTTATTTCCTATGTACAAAAGATAGTGGGACTTGCATCAATAGGAAAGGTTTATGTTGAGGCACTTATTATTGCATATGGCGAGGGAAGAAATGGTAAGTCTACTTTTTGGAATGTAGTATCAAAGGTTCTTGGAACATATAGCGGGAATATGTCTGCAGATATGTTAACTGTTGGTTGCAGACGAAATGTTAAACCTGAGCTTGCAGAGGCAAAAGGTAAAAGACTACTTATTGCAGCAGAACTTGAAGAAGGGATGCGTATGAATACATCAAATGTAAAACAGCTGTGTTCTACCGATGAGATATTTGCTGAGAAGAAGTTTAAGTCACCTTTTAGCTATGTACCAAGTCACACTCTTGTTCTATATACCAATCACCTGCCAAGGGTAGGAGCTGTGGATAAAGGGACATGGCGTAGACTTATTGTTATCCCATTTGATGCAAAGATTGAAGGGCAAAATGATATCAAGAACTACACGGAGTATCTATTTGAAAATGCAGGTGGAGCCATTCTTTCTTGGATAATCGAAGGAGCAAAACAGGTAATCAGGGACGAGTACCATATCGATGCTCCTAAGAGAGTTCAAGATGCCATTGCAGCCTATAAGGAAAATAATGACTGGATGAAACATTTTCTAGATGAGTGCTGTCAGATTGATCCCACCTTTACAGAAAAGAGTGGAGAGCTATATACGGCATATCGCGCATACTGCCTTCGTACGGGAGAATTTACCAGAAGTGCTTAGTGATTTTTATTCTGTTTTAGAAATCGAAAACTTTCAAAAAGAAAAAGACAAAAAGGCATTATAGTCTATGGATTGCGTTTGAAATCAGAGTTTGAGGACTAAGGGTGCAGGGATATGCAGGGTATTTACTTATATTAATATATATATACTTATAGTCCTATAGATAATAATAGTAAATAGCCTTCACCTACCTGCACCCTCTTATGAATGGAGGTTAAAAATATGCTAGAAAAAGAGATTGAAAAGGCTTTAGTTAAAAGGGTTAAAGGACTTGGTGGTATTTGCTTATGCTAGTAAGTCCAAGTATGGATGGACTTAGGATAGAATGGTATTTTTATCAGATGGGAAGTTTGCTTTTTTGTAGAACTAAAGGCAAAAGGAAAAAGCCAAGTCTCTACAGATGAAAAAGAATTGATGATTTTAGGAAGTTAGGTTTTAAGTGCTTTGTTATTGATGGTAAGAATCGAGATCGGTGGTGTGATTGATGAAATACTTTCCTCATGATTATCAAAGGTATGCAACGGACTTTATCGTAAATAATCCAATATCAGCAGTTCTATTGAAATGGGTCTTGGAAAAAGTGTCATAAAGCTTAGTGCTATAAATGAACTCATGCTTGATTATTTTGATGTATCTAGGTACACTTGTTGTGCACCTCTAGGGGTTTGCTAACTCTACTTGGCCAGATGAAATAAAAAGTGGGATCATTTAAAAGCACTTAAACATTCATTCTGTTGTTATCGGAAGTGAAAAAGAAAGGCTTGATGCATTAAGAAAACCAGCACATATTTATTTGATAAATAGAGAAAATGTAGACTCGCTTATAACTAAAAAGTGGAGTTTCTTGGAAGTTTGATATGGTGGTTATTGATGAGCTTTCATCTTTTAAAGTCCTATCAAGCTAAAAAAGGTTTAAGTCACTTCTTAAAAGTAAGACCTAAATTAAAAAGAATTGTGAACCACAGGAACACCCTCAAGTAACGGTCTGATGGATTTAAGGGCAGAGTTTAGACTGCTTGATATGGGAGAAAGACTTGGAAGATATATCATATTTACTATAGGCAGAACTTCTTTGTTCCAGATAAAAGAAATCAGCAGATGATATTTTCCTACAAGCCTCAAAAGACGGAGCAGAAAAAGATATACAGTCTAATATCTGATATTACAATTTCCATGAAGTCAAAAGATTTTCTAAAGATGCCAGAGTGTGTCATGAACGAAGTGATAGTTACTTTATCGGATAAAGAACAAAAGTTATATGATTCTTTGAAACAAGATATGGTGCTATCCTTTGAAGAAAACGAGATTGATGCTATCAATGCAGCAGCACTTTCAAAACAAACTTCTTCAGATGTCAAATGGTGCTGTCTATAACGATGATAAGGAGAGTCTCCATATACACGATAGAAAGCTTGATGCTTTAGAGGATTTAATCGAAGGTGCAAATGGCAAACCAGTTCTTGTGGCGTATTGGTTTTAAACATGATCTAGAAAAATAAAAAGATAGATTTGATGTCAGAGAAATTAAATCAGCTAAGGATATATCGGATTGGAATAAAAGGTAAAAATTCCTGTGGCTTTAATTCATCCTGCAAGTGCAGGCCATGGACTCAATCTTCAAGCTGGGGATCGACTCTAATATGGTTTGGACTGACTTGGTCACTGGAGTTATATCAGCAGACCAATGCCAGACTTTACCGATCAAGGGCAAGAGATAGTATGGTTGTCATTCATCACATCCCTAACTAAAGGAAACGATTGATGAAAGATGTTATGAAATCCCTTAAGGCAAAAAGAAAAATACAAGATGCACTGATAGATTCAGTGAAAGCAAGATTAAAGTAACGAGGAAGAGAGGTTCTATAGAGAACTTACCTCAGATGGAGGTAAGAATGGATAAGAAAGAATATTTAAAGCAACACAGATTACTAAATCGAATTATTGAACTTGATTTAGAGGAACTAAAAAAGAATTAGAGAGTTATCAGCCAGTGTTTCAAGTATTGCTTTTTGATAGAGATTATGTACAAACCACTAGAATACAAAGAGCACCATTTGAGAAAATGGCTTGATAAAATAAACATTCTTGAGATAAAGATAGCTAATGAAGTGAATCTTTTTATGGACTTAAAACTTCAGATACTTGAAACAATAGAACAATTAGAAAGTATTGATGAAAAGTTGGTTTTAAATTACAGATACGTTAAAGGTCTAGAATGGGATGAGATATGTTCTTTATTATTGCAAGTGAAAGGACGATATATAGGTGGCATGGAAATGCTCTAGCAAAAGCTGAAAACTGCCTGAAAAATCCAATTAATATTAAAAAGTTGTCAGCTAATGGCAGTTGATGGCAGTGATTGTCAGTAGATGTCATAGCCTCAAATATGGTATGATATACTTGTCAAAAGTATAAATAAAACAGAGCCTTGAGGGAGAAATCCTTCAGGGCTTTTCTATGTATGGGAGGAGGTGGAAGGCTTGCCAAGAAAACCAAAGCGTCCATGTTCATATCCTGGATGCCCGAGTTAACTGATGGTAGGTTTTGTGAAAAGCATCAAAAGGAGGAGAACAAACGCCACGAGAAGTACGACAGAATCCTGCTGCACGCCGTAGGTATGGACGAGTATGGAAAAAGAGTAAGAGATGCTTACGTTAAGGAGCATCCATTTTGTGAGGAGTGTTTTAAGAAGAAAAATTTTAGTACCTGTAGAAGAAGCACATCACATCAAACCCTTATCAGAAGGTGGAAATCATAATAAAAGTAATTTGATTTCTTTATGCAAATCGTGTCATGCGAGAATACATGCAAGTCGTGGTGATAGATGGAATAAAAATAAGGGGTAGGGGAGTAAAATCTCCAAACCTATCCCTTTGGGGAACGGGCGTGGGGTCTCACGCACAAAAAGAGAGGTTCAAACAGGGTATTAAAGAAAGTAAAAATTTAAGGAGTGATAATTTGGCTAAAGACGGAACATATAGAGGAGGAAGAAGGGTCAGAGCAGGAGATAAGCCAAAAAGCCAGTAGCTGAAAAAATACAAGCTGGTGAAATGGTAAAAAAATACTAGCAAATGATATACCAGATGAATACTATGCAGAACTGGAATCTGTAGATTTACCGGAAGGGGTAGAACTTGAAGGCATGGATATGCCTAAGCCAAGTGAGTATCTATCTGCTAAGCAAAAGAGTGGGATCCTCGCTGGGTGCAGACCGCATATATAAAGAAACATGGCAGTGGCTAAAGGAAAGAAAATGTGAAAAGCTGGTAAACAAAAGGCTTATTGAATCTTATTCACAAGCATTTGCAAGGTATATTCAGTGTGAAGAAGCAATCAGTAGGTATGGAATGCTTGGAAAACATCCAACCACCGGAGGTGTGATTGCCTCTCCATTTATACAGATGTCTAGTCAGTTTCAAAAGACAGCGAACCTAATTTGGTATGAGATTTATGATATTGTAAAGCAAAATTGTACAGAAATTTTTGAAGAAGAAAGTAATGATCCTATGGAAAGACTACTGGAGAGGAGGAAGGTAGAAAATGATAGAAAAAGTAAATCAATGCATCCTGATAAAATAGCAGATAGAATTGCTGGAGCTATTGTAGATTTAGCATATAAGGAAAATAAAAATCCTAAGATTGCAGTTGAAGTGTTAATTGGACACGGTGTGCGCATGTTATTATAGAAACAACAGAAAAACTCTATCAGGAGCCAATTGAAAAAATCATTCATCGTATCGCAGGTGATGTGAAGGTAGATATTGTGATTGTTCCTCAAGATGTACATTTTGACAAACAATCAAAAGAACAAGGTCAGCTGTGGTGATAATGGTATCTTTAAGGAGTGCCTTTAACAGACGAACAGAAGGAAATATCAAAAATATCAAGAGAAATTTATAATAAATATCCGTATGATGGTAAGTATATCTTACGATGAAACAAGGCTGATTATTTGTCAGAGTAATGCTAAAAACGTCAGAGCTTTAGAAACCTATCCCTATGCAGAAGTAAATCCACTAGGAGATTGGACTGGTGGAACTGATGTAGATACAGGAGCTACCAATAGAAAACTTGGGTCAGATATGGCAGACTCCGTAACTGGTGGAGGACTTCATGGGAAAGACTTGTCAAAGGCCGATGTATCTGTAAACATTTATGCTTTCCTAAAAAGCGCAGGAGATGGACGAAGAAGTTAAACTTTGCTAAAAGTGCGATTGGAGATAGAGAAATTGATGGTAAGCCTTATGAAGAAATCGTAAGACTAGCGAAAGAATATATAGACTCCGTAGGGTGGATTTGAAAAATTTGCCGAGTGGGGTCTTTTTAATGGGAGGAGTTTATGGGAAAAAGAAATGCAGTATTATCTAGCAGATATTAATGATCTCATTCCATATATCAGAAACGCTCGTACCCATTCAGAGAGTCAAATAGCTCAGATTGCTGCAAGCATAAAAGAGTTTGGTTTTTATCTCCGATACTCATAGCGGAAGATAATACAATTTTAGCTGCATGGCAGACTTGCTGCAGCTAGGAAACTTGGGCTAACGAAAGTCCCCTGGTAAAGGAAAGCCACCTAACTGAAACTCAAAGACGGGCATATATTATTGCAGACAATAAACTATCACTTAACGCTGGCTGGGATGAAGATATACTTGCGATTGAACTTTCTGAATTACAAGGAGCAGATTTCGATTTAGACCTTTTTAGGTTTTGATGAAAGTGAACTTGCCAGTATCTTTTGAAGATGATAAAGAAGTAGAAGATGACGATTTTGATGTTGAAGAAGAACTAAATAAAACCATGCTTTTTCTAAGGCAGGGGATATTTGGACACTTGGAAGACATAGGCTCATCTGTGGTGATTCCACAAAAGAGGAAACATATAGGATTTTGATGGAAGGAAAGAAAGCTAATCTTGTAGTAACTGATCCACTCTACAACGTAAACTATGAGGGCAGTGCAGGCAAGATTAAAAACGATAATATGGATAACGATAAGTTCTATAACTTCTTGCTTGATGCCTTTTCTAATATGGAAAAGGTGATGGCAGATGATGCATCTATCTATGTTTTTCATGCAGATACGGAAGGCTTGAATTTTAGAAAAGCATTTAACGATGCAGGATTTTATCTATCCGGCTGTTGTATATGGAAGAAGCCGTCACTTGTTCTTGGCAGAAGTCCGTATCAATGGCAGCATGAACCATGTCTATATGGTTGGAAGAAGAAAGGAAAACATCAGTGGTATTCAGGAAGAAGAGAAACCACCATATGGGAATTTGAAAAGCCTAAGAAAAATGCAGAACATCCTACCATGAAACCTATTGCACTACTCGCATATCCTATTACTAACTCAAGTATGAGTAACACTATTATACTTGATCCATTTGGTGGTAGTGGTAGCACATTAATTGCTTGCGAGCAAACAGACCGTTCCTGTTATACTATTGAACTTGATGAAAAGTTCTGTGATGTAATCGTCAAAAGATATATTGAGCAGGTTGGAACTGATAAAGATGTATCAGTGTTAAAAGAGATGGAAAAGAATATCTATATAGCGAGGTGACTGCTGATGAGTAAGGAATTAAATCTTGGCAGTCTCTTTGATGGAAGTGGAGGCTTTTTGCTTGGAGCAAAGCTATTGGGAATTAAATCAATATGGGCATCAGAAATTGAGCCATTTCCCATCAGGGTTACAACAAAAAGAATGCCGGAAGTAAAGCACCTAGGGGATGTATCAGATATTAAAGGCTACGAAATAGAGTCGGTGGATATTATAACTTTTGGTAGTCCATGTCAGGATATGTCCATAGCAGGAAAAAGAGCGGGACCTACGGTTCTCGCTCTAATTTGTTTTTATGAGGCAATAAGAATTATTAAAGAAATGAGGGAGAGGACGAATGGAACAAAAACCAAGATACATCATTTGGGGAAAATGTCCCAGGGGCATTCTCCTCAAACAAGGGAGAAGACTTTAAAAAAGTGCTTAAAAGAAATCTGTGAAATCAAAGATATCAAATTGATGTGCCTAGACCTAACAGGGTGGCAAAATGCAGGACTTATCCTGGCAGATGATTTCAGCCTCGCATGGAGGGTATTTGATTCTCAGCACTGGGGAGTCCCCCAGAGAAGAAGACGAATCTATCTTGTCTGCGATTTTAATGGGGAAAGTGCCGGAAAAATATTATTTGAGTCCGAGGGCATGCCTTGGCATCTTGAAAAGAGCAAATGCCCGTGGGAAAGAACTACGGAGATTCTAAGACTTGCACTAGAAACGGGGTCGAAAAACCTGTGCTTAAATGACCAGGGTGGTCAGAGGATGGATGTTCATGAAAATAAAAAGTGGAACAATTACTGCAAGCGTAGGTAATCATCCACCATTAGTATTTGAAAATCACGGACAGGACTCTAGATTCAAAGGCCCGATTGATATTAGTAATACTATAGGAGCAAGTCTTGGAACCGGTGGAAATAATCAACCTTTTGTAGTTGAAGATAAAGTGGATATATTTGATGTTAGAATTACATCCAGAAAACACAAGGAATCATAGAGCAAATATCTATGAAACGGATGTTGCGAGGACCATAAATACGGGTTTAAATTCATAGGACGCTAATCAAGGAGGTCTTGCTATTGTTTATTCAACAAGTAAAAAAATTCGCATCATACTGAGGCAGTAGAAAATTTAGCGAATACTTTGGTAGCAAGCGACTATAAAGATCCTCCAGTTGTTAATGATATGGAAGGTAAAAAATATATCGTGCGAAGGCTTACACCAAAAGAGTGTGGAAGACTTCAAGGTTTTCCAGACGGTTGGTGCAATGGACTTGAAACAGAAAATCCTAGTAGTGAAGAATTGAAATTTTGGTCTGAAGTCTTTGAAACATATAGAAGAGTTATAACAAAATCTACTAAGCCAAAAAGTGAAAAACAGATAAAGAAAGTGGCTTAAAAACCCTCATACTGATTCAGCCGAGATATAAGATGTGGGAGTAATGGTGTAGCACTTCCTAATGTCTGTTTTGTACTTGCAGGAATTAAGCACTTTTTATTTTGAATAAAGTACAAATATGACTTGCTATTTACAGCCTTTAGAGTGATATATGTACATACCAAATTAGAGGAGGTAAAAGCATGGAATTAAAAGTATGAAATGAAAGGTGCTGAAAGAAAAAAAGTTAGTTCAGGCAATTGAAGATTTAACTAAGCTACAAAAGCCAAATACCTAGGGAATGCCAAGTGCAGCTTATGAGATTGGCGCATTTACTGTGAGTAAAGAAGGAACGGTTACATCAAATACAGATGAAAACCTAGAAGACCTTGAAAAAGATTCTAGCGGGAGATTATGGGATAGACCTTCCACAAAGGGGAGACTGTAGGCCACACAGGGGCTTACAGTGGCAATTCCAAGAGATAAGGTAAATTTATCCAAGCTAAAAAAATCTATGAAAACAAGGGCGATTTAATCAAAAAGGCACTAGGAGTTACAAGTCTTGAAATAGAGGAAGACGAAGAAAAAGTAAGTTTTCCTTGGTTTGAAAAATATCGATAACGAACATCTAATGACATATACAAAATTCATTGCAGCACTTTGTAAGATAAGTATGGGTGTCAAACGCGTCAACGAATCTTCCAAAGAAGTTATAAATGAAAAAGTATGCCTTTAGATGTTTTTCTTTTAAGACTTGGTTTTATAGGCGATGAATTTAAGAAGGATAGAAAGATACTTCTTGAAAAAGCTTTCTGGATCATCAGCTTTTAGAAATGGAGGTCATGAAGATGAGATTTCCAAGTAGAGATGTTGTAGAGGGGATAAGGAAAAAGATATCCAATAGGAACTAGAGTTGAACTTGTCCTTATGGATGATATTCAGGCACCACCAGTAGGTACAAAAGGAACGGTAAGAGGTGTTGATGATATTGGTTCCATTATGGTTTCTTGGGATAACGGAAGTAGCTAAAGTGTAGCTTATGGTGAAGATTTCTGCAGGAGGATTTCAGATGAACGATAAAATAAAAGGAACAAATTCTTGTAATCAGAAATATAGGAATCACGAAAATATGTTTGATATAATAGCTGTTCAAAGAATCGCCTTTGAAATGGGTTTTTATGAACTTGTAGATTTTCTTGGAACCGATAGAAAGGCTTATATTGATTTCATTATTTATGGAAAATAAACTACATTTATCTCTAAATTTGACTTTGCTATTATGTGCTTTTTAGAGTGATATATAGTACTACCAAAAGCAAAGGAGATAAAGAAAATGAACAAGATGACAGAACTAGCTAAAGAATACAGAATACCAACATTGGCGACTCCCGAAGATTTAGAAACTAGATGGGGTAAGATTATAACCTTTGGAGATAGGGTGATTCTTGTAGGACACTATTATCACCCAGATGGAAATTGCTACTTTGCAGCAGTTTATGAATTCCTAGATGATGACCATACATGCGAAGGTTTTATTGGACTTAGGGAAGTCAGTGACAAAAGATTTGAAGATGATGGGCATGCTATTGAATGGGCATTGAAACAAAACTAAAAACAAGAGAGTTTCAGAGCTTAGGCTCTGTTTCTCGTAGTAGACCTAAACGGCCTTTTTGTTAAAAAAATAGAGACTTAAAGTCTCTATTTCTCGTTACAAGTCTCTTTCTAACTCTTCAACGATGTCTTCTTTGCTACCTCTAATGGAATGTCCATTATTTATGTATTCTTCTATAAAAACAATGAATTTCTTTTTATATCATCTTCAGAAAGGTCTGGAGTCCATAAAGAGTAATCATTATCTCCATGTTTAAAAAATTATAGAAGAAAGGGTATTGTCCATAAAAATCACCTTCTTTTTCTTATATATTTTGCCATATATATCAGAATTAGTAAAAAGAAATTTAAGAGAGGAGGAACAATGAAAAAGAAATATCAGACAAGTAGATTTATGCTAGAGTCATCAAAATATGATAAAGAAAAAAAGCTGACTATGCGGTGAACTTTATCGAATGTCTATCTCATACAAAAAGGTACATGGGCAGGTAAGCCATTTAAATTACTCCCTTGGCAAGAACAGATTATAAGAGATTTATTTGGAGTGATTAAGACAAACGGATATGAGGCAGTTTAATACAGCATATATTGAAATACCAAAGAAGATGGGAAAAATCAGAGCTTGCAGCTGCTGTCGCCTTACTTCTTTGCTGTGGTGATGGTGAGGAAAGAGCCGAAGTATATGGCTGTGCTGCTGATAGACAGCAGGCAACCATTGTATTTGATGTTGCTGCAGATATGGTAAGGATGTGTCCTGCCTTAAATAAAAGAGTGAAGATACTAGCCTCGCAAAAAGAATTGTATTTCAGCCGACAAATAGCTTTTTATCAAGTGCTATCAGCTGAAGCATACTCCAAGCATGGTTTTAATATCCATGGGGTAGTATTTGATGAACTTCACACACAACCAAATAGAAAACTTTTTGATGTTATGACAAAGGGGTCAGGAGATGCCAGAACCCAGCCCTTATATTTCCTTATAACTACAGCAGGAACAGATACGCACTCAATCTGCTATGAAACACATCAAAAGGCTAAGGATATTTTAGAAGGAAGGAAAATAGATCCTACCTTTTATCCTGTGATTTATGGAGCAGATGAAGGAGATGATTGGACAGATCCTAAGGTTTGGAAGAAAGCAAATCCATCTTTAGGGGTGACGGTTGGAATTGATAAAGTAAAGGCCGCCTGTGAATCTGCAAAGCAAAAATCCTGGTGAGGAGAATTCCTTTAGACAGTTACGACTTAACCAGTGGGTAAAACAAGCAATTAGGTGGATGCCAATGGAAAAATGGGATTCATGTTCCTTTTCATTTAATGAAGATGAACTTGAAGGAAGAGTATGTTATGGAGGTCTTGACCTATCATCTACAACAGACATTACAGCTTTTGTTTTAGTCTTTCCACCGATAGATGAAGAAGATAAATTTGTGATACTTCCATATTTTTGGTTACCGGAAGAAACACTGGAGTTAAGGGTGAAGCGAGACCATGTGCCATATGATATTTGGGAAAGGCAAGGGTATATTCAGACAACAGAAGGAAATGTAGTTCACTATGGATATATAGAAAGCTTTATCGAGAAGTTAGGAGAAAGATATAACATTAGAGAAATTGCATTTGATAGGTGGGGTGCTGTTCAGATGGTGCAGAACTTAGAAAAGATGGGATTTACTGTTGTTCCATTCTGGACAAGGATTTAAGGATATGTCCCCACCAACGAAAGAACTTATGAAATTAACACTAGAACAAAAATAGCTCATGGTGGGCATCCTGTTCTTAGATGGAATATGGATAATATATTTATTAGGACAGACCCTGCAGGAAACATCAAAGCAGATAAGGAAAAATCCACAGAAAAATTGATGGTGCGATTGCGACAATCATGGCACTTGATAGGGTAATTAGGTGTGGTAATTCTAATACTGAAAGTGTATATGACAGTAGGGGCATTTTATTTATGTAAAGATAAGACTTTCTTTTTGTGCGATGTTTTTTTCTTTTATAACGCACAGAAGAAAGTGCAAGATAAATAATCGCCTAAAAATATACTATAATTAGGCGAAAGAAAGAGGGAGTGTATTTATGTAGGGTATCTGTTTTTGAAATATAGATAGGAAAGAGTCATCCTTATTTCAGAAAAACTTGATTTTTCTGAAATAAGATTAAGTTTAGGGAATTGATACCTCAAACTTGATAAAAATAAAAGTTTAGGGTATAATGTAATCAAAAAGGAGGGATATGGTATGTTGCACTATGAGAAAAAGCTAAAAAAACTAGAAATATATACCTGAATCAATTGATTGCATTTAAAGACAAAGAACCCGTAAAGGTTATAACAGGAAATTAGAAGATGTGGAAAAATCAAGTTTATTAAAAACTAATGCAGGAATATCTTTTTAAATTCTGGAGTTAAACAAGATCAGATTATTGCAATAAATTTTGAATCCCTTTGAGTTTCAAGAGATGAATTACAAAGAATTATATGAATATGTAAAGAAAAATTCCAACTACAAAAGGGCTTATTTATTTTTGATGAACTTCAAAAGGATAGAAAGATGGGAAGATGCTATAAATTCATTTCGAGTTGATTTTGACTGCGACATATATATAACTGGATCCAATTCATATCTATTGTCATCGGAATACTCTACATATTTATCTGGTAGGTATGTAGAAATAAAAATGTATCCATTATCATTTAAGGAATTTATAGATTTTTCATGGATATAAATTAAAGGAATATAAAACACCAATTGGGGAAAAGAGAAAAAGAGCAGTAAATGAGAATGATGAAATTGTTGAAATCAGAGACTTATTTGATGCCTATATGCGATATGGTGGTATGCCTGGGATAGCAGATGTTGAGCTTGAACAAGACAAAGCGATGACTTTACTCGATGGGGTATATTCAACTGTAGTTGTTAGAGATATCCTTGAACGTGAAAAAAGAAGAGGCTTAAGACAAATTACTGATGCAGAATTACTTAGGAAAATCATATTATTTTTTAGCAGATAATATTGGAAATAATACATCTCTTAATTCGGTAAGTAATACGCTTGTATCTGAAAACATGATCCAAAATCGTGAACGACAAGGGAAACCAGCAACGCAAACTATTGCATCATATGTAGGGAGCATTAAAAAGAATCATATATGTTTTATGATGTTAAGAGATTTGATATAAAGGGAAAAGAGTATCTAAGAACACTTGGCAAGTATTATATAGTGGATATTGGACTAAGAAATTATTTACTTGGGTTTAGAGATAGAGACAGAGGACATTCTTTAGAGAATATAGTTTACTTTGAATTGCTAAGACGTGGGTTTGATGTGGCAATTGGAAAAATTGATAATTTAGAGGTAGATTTTATTGCTACAAGTGCAAATGAAAAAAATGTATATTCAAGTAACTGAAAGCATGAAAAATGAATTGGTAAGAGAAAGAGAATTAAAATCGTTACAAAAATCCATAATAATTATAAAAATGGTTATTACTTTAGATAAAAGCACTTGACGATGAATATGATGGAATTCAATCTATTGATGTAATTGAATGGCTATTAAAATAAAAATAATGAAAGAACATAACGATAAGCATCTACTAATTACAGTAGGTGCTTTTTGATATAGAAAAATTAGGAGGAATGTTAATGGGAATATTAAGTGGATTATTCAAAAAGTCGTGATAAGCCTACAAATAGAACAAATGGAAGTGCATATAGCTTTTTAATGGGTGGTTCTTCATCTGGTAGAAGAGTAAATGAACGCTCGGCTATGCAGATGACTGCAGTATATAGCTGTGTACGTATTTTATCTGAAGCAGTTGCAAGTTTGCCACTTCATGTATACCTAGAACCGACACAGGAACTGAAAAAGCAATAGAGCATCCGTTATATAAGGTGCTGCATGACGAACCAAATCCTGAAATGACAAGTTTCGTTTTTAGAGAAACTATGATGACACATTTACTTTTATGGGGTAATGCTTATGCTCAAATTATAAGAAATGGTAAGGGTGAAGTTTTAGAACTTTATCCACTTATGCCGGATAGAATGAAAGTGGATAGAGATGATAAGGGCCAGATTTACTATGAATATTTTGTAAGTGATTCAGATGCAGGAACAGAAAAACAAGGGATTGTTAAGTTAAACGGGTCAGATGTTCTTCATATTCCTGGACTTGGTTTTGATGGTCTTGTTGGCTATTCACCCATTGCTATGGCTAAAAATGCTATAGGCATGGCAATTGCAACAGAAGAATATGGCGCTAAGTTTTTTTGCTAATGGGGCAACACCAAGTGGAATTTTAGAATATCCTGGAACAGTAAAAGATCCTGAGGCTATGAGGGAAAAGCTGGTCTAAGGGTTTTTCTGGAGGAAATAGCCATAAGATAGCGATTTTGGAAGAAGGAATGAAGTACACGCCGATTTCCATTTCTCCAAATGAAGCACAGTTTTTAGAAACAAGAAAATTTCAAATCAATGAGATAGCTAGGATTTTCAGAGTACCACCTCATGGTAGGTGACCTTGAGAAGTCTAGCTTTTTCTAATATCGAGCAGCAATCTCTAGAGTTTGTGAAGTACACTCTTGATCCTTGGGTAGCAAGATGGGAGCAATCCATTGTTCGAAGGCTTTTTACTGAGGAGGAAAAGAAAAAGTACTATGTCAAATTCAATGTTGATGGACTCCTTCGTGGAGATTACCAATCAAGAATGAATGGCTATGCTATCGGAAGACAAAACGGATGGATGTCTGCCAATGATATTAGAGAATTAGAAAACCTTGACCGTATTCCTAGTGAAGAAGGCGGTGATTTGTATCTCATAAATGGAAATATGCTCCCACTAAACAGTGCCGGAGCATTTGCAGTTGATAAAGGGAAGGAGGAAGAACCTAATGAAGAAGTTTTGGAAGTGGAAGAATCAAGTAATGAAAAACCAAAACGAAGAGGAAGTGACAGAACGCATCCTATTCCTTAATGGAACGATAGCTGAAGAATCTTGGTTTGATGATGATGTAACACCACAGCTTTTCAAAGATGAGTTAAATAAGGGGAATGGAAACATAACTGTTTGGATTAACTCTCCAGGAGGCGACTGTGTAGCAGCAGCTCAAATCTACAATATGCTAATCGACTATAAGGGTGATGTTACAGTCAAAAATTGATGGCATCGCAGCAAGTGCTGCATCTGTTATTGCAATGGCAGGAACAAAGGTTTTAATGAGTCCTGTATCCATGCTTATGATCCACAATCCTATGACTATTGCTTTTGGAAATAAGGGTGAGATGGAAAAAGCTATCGCCATGCTTGATGAAGTGAAAGAGTCAATCATCAATGCTTATGAGATTAAGACCGGAATGTCCAGAGCAAAACTATCTCACCTTATGGATTCAGAAACATGGATGGATGCTAATAAAGCGGTAGAGCTTGGTTTTGCAGATGACATCTTAAAAAGAAGTGAAGCTAATGACATGGAAATCCCACAGATTTCAATGATGTATCAGGAGACACAGGTTGTAAATTCACTGATGGATAAGTTAGCGACTAAAATGCAAGATAGAAAATAAAGAAACAAAACAAAGGCATCAAGGCGGACGAATTAATGGACCGTCTTTTTTAATGAGAAATTGGAGGTAGAAAAATGAGTAAGATTTTTGAGAGATGATTGAAAAACGTAATAAGGCTTGGGAAGGTGCTAAGGCATTCCTTGATAGTAAGAGAGATAAGGACGGCCTTATTTCTGAAGAAGATGCTTTGGTCTATGACGAAATGGAAAAAGAAGGTCCATAATTTCAGCCTAGAGATTGAGCGTCTACAGAAGATGGAAGAACTAGATAAAGAACTATCCAAACCTACATCAAATGCTATTGTAACAAAAACCTATGAAAGTAGATGAAAAAGAGGAGAAGGAAGGCAGAGCAAGAGATGAGTATAAAAATGCGATGCTAAATGCTCTGCGTACTAACTTTAAGAGAGTAGAAAATGTTCTTCAAGAAGGTGTTGATGCAGATGGTGGGTATTTGGTTCCAGATGAGTATGATGATAGATTGATTGAGACGCTCGAAGAAGAAAAATATCATGCGTTCTCTTGGAACAACTATCACAACAAGTGGTCAGCATAAAATCAATATTGCCATGTCAGATCCTGCGGCAGCTTGGATTGATGAAGGTGGAGCGACTTAACTTTGGCGATTCTAAGTTTGCACAGGTGCTTCTTGATGCACATAAACTCCATGTCGCAATCAAAGTAACAGAAGAACTATTATACGATAATGCATTTAAACTAGAGGACCATATCTTGACAGCTTTTGGTAAAGCACTGGCAAACGCAGAGGAAGATGCTTTTCTAAACGGTGATGGTACTGGTAAACCAACTGGTATTTTTAATAAAACGAATGGAGGAACTTATCTAAAGGATATCACAGCAGTAAAATCTGATGATTTGATTGATCTTATCCATGCATTAAAACGTCCATATAGAAAGAATGCTACTTTTATCATGAACGATAAGACAATCGCACAGGTGAGAAAGCTTAAAGATAACAATGGTGCATATATTTGGCAGCCATCTTATCAGGAAGGTGAGCCTGATAGAATTCTTGGTTATCCAGTTAAGACTTCAGCTTTTTGCACTTGAGAAATGCCATCGCATTTGGTGACTTTAGCTATTACAATATTGGCGATAGAGGGACCGTTCTTTCAAAGAACTTACTGAACTATTTGCAGGTAATGGAATGATTGGTTTTGTGGCTAAAGAAAGAGTTGACGGAAAGCTTGTATTAAAAGAGGCTGTTCAGATTCTTCCAATTAAGGCTACATCATAATTAATGGAAAGGGGTGCTGGTTATGGTTGTAAGTCTAGAAGAAATGAAAAACTATCTTAGGGTGGATAACAGTGAAGATGATAATCTTATTAGCACCCTTATCCAGTCTTCCGAGAAGATGTGCCTTGCTATTGCAAGAAAAAATGAAGAAGAAATCATCAGCGAAAACTTTGAAGAATATAAGGTGGCAGTTCTATATTCGACTGCCTATCTTTATGAACATAGAGAAGAAGCAGACCATCATGAGTTAACAATTACGCTTAGGTCTATGCTATTTGGAGCAAGAAAGGCGGGATTTTAATGAAAGTTTCACTATTAAATGAACGCATTACTATAGAAAAAGCAAAATTGATGTGGATAAAAATAGGAAACCATAAAAATGTGTGGAGTAAATACTATTCTTGCTATGCAACTATCAGTAGTGAAAGCCCGCAGGAGGAAACAAGTAGCGGTGCTATATGGGATGAAAGCAAGATTGATTTTACTATTCGCTACAGTAGAGAGGTAGCTGATATTTCATCAATAGGTTTTTAGAGTAATCTTTCATAATGCTATTTATGAAATAAGGGGCATTGACCATATGAATTACAAGAAGAAAAGTGTGAAACTACACTGCAGGAGAGTGGAAAAGATGAGTAATGTAAAATAGATAGCCTCTCATCTGAAGTGATGAAGGAACTTGAAAAAAATATGCTGATGTTACAACTGAAAAAGTAAAAAGGCAGTTCAAAAATGCAGGAAAAGACTGTGCGTGATGAAATCAGTGCTAATGCTCCAAGTGATACAGGGAAGTATGGTAAAAAGCTGGACGGTAAAAAACTGTGAGAGAAACATCAAACAGTTTGGAACTTGTCGTTCATTCTAAAAAAATAGATATCAGCTCACTCATCTTCTTGAGTTTGGTCATGCAAAAGCGTGGTGGAGGTAGGGTATCCGCTAGACCTCACATTGCAAACGCTGAGGAAAAAGCTATAAAAGGTATTTGAAGAAGATATAAAGGAGGCGATTTCAAATGGATAAGCTACTAGAAATTATAGAAAAATTGGATTTTCCGAGTGCTTATCACCATTTTGCAGAAGGTGAATCACCTAATCCACCTTTTTCTTATTTACATCTTGCCAGCAAGCGATAACTTTTCAGCGGATGGAAGGGTGTATTTTAAAAGCAAATGAAGTTCATATTGAAGTTTATACAGATTACAAAAAATCTAGATATAGAAAAAGAAGGTAGAAGTCAGTACTAGATGAGTACGGTATTTTTATAACAAAAACAGAGGTTTATATAGAGTCTGAAAAGCTTTTATGAAGTCTTATATATTTTTGAAATGGAGGTAAAGACAAATGGGAAATAAGGTAAAGTATAACCTTAAAAAATGTTCATGCTGCAAAGCTGAAAAAGATACAAGTGGTGCATTTACTTACGAAAAATCCAAAGGCAATACTAGGGTGCTGTCAGTATCAGTCTTGATGCTGAAGGGGAGTCTAGCCCTTTTTATGCCGATGGTATTGTGTATTTTAGATCAACTGCTAATAACGGATATAGTGGTGACCTTGAGATTGCACTTATCCCAGAGTGGTTTAGAACAGAAATTCTAAAAGAAGAACTTGATAGAAATGGTGTGCTTGTAGAAAAGGCAAATGTATCTGAAACAGAAAAGTTTGCACTCTTATTTGAATTTGATGGTGATATAAATGCAATTAGACACGTTCTATATAACTGCTCAGCATCAAGACCATCTATTGAATCAGAAACTAAAGAAGATACGATTGAACCTGGAACAGAAACACTATCACTTACAGCAGATCCAAGAGAGGACGGTCTTGTAAAATCAAGAACTGGAGATACTACATCAGCAGATACTTACGCTAATTGGTATAAGAATGTGTATGTTCCACAGGCTAAAGGTGAAGCACCTAAACCTACAGGACATTAAGGAGGATTTTTATGCTAGAAAAAAACAGTAAGAGTAGGAGAGGTTGATGTAAAGTTTCGTTCATCTGCTACTATTCCAAGGCTATACAGAATTAAATTTAAGAGAGATATTTTCAAGGACCTATCAAAGCTAGAAAAAACTTTCAAAGCAAGTGAGGGTTCATTTGAAATAGATGACCTTGAGATATTTGAGAATGTAGCCTATATCATGGCTTACCATGCAGATAGGAGTATTGCTGGAAATATTGATGATTGGCTTGATCAGTTTGAGATGTTTTCCATTTATGAGATTCTACCTGAAATACTTGAACTTTGGGGAGCAAACCTTGAGACGGAAGTTCAGTCTAAAAAACTTCCAAAAAGTAGCAGGGAAATGACAACAGCCCTATTTTTATTAAGATGCGTGGAAATAGGGATAAACATTTCTGAACTTGATTTACTTACAATCGGTATGGTACTGGATATCTGGACTGAAAAAAATCAAATGATGGTGTTAAATATAGCAAGGTGGCTGGACAGGCGGAGTTTGATAAATTCTAATTTAAGGTCTTGAGTAGACATGGTATAATAAGGGTAATAAATAAAAACAAATTTGAATTTATGGGGTGTGGCTATTTGAAGAACGGCAGACCTGATTTCAGAAATATAAAGTCATTTGAAGAATTTTTCTAGATATTATTGGTACAGAGAGGAACTTTCAAAAATTTGCAAGTCACTTGGATTAGAATATAGAAGTACAAAGCAAGAACTGAATCATATCATAGAACAATATTTTTATGGGAAATAGAATAGAGAAGTCTCAGAAAAAAATGGAAACAAAAAATCAAACAGAAGTTGTAACATTATGTACACCATTACTTGAATGTGCTTTTTCCTTTAATCAAAAATTTAGGGACTATTTTTCTGCAGTAACGGGTGTTAGTCCATTTAAGTTCAATGCCGATATGGCAACGGCATGGAGAAAAGTGAAAACAGAAAATGACTTAAACTTTACAATTCAAGATATGCTCAAAAGTATATTATGGCGAGTCAGACTACGCTAAGTATGATAATTCAGCTTTGTCAATGGAATCAATTCCTCAAAAGGACTTTTTAGCTCAGATGAATTTAGCGACTATTATTCTAACAAGTTAAAAAGTTGCTGCTATTATATGGAAAGAAGTTAGAGACTCAAAAATGAAAAATTTATTCGAGACAACTCCTAAAACGAATACGGAGATAAAATAGAGGAGTATCATAAATAAATCCCAGCTTGTCGAATTGAATAAAATATATTACTAAGACATTTACGAAAAAGTAGATGTCTTTTTTTCATGCCCATTTTTTTAAGAAAGGAGGGGTTACAGTGGCTAATAGAATAAAAGGTATTACGGTTGAGATTGGTGGAGATACTACTGGTCTTGATAAAGCCTTAAAAAGGTGTAAACTCTACAATTAAATCAACGCAGTCACAACTTCGTGATGTAAACAGGCTATTAAAACTTGATCCTTCCAATGCAAAGTTGCTTGCTCAAAAAACAGCAGTTACTCCAAAAGGAAATCTCTGAAACCAGTGAAAAAGCTAAATGCCTTAAAAGAGGCAGATAAGCAGGCAAAAATTCAGCTAGAAAATGGAGAACTTGGACAAGATAAGTATGATGCCCTTCAAAGAGAAATTATTGAAACAGAAAACAACCTAAAGGCCCTGCAGGAAGAAGCAAAAAGTACCATCAGCACTATCTGTTTCTATGAAAGAAGCAGGAGATAAAAATTAAAGAAGTTGGAGATAAGACTACTGAAGTTGGTAAAGGTCTATCTACTCATGTAACAGCACCTATTGTAGCGATAGGTGCTGCATCTTTATCTGCCTTTAATGAAGTGGATAAAGGAATGGATATCATTGTTCAGAAAACAGGTGCATCCGGTAAGGCTTTAAAAGAAATGCAAGATAGCATGAAAAAAACCTTGCTACCTCCATTCCAACAGACTTTGAAACAGCTGAGTGCAGCTATAGGAGAGGTAAATACGAGATTTGGTCTTACTGGTCAGAAGTTAGAGGAGCTATCTGGGAAGTTCATCAAGTTTGCACAGCTAAATAATATAGATGTATCTACTGCTATCGATAATACACAGAAAGTAATATCTGCCTTTGGACTTAAAGCAGAAGATGCAGGAGCCTTACTTGATACTATGAATGCTGTAGGACAAAGAACAGGCATCAGCATGGATACACTTGCAAAGAGCATGGTAACGAACTCTGCAGCACTTCAGCAACTTGGATTTTTCGGCATCGGATGCAGCTAATTTTCTAGGAAATGTTGAAATGTCAGGAGCAGACACATCACAGGTTATGACAGGTTTATCTAAGGCACTTTCTAATGCAACGGCAAACGGAAAGCCTATGAAAGAGGCTCTTAAAGATATACAAGATAGCATGGTTAATGCAAAATCAGACACGGAAGGACTTGATGCAGCAATTGACCTATTTGGAAAAAAGGCAGGTCCTGCAATTTATCAGGCTTGTAAAAATGGGTCTCTTTCCTTTGAAGAACTTGGAACATCTCTAAAAAGATAATCTTGGGAATGTGGATTCTACCTTTAATGAAACCTAGACCCTATAGATAAGTTTAAGACCTCTATGAACAGTCTAAAGATTGTAGGTGCTGATGTAGGAAATTCTTTGATGACAGTTCTTCAGCCAATGCTTGAAAAATTTGCTGAAATAATGAGGTCATTAAATGAAAAGTGGAATAGTCTATCTCCCAGCATGCAGCAGGCTATTGTAAAGATAGCACTAATTGCTGCAACGGTAGGACCGGTACTTGTCGTTATAGGAAAAGTTATTACTGCAGTTGGAACTATTACCTCCGCTCTTGGAGGTCTTATTGGACTACTTGGAGGAACAGCAACAGCAACTACTGCAGTAGGTGTAGCAGGAGGAGCAAGTGCGGCAGGAACAGCAGCTGCAGGTACTGCAGCAGGAGGTGCAGCTGTAGGTTTTGGAGCACTTAATGTTTCCCTTCTTCCAATCATAGCTATTATTGCAGCTATTATAGCAGCCGTTGTAGCTATCATAGCTATCATAAAAAATTGGGGTGCCATCACTGAGTGGTTTAAAGGCTTATGGGAAAAGGTATCAACTGCCATCATGAGTATATGGCAAGGCATCTCAGATTTCTTTAAGGGAATATGGGAAGGACTAGTCAGCATTTTTACTACAGTATGGGAAACTATTAAGAATGTATTGACTGTAGCACTCTGTGTTTATCGTAGAGCTAATTAAAGGATACTTTGAACTGATTACTCTGCCATTTAGGGTTTATTTGGGAAAACTGCAAAGAAACTATTATGACGGTGTGGGAGGCAATTAAGACTGTTGTAAGCACTGTGCTTAGCAGTATTTCACAGCTTATTACAAGCATTATGAATGCCATAGAAAACTGTGATAACAACTGTTTGGAACGGCATAGAAGTCGTCATTACAACAGTTATAAATGCTATTTTATCTGTGATTACTACAATTTTTAACAGCATAAAAAAATGTAGTAACAACTGTTTGGAATGCTATTAAATCAGTCATAGCTACTGTTGTTGATGGGATAAAAATAAGATTAGCTCAGTCTTTGATGCAGTATCAAGCACAGTAAGTTCCATATTTAATGGAATCAAAAATACAGCAGTTTCTATTTGGAATGGAATAAAGAGTGCTATTGTAACACCGATTGAGGAGGCTAAAAATAAAGTTAAATCAGTGGTTGATGCGATTAAAGGGTTCTTTTTCAAGCATTAGGCTAAAACTTCCTCATATCAAATTACCACATTTTAGCATAAGTGGTCATTTTTTTCTTTAGCTCCGCCATCTGTACCACATCTATCAATTGATTGGTATAAAAAAAGCTATGAATAAACCAATGCTTTTAAATGGAGCTACCATATTTGGTAGTAAAGGTGGTCATCTTCTTGGTGGAGGGGAGGCAGGGCCTGAAGTGATTATGGGGCTTGATACACTTTCAAATATGACGGCAGGAGCAAATGGAGAACTTCTTAGTGTAATGACAAGAGTTCTTGCCATTATGGATAGATATTTCCCACAGTTTGCACAAACAAGTATCGTCCTTGATTCAGGAGAACTGGTTGGAGGCATTGCACCAAAGATAGATATGGAACTTTATAAATTACAAAATAGAAAGGCAAGGGGGTGGTAAGTGTGTATGGGATGAAAAATTGGTGAATTTCATAGTTATAAAGACTTTGGTCTTGTTCCAACAAGTAAGCCTATTATTAACCTACCATCTCCTAAATTAGAATATCTTGATATGCCCGGCATGCAAGGGGAAATAGATATTACAGAAAGCCTTGGGGGAGAGGTTTTATATGAAATGAGAACAGGCTCATTTGAATTTCTTGTATCAGATCCTGAAAAATGGCAAGAGGTTTATGGGAAACTTTTTAAGCAATGTTCATGGGAAAAAGACCAATATTGTGCTTGATACGGAAAAGACTATGTATATCAAGGCAGGATGTGGGTGAGTGAATTTAAATCTGATAAAAAAACTATTCACTTATTACTTTAGACTACAAGCTTGAGCCATATAAATATAAGATTCCTGATTTGGTAAATGGTGGAGAGATTATTCATAAACTTGAGGGCGTTGTTATTACAAATAGCAAGACTGTGACAATTCCATTTGATTCAGATATGACTATAGTTCCTGAGTTTAATAATAAAACAGAAAATATAGTGACATTAAATTTTAAAGGAAAGAAATTCAGTATCAAAAAAAGGGATAATTAGATTTTAAGTAAGAGAAAGAAAAAGATTTAGTGCTTTCTTTAACAGGTAACAGCACTATAGATATTTCATATAAAAGGGGTGGTTATAGATGTATAAAATCATAATGGATGGAAATACATATATTATCCAAGTGATGGGAAGGCAGTTCTGATTAGTTCTACACTGAATCTTGAACTAAATACAGCAGGTTCACTTAGCTTTATATGTCCGCCTGAAAATCCTTACTATGAAAAAAATCCATAATAGAAAGTCTATTGTCAGTGTGTACAGAGACGAAAAAGAAATATTTATAGGGGAAGTTAGAGAACAAACAAAAAGACCTACGTGGAAATAAGAAAGTCCAGTGCGTAGGTCTTTTATCATATCTAGCTGACAGCATTCAGCCTCAGATGGAATACCATGACCAAAACTACCTATCAGTTACTTTCTAAATTTCTTAAAATCCATAATGAACAGGTAGATGACAAGAAAAAGATAATGCTTGGAAGAGTAACTGTAACCGATCCAAATAACTCTCTATATAGATTCACTAATTATGAAACCACAATGGAAGTTATCATGACAAAAATTGTAGATAAACTGGGTGGATATTTGAAGTTAAGAAGGGAAGAAGAGCTTCTATATCTTGATTACCTAAGACTTGAAGAAATGGGAAAAAGCAACAGAGCAGTCTATTGAATTTGGGGTGAATCTTCTTGATTATACGGAAGACTTATCTGCTGAGGATATTACTACAGCCATTGTACCTCTTGGCAAAGAAATAGATGGAGAAGAAAATGATATTCTTAAAAAAAGTATACGGATATTCAATCTGTAAACGACGGGAAAAAAACTATCTTGTTTCAAAAGAGGCAAAAGGATGAATTTGGCTGGGTATGCAGGGTAATCAGATGGGATGATGTAACAGTTCCTACAAATCTTTTAAGAAAAAGGAGCAGCGTGGCTTAAGGATAATCAGTTTGAGATGGTAGAACTAGCTTTTATCTGCAGTTGACTTATCGGAGTTTGGAATACCTACAGAAACCATTGAATGTGGTGATAGAGTAAGGTGCATAGCTTATCCTTTTGGAATGGATCGAGTATTTCCAGTGATGAAACAAACTATTCCACTTCAAAAGCCTGGAGAAATAAAGGTGGTTCTTGGAAGTAATCAAGCTAAAGGTTATATCCAAAGTTCAGCAGATGCAGTAAGGCAGCTAAAAGAAGAAAGTCTTGTTACAAGAAAGATTGACAATGAAAAGAGTGAAGAGTGCCATAGATAATCTAAAGGCTCAGATGAACATATCTGAAGGTGGATATAAACTAACAGAATATGATTCCTCTGGCAGATGGTTAAGAGATTTATATATGGATACACCAGATAAAAACACTGCTACTAAGGTACTTCAAGTTAATATGAATGGTATCGGAGGAAGTCATAACGGATATAAAGGTCCATATGCTGTTGGTATGACACTTGATGGGATGATTTACGGTAATAGAATCCTGAGCCATTCTATTGATGCTGAAAAACTATCTGTTTCATATACATCACAGGTAGAAAAACAAATCTTTGATTCAAAGACGGAGGCAATATCTGATACAGATAGGAAACTTAAAAGCTACTACACCATAAATGAGGTTAATACTAGACTGTCAGCTACAGATAGAAAAATTGAAGCGAGTGTAGAAACTGTAAAATCAAAGATTAGAGCAGAAAAATGGAAAACTACTATGGAACGTATGAACCAAATAATTCAAGAGCCCATCAAATAGCTGGAATTCAGATGTAGTTAGAAAAAAAGCCATGTAGGAGATTTTTCTATGATACAACTACAGGATATGCTTATAGATATAATATGAAAAAAAGCAGGGACTTGAACTTAAATTTAATGCAAGCTCAAGAACAGAAAGTGAGCATTATGACTGGGTAGAAATCTTCTATGAATTTGACGGTAAGATTTTATGTACTCCCAAGATGTGGTGGGACAAGCATAGCAGATCAAATAGTTTTCATTCCATCTGATAAGTTTTGGCTCTACTGGAGGTGTGACGGTTCAGGGGCATGACTATTATGGATTTAAGATTGACTACATTAAAAAGTAGATACTTATAAGGAACTTGTAGGAGGTATTTCTAGCTTACCAACTGATGCAGGAGAGATAATCAACCTTTCCGGTAGTAATTATCCTGAATCAGAACACTCACCATACAAAGATGGTACGAGAATGCTATGGAAATATTCGTCATCTGAGAGTGTAAGTTCTTCTATATCATTTGAATGGGTGAGAGTAAAGGACAAGGACATACAGGCAGCTAAAGAAAAAGGCAGAAACTGCGATTTCAAAAAAATATCTGTGGTAGAAGGCTCTATTTCATCGATGGTTAAAAAGGTGAGTTTGGAACATTTATGAGACAAAATTATAACAGTTTCTTACTTGGGTTTAATAGTGCAAGCAGTTATGTTCAGATAACAGCAGGAGAAATTGGCTTATACAACGGTATGATTGACTCTAGTCATAAGAGAGCTGCCTTTGACGAAAATGGCAACCATTTTTTTATCGTGATGGGAAGTATATAGGTAAAATTGGTACAAATGTATGGAGTGCAAACAGTTCACATAAAGGTCTAGTTTTTGATCTTGACAGTGAAGGTAAATATATGGCTTTTTCCCAACAAGAATACTCAAATTCAGGAAGTTACACTACTATGCTGTGTTTCTCACGTTCAGGAAGTATCTATAGTGATTATGGTATTCACCTTGGCTGTAATTTTTATGCTCATGGGTTTAAAATCGTAGATCCACAGTGGAGAGATGGCTTTTGGAGTTAATGCAACAATTAATTTTGTACAGATACTTAGGATGAACTCAAATGGGACGGTAGCAAGCTGGGGACCAAATGGACGCATGGTATTTAAAGACGGGATTCTAATGGATTTGAATTATTATGAATAGGAGGTAAGGATGCCAGAACTGATTATTAATACAAATGAAGTCCTTATTAATGAAGGAACACTGAAAAAGATGTAGTAAAAAACAGAAAGCAAAAAGAAGATAAAAATATACTTCTTCTTGAAGAAATCAACAGGAAGCTGGATTTAATACTAAAAAGACAGGGAGGAAGGACATGGAGAAACCAACTATTAATTATGCTCTTGCCTATCAAAAAAATTTAGAGGAGAGTTAAACTCACATATAGCAGCTATGCAGCAAAGAATACCTATTCCAACCTATATGGTAGAAGGAATACTTGCTGGAATACTCGCCGATGTAAGGTCAGCTGTGATAAGTGAAAAACTCACTTGAAGTTGATGCGTTTAGAGAAAACCTAGATAAATACTATGAAGATAGAGAAAAAGAGCTAATGATGAAATTCTAAAAACTAAAAGCAAAAGATGAAGAAAAAGCATAGGAGGGTGATCAATGCACCGAGGAACAACACCAATCAATATATTTCGGACAGATGTGGATTTGACAAATGCATCTGTCCTTTTTATTACCTACAAACAAAATGGCAAGGTCATATTAGAAAAAGAGTATTGATGAAGTGAAAAATACAAAAATAATATTGTATCTGTTTATCTATCTCAGAAAGAAACGCTGCTTTTTATAGAGGGAATTGTGACAATCCAAATAAGAGCAAAGTTTTCTGATGGAAGTGCAATAGCATCATCTTTAATACGAACTAGCACATATGAAATTTTAAAGGATGGTGAGATTTAATGGCAGAAATTAATGCAAGCTTTTAAAAAGAGATGCACCGATGGATACATCTTTTGAAACGATTATCAGGGTCACAGACTCTGGTGCATCTGACTACAATAGCTTAGTCAATCAGCCAAAAGATAAATGAAGTAAAGCTGATTGGAAACAGAAGTCTTGAAGAACTCGGACTTAATTCAATTACAAACATTGAACTTGAAGAATTACTTAAATAACAGGAGGAAGAAAAATGCAGGCAAAGTATTTAGACAACAACGGACTTTTATATGTATGGAAGAAACTAAAGGATACCTTTGTAAAAAAGACAGAACTTGATGAAGTAAAGACGGCTATTCCAAAGAATGTAACAGATCTTTGGATGCTGAAAACTTTGCACTTAGATCAAGTGTTCCAACTAAGGTAGAGAACCCTAGAAGATGCTGGTAATTATGCTAAGAAATCAGAAATTCCCCATAGAATTGATGGGTTGGAAGGTGTTGAGGCTTATGCTAAAGTAGCGTCTATTCCTAAGAAAGTAGTAGAACTTGAGGACTATGCAGACTTCGTAAAAAAAGCAGAGCTTACTGAAGAAGTCAAAGGTCTTATTGGTAATGTAAAATCTATTGAGTTTTTCTGTGGTAGAAGAACTTCCAGCTAGTGGTGAAAAGGCAACTATTTATCTTGTTTCAAATGCTAAAGGTGATAATGATGCCTATGATGAATTTATCTGGCTGAATGATAAGTTTGAAAAGATTGGCACAACATCAGTAGATCTTAGCGGTTACCTTAAAGCGGTGGATATTAGTAGTATTACAAATGAAGAGATTGATGCTCTTTTTGTGTAGGTGTTCTGTATGGCTAAAAAGTTTTTAAGTAAGGAAGGGCTGGATAGGTTTTATGAAAAGATAAAGTCTAAATTTGCACTACTTGATAGTCCGAGTATTCAAAGGAAGACCTACCGTAGAAACACCTGAGTTTGAAAAGAACAACAGAAAGTAAGGTTGTTGTGAATAAAGAGTATGTATCAAAGATGTATGACCTTATCGTGCAGTATATAGAATCAGAAAAAGTCGGCATTTCATATACAGTTAAATATAAAGCCGAACGAATGGGATAAATCAGAAGGCGTATTTAAGTTTAATAAATTAAAAGAAAAAAATGCAAAATGTCGAGTTTGATAAGGTATCTATATTTGTTCGTATAGATACCTTAAGGCTTGAGCCAAAGAAATTATTAGGTATTCAAAAATATCCACTAGGTATTACAAACGAGCTAGTGATTTATACAACATTGGCACCGACTTATGAATTACCGATTATAGTTGATTTATTTGCATCTATGGATATGACAATGTGGTTAGGAGGAAATTAATATGAAAAGAATTTTGGAGTATGATTCAGCTTACATTTGCTGGAGTTGGAGGATGGCTAGGATATTTTCTAGGAGGGTGCGATGGACTAATACTCGCACTTCTTTTATTTGTGGTCATTGATTACATCACGGGAGTGATGTGTGCGATAACTGATAAGAAGTTATCTAGTTCTGTCGGGTTTAAGGGCATCTGTAGAAAGGTGCTTATTTTTATGCTCGTAGGAATAGCAAACATTATTGATGTTCAGATTATCAAGTCGGGAAGTGTGCTAAGAACAGCAGTTGTTTTCTTTTTATCTATCAAACGAAGGACTTTCCCTTATTGAAAATGCTGCACATCTCGGACTTCCAGTACCAGACAAATTAAAAGCAGTTTTAGAACAGTTACATGACAAGGAAAGAGGAGGAAAAGACCATGAGTAATAGTAGTTTAGTAAATATGACAATGCTTAGTCCAAATCATAGTGGACATAGAAATCAGCCTATTACAAAGATAGCAATCACCATACAGCTTAGGTGCGATTAGTGCAGCTACAATCGGCCAGATTTTTAGACCAACATCAAGGCAGGCATCTTGTAACTCACGGTATAGGAAATGATAATAAGATTGTCTTATGTGTTGATGAGGCTAATCGTTCTTGGTGTACATCAAGTTCATGGTGTGATAATAGAGCAGTTACAATCGAGGTGGCAAATTCAGCAAATGGAGGAAATTGGCCAGTAAGTGATAGGACTCTTGCCACACTGATTGATTTAGTTACAGATATTTGTAGAAGAAATGGTATTAGAAACTGCACCTATACAGGTGGAAAAGATGGAGTGCTTCAAAAGCATGAGTGGTATGCCAATACAAATTGTCCAGGACCATATCTAGGCAGTAAGTTTTCGTATATTGCAAGTGAGGTAAATAAAAGGCTTTCTGAAATAGTTCATCTTCTGGTGGAACGAGACTTCTTCTTTATATAGGGTAAGAAAATCTTGGTCTGATTCAAAGAGTCAAAAAAGGAGCCTTTAGAGATTTCGACAATGCAAAAGAAGTGTGCCAATGCCAATGCGGGATATAAGGTGTTTGATGCAAGTGAAATGAAGTCTATCCAAAACAAGGTTACTTCATCAAAGAGTGTAGATACCTTTAGCACACGAAGTTCTAGAAGGAAATTGGGGAAATGGAAGTGACAGAGCAAAACCGACTTAGAGCAGCAGGGTATGATTATGATGCTGTGCAAAAACAGAGTGAATGAAATCCTAAGTGGCTCATCAAAAAACAAAGTCTATTGATACTATCGCAAGAGAAGTCATTCGAGGGTGATTGGGGTAATGGACAAGACAGAGTAAACCGACTTAGAGCAGCAGGATATGATTATAATGCTGTACAAAAAGAGTTAATGAAATCTTATAACTAAACTAACGAAAAATTGCCTGAAGGTTGTTCCTTAAATGGAATGATCTTCAGGCTTTTTATTTGAGGTTAAAAAATTAGCTATTTTTCTTTGCCTGTGATATGCAGGGAGAAAAATATTTTGATTTTTATCCTAAAATCATCTTTAAAAACTCCCTTAGATACTTAGAAGGGAGCAGAAACTATGAACCAAGATGAAAAGGCAAGAATTATAGAATTAAGAGAAGGAGGGCTAAGCTATACAGAAATAGCCAAGATAATGGATATTTCTAAAAAAATACTATTAAAAGTTTTGCAGACGCAATGGTATCACTGAAACAAAAAGATAAGGGAGATTTGGGCGTTTGTGAATTTTGCTTAAGCCAATTTCTCAGCCTGTTGGAAGAAAGAAAAAAAGATTCTGCTCAGATAGCTGTAGAAACAAATGGTGGAATAGCCATATGGATGAGGTAGATAGAAAGGCAAGCTATGAGTGCGTCTGTAGATATTGCGATAAGACATTTTTCCTATGGAAATAAGAATCGAAAAATACTGCAGTCATCAATGTTATATCAATGACAGATTTGGAGGTGAGGAGAATGTATGTAACTAATAGCATACCTTCTTCCATTGATGTATCCTCCCGCAAGATGACAAAGGAAGCCATGCGTAAGGATTTTTGAATATGAAATAGCCCAAAAACTAACACAATCTTTGTTGAGCAAGGACTTATTTCACAGAAGAGTACAACAAAATCAAGGTATTGAACATAGAAAAATTTTCTCCTTTTTATAAGGATTTGATGGATATATGACTTGATAATTACAGCAAGTAGAGTGATATATAGTACTGATAAAAATAAGGAGGTGAGACAATGGCAAGGATAACAAAAAATCGAAGCTACAAAAGGCTTAGTGAAAGAAAAGAAAAATACGTGTCGCTGCCTATACCAGAGTATCAACCAAATCCGAAGAACAGCTACTTAGTTTAGAAATACAAAAGGAACATTATGAATCTTATATTAATGCAAATTCTAGCTGGGAATATGCAGGTATTTATTATGATGAAGGAATATCTGGAACGAAGATAGAAAAAGCGAGAGGGGTTACTTGCTCTATTAAAAGACTGTGAAGATGGAAAGATTGATCGTGTAATTACAAAGTCCATCAGTAGATTTTCACGAAAGACAACGGACTGTCTTGAAATGGTAAGAAAACTTACAAGTTTAAAGGTTTTCTTATTTTTTGAGAAGGAGAATATAGATACTGAACACATGAGTTCAGAGCTTATGCTTTCTATTTTAAGCTCTATAGCTGAAAGTGAGTCAAAAATCAATTTCACAAAACAGTAAGTGGTCTATAAAAACCGTTTTTAAGGCAGGAACCTTTATCATCAGCTATCCACCATATGGCTATGAAAACAAGGATGGAAAAATGAATATTGTCCCAAAGGAAGCAGATATTGTTAAAGAAATTTTTACTATGACAATTAATGGAATGGGAACCCATCTTATAGCTAGAGAACTAAATAATAGAAGTATCCCAAGCAAGAAGGGAGTTAAATGGCATGGTTCTACTGTAAGAGGGATTTTACAAAATGAGAAGTACACAGGCGATGCGATATTTCAAAAAGACATATACAGACGATAATTATAACCGCCATATCAATTATGGTGAAGAAAAATATGTACCTTTATAAAAAAATCATCACGAGCCGATTATTAGTCATGAGATCTTTGATAAGGTAGCAGAAGTAATCAAGCAAAGAGGAAGAGAAAAAGCATTGAAAAAAGGTACAGGGAAATACCAGAGTAGATATGTATTTTCAGGAAAAAAATCTACTGTGGTGAATGTGGAGCGACCTTCAAGAGGAGACAGCACTACAAACCAAGTGGAGATTATGTGGCTTGGTGCTGTAATAGACATATTACAGATAAAAATGCTTGTTCAATGATGTACATTCGTGATGAGGATATAAAGACTGCATTTCTTAGAATGATTCGTAAACTGCAGACTGTACATGACCAAGTTTTGAAACCTTTTGTGATGAGTCTTAAGGGAACAAACAATAAGCAAAGACTAAAACAGGTACTAGCCTTGGAAGAGCAGATTGAAAAATACGGAGCAGGCAACAGTTCTAACAAATCTGATGAGTTCTGGTTATATCGAGCCAGAGGTTTTTTACTTAGAAAATAATCAGTTGACCTTAGAAGCAGATAGGCTGGCAAGAAATAAACAGCTTATTGTAAAAAGCATTAACGGAGATTTAAGTCATTTAGATGAGGCACAGAAACTTTAGATTTGCATCTAAAAAGAAGTTATCACAGAATTTAATGATGCCTTATTTCTAGAATATGTTGATACGATTAAAGTTAATAACAGAAATGAAATAATTTTTCGCTTTAAAAATGTGGACTTAATTTAACAGAAAGGTTGGTAAAGATATGACACAGACACTATATGGATACCGCATCGAAAATGGAATGGCGGTAGTTGATCAAAGCCGATGCAGAAAGAATCAAAGCTCTTTATCAAGAATACATTGATTGTAAGTCTATAGAGCTGCTGCTAAGAAAGCTGGAATTGATAAGACTCATTCAGTTATAGGGTAGAATTCTAAAGAATAAAGTATATCTTGGTACAGTTTATTATCCCCAGATTATTAATGATGTTATTTTTGCAAAGGCACAGGAAATCAGAGAACATAATGTGAGAAGTCAAAATCGCATAGGAATTTATAGACCTCATCCAAAAGCAGAAATCGGAGCTTTTAAGATTAGAAAGATAGAAGAAAAATATAAGGATCCATATAAGCAGGCAGAGTATGCATATGGTCAAATTATGGAGGTAGAAAATGAATGAGAACGTAACATTGATACCTGCTAGAATACGAGCTGGTAATCGAATAACAAGTAAAGAAAAATAAACCTAAATTAAGAGTCGCAGCGTACTGTCGAGTTAGTACTGACAGCGATGAACAGGCGGGAAGTTATGAAGTGCAGGTTCAGCACTATACAGAATATATTGGCAGGAATAGAGAATGGGAGCTTGCTGGGATATATACTGATGATGGAATTTCGGAACTAACATTAAGAAAAGAGAAGGATTCATAGAGATGATTGATGACTGTATGGAAGGTAAAGTCGACATGATTATTACCAAATCCATCAGCAGGTTTTGCAAGAAATACTATTGACTGTCTAAAATATGTTAGAAAGCTAAAGGAAAAGAATATCGCTATCATATTTGAAAAAGAAAACATCAATACCCTAGAAGCATCTGGGGAACTGCTTCTACCATCATGGCATCTCTTGCACAACAAGAGTCAGCCTCTTTCACAAAATATAAAGTTAGGACTACAGTTTAGATACCAAGAAGGAAAGGTGCAGGTCAATCATGAAGCCTTTTTAGGCTATACAAAGGACGAATATGGCAAGCTTTATTGTTGATGAGAATGAGGCGAAGATTGTCAGACGAATTTTCAGAGAGTACCTAGAGGGTGCGAGTTTTAGGGATATAGCAAATGGACTGGAAAAAAGATAAAAATAATGACTGGGGGCAAAAGATATAAATGGCATCTAAGCACAATCCGAGGGATACTCAGAAATGAAAAATATATGGGTGATGCACTTTTACAGAAGACAATCACAACAGACTTCATTGAGAAAAATACGAATTAAGAACGATGGTACAGTTCCTCAGTACTATGTAAAGGATAGTCAGGAGCCAATCATAGCCCGAGATATATTCATGTTAGTGCAGGAAGAAATGACTAGAAGAGCAAATCTTACAAGTGGGGTAGACAGCAAAAAGAAAAGAGTATATTCCAGCAAGTATGCCCTTTCAAGTATTTGTACCTGTACAAAAATGCGGTGATATTTACAGGAGAATTGCGTGGAACAATAGAGGAAAGAAATCTACGGTATGGAGGTGCTGTACCAGAGTAGAGCGTGGTCCATCAGCTTGTGATGCTCTCACCATTCAAGAGTCAGAATTACAAGATGCGACAGTTAAGGCAATTAATAAGATGCTTATTTGTTCAGACAGAATGTTGCGAATCCTAAGGAATAATATAGAAATGGCAATTGCAGATGATAATTCTGTTGAGATGGAGAAGTTGAACGGAATCTTAAAAGGAAAAAGCAAAAGGAACTGGTAAAAGCTTGCTCATGCTAAGAAAGATTATGCTGCACTAGCTGATGAAATAGACATTCTTAGAGATAAGAAAAAGAGCTCAGGTACAAAGAGCAGAAACTGAAGGTGTGAAAAAACGAATAGAAGAATTAACGGATTTTTCTTAAAGGAGAAAAATCATCAACTGATAGAATATGATGAAGGTATGGTAAGAAAGTACATCGAGGAAATAAAGGTATACGAGGACAAGTTTACGATTTGCTTTAAAAGCAAAGATGGAGATTGATATTGAACGATAAATTATTATGTGAGGGCAGAACTTCGGTTCTGTCTTTTTGATATACTTGCAATTTGATTTTATTCGTAGTTTGGAATATACTATTGTTAAAAGAGTGTAACTGTAAAGTTATTTACGGAGAGATTATGATGGAATATTTATCAATAAAGCAAACATCAGAAAAATGGGGTATTACAGTTAGAAGAATACAGGTCCTCTGCACGGAGGGACGTATACCTGGTGCCACAAAGATTGGCTCATATTGGGCTATTCCTGCAGACGCCGAGAAACCAAATGATAAAAAGAATTAAGAGGTAAATATATAAAGAAAGGTGATATTAATGGATAGAAGTGCTTTCATTAAAACTCTGAAAGAAGTAATGAAATTTGATAGAAAATATAAATCAATTGAATCAAGAGAGCAACTATTGAGGGTTGTTAGGTAGAGCAAGAGTTAATTTTGTTCCACAATATGGATTTGCAAATCATGGGTCGACTCCCTATCAACATTGGGAGATTGGAATTACGAGTTCCAGTTCCTTTGTTAGAAGTCGCAGAAGAAAATAAGAAAATTTTAGAAGAGTTAGTAAAGTATGTATATGAGGAATCTGATGATTATGCGTTGCATCATGTTGAAATACGTCCACAGGTAGTTGATACACCAGATGAAGTAACAGAGCATAATGTAGCTTTTTGATGCAATTCAAGAGAAAGTTATTCAGGGTATTAGAGATGCTAAATTTATAATTTGGGCAGCTGTTGCATGGTTTTCCAATGAAGCTATTTATCAAGAGTTATTAGCGAAAAAGAAGCAAGGATTAAATGTAAGAATAATAGTTTCGCAGGAAGACTCAAATAAAAATATGATTTCAAAACTGGAAGAGAATAATTTCGATGTTGTGGTCATTCCGAGATTTGGAAAGTAGAGGATATAACCGTATGCATAATAAGTTTTTGTATCATAGATATGGACTATGTAATGCATGGCTCATATAATTGGACACCAACAGCTAATAATAATGAAGAAACCTTAGCTACTGCACTTGATCATGAACTTGTAACAAAGTTTTGCTAAAGAGTTTATGGAATTATATAATGGGAATTATTTTTATACGAAGATAAATTTGAATCTATGTAAGAGGTTATACAAAATGAACTATAAAGAGTTCGGAAAAACAAAATAGCGATGTTATTATTCTATTGCACGGAGGCGGACTATCGTGGTGGAATTATCGTAAAGAAGCTGAAATGCTTCAAAATGATTTTCATGTCATTCTTCCAGTATTGGACGGTCATGCAGAAAGTGATAGGGATTTTACAACAATAGAGGACAATGCGAAAGAGATTATTTCCTTTATTGACGAAACATTTGATGGTTATGTATTGTTAATAGGGGGATTATCTCTTGGTGGTCAGATTCTGCTTGAAATTATGTCTAGGCGAGCAGATATTTGTGAATATGCAATTGTTGAAAGCGCTCTTGTTGTACCCTCAAAGATGATATACTCAATGATTAAAACCGGTTTTTGGAAACTGCTATGGGACTGATTAAACATAAATGGTTTTCTAAGTTACAATTCAAATCGCTTAAAAATGAATCAAGAATTTTTCGATGATTATTACAGAGACACTTGCAAAATCACAAAAGCAAAAACATGATTGCTTTTTACAGGCAAACTCTATGTATTCTATAAAAGATTTACTTAGCGATAGCAATGCGAAAGTGAGCATTTTTTTGTGGGAGGACAAGAAAAATAGTTCAATGAAAAAGCTCTGCGAAAAACAATCAGCAAAAATAATTGAGGGTAGTTCTCTTAGAATTAAAGAAGGAATGTATCATGGTGAGTTTTCTATCAACCACCCTGGTGATTATGTAAAAGAAATATATGCTATTACAAAGTAGTGATAATTTCCAGTTTGTTTAGGTAATACCTTTTTAACGATAACCTTATGCTATCGTTAAAAGGTTTATGGATATGTTTCCACATACGAACTGGTCAATAAGACGTACTTAGTGGACACTCAACCCATTGCGAGGGGCCCGTTACCCTTTTTAGTTAAGTCAGGTATTGACGAAAACTAAAAAGATGGTACTACCCATGCTACAGATGTCCAAGAGCTAGGGGCAAGGCAAAGTGGTGATTGGAGACAGCAAACTGGAGAATGTGTAACACTGCTTGTACGAGCAACGAAGTAGCGTAGTATATGTAACCTCTCTTGTAAAGATTTCCTACAATCAGAGAGTGGCGTGAAATAGTTTACTGAAAGTATAGGACATAGACAAAAAGCGAAAATAGTGAAAATCATTAATTTAAGCAGTGTAGAAAATTTTTATTTTTTGTAGAAGAAGGAGAAGTTGAGACAGTATGGGTAAAAAGTAGTAATCATTGGAGCAGGTGTTTCGGGGATTGAGTGCTGGAATATTTGCATTGCAGGCTGGATATTCAGTAGAAATATATGAAAAACAAAAATGCCTGGAGGTGAGTGTACAGGGTGGAACAGGCAAGGATATCATATAGATAATTGTATACATTTTCTTGTTGGATGCAATAAGGATGAACAACTATAAAAATGTGGGAAAAATCTAGGAGTTATTTCTGATAGTTTGAAAGATTCATCGTGAGCCATATTTTTTTATTGTATGAATATGGATGGAATAACACTACATTTGTGGAGAAATTTAGAGAAAGCAAGAAAAGAGTTTTTAGAACTTGCTCCAGAAGATACCAAAAGAATTAAATTTGTTTTTTTGACTGTGTTAAAACCTTAGAGTGTATAAAAGCCACCATGTGATATTTCAATTGCTCATATGAATTTAATACAATTTATTAAACTAGGAATGAGCATGAAAGATGCTAATAAGGCTATAAAGGAATATGGAAAACAGTCTATGGAAGATTTTACAAATCGTTTTACAAATCATTACATTAGAGCGATTTTTAAAAATTACTTTAATAGCAACTTTATTGCTCTCTCTTTTGTTGCATCGTATGCTTTTTATACAAGTAATACAGCAGCTATTCCAGAGGGAGGCTCTGTTGACTTGGTTAGCAGAATGCTTTGCAAAAATTTGAATCCTTGGGTGGAAAAACTACATTTTAGGTGTTAATATTGAAAAAAATAAATATTGCAGATAAGCAGATTGTTAGTATTATTGGTAATAATGGAAAGGTAATCAAATCAGATAACTATATTTGGTGTGCAGACCCGCATTCTCTTTTCTATGATTTAATTGATGAAAAGTATTTAGATAAGAATCTTAGGTATATGTATGATAATCCACAGGGATATGTTTCTAATACAGGTTATCAGGTTGCATTTGGAATAGTTACTGAAGCGGATTTGAAATTACCTGAAGGAAGCATTATTTTTTTCCTTGTGACGAATATGATGTTGCAGGAGAAATACACAATTTTTGTGGAATGCGTGTTTATGATTATGATGAAACTCTATTTCCTATGGGAAAGAGAGTTATTCAGTGTAATGTTTTTACAAAATGCTGAAAAATTATGATTACTGGTTTTGGTTTAAAAATAATAAAGAGAAATATAATCAAGAAAAAAACAGAGAATTGCAGATGAATTGAGATTAAGGGTTGAAAAAAAGTTCCCTCAGCTTAAAGGGAAACTTATCGTACTTGGAACGTATTCTCCAGTCACATTCACAACTTGGTGTAATGCATATAAAGAGGGTTACATGAGTTTTAATCCACAGAAAGGATATAAAAAAACAAGCATGTTAAGAGACTATTAAAGGTTTAAATAATTTGTATCTAGCAAGTCAATGGATTCAAACTAGTGGAGGACTTCCTATTGCTGCTGCAAGTGGAAAGTTTGCTATAGATATTATGAAATCTAGTAGATAAAGCTCAGTTTGTCGACGTAATACCTTTTAACGATAACCTTATGTTATCGTTGAAAGGTATGTGGATATGTTCACACATACGAACGCAACTACTTGACATACTTGGTGTTCACTCAATCCATGTGGAAGCAGTGATACTGCCCATGCGATAGCTGTCGTAGAGTGAGGAGATTACGACGAAACGATACGTTAACAACGAACTGCTGAGTGTGTAGCTTTTGCTAGTGAAAGCCTAGAAAGCTTGGTATGAATCAATAATGAAAAGCTTTGATTGTAAGGCTTTTGTGTGTTTTTGTGATAGAATATAGGTAGTTATAATCGACAGCAACTAAGAAGCAGTAAAAATGTTATTCATAAAATAATCAAGATAAGGGTGATAAAATGACAGAAATTGACAAAAAGAATTTAAAAAAATTATCTTTATTGTACATTTGGAATTACTTATATAGCTTGGGGACTTCTTGCCATCTTTACTCAATCTCATATTTTGGGATTAGAAACATTTATAGGGAGAATGTTACATATAGTAGGCGCACTTGGTCCAGCTATTGCAAGTGGCTTTTTATATGAAAAGTAATAATATAAAATTTAAAACATTTTGTATTTAATAAAAAGAAAAAAATAGTAGTATTTATTTCATTATTCATTTGTTAGCAATCTTGATACTATTTTCTGTATCTTCCTTAGAATTGAATGGAGTATCAATTTATCTAATGCCATTATTCTTTATACAACTAATGGTGGTGGACATGAAGAATTAGGATGGAGAGGTATACTACAACCCTTACTTGATAAAAATATACTTATTGGCAATCTAATTTGATTGTAGGTTCAATCTGGGGAATTTGGCATCTGCCTTTATGGTTTATAGTTGGAGAAAGTCATCAAGGATTTCCTTTTGTTTTATTTTTATATATACATTATTTTTTTAAGTTTTGTTTTTAGGACTTCTTTACCGTCAAACGAAATCTGTGGGATACTGTATATTATTTCATGCGTTCGCAAATTTGTTAAATCTCTATTTTGTGTTAAAAATTAATGTTATTTTTAGTATCATTTTTATTGGTTATTTAATTTATACTATATTGGCGAGTAATAGAATTAGTAAGGAAACAACATTTTAAAATTTAGATCAGGATATCTATTATAATTTAAAGTGGAGTGATGAATGTAGTTTCTTTTGGAACTGGCGAAAATCTTTCTGTTCTACAGTATCATTTTAAAATGATTTTCAGTTGCATTTTGTTTATTAGTATAAAAGAAAAATATTATCACATGTTGAGGCAGTTACTCTTTTAGTTAAGTCGGCATTGCACACAAACTAAAAAGATGGTACTGCCCATACAAAAGCCTACCTAAGAGAACGAGTGAATCGAATTTCGATTGGCTACGTGCTCACTGCTGACTGAGGGTGTATCAAAACCACAATGACACTCAAGATTTAAATAAAATGTAGAAAAACTAAGGCTTATTCCTATGATAGAACAATAAAAATTAAAGGGTGAAGTGAAGCATGTGAATGCATTGCATATAAAGAAAAATAATGAAGAACCCTGAGCACTGCACTCGATCATGAACTTATGCGAAGTTTGCTAAAGGGTTTATGGAATTATATAATGAGATTTATTTTTAAAACAAAGACAAATTGAAATTTATCTAGGAGGAGAAGCTTCATGAAAAGAATATATTGCGAGTTTAGAAAAAGAATTTTCTTTGATAGAAAATGGCTTTCAAAGAGGAAGAAAAAGAGCCTTTGCCGATTACAAATCTAATGATAATGAGCATAGTAAAATGGCATTTTTAGCTTATAAATCCAATGTATATCAAGTTAGAATGTACGGTGTATTTCTTTTTGGATATTTATCAGAACAAGATGATATTTTAGCATTTATGAGAGATGAAGTTTCCAAAGATGATAATTGGAGAGTTCAGGAAGTGTTGGCAAAGGCATTTGATGAATTCTGCAAGAAAAAGGATATGAAAAAGCACTTCCAATAATTGATGAATGGTTAAAAAAACAATAATCCTAATACAAGGAGAGCTGTTACGGAGGGACTAAGAATATGGACAAGTAGACCATATTTCAAGGAAAATCCGAATGAAGCTATTGAAAGGATTGCCAACTTAAAAGAAGATGCAAGCAGAATATGTGAGAAAATCAGTTGGAAATGCTTTAAGGGATATTAGTAAGAAATTCCTGGAGTTGATTAAAATTGAGCTTGATAGCTGGAAATTAGAAAGTAAAGAGATAAAACAAGTTTACAAGTTGGCAAGTAAATTGATTGTAACTGACAAATAAGAATTCATAGGAGGTAACGATGAACAAGATTACTTTGTATTTGTTTAGGTGTGAAAGATATGGAAAGGTCAATAAAGTTTTATAGAGATGGTTTAGGATATAAGACTGATTGCAGAGATAATAATCCATCAGTATGCTTTTTGATACTCAAGACAAAGTTTGAACTATTTCCTTTGGAACAATTAGCAAAAAGATATTGATGAAAATAATCCACCAAAAGGAATGGATTTTTCAGGAATTACATTAGCCTACAATGTTGAACATAAAGAAGATGTAGAGACTGTAATTGCATTAGTAAGAAAAGCAGGTGGAAAAAAATTATAAAAAGAGCCACAGGAAGTTTTTGGGGTGGATATCATGCATATTTTCGGATTTAGATGGATACTGTTGGGAAGTTGCATGGGGTCCAAATTTTAAGTTTTGACGAAAATGGACTATTGAAATTTTTCAGTAATTAGAGAGATAGAAAAATGACTTCAAGTAAAGAATATTTAAATTTTATTTTTAGAGGTTGATTATACAATCAACAAATAATATATTATTCTGGTTTGATGTTAAATTGTAATGACTGTATTATTTCTATAAAATAGATGTAAATTTTTATCACAATAAATTTATCAATATAAAGGAGTTTGAATATGTCAACGAAAAATTAGAATTACATTGTTTTGGAAATCAGTGGAGTGTATTGCATGATGTTATAAAAAGTGAATTTAATATGCCTAATGATAAAATATTCTCTACGATTAAGCTTTATAGAACTGGAAAGTAAATTAGAAGATTATAGCATTAATTATAGTGATTTAAAATCTGCATTAATTCCTCCAGATGGGAAAAAACATTTTGACTTTTTATTTTTATACGATTATTCAAAGTGTGATGAATGTTTTTGGGGAGATTGGTTTTTGAAAAGTTATTCCGTATTTTTGATTATAAAAATTTTAAAAGAAACGAATACAAGTATATTTTCAGGGGATTTACTTTTAATAGAGTTGGGTATAAGGAAATTATTAATTATATAAATAAAGATAATAAAACAAAAAAATTGAACCATATAAAAGTGATTACTTTGTTGTTCTTATGTCAAATCTAACTGAAAAATCAGAGTAAGAATATTAATGATATATTTGAAAATGAAGAATATTATATATGTTACAAAAATATTACTTTTTGGAAATAATTTAGCTAAAGTGAATCTACTTTTTACCTTCTGTAGGGGTTAAAAAGCTAAAGATAAATTCATTATGTCAGTTCCCGAAGAATGTGGAGAAAATTTCTTTTCTGATTTTTACCTAAAGGAATAAGACAAGTATTTATTATTGATTATTTATTTGATTCATTTCTCACGTATAATTATCATACCAATGTTTATTATGGAATTGAAGATTTTTACAAATTATATTTTAAATCCAAATAGAGCAGAAAATTTTTAAAAAGTTATTCACTAGTAGTAGATGAAACCAAACACAGTTACTTAACTTTAAATAAATCACATGTTTTAAAAACTTTTTAATGGACAAGCTAGTGATTTAGATGATTTTTAAAAATGTAGTTCGTGAATCACTATCTAATAATATTTTCAATATAAGGCTAGATATTTATGGTGTAAGATTTAATACATTGATAGATGTAAATGAGCATAGATTATTTTTGCATTTGAATATATATCTAAAAAGAAATTAGATTAATCACAGCATATTAAAAAATAGCTTAAAAATATTATAGAATTAAATGAATAAAAACATATAAATTATTAAATATATTTTCATAAAATTTGTATGTTGAAGTTGTGACACTACTATCAAGGTCTGAAAGTAATTGTAGTAGATGTACTACGGCTTATGAAAGGATGTCCATCAGAAGGAGTGAAGCAAGTTAGATTGGAAGAAAGCAACAACGAAAACCTTAATATAATAAAAATTTGATGTGGATAAGTATTTAATACTATAAAAATAGAGGAATAATATGGATTTTACAAATACTGAAAAGCAAAAAAATACTTATGAGCAAATAAAGGAATATGTATTGGAAATTTGATTTAAATTTTTCAATGCTCTAGATAGCACAATAAAAATTCGCAATATAATTAAAGAGAACTTTGTAGTTAACAGAAAAAGCAAGCTATTTAACAATATGCATCTGAATTATGAGAAGCAAAAATGGATACATTAAGATAGTTAAAAAAACGCTTTAGTAGAGACTAGATATATATTATGAAAATTAATATTATTTCTGTTTTATCTTTATTTTAACTATTCTTATTTAGTTTTTGACATTCATAACAAGTTTAGGAATAGAATACTTACACTAGGTTTATTTATTAAGTACATATATAATACCAATGATTGGAACAGCAGTAAAAAAGAATTTTGAAAGAAATAAATAAGAGGATCAAAGTTAGTTTAAAATCAAAAATATCGATAAATATGAATATGCTGGAACAATTATAAGTTATTTGTAAAAATAAGGTAATAAAATGATTGCTGGGATTGTACTATTTTTGGTGAATTAATAGATATATAGAAAAATAAAGGAGTAATATAAAATGGGTTCATATAGTTTTACTTATAAAATACCAGATAATTTCAATGAGAGGATTTTACAGTATTTGCAACAGAAAAATAGTGACCTTGCAACTGCATTTGCTAGATGTACATATGCATATCAAGATGTTGGATTAGCCTATTATGCAGGATTGACAAGAGGGAATAATTGGGACAAACATGCTTTTAGATTTCACTATAGATGGTAAATCAAAATGATATAGAGATACTGCAACAATTAGAAAGTGATTTGAAAAATGCTATTAATATAGCTTTAACCCCAAATGGTTCAGGGCTTTTAGTAAGAAAAATTTATTGTTTACCTTCTGAAGAAAGCGCATTAGGTTTACCACGGTCTAATGAAGATAGATTAAATGCAGATATTTTAACAGCAGAAGAAGTTTTAAATGATTTAATCCAGGTAAGCGAACGACTATGTTCAAATTCATCGTACACAAATACAAGTCTTGAAAATAGTATAAACGATTATTTTCGTGATGCACTTTTCTTTATGGGGTATAACGAGGTTAAAGATCAAACGCGACATGGAGTTTCAATTTCTGGAAAATGCGCTGAGAGGTCGATTTGTTACTTACAAAAATGGTAAAGAAATAGCTGTTTTTGAGGGATTAAAACTGGATAGTGTTAATTCAAAATATATTGATGAACATATAAAGAAAGCTATAGATAATTATAATGCATTAGGTACTGCTACTTTTGTTGTGGCATATGTTAATGTAGTAAACTATGATATATTTTTGGGCGAAGTACTATAAGCATATTTCCAATTATGCACATAATATGGAATGTAAATCAGCCATGAAAAGAGTTAACACACCCTAATGCTGCAACTAGAATAGCATATGAAGTATTATCGAAGGATGGATATGATTTTCCAGTTTATTTTTATGACAATAAAAATAGATTAGTCTTATAAATGATAATTAGTCGATAAACTATTAGTAGGATATATTTTAGTTAAAAAAATAAAAAGGTTGTATAATTTTTAGCGTTGGTGAGAGAGATCCTCTTACAATGCTAAATTTATATTTTTAATTAAAAAGTCTATAATATATTGTGAAAAACAGTTCCCTTTGATATAGTCTAAGTAAGACAATTATATTAAAAGGAGTACAAGAAGTGGAACAGCTAGTAAAGAAGGAAATTAAATACAATTATTACACAGTTAAAAAGATAAATATCGATACAAAATAAAGATGCTGGTTTTGATATTAGAGAGTGGATATTGTTTTATGATGAAAAGATAAATAGTAATGAAGTCATAGAAGAAAATGAATTTATGTGTAAAATTGAGAAAAATTTGGGATTTTATAAGTATAGATTTTATGTTGGTCAGATTTATAGACTTAAGCCAGAACAAAAAAATATAAAAGGAGGATACAGATGTAATTGAACTACAAGATGATGAGTATATAGGTGAGGATATGATGTTTTTATATGATTTAAAATCTAAAATACTTGTGGTACAACAAAACAGATTTTCACTAAGTGTCAATAGATTAGAGTTATTGTTTAATGTTGACCGAATCTAATTATGTAATTTCTATTGATGAGATTCCAGACAAAAAGGTAACCGATAAAATCAATAATAGACCGATTACTAAGTTAAAAATGTAGAGTTAATAACATTAGTGATATTGACGTAGATAAAAAGGACCACTTTTAAATACCATTCATCAACTAAAAAGGAGATTCTGTGAATTCATATTATTTGGAGTTGAGTTCTAGGAGAGGTAAAGAAGAATGCCTAAATAAAGAGTTGGTAGATAGATACATAGAAGATTTGGCATCAATAAGCAAGAATATTACTTCTGCAAGAGTTGCGACTTATGAAAATGGTAAAAAGAAGTGCTGGAATTATTTAATGCGAATGAACACGATTTTATCGAATATAGTATAGGAGTAAGGGGATCAATAATTTTTGAAGAGGCAAAAGATAAAATGATAGAAACTTTTGAAAAATCGATATAAATAAAAAGGAAGTGAGGTTATGTCAAGTATTAAAAAAATTTAAAGTCTATTTTGGAAGAACAGGCTTTTTACTTGCTTTATCATTGATTATAGAAGTAATAATTTTAGTGGTGGCAAGGGGTTTTACAGTAGTAAAAACTTTTATATCAACATTAGAACTTAGTATCACAATTGTGACCGTAATCATAGGTCTGTATAGTACGATTATGCCAATCATTTATGGTTTTTAAAGATAAAAACAAAAATATGAAGACAATTTTAGAGGATGAAAAGGTACATTAGGTATTTTTAAATCAAATGTAAATATGGGTATCTTATTGTTGTTAACTTCATTCATGCTAATATTTAATGACATCATGTGTGATATACTTAAATCTATATTATCTCATGTATGGCTATTTATGATTGTAAATGTCAATATTAAAATGTACAAAAAAATGGAAAAATAAAAATGTACAATTTGGGAAATCAACTATCCATCAACTCTCTTATCATCAATGAAGGATCTCTTGTCTTTAAGACGATATGAGGGGCCTTTTTATTGATATAATTTTAGAATGGTGTAAAGTCTATCTAAAAACTGCATTGGCCAGAGTCGACGAGACAAAGAACTCACCCCATTTGGAAAAATGGCATATTTGTTGTCACAATTGTAGTATTTTTTTCATACCTTTTAGCGATTAGCTGAAAAAACATGTTAGCAGCATCTTTATCAATTGGCATATATCCAATTTCATCTATAATTAAAACCTTGTATTTGGCATAAAACTTTAATCGTGATTCAAGCTTATTCTCATTTAAGGCCTTTTTAGTTGTGAGATTAAGGATTCAAAGGATATAAAGTATGTTTGGTATCTCGCTTTCGTACAGCTAATACCAAGAGATGTAGCTCGGGAGTTTGACACTTGTAATCGAAGATTTACTATTCAAAGGCTTGAAAAGCCTTAATTTTTTTGTCAAATTTTAAAATTTATGTCTTCGCAATGCACGCAATGTATGATATAATATAAGTATATATGTTTTTGTGAGGTGAATTATGAGACTACTTTGTATCTAAATCTGCTAACGCTTCTTCCTTCTATGTTCAGAAGGATATAAAAAAAGGAAATTCTAGAACTACTGTTATTGTTGAAAAACTTGGAACAGAAACAGAGATAATGGAAAAATACGGAGTAGCTGACGCTAAAGCTTGAGAGCTTGATTATATAGCCAATTTGAATAGAATAGAAAAGGAAAAAGACTGAAATTATGCTTAGTAAATATGAAGCTTTTTCCTCAGCAAACCATAAGCAATCGTCAAAGAATATTTAACGGAGGATACCTACCACTTCAATCAATTTACCATAGCCTTGGACTTAATAAGATTTGTAAAAATAAGTTCAAACGGTAAATTCGAGTATAATCTTAATAGCATTCTTTCAAGATTGATATACACTAGAATTCTTTTTCCCTAGTTTCTAAACTCAATGCATCTCGAAGAATCTAAAAAGTTTATTGAAGATCCTGAATTTGACCCTACATCAGGTCTATAGAGCTCTTGATGTTCTGAATAAAGAAAGTGACTATATACAGTCGCAATTGTATAAAAATAGCACCAAAGTTACTCAAAGAAACGCTAGTGTTCTTTACTATGACTGTACAAACTATTTCTTTGAAATCGAAGAAGCTGATGATGAAGGTCAACTAAGACAATACGGGAGATCCAAAGAAAACAGACCTAATCCATTAGTGCAGATGGGGTTATTTATGGATGGCAATGGAATTCCACTAACCTTTGATATAACCAGTGGAAACACTAATGAACAAACCACTCTTAGGGCCTCTTGAAAAGAAAATAATCGAAGATTTTTAATCTATCTAAATTCATAGTGCGACTGATGCTGGTCTTTCGAGTAATGCAAATAAAAAGTACAACTCTATCAAGGATAGGGCTTACATAACTACGCAGAGTCTTAAAAATTAGAAACATCTTAAAGAATGGTCTCTTGATCCTAATGGTTGGAAAAATACGGCTCTACTATATCATATAATATCAATGAAATTGACGAAGAGGAAAAATAGAGACACTATATTCTATAAGGAAAGATGGATAAATGAAAATGGACTTGAAGAAAAAGCTTATAGTAACATACAGTATAAAAATACAGAGACTATCATAGAAACATTAGATCAAATCAGATACACAGAGCTAATGAACTAATAAAAAGGTTCTCTAGCTGCTAAGAAAATTCGTGATAATGATATAAGAAGGTTTATTCAGTGAAAACAAAAAGTTACATCAGATGGAGAAATAGCAGATAGAATCAATAGTAAGCCTTGATGAAAACAAAATAATGGAAGAATCCCTGTATGATGGCTTCTATGCTGTTGTTACAAACCTTGAGGCTAAAAGCTCATGAAATAGCTCAAATAAACAAAAACAGATGGCAAATAGAAGAATGTTTTCAGAATAATGAAGAGTGAATTCAAGGCTAGACCGATATATCTTAGCTAATGATGAGAGAATAAAAGCTCATTTTCTTATTTGCTTTTTAGCTCTTACAATATATAGAATCCTTGAAGTAAAGTTAGAAATAAATATACAGTAAGCGAAATAACAAAAACTCTACGAGAAATGAATATGCTTAAAACTAAGCAGAATGACTATATACCAGCGTTTAATAGAACTCAGATAAGTGATGATATCTTCGAAGTTTTTGAATATAGGCTAGACTATGAAATTATAACAGAAAAAAATATGAAAAAAATTTTTAAAAGCTACAACAAAATGAGAACATTACGCAAAATTTAAACAAAAATAGAAAAAGTAAGTATTAGTATTACTAGCCTTTCCTACTTTTATCATCAAAAAGTGTCAAATACAGGGATTAGCTGAAAAACATGTTAGCAGCATCTTTATCAATTGGCATATATCCAATTTCATCTATAATTAAAACCTTGTATTTGGCATAAAACTTTTAATCGTGATTCAAGCTTATTCTCATTTAAGGCCTTTTTAGTTGTGAGATTAAGGATTCAAAGGATATAAAGTATGTTTGGTATCTCGCTTTCAGTACAGCTAATACCAAGAGATGTAGCTAAATGAGTCTTTCCTACTCCACTAGAACCAACAAATATTATATTTTCATATTTTTTTCCAAAAAAACCTAGATTATTTAGTTCTAAGACTTCTTTTTATTGATTCCTGGTTGGAATCCGAAGTCAAAAATCATCAATGGTTTTTAGGAATGGGAAATTAGCAATATGTAAATTAATACTGTCCCTTTTTTCGCTTGTCGGTAGACACGTTCGATCTCAACAAGCTCTTCAAAGAGCCTCTCCAAAGGATTTTTCCCCTTGGTTTACGAGGATCTATATAGGTATCAATATGATCTTGAATACATATTATACCAATCTCTTCTAGTCCATTTAATAATTTTTGATGTGATGACATATTTTTTTCCTCCTTAAAGAAATTCATCCATCTGCCTTAAATTAGTTTCAGCTAACTCATCTATAGAATCTTCATTTTTGATAGAATACTTGAGTAGTTGCTTGTAATGCTCCTCTTTGTAATTTAACCTTCGGTTACTTATACTGTGCATGGTTAGCAAATCTGTGCTATAATATATGTATAACATATCTTTGGTGACAGATAGGCAAACTGTTTTTACCAATATATTGATGTGGAACAGAGTATTTGCAACCTAAATAGGTAATCATGGAATCTTTTGTGACGGTCGTGCGTCGAGTTTTTGCTGTATAGGATTCCACGATATTTATATCAGGCAGTGGTTGTAGGGTACTCTGCTTCTTTTGCAGTAATAGTACTGGTGTAAGTCCTGTTTCATAGCAAATCCTAGTGCATACTTTCTTGTTTATACCAGATAATATTTCAATTAGGTCTTTTTCTGTTTCAAACTCGCCTTCATATGGTAGTATCCAAGCAATGAATTTATTTGCAGCTTCAACCTTACCCTTAGTGAAAGGATGATATGGCTTACATCGTTTGATTTTTAAAGTTAAAATCCTTGGCGAAAGCCTGTATTTTTAGGACTAATTGTTGCATGCCCATCTTTAAAAAGTTACAAGTGACGACATGTTGTCAAAAAAGAATCTCCTTAGGTACGCCACCAGTATTTTTAAAAGATGCAATAAGGCAGTCAATTACATCTTCTCTTGTACGACTTGACTTGTAAATGAAGACTGGATATCTTGAATAACCTAACTTGTAGCTAAAAACGTGAAACGTGAATATTTTTCCGAATTTGTTTTTATAGATATATCTTCTTTCCAATCAACTTGAGCCTGTATTCCAGGTGACGTTTCATATCGTGGGAACCCTTTGGGAGTTTTTACTTGGTTTCAAACCTTCTTTTTAACATACTTATTGAAATTAGAGTATGTCCCAATGTCAGAATCTATTTCAGATATTAAATATTCATAAACAGACCTGACATTGACTATAATTTGCAAGTTTGATACCTATTAATTCTTTATATTTGTCTAATTTACTAGTTTTATATCTATTTTTAGGTTTTCCTTCATATCCTTCATAGTATTTTTTTAATAGTTCTTCGGTCCATTTCATATAACCTTGCAAGCTCTGAAAAAATTTGGTTTAATGTCGCTCATTTTTAATATTTTTAGTTGAGTTAATAGTACTGTATTCATGTGCATTTACCTCCACGAATACAGTATCATATTTTTCTTATTTGTACATTATTATATTCCACTAATTGTTCATTTATATTTTACACTTTACAATGATTATACTTTTTACTCTGTACACTTACAGATTTGTGTTCTTAACAACTGAAATTTTTAATATTGGGCATCGATGACGATGGCAAAGAAATGAACAATAATAATGACGCAAAAATATAAACAAATTGATGATAGATACAGAAAAGATTGAGTAAAATAAATGTATTACAGCTAAAATATCAAATATGACAATCAAAAGTAGGTAGTATTTTATGCAAAATTGCAGCACATATAAGGAAAATTAGAATAATTTCAGGGATGTTATATACAATCGAAAGTATAGAATTTTTCTGTAAATTTGCCTTCTATGGTAATTTTGTCAATCCAGACAACTTAAATTTATATAATAAATGACTCAGAGTTGGCTTTCAAAAAGCCTGACTCTGTTTTTCATTAGGAACGTGTCCCTGTTGAGAACGCAAAGTGTTCAGAAACAATAATCCACCCGCTATGTGGGTGCGCGGGACAGATGTTATACAAAAATCACTCATTCCATAGTATAATTGAATTGTTCAAGCTCAATAATGACGAATAGGAAGGTGACTTTATAGCTAATAAAGCGAACAGCTTATCTCACACAAAATGGATATGCAAATATCATATAGTATTTACACCAAAATACAGGCGAAAAAAATAATATATAATCAGTATAAACAAAGTATAGGGCCAAATTATGAGACAATTATGTTCGTATAAAGGTGTAGAAATACTAGAAGGTCATCTTATGCCAGACCAGGTACATATGCTAGTAAGTATACCACCCTAAAATTAGTGTATCACAATTTATGGGTTATCTCAAAGGAAAAAGTGTGACTAATGATAGCTTGACAAACACGCAAACTTAAAATATAAATTTGGAAATAGGCATTTTTGGTCTGAAGGATACTATCTAAGTACAGTTGGATTGAATTTATTCGTGGTTTGTAATATACTATTGTTAATGAGTGTAGCTGTAAAGTTATTTACGAAGTGATCATGATGGAATATTTATCAATAAAGCAAACATCAGAAAAATGGGATATTATAGTTAGAAGAATATAGGTCCTTTGCACAGAGGGTCGTATATCTGGTGCCACAAAGTTTGGCTCATATTGGGCTATTCTGTAGACACTGAGAAACTATAGTGGGATTTATTTTTAAACAAAGAGAAATTAGAAATCTTAGGGAGGTATTTATGTTTCTTTTAAATTATAATAAAGATGAAAAGTTGGAATTTAATTATAAGAGAGCCTGTGGTTTATGGTTAATTGTAGCAGGGTGATTATTTCATTGGCAACTTTAACAGGAGGAAAAACAAATCATCAATATGCAAGTATTTTGCATTGGATATGTTATCAGTTTTTCTCAATAAATATGAATAAAAAAAGTGTTGAATAAACTATCCAACGGTTCGTCGAGTAAATTTCAAGATAAAGTTTCTCTGTATGCGATTATTTTTATTATTCGTGTTAATGGTTTTCTTAGGGGGACCTTGCAACTGAGAATTGGCGATTAATTTGGCTAGGTGCATTAATGGCGACAGCTTTGCATTTTTCCATATTATTTTGTGCATGGAAAATCAATGATATATTTGGGGATTATTTGTACTATAAATATTGCCGTAGCTTATATTTTTTTACTGATATTTCATTGGTGTTAGTTGCATATATTGATGCAGCAATCAAGTTTGTATTTGGAGTATATTTACTATTTTTCAAAACCATCAAAAATAGATGACTCACAGCTTGTAGAGGTAATACCTTTTTAACGATAACATTATGCTATCGTTAAAAGTATGTGGATATGTTCCTACATACGAACGTAACTACGTGATATACTTAGTGTTCGCTCATTTCATGTTGAGTGCGTGGTTCTGTTGACTAAAGCACACAAGTAAAAAGTGTGAAAAAGGCAAGAAATAAGGGGATTTCCGAGATTTTTAGAATTGAGAATCAAACTGCGAAATACGCCTTAAAAAGTGAATAAAATCTTGGTATTTTTATAGTTGGATAGATAAGAGCATTGGGATTGGGTAGATTATACAGAAGTGTTTACTTGTGATTTATGGAAAAATAAACGTAGTAATGTGGAGCAAACAGAAGATGGTCTAAAAAGAAAAGAAAACCGAATACAGTTCTAAAAACATAATTAACACAATTTGTTAATGGAAATTAGGTACATTTTGTGGTCTATATTGCTTAATAGTATAGGGGAAAAAGAGTGATATAGGTAGTACTAAAACAGTAGTGGAGGTATTATCTATATGCTTTATTTAAAAAATATCGGTTAAAAAAATGGAATAATCAGTCTTTATCCTTTTGAATCCAGATGAAATGTATTATAAAATGCGAAGTGTGTGGGAATTTTTATGGCATTGATAATTTATCGGACTTTTCGTTTGATGAGAATGAATCATTCTACATTGGGAAGTCGATAGCTGGACATAAGTTAAACCAGTCGGCACAGAATCCGATTACATATCTGAATCCACGGTAGAGAGATAAAATTCTGATTTAGTGAACAATAATAAATCACAATTTAATGGAATAGACAAATTTGAATTTAGGAGAAAATTTATGAGTCGAAAAAGGCAATTTTTCTTTATTCATTAGGAACCTTAGGGCAAATATGGATGATATGTATTATAGTTTTTATATTGCGTAATTTGGGTATGGATGTAGACTATACAACGCCAATGGGAATGGTTGCTATTGGAATAGGTGGAGTTTCAGCTGCTCTATGGGGAACTATTATTGCACTTAGATACAAAAAGTACAGTACAGAAGAAAAATATTAAAGGATTTTTCGCTATAAAGCAAAACATCAGCAGTTATTTATTTGTTATTGTATTCTTGTTTTTTTGGATTTTGCTATGTTGCATTTGATGGAAAATTAGCGTTGAATGCGTGGTATATTCCGATTATCTTATTTCTTAAAGCAATCCTTTTTGGTGGGATTGAAGAAGCAGGGTGGAGATATGTTTTTCAACCAATTATGATGGAACGCCATAGTTATATTAGTTCAACTTTAATTACTTTTTGTTTTATGGGGAATATGGCATTTTCTCTTATTTCTACATTGAAGGAACATTGCCACAAGTACAGGCGTTTGGATTTTTGCTTGGATTGTTGACTAATTGCTTTATTTTATCCGCATTATTTATAAAGACAAACAGTTTGTGGATATGTGTGATGACACATTCGTTAATAAATGTTTTCTCGCAATTAGCAGTAGGTGGTAATCAAAATATAACTTATGCTTGTAAAATAATTATTATAGTAATGGCAACTGTTCTTTCGATTAGAGAGCAAAAATAAAAAACAACTGATGTGTCAGTTCTTTAAAAGAGCGGCAAATTTCAGTTTAATTCGTCAGTTGGATTGCACTGAAAATTGAAATTTAGGTAATAGGCATTTACCCTATTTGCCTATACGAGTAATAGGTTAACTCAACACTCGTATCGGTTCGACATATCCTTTTAAGGTGAAAATTGGTGTTCCACTATTCCCTTGTACAGTAGGTGTTGAATAGGTTGTTCATTGGAGAACCGAGCCATGTGGAGACGGTAGCATTGATGTCAAAAGTAGCACCCGTTAAGTAAATAAAGTGTAGAAAATAAAGGCGTATGTATCATAGAGATGGGCTATGTATTGCACGGATCATATAATTGGATACCAACAGCTAATGATAATAAAGAAACATTAGCCACTGCTCTTGATCATGAGCTTGTCGCAAAGTTTGCTAAAGAGTTTATGTAATTATATAATGGGAATTATTTTTATACGAATACAAAGTAGAGTTTGTGGAGGATTACTATGGATTTTGAAAAAGAATGGTTATATCATTTTGCTAATCATGTATCAAAATCACTTTTTAAGAAAGAAAGTTACGGGAAGTGGCAATTTTCTTTTGGCACATTTTTCTTGGGAGATTATTGATAAAGGTAAGTACTTAATCGGGGGATGGTGCAAAGAAAAGAATTTGATAAAGTGGATAAATCTAAAGCTAAGTATTTTCTCTATGGGAAGATGAACCATCTCTTAAATTTCTTGAGAAAGAAATGGATTCCGAATATATAGATAAATTTAGCGAAATATATGTAGTAGCATCCGATTGGTCATGGACATATATGAAGACACATGAGGAAGAATGCGGACCTTATTTTTATAGACCTTGATGCTTACAATTCTCGGTTTGTCGAGGTATTACCTTTTAACGATAACCTTATGCTATCGTTAAATAGTTTGATCGATATGTTCCAACATACGAATGTAGCTACTTGACATGCTTAGTGTTCACTCGTTTCATGTTGAGAGTGTGGCACTTATAACCAAGGAATAGAGCTATTTTTAATGCTTTTAAAAAGCTTAATTTACATGTATTGACACAGCTACTATTGACAAAAATAAATTTGAAAAAATATTTGTTTGCTGGAGAAAATGAAAAGGGGACAACTCCTCATGGTAAAATATATGAATAACAAATAATATTCTATAATAAAAATAAAAGAACCAGTTAATGTACTAGTAGCTTGGATTGAAAGTGATGGAAAAACACATATGACTACAGCATTTATTACGGAGGTGAAGTAAAGTGGATATAAAAACAATATGATACAGTAGTTTTTAAAAGATGGCAGACAAGTAGCGGTTGTTGAAGTGTTCAGCGATACTCAATTTCTTGCTGATGTAGGTGACGATCCTAGCACTTGGGAAACTATTGATATTACAATAGATGATATAAAAGAGGTGATATAATGGATAACCTTAAAGTAGTGTATAAGGTACTGGTTGGAATTGAAGCGTCTATGGACAGCAACCGATTTGATGGTACATTTCTAGAGGCATTAAAAATATCAGATGAGAGAAGAAATAGAATATTACAATCAATGATTGGTGAAGGATTGATTGATGACTTTGAAAAGAGTCAATTATGTGGGTGGCTGTGGATTTAAAGCTATAGAGCCTAGGCTAACAATAAAAGGGATGGAGTTTCTACAAGAAAATTCGGCAATGCAAAAATAAAGAATGGTTTTAAAAGATATTAAAGACGTAACACCATTTATTAATTTGTTTGACACCTCTTTTAAGGGGTGGTATAATACAAGTATACAGATGAAGAGTGTTCGATATACAATATATCAAGGACAAAAAGGGAAGAGTTGCCGCTCTTCCCTTTTAAACATTATTTCTTTTATTGTCTAGGAATTGTATTGCATAATGCAATATAAGACCAACGACTATAGGGCAAATAACATTTCCCGCTATGAAAAGTGTCCAGTTAATCAACATATCACTCCTTTAGAGGGATAGGACATACATATTATATCATTAAACCAAGCAATCCGAAAAAAGGATTGCTTCAGATCATCAGACAAAGTCTCTAAATCATGAATAATTTAAGAGACTTTGTTCTGATTTCGGTTGATTATACAATCAACCGTAAAAATATATAATTAAAGTACGAAAAGGAGGCAATTGATATAAGTCAGATATGTTTGCAAGATATTTAAATCAGAGACAGAATTTATATTTGTCTATTTTGGATAATTAAGAATAATACAGAAACAGTAAAAGGAGAAGAGATATGAAGTTTAAGATGATTCACGAGAATTTAAATGTGTCTAATTTGGATCTGTCCATTTCGATTCTATAATGAAGCACTTGATTTACACGAGGTGAGACGAATGGCTAGCGACGGGTTTATCATTGTGTACCTAAAGAGTGATGTCGGTGATTTTGAGTTGGAACTTACCTGGCTGAGAGACCATCCTCAGGCCCTACGATTTGGGAGAGTGTGAATTCCACTTGGCATTTCAGGCGGAAAAATTTTGAAGAAGCTACATAAAAAAGCATAAGGAGATGGAATGCATTTGCTTTGAAAAATGAAGCTATGGGCATCTATTTCATTCAAGACCCAGATGGCTACTGGCTTGAAATTTTACCGTAAATTTGCCGAGTTTGTGGCGGACAGGCTGTTTTTCAGAGAGAAAAACCATTGGCATGGCTTAGGACCATACAATTAGAAGGGATGTTAGAAAAAGAGGAACCCACACTACAATCGCTCGAGACGGAGACTAGCATTCGCATGATATTTGTGCAAACTGCTCCATATACACTAATACAAAAATATCTGGAAATTCGACCACTTGAAATTTTGAGATATTTCATATATATATAGAAACAATGTGTGGCATTTCAACTGCGTAAATCCAGTTGAAAAATCCGCACGTTTATTTTATGTCACGAAGAGGAGGTAAAGTAAAAATGAAACTAGTAAAAAGCCGAAGGAGGAGACTCACTATGCCGAAGAGAAAAATAGAAATCAGCGATTATAAATGAAATCATAAAAGCACTGCCAAAGGGAGTGCTGCTAACGTCAAAGGCAGACAAGGTAAATTCCATGGTAATAGGCTCAGGGTACGCTTGGAATAAATTGGTCAAGACCTGTTATAGCCGTGTATGTTCGTGAGGGAAGGTATACCAAAGGGCAGCTTGACAAGAATCCGAATTTACTGTGAATGTACCCATTGGTGAATATGATAAAAGAATAATAGGCGTTTGTGGTGGCAAGAGCGGCAGGGATATAGACAAGATCAAGGAAGCTGGGCTTACCATAGTCGATCCGGAAGAAATTTCGGTTCCGGCTATTAAGGAATTTCCTTTGACACTGGAATGCTGAGTTATGTATGCCCAAAAGCAGGATTTATCTTTGCTTGACGAAGAAATCAACTCTACACTTTATCCTCAGAATATTGATGGGACAGCAGTTGGGGCAAATAGGGATCCGCATACTACCTACTATGGAGAAATTGTTTCAGCCTATATTATTGAATAAGAAGCTCTAGTTTAAATTATAAATAGACCACCTTGCTAACAAAGGCGACAGGGAGACTCACAATTAAAGTAATACTTCTAAGCCATTATGGTTTAGGAGTATTTCTGCGTCTGTGGGTTTATACTTCAATATCAATCTTGATCCTGGACTTAAGTTCAGGTGAAATGATCCTCGAAAAACACTAATCTTGCTAATCAAGTGTAAAATATAGATAATCCAAAGATATGACCCATTTTAGTTGATTGTTAATTTGTCATCTACATTAAAACCAAAAACGCATAACTATGGATTTTTATTGTTGAAAAAGAAATCCACCAGCCTAGCTGGCGGTTCTTCATTTTCGTAAGTATCCGTACACTTACTCTGCTTGCTCCTTTTAAAGTTTATATATATTTTTATTGTATAAATAGAGTAATTATAATTTGGTTATTTTTCTTATTAGAATTGATTACATAAGAAACGGAGGGATAATATATGGAAATTATGCTTGAAACAAGAAATTTAACAAAGAAAAATCAAAGGACAAATGATACTTGAAAATGTATCAATTAAAGTAGAAAAAAGGTAAGATATATGGACTATTAGGACCGAATGGTGCTGGAAAAATCAACGCTATTAAAAAGTGATTACTAAAGTTATGAATTGTACATCAGGGGATATTGAAGGAAAAAGCATGTGTACAGAAGATTTAAAAAAAGTTGGAGCTATCATAGAGCATCCTGCCATCTATCCCAATTTAACAGCATATGAAAACTTAGAGGTTTTTAACAGTATTATTAAATATTGATAAAAGAAGAATTGACTATGTGTTAAAAATAGTTGGGTTAGAAAAACACGAATAAAAATTGGCAAGAAATTTTTTTCGTTAGGTATGAAACAAAGACTTGGAATTGCAATGGCACTAATAAATAATCCAGAATTATTAATACTAGATGAACCAACAAATGGGTTAGATCCTTTGGGAATTCAAGAATTAAGAGAATTGATAAAAGAGTTTTCTAAAAAGGAATTACAGTCATTATTTCAAGTCATATTTTGAGTGAGATAAAGCAGATAGCAGATAAGATAGGGATTATTAATAATGGGCATCTCATTTACGAAGCTAATAATTCTGATGAGATGGATTTGGAAAAGTTGTTTTTAGAAGTGATAAAAAGGATGTGAAAAAAATAATGATTAGTTATATTAAAAACAGAGTTAATGAAAGAAAAAGATCCGCTAACTTAAAGTTAGGAATTATTGTACCTATAATTTTTTGTTTTATTTAATATAGCTATGGTTAGTTTGATGGGGGAAAGCCCAGAAGGAAATAGTTACATATTTGCAACTTCTTATAATTGGTATCCACTTTTAATTCTTCCAATAGTTTTGAGCCTACTAGTTGTGAATATAAATGGTAAAGAAAAAGAGTGAGCATATCGTTTTACAAAAAGCAAAAAAATTTAAGTTCTATAAAAAAATAGAATTGGCAAAAAATATTATTATTGTAGCTGAATTATTTATTATTCTGCTAATATCAACAATACTAATATTTGCTGTTGCGATAATTTTTAGGTGAAAAAAATATTGCTAAGTCAATTAGTTATAGCTACTATTTGCCTTTTTTTATTGAAGTTTACCAATCGTTGCTTTATCTTTTTGATATATGGGCTTACAAAAAGAAAGCTGTTCTTATATTGTTGAATTTTTGTGTTGACATTCCCATCGGCTGTGATTGCAGTAACAAATAATTGGATTTTATTTCCATGGTCATATAACTTGCGAATGCTTAGTCCAGTTGTTGGAGTACATCCAAATGGAACTTTTCTTGAGACTGGCTCTAAAACTAATGAATATGGATGCAACATATTTAGGGATTACTTTTAAGTATTGCAGTCTATGTAGTCGTATTAATATTAAGTCTATTAATTAACAAGAAAAAGGAGTGAATGAAGTGTATAATTTAATATTATCATACTGGCTTAGAAGTAGAAGGACACCAGTAAGACTAATAACTTTTTATGCCCAATCCTATTTTCTTTGATTTATGGTATTTATTCGATGAATTCAAAAGGATTAATAGGAAAGAAATGGGAATGTTTTTTTGCACATATATAATTTTAGCAAATTTTTCAATGTGTTTTTATATACCAATGATATATGAGGTTGATAAGGTAGCTGGAAATTTTTGCAAATGATATAAGTGCTGGATTAGTAGGAAAAATATTCTTTTCTAAATCTATTTATATCTCTATATTACTATTTATAATTGAATTTATATCTATCTTGGTAATGATATTAATAGGGTTTGGAAAAGTTGAGTTTAATTATATAGGTACAGTTTTATGCTTCTTGATTGGTACAATTATGCTGATTCCAATGATTCCTGTTTATCAATTTTTAAGTTTGAAATTAGGTTTTTTCTGGTAGTATACTAATCGGAGTTTTTAACATTATCAGGTATTTTGTTAGGTACTACAGAATTAGGCAGTAATATTTGGTATTTATTACCTTTTGTTTGGCCGATAAAACTTATTTTTTTGCTTATACAAGTCATGAAGTTACAAGTCATGTTATTTTGATATTTTTAGCATTATCAGTAATCATTACTGTAGTACTTATAGGCGTATTTAATAATTGGTATAATAGATGGGATGTTATTAATAAAATGGAGGAGTAGAATGAACTTATTAATCATAGATGATGATAAAGATTTATTGCGACTTTTAGAGTTGACTTTTAAAAAGAATATAATGTTGACCTTTTATGATTCAGCTGAAAAATTGTTCCTGAACAGCTGGTTAAATATAATTTGATTATTCTTGATGTTATGATGGATAAAAATGGATGGATTTGAGTTTTTATCACGATATAGAGAATTGATAGATGCACCGATTATCTTGTTGACAGCTAAAAAGTTTCGAAAAGGACAAGATAGAGGGTTTTGCTTTTAGGTGCAGATGATTATGTTACAAAGCCATTTTCTGTATCTGAAATAAGGGCGAGGGTTGCAGCAATATTAGAAGAGAAAATAGAGATAAGCACATTAGAATAATTGATTATCCAATTTCTTGTGACTTATTGTCATATATTTCAAGAAAATTGAGATTGCTCTTACCAGAAGTGAATATGAAATATGTGAATTACTTTTTAAAAATAGAAACCAGGTTTTTACTAAAGAAAAGATTTATACAACAATTTATGGATATGATGCTGAAGGTGATAGTTCAACTTCTATTACAGAAAGAATATAAGAGAAAAAATTTGCTGGATTTCATATAAATCCAGTTAAAACTATATGGGGAGTAGGATACCAATGGGAAGTAAAAAGTTTAAACTATTTAATTAGTAAATTTGCAATTTTAGAATTATTTTTGCACTTTTTATGAGTATATTTTCCTATTTTATTCTAAATGTCTTAGTTAGCACTGGGGTAGTATATCCTGCAAAATTATGCTGAAATTAATTCTGATACAGTGAAATATGAATTTCTAAAAGAAAATTGGAAAAACTGATAAAATACCATTTTTATGAATATCAATTAAGAGATAATGGGAAAATTGTACAAAACACGATTGATGAACGCTATAATCAAAAATAAGTGAGGCATTGCAAAAAGGAAAATCTTTTAAATGATAAAAATAATGGGTTCAGATGTATTTAAGGCTTTAAAAATGGCAATAAAGATTTGATCATAAAATATAAAATAAGTGTTATACCTACCAATTCAAATGTGATAAGATAATTAGAAATTTTGAATTGGTGTATTTTCCAAGCATGTTTTGCCTATGGCTAATTGGGTTTATTTATTTAATAAATAATTTGACAAGGAAATTAAAGGGTGAACTTAGAAAGATATCCAAGAGTAATGATAATATTGAAAAATTACAATTAGAATTTGAAAGAGAGCATTCTGATTATGCCGAAATTTCAGGAGTATTGGATTCGATAGATAGTATGGCAAGGAGCTTAAAGGCATCATTAGAAAACAATGGAATATGCAGATGACACAAAAAGAGATGATTGAATCGATTACTCATGACGTGAGGACTCCAATTACTCTAATCAAAGGGAACATTGAATTATTAAAAAGAAGATCAAGAAAAATGTTCTTGAAAGAGCTGAAGATGCTTTAAATGGTGTGGAGAGATTGGAATTATTTTTAAAAACTAAATGAATTTTCTGATTTGATGCAAGCTCCAAAGGAAGTTGTATCAAGAGAAGTTTTAGACGAGTGGATAAAAATTGTTACTAGTATTTGTAAACTTAAAGGCTTTAGCTTATCAATTCTTTCGTATGATACAAGTAATATTAAATTAGATAAAAATACCATTTCCATCGCGATACAAAAATTTAGTAAATAATGCAATTGAGAACTCTTCAGTGGGTTCAACTATATTTATCGGTTTCTATGATGATATAGATGATTATACTATTGTTGTCAGGGACCAAGGCGATGGATTTAATAATGATATTCTTCATGATCTAAGAGAAAAATATGTATCAACGAAAAACATATGATAATAATATACATGGTTTGGGAGCTTTCAATTGTTACGAAAATACTTGAAACTAACAAGGGGCAATTGTTACTAAAAATTATGACGATCAAGGTAATGGTGCTGAAGTTAAAATGGTATTTAAAAAGTAAACATATTTGGTCTGAAGGATACTATCTAAGTACAGTTAGATTGAATTTATTCGTGGTTTAGAATATACTATTGTTAATGAGTGAGCTGTAAAGTTATTTACGGAGAGATTATGATGGAATATTTATCAATAAAGTAAACATCAAAAATGGGGTATTATAGTTAGAAGAATACAGGTCCTTTGCACGGATGGACGTATACCTGGTGCCACAAAGTTTGGCTCATATTGGGCTATTCCTGTAGACGCTGAGAAACTATAATGGGATTTACTTTTTAAACAAAGACAAATTAGAATTTATGGAAGTGATTAGTGTATGAAGAAAGCAGTATTCATCTTGATGACGATTCTGTTCATAGTAATCGATGTATATACCTTGTGGCTTATGTCCCCTGATTTTTGTTTCCAAAAAAGAAGCATATATGTTACAAATCAAGATGACTATATAGTAGAAAGTGTAAAAGAATATTTTCACATTAAATATGATGTTAGTAAGATTGTTTATCAGCAAAAGCTTTCAGATGGCTATTTTTTTGGATATATATGACGTAGTCGGAGAGAAACACGAAGAATTTGATGACACATTTAATGTTGCTGAAAGTGATAAAAATACAACAATATTTTTTTGAATTTAAAAGCCAGATACACCCAAATATTTGAGGCTATTCACGGCAGAACTTATAATTGAGTTTTTGCAATTGCAGTGGTTATTATTGCTAATATAAGAAAGACTCGAAGAAAAATACTTGGAAAATTGTTCATAAGTTTTGGGTAATATGGATTAATAAGATTGACAGTAACTCGTAAATTTCCAGTTTGTCGAGGTAATACCTTTTGACGATAACATTATGCTATCTTTAAAAAGTTTGTGGATATGTTTCAACATATGAACGTAACTACTTGACATACTTGGTGTTCACTCGTTTCATGTTGAAAGTGTAATACTTCTTGGACGAACTAATTAGAGAAGTAGAAAAATATTTATACTCGGGGGATAGGATTCGTAGAGTTAGGGATAGAAAAACTTAGCTGCTGAACTTGAACATGAACTTATCGCAAAGTTTTCTAAAGAGTTTATGAAATTATATAATAGGATTTATTTTTAAATAAAGACAAATTAAAAAGTTGTAGGTGTGTTGAAATGAAAAAGATATACAGTTATGTATAATGAAAGAAGATGACCGAGAGCAGTTTATTTTTGGATAATCAAGAAGTTTTTAACTATGGGGCTTTGGAGGAGTTTGGTTGTAGAGATAACCATTTTTGAAGAAGTTGGTCAAATCATTTCACGAGAGACCATCAAACAGTCCATTGACAACGGAAAGGCTTTATCGTATTATTCTTGAAGAGAAAAAAAGTTGGCGGTGCTGTAATTAAAGTTGATGGAGAAAAAGGAAGTTTAGACCTGCTATTCGTTTCCTCAGATACTCACGGTAAGGAGTTGGGTATGCTGCGTGGTGTCAAATTGAAAAAAATTGCATCCAGAAGTTAAAATTTGGGAGACTATGACACCATATTTTGAGCAGCGTAATATACATTTTTATGTAAATAGATGTGGGTTTCATATTGTTGAATTTTTAATAAATTTCATCCTGACCCAAATGAGCCAGAAGCGAATATTAAGGAGTTTGATGAGCAATTTCCAGATGGAATGTTTTCGGTTTGAAAAAAGAATAGATTAAATTATGATGAAGAAACATTATCTATTCCACTTAATTGTGAACTTGTCGTAAAGTTTGCTAAGGAGTTTATAGAATTATAAAATGGGATTTATTTAAAAAACGAAGACAAGTAGAGTTTGTGGAGGGTTATTATGGATTTTGAAAAAGAATAGTTATATCATTTTGCCTATATCCGTTCATTAAGCATGCACTGGTATATAGTTATCTTTACAAATATTCTTTAATGATTGAAATTTAGAGAATAAATATAGATGGAAGCAGCATTGATTTTTGTGCTTAAAAATATATAATTTAAGTACGAAAAAGGCGGCAATTGATATGATTCAGATATGTTTTGCAAGATATTTAAATCAGAGGCTGAATTTATATTTATCTATTTTTGTATAATTAAGAATAATACGGAAGCAGTAAAAGGAGAAGAGCTATGAAGTTTAAGATGATTCACGAGAATTTAAATGTAACGAATTTGGAACAATCCATTCGATTCTATAATGAAGCACTTGATTTACATGAGGTGAGACGAAAGACCGGAGACGGTTTTATCATTGTCTACTTAAAAGAGTGATGTCGGTGATTTTGAGTTGGAACTTACCTGGCTGAGAGACCATCCTCAGGCCTACGATTTGGGAGAGTGTGAATTTCACTTGGCATTTCAGGCGGAAAAATTTTTGAAGAAGCACATAAAAAAAGCATAAGGAGATGGAATGCATTTGCTTTTGAAAATGAAGCTATGGGAATCTATTTCATTCAAGACCCAGATGGCTACTGGCTTGAAATTTTACTGTAAATTTGCTGATTTGTAGCGAATAGGCTCTTTTTCAGAGAAAAATAGTTTGCCTTGCTTACAACTATACGATTAGAACGGATGTTAGAAATAAGAGGCATATTTTCGGAAAAATCCAAGATGTGGTTCAGGGCATTTGTGGAGATATGATTATGGACAAAAAATAAAACTGAAAAATTACTACAGAGCATTAAATAATGAAAATCTCTGTTCCTGTAACTATTGCAGAAACTATTATAAGGAGGTCAAGGAAACATATCCTAATTGTCAGATTATCTGTCAAGGATGGGAATAGATATTGAAAACCACTTGAAACAATGCCTCTTGAACTGTTTGAAGGATTCTATTGAATACATTGCTGTTCAATATATAGCTATGGGAAATGCCACTAATTTTAAGAACGAAAAATATTGAAGGTTTTCACATCTGCATTGCGAATTCACACCCTACGACAGATATAGACGAGGAAGACTATGTCATTGAAATATATCCTCTTAGATTGAAGTGGACTGTATAGACAAATTCAAGTTTATCGAGGCAATATACAACCAAATAGCATTTATGAGAGGCAGGATTCTTATTCTGTCTTTTTATGATTTATGAAGTCCATGAAATACTGTATATTTAGCTAAAATTGTATTTATAATACAAGAAAAATTACTACGAATTAATAGGAATTTGATAGGTACTTGGTATATAATTATAGGTAGGAAAATGTACTTAACTATTAGGGAGGTATAAAAATGCTGTTAGATAGTGATAGATATGAAGCAGTTATAAACTATGGTAAGGATGCTATAAATAAAACTTAATGAAAAATGAGTTAGAAGAAGGTTTTGCTGCGGCTGAAAAAGGGTGGGAGGCATTCCCTGAATCTGGAGCAAAAGTGGAATCAGGGGTATAACTACGCAAAAATGTTTTATGGACGAGCTCTTCAATATCACAATATGGAGATTGCAAAACTTTGGTTAGATAGAATGACAGAAAATAATGACACATTACATCTATTTGACATTGAAATTGATCATATGAAGGCAAAATATGAATTTGAAGCTGGAAATATTGAGATGGCTTTTCAAATCTGGGATAATCTTGTCAAACAAAAAGGTGTTAAGTATAGATACTTCGAATATGACGATCCAAAAATATTTGGAATTTTACAAGTCATAAAGAGAGAAGGAAAAATATATGTCAGTAAAAAGATAAATCCATGTCGAAACAAGAAAAAGTGTATGGACTGGGCTAATATACATTCAAGTTTAGAAGCTCTGTATGTTCCAGATAATGATTTACTTAGAAAAACTATACACTTATTCCAATTTATCAGATTTAGACTTATCAAAGCTGATTGAAGGGGTGTAGATAAAGATGTCTATAACATTATATGTTCACTTAAATGAAGAAATTAATCACGAGTTTGATGAAGATGATAATACAAGTGAGAAAGAATTTATTATGACCTAGAGGAATAGACAAAGAGCAAGAAGATAAATTATTTACTAAAAATTGGAGGTTAACAAATGTATATATTAGAATTATATCAAAAATAACTACTCAAAAGATTTAGTAGCATTTGATTCTTTAGATGAGGGAAGGGACTTTGTATCTAAAAATACCCTGGATACACTATAGAAAAAGGAAGATGGTCTAGAAAAATGAATATTTCAATCCTAAGAACATACCAGATTATATGGAAATTATCTATAATGAAAATATTGTTCCCTTGTCCAGGTTTATGTTTGAACCTGAAGAGAATGTTGAAATTATTTGGAAAGAAATTTCTAACCTATCAGTCACAAAAAGATAAAAATAATAGAAGGATACTCAAAAATAGATGCTTATATAATCGACAACGAAGAAGTGAAGTCTTATATTGAAGAAAGAGAAGTTAAATATAGTTTGATAAAGGAATTCTTAGAAAGTAAGGGATAGTGAGGTAGGAAGAAGCTTTTTCGGAAGTGAAGATGGTGAAGCAATTATATACAGAAAAAAAGGAAAAGCGAAGAATGGCACTTCTTGTGTCACCTAGATCCATCACTATTAGATATAAAAAAATTTGAAGATTAATCTTGAAGAAATACTAGTGGAAGGCCCTCATATAAAGCCTATACAAGAGAAGATCATATAATAAGGAGATTATAGATGGAAAGAACAAAAAGTAATAGGGAAAAATATAGGGGTCATCGCACTTTCTATCATAGTACTAATAATAGGCGGTATTGCAGAAAACATAGCTAAACAATGCCTTTCTGGCCAGTATTTACAACTTATAGTACCAGCTCTTGTAAGGATTGCAGTTACCATTGTCCTAGCCTGGTTTGCATCAGGAAAGCTACTAAAAATCAACCCGAATGAACTTGGGATTAAGTTTAGGAAGATAGATATAAAATTGATCCTGATTTCTATTGCCTTGCCAATCCTAGTTCTTCTTTTCTATGCCTATATACTTCCAGGTAAAGCATATAGCAAGGCTTTGGGAAGATTTTGGATATCCCTGATAACTGCTATTTTTAGCCTTGGTATTACAGCAGGAATATGTGAGGAGCTAGTATTCAGGGTATGATTTTTAGGTATATGGAGAAAACACTTGGCTTAAAAGCTTGCAGTGATTATACCAGCAATCTTATTTGCCTTTCTCCACATCATGAATATGCAGACCTTTGACCTTCTAGACCTAGTACTATTAGTCTTGGCTTACCGTCTGCTGCAGTCATGTTCACCTTTTATGCAGTTAAATCTGCCTCCATCTATCCAGGAGCATTAGCGCACACACTATGGAATACCCTTTATAATTGGTGGAGTATTTGGAGTAGGGGATATAGTAAATGGAATGAGCAACGAATCATACATTATCATTCCAATTAAGTCTACAAGTAAGCTACTTACAGGAGGCAATTTCGGTGTAGAAGCAGGCCTACCAGCAATTGTGGGATATATAGCAGTTACCTTGCTCATAGGAATTTTTATAAAGAAGGAACAAATGAAGCTTGGTAAGTAATAATAGTTAATGTGAATTTAACTAACAAGTTAGGGGGGATTGGATTTGCATAAAAATACAATTAAAGAAGTAAGACTCATATCCAATAATTGCTCTACATTTTATAAGTCAGCTTATGACGAAGAAGTGCAACAAGAACTTACCATTAATGATAAGGGAGAGGTATGCTTAATTGGATATGACCATGTTATTTACAAGCAAGAACTAGAAAAAATGAGAACTGAGGAATTTAAAATATCTGGAAAAGAGGCTGAAAAGTTGCTCGCTGGATTTACAGTTTTTTTCGATTATAAAGACATAGTTAGTAAGGCTACAGATTTTGGAATTTGGGACCTAGAGATAAGAGGTAAGGACGGTAATGTGAGTATATATACCGGGTCACTTTGTACAAGGATTGATTACGAGGGACAAGACCTATCTGACCTTGTTCGTGATGCGCTAGGTATTGAGGACTTGTTTGTATTCGATGGAAGGAGCAAGCCAGACCTAATAAATAGAATCACCTTAGACTATCTTAGAACCACAATAATAGAGCCTAGCTATGAATGGGAATATGAAGAAGTGGACGAGGAAGAGAGGGAAGGCTTAACCTGGAAATATAGTGAACGATTAATTATTGATAGAAGGTCGGATACCCTTGAGCATATTCAGTATATTACAAGTGGACGAAAGGTTACTCGTAAAATTGAGTTTGAAGAGATGGTAAAAACTTTATTGGATAGCTTTGACCCAGTAACCTTATTTTCTTGTATTGAAGGGAACCCAGAAGATATTATAGACACTTTGGATGTTGAGAAGGACTATATTATCACCATAGACTGCAAGAATGGGACAAGCCGTACAATATGTGGTAGTTTTGATAAAAAAGGTCTACCAGATGACTTCGGAGACTTTATTGAAAAGGTAATTGATTTAATGTATTATTATGGATTTGGAGAAATTTTCTAAATCAAATTACAATAGGGTTATAAGACGTAAATCAGACTACATTTATTGTAGTGTAAGCTTTTAGTGGGGGATATAAGACCTACTATTATATTACGGATGACGATAGTATAGAGGTTGGGGACTTGGTATTGTTCCAGCAGGTAGGGATAACCATGAGACAGTTGTAGAGGTAGAGGAAATTGAGTATTTTAGTGAAGAAGATGTTCCCTTGCCTATAGAAAAGACAAAGAGGATTATTAGAAAGATATAAATCAAAAATATAGATAAGGATAGATATAAATATGCATGATTATGAAGAAATAAAAACCAAACTACTTAGCCATTAAAATAGGGTCTACCTCTTATGGTAATATTTTGCCTGTGCCTTATTTTTTTATTCAGCTTGGCACGCAATGACGATAATTATACAAGCATAGATACTAAGGGGAAAGAATTAAATACAGTATTTACTATAAGTACGATGGCAAGATATATGCCATGATTCCAAGTGGAGGATACTACAAGTAGAGGGTGCAGATGCAAAAACCTTTAAACTAGTTGATTCTGACCCTATTTATAATAATAGCGTAGGTGTTGATAAAGACCATGTATACTTCGGAAATCAAAAAATAGGTGACCTAAATGCCAAGACTATTAAGTATATAGGTAATGGCTACTATAGTGACGGTAAAAAAATACATATTTTTGCTCTAATAATTCTGTAAGAAACTGAACTTACCAGTAATTGTAGAAGCATTTCAGTCAATAGTCTATACTCTACAAATAACAAAAAGCCGCAATCCTACATATATCCATATCAAAAGCTTGAAGGAGTGAAGGATGTTGTGAAATTTGATAAGCTCAGTTTTGCAAGGTCGGGTAATAGGCTTTACTATATGGGGAAGGCTTTGAAAAATGCAGATCCTCATACTATAAGGACGGTCTCAGAAAAGGGAGAGTTTTTCTGTGATGCAAAAAAATGTATATTACAAGGATGAAATTTTACCTATAAAAAACTCTGGTCAATTGGAGTATTTGGAAATTCCACAGGAAGATTATTTCCTATACGACAAAAAGACTGGTTATGTCTTTTAATGAAACATATATGTTTGACAAAGACCATGCCCCATATAAGTACATTGGGAATAACAGCAAGCATGCACATAGTATGTTTTTCACATCAAAGGATGGACTATATTTCTACAACTCAAAAAAACATAAAAATAGAAAGGTCTGGGGACAATCCATTTAGTGGAGATGTAAGGGCCTTTAACTGATAATGTTTTTGCAGACAATGACAGGCTCTATTACATAAAATTCCTTTGAAGAAGTTAGGTATGGCAAACACCGAATACCAAGGGCCTATATTAAACATACAATCCTAGTAGCTTTTGATAAAAAGGATGGATGGAAAAAGTTGGAGATATAGACCATGGAATAGTAGGAACACTTTGGGAGAAAAAAATGGTCAATATTACTATTTTGATAACCTAGGCAATAACCAGCTTATAAAGGATACGGTATATAAGGTGAGGGATAAAAAGTCCTTGATCTTATGCTTTCAAACATTAAGGGTGAAAAATAATGATAATATCACAGATGATTGGGTCAGAAGTGCCATAGAAGATAAAAAGATGGAGCCTATTTCAGGTGAAACCATATCTGATGCAGGTGTAACTGTTTATGGTACTAAGAGTAAGATTATAAATATAATTTATTGTACTTTTAGGTTTTGGTCTATTAATCTTAAGCAGAAGGTATTACTGGAAGTCTAGAAAATATTTTTTTGATTAAGACTCATAAGGAGGCCTTTTTAACAAACCATTTCATCATTAAAACTGTATTTTTAAAGGTAGGTCTAAAAGAATTGCCTAAAAATAAAAACAGTTTATTATGCTTATTTTGTGGTATTTATTAAATATGCTGACTATTCTGTAAAATAAAATTAGATGAAGAGGACATATCCATTAAAAAGCAGGGTGATGAAATAGATGGAAAGAAGAGTTAAAAAGAAGGTAAAAAGATATAGGACCATTGACGAGGCAGGAGTAAGCCTAGCAAGAGTCTTTGGTGACTCGGACAGCTGCTAAATTGATTGAGGGAGACAGGCAGTAGATTATTAGATAGGTAAGGTGTACATTCAGAGATTAAAAAGAGTAAAAATAATGATAGAGGAGGTAACTTATGAGCATTACAAAAATCATTAGAAAAGAGAAGGACATATTATAATATAGACAAGAATATACCAGTTCTAGAAAAAGGAAATCGAAGAGAAAAATCAAGGAGGTTACTGAGCTGGTTCCAGATGCATTCAATATGAAGAGCGCAAGGGTAGTAATTGTCTTTGGAGAAAAAGCATGACCTCTTATGGGATGAAATATATGAGGTATATGGAGGAAAGGTATCTAGAGAAAAGATAGATTCATTTAAGGCAGGAGCAGGTACAGTCCTATTTTTATACGACGAGGAAAACTGTAAAGGGCCTACAAGAAAAGTTCAGCGCATATGCAGACAACTTCCCAGTTTGGGCAAACCAGGCAAATGGAATGCTACAGCTTGCAGTATGGACTGTTTTAAAGGGAACTAAAGGTTGGGAGCTCACTCAGCACTACAATCCAGTGATAGATGATAAGGTGAAGGACTTGTTTAATATACCTAGCCAGTATAGGTTAGTGGGCCCAGATGCCTTTTGGAGGAATAGTTAGTGGTTCTCGAAGAGAAAGATAAGGAAGATATAGACCAGAGGGTAAAGATTGTAAGATAGGTCTAAGATAGTTTAAGTAAAGATTATGGAAAATAATAGGTATTAAAACTAAAAACTTAGGGGTCAGCTTATAACAGTAAATTCTTAATGATCTCACTAATTTTAGCTGGCCTTTTTAAAAAAACAATATGTATTTAAATATATAAACAGATAAAATATATGATATAATAAATAATAACTAAGGAGGAATATGATTATGAACAAAAGAGTTGATAATATAATTATTGGATTCGGTAAGGCAGGAAAAACATTGGCCAATTACCTAGGAAGCAAGGGGTGAAAAGACTATATTAATAGAAAAATCACCTAAGATGTATGGTGGTACTTGTATTAACGTTGGGTGTATACTGTCCAAATTCTTAGCAACTAAGGCTGATAGAAGACCTTTTAGTGATATAAGTAATCGAGACTATTATAAAGAGTCTGTGGTAGGCAAAAAGGCCCTGATAAGTAAGTTAAATAAGGTTAACTACGACAAGGTTGCAAGTAACGAAAATGTTGAAGTAATAGATGGACTTGGTTCTTTTATAGACGACCATACTATCAATATAAAGACTGATGGTGGAGACTACCAGGTGTATGGTGAGAGGATATTTATCAATACAGGAGCAAGGCCATTTGTACTGGGGTATAGAAGGCCTAGAAATAAGTAATAGGATTCTATTCTAGTGAAACGCTGATGGATTTAGAAGAATTTCCAGAGTCACTAGCAATATTGGGAAGTGGATTTATAGGCCTTGAATTTGCAGCTTCATATGCCAAATTTGGTACAAAGGTTACTATAATAGATATGGGAGACAAGATATTGCCAAGAGAAGATGAGGATGTGGCTCAGGAAGTGTTTGAATCCTACAAGTCACTAGGAGTAGACTTTATTTTCAATGCTGGTATTGACAAAGTTGAGCAGGATGAAAAAACTGTTAGAATTGAGTATTCTGTAAATGGTAAAAAAGATGAGATCGCTACAGAGGCCCTTTTAGTTGCTACAGGAAGAAGGGCAAATACTGAAGACCTCAACTTAGGAGCAGCAGGCATAAAGGTATCTGAAAGAGGATTTATAGAAGTAAATAAGCACCTGCAGACTAACAAGGACCATATATTTGCCATGGGAGATATCAATGGTGGACCTCAGTTTACATACGTATCTTTGGATGACTACCGTATTGTTAAAAGCTATCTAGACGGCAAGGGTGAATATACTAGGGATGACAGACAGCCAATAGCTTTCTCAGCATTTTTACATCCAACATTCTCCAAAGTTGGTCTTAGTGAAAGGGAAGCAAGAGAGGCAGGATACAAGGTTAAGGTAGCAAAGCTGCCTGTAACTGCAATTCCAAAGGCAAAGATTCTAGGAAACCAGACTGGTATATACAAGGCAGTTGTAGACGCTGATACAGACCAGATTTTAGGAGTTGTTCTCTTTGGAGAAGAGTCCCATGAGGTTATCAATATTGTTGTATTAGCTATGATTATGAAACAGCCATATACTTTGTTGGCTAATCAGATATTCACTCATCCGACTATGGCAGAGGCACTTAATGATTTGTTTGGGATGATTAAGTAGAGGATTTGAATACTAACTTTATACAAAGAATAGAGTATATATTTATAGGAAAATTTAATTAAGGTGAATAGTAAAATTGGTAAAATTAATATTATGTTTTATTTATATAAAAATTTAAAGGGGATTATCCTATGGATTTTTAATCAGGATTAAGAATTGGACAAATAATAAATAATCGCGAGTTAGTTGAAATTTTTAAGTGTGGTATTATGGGAGGGATGCGTAGGTCAAAAGCAACAAATACTCTTGTAATAGTAACGGACCATACAAAAAGCTTTTTATAAAGACAAATGGAAGGATGGAGTTTTATATTATACAGGTATGGGAAAAGTTGGAGATCAAGATCTTTATTAGGGGACAAGATGCAACACTTGCAAACTATTCTAAGAATGGAGTGGATGTACATCTTTTTGAGGTAATGAACAGTGGTGAGTACACATACTGTGGGCTTGTAGAGTTGGTAGGTAAAACCATATGCTGATACTCAGACAGATGAGGATGAACGAGAACGTAAGGTTTGGATATTCTCAATACGCCCGATTTCAGATAACAATTTTATAAAAACCTAGTGAAATGTACTCATAAGGTCATAAATATTACTGATAAAATTAATAAGCATGAATATGGTGTAATGGAAGCTGAAGATAATAATGGGTATGCTAAATTTATATATAATAATACTATTAATAGTGAGTTAGAGGTAGAATCAAAGTCGCAAGTAAAAATATTCGATAAGTGTATAGGGTAGGCAAATAAATCATAAACGATTTGGAATTGGAACGATTAAAGAAGTAGAAAAGAGTAATATCGTAGTTGAATTTGAGGGCAAAGGTAAGAAGAAGTTAAGTTATGAACTTTGTTTAATAAAAAGGATTGATAGAGTTTATTTAGAATAATGAACCAGAATAATAAGGGTATAAATTTGAGATCCTAGATTACTTATACTAAAGATAGAATTAAATTAACGACCACCAGCATAGTCTGGTGGTTTTCGTATTTTTCACTAGAAATCGACCCAAATTTAGAATATAATTATACTTATAAACGTATATTATAATTAGAAATAAAGACTAAGAGGACCTTTAAGGAGGGATATAAGTGAAAATTAGGAGAATTATATTTTATATATTTTTAGTGATATTTACAATTATATGTGAGACCTACCTATTTCTAAATAGGAATGCCTGGTTGGGACTAGGTCTTGTCCTTGTAACATCAATAGTATGTGGTATATATAGGCATAAAACAAAAAGAGGTGGGAGGGCTTTTTTAGGCCTGGTCATCATATCAGTTTTGGCAACATTTATAAGCCTACCAAAGGAAAAATTGGTACCTGCTACCTATGAGGGAGCCAAGGAAACTAGCCAGATAAAAGTAGCTGAAGGGAAACTAACTGGTGTTTACAACAGGGATGAATCAGTGGAAGTGTATGCTGGTATACCGTATGCAAAGGCTCCTGTTGGTGACCTAAGATGGAAAGAGCCACAAGACCCCGATAAATATGAAGGACTTTTAAAGGCCGACCACTTTAAGCCTATGGCAATGCAAAAGAGACAAAATAGCCTTATTTCAACAGCTAGTGATGTATTATTCTACCATAATGTAACTAGGACTATAAAAAACAGGTATCTTCCAAAGATGAGTGAAGACTGTCTATACCTAAATGTTTGGAAGCCTGCTGGGGACAAGAAAAACCTACCAGTAGTATTCTATATACATGGAGGGTCATTGACTACAGGCCAGTCTTGGTGGCAAGATTACAATGGTGAGTCATACGCTAAGAAGGATGTAATTTTTGTGACATTTAGCTATAGGCTGGGTGCCTTGGGCTTTTATGCTGATGAAAATTTAGCTAGGGAGTCAGCAACTAATACTACAGGTATGTATGGATTTTTAGACCAGGTCAAGGCACTTGAATGGGTAAATAAGAACATAAAGACTTTTGGTGGTGATCCTAACAAGATAACTATAGCAGGTGAGTCTGCAGGTTCGTCTTCAGTTAACGCTATGTGCGTATCGCCACTAACAAAAGGTCTATTTAGGTATGCTATTTCAGAAAGTTCATCTATAACTGGTAAAAAGCCTCCACATTCATACAAGGACTTTGCAGACGCTATCAAGCAGGGTAAAACTCTTAGGGATGAGTTAGGAGTATCTAGTCCTGTAGATTTAAGAAAGGTTCCTGCAGAAAAGATTGCAAATACGAGTACCCTGTATGGTACCCTAAATGCTATGACCAATGATGGTTATGCCTTAAAGAAGTCGCCTTATGAATCATATTTAGTAGGTGAACACAATGAAAAGGCCTTATTGACAGGCTATAACAAGAAGGATGGAGATCTTTTTATGCTTGTAGATAAAAAGACCAATAAGGATACATATAAAGAGAGTATTAAGGCAATATATCCAAGGGCCTATAGGGAAATTATCAAGGCATATCCTGCAAATACGGATGAGGAAGCAGAAAATAACCAAAGGAAAAATTTATAATGCGGCTATCTTTGGCTATGGCCATGATGTTTGGTCTAGGCTAGCTGTTAAGGAGGAACCTGTCTACAGGTATTATTTTACTAAGGGAAAAATAAGTCTCATCGGATCAAACCATACTGGCGAGCTACCATATGCCTACGGTAACTTGTGGACAGCACCCTACCTATATGATGGGACTGACAGAAGCCTTTCTAATACTATGGTGTCCCTACTGGCTTAACTTTGTGAAGACAGGAGATCCTAATGGTGGTGGGCTTCCTAAGTGGGGAACCATATACCAGTGGAAAAGTAATGGAATTTGGTAACAAGGTCGGTATGATAGAAGATCCAAATGAAGGCCTTTATAGGATTTTTGATGCAGGCCTATAAAGTTAGTTATAAATCAAGCGAATATTCAAGTGATATATAGTCTTTGTTTGATACAATAAGGAGTAAAATAGATGACAAAAGAGGAAAGAGCGATAAAAATGGTTTAGTAAGGTGGATCAAAATCAGGAAATTGATCTGAAAAACTAAGATGAAAAATATGCGATATGGCTGCTATGATAATGCTGTTAATAATATTTTTTTAGTATTGGCAATAGAACTCTCCCTGCTGGTTGGATTGGGTGGAATAGATGTAATAAATGCCGCTACAGATTTTCTTAATAGTATTTCCCAGGGAAGACATACAAAGATGGCCAGAATACCAGTAATTATAGCTGGAGGGCTAATCTGTCTACCCCTATTTATATTACCCATTGGACTTGCAATCATTTTTTTAGGAACAAGTTGATTAGATCTCAGATAAATAAAATTAAATAAGCTTACATATATTATAGAATATAGTGAGTATAACAATATTAAAAAGCTAGGGCATTGTCCGACTTTTTAATATTATTAGCATCGTAAGAAAAATATTAACGATATTCTGGAGTCCACTTAAAAATCACGTACGGCTTTTGCCATATCTATTTCTTTAGATTGTGAAAGTCCTTGCTCCTGTGCTTTTTTAGCTACTGCTTCAGCAACCTTTAAAGATACTTCTGCGACATATTTAAATGGTGGCAATACAGGCGCTCCTGGTTTAGTCATATCTATAATACCACTCAAAGAATGAGCAGCTTCACCGATCATTTCATCAGTTAAAAAGGCTAGCTTCTGAAGCCAACATTCCAAGTCCTAGTCCTGGGTATATTAGAGCATTATTAGCTTGACCAATTACATAGTCAACTCCCTTATAAGTAACTGTGTCAGCAGGTATACCTGTAGCAACAAGAGCCTTTCCATCTGACCAAGTAATCAAATCCTCAGCCCTTGCTTCTGCCAATTTAGTTGGGTTTGAAAAGAGGAAAAATCATAGGTCGGTCTGCATTTTTGACACATTGCTTCCACAATTTCTTTAGTGAAGGTATTTGGTTGGGTAGATGTTCCCACCAAAATAGTTGGTTTAACAGTCTTTACAACCTCTAAAAAGGCTAGTAAGCGTGTCTGTATTGTCAAAGTCAGCACGATTTTTGCAAAAGGTCTCTGTTCTGGTGTTAAATCATCCATATCATCAAATAAAAAGACCCTGTTTGTCTACCATAAAGAAACGTTTATAGGCTTCTTCTTCTGAAAGACCAAGAGTGACCATTTCACGATGGACCCTAGAGGCAATACCTGCACCAGCAGTTCCACCTCCAAAGCAAAGGTAGGTTTGGTCTGTCAGCTTTTTCTCCGAGTAACTGCAAGAGATCCAAAGATCCCACCTAGTGTGACTATACCAGTACCTTGTATATCATCATTGAAAGTAGGAATTTTTGCGGTATTTTTCAAGTATATTTGCAGCATTAGATCTGGCCAAAGTCTTCCCAATGAAGGTAAAGTTTAGGGAAGAGTCTTTCTGCAGTGTTAACAAAATTATCGATAAAATTATAGTAACGATCACCACGTATGCGTTCATGACGATTACCTAAATAATTTGGGTCATTGCGTAGTTCTTCACGGTTTGTTCCAGCATCAATAACCAATGGTAAAAACCATTGAAGGGTCGATACTCGCAGCACCAGTGTATACCATTAGTTTTTCCGACTGATATATCTACACCATTTGTTCCCCAATCGCCAATTCCTAGAATTTCTTCTGCATCTGTCACTACAATAAGTCGTATTTTCTCGACCACCAGCAGCATTTATCAAGCTTGCTTCAATATCTTCAGGACGATTTATATCTAGATAGCCTGCATATTGTGGATCAACAAAAAATTACTATATCCTTCTATAGTTTCTGCAATTGTTGGATCATATACTATAGGATTAAACTCTTCTAAAATGATGAGAAAACAAGTAGTAGAAAAAGCCTGCGATTGGTATTAAATATTTCCATAAGGAAAAGTCTTTTTCTAAATCACTTGACTTTGTCTGCAACTGAGCATAAGTTTGAGTTGCTTGTTCTTCTATAGTTTGAACATACGGTGGCAAAAGACCTATTAGTCCTAGCTCTTTTCGTTCTTCCATAGTAAAGGCAGTACCTTTTATTAAAGGAACGGATCGTTTAAAATTTTGATGCGCACTCATATAGTCCACCTCCTTTAATAGAATTATACTACTTTTTATTGATTAAAAAGAGTCTTAGGGTAAATATAATATAATGCGAATGTTACTATTTAATTTATTTTTAAATCAGTACTGTTTTTTTGAACAAAAAGATGTTAAATATATACTGATTGTAATAGATGATAAGTAATATCAAAAAACTTAAATAATATTTATTACTAGATTTTGGTTGCTTTATAAAAGTTACTTTCTAAGTTTTTTGTTTTAATTTTTGTAAATTCAACACACACAATTAAATGATTAAAAAGTTTAGTTTATTTAGCTTTTTAAAAATAGAAAAATAGGAGGGAATCATATGTTTAAAAAGAAAGGATAGGTTGTCAAAAAGAACTTATGCAATTGGTACCACATCCGTTGTTGCAGGTATACTTTTTGCCTTAAGTTTAAATGGTAACGAAGTTTACGCTGCAGAAGATGCTAGTTTACCTTCAACTGGAGGTACAGCAGTATCTAGTGCACCAACAAGTGTCAGTGCACCAACAAGTGTCAGTGCACCAGCAAGCATAAGTGGGCCAGCAAACGCAAGTACATCAGCAAGTACAAGCGCTCCAGCAAGCGCAAGTACACCAGCAAGTGCAAGTGGGCCAGCAAGTACAAGTGGGCCAGCAAGTGTCAGTACACCAGCAAGTACAAGTGGGTCATCACGTGTAACTGTAAGTGGTGATACAGCCACTCTACCAAGTATTCCAACACCGGTAGTACCAGGTTTGTATGCTGATAAGAAGGAGTCATCTGCAGTAGATTTTGATCCAGATAATGGAAATGTCGATGTAGAAGAAAGTGTATATTATACAAGGTTAGGTAATATAAAGGTATGTAGATAAGGCTACAGGAAATACTGTTGGTAATAGAGTGACATATAATAATGACCCTATAGATGCAACTAAGGCAGCGCCAACGCTTTACCAGATTTACCTGAAGGATACAAATATGTCTTAAGTGGACCAAACTCTGAACTTCCACTTGCAAGTACTGAAAAAATAACACGAGTCTCGTGGCACTAACAAGGAAGATATTGAAAAGAGTAATAGTCCTGTAATTGTAACTCGTTCAAATGATAAGTTCACTTTTACACCACTAAATGATGAGGTTTCTCCTTTTTAGCAGGTGTGCCATATAGCTACAGTCAGGGCAACAATGTAATTTTCTATATTGAGCAGCCACAACCGCAGCCACAACCGCAGCCACAGCCACAGCCACAACCGCAGCCGCAACCGCAGCCACAACCCGCAGCCACAACCGCAGCCACAGCCACAACCGCAGCCGCAACTGCAGCTGCAACCGCAGCCGCAGCCGCAACCGCAGCCACAACCGCAGCCACAACCGCAGCCACAGCCACAACCGCAGCCGCAGCCGCAACCACAGCCTGAACCAAAGCCAGAGCCAAAGCCTGAACCAAAGCCAGAGCTAAAGCCTGAACCAAAGCCACAGCCTCAGCCAAAAACCAAGATATGTAAAAGAGAAGCCAAGGCTAGTTAAGACAGGTATGACAGGGACTTCAACACTTATTCCAGGTTTGAGTCTAACAGTTGCGGGTCTACTAAGAAGAAAAGAACAAGTAATTTTGGAATATAAAAACTAGAATATAAAAACTAGAATATAAAACTAGAATATAAAAACTAGAATATAAAACTGGAATATAAAAGAACGCCTCTATAAGTCAAACTATAAGACTTGTATGAGGTGTTTTTTAATACAAAAGAATTAATAAAAGCTTAACAATTAAAACAATAAAGATAAAGATTTTTCATTGACTTTTATATTTATTAGACTTATAATATCTATGAATAAATATATAAATATTCATTGGTTAGCAGGAGGTTAATGATGGCTAGAGCATTCACTGAAGAAGAAAAGTTAGAAATAAAAAGAAAAAATCATGGAAACGGCCCTAGACCTATTTCATGACAAGGGACCAAGTCTTTAAGTATAGGAGAGCTTACAAGGAGAGTAGGAATAGCCCAGGGTAGTTTCTATAACTTTTGGAAGGACAAGGAGTCATTAATTATCGACTTAATGGCATATAGGTCAAGACAAAAACTGACTGGAATAGAAGCTATATTTCCGCAGTCACTAGAGGATCCTATAGGCTTTTTATCTCAAGTAATATACAAGTACTCATTAGACCTAATGATAAAAAAATAAAGACTCAACCAATCTACGAGGACGCCTTTTGATATATTTAAAAAAAGACAAGCTTAGTGAGGGTGGATAGGATAGAAAAACTGTATGGAGATTTTTAAAAAGCTTGTAGACTACTGGAATGAAAAATTCTGCTGTGAAAAATGCAGACCAAAGGGGCCTATCTAATGCTTTTGTGGGTAGCTTTTTTACTCTGTTCAGAATACAAGCATTTTGATGATGATTATTTTGAAGGAATACTTGAAACATATATTGTATCTATAGTAAATAGGTATATTGATCTTTAAGGCATTAAGGGGACAAAAATGATAGTAGACTTTATTAATCTAAAAAAAGAAGATATTTCGATAGCAGGTGGAAAAGGTGCAAACTTAGGTGAGATGACGGCTGCAAATATAAATGTACCAAGAGGTTTTGTATTGACAGCTGATTCCTAGCAAGGACTACCTAAGAAACAATAATATTGAACCTATTATTAAAAAAGAGTATCGAAGACGCAGCAAATGATGAAAAATAAGCTAATAGAGGCCGCAACATCTTTTCGTCAGCTTATTAAAAATGGAGAATTTTCAGAAGGGTTCGAAAGGAGATAGAATATAAGTATTCTATGCTTGGTGAAAAATGTAAGGGGTAGCTGTGCGTTCTTCTGCCACAGCGGAGGACCTACCTGATGCCAGTTTTGCAGGCCAACAGGAAACATACTTAAATGTAAGAGGGATAGACGACCTCCCTAGTCCAGATCCGTAACTGCTATGCATCCTTGTGGGGCAATAGGGCTGTATCCTATAGGCTTCACCAAGGCTATGACCAGTTGGCTGTTTCCATTGCGGTAGTAATTCAGGAGATGGTGGAGAGTCAGAAGGCTGGAGTTTTATTTACAGTTAACCCAGTAAGCAAAAAGAAGATGAAATGCAGATTAATGCAAGCTATGGACTAGGCGAAAGTGTTGTAAGCGGTAGGGTAACCCTGATACCTATGTGGTAAATAAGAAAGGCGAAATTTTAGACATAAGTATTGGTAGTAAGGCCAGTCAAATAATATACGGTGATAAGAATACTGTAGAAGTTGAAGTTGAGGCAGCTAAGAAAAGTGAGAGGGCCTTGAATGATGATGAAATCAGGGGCCTTATTAAGGCGGGTCTAAATATAGAGGACCATTATGACATGCCTATGGATATAGAGTGGGCCATTAGAGATGGTCAAATATACATTTTTGCAGGCTAGGCTATAACTCACCCTTAAAAATAATGAAATTGATGAGGACAAGGTTAAGGCCTACCTAAAGGATAAGAAGCTAAGTAAGGGAACACGCGAGAATCTGGGCTTTCTTTTAGAGAAAATGCCTTTTGCCTACAGGCCACTAGGACTATGATTTTATGATTGCTATAAATGATCAAAAGGGTAAGATCTTTGCTGAAGGTGGCCTAGTAATAAAATGCAAATCCACAAATGGACCAGGACGGTATCCAGACCCTACCAGATGGGTCTAAATCAATAAACAAAAAATATCTTTAAAAATTCTAAAGTTAGTAAAAAGCTAAAAAGACTTTGACTATTGCTCAGATATGTGTAGGGAATTCATGGCCCAGTATGAGGCTGACCTAAATAAAATCAAGGATATAGATTTTGATCAAATGAGCCTAGGTGAGGCTAGTAGTTTTTGAAAATATAGCTACCAGCTGACTAAAAACTAGCCTATGATAGGTTTAAATATGCCCTTTTCCCAACTATGATAGTTTTTGATAAGTACAGTAAGATAATAAAGAAGGTTGACCCTAGTTACACCGCCTTTGACTTTTTATTGGGGCTTAGATAATAAGACAGCCCTAGTTAATAATGAAATTTCTCTTATTGGGCAAAAGGATACTTGAAGACACCCAATTAAAAGGAAGCCGTTCTATCAGGTGCTAGCTATAATGACCTTCATACAAAATTTGAAGGTTTTAGAAGAATGACTGATGAATTCCTTAAAAACAGTGGCTATAAGTCTGATTATAATTGCTATTGCCTTGAGGCAAAGACCTTTTTGAAGAGCCAGACAGGATAGTAAATATAATTAGGCCAATGTTAAACCCTAGACAATAAAAAACGAATTAAATACTTCTAAAAAGATTATAACGATCTTATGGAAAAGCTTAAGTCCATTTATGGCAATAAGTATAGTAAGCTTGAAAAAGACATTGAAAACTTTAGGTACTTCCATATAGTTCGTGAGGAAAGTCAGTACTTATGGGAAAGTCTATTTTTCTATGTAAGAAGGTGTGTTAGAAGGATAAATCAGCTTCTTCTTGACAGTGAAGACTATAGGAGTGGTGTTGCCAACCTATTTTTGAAGGACCTAGTAAAGGCTATGGATAGGGGCTACTTAAGTGATGAGGACAAGGATAATATAAGGAGAAGGCAGGAAAATTTCCCACTAGCTACAAGGGTATGGGAGGAATCTAAGCTTCAAGTATTTGATGCTAAAGGTGATATCCTAAAGGGTGTAAGTGGAAGCACAGGAAGCGTACTTGGCAGGGTTTGTATTATACGAGATACAGATGAATTCTACAAGATGCAAAAGGGTGATATCCTAGTTTGCCACTTGACAGACCCAGAATGGACACCCTTATTTAAGCTTGCAAGTGGTGTAGTTGCCGATACGGGAGGGGCCTTGAGCCATGCAGCAATAGTTGCAAGAGAGTTTAATATACCAGCCGTACTTGGAGTGGGTCTTGCTACTTCTAGGTTTAAGGACGGGGATATGATAGAGGTCGACGGTGATAAGGGAACAGTAAGAGGTATGTAGTATGGTTTCAGATATAGAAAAAGGAGCTAAGGAGGAAGTCTATCCTAAATGATCCCATCTTGCCCCTATTAGTAAAAACATCCATACCTACTATAATAGGCATGCTGGTAATGGTAATATACAATTTGACCGATACATTTTTTGTCGGTATCCTTGATAATAAGTCAATGACAGCAGCAATAGGGATAGTCTTTAGCTTTATGGGTTTTGTTCAGGCCATTGGATTTTGGTTTGGTTATGGTAGTGGAAATATAATGTCAAAAAGAATCGGACAGGGTAGTGAGAAAGAGGCGGAGAAAATATCCTCTATTGGAATACTATTTGCACTAGGAGTAGGAATTCTTATAGCCCTAATTTCTTGGATATATATATCACCACTTGCTAGCTTTATAGGAGGAAGTGCATCAGAAAGTCTGATGGGATTTACCGTAGACTACCTTAAGGTAATAGTCCTAACCATACCATTTGCCCTATACTCCATCACCCCTATATAACCAACTAAGGCTTTGTGGTAATGTTAAGGATGGTATGCTAGGCCTACTTTCAGGCATGCTGGTAAATATGGTCTTGAGATCCTATTTTAATGTTTGGTCTAGAATTTGGATTTATCGGAGCTGGCTATGCTACCTTGATAGGACAAGTAGTGAGTTGTATTGTTCTCACAGGTCTGTCTATGAAAAACGGGAATATTAGGGCAAGCTTAAAAAAATGCAAGGGTAAATAGGGAGAGGGTCTACCATATTTTGGCGGGTGGAATGCCAAATTTTTTGCGTCAATCTATCACTAGTGTAGCCCTGATTCTTCTCAACATATCTGCAGCAAGATACGGTGATGGACTCCTTGCAGCCTTGACTATTAGTTCAAGAATCCTAGCCCTCGCATATTTGATAATGATAGGCTGGGGTCAGGGATTTCAGCCAATTTGTGCTATGAATTATGGGGCAAACCAGTATGATAGGGTGAAAAAAGCCTTCAAACTGGCAGTTTTAGGGGCAACTGGTTTTTTAATTATATCTGCCCTAGGTTTGTATATATTCTCAGAAGAGCTAATTATGACTATGACAAGAGATAGCCAGGTGATCCTATATAGCAAGAAGTTACTAAACCTTCAATGTATAAGCCTACCACTATTGGGGTATTTTGCCCTGGCTAGCATGCTTATGCAGAATATAGGCCAGTATTTCTGGTCCTCTCTTATTTCTGTCTCACGTCAGGGTATCTTTTACATACCTCTTTTATATATACTTACAGGAGCCTTTGGTCAGGTTGGTATTTTTCCTACTACAGCCAGTGGCAGACTTTATGTCCTTTATATTAGCCCTAGTGGTAGTTTGGAAAATAGGACTTGGGACTAGAAGTAAAGACATGGAATATGATAAAATCAAATATAACCAGTAAGAAAACCGTAAATATTTGAAGGGGTAAAAAAATAATGATAAATAAGATCAAATTCCATAGTATTTATTATAGATTTTACTTGTTTATAATCTTGCTTTACTATAGGAGTAGTAAAAATTTATATCAAAATGGTAAGCCTATAAGCGCTTATTTTCTTGGTTATAATTTTACTATTAGCCAGGACCAGTTAACATATATTACACTAGGTTTGACCCTAGTCATTGTGGTAATATTCTCTATTTTTGGCTATAAAATATATCTATGTAAGGATGGGATATACCTGAGAAAAAATTGACCTCTTAGTGGGGTGGGATGAAATAGATAGCCTAAGCCACGTTTGGATCAATTCTTTTTCTGTTAGAAATGGATTAATACGATTTTATAATAGAAAAAAACCCTGGTTATCTATAGGAAGGGATACAAAGCAATTTGTGTATATAATATTTCCCTCTTATCCTTATTTGCTGCTAAAGTATATTGCAACAGGATAAAGACTAATATCTTATTAGCCAGTCTTGCAACCATGCTTAATGCAGGCTTTGGTGGATGGGTGCTTTATCAGTTCTTTTTGCTGGCTTAGACAGCATGAAACTTTGGATATTTTTTTCACTTGGATGGGCTTATTTTTTTATTAAGACATTGACTCTACCACTTATAATGACAGGTTTAGAGAATAAAAATTCATGGAGACTATCTCTTCCATGACACTGCCTATAGGAAGAATGCTTCAAAGGCAATTCACCTATAGGTGGTCGAAAAAGTTCAAGTATTTATCCTTGGCTTTTAAAGAATGCTTACAAAGTATTAAAAATAAAGTATAATAGTATAAATAGAAGATTCTCGGAGTATGGAAGTGTATTTTAGAGGTGAAAAATAATGAGACAAAAATGTTGCTGATGCATTTGTAGATATAAAAATTGAACTTATATCCTTGGGATATTAGCTTAGATAAGGAAAAAAACTATTGAATACTATATAAAAACGATCTCATCAGAAGATAAGGACCTAAACCTAGCTTTTAAAGAAGCATTTAGATTCTGACACTCTTAACTTTATAGAGGGCTTTGGTGTAGATATAAATAAGGCCAGTGTATGCTTTATTCCAAGTATATTTGATAAAGAGGATATAGGAATATTGTCTAAAGACTTTTATAAGTTAGGTTTCATGTTTGCTGGCCAACTGGATGCAGTTCCTAGTGTTCAGTGGGATTTTTACTTTGATGAACTTGATGATGAACCACCAATTTTTGAAATAGATGAAGCCAGTCCAAAGAGAATAGAATTTGATGATTTTATAGCATTTCATACTTCTAGTGACAAGATGGGGGTCTATAAATTCAGTCCAGGAGTAGCCTATGATGAATCTTTTGAAGATTGGAACTCGGGTTTTGTGTATTGTAACGCTGTATTTTCTACTGATTAACTTTATAAGAAAGATTTAATAAATGATTATAAGTAATGCTGTCTGTGAAATCAAATATTCAAGAAAAAGATTTTCACTTTTTATGTGGTTTATTTTTAAAAGGCATTTATTATTGCAGCTTATAATATGGCTATTGTATAATTGTATTATAAAAATAAACTTGTGGAGGTGGAAGATGAAGTCTATATGGAATGATTGGTTAAAGCAGGCAGTTTTTTTCCTTATTCTGTTTTATATACGTTTTGCAACAATTTTAAATAGCGTGCTGTATCTTTTAAAGGGACATTATGAAGATCCTAATGGTAATTGGCATGAATTGGATAGGGCTATTATCGTCTTTATCATCGTCCTTGCTTATATTCTGGTTAAAAAAATTTGAAAAATTAATAATTATTGGATCAAGACTTTTGTAGTGTACATTCCAACACTCATACTGGTATTTGTATATATTTGGTTGACAGGGTTTAGAGAAGCCTTGGCTAGTTCTGCCTATAGAGATATATTCATAAACTATACTATAGGTTATCTAGCCATTTCAATAATAGGATGGATTAAAAACCGCATCAAAAAATAGGTCTTTAGACAGAAAAATAAGTATTGGGGGAGTTAGTAATATGGAAAAATAATCTGACTGATAAATATAAAAATACTAAATCGTGATTTGATTAAGTATATAGCATGTTTTTTTGATGTTATTGAATCATATATCAATAATATTTCTAGAGCCAGGTACATTTTTGTCAGAGCTGGACTTGGGTTACTTTTACTGCTATTACCATGTGCTATTTTTAGTTGAAGGATATAGGTACACGCATTCTAAAAAGAAATATGCTAGGAGGCTGTTTATATTTGCCCTAGTTTCTGAGATACCATTTTGTTTGGCCTTTACCGAGGAGGGTGTCATAGAGTTTCATGGGCTTAATATGATATTCACCTTTGCTAATTTGTTTTGGGATTTTAGTTGTGGTTGAAAGAGTAGGAAATAAAAATTTTTAAGGTTTGTATGTATCTTGGGGCTTATTATACCATCCTTAATATCAGATTGGGCCGTATTAGCACCAGTATTTACCCTATTATTTATTTGGAGTTATGGGTCAAAGGTTAAAACTAAGTATGCATTTATTATATCAACGATTTTGTTTTGGAATATTAGAATTTTTAGCCCGAATCAATATTCTTCCGATAAAAGAAAATTTGATATTTTCCCTAGAAGTATGTTGGGTATTGTTCTTGCTGGAATTACCATTATATATTTGTATAATGGTAAACGAATGGATAGGGGAAGGAATTTTTCTAAGTGGTTCTTTTTACATATTTTATCCAGGGCATTTATTGGTACTAGGCCTTATTAGGATATTTTTAGTATAAGGAAGATAGTATTACAAAAAAATGTATATAAACGGGAAATTTGATTTAGAAGGTTGAAATTAAATAAATATCAGCTTATAAATCAAATAAAAAAATTAACATTAAAAAAGAAAAAAACAAACAGACTAATTTAAACATTTTCACAAAAAAGTTAGAAAAAAATATTCGATTTCTTCTTTTTAAATTGCTACTTTTTGTAGTATTATATATAGAGTGCTTGGTATAAGTAAAAAAACTTTAAGACTGGATGGTCTCTGGTAAAGGATTATCTGTAAAGTCTATAAGTAAATTTGAATTTAATTGAAAGAGGAATATAGTATGACAAGAAATGTTGGTACAGTAGCGCGTGGAGTACGTTGCCCAATAATTCGTCAGGGTGACAATTTATCAGAGATTATAGTAGATTCTGTTATAGAAGCTTCTAAGACAGATGGCTTTGACCTAGGGTGATAGGGATGTAATAGGTATTACAGAATCTATAGTGGCAAGAAGCCAGGGTAACTATGCTTCAGTAGATGCAATAGGCAAGGATGTTGAAGCTAAGTTTGGTGGAGAAACTATAGGGTATAATCTTCCCAATACTTTCTCGTAATAGATTTGCCATCTGCCTCAAAGGGTATGGCTATGGAGGGCAAAAGAAGGTGGTTCTAATGCTTTCATATCCAAGAGATGAAGTAGGTAACCAGTTATTAACTGAAGACCAGCTAGATGACAAGGGAATAGACCCATATTCAACAGTATTGACACTTGAAAAAAATATAGAGAATTATTTGGTAAGAATATACACCCATTTACAGGTGTGGACTATGTTGATTACTATAGTGAAGTTATTAGATCAGCTGGTGCAGAAGTTGAAATTGTATTTGCTAACCATGCTACTGAGATATTAAACTACACTAAGAATGTAATAAAACTGCGATATCCATACTAGAAAGAGAACAAGTAGGATACTAAAGGCTGCAGGAGCTACAGTTTATGGTATGGATGAAATATTGACTGAATCAATAGACGGAAGTGGTTACAACACCCTATATGGGCTATTGGGATCAAATAAGTCAACAGAAGATAGCGTAAAAGCTATTCCCTAATGAATGTACAGACCTTGTATATGATATCCAGGAAAAACTATTAAAGAAGACTGGTAAGCATATAGAGGTAATGGTATATGGAGATGGTGCCTTCAAGGATCCAGTAGGACAGATTTGGGAACTTGCTGACCCAGTGGTATCACCAGCCTATACTAAGGGACTAGAGGGTACACCTAATGAATTGAAGCTAAAGTATCTAGCAGACAATGACTTCAATGATTTATCAGGTGAAGCTCTTAAGGAAGCTATATCTGAAAGAATAAAGACTAAGGATGCTTCCTTGGTAGGGAAGATGGAGTCTGAAGGTACTACACCAAGAAGACTTACAGACCTAATTGGTTCATTATGTGACCTTACAAGTGGTTCAGGTGACAAGGGTACACCAATAGTACTTGTACAGGATACTTTGATAATTATACAAACAATTAATCGAAAATAAATTATAAATTGGGACTAGTATTTAGGCTGAGAGGTCTAGAGGCTAGTCCTTATTTTTATATCTTATTATTATTAGATTAGAATATCAAAAATATTAACAAAAGCCTTGTTTAATAATTTGAATTGTGCTAATATTAAGTAAATTAACCATTTAGGAGGAGATAATATGGCAAAAATATTAATTAGTCCAAGCAAGTATATCCAGGGACCAGGAGAGCTAAATAGGCTTGGCCAATATGTTGAAAAACTGGGTAAAAAGGCCCTAGTACTTATAACAGAATCAGGCTATAAGAGGGTGGGACCAGGCATAGAGGAAGGTTTTAAGTCTTCTGAAGCCAAGATGGAAGTTTGCTATTTCAATAGAGAATGTTCAAAGCTTGAGGTCGATAGAATTATCGACAAGTATGTGAAGAATGATGATTGTGATATAATTGTCGGTGTTGGTGGAGGAAAGCTAGCAGATACTGCCAAGGCAGTAGCCTACTATACGAATAAACCTGTAGTAGTATGTCCTACTATAGCATCAACAGATGCACCTTGTAGCGCCTATCTGTTTTATACACTGAAGATGGTATTTTCGACCAGTATCTATTCTTACCAAAGAATCCAGATATAGTTATGATGGATACAGAAGTTATTTCTAAGTCACCTGTAAGATTGACGGTTGCTGGTGTAGGAGATGCCTTGGCTACATATTTTGAAGCAAGAGCTTGTAAGGCTAGTGGAGCCATTTTCTTGTGCTGGTGGAAAAAACTACAGAGGCAGCTGTAGCCTTGGCCAAGCTGTGCCTAGATACACTTTTTAGAAGAAGGTTTAAAGGCCAAGATTGCCCTAGAGGCAGGTGTATGCACAGAGGCAGTTGAAAAGATAGTTGAAGCGAATACCCTATTAAGTGGGCTAGGCTTTGAGTCTGCTGGTTTGGCAGGTGCCCATGCCATCCACAATGGTTTGACGGCACTTGAGGAATGTCACCATATGTACCATGGTGAAAAGGTAGCCTTTGGTACACTAACTCAGCTTGTATTGGAAAATGCCCCAACTGAGGAACTAGAGGAAATATACAATTTCTGTATAGATATGGGTCTACCTGTTACACTAGAAGAATTGGGTGTTAAGGAAATAAATAAGGATAGGCTATTAGAGGTAGCTAGACTTGCATGTGCAGAGGGTGAGACAATTCATAATATGCCTTTTGAGGTTGATGAAGACAAGGTATGTAGTGCTATAATTGCTGCGGATGCTATGGGTAGATTCTTCCTAGGTCTATAGCTTAGGATAACTACTAGCTTTTGAACAAGTATTATTAAATATAATTTGAAGTGGAATAAGACCCTAGGTTTTTGTTCCACTTTTTAAAAATTATGTACTATAATATAGGTAGGGTATATGGACAATTGATTGATTAGTAAAAATGTGTGCCTATATAATCCCTTATATATTTGTATGTAAGTTTATTAGATATGGAGGTTATTGTTATGAGTGGAGAAAAATAATTTGAAGAAGTATAAGTGCAGGCCATGTGGCTTTGTGTATGATCCTGAAAAGGGTGTTCCTGAATATGGTATTGCGCCAGGTATTCCTTTTGAAGACCTTCCAGATGACTGGGTATGTCCAAAGTGTGCAGCTAGTAGGTGGATGTTCGAAGAGGTTAAGGAAGACTAATAGGACTCAGTCAGCCCTATATAATTAATATTATGGAGGGAACAATGAAGTTAGTAATTGATTTGTTTATAGCCTTTGCAAAGATTGGTAGCTTTACCTTTGGGGGAGGCTATGCCATGTTACCTATGATAAAGAAGGAAGTAGTTGAAAGACATGGTTGGGCAAGTGATAACGAAATTTTGGATTATTTTGCAATCAGCCAGGTGACACCAGGTGTAATAGCTGTAAATACAGCAACCTTTGTTGGCTACAAGATAGGTGGACTAGTGGGTGCTATCGCAGCAACCCTAGGTGTTATATTCCCATCGATTGTAATTATAGCAATAATAGCAGCCTTTTTGACAAATTTTGCCAGCCTACCAGCAGTAGTTCATGCCTTTAATGGTATCAGGGCATGTGTATGTGTTCTTATATTAAATGCAGTATATAATATGGCCAAAAAGTCTGTAATTGATATACCGACAGCTATCATATTTATCCTAGTAGCTATTGTAGCAATAATGAGTGTAGTTTCACCCTTTATACTAGTGATTCTAGCAGGTGTATTGGGATTTATTATCCAGTATTTTAAGCTAAGAAAGAAGGTGGACTAGGTGACAGGAATTTTTAAGTTAGTCTACTATTTCTTCACTACAGGCTTATTTGCTGTAGGTGGTGGCCTTGCAACCCTACCATTTCTATATGAGATTGGTAAGAAGACAGGTTGGTATACAGCAGTAGATGTTGGTAATATGGTTGCTATAGCCCAGAGTACGCCTGGTCCAACTGGTATAAATATGGCTACATACGTTGGTTTTAAAACAGTTTGGAGTCTTAGGAGCAATTATAGGTCCGAGATCTTTGGTCCTGCCATCCCTAATTATCATAATAATAGTCTATAGGATCCTGGACAAGTTTAAGGAATCACAGACCGTACAAAGTGTTTTTATGGACTAAAGACCCCTACTCAAGTGGTTTGATTTTGGCGGCTGCCTTTAGTGTTATTCAGATCTCCCTATTGGATATGGCCAATAAAGGGATTCATAATGGGGTATTTTAGGTGGCCAGCCTTGGCTTTTAGCAGGACTTATATTTTTATTGCAGTACTACAAGAAAAATATCCATCCAATATTTTTAATAGTCTTGGCGGGTATTATTGGTTTTGTATTTAAGATATAATATCAGATATGCGGTATGGTATAAGTAATGTGACATAAAAAAATGTGACATTAAAATTATAATTTTAGAATTGCTATATTAAAAAGGGGTCATACCCTTTTTGCATAGGGAAATAGAAGGAAGCCTAATGATAGTCTTCCTCTCTATTTTGTTTAATAGGTTTATTAAGGTATTCTAATGTGCTAATTTAACATGCAAAAACTACCTGTCTGCATTCAAGTCGTAGTCAACCAAAAGGTTGGCCTTTATTAGTATTGGTCTAAGAGCAGTGTATAGAAGCATAGCTATTACAACTGTAGTTATAGCATTGAAGAATGTTGCTCCTGCACTAAACTTTGCTAGAACGCTAGCAACATCAGCTGGTTGACCTAATACATATATCTTATAAAAAGTATCCTACAATTGGGTCTGCAAATACATTAAATGCCATACCTATTATTGATCCTGATAGGGCATACCTAAATACTTTTTGTGGATCGTTAGTATGGTTAATTCTACCAATCTTGTGGGCAAATAGGGCCAACAATAAGGCCTATGCACAGCTTAAGTACAAAAAGTCTTAGGCGCTACTAGTATATAAACCCGGATCCATTATGTCAGCAATTGTCATACTGATAGCTCCAGCAAGTCCACCGTACACACCGCCTATAAGTAGGGCAGCAAGTACAAGAAAGACATTGCCAAAGTGAATTGATGTTGCGTCGCCTCCTGGAACAGGTATCTCAATCTGTAGGTAAGTAAATGTTACAAAGCAAAGAGCGGCAAGTATTGCAGACTGTGTCAGCTTTTGCTAGATTCTTATTTTTCATAAATCCTCCTTTAAGTATTAAAAATATAATTACAAATACAATTCTATCAATTTAAGGCTTATAAAGTCAACTATTAGGCGTCATATGATAAAAATATACTTTGAACCCATACAATTTTAATTATCTTTTAAAAACTATTATCATAAATAGACCTTTAGCAAATAATTTTAAAAAAAGGTCTATAATATTCGGCTTTATTTGGTATAATATATATGAAAGATTCAGGTTGGTCAGACAAGCTACTGGTCAATAAATAATATATAAGGGAGAGGATAAACATGGATAGAAATGACAAGTGTTGGTGTGGTAGTGGACAAAAGTACAAGAAATGCCACATGGATTTTGATGACAAGATAAAAGAATATGCTATGAAGGGCCATATAGTGCCTGATAGATTTAATATAAAGACACCTAGAGAGATAGAGGCAATAAAGGAGAGCGCTAAGGTAAATACAGGGGTTCTTGATTACCTAGAGGGAAAGATTGTTGCAGGTATGTCTACTGAGGACATAAACAAGCTAGTTCACAACTATACTATAGAGCATGATGCAATACCAGCTCCTTTGAACTATGAGGGATTCCCAAAGAGCTGTTGTACCTCTATTAATAATGAGGTATGCCATGGGATACCTTCAGAGGATATAACCTTAAGGATGGAGACATAATCAATGTGGACGTATCGACTATAAAGGATGGTTATTTCTCAGATGCATCTAGGATGTACATGGTTGGTCAGGTAAGTGAAGAGGCTAAAAATCTAGTAGAGGTGACTAAGGAGTGCCTAAATGCTGGTCTAGACCAGGTCAAGCCTTGGGGGCATATAGGAGATATAGGGGCAGCTATACAGGAGTATGCCGAGTCTAGAGGCTATTCTGTAGTAACTATGTTTGGTGGTCACGGTATAGGAAATGAATTCCATGAGGAACCATTTGTGTCTCATGTAGGAAGAAGGGACACAGGTATGTTAATGGTGCCTGGTATGGTATTTACAATAGAGCCTATGATCAATATTGGTAAGCCACAGGTCTACGTAGATAAGAAGAATGGATGGACTTCATATACAAAGGATGGAAGCCTATCAGCCCAGTGGGGAAGCACTCAGATTTTTGGTCACTGAAGATGGATATGAAATAATTTCAGCTTAATTTATAAAAAAATGATTGACATGGACGGATTTTTGTATTATACTGTTTGAGTAGTGAAAAGAAGTAGAATCCGTTCTCACCTTACGGCACGGCTAGTAGGGTTGTATAAGTTTAATCAGTAGTTAATTTTGCTGTTTTTATTTTAGAACTTATGACGGATTTTTATATCCGTCTCGTACTAGAGAATTTCTCAGAGAGAGATTTTATTTTTAGAAAGTTGAGGTGTTCTAAGATTAGTAAAGAAATAGCTATCAATGAAGAAATAAGAGTTAAGGAAGTCAGATTGATTTCTGAAACAGGAGAACAGTTAGGTATAGTTACTTCTAAGGAAGCGAAGGAGTTGGCAAGTTCTAAGAATTTGGATCTTGCAATGATATCACCTAATGCAAAGCCTCCAGTTTGCAAGATTATGGACTACGGTAAGTACAAGTATGAGCAGGCTAGGAAGGAAAAAGAGGCAAAGAAAAAGCAAAAAGTAATCAATGTAAAGGAAGTAAGACTTAGACCAGGTATAGGTGATCATGACCTTAATACTAAGGCAAACCAGGCAGCTAAGTTCTTACAGAAGGGTGACAAGGTTAAGGTTGAGCTTAGGTTCAGAGGAAGAGAGCTTGGTCACAAGGACATTGGTAAGGAAGTAATGTTAAAATTTATTGACATGTTGAGTGAGTTTGGAGAACCAAATAAGGCCCCCTAAGTTCGAGGGAAATAATATGGTTGCAAATTATAGATCCAAAGAAATAGATAAATATTGAGAGGAGGATTTTTGTTATGCCAAAGATGAAAACACACAGAGGTGCAGCAAAGAGATTAAAGAGAACAGGAAGCGGAAAGCTAAAGAGAGCGAAGGCTTATAAGAGTCATATACTTACAAAGAAATCACCTAAGACTAAGATGAACTTGAGACATTCAACTTTAGTAAGTGATGGCGATGCAAAGAGAATAGCACAATTATTACCATACAAGTAAGATTAGTATTTAGGAGGATTAGAAATGGCAAGAGTAAAGAAGGGTATGAATGCCCATAAGAGACATAAAAAGGTATTGAAGCTTGCAAAGGGATACCAGGGATCAAGAAGTAAGCTTTTTCAAGACTTCAAATCAGTTTGTAATGAAGGCATTAAAGAATGCTTATATAGGTAGAAAGCAGAAGAAGAGAGACTTCAGAAAGCTATGGATACAGAGAATAAATGCAGCATGTAGAATGAACGACATGTCTTATTCTAAGTTCATGAATGGTTTAAAGAAGGCTCGAGTAGAAGTTAACAGAAAGATGCTTTCAGAATTAGCAATAGCTGATCCAGAAGGATTTGCAAAGCTAGTTGCAGTTGCAAAGGAAAAACCTAGCATAATTAAGAAATGTGAGACGAACCGTTTGGGTCGTCTCTTTTTATATGCGTTAAATGAGGTATGCCTTATATGAACTCATCTTCCAGCACAATGCATACTCATATCCTATAATAAAACTATCCTTAAAGATGCAAAGGACCCAATACTGGGTCCTTAAAAATAAAGCTTTTAGTTTTAGTCCTTCTTAAAATGGTCCTTTGCCTTTGCTGCCGTTTAAGTAGACATAATTATACCATTTTTTTACTGTTTCCTTTGCCGTGCTTATATCATTGCTGATATCTGCAGCAACCTCACTTACCTCCTTAGCGTTATCAGTAACAGAATCTACATTTTCAAGGATAGCAGGTATCTTGGATATTGCTAGACCGACATTTGTAGAGTTCTGAACTAGGAGAGCCTCTACACTACTTATGAAGGCTGTAAGCTTTTTAAAAAGTAGTATAAGTGCTATAAGGGTTGCACATCCAAGAAGGGCCAAAAAGAAATAAAATTGTGTCGATATTTATTGTTATAGTCATATTACACCACCAATCCAATACTATTATTTATCTTGATAAAAATCCATTATAATTAATTATATATTATAAGAAGACTAAATAAAAAGCCATAGATTAAAAATTTGTATTTATAAATTTATTTCATGTCCTTAAAGTTATCATGAAAGGAGATTAAGTATCTGATGTAAAAATATATGGTTCCAAATAGTAAGATCGATATATATAGGAAGGTTTTTAATGCATAAAAACACATCTAATTAATAAAGGTAGATAAAGGAATCAAGAAAAAGTTACAAAAATAAGTTACAAAATGTAACTTTTATTTATTCTATATAAGTCTGTTATTTCAACGTGTACAGCATTTACAACTAGGTTTAAGGTTAAAAAGGTTGCTTTTTGTAATTTTTGTATTAGAATAAAGAAGTCGGAAGTATTAAAGTAACAAAAATAATACAAAAAGTTACAGCGGTGTAATTAATACTCTAGGACAAAAATGAATATAATTATTCAAAAAGAAGGGATAGATAAAGTTGAGATTTTTGCTTTATTATCCATACTAAGGAGGATATTTATGAAAAAATATTGGGAAAGATAGTCTGTATGGCTTTTATATTAATTTTTGCATTTGGTGGAAGTATGTCAGATGCTAAGTCAATACTAGCAACAAGCGGCTGGTCTACACAAAATGGTAGACACGTATATGTAGGTTCTGATGGAAAAACCTAATTGGATGGAATAGAATCAGTGGTTTGTGGTTCTACTTTAATTCTTCAGGTTACATGGTAACAGGAACTCAGAACATAAATGGCAAGACGTATCAGTTTAACAACGATGGAAGTTATAGTAGGGAAGTGCCCGCGACAAAGACAAGCACTTATACAACTTCAACTTCTAACGGTAAGGTTAAGTACTATGACAAGAGTGGTAACTACCTAGGTACAGGTAAGAAATATATCTCTAATGCAAGTGCCTATACAGGAGATACTACAACTGCATCAGGACAGAGACCGAGATGGGGTACTATAGCGGTAGACCCAAAGGTTATACCACTAGGATCAAAGGTTTATGTACCTTATTACGATAAGGTATTTATAGCTAACGATACAGGTGGTATCATAAGGGGTACAATGATCGATATATTCATGAATTCAGCAACTAATATGAGAAACTTTGGTAGAAGAAATATCGAGATAGTAGTACTTGATAAATAAGAGCACAGAGGTAAATAACTCGATGATATTTTTATTTAGATTTCAAGTTGTAAAAATTAGTTTTATCTTGATTTTAATTAGCACAAGCTCAAGAAATTTAAAGCGTAAGATATTAGAGAGACCTAAAAAGAAGTATAAAAGTGATTGAAGGACCCTAACCTAGTAAGTCATTATGACTAAAAGGCTAGGGTCTTTATTATTTGTCCAATTTTAAAAGCAACTTAAAATCTATATTTTAATTGGTATCTTATCTGACCTCAAGCTTGTTTTGTAGCAAATATCATCACAACATTGTGGACAGATATATTTTTAAACTTATACCTAAGGTCAGGTGGTATTCTCATAGTGTCACCCTTCTTTAAAAGGATGGACTTACCATCATCGGTTTGGACAGTAAGGCTGCCCTTTTCATATGGATTACATCGTCAGAAATATTTTTTCCCTAAGGGCTGGTAAGACGTCTCTGAATGAGCATGAAATACAATTCTCACAAGGTTTATATTTAGTGTAGCCGTCCTAGTTGTAAGCAACTGAAATTCCAAATTATCCCTACAAGGATATACAATAGTTGAAAGGCCATCTGACCTTCTAACCAAGTTTTCTAAAATAACAGGCTCTTCAAATAAAGAGGAAAGACTAGTGTTCATAGTTTCAGATATAGCGTTTAGGACACTTAGGCTAGGGTTACCAACCCCTCTTTCCAATTGGCTAAGCAAAGCAGTACTAATTCCCGACAGCTCAGAGAATTCTTTAATAGTCATATTATTGCTTTTTCTGTATTCTACAAGTCTGTTACTGAGTTGAATAATTTCCATGGTAGCCTCCTATAGTGTTAAAAATTTATATAATATCATTGACTTTTACATATTGACAAGGGTTAAAAATCATTGGCTACGAACTATAGACAAGGATTAAAAATCATCGACTATACATTATTGACAAGTGATTAATATATTGATTAGTAATAGTAATTATATTATAACATTTTTAAAAAGGAAAAAAAGTGTAGAATTTCTAGAAAAATATTGTACTAAATCAAATTGTTATATCTTTTCATATGTGTTAAAATTAAATGTAATGCATAATAGGTAGAAATAATCTAAAGGGAAGGTATTATGATAATTTTGGGAATAGACCCAGGTCTGGCTATTATTGGCTGTGGCTTGGTTGAATATAAAAATAACAAATTCAGGACAATAGACTACGGGGCTATAACAACTCCAGCAGGTATGAGTACTGTGGAGAGGCTGGAGAGGATATACAAGGGTATGAACCAGCTCTTTCATATGTATGATATTGATGAAGTTGGTATAGAAGAACTTTTCTTCAATAAAAATGTTAAGACGGCCATTACAGTAGCCCAGGCTAGGGGGTTATACTCCTATCCTGCCAGCATCATGCAAAGCCGACTTAGTGAGTACACCCCTACAGGTAAAAGCAGGGCGTATGTGGCTACGGAAGGGGCCGACAAGTCTCAGGTGCAGAAAAATGGTTACCTCTTTCTTGAGTCTAAAGGAAACACCAAAGCCAGATGACGTCGCTGATGCCCTGGCTGTGGCTATCTGTCATGCACATTCTAACAGAATGGGTAAGGAATTGAGTAGGTTTGAAAAATAGAGTGGTATAAATGATTGGATATATTAAAGAAGACAGTTGAAGATATAGGAATTGACTATGTGCTAATTGAAAACAATGAAATAGGCTATAAGTTAAATGCTTCTAGCAATACCCTGTCCCAGTTAAGTGAAGGTGACAGGACTAAGATGTATACAAAGATGATAGTTAGGGAGGATGATATTAGCCTTTGTGGTTTTTATTCTAAAGAAGAGCTAGATATGTTTAATCTATTAACATCAGTGTCAAAGATAGGAACAAAGCTAGGACTGGCTATTCTTTCCTTTGCTACACCGTCCCAGATCCACCTATATATTTCGACTTCTGATACCAAGACCCTATCAAAGGCTCCGGGGGTTGGAAAGAAGACTGCAGAGAGAATGGTATTAGAGCTTAAGGACAAGCTAGGTAAGCTAAATATAAGTGGGGAAGACCTGGGAGGAAAACCAGCTATGTCGATACCAACTACTAGTGATGGAGAGGCTATTGATGCCCTAGTTGCCCTAGGCTATCTCGGTCAGGAATCGAAGGTGGCTGTAGACTTTGTCAAGCAACCAGGTATGGGTGTTGAGGATATAGTTAAGAAGGCCCTAGAATATATTTTGAAGACAAACTTCAAATTCTAATAGGAGGTAGAGGGTATGGATGAAGAACGTATAATTACTTCCAGTATGAAGGAAGAAGATTTTGATATAGAAAACAGTTTAAGACCCAAGTCCCTAGATGAGTATTTGGGACAGGAGAAGTCAAAGGAACAGCTAAGGATATTTATAGATGCTGCAAAATCGAGGAGCGAGTCCTGGACCATGTATTGCTTTATGGACCTCCTGGACTTGGTAAGACAACACTTGCTAGTATAATAGCGAATGAAATGGGTGTTAACCTAAGGATTACATCTGGCCCAGCCATAGAAAGGGCTGGAGATTTGGCTGCTATTTTAACAAATTTACAGGAAAATGACGTCCTGTTTATAGATGAGATTCACAGGATAAATAGGAGCGTGGAAGAGGTCCTATATCCAGCTATGGAGGACTTCTGTCTAGATATTATTATAGGTAAGGGACCGTCTGCTAGGAGCATTAGGCTAGACCTACCGAAGTTTACCCTTATTGGGGCTACAACCAGGGCAGGTATGTTGACAAATCCGCTTAGGGATAGGTTTGGTGTTATTTGTAAGCTAGACTACTATAAGGAAGATGAGTTAGCTGAGATAGTGCGAAGGTCATCTGGCATATTAAATGCAGGGATTATGGATGACGGTGCTGTTGAGATTGCAAGAAGGTCTAGGGGTACACCTAGAATAGCAACTAGATTACTAAAGAGGGTTAGGGACTTTGCCCAGGTCAAGGCGGACGGTCATATTACAGACCAGGTAGCCCAGGCTGCCCTAGAGTTATTAGGAGTGGACTCCTTAGGTCTAGATTTTGTTGATAAGAAACTTTTAATGACAATAATAGAAAAGTTTAATGGGGGCCTGTAGGTCCTAGATACCCTTGCTGCATCTATAGGGAGAGGATAGGAATACTATTGAAGATGTATATGGTTCTACCTACTACAGCTAGGGCTTCATTAATAGGGGCGCCTAGGGGTGAGAATAGCCATGCCAATGGCCTACCAGCATTTGGGTATACCATTTGAGGAAAAAGAAGAAATAGTAATTGAGGGTGAAATATGAAGACCAGTGATTTTTAAATACGACCTACCAGAAGAGCTGATTGCGCAGGTTCCAATAGAGGATAGGTCAAGCTCAAGGTTGATGGTTGTTGATAAGAAGACAGGCCAGATAGAGCAGGGTTTTTAAGGATATTATAGATTATCTAGAAGAGGGGGACTGCTTAGTTTTAAATGATACTAGGGTAATCCCTGCCAGGCTAATAGAGTGAGAAGGTTGGGACTGGTGGAAAGATGGAGTTTTTACTATTGAAAAAGAAATGAGGATGATAGTTGGGAGACTCTTGTAAAACCAGGTAAAGAGCCAAACTAGGAGCAAAATTTTTCTTTGGTGGAGGCAAGCTATTTGCTGAGGTAGTAGATATACATGAAGATGGATCAAGGTTGGTCAAGTTTGACTATAATGGTATATTTGAGGGAAATTCTGGACGAGCTAGGTAATATGCCACTTCCGCCATATATAACAGAAAAAGCTAGAGGATAAGGATAGGTATCAAACTGTATATTCAAAGCATAATGGATCGGCTGCAGCACCCACAGCAGGTCTACATTTTACAGACCAGCTACTTGACCAGATTAGGGCCAAGGGAGTAAAGACAGCCTTTGTAACCCTGCATGTTGGGCTAGGTACCTTTAGACCAGTAAAGGTTGACGATGTAGGTAAGCACAAGATGCACTCGGAATTTTATATGGTAAGTCAAGAGGCAGCAGATATAATCAATGAGGCAAGAGTCAAGTCAAAGAGGATTATATGTGTGGGTACTACTAGCTGTAGAACTATAGAGTCTGCCGCAAAAGAGGATGGAAGCCTAGAAGCTAAGAGCGACTGGACAGATATATTTATTTATCCAGGCTACAAGTTCAAGGTATGTGACAACCTAATCACCAACTTCCACCTACCAGAATCGACCCTGATAATGCTGGTAAGCCCTATCAAGTAAGGATAATATATTAAGGGCCTATGGGACAGCTGTAGAGGAAAAATATAGGTTCTTTAGCTTTGGTGACGCAATGTTCCTAAAATAAGTAGGATTGTAAGTTCAAAGACATGTAAAAAGTAAGAGCTAAGACATGTAAAAGATATTGAAATAGTAAGACTATGAAAGGAAATATATGTACGCAGTTAAATATGAATTGATAAAAACCTGTAAGCAGACTGGTGCAAGATTGGGTAGACTCCATACACCACATGGTGTAATAGAGACCCCTATTTTTCATGCCAGTTGGAACCCAGGCAACAGTAAAGGCCATGACTCCAGAGGAATTAAAGGAAATAGGGTCCCAGATAATTTTAAGTAATACCTACCACCTATATATGAGGCCAGGCCATGACCTTATAGAAAGAGCCGGTGGACTACACAAGTTTATGAATTGGGATAAGCCAATATTGACAGATAGTGGTGGCTTCCAGGTATTTAGTCTTGGACCACTAAGGAAGATAAAGGAAGAGGGAGTAGAGTTTAGGTCCCACCTTGATGGGTCAAAGCACTTTCTATCACCTGAGAAGGCAACAGAGATTCAGAATGCCCTAGGGTCTGATATAATTATGGCATTTGATGAATGTGCACCTTACCCAGCGGATAGACAGTATGTTAAAAATTCATTAGAAAGGACAACTAGGTGGCTGGAGAGGTGTAAGGCAGCTCATAAGTATCCTGAAAAGCAGGCCCTGTTTGGTATAGTTCAAGGTGGCATGTACAAGGAGCTAAGAGAGCAGTCTGCCAAGGAGATTACAGCAATTGATCTACCAGGCTATGCGATAGGGGGACTAAGTGTTGGAGAACCTAAGGATATGATGTATGAGGTCCTTGATTATACAGTGCCCCTACTACCAGAGGACAAGCCAAGATATCTGATGGGGGTGGGATCACCGGATGACCTACTAGAGGGTGTCTTAAGGGGGATAGACATGTTTGACTGTGTTTTACCTACTAGAATAGCTAGAAATGGCACTGCCATGACAAGCCAAGGCAAGGTAGTGGTTAGAAATGCATCCTATGCTGAGGACTTTACAAGCCTAGATCCAGAATGTGATTGCTATACGTGTAAGAATTACACCAAGGCCTACCTAAGACACTTGATAAAGTGTAATGAAATATTAGGGGCTAGGCTTCTTACAATTCATAACCTACGCTTCCTATTAAAGATGATGGAAAACGTAAGAGAGGCCATCAAGGAGGATAGACTTTTAGACTACAAAAAGGACTTCTTTGAAAAAAATATTATGGTAAATAATATCTAGATGGTTTATAATATAACATATATGATTTAAATAAAAGGAGGGTATAAAAATGCCACAGAATCAGATGATTATGGGAATTGGTATATGGATATTGATTTTTGTAATATTCTATTTCATACTAATAAGACCACAGAAGCAGAAGGAAAAGAAACTTAATGAGATGAGAAATTCTATTGAAAAGGGTGACACAGTTATTACAGTTGGTGGTATAATTGCCAAGGTAACAAGGGTTGAAGAGGATAGAATTATACTTGAATTAGGTCCAAATAGAACTAAGGTACCATTTGAAAAATGGGCTATAGGAAGAGTTGTTGAAAAAGGGCAGCTAAGGATGAAGAGGCTGTTGAAGTTGAAGAAAAGCTAGAACAGTAATACCAAGAGGTATGTGAAAAATACTACTCAATTTGCCATGTATATGGTATAATGAGATAAGAAAATTATTTTGGAGGGATTATCATGGAGAAAAACATGTAAAAACTCTTTCAAAGGCTACTTTAAAGGAAAGTGCAGCAAAGGGCGGATGTGGTGAATGCCAGACTTCTGCCAGTCTGCTTGCAAGACTTCTTGTACAGTTGCTAACCAAGAGTGCGAAAGATAGTATTCGAAAAGTAGAAGACAGCCTTTATGGCTGTCTTTTCGTATCAATAGAAATAGGGGGTTAAAATATGAAACTTAAAAAGAGACTTGGATCTCTAGTATTGTCACTTACTATGTTGGCTTGTAGCTTGGCAACTGCCAATGCCCCTGTCATATAGTGAAATACAGCAGATTAGGGGAACTGATAGGTATGCAACAGCCAGTGGTATTGCTGGTGAGTATGGCCTATATGATTCAGTAATATTGGTAAATGCCGACAAGAACAAGTTGGCAGATGGTTTAAGTGCCAGTGGTTTAGCAGGTGTAATCAACGCACCCTATACTTTTTGGTACACAGGGATAGTATACCTAATGAAACTCAGCTAAGAATGGAAATAGCTAAGAGGGTATATATCATTGGTTCTGATAACTCTATAAGTAGTGATATAGAAAACAGGCTAAGGAGTCAGGGTGGATTTTCTGTTAAGAGAATAGGTGGCCAGAATAGGTATGAGACTAGTAATAATGTTGCTAATGAAATCCTTAATATAAAGGGATCAGTTGGCAAGGTATTTATAGCTAACGGAAGTAAGGGTGAGGCAGACGCTATGAGTATATCTGCAGTTGCAGCCAGGGATGGTGAACCAATCTTGCTTACAAACGGAACTAGTATAAGTGAAACATCAAGATCAATAGCAGAATCTACAAAGAATGTTTATGCTATAGGTGGTGTTGATTCTATATCATCTAGACTAGTAAGCTCACTAGGTGCTACAAGAGTCAGTGGTACTAGTAGATACTTAACTAACTCACAGGTTATAAGGACCTTCTACAGAGAAACACCATTTAAGTACATACTAAGTGATGGCTATAAGCTAGTTGACGCCTTGACAGGTGGGCCTCTAGCTTAGTAGAAATAATGCCCCAATAGTACTAGTTAGCGAAAGAAGCGATAAGTCAGTACTAAGAGGTGCTACATCTTTAGTATCTTTGGGAGGAATCAGCCAGAGCGTACTAACTAAGTGTGCGGCTGAGACAAATAGGTAAAAATATGAGATATAACAAGCAGAAATATGAAGGTAAAATTAGATTTAATAGTTTTAATTGTATATTCATTGTTTTTGTTTGGCCTTATAGAGATCAAATCAACAGGCGAAGTTTTATTAAATTTATAGACTTCGCCTTAGATTTTCCAATCCAGTTTTTTTATAAACTACTTTTTAATTTTTATGATACTTGGAGTATCAATATTTTTAAAGAGGAAGGTATTTTACTACTACATAGCCAGTAGCGTGCTTTTGATACTGGCTATTAGTAGTTCTGTTTTGTATAGCTTGAGAGGTATGCCCTTGTCACCCTTATGACCTTGTATCATACAAGGAGGCCCCTAAATATTGCCAATGTTTTTTTAGATGTCAAATTTATGGTGGCAGGGATTGCTTTTTACTACTGAGTTATAATATTTTCAGTTCTTATATTCAAAAAGGTTTAAGACTGAAAATAGGATTAGAATAAATTTGACCTAGTGGTCCTTTGCTTGTGGCAACCGTATTTTTATAGTTGTTCCCCAGCTAAAGGCGGCTAAAATTGTAACTGCCATAGCCTGGGACCCTGGATTGTCTTATGAGACCAATGGTCTAGTTTTCTCCTTTGCAGATGAGACCTTTATGTCTATAAGGAAAAACCAAAGGGATATAGTCAGGCTACTATAGAGGCTATCAGATCAGATTTGGACAAGGAAGCTAAAAAGGACAAGAGGCTAATTAGGACTGGGGATGACAGGCTGGATGTAATCTTTGTCCAGCTGGAAGGCTTCATGGATCCTACAAGGCTAAAAAGATTGCAATTATAATATAGACCCAATGCCAAACCTAAGGGAAGATGATGGAAAGGTACACGTCAGGCCTAATGAATGTGCTAGGTTACTGGTGGTGGTACAGCTAGGACAGAGTATGAGGTCATGTCAGGGAATAATTTTTGAATTTTTAAACCAGGGTGAGATTCCCTACCAGACATTCTTGGCAAAAAGACCATCAATATCTATAGCAAGCCAAAATGAGGTCAGAGGGATATAGGGCTGAGGCTATTCATAACTTCAATTCCAGCTTCTATAACAGGAGAGAAGGCTATGAAAAATATCGGTTATCAGAAGTTTATCAGTCTTGAATCAATGACGGATGTTGAATATACTCCTATGTGGTGGCCAAAGGACAAAAATATTGACTAGGTATATAATGGGTGAATTAGACCAGAATAAGTCTAAGTCTATGATTTATACCATATCTACTCAGGGCCATAGCAAGTATCCTACCAGCAATATGGACATGGAGTACAAGGTCAAGCTAATGGATTCAAAATTACCTAAACAGGACCAAAAACCAGATTAATTACTATGCCAACCAGGTATATGAGATGGACCAATTTATTAGGGACCTAAAGGCCAGCCTAGATGCAAGGAAGAAGAACTATGTCCTGATTGTGTACGGAGACCACCTACCTGCCCTGAATATAATTACACGCAATATAGTCCATGTGGATAAGTTTTCATCGCTTTTTGCAGTGATAGATATATAGGGAATCAAGAAAAGGTCTATTCCGAATGACCTTCAGGCCTACCAGCTATCTACTATGGTAATGGAACTTGCTGGACTTAAGTATGGGCCTATGAATATGGTACATGCCTACCTGAAGGACAAGTCTGACTACCAGGAAAAGATGAAGCTAGTCCAGTATGATATTTTATTTGGTAAGAGATACTTCTTAAAGGAGTCAGAAGAGCCTATAAAAATAATAAGATGCAGTTAGGTACTAGGGATATGAAGCTTGAGTCTGTAGAGAAAAAGGGATGGCAAGGTCTTTGTTAAAGGTCAGGGAATAAACAGAAACACAAGGTTATACATAGGAGGAGAAGAAGCTCAGGTATACTTTTGTAGATGATAAGACCTTACTATTGAAAGCACCTAACTATAGGGTAAGAAGATAGTATACCTTGAAATATTGGATAGCGATGAAAAACCAATTTACAGGTCAAATACCTTTGGTGTATAAATTTTAGGGACCCATGGGGTTCTTAAAATTTGTGAATTTTAACTTGATCTGGGAGTTTTTATGGAGGCAGAAATGAGGAAAAATAGCAAGATACATCCATCGCCCCTGCATATTTTTATCGCCCAGGCAGATGATGGTTGCAGGCTTTGGTTTTTGATTTTACTGGGTGCCGTACTTTTGACCAGCCCCCTATCATCAGCCAATGGAACTAGTACAAGTTTTATTGATGCCCTGTTTACAGCAACATCCGCTGTATGTGTGACAGGTTTGGTAGTAGTTGATACTAGCATCCATTGGTCTATATTTGGGAAGGTGGTAATTATATTATTAATCCAGGTTGGTGGCCTAGGCTTTTATGACACTTGGAACACTAGTAGCCCTTATCTCGGGAAAAAATTAATTTGAGACAAAGAATACTGATAAAAGAAGCCTTGAATCAAGATGAATTGTCAGGTAGTGTTAAATTGATTAAAAGGGTCCTGAAATATACTATGGTTATAGAGGGTATGGGTGCTTTAATATTGTCTTTTTGCCTTTATACCACAATTCGGCTTTTTAAAGGGTATAGGTTACCCGATATTTACATCAATATCTTCCTTTTGTAATGCGGGTTTTGACCTGATGGGAAGTATTTCAGGAGAATACTCATCTATAGTGAGTTACTACAACAGGCCACTGATAGTATTTACTATTTCGGCTTTGATAATTCTAGGTGGTATTGGTTTTCCTGTCATAATTAATATTGTAAATAAGAGACATTTAAAAAGCTAAGCCTAAATTCTAAGATGGCCTTGGTGACTACGGCTATACTAATTGTGGGTGGTTTTTGATGATATTCTTAGGGAAGTTGGCCATGCCTTACACGGTATGACCTTGTGGGAAAAGTTCCAGGTGGCATTTTTCCAGTCAGTTACTACTAGAACGGCTGGCTATGCTACAATAGACTTGACCCAGTTTAGAGAATCAACTTTATTTTGTGATGATAATACTGATGTTTATAGGTGCATCACCAGCATCTACTGGTGGTGGGATAAAGACAACTACAGCAGCAGTTTTATTTATAGCAGTAAAGTCATTTATAAAAAATGAAAATGAAATAACAGTCCAACACAAGAGGATAAATGTATTTACCTTTAGGAAGGCCTTGGGAATATTTATGATTGCTATTAGCATAGCTGTTTTGGGTGTTTATCTTTTGAGTATAACCCAGGACCCAAAACATTTTGATATCTTATCTTGTTCCTTTGAAGTATCTTCGGCCTTGGCGACAGTAGGATTGTCTCTGGCAGGTAGCTATCACTTAAACAGTGTTGGCAAGGTGATAATAATGGTCTTGATGTTTACCGTAGAGAGTAGGGTCATTGACTATATTTACAGCCTTTATAAGCGAAAAACAAGAGGATGAGGGTTAGATACCCAGAAGCCAAGGTATTAGTTGGCTAGGAGGATATAAGATGAAGCAGTTTTATAGTAATAGGTGGGGGAAGGTTTGGAGAAGCTACAGCCAAGACCCTTACAGAATCAGGCCAAGAAGTTATGGTAGTGGATATGGATGAAGATGTAATTCAACAGATATCCGATGAAGTAGAAAATACTGCCATACTGAATGTTACAGATGCGCAGGCTATGAAAAGCATAGGTTTAAACAACCTTGATGTGGCTATAGTTGCAATCGGTGGAGACCTGAGGGTTTCAATTATGGCTACCCTAATAGCCAAGGAAGAAGGTGTCCCTCTAGTTATAAAGTAGGGCCAAGGACAGTCTACAGGCCGATGTATTAAAAAAGGATAGGTGCTGATAGGGTTGTTTTTTTCCAGAGTCTGATATGGGGATAAAGATAGCCAAGTCCTTGACCTTTGAGAATGTTGTGGACTTCATGCAGTTGGATGATACACATTCAGTATTTGAAGTCACTGTTCCAAAGTCATGGGTAGAAGCAACTTAATTGACTTGATGGTAAGAGACAAGTACAATATCAATGTTAGTTGGTATCAAGAGGGGAGATACTTTTTCAGGTTCCCCTAGTCCTAGTCAGAACTTTGAGGACGGAGATATCATAGTAATAGCTGGTCAGACTAAGGTAATAGAAGAGATTGCCCTTTGATCAGCGGTGATTCGTATATAAAGAGATAGGAAGTTTGGTATGACTTATATAAAGAGTAAGGATAATGAAAAATTTAAAACCATTAAATCTTTGCTAGCCTCTAAAAAGAGGTATAAGGAGAAAAAGTATTTAGCTGAGGGACTTAGGACTGTAGAGTTGGCTCTTGAACACGGGGCAGACATCGACATGGTAATTTTAAGAGAGGGGTCTGAATTTGACCTGGACCTAAAAGACCTTAGGGTTCACACCCTATCAAAAGACCTTTATGACCAGGTTAGTGATACAGAAAATTCTCAGGGGATAATGGCAGTGGTCAAGACGAAAGACTTGTCCATAGATGACTTTGACCCAACCAGGGTACAGGAGGGTCCTAGTTCTGGATAGACTTCAGGACCCAGGTAACGTAGGGACTATAATCAGGACTGCCGATGCCATGGGCTTTGACCTAATCTGTATGACTAAGGGATGTGTGGATGTATACAATCCCAAGGTAGTTAGGTCGGCTATGGGGTCAGGTTTTTATATGGACCTACTAATGGAGAGTCAGGAGGCTATACTATCTATCTTAAAAGGGCAGGCCTGCAAATAGTGTCAAGCTCCCTGGATACGGATAACTATTATGATGAGGTTACTTATGCAGACAGGTGCGTCTTGTCCTTGGTAATGAAGCAAATGGGATAAATGACTTTTGGGTAGAAAATTCCGACCTATTAGTCAAGATTCCCATGTATGGTAAGGCGGAATCCTTTAATGTTGCCATATCTGGAGCCCTATTAATGAGTAAGATGATAAATAGGAGAATAAATAGTATATATTATATATAATTCTAGCTGTTTTTGGTTGAGTCCAAAGAACAGCTATTTTTTATATTTTTCACCCATAAAGAAATATTGATTTTAAAAGGCTATATCCCTATTATAATGACATAATTAGCTTTGTAATAAAAACGATAATAGAAGAGGTTCATAAATATTGAAAAATAAGTCTTGCCTAATTAAGCATGAAGCATTATAATATACTATATAGAAATGGTATATCATATTAAACAATAATATGACGCAATATTTAAAGGGTAAGTATGTTATGAGGTAGGTGATTATTATCCAACTGAATGAGAGGCAATTGAAGATTATTGCTATAGTAAAGGAAAATGAACCTATTACAGGAGAAAAATTGCAGAAAAAGCTAAGAGTAACTAGGGCAACACTAAGGTCTGACTTGGTTGTCTTGACAATGACAGGGATTCTAGATGCTCGTCCAAAGGTCGGCTATTTTTTTATGTGGGTGAGGGAAACTTCTCTAATGAAAACACATCCATGAAAAATACAAAGGTATCCTCAGTTATGGGTGTACCATTGACTGCGAGACAAAGTGACTCTGTATATGATGTAATAGTAAATATCTTTTGGAAGATTCTGGTGGAGTTTTCATACTGGATGAGGACGACTACTGTGTGGCGTGGTTTCCAGGAAGGATTTGTTGAAGGCTACTGTTGGGGGTTCGGATGTCAATAAGCTACCTGTGGGTATGATAATGACAGAATGCCTAATATAGCGACTGTTGAAGAAGACGAGTCAATTAATTTGGCGGCTTCCAAATTGATGAAGAGAGAGGTTGACAGCCTACCTGTTATCAGGTACGAAGACGATGACAAGCAAAAGATGAAGGTTGTGGGTAAAATATCAAAAACTATAATAAATAGACTATTTGTCGAACTGACTGAATAGGTTGACACTAGTTTATGGGAGGTAATATGGAAAACAATTCGATCATATATATTGTATCAGATTCGCTGGGAGAGACGGCTAGGGTCGATAGCCAAAGCCTGTATCTACCAGTTTCCAAAACCATGAGAATTGGGATATTAAGAGATTTTCTTATATAAACAATAAGGACTTGCTAAATGAAGTCTTTGAAGAAGCAAAAGGAAAAAGGGTCCTAGTTATGTACAGCTTAGTAAATCCTGAGCTGGCAGAATATGCTAAGGACTACTGTGAAAGAGAAAATATAGAGTATATGGACCTATTAAGTCATATATTGAGGAAGATGAAGAGAATTTCAGGTGTTGAGCCACTTGGAGAACCAGGTATCATTAGAAAGATGGACAAGTCTTACTTCAATAGGGTAGAGGCCATAGAATTTTGCTGTTAAATACGATGATGGTAAGGACCCTAGGGGCCTACTAAAGGCGGATGTAGTCTTGGTTGGCATATCTAGAACATCAAAGACACCGCTAAGTATGTATCTTGCCAACAAGCACCTGAAGGTGGCAAACGTTCCTTTAGTTCCAGAGGTACCCATTCCAAAGGAATTGGCTGAAGTGGAAACTAAGAGGATAATAGGTCTAACGAACTCACCTGAAAAGTTAAACACTATAAGGGTTGAAAGATTAAAGTCAATGGGCCTATCTGGCACAGCCAACTATGCTAAGCTTGAAAGGATACTTGAGGAGCTAGACTACTCAGAAAAGGTTATGAAAAAAATTAAAGCGCCTGTGATAAATGTGGCTAACAAGGCTATAGAGGAAACAGCTTAAGCATAATTTTAGATTTATTAAAAAGAAAATGGTGTAGCCATTCTAAAAGACTACGAAGTATAACATTAGGAGGAAGAAATGAGTAAGAAGTTTGTTTACAGTTTTGATGAAGGTAACAAGGAAAATGAGGGCTTGCTAGGGTGGTAAGGGTGCCAATCTAGCAGAAATGACTAATATAGGTCTTCCTGTACCACAGGGATTCACTATAACTACAGAAGCATGTAATGACTACTATGACAACGACCACAAGATCGTTCAGGAAGTTCTAGACCAGATTGACGAAAAGTTAAAGCAGCTAGAAAAGGAACAGGGCAAGACTCTAGGATGTGAAAACTAATCCACTACTTGTATCTGTAAGATCAGGTGCTGTTTTCTCAATGCCTGGTATGATGGATACAATCCTAAACCTAGGTCTTAATGACACAAGTGTAAAGGGTCTAGTAGCAGCTACAAATAACGAAAGATTCTCATATGACTCATATAGAAGATTTATACAGATGTTTTCAGACGTTGCTATGGAGGTTCCTAAGTACAAGTTTGAAAACGTTCTTGACAAAGGTAAAGGAAGCAAAGGGCTATGGTTCTGACCTTGACCTTACAACTGAAGACCTAAAGTCAATAGTAGAAGAGTTCAAGAAGATCTACAAGGCTGAAATCGGTGAAGACTTCCCTCAGGATCCTAAGAAGCAGTTAATGCTAGCTATAGAAGCAGTATTCAGATCTTGGAACAACCCAAGAGCTATAGTATATAGAAAGCTAAATGATATACCAGGAAACCTTGGTACAGCAGTAAACATCCAGTCAATGGTATTCGGTAACATGGGTATGACATCTGGTACAGGTGTTGCCTCTACAAGAAACCCATCTACTGGTGAAAACAAATTATTTGGTGAATATCTAATAAATGCCCAGGGTGAAGACGTTGTTGCTGGTATCAGAACTCCACAGAGCATAGATACACTAAAGGAAGAAATGCCAGAAATGTACAACCAGTTCGTAGAAATTACTCATACTCTTGAAGCTCATTACAAGGATATGCAGGATATAGAATTCACTATAGAAAAATGGTAAACTATACATACTACAGACTAGAAATGGTAAGAGAACTGCTAAGGCTGCAATAAATATAGTAGTTGACCTAGTAAATGATGGTGTAATCGACAAGGAAGAGGCTATCATGAGAATTGAGCCTAACCAGTTAGACCAGTTACTACACCCAACATTTGATGCAAAGGCTATAAAGGATGCTAAGCAGTTAGCTAAGGGTCTTCCAGCATCTCCAGGTGCTGCTGTAGGTAAGGTATACTTCTATGCAGAAGATGCAGTAGTACAGGCTAAGGCAGGAGAAAAGGTACTTCTAGTTAGACAGGAAACATCTCCAGAAGATATAGAAGGTATGGTAAGTGCAGAAGGTATCCTAACTGCAAGAGGTGGTATGACTTCTCATGCTGCAGTTGTTGCAAGAGGTATGGGTAAGTGCTGTGTAGCAGGTTGTGGTGAATTAAGAGTTGACGAAGCTGCTAGAGAAATCAGAGTAGGCGACCTTGTAATCAAGGGAAGGCGAATATATGTCAATAGATGGTTCTTCAGGTTGTGTATACCTAGGCCAGATACCAATGACAAGTGTTGAAGTTGGAGGAAGCTTTGGTGTATTCATGTCTTGGGTTGACGAAATAAGAGACATGATGGTTAGAACAAATGCAGATAATCCAAGAGATGCTAAGAAGGCTATAGAGTTCGGTGCTGAAGGTATTGGTCTTTGTAGAACTGAGCACATGTTCTTTGAAGAAGATAGAATTCCAGCAGTAAGAAAGATGATACTTGCTGATAATGTAGAGGACAGAGTAAAGGCTCTTGACAGTCTACTACCATTCCAGAGAGAAGACTTCCACGGTATATTCAAGGCTATGGAAGGAAGACCTGTAATGTTAGACTTCTTGACCCACCACTACATGAATTCCTTCCTCACGAAGATGGAGCTATAGCTGAATTGGCTAGCAAGATGGGAATATCAGCTAGTGAACTTAAGAAGAGAGTTATTGACCTAGATGAATTCAACCCAATGCTTGGTCACAGGGGTTGTAGACTAGCTGTTACATACCCAGAAATCTGTGAAATGCAGGCTAGAGCAATAGCACAGGGTGCTATACTAGCTATGAAGGATGGCGTGGATGTTAAGCCAGAAATAATGGTTCCATTAATCGGTACTGTAAAACGAATTAAAGATGTTAAGACCAATAATAGAAGAAACTGTAGATGCTGAATTAGAAAAGGCTGGAATGAAGCTTGACTACACAGTAGGTACAATGATAGAAATACCAAGAGCTTGTTTAACTGCTGACGAAATAGCAGAAGTAGCTGACTTCTTCTCATTCGGTACAAAATGACCTTACTCAGATGGGCTTCGGTTACTCAAGAGATGACGCTGGTAAGTTCCTTGGAGAGTATGTTGAAAAGGGTGTATTAGAAAAAGGACCCATTCCAGGTACTAGACCAGAGAGGTATAGGTAGACTTGTTGAAATGGCAGTTAAGCTAGGTAGGGAAACTAAGCCAAATCTTAAGCTAGGTATTTGTGGAGAACACGGTGGTGAACCATCATCAGTTGAATTCTGCTACAACCAGGGTCTAGACTATGTATCTTGTTCACCATTTAGAGTACCAATTGCTAGACTTGCAGCGGCACAGGCAACTGTAAGGAAGAAAAAGGTGACGGACATAGAGACAAATAAGTCGATACATCCTATAATAAATTGTTAATAATTACTTTCTAAAATTTTTAGCAAAACCCACTCGATTTCGAGTGGGTTTTTGCTGTATATATTGGTTGTATATATTGGTTGTATAATATAAGAAGAAAAATAATTTTTTTGAAAAAAATTTTCATGTGTATTTTTGAAAAAGGTTATAATAGAGATAACTTATATAGGTGAAAGGAGATTCTTATGGACTACAAGAAATTATATAATGAATGGACGACATCTTCTTATTTTGATGAGGATACAAAAAAAGGAATTATTGGCCATAAAGGACGATGAAAAAGAAATTGAAGACAGGTTTTACCGTGATCTCAGAGTTTGGTACAGCGGGCCTTAGGGGAGTTGTAGAGGCTGGTAGAAATAGGATGAATATCTATACTGTCAGAAGGACTTCTTATGGTTTGGCCAACTATTTCTTGAAAAATGAAGAAGGGCGGCTGAAAAGAGGTATAGTAATAGCCCATGATAATAGAAATATGTCTAGGGAATTCTGTATTGAGGCAGCAAGAACTATAGCTGCAGCGGGTATGAGGGTTTATTATTTTGATGATCTTAGAACGACACCTATGCTTTCATATTCAGTAAGAAAGCTAAACTGTATAGGCGGTATAGTTATTACAGCCAGCCATAATCCACCAAAATACAACGGATATAAGGTTTATGGTGATAACGGTGCCCAGATAATGCCTCATGTGGCGGACGAGGTTTTGGCAGAAATAGAAACTATAAAGGACTTTTCTACAATTCCAGCCTTCAAGAAGGAAGATGAGGCTAGGATGACCTTACTAGGCCCATCAATAGATGATGATTTTATTGATGCAGTTGAGGCCAATGTAATTAGAAAAGATATCATAGAAAGATATGCAGGAGAATTCAAGGTTGTATATTCACCTCTTTGTGGTACTGGTAGGGTGCCAGTTCTTAGGGTCTTAAAAGATAGTGGCTTTAAGAATGTCCTAGTTGTACCCGAGGAAGAAATGCCAGATCCAAACTTTGCTGGTATTCTGACTCCTAACCCAGAGGAGAGTGTTGCTCTTACAAGGGGTATTGAGCTTCTAAAGAAGGAAGATGCAGACATCCTTATCGCAAATGATCCAGATTGTGACAGAGTTGGTGTTGCAGTTAAGAATTCTGCTGGTGAGGTTGTATTATTGACTGGTAACCAGATTGGTGGACTACTTGCAGAATATACAATATCAGGTCTTAAGGAAAAGGGAAGATTGGCTGACAATGCCTGCATAATCAAGACAGTAGTAACATCAGAATTCGGAGCGGATATAGCCAAGTCAATGGGCGTAGATGTTGTGAGTATACTAACTGGTTTTAAGTTCCTAGGGGACAAGATGACTCAGTACGAAAAAGACCACTCTCATACATTTGTAATGGGCTATGAAGAAAGCTATGGTTACTTGATAGGTGACCAGTGTAGGGACAAGGACGGTGTAGTAGCTACTCTTATGATCTCTGAAATGGCCCTATACTACAGGAGTAAGGGTAAGACTCTATGAAGGCCTAATGGACCTATATGCCAAGTATGGTTACTACAGGAAAAAAGACTACTTCTATCTACCTAGAAGGTATAGAGGGAAGTGGCAAGATAAAGAGGATAATGGAACATTTTAGGTCTACAAAGATGGATGCTGTAGATGGTGTGAAGGTGGCAGAGGTTCTAGACTTTGGAGCTGGTGTAGAGGGCTTCCCTAAGTCGAATGTGCTTAAGTACATCCTAGAGGATGGGTCTTGGATAGCCCTAAGACCGTCAGGAACGGAACCAAAGATTAAGGTTTACATAGGAACGCATGACAAGGAAGACCAGGTAGCACTTAAGAAGTTAGACAGAATTAATGACTACTTCTTGGCCATTGTTGATTCAGTGAACTAGACAAATCAAGCCATTCCATGATATAATTATTAAGATAAACATATTAATTACAATTTTTTTGGAGGATATAAAATGGTAACAGCTAGTGATTTTTAGAAAAAGGTGTAACGTTTGAAAAAGATGGTCAGCCATGTCTAGTAGTTGACTTCCAGCACGTTAAGCCAGGTAAGGGTGCTGCGTTCGTTAGAACTAAGTATAAAAATTTAATAACAGGAGCAATTAGAGAAGAAGCTTTTAACCCAAGTGATAAGTTCCTAAGGCAAATATAGAAACTAAGCAGATGCAGTATCTATACAATGATGGAGAGCTATACTACTTCATGGATGAAGAAACTTATGACCAGATTCCTTTGAACTACGAACAGGTAGAAGATGCTATCAAGTTCTTGAAGGAAAATGAAGTTGCTACTATAAGATTTTACCAGGGAGCCCATTCCAGGTTGAAGGTCCTAACTTTGTTGACCTAGAAGTTGTTGATACAGAACCAGGAATCAAGGGCGATACAGCAAGTAATGTTACAAAGGCTGCTACAGTAGAAACTGGTGCAGTTATTCAGGTACCATTATTTATAAATGTAGGTGACAAGGTAAAGATAGACACAAGAACAAGTGAATATTTATCAAGAGTAAATTAATTTAGTGCTATAGAATACCTGTTTGAAAGAGCAGGTATTCTATAGCTATATTTTTATAAGGAGGGGTGATCATGGCATCAATTAACGATGTGATCAAAAGAAAGTATCAGGGCCTTTGAAGAAAAAATAGGCTATGAATTCAAGGACAAGACCTATATACAGACAGCCTTGACACATTCTTCTTTTGCCAATGAGCACAAGGAATTCAACTACAATGAAAGACTGGAATTTCTTGGGGACTCAGTTCTAGGCTTGGTGGTAAGTGACTACTTATTTAGGGCTAGAAATGACCTACCAGAAGGAAAGCTAACAAGGTTAAGAGCGAATGTAGTTTGTGAAGAATCTCTTAGTGCAGTAGCTAGGAAAAATAAACCCAAGCGACCACCTATTTTTAGGTAAGGGAGAAAAAGGCTTCAGGTGGCAGTAATAGGGACTCAATCCTAGCAGATGCTACGGAGGCAGTGATAGCTGCCATATACTTGGATGGTGGTTTTGACCAGGCAAAGGACTTTATACTATCAAACCTAAGAGATACAATAGCAAAAAATATTGATGGAAATATCTTCAGAGACTACAAGACGATTCTACAGGAAATCATACAGGGTAATAATGGTAAGATTTCATACAAACTAGTAGGAGAAAGTGGACCAGACCACAACAAGGAATTTGAGATGCAGGTCAAGTGCGGTCAGGATACAATCGGTATAGGCAAGGGAAAGAACAAGAAGGAAGCAGAAAAAGAGGCTGCTAGGGATGCCCTAGTTAAGATGGGAGAACTATAGATGAGGGGCAAAAAGATAATACCCATATTTGTACCCCACCAGGGATGTCCCCATGATTGTATATTTTGCAACCAGAAGAAAATAACAGGTATATCAACGGATATGACTGGTGATAAGGCTAGGGAAATTATAGAAGACTGCCTAGCGACGATTAAGCCCGATGTAGATGTGGAAATTGCCTTTTTGGGGGCAGCTTTACAGCAATAGACAGGGATAAGCAGGTAGAACTTTTGAATGTGGCCAAGGAATATAAGGATAGGGGACTAGTCAGTGATATAAGGATGTCTACCAGACCCGACTGCATAGATAGGGATGGTCTAGACCTAGTAAAGTCATTTGGGACAACTATAATAGAACTAGGGGTCCAATCCATGGATGAAGAGGTATTAGTAGAAAGCCTAAGAGGTCATAATAGCAAGATAGTCTATGAAAGTGGGGCCCTAATTAAGGAGGTTGGACTTAAGCTAGGTCTCCAGCAGATGATTGGCCTACCTGGAGATACTGAGAAAAAGTGTATCAGGACAGCCAAAGAATTCGCCAAGATAGGGCCAGATTTTGTAAGGATATATCCAACCCTGATAATAAAGGAGACTGGTCTTGAACAGAGCTACTGGGGTGGATACTACAGGCCATTTAGCCTTGATGAGTGCGTAGATATAGTAAAAAAGCTGATGGTCATATACCACACTAATGATATAGGTGTTATTAGGGTAGGCCTTCAGGCAACCGATGATATCCAGCTGGGTATTGATGTAGTTGATGGTCCCTACCATCCAGCCTTTAGGGAGTTGGTAAAGTCTAGGATGATAAGAGACTATCTAGATAGTCTAATTGATAGAGAATTTAAGGACCTCGTAGTCTATTCGGACAATAAGAATATATCAACCATAGTAGGTGATAAGAGGTCTAACAGGATATATATAAATGAAAAAAATACAAGGCTAGGTTCAAGACTGGTCTAAGGAAGGGTCTACTTGATGGGATTATAGTAGAGATAGACTCAAAGATAGTCTCAGAAATTAGCTTTGAAGAGATGTATAAGTTTTTAGGAAAAAGGTATGGTTTATACTAGTCGGAGGTAATAGTGTATTTAAAAAAGTTAGAATTAAAGGGATTTAAATCCTTCCCAACAAAAACAGACATATACTTTGACAAGGGTGTAACTGCGGTAGTAGGACCAAACGGTAGTGGTAAGAGTAATATCTCAGATGCTATCAGGTGGGTCTTGGGAGAACAAAGTGTCAAGAGTCTGAGGGAGAGAAGATGGAAGATGTTATCTTCCTAGGAACTGACTCTAAAAACCAAATGAACTATTGTGAGGTGTCCATTACCCTAGATAATTCCCAGGCTGAAATTGACATAGACTCTGAAGAGCTAGTCATAAAGAGAAGGGTCTATAGGAGTGGTGAGTCAGAATTTTATATAAACAATAAGACATGTAGACTTAAGGATGTAAGAGAGACTCTACTGGATACAGGTATAGGTAAGGACGGCTACTCTATAATCGAGCAGGGTAAGGTAGAAGAGATACTTAGCAATAATCCTGCCAACAGGAGAAAAATATTTGACGAGGCCTGTGGTATATCCAAGTTTAGGTACAAGAAAAATGAGGCTGAAAGAAACCTAAAGAAGTCAAGTGACAACCTAGCAAGGATAGAAGACATCTTTTATGAAATCGAAAACCAGGTAAAGCCATTAGAACGTCAGGCTAAGAAGGCTGAAAAGTACCTTGAGGTAAGTCAAGAATTGAAAAAGCTAGAGCTAAATGATTTTATTGACCAGACTAGCCAGATGGATGACCTTATAAGGGATATGTCTGAAAAGCTAGCAGGTCTTGAAAAGGAATTAGACCTAACTGATTCTGAAAGGTCTAGTATAGAGGGTCAGATAGAAGAATTAGATGCTAGTCTAAATGAGTGTGATGCCCTACTAGAGGAGTTAAATTCCAACCTTGTTGATATAAACTCTGAACTAGCAGGTAAGAAGTATGAAATAGAAATTTCCCAAGAAAAGATAAATAGTCAGCTAAGAGAGATATCGATAAAGGAAAATGAAATATCAGGACTTGAAGCCTCTATAAGGGTGGATAGGCTTGAATTAGACAAGGCCAATAAGAAGGTATACCAGACCTCTTATGAGATTGAGGAGGCCCAGAAAGAAATAGACAAGGCCTACCAGGAAAAGAGGAAGGCTGAGCTTGAGCTAGAAGCAATAAACGAAGAAATGGAGTCTAACAAGGCCCTTTCCCTAGATATACTAGAAAAGAAGCAGAAACTATCTGCAAACTTTGCTACTAGTCAGGCCAATCTTGATAATCTAAGGTCAAGTAGGCTAGGTCTAGAAGAAAAAGTAGTCTTGCAGGAAGAGGAAATAAAAGAACTTGAAGACTACCTTGAGGGTAAAAATTCAGGTGCTGGAGACCTTTTTAACTAAAATGGAGGCCTTGGACAAGGACCTTGACCAGGCTCAGGCTAAGCTAGGAGACTTAGAAAAGAATATAGGCCAGCTAGCTAAAAACGATAGGAACCTAAATATGGACCCTAGGGCCGTATAAAGTCTAGGAGAAATACATATATAGATATGGAAAACCACCATGAAGGCTTCAACAAGGGTGTAAGAGAAATCCTAAAGAACAAGTCGCTTGAGGGTATTTGTGGTCTCTGGGTGAATTGATAAGGGTGCTAAGCCAAGTATGAAAAGGCCATAGAAGCAAGCCTAGGTGCTGCCATACAAAATGTGGTGGTTGAAGATGAAAGTGTAGCTAAGAGGTCAATTGAATACCTTAAGAAGTCTAACCTTGGTAGGGTAACCTTCCTACCTAAGACCACTATGAGGTCTAACAAGTTAGCCCTAGCAACCAATACTGGTGTAAGACCCCTAGGCCTATGTAGTGACCTAGTAGAATTTGATGAGGCCTATAGGAAGGTAGTAGAAAGCCTATTGGGCAGGGTTATCCTTATAGATAATATGACTGATGCCATAGCCTATGCAAAGGAAACTGGCCATAGATTTAAGCTGGTAACATTGGATGGAGATATACTTAATCCAGGTGGGTCAATGACAGGGTGGTAGTCTTAAGACTAGTGGCAATATCTTGTCTAGAAAGAGACTTATTGACGAGTTAGGCCAGGAAATTGAGTCAATTGAAGACCAGATAAACCAGTGTAAGTCTGAATTTGACCTACTGGGCTTAGAAAAAAAGCCAAACTAGGTGGCCAGGTTGCAAAAATTAGAGAAGAAAAAGAAACCCTATCTAAGGAAATAATAGGAGCTAATACAGAAATAAAAGCTAGCAGAGGCAAAGCTTAGGGATAGAAGGCATGACTTAGATAATAGCAAGGAAGAAATTACAAGGATAGATAGACAGATAGAAAAGAACCAGGCTGACTTTGACCAGTGTAAGGACCAGCTAGAAGCCTTGGACAGGGAAGGTCAAGGAAATATGGACCTAATCCAGTCCTTAAGCGACAGCCTAAATGAGGCCAGGGAAAAGCATGATATCTGCCTAAAGCTATTTAATGACAAGAACCTAGACCTAGTTAGGAGCAAGCAAGTATTCGAAAAACAATCTAGCAGAGGTTGAAAGAATAGAAAAGTGGTATGAAGAAGTCCCAAGAAAATCTGGCTAGTCTAATTGAGTCAATAAAGGAAAAATAATAATGAAATTAACGACTACGACCTATTGATAGAAAACCTATACAAGCCAGATAGATACACTCAACCAGACTAAGGAAGACTTCTCTAGAAGGATTTTAGACAAGAAGGCTGATAGGGACGATATTAGACTATCATTAGATGAGGCCAAGGCTGAACTAAGGTCAAGAGAGAGGGACTTCAACGACCTAAGAGAAGATAAGTACAAGCTTGAAGCTAAGCTAGACAGGTCCATTACAAGTAGGGACAACCTTCAGGCAAATATATTTGAAAGATATAACCTAGACTACCAGGAAGCCCTAGAATATAGGGAAGAGGGTCTAGTGATTGACTTCAAGCACATGGAGGCTCTAAGAAAGAAAAATTAAGTCAATAGGTAATGTAAACCCTAGACGCCATAGAAGAGTATGCAGAAGTCAAAGAGAGGTATGAATACTATTCAGAGCAGAAACAGGATCTTGAAGAGTCTATAGTTTCCTTGAACGCCCTAATAGCAGACCTAGTGGCAAGTATGGAAAGTGAATTCTTATCCAACTTCGATATTATAAATAAGAATTTTGTAGAGGTATACAAGAAGCTATTTGGTGGCGGAAGTGCCAACCTAAGGATTACAGATATGGATGATGTCCTATCATGTGATATAGAGATAACTGCCCAGCCTCCAGGCAAGAAGATGAAAAATCTTTCCTTGCTATCTGGTGGAGAAAAAGGCCCTTACTGCTATATCAATCCTCTTGCCATCCTTATATCAAAGCCAACACCTTTCTGTATACTTGACGAAATCGAAGCCCCACTAGACGATGTAAATGTCTATAGGTTTGGTGATTTCCTAAAGGAACTAAGTCAGGATACCCAGTTTATAGCAGTTACTCACAGGAGGGAACTATGGAAGTTGCAGACTTTATATACGGTGTAACTATGCAGGAAAAGGGAATTTCATCAATTATAGGCATCAAACTAAAAGAGGCCCAGGAAATGGTGGAAAAATTCCTAGATAGATATATAGGAGGATTTTATGTTTAAATTTTGGAAGAAAAATGAAAAACAAAAATGAAAAACCCTGACCAGGAAGCAAACTTGGAAGAAGGGCTTAGTGAAGAAGAAATCCAGGAAGAAGTCAGTAATGATGCTTCTCAGGACCAAGGGATAGATGAAGTAGCCTTACAGGAAGAGGTTAAGGAAGAAGGGTCCCAGGAACGAGATCTTAGCGAAGGCACTCTAGAGGAAGATATAGAGGAAGAAAAAGCCCAAGTAGAAGAAGAGGAAGAAATTGAAAATATTGAAGATGCTGACGTTCAGGCTGAAGAAGAAATTATAGAAGAAGAGACAATAGAGAAAGAAATAATAGAAGAAGTAGATGGTGATGGTAGTCAGGATTCTGACCGAAGAGGTCCAGGAAAAGATGGGCATCTTTGCCAGGCTACTAGCAGGTCTATCAAAGACTAAGGACAATATAACAGGTAGGATAGACAGCCTTCTTAAGTCTTACACAAAGATAGACGAAGAGCTTTTAGAAGACCTAGAAGAAACTCTTATAACTGCCGATGTAGGTGTTACAACTACTATGGAAATAATAGACCGTTTGAGGGATATGATTAAGGAAAGAGGAGTAAAAGACCCCCTAGAGGTAAGGGATTTGTTAAAGGAAATAGTTGCCTCTATCCTAAAGGAAGGCAATTCCGAACTTGATATCAATCCAGGACCAGCAGTAATAGTAATGGTTGGTGTGAATGGTGTAGGTAAGACTACTACAATTGGTAAGTTAGCCCAGAGATACAAGAAAGATGGTAAAAAAGTTATGTTGGCAGCTGCTGATACTTTTAGGGCAGCAGCAACTGAGCAGTTGGATATTTGGGCCAAGAGGATAGATGTAGATATTATCAAGCACCATGAGGGAGCAGACCCTGGAGCAGTAGTATTTGATGCCATCAAAGCTTCCCAGGCCAGGAAGATAGATCTACTGATATGCGATACGGCAGGTAGGCTCCACAACAAGGCAAACCTAATGAACGAGTTGGGCAAGATATTTAAGATAATTGACAGGGAATACCCAGAGGCCAAGAAGGAGGTCCTGTTGGTAGTAGATGCTACTACAGGCCAGAATGCAGTTAGCCAGGCCAAGACCTTTAAGGAAGTTGCCAATATAACAGGTATTGTATTGACTAAGCTGGATGGTACTGCCAAGGGTGGTGTAGTCCTAGCAGTCAAGTCTGAGGTAGATGTACCAGTCAAGCTGATAGGTGTCGGTGAGAGGGCTGAAGACTTGCAGAGTTTTGATGCAGACTCATTTACTGATGCTATATTTGGATAGTATATATAATTTAGAAATATGTTTTTAGGTTAATTTATGTAAAAAGGATAAAATAGGGGAAAAAGCAATGAACAAAACAGGAACTTGCAAATAGAATTTGGGAGTCAGCAAATAAAATGCGTTCTAAGATTGAAGCAAATGAATATAAGGACTACATTCTAGGATTTATATTTTACAAGTATTTGTCAGACCAGGAAATCAAATTTTTTTAAAGGAAAATGACTTTGATGATGCAGATATTAAAGATCTCAAGAGAAGATGAAATTGAGACTTTAGAATATGTACAGAGAAATATTGGATACTTTATTTCCTATGAAAACTTGTTTTTCAACTTGGATATCTAAGGGAGAAATTTTGATGTATCAGACGTAAGAGATGCCTTGTCCGCCTTTAATAGGTTGATTTATCCAACTCATAAAAAGTTTTTGATAAGGTATTTGATACTTTACAGACAGGTCTTAGTAAGCTAGAGATAGCTCAAATTCACAGACTAAGGCTATAAGTGGATTATTACAGTTGATTAAAGATATTCCAATGGATGGAAAGCAAGACTATGATGTACTTGGTTTTATATATGAATATTTGATAAGTCAGTTTGCTGCAAATGCGGGTAAAAAAAGGCTGGTGAATTCTATACTCCTCATGAGGTTTCTGTTTTGATGTCGGAAATAGTTGCAGAACACTTAAAAAGGAGAAAAAGAAATAAAAATATATGACCCTACAAGTGGTTCAGGATCCTTGTTAATAAATATAGGCAATAGTATTTCTAAGTATATGCCTGATTCTAATAATATTAAGTACTATGCCCAAGAATTGAAAAGAAAACACTTATAACCTTACTAGAATGAACCTAGTGATGAGAGGTATTAAACCAGACAATATTGTCACAAGAAATGGTGATACTTTGAGGAGGATTGGCCATTTTTGATGAAAATGATCCAGTAAATACATATAATCCTCTTTATGTAGATGCTGTGGTATCAAATCCTCCGTATTCACAAGCTTGGGACCCTTCAAATAAGGAACATGATCCAAGATACTCTCGTTTTGGGTTAGCACCAAAGGGAAAGGCTGACTACGCATTTTTGTTACATGATTTATTCCATATAAAACCAGATGGTATTATGACTATTGTACTACCTCATGGAGTTTTTATTCAGGGGTGGAGAAGAAGGACAAATACGTAAAAACCTTTGTAGAAAATAAACCATATTGATACGATAATAGGTTTACCAGCCAATATATTTTTGGAACAGGCATACCTACAATTATCATTGTATTAAAAACAGAAAAGAGAAAATACTGACACCCTAATAATTGATGCTTCTAAAGGATTTATAAAAGAGGGTAAAAACAATAAGTTAAGAGCTTCTGATATTAAGAGAATAGTTGATGCAGTAATGAATAGAGAAAGTATTGATAAGTTCTCTAGGCTTGTATCGAGGGAAGAAATCAGGAGTAACGACTACAATTTGAATATACCAAGATATGTAGATTCATCTGAACCCTGCTGAAACTTGGGATATTTATGCTTCAATGTTTGGTGGTATTCCGATGACAGAAGTAGATGGTCTAGAAGAATATTGGAAGGCATTTTCCAACTTTAAAGTCAGCCTTATTTACTAATAGTGATATACCTTATAGTTGAACTTGCTACAGAAGATATAAAAATACAATTAAAAAAATCACGCTGATATTAAAACATTTGAGAAGGCATTCAAAGATGATTTTGCTAATTTCACCTATACCTAAAAGAAGAGTGGATAGAAAAAATGGAACATGTTGAAATTAGCAAGTCTGAAAAATGTAATCAGTGAAAATATTTTCAAACGCTTAGATCAAGTACCATTGATAGATAAGTATGAGGCATATCAAATATTAGATGATGAATGGGAAAAAGATAGCAGTCGACCTAGAAATAATACAGACAGAAGGCTTTTGCTGCGACAAAAAAAGTTGATCCAAATTTAGTCACTAAAAAGAAAGATGGCAAGGAACAGGAAATCCAAGACGGATGGATTGGTCGTGTTATACCATTTGAACTAGTACAAAAAGAACTTCTATCAGATAGATACAAAGAACTGAGGGAAAAAGAGGCTAGATTAGCTGAAATACCATCATTATATGAAGAAATTATTGAAGATATGACAGAAGAAGAAAAAAAGATGGTCAGGTATTAAATGATAATAATGATGCCTTTGTTTCTAAGGAAGTAACTAAAAACTAAAGGAACTAAAAAGAAGCTCCCACAGAAGAAGTAAAAACTTTATTGATAAGTTAGACAGGTATGAAAGACTATCAAAGGAAGAAAAAGACCTGAAAAAGAAATTAAAAAGTGAAACAGCTAAACTTCACATGCTTACAAAAAGAAACTATTGAAAAATTTAACAGATTCAAAGGTGTGTGAATTACTTGATAAAAAAATGGATTGGAAACCTATTAGAAAGCATAAATAAGTTACCAGATACAATTGTAGATAACCTAGTTTCTAAGATTCAAGCACTAGAGTCAAAGTATAAGACAACATATTTTGAACTAGAAAAAGAAATCAAGGAGACTGAAAATGAAGTTGGCTTCAATGATAGATGAATTGGAAGGTAATGAATATGATATGAAGGGCTTAAGTGAATTCAAGGCACTTTTGTTAGGTGAATAGTATGAAAGATAGAAAAAGCCTGCAATTCGTTTTTAAGGGATTTACGGAAGATTGGGAACAGCGTAAGTTGGGGATTGCTTTACAGAACGAGTTGAAAGTATGCCTGACGGAGAACTAATATCGGTTACTATTAAAGATGGTATCAAGAAATTTTTCCGAGCTTGGTAGGCACGATAATTCGAACGACGATAAGTCAAAGTACAAGAAAGTATGTTGGAGATATTGCTTATAACTCTATGAGAATGTGGCAGGGGTGCAGTGGCTATTCTCCTTATGAGGGCATTGTAAGCCTAAGCATACACGGTAATTTCGCCAAATTTGAGGAATATATTCAAAGTGTTTGGCTTATCAATTTAAGTTGCCAGAAATGATTCTGAACTTTTCATAAATTCGCAAGGAATAACATCGGATAACTGGAATTTGAAAATATCCTACCTTGAGTCAGATAGAAATATTTGTTTCTAAAGACGAAGAAGAACAAAACCCGAAAATTGCAGAGTATTTTTGCAAACCTCGACAACCTTTATCGCCCTTCATCAACGAAAGTATGATAAATTAGTGAATATTAAAAAGTCTATGCTTGAAAAAATGTTTCTCGTGAGGGTAAAAATGTTCCGGATATAAGATTTTCTGGATTTACGGAAGATTGGGAACAGCGTAAGTTCACTCTGGTTTTTGATTTCTTACAAAACAATGCCATTTCAAGATCGGAACTTACTAAAGATGGCGAAGTTATGAATGTGCATTATGGAGATATTCTTGTTAAATATGCAGAGATTTTAGATATAGCAACAGATGAAATAACTTTACCTTATGGACGGCTCTATTGCAAAAAAATATCAGGCTTCACTTTTGAAAAATGGAGATGTGATAATTGCAGATGCGGCTGAAGATGAAACTGTAGGTAAATGTACCGAAATAACTGGTTTATTAGACGAAATAGTATTGTCAGGGCTTCATACAATACCTTGCAGACCTAAGATGAAATATGCTGAAAGTTACCTTGGTTATTACATGAACTCAGATGCATACCATAACCAATTATTACCATTAATTCAGGAACAAAAATATCATCGATATCTAAATCTGCAATAAAGACAACATGGATTTCTGCTCCAATATCAGAGCAAGAACAGGCGAAAATTGGTGTATATTTCAACAAAATCAACAACCTTATCACCCTTCATCAGCGAAAACTTGAAAAAGTTGAAGAATATTAAAAAATCATGCCTTGAAAAAGATGTTTATTTAGCATACATAAGGTTATTTTTGGCAAAATAATATAGAGTAATACAATATTAAGTGAATAAAAATACAAAGTGAGTAAAAATAATAGTTGTAAATTGAAATACACAATATAAATTCTAAAAATGATATAAAAGTGAATTTATTGAACATAATATTGGAAAAAGTATTGAAATAATACTTTTATTGACTTATATATTTACTCATATTTTTGTTAAAATCGAATAAATATAGGAAAATTTCAAACTAACTTGGGAACAGCGTAAGTTGGGGGAGATTTGCCAGGTGACTATGGGACAATCTCAGATGGTTCTACATATAGTGAGACACCATCTGACTATATTTTTAGTTCAGGAAATGCTGACTTAAAAGATGGATGGGTTTCTCCAAGAATTTGGACAACACAAAAACGAAAAACTGCAGATGCAGGAGACCCTAATCATGAGTGTACGTGCTCCTGCAGGAGCAATGGGAAAAGACCACTTATAATGTAGTTATAGGAAGAGGAGTCGCTGGAATTAAAGGAAATGAGTATATATATCAGTACCTTGTAAAAATGGACTTAGATAGCTATTGGAAAAAACTTGCATCTGGGTCAACATTTGAATCTATCAAATCAGAAGACATTAACAGAGCAGAGTTCATGATGCCACGAGATGTAGATGAACAAGATAGAATCGGTGAATATTTTTCGTAACCTCAACCACCTTATTACCCTTCATCAGTGTAAGTGTAACTATTTATTAAGGTTAAAGGACTGTATTTTTTTCAATTATGGTAAAAACAACTTGGGAACAGCGTAAGTTGGGGGACAGAAGTTATCGAAATACTGCAAGGAGTGACATTGATAAGAGCAAGGTAACTGAAAGTGGCAAAATATCCAGTTTACGCAAATGCACTTACAAATGGCGGTATAGTAGGTTATTACAATGATTATTACAGAGTGAAAGCACCTGCAGGTTACTGCTAACTGAGGGCAGTGAAGTCAGTATAGCTAAGGCAAGAATGATTGATTTTACGCCTGTTGTAAGGCTTTTTAGCTATTCGTTCAAATCACGACTACTACTTCAAGAAAATGCTATAAATAATCAAAAGGCAGTTGTTGAATCAACTGGGTGTTCTGACAGTTGACCGTTCTCAGCTATCTTGATCATAGAAATTTTCTTCCCAAAAATATTAGAAGAAGAAATGAGAACTGGAGAGTATTTTCGCGAACCTCGACAACCTTATCACCCTTCATCAGAGTAAGCTAAAATTACTAAAACAAATCAAACAATCAATGGAAAATGGTCTTTTTATAAAAAATACAACAAAAATTTGGAAGGAGTTAGAAAATATGACCTTTAAATACGAATCAGACTTTGAGGAAACGTTAATAAACCTCTTATCTAACAAGGGATGGGAAAAGGATGTTATAAAATATCCCACAGAATCTGAGCTATTACAAAACTGGGCAAATATACTGTTCGATAATAACCGTGGTATCGATAGGTTGAATAATTATCCCTTGACTGAAGGTGAAATGCAACAGGTATTAGAACAGATTAACTCCTTGCGTACACCTATAAAAACTCAATGAATTTATAAATGGAAAAAAACTGTATCCATAAAAAGAGATAACCCTGATGATTTAGAACACCTTGGTAAAAGAAATTAGTTTAAAAATATATGATAGAAGAGAAATAGCGGCTGGTCAGAGTAGGTATCAGATTGTTCAGCAACCAGTATTTCCAAGTAAGACAAAGATATTGAATGACCGTCGAGGAGACTTAATGCTTTTTAATTAATGGTATGCCAGTAATTCATATTGAACTAAAGAAAAGTGGTGTTCCACTCAGTCAAGCCTGTAATCAAATTGAAAAGTACTCAAAAAGAAGGGATATTTACGGGTTTATTTTCCCTTGTTCAAGTATTTGTGGCTATGACTCCTAATGAAACTAGATATTTTGCTAATCCAGGTCCAGATGGAAGGTTTAACTCAGACTATTATTTTTAAGTGGGCAGATTTTTAATAATGAACCTATAAATGATTGGAAGGAAATCGCATCTTCGTTATTATCTATACCAATGGCCCACCAATTGATTGGTTTTTATACAATTGCTGATGAATCAGACGGTATATTAAAGGTAATGCGTAGCTACCAATATTATGCTGCAAATGCAATTTCAGATAAAGTAGCAAAAGATTAAGTGGGATGAAAAGCAATCAGCGTGGTGGCTTTATTTTGGCATACAACTGGTTCTGGTAAGACAATGACAAGTTTTTAAGTCAGCCCAACTTATCGCTGATTCACAAGAAGCAGATAAAGTTGTATTTTTAATGGATAGAATTGAACTAGGAACCCAGTCTTTGGGCGAGTACCGTGGATTCGCTGGGGAATCTAAGGAATAAGTAATGAAGAGTCTAGTGTAAAGTCTACTGAAAAATACTTATACACTTATTTCCAAACTAAAGAGTGATTCTTACCTTGATACCTTGATTGTTACTTCTATTCAAAAGATGAGTAGGATAAAGGACGAAGAAGAGGGTCTTAAAGCTGATGATATAGAAAAATCAATAAAAACGTATTGTATTTATAGTGGATGAGGCGCATAGATCGACTTTTGGAGAAATGCTTCAAACTATTAAAAATACTTTTCCAAAAGTCTGTTTTCTTTTGGATTTACGGGAACACCTATACAGGATGAAAAATGAAAAGAAAAATGAGTACCACAATTTCTGTCTTTGGTGATGAACTTCATAGGTATAGTATTGCTGATGGTATAAGGGATAAGAATGTCCTTGGATTTGATATATATAAAGTCATGACCTTTAGAGATAGTGATGTACGTCGAAGTGTTGCAATGGAAAGGGCAAAAGTCAAGGATCGTGAAGATATAAAACTTCGATGAAAGAAAAAGAAATATATTTTGACTATGGATTCTTCAAAAAGTTAAAATGGCTGGCTACACTGATGATGATGGCAAATATATCAAGGGTATTGAAGACTTTCTACCTAATTCACAATATGCAATATCAGAGCATAGAAACAAGGTTATAGAGGATATAGCGGATAAGTGGTTCGACTTAAGCCGAGGGTCAAAAATTTCATGCTATTTTGGCAACTAGTAGTATACTGGAGGCAATAGAATATTATCATTTATTTAAAGAAAAGTTGCCTTGGTTGAAGACAACATGCCTCTTTGACCCTAATATTGATGCCAAGGGTATTTCTGAAAAAAGAACGCGACAAAGCACAATATAAAACAAGATGGTTTAGTAGAAATTATAGATGATTATAATAAGAGATATGAACAAAATTTTTCTCTAGGAACACATGCAGCCTTTAAAAAGGACCTTGCTTTGAGATTGGCACATAAAGAATACTATAAGGTTATTGATAGGCAACCTGATAAGCAGCTTGACCTCTTAATAGTTGTAGACCAAATGCTCACTGGCTTTGATTCAAAGTGGGTGAATACTTTGTATATCGATAAGATGATGGAGTATGAAAACTTAATACAGGCATTTTCAAGGACTAATAGGCTATTTGGGGCCAGATAAAACCATTTGGGACGATTAGGTATTATAGAAAACCTCATACAATGGAAAGAAATATAAACCAAGCAGTAAGTCTTTATTCCAAATAAATCTATAGGGCTTTTTGTAAATAAGATACACAAGAATATAGAAAAATGAATGTATTATTTGCTGATATAAACGAATTATTCAAAAATGCAAATAGGGCGGACTTTTCAAAGCTTCCAGATGATAAAAAGGGTTGTTGCCAAGTTTGCTTCTCTATTCAAAAACACTGAATGAGCATTTAGAGGCAGCAAAGATACAGGGATTCAAGTGGTCAAATCCTTCATGTGAAATTGAAAAAGAAAAATGGTGAAAAAGATCTCAGTTACACTGGATTTTGACGAAACACAATATCTTGTTTTAGTTCAGAGATATAAAAGAAATACATCGTAATGATTCTGAATCAATTAAGGAAGATGTACCATTTTATCTTGAAGGATACATCACTGAAATTGATACGGGTAGAATAGATTCTGACTATATGAATAGCCATTTGAAAAGTATATAAAGGTATTACATAATGATGAGATATCGAAGGAATTTTAAAGAAGATGCATTAAATGACCTTCATAATACTTTTTGCAACATTAAATCAAGAAGAACAGAAATATGCCAATATTTTTTTCACATGACCTACAAAGAGGCGATGTATTCCTTAAAGAAGATAAAACTTTTAGAGATTACATAACTGACTATCAGTTTAAGGAAAGAATGACCAAATCCATAGATTTGCAGAGGTACTAGGTTTAGATGAAGAAAAAGCTTAGGACCATGATGGGCTTAAAAATTGACAGAAAAATACCATAGATGAGTTTGGAAGACTCGAAGTCTTGAAAGCTACCAAGGATAAAGATAAAGTAAAGGCTTATTTCCAAAAAGAAAGAGGGAGTTGAAATAAGCAAAGCTAGAGCAAATATTAAGGCTGACAAGTTGATTCGTGAGTTTATTTTTAAAGGGTGGTATTGATATCTAGTTAGTAATATCAGACATTTTAGTTATTTAAAAAAATAATAGGGCATTTTCCTTGTCAACGTGAGCCATTTTCTGTAAATGGGAGGAAAAATGAAAAATAAGGAAGAAAAATACAGAGTTATTCTGTGATTATTACGAAAAATGGATTTCTGTATATAAGGAAGGCGCTATTAGGGATGTAACCTTAGATAAGTATAAAAATGACTCAAAGATGGCTTAAAAACTTGCTCCAGACTTGAAATTATCTGGACTCAACAGAATTTCATACCAACAGATTTTAAATGACTATGCTATAACTCATGAGCGACAAACAACTATGGATTTTTCACCACCAATTAAAGGGGGCCATTTTAGATGCTGTTGATGAAGGCTTGATTGACAGAGATCCAACTAGGAAGGCCATAATTAAAGGCAAGACTCTGAGCGAGAATAAGAAAAATAAAATACTTAAAACCAGTTTGAATTACATACGCTTATTTCTACACTCAACCTATCTTATGAGATAAGTTGGGATTGGTTTATATTACTTGTTGCTAAGACAGGTTTATAGGTTTTCAGAGGCACTTGCCCTAACACCAAAGGATTTTGACTTTGCACATCAGTCAATTTCTGTAAGTAAGACATGGAACTATAAGGGTGAAGGGGGATTTATGCCGACAAAGAACAAGTCATCGGTTAGAAAAAGTTCAGATTGATTGGCAAATGGTAATTCAATTTTCTGAACTAATTAAAGGCTTATCAGAAGAGGAGCCAATATTTGTAAAAAGGAAAAGTTTATAATTCGACTGTTAATGATATATTATCTAGATATTGCAAAAAGAGCAAATGTACCTGTAATTTCAATTCATGGGCTAAGGCATACTCATGCATCAATACTCTTGTTTGCAGGAGTTTCTATTGCTAGTGTTGCAAGACGCTTAGGACATTCTAGTATGAACACGACTCAAAAAAACATACTTACACATTATTCAGGAGTTGGAAAAATAGGGATATTGATTTGGTAATGCGCTCATTATCAGTTTTAAACTAGTATAAAAAAATATAATGGCTTACGTTGGTAAAACTAAACACCAAAAAAGTGTAAAGGTAAAATACTTTACACTTTTTTTCTTAAAAATACTTGACTTTTATAAAACCTTGGTTTATCATATTACTTATGTAAAGTGTAAGACCTTTACAGATAGGGAGGCAGTATGGATATTCAAAAAGATGGTAGAAATCGAAATACTGTATAGTCAATACGGTCCCTTGTTGACAGACAAGCAGAGGGATATCTTGTCTATGTACTATGAAGAGGACTACTCACTAGGAGAGATCAGTAATATACTAGGGACATCCAGGCAGTCCATATTTGATTCCTTGAAGAGGTCGGAGAAGTCTCTAAGAGACTATGAGGCCAAGCTAGGTATGGTAAAAAGTTCAAGAATATAGATGAAGAGATTAACAAGCTAGCTGATAAGGTAGAAAACTTAGGCAAGAAAAAGTGGTAACCTTTGAGGAATCAAGTCAGCTTATAGAATTAATTGACAAGATTAGGGAGTTGATATAATGATATTTGAAGGATTATCAGATAAAACTTCAAAACGCATTTGGAAAAACTTAGGTCTAAGGGAAAAACTGACTGAGGCTGACGTTAAGACAGCCATGAGAGAGGTTAAGATGGCCCTTTTGGAGGCGGATGTTAACTTCAAGGTTGTAAAGGACTTTGTGAAGGTTGTACAAGAGCGTTGTGTGGGCGAAGAGGTATTGAAGAGCTTGACACCAGGTCAGATGGTGGTAAAGATAGTTAATGAAGAACTTACAGCCCTTATGGGGGATGTACAGAGCAAGCTTACATATTCATCACAGCCACCAACTGTTATAATGATGGTTGGTCTACAGGGTGCAGGTAAGACTACAACTTCTGGTAAGTTGGGTGGTTACCTAAAGAAGGAAGGCAAGTCGCCACTACTGGTTGCCTGTGACGTATACAGGCTCAAACAGCTATTAAGCAGCTTCAGGTTGTGGGTGAAAAGCTAGACCTACCAGTATTTACTATGGGAGACCAGGTTTCACCAGTGGAGATAGCCAAGAAGGCCCTTGAACATGCTAAAAGCCACTCAAATGATGTGGTTATTATAGATACAGCAGGTAGACTACATGTAGATGAAGTCTTGATGCAGGAATTAAAAGATATAAAAACTCAGGTAAATCCTCAGGAAATTTTATTGGTAGTTGACTCTATGACAGGTCAGGATGCCGTAAATGTTTCTGAGAGCTTCAATGAGATACTTGGTATTGACGGGGTAGTTTTAACTAAGCTAGACGGTGATACTAGGGGTGGTGCAGCCTTATCAATAAGGGCTGTAACACAAAAGCCTATCAAGTTTATAGGTATGGGAGAAAAGCTTGATAACTTGGAACCTTTCTATCCTGATAGGATGGCCTCTAGAATACTTGGTATGGGTGATGTACTAAGCTTGATGAGAAGGCTGAATCAGCCCTTGATTTGGAAAAAGGCCAAGGAGTTAGGGTCAGAAGCTAAAGAAGAATGAAATGGACTTTGAAGACTTCTTTGATGCAGTTGGAACAGGTTCAAAACCTGGGGACCACTAGACAAGCTTTTGGAATTGGTGCCTGGTATGGGTAACCCTAAAGGGTCAGATAGGTGACCTGGATAGTAAGGGCAAGGAAATAAATAGGACTAAGGCTATTATCCAGTCCATGACCCTAGAGGAGAGAAGGAATCCACAGATTCTAAATGCCTCTAGAAAGAAGAGGATAGCAAGAGGTAGTGGTACTAGTGTCCAGGATGTGAACAGACTGATTAAGCAGTTTAATGAAATGAAAAAAATGATGAAGATGTTCCAGTCAAGTGGAATGATGGGCAAGATGAAAAAGGGTGGTTTCTGGTATGCCTAAGTTACCTTTCTAGGTTAGCATATTCATTGTTTAGAATAAATTATATTAATATTAAATTTTTGGAGGTATTTTGAAATGGCAGTTAAGATAAGATTAAGAAGAATGGGAACTCATAAGAGACCTTTTTACAGAGTAATAGTAGCAGACGCTAGATCGCTCGAGAAAACGGTAGATTTATTGAAGAAATAGGATACTATAACCCATTAACAGAACCAAAGCAGGTTAAGATTGACGAAGAAAAGGCAATCAAGTGGTTGGTAACAGTAGCATAGCCTACTGAAGTTGTTAAGAAGTTATTCGTATCAAACGGAATAATTGAAAAGTTTGAAGCAGCTAAAGAATCTAAAGTAATTTTTTTGGTGGAGACGATAATATGAAACAACTAGTAGAAGGAATAGCAAGAGCTCTTGTTGACAATCCTGATAAAGTGCTAGTCGAAGAAATTGTGGACGGCAAGGAGATCCTACTTAAGCTAAAGGTTGATGACTCGGATATGGGTAAGGTAATCGGCAAGAAGGGGAGAATTGCTAAATCAATAAGAACTGTATTAAAAATCAGTATCCAACAAGAAGAAAAGTAAATGTAACATTAGAAATAGTAGAGGATTAGGCTTGCTTTAATCCTTTTTGCTAAAAATATATTTATCTTAGTGACTAGGCTTATTAAAGAGGAAAAGCATTAACAGAAGTGCTAGGAGGTAATTAAGTGACTGATAAATTGGAATATTTTTAAGCTAGGTAAGATAGTGACTACCAGGGGCTTAAAAGGAGAAATTAAAATATACCCCCATACAGACAAGATAGATAGGTTCAATGACCTTGAATACTTTTTTTATAGCTAATGATAGGGGAAACACAAGTACCTAGTAGAAAGAGCTGTAACTGCATCCAACAATTCTATAGTTGTTAAGCTTAAGGGCTACGATACTATCGAATCAGTCCAGGCTCTGATTGGCAAGTTTATATTTGTCGATAGGGACAAATCATATCAACTGGATGAGGATGAATTTTTTATAGCTGATATGATTGGTATGGATGTGGAGACCCTAGATGGTCAAAAGGTTGGAAAATTAGTCGATGTTCTGCAATATGCAGCAAATGACGTATATGTGGTTAAGGGAGAGGATTCTAAGGAGTACCTTATCCCTGCAACATATACGAAATTGTGCTGGATATTGACACAAAAAAATAGGTTGATGAAGATCAAGCCTATACTGGGACTTTTTGGACTAATGAGAATACATGTGATGACACTTTTCCCCTGATATATTTGCTGCATACATAGGGGAAAGCATGATAAAAAGCAATAGACAATGGAATTTTAGAGATTAATTTATTTAATATTCGAGATTTTTCGGAAAACAAGCATAAGAAGGTTGACGACTATCCATTTGGGGGAGGGGCAGGCATGGTGATGACAGCCCAGCCTATTATTTCCACATATGAGCATATAGTTGAGACTTACGGTCTAGACAAGCCTAGAGTTATATATCTTTCACCTAAGGGTAGGATATTTAACCAGGAAATGGCTAAGGTCTTTGCACATTCTGATGACTGTATCTTTCTGTGTGGCCACTATGAGGGCATAGACCAGAGGGTTATAGATATGATAGTTACTGAGGAAATATCAATCGGTGACTATGTACTTACTGGAGGAGAGCTCCCCGCCCTGACCATGATTGATGCCATATCTAGGTTGATACCAGGTGTTTTAAATAGGAATGAGAGCTTTGAGGATGAGAGCTTAGAAAAATAATCTACTTGAGTATCCCCAGTATACTAGGCCCAGAGACTTTAGGGGGTGGAAGTACCGCCTGTCTTAGTGTCAGGCAATCATGGTAACATAGACAAGTGGAGACTAGAAGAGTCTAAGAAGATAACGAAGGATAGGAGGCCAGATTTATGGGACAAGTACCAGGCCTCTCACAGGGAAGATAATAAAAAAAAGAGACGAACTCGAAAGGCGGATTAATATGGAAAATAGAAAAAAAGTTAAGGCGATAGGTATAGAGACCTTTGTCTTTCTAACGATATTTATTGGAGGATTTTTCTTGGTTAGGTAGTGTGATGGGTGTAGGACCAATGTTTAAGACAATGATGGCTACAGCCCATGACCTCCTACTAAATACAGTATTTTTAATAATGGCGATGGCAGTTCTAGCGGGTGCTATCAGTAGTTTACTATCAGAATTTGGGGCTATAGCCTTGATCAACAAAATATTTGCACCTTTGATGAAGCCAATTTGGGGCCTACCAGGAGCAAGTATAACTGGTGTTGTTACTACATACCTATCTGATAACCCAGCAATTATACCATTCGCTAAGGATAAGACATTTACACAGTATTTCAAAAATACCAGGTACCAGCCCTTTGTAACATAGGTACAGCCTTTGGTATGGGTCTTATAGTTACAACATTTATGATAGCCCAGGGGAAGGAATATATAGCACCAGCCTTAATAGGTAATGTGGGAGCTATAATAGGTTCTATTATAAGTGTTAGACTAATGTTAAGACAGACTAAAAAGTACTATGCGCCAGGCCATGGAGCCATATGATGAAAGTCTAAGTGGGGCTGACATGGATAGTCAGGCAGAGTTTAGGCTAGTAAGAGAAGGTAACCTATTCCAGAGAGTTCTAGACTCATTACTAGAGGGTGGTAAGAACGGTGTTGAAATGGGTGTAGCTATTATACCAGGTGTTTTAATCTGTTTGTACCCTAGTTATGATGCTAACTTTTGGACCAGGAGAAAAGGGATATACAGGCGCTGCCTATGAGGGTGTAAAAGTTGCTTCCATATATAGGACAGAAGATAAGCTTTTATACTTGAACCACTATTTGGATTTAAGTCACCAGAGGCTATAGCATTCCCAATAACAGCCCTAGGAGCAGTTGGAGCGGCTATCTCACTAGTACCAGAGTTTATTAAAAACGGGGCAATAGCACCAAATGATATAGCTGTATTTACAGCAATGGGTATGTGTTGGTCAGGCTACCTAAGTACTCATATAGGTATGATGGATGCATTAAAGTCAAGAGACCTAGCAGGTAAGGCAATCCCTTGCCCACACTAATAGGAGGTTTTAGCGCAGGTATTTCTGCCCACCTAATATTTATGCTAATTGCCCACTAAAGACAATTTATTAAAACTTAATTAGATATGAAAAAGGCTATGCTTAAAATCCTATATTTAGAGCATAGCCTTTCTTTTATCTAATTTATGTATAGCTTTTTCTTGCTAGAGGGGGCTATTTAACAAGGGCCTTGTGGAATTTCTTTTGCCCTTCTTAATTATAACACCTTCCTTAAGGTCATCTAGGCTGATTGTAAGGTTACAGGTCATCAACCTTCTTGTCAGAAATCGTAAGACCTCCTGCTGAACAAGCCTTTCTTACCTCACTCCTAGATGGTACTAGGTCACATTCTAGCATTAGGTCAGTAACATTTATTACACCATCAGTAAGTTTAGTTGGGTCTATTTCAGTAGTAGGCATATTAGAATCATCTGCACCACCAGCAAATAGGGCCTTAGATGCTCCTGAGCCTCTTGGCATCTTCTTCAGAGTGGACTAGTTTAGTCATTTCATAAGCAAGTAGTTCCTTTGCTTCGTTTAACTTGGCACCTTCCCAGGCTTCCATAGGCTTGATTTCTTCAAGTGATAGGAAAGTTAGCTTCTTGATGAAGTTGATAACATCAGCGTCATCTACATTTCTCCAGTACTGGTAGAAGTCAAATGGAGAAGTCTTATTAGGGTCAAGCCATACAGCTCCACCTGCAGTTTTACCCATCTTAGTTCCGTCTGCCTTTGTAAGTAGAGGAATTGTCATTGCATGGGCATCTTGTCCTAGCTTTCTACGGATTAATTCAGTACCGCCAAGTAGGTTAGACCACTGGTCGTTACCACCTAGCTGGATATTACATCCGTATTCTCTAAATAGGTGGTAGAAGTCATATGACTGCATTACCATGTAGTTAAATTCAAGGAATGATAGTCCTTTTTCCATCCTGTTCTTGTAGCATTCAGCCCTTAGCATGTTGTTAACAGAAAAATGTGGACCAACCTCTCTTAACATTTCTATATAGTTAAGCTGAAGTAACCAATCTGCATTATTGACCATAACAGCCTTGTCATCGCTAAAGTCTATAAACTTAGACATCTGGACCTTGAAGCAGTCACAATTGTGCTGGATAGTTTCAGTGTCATCATAGTACGCATATCTGTACGACCTGATGGGTCACCTATGTAGCCTGTACCACCACCGACTAGGACAACTGGCTTGTTACCAGCCAACTGTAGCCTTCTCATTAAGGCTAGGGCCATGAAATGACCAACGTGTAGTGAATCTGCAGTAGGGTCAAAGCCTAGATAGAATATAGCCTTACCAGTATTTACTAGATTTTTAATTTCTTCTTCATTTGTTATTTGGGCGATTAAGCCACGTGCTTGTAGTTCTTCAAAAACTCCCATTAGTACACCCTTCTTAAAAAAATAATATTCCTAAATCAAATAAGTATATAATTTTGTAATAAGTCCACATATATTATACACTATATAAATACAAAATAAAAGTAGGGGCAAATTATAAAAGGCTTCCTACACCTGTGTAAGAAGCCTTAATTATCTGTTTGTATTAGTACTCCTTTTATTATCATTGAAAAATAGAGCCACTAGAATTTGCTATGTGACCCTCTAACTCTTATAATAATAAACGTAACCAAAAATTGCCATATTTAACTTGCTTGTCGAAATGTCTATATTGTTTCTTTTTCATTTTGGTTACCTCCCCTTAAAAATTTATTAGTAATTGTAACACTTATTACTGGTTTTTTTGTCAATACACCCTAATATTATTAATAGTTAATCTGTAAAAAGTAAATTTCCCCATGATATGGAATTTACTTTTACAATTAACAAAAAAATACAATAAATATTATTTAAACTCATTGACAATACTAATATCTAAGGGTATAATGTAATGGTTATTGAGTACGGGCGTACCTCTTTTACAAAGGTCAAGTATTTATGTACGTCTATGATATTAGGAGGAAGAAATGAACGAATTAATTAAGGCTATTGAGCCGCACAGGTAAAAATCAGATGTTCCTAATTTTGGACTAGGGACACAGTTAAAGCACACGTTAAAATCGTCGAAGGTAAGAGAGAAAAGAATCCAGGTTTTCGAAGGTCTTGTTATTAAGAGACAGAATGGAGGAATCAGAGAAACTTTCACTGTTAGAAAGATATCTTTCGGTGTAGGTGTAGAAAGAACATTCCCAGTTCATTCACCAAAGATTGAAAAGATTGAAGTTACAAGATTTGGTAAGGTTAGAAGAGCTAAGATCAACTATATCAGAGGTAGAGTTGGTAAAGCTGCTAAGATCAAAGAAGCTAGAGGCAAAAGAAAATAATCTAGCATATACAAGTATGTATATTAGTAAATTAGGGTGTCTCAGGATGCCCTTTTTAGTGTAAAAGAGTCTGGGAACAATGGGGTCCTTGATTGAAATAAAGGGCTTTCTCAAGCCCAGCTATGACAAAATGGTCATATGAAGGAGGAAGTATGAGCTATAACGATGAATATTTGAGGATGATAACCTAAATATAAACTGGTATCCTGGTCACATGAAGAAAAACCAGGAGCTAGTACAGAATAATTTAAAGCTAGTAGACGTGGTAATAGAACTCCTAGATGCTAGAATACCACTTAGCAGCAAGAATCCTGACATTGATAGGCTAGTAGGTGATAAGCCTAGGATAGTCTTGTTGAACAAGGCGGATATGTGTGAAAAGTCTGCCATAGATGCTTGGGTGGCATATTTCGCCAAAGAAGGTGTAAAGGCCATCCCAATCAATGCAATGACTGGCACAGGTGTTAATAAGGTAATAAGTGAGTGTAAGGCTGTTACTAGGTCAATGATGGAAGGCCTAGCTGAAAAAGGGAAGAAGAGAGAGAGCTATCAGGATTATGATAGTTGGTGTACCAAATGTTGGTAAGTCATCCCTAATCAATAAACTATCTGGTAGAAGGTCAACTCAGACTGGCGATAGGGCCTGGTGTTACCAAGGGCAAGCAGTGGGTTAAAAATCAGGGTGACATGGAGCTTTTAGATACTCCAGGTATACTTTGGCCAAAGTTTGAAGACCAGGAAGTAGTCTTTCAAACCTTGCCTCTTTACAAGGGCAATTAAGGATGAAATACTAGATGTTGAGACTCTAGGCCTAAGGCCAATTGAGAGGTTGATGGAGATTGCCCCAGACCTTTGATGGAGAGATATAAGCTAGAATCTATTGGTCCACAGGGTATTGATACTATGGAAGCCATTGGTAGGAAGAGGGCTCATACTTGGTAATAGGGAGCTTGACTATACTAGGGATAGCAACTACAGTCCTAAATGAGTTTAGGGAAGGTAAGATTGGTAAAAATAGTATTAGAGATGCCTTCAATCTAGCTTGATAAATTATTCTCGGTGCTTGACTAGAAAAATTAAAAATATAATTACTATAGGTAATATATTATAGAAATCCACCGATTGAAAAGTTATCGAATGGGAGGAATTAGATGAAAAAATTGGTAAATAAGGCCTCAAATTGGTTGGAAATAAATTTGGATAATTTGGAGTACAACTTTTAAGGGATAAAGAATAAGATACCTGAAGGCACAAAGATGTGTATGGTAATAAAGTCAAATGCTTATGGACATGGGGCAGTTGAAATAGCCAGGTTTTATGAAGAATTAGGCGCAGATTTTTTGCAGTTGCTAGGCTAAAATGAGGCTCTAGAGCTAAGAGACCATGGAATAACAAGGCCTATCTTAAATCTTGGCTATACAAATCCTATGACAATAGAGGATTCCATTAGGAATAATGTATCTATGACGGTATTTGACCTGAATTAGCTCGTGAAATTGATAAGGTTGCTAGGGAAATTGGAATTAAGGCAAAAGATCCATCTGAAATTAGATACGGGCATGTCAAGGTTAGGCTACGTAGTACTAGATGATAAGGTTGAAGAGATAGCAGCTGAAATAAAGGAAATTAGTGAGCTAGAAGGGCATAATACTAGAGGGTATGTATACCCACTTTGCCACTGCTGATGCTAGAAATAAGGAATTTGAAAATTTTACAGACACATAGGTTTTCAGAGATGGTTGAAAAAATAAAGGACATGGGTGTAGAGGTTAACTATACATTGCTCTAACAGTGCAGAAATCCTGGACTGTGATGAAAAATACGATATGGTTAGGCCAGGTATAATCCAGTACGGTGTCTACCCATCAAATGAGGTTAATTATTCTATAGATATTAAGCTCAGTTATGGCCTTTAAGGCTAAGGTTTCCAATGTCAAGATACTAGATGCTGGTACATCAATCAGCTATGGTAGAATCTACTTCACCACTGTAAGGGAAAAATAGTAAGTATAGCAGCTTACTATGCGGACGGCTTCTTGAGGGGAGGAGAAATCCATATGTATATATCAATGGGGTAAAGCGCTCTATAGTTGGTAGGATATGTATGGACCAGTCTATGGTCAGGGTGCCTATGGATATGGATGTTAAGGTAAATGATGATGTCCTAGTCTTTGGTGATGACCTAGTTTCCGTGGATGATGTAGCAAGAGATTGTGATTCAACAGCCCATGAGGTTATGTGTATGATGAGTAGGCGTGTGCCTAGGGTTTACTATAGGCATGGTGAAATAGTATCTATAGTTGACTACTTATGAAGATAAGTAATGAATCAGTAAATTTCAATTACGGATTAGATAGGGAGGTTTATATGCTAAAGGATTTAGACCTAAGCCAAATAAATAAATTAAAAGACCAAGGAAATAAAGGACCTGGCTGACAGGATTACCCAGGAGGAATACCTAGATTTCATAGAGGTTTTTTTCAGCTGATGAGAGGAAGTCTGTCCAGGCCATATGTGACAAGCTGAAGAAGGCCCTAATCAGGATTCAGGGCAGAGGAAGAAAGGTTAGACCTCCTAAAATTACTACGAAAATGAGTGCTATAAAAAAATGGGGCAGTATTTGTAGCAGGACTTGATGAGGTTGGCAGGGGACCCTTGGCTGGACCAGTAGTGGCTGCAGTTGTAGTCCTTAAGCCAAATGCCAGGATTCCAGGTATAAATGACTCTAAAAAGCTGTCAGAGGAAAAGAGGGAGTCCCCTATACGATACAATAATAAACGAAGCGATAGACTATGGCATAGGCATGGCAGACAATAATGAAATAGATGAACACAACATCTTAAACGCAACCTATATAGCCATGAAAAGGGCTTTAGAAAAGCTAGAAGTGGATGTAGATTGTCTCTTAAATGATGCAGTAAGGATACCAGGAGTAGATATTCCACAGCTACCTATTATAAAGGGGGATGCCAAGTCTATATCAATTGCTGCGGCAAGTATAGTAGCCAAGGTTACTAGGGATAGGATGATGGTAGATTATGACAAAGAATATCCAGGTTATGGATTTACTTCGAATAAGGGCTACGGCACTAGGGACCACTACCAGGGTCTAGAAAAATTTGGTAGAACTAAGATACATAGGAATAGCTTTTTGAAGAATCTTCAAGGTTGACCTATATATGTGTATATGGAGGTATGGATATGGAATACAAAGAAATGCTTGATAGGGCAAGAGAAAAGTATAATGGATCATGTAAGGTCTGTAGGGTATGTGATGGTGTTGCCTGTCGTGGCCAGGTTCCAGGTATGGGTGGTAAGGGCACAGGGTAAGGCCTTTTATAGAAAAATGTTGAAGCCCTAGACAGGATTAAACTTAATATGAGAGTTATCCATAAGGTGGCTGAACCGGATATGTCTATAGACCTATTTGGAAAGAAGCTAGACCTACCTGTGATGGCAGCACCTATAACTGGTACGATACTTAATATGGGGGCCTAGTTACTGAAAAGGAATATATTGAGCCTGTAATAGAAGGCTGTAAAAAATATGGGTACTTATGCCATGGTAGGAGATACAGCAGTACCTCAGATACTACTAGACAACTTAGAGGTGATGGAAAAGTACGATGGGGCTGGTATTGTATTTATAAAAGCCATGGGAAAATGCAAAATATAATAGAAAAGATTAAAAAAGGCAGAAAAAGGCTGGTGCAATAGCTGTTGGTGTTGACCTAGATGCTTGTGGTCTTGTTACACTTAAACTACATGGTACACCTGTATTTGCTAAGAATATAGATGAAATAAGAGAGCTTGTAAATTCAACGGACCTTCCCTTTATCTTAAAGGGTATAATGACTCCTGATGAGGCCCTTATGGCAGTTGAGGCCGAGTTTATGGTATAGTTGTTTCCAACCATGGCGGTAGAGTCCAGGATTACACTCGGAACTGCAGATGTACTCTGAAATTGCCAAGGTAGTAGATGGCAGGGTAAAGGTATTCGTAGACGGAGGTATCAGGACTGGTGTTGATGTCCTTAAGATGTTGGCCATAGGTGCAGATGCCTGTCTGATAGGTAGGCCATTTATAACAGCTTCATTTGGTGGTCAGACTCAAGGTGTTGAAATGTATATTTCAAGACTAAAAGGCAGATCTCAGAGGCAGCCATGGTATTGACTGGTTGCCAGGACCTGCTTCTATAGATGATAGGATAATATATAAGTAAGAATATATGATGTGAATATTTTAATAAAAATTCGCAAATTGATATTAGCAATTTACGATTAATAAATAAATACCTTATAAATGCTTTATTGATTTATGAAAGAGTGTATGTTTGTAAATGATGTGAGACATTTTTAGAGAGAAAATAATAGAAATTTGAGTATAATGGTTGGAGATTATTCTCCAACCATTATTTCTAATTTCAATAGGAGATAACCAACCTAAAACCCTGCATAGGCAATCTGTTAGACTTATATAAATATCTTTTCATTTGTATAATCAAATCATCATATGAATAGAAGGTTAAGTTACTGTAAAATCGTTCATTGTCGTTTCTATGACTACGTTCTACCTTACCGTTATGTCTAGGTGTTCTGGGGCGTATAAGTTTGTCGCCTATACCATTATTAGCACAGAATATACCAAAGGGATGTGTACGTTTAGTTTTCATAAAATACGTAAACTCAAATCCATTGTCAGTTTGTATTATTTTAGGTTTATATTTAAAGTGTTTAATAGCCATAATGTAAAGTGTAAAAATATAAATGAACAATTAGTGGAATATAATAATGTACAAATAAGAAAAAAATAGATAAGTTGGTAGACTTGAAGAAGGAAATAGCTAATTCAATTTTTGCATTAAAAAGATAAAAAGGTAGAGGAAGTACATCACATGCTTCCTCTTTCTCGTGAGTGGAACTAATGACGAAGATAATCTAATGAGTCTTTATAAATCTTGTCACCAAAGATTCATACAAAGAGTAGAGATAGATTTGGAGGATAGTTTTACGTGTGGAGGGGAGTCTTAATCTCTACGAGTGATTTCCCTACCAACGGTGCCGCCCTCTCACGCGCATGGTTCAAAGGGGGTATTAAAGAATATCATACGAAAAAGTAAAATATTTATTCTAACCTATTGACAATAAAAACTTGGCATGATATAATATAAATATCAAGTAAACTTGGCAAAAGGATAAAGGAGAATGAATATGAAGAGAGATGAAGTTTTAGCAAGAAGTCGTGAGGGGTATAAATATCACGATGAGATGATGGTTGATATTTTTAAAAAAGCAGGTGAAGTTTCCAGCCAAATCGGATTAGCTGTTGCTGCTCATCCTATTTGGAATTGAAGCTTTTTCTTCAATTCCTTTAATTATGGAATACTAAGTATTTATTTTAGTATTGAAGCAACGAAAGAACTTGTAAAGTATACAAAACTAAAAGAAAGAAAGCAATTGTTAGTGGGGATACTTATGGCGATTATAGGAATTGCCTTATTTGTAGCTAGCCTTATAACATTGAAGTAGTGATGGATTATGGATGATGAACTAGTTCTCAAAAAATCATTTAAAAAGAAGTCAGAAAAAGAAAAAGGCTATTCACAACAACAGTTAGCTGATGAGGTGGGTGTTTCAAGAAACACAATCAGCTCAATTGAAACTGGTCAATTTAACCCCACTGCTAAATTAGCTTTTGATACTTTTGCATTGCTTTAGAAAAAGAAATTTGAGGATCTTTTCTATTTTTTTAGACAAACATAGTTAACTAAAATCTCCCTACAGTAAACAATATTGTTTATTGAAGGGAGATTTTATATTTAAGTATTAGGAGGTGATACTATCGCTAAAGATAGAACATACAGAGGTGGGAAGACGAGTAAAATCAGGAGGGAAACCACAGCCTGCTGCTGAAAAATAGAAAAAGGTAAAAAGTAAAAATACTAATGAATGATATTCCAACATTTACGCCAAAAGAAATAGATGCTGTTGACTTACCAGATGGAGCAGTTCTTGATGGAACGGATATGCCAACACCTAGTGATTATCTATCAGCAAAAACAAAAAGAACGGCATATGATTGCCTATGTAGACTCACATATAGCGAGCATTTCAGTTAAGTGTTCAAGATCATCACGACAGACAATGGTTCTGAGTTTTCGAGGTTATCTGAACTTGAAGAATTAGCCGAGACTCTCGTTTTTATACACATCCATATACGTCATGTGAAAAAAGGAACTAATGAATGTCATAATGGCATTATACAAAGATTTATTCCAAAAAGGTAAACGTATCAGTGACTTTGATGTAAACTATATTGCTGACATAGAAATATGGTGTAACAGCTTGCCACGTAAAAATATTAAATTATCGTACACCGGATGAAGTCTTCGAAGATGAGCTTGACCTTATATATCGACAGACAGCTTCGTGATATGGATTTTTAGTCATCAATGTTCAACTTATTATTGCAATTTACGGTTTAATTGTAATGATAAATTTGGTCTTTATTTATTTTCAAAATAGTACATAAGACTATAGGTCTAACTAGGCTTATGGAGGTTTTATGAATAATTATGAGATTGGTATGATAGGAGAAGAGGCAGTAGCCCTTTATCTAGGAAGAATAGGATGTAGGATACTTGATAGGAACTACAGAACTAGGAGGGGTGAAATAGACATAATTTTTGTTGAGAATGAAGTTTTTAGTTTTTTGGTGAGGTGAAGACCAGAAATAGTACATACTTTGGGAATCCTGCCCAAGCTGTTGATTCAAAGAAGATGGCCAGGATTATTTGTCTTGCCAAAAATTACCTTTCCTCAAAGGGAAGCTTGGATTGCCCAGTAAGGTTTGATGTATTTGAAGTATATTTCAAAGAAAAGAAGATAAAGCACATAAGAAATGCTTATACCATAGGAGGTAATATATGATTAACAAGATCAAGTCAGGTATGGTCATGGGTGTAGATGGCCTAATCGTCGATATTGAGGTTGATATATCAAAAGGGATGCCCCTACTTTAGTGTAGTGGGTCTTGCTGGCACAGAGGTTAAGGAGTCAAAAGAGAGGGTTAGGTCGGCAATTTTAAATGGTGGCTATGACTTTCCCCTAAGTAGGCTGGTAATAAACCTGTCACCTGCAGACATTAAAAAGGATGGTGCCTACCTTGACCTCGGTATTTGTGTTGGTATACTTAGGTCTAGGGATTAAACAGTCAGATGACTACTTGGCAGAGTCAGGTTTTTTGGGAGAATTATCCCTTGATGGTAGGGTAAAGAACATGAGGGGGATTCTTTCCATTGTAATAAGGATGAAAAAGGAAGGTATCAAGAGGGTTTTTATACCTACAAGCAACTATCCGGAGTGTAGAGGGATAGGTGGGATGGAAATTATAGGCATTGATAGCGTTAAGGAGTGTATAAAGCTATTAGAAATGGCACCTAAAGATAGGGAAGTATATATGTCCAGCAAATACGCTAACCTATATGAGGATAATAAAAATTAATGGTCCAATCTTGGGTCAAGCTGAGAATAATGAAGGTGTCTTATCAAAAAGTGAATATAGTATTCAAGCGGCTAGAAATCAGGGAATCATAGATGAAAAGTATAGTGAGTCAGATATGAGTAGACCTGGAATTGTGGAGGATGACTTTTTAATATTAGGGGCAATATCCTAGCCAAGAGGGCTGCCATGATAGCAGTAGCTGGAGGGCATAACCTACTTATGATAGGTCCACCCGGAACTGGTAAGACAATGATAGCTAGGTCTATTAGGACAATATTGCCTAGACCTAATACCCAAGAAGAATTAGAAATTACCCAGATATATAGTGCTGCAGGCCTCCTAAGAGAGGGGCAGGGCCTAATAAGAGTCAGACCTTTAGACAGCCCCACCATACAGCTACAAAGATATCTATTATAGGTGGTGGTTCCAAGGCTAGCCTGGGTGAGATTACCCTGGCCCATAGGGGGGTCTTATTTCTAGATGAGGTAGCTGAGTTTCCCAAGCAAATACTAGAGGCCCTAAGACAACCTATTGAAGATTCTGTAGTAAATATTTCGAGGATCAACCACAGTGTGACCTATCCTGCCGCCTTTCAATTGATAGTATCAATGAATCCTTGTCCCTGTGGCTACTACAAAAGTCATAAGGAGTGTAGCTGTAGACAATACGAAATAGACAAGTATCTAGGAAAGATATCTGGGCCTATATTGGATAGGATGGATGTTTTTTGTGAGGTTGGAAAGGTTGATTTTGAAGAATTCGATGATAGGTCTAAGAGTATGACCTCTAAAGAAATCTTGCAGATCATCGAAGTGGCAAGGAGGATTCAAGCGACAGATTTAATGATAGGGATTTCTATGTGAATTCTCAAATGACAAGTGAAGATATAGAAAGGTATTGTAGCCTGGACCAGGATTCGGCCATGGTGGCAGGAAGTCTATATAAAAAATATGGCTTGAGTAATAGGTCCCTACACTAGACTGATAAAGCTAGCCAGGACTATAGCAGACCCTAGAAGCAAGGGAAAGTATTTCTAGTCGGGATATTGTAGAGGCCTTTTCCTACAGGAAGGCTTACTATAAGTACTTTTGCCAATATTAGTGGATAGATAGTTCCCATATAGGGGACTGAATATTGTAGTAATGAGATTTTTTAAGGAATAGTAGGTGTATAAGATTTGGAGGATGGGATATGGATAATTTTTATATGGGCCAAGGAAGTTGTAGGTATAGGGTCTAGGGAAATGAAGCTTTTTATGAAGAAAAATATGGCAGAGCTAAGGTCTATATTTTTCAGATGATACCAATTTAATCTCAATTGGTAAGCTAGCTAGCCATACAGGAGTGGATAAAGCGCCTAGGCGAGACAGACTTCAAGAACCAGAAGTATGTATAGGGGGTTAGGTCCTTTTATAGATTGGATTTTTAAGTATTGGAAAATGGCTATTTTTCTAAAAAAAGTAATGGATAAGATTAGGAAATATGGATATGACCAGACCCTTATAGATGAAATTAAAAATAATATAAGCTCAAGCAAGGTCTTATTAGTTACTTATGATTCAGAGGATTATCCTGGCCTGCTTAGAAATGTCTACGATCCACCCTATATTCTATATTATTATGGGGATATATCTATAGTAAACAAGTACCCCTTCCTATCGGTTGTAGGGAGCAAGGAAGTGTACTGACTATGGGAAAAATGCAAGTAAGTACCTAGTCAAGGACCCTATCAGAAGCTGGTATAGGAATAGTGAGTGGCTTGGCCCTGGGGATTGATTCTTATGCCCATAGATACTGTATGGAGGGTGGATCACCTACCATAGCCGTGATGGGGACTGCCATAGATAATATATATCCCTAGGTCAAATACCAACCTATTTAAGGAAATATTAGACCAGGGTGGCCTTATTTTATCAGAAACTGGACCAGGCGGCCAAACCTTTAGGTCTAGCTTTGCCATGAGAAATAGGATAATAGCAGGGACTATCCAGGGGAACCCTGGTAATTGAGGCTGGTAAAAAGAGTGGGTCTTTAATAACAGCCACCTATGGTCTAGATAATGGTAGGGAGGTTTACCTGGTCCCTGGAAGTATTTTTTTCAGATCTTTCATATGGCTGCAATGAAATGATAAGTAAGGGCGGAAAAATTGTACTGAGTAGCCAGGATATACTAGAAGATTATGAAAGCTTTTTATTCTTTTGATTCATTAAATAACATAAGAAAAAAATGCTAGTAATATTGACTCTGTTTGTGATAATATTAGAAATGATAAGTTAAAAAGGCAACAATTTTCTGAACATGAGCAGGCTATTTTTAAAGCTCTTGTCTGAAAAAAAGGAACCCTAGATATTGACAAGATTTCCTCTACCTCAATATTGAGATAGGGGATGTCATATTTTGTGTCAATAATTTGACTATGATGGATTATATTTTTAGAAGTAGGCATAAATACCTACGAATTAAATAGGATCCTTATAATATAAATAAATGGAGGTGTTGTTTGTGCCAAAAAAGCTTTTTAGTAATAGTCGAGTCTCCAGCAAAGGCAAAGACTATCGAAAAAATTTCTAGGCAAAAACCACTATGTTGTAAAGGCATCTGTAGGACATATAAGAGATTTACCCAAGAGTAGGCTGGGTGTCGATATAGATAACAATTTTTGAACCCGAGTATATAAACATTAGGGGAAGGGTCCAATAATAAAGGACCTTAAAAAGGAAGCTAAAAAGGCTTTCGAAAAATATATCTAGCAACCGACCCCGATAGAGAGGGAGAGGCAATCTCCTGGCACCTATCTTATTTACTTGAAATAGATCCTGAGAGCCAATGTAGGATAGAATTTAATGAAATTACAAAGGATACAATCAAGAAGGCTATCAAGAAACCAAGATCGATAAATATTGATTTAGTTGATGCCCAGCAGGCAAGAAGGGTCTTGGATAGGCTATTGGGCTACCAGATTAGTCCAATCTTATGGCAGAAAATAAGGAGAGGTCTAAGTGCTGGTAGGGTCCAGTCGGTTACTACTAAATTGGTATGTGATAGGGAAACAGAAATTGAGAACTTTGTACCTGTTGAATACTGGTCTTTAGACCTAGTTTCTGAGGTGGCAGGATGTCCAGTTGATTTTTCTTTTTATGGTATAGATGGTAAGAAGTTAGACTTGGATAATGAAGACCAGGTCAATGAGATCATTGAAAAATATAAAGGGATCAAAAATTCTTGTTAAGAATATAGATACAAAGACTAGGAAGAGGGCTACAGTCAAGCCTTTTTACTACCTCTGTACTTCAGCAGGAAGCTGTAAATAGGCTGGGCTTCACTACAAGGAAAAACTATGAAGGTAGCCCAGGAACTATATGAAGGTGTAAATATAAAGGGTGAAGGTAGTGTAGGTTTGATATCTTACATTAGAACTGATTCACAGAGGCTGTCTGAAGAAGCAAAGTCTTCTGCCAAGGACTTTATATTGAGTCTCATATGGTCAAAAGTACCATTCAACAAGCAAGGACAAGAAGTCCAAGTCTAAGACTAATTCCCAGGATGCCCACGAGGCTATTAGACCTACATCTGTTTATAGGCACCCAGAAGAAATAAAGGCTTTTTATCAACAGACCAGTACAAGCTTTTACAACCTAATATGGAAGAGGTTTGTAGCTAGTCAGATGTCAGATGCCCTATATGAAAGTATGAGTATAGAGGCCACTATCGGACAATATACTTTCAAGGCGTCAGGTTCAAAGCAGGTTTTCGATGGTTTTACCAAGGTATATGACTATTATGATAGGGAGGATAAAATCCTACCAGAAATCAAGCTTAATGATAAACTACCAGTTAAGGAGGTAGATCCTAAGCAACACTTTTACCCAGCCACCACCAAGGTATACAGAGGCAAGTCTGGTAAAAACGCTTGAAGAACTAGGGATTGGTAGACCTTCCACATACGCACCTACTATAGGTACTATCCTAACTAGAGGCTATGTAGAAAAAGAGGGGCCTGCAATCAAGCCAACAGAGCTTGGGAAGATAGTAACAGATATTTTAGAAGAAAAACTTTGAAATGTTGACAGATGTTGACTATACAGCCCAGATGGAATCTAGATTAGATAAGATTGAAGAGGGTCTTGAAGATTGGAAAAAAATGTTGTTTCTGAATCATATGCCCCACTGGCTTCTTCTATAAAAGAGGCTATTGAAAAATATAGAGAAGATTAATATGGACGAAGAAACTGATGAAATCTGTGAACTTTGTGGGTCTAACATGGTAATCAAGCATGGCAGGTTTGGTAAGTTCATGGCCCTGTAAAAACTATCCAGAATGTAAGAATACCAAGCCTATAGTAGACAAGGTTGGAGTAAAATGTCCAAAGTGTGGAGATGGTGACATAATACTTAGAAAGTCAAAAAGGGGTAGGGTATTCTATGGATGTAGCAACTTCCCTGATTGTGACTTTGTAGAATGGAACAAGCCTACAGGTCAAGTCTGTCCTGAGTGTGGTTCTCATATGGTTGAAAAAGGTTACTAAGAAGGAAAGTAAGTCCATCTGTTCAAACAAGGATTAGTCATACAAATAAGAAGCCTAAAAAAAGGAAAAAAGAGCAAGTAGACCAGGTAAAAAAATCTAGCCAAAAATTTTTAAAAAGTTATTAGAATATAATGAAAATTATATAAATGATTGTTAAAATAGTTGAAAAAAATATACATAGTGTGGTAATCTTAACTTGTATTGTATTGTTTGAATTGTGTGTATTTTAAAAATAAGGTTACATGCAGGTTGGTTTGGACAATTATAAAATAAGATCAGTAAATAAATATATGATAATTAATAAAAATTAGGAGGGCTACCACATGACAAGTGATTTGTTATTAAATACGAGAAAGATAAACAAGACACTTCAGTCTAATGCGGGGACATCTGTTTCTTTGAACAGCTATCAGTTATCTTAAAGCGATGTACTGGATTCAAAATGTCTACATAGTTAGCTTGAAGGGTAAGGTATTAGGACACCATCTACAGAAGCCAGAGGACAGTTCAATAATCATCGACGAAGATAGTAATAAGAACGTGTTCCCAGTTGAGTATACTGAAAAATATCCTGAAGATATTAGAAACTAGAGAAAATATATCTGGAGAAGAGGCTCCCAAAGTTCTTCCCACATGAACAAAATAGGGTTGGCTAAGTTTACGACAGTTGTACCTATATTTGGAAGTGGTGAAAGACTAGGAACACTACTATTATCTAGGGTATAATAAGGCTTTTTGTTGATGAAGACCTAGTAGTTGCTGAATATGCAGCGACTGTTGTAGGCTTAGAAATCATAAGGGCTATAAGTGAAGAGATGGAAGAAGATATGAGGAAGAAGGCCGTTGTTAAGATGGCTATAGGAACACTTTCATATTCTGAGCTTGAAGCAATAGAACATATATTTAATGAATTAGATGGTAATGAGGGTCTACTAGTTGCCAGTAAGATAGCAGATAAGGTTGGAATTACTAGGTCTGTAATAGTAAATGCACTTAGAAAGTTTGAAAGTGCAGGGAGTAATAGAGTCTAGGTCGCTTGGTATGAAGGGAACTCATATTAGGATCCTAAATGACAAGCTACTAGATGAGCTAGCAAATGTAAGATAGAAATATATAATAAAGCTATGCAAGTGATTGCTTGTAAGCTACCAGTATATATTATGTATGTTAAAAAGTGGCGTTAGGGTGGTCTACTACCTCGACGCCATATTTTTTTAGGAGGAAGATATGCCATTAGCAGATAAGTATAGGCCTACAAGGATAGAGGATGTCGTCGGTCAAAAGCATATTATTGGTAGGGGTAAGCTATTGAATAATATGATAGAGAAGGCCTATTTTCCAAATATGATATTTTTTGGTCCACCAGGTGTGGGCAAGACGACAGTGGCTGAGATAATAGCAGCCAGGGCAGATAAGAAGTTTTTTTAAAAATCAATGCATCTAACTCTTCTATTGATGATATAAAGAGGGTTGTAGCCTCAATAGGCAGTCTTGATGCCCAAAAATGGAATACTCCTATATATTGATGAGATTCAGAGCTTTAATAAAAAGCAGCAGCAGTCGATTTTGGAGTTTATAGAAAATGGTCAGATAAGCTTGATAGCAAGTACGACAGAAAAATCCTACCACTATGTATACAAGGCCATCTTGAGTAGAAGTGTAGTAATGGAGTTTAAGTCAATTTCACTTGATGAGATAGTTAAGGGACTCGAAAAATATAGTTAATAAATACAAGGAGAATACTAATCTAGATCTTGTGTGTGATAGGGATGCCTATGAGGCAATGGCGAATGCATCAGGAGGCGATATGAGGTCAGCAACAAACATTTTGAGTTGGCAATTAGCGAGTCTAGATTGGACAAAGATGCTAGGGCTAGGATTGATATGGGTGTAATAGAGGGGCTAAATATTTCTACCAGCTATAACTTTGACACTGGTGGTGATGTCCACTACAACCTTTTAAGTGCCTTACAAAAATCTATAAGGGGTAGCGATCCAGATGCTGCTGTATACTACTTGGCCCGTCTGATTAAGGGGGGAGACCTAGCAAGCATAATTAGAAGACTCCTAGTTATAGCTTCGGAAGATATTGGAATGGCCTATCCCAATGCCATTGTAATAGTTAAGGCCTGTGTGGATTCTGCCATGCAATTAGGCCTACCAGAGGCAAGGATACCCCTAGCTCAAGCTTGTATAGTTCTGGCTACTGCACCAAAGTCAAATTCAGCCTACCTTGCAGTAGACAGAGCCTTGGCAGATATAGATAGGATGGTCCAGGATGATATACCTAGCCACCTCTTAGATGCCCATTATAGGGGGGCAAAGGCCCTTGGACATGGCCAGGGATATAAGTATCCACACGCCTATCCAGACCACTATGTAGACCAGCAATACCTACCAGACAATATGGTCGACAAGGTATATTATGAGCCACAGGCCAATAAATTTGAAGGCCAGATTAGAGACTTTATTAATTATCTTAAGGGCAAGAAGGCTGAATAGGGTACATAGATTGGGTTTGATAGTTTATAAATAATATAAAAAGAATCTTGAAATTTTAATAAAATTTTAATCTTGACTTTTTTTACTAGGATATAATATTATAGATATAGAGTTAATTCATATTAATTTACTAGGAATTAATTCAGAAGAGGTGAAAACAATGAAGCTTGACTAAGGGTAAGTACGGTTTAAAGGCAATGTTTGAACTAGCTGTCAGTGGCAATGAAAAGGATCCAGTTCCTCTAAAGTATATTGCAAATAGGCAAGAGATATCAGACCAGTATTTAGAACAGATTTTCTCATCACTTAAAAAAGGCTCACTTGGTCAAGAGTGTAAGAGGACTCAAGGAGGTTACTTCCTTTCTAAGCCTGCATCTGAAATAACTGTAGCAGATATCTTAAGAGTATTAGAAGGGATATGGCCTTCACGGAATGCTTGTTGGATGAAGATGCCTGTAAGAATTTTTGATTCATGTTCAACTAGGTATGTATGGGCTAGGATCAAGCAGGCAATAGAGGATGTCACAATGTCTATATCCTTACAGGATATGGTAGATGATTACAATTCAAACTTCAATTACAGGGAAGATGACATTACTTTAAAAATGAGAGAAATTAAATAACTCTTAAATATATTTTATCGATAAAAAGAAGGGCCTGAGACTCTTCTTTTGAGTTTATAAGATTTTTGGAGGAAAGATGAAAAAGAGTTTTATTGGGTATGAGTGGCGGTGTGGATAGCTCTGTAGCCGCCCACCTACTACAGAAGGAAGGTTGTGAGGTTGTTGGTGCAACTATGGACTTATGGGACTTTAAGAATGAAAAGTAAGGATACTTCAATTGAGGATGCGAAGGCAGTTTGCAAAAGATTGAATATCGACCACTATGTTCTAGATTTCAAGGATGACTTTAAGGGTCAAGTTGTGGACAATTTTATAGATGAGTATTTTGCGGGAAAGACACCAAATCCATGTGTTTTTTGCAATAAGACCATTAAATTTGGGCTTTTATTCGACAAGGCCAAGGACCTAGGTTGTGACTATGTAGCAACTGGCCACTATGCCCTTGTGGAATTTAATGAGACAAGTGGCAAGTATGAAATAAGGAAGGCATCAAGTGATAGCAAGGACCAAACCTATGTCCTTTATAACCTTAACCAGGAAAAGCTGGCTAAGACCCTATTTCCTATTGGTAGATATGATAAGAATACTATTAGGCAGATAGCTAAAGAAATTGGTCTCGAGGTTCATAATAAGCCAGATAGCCAGGATATATGCTTTATACCAGACCATGACTATGAAGGCTTCTTGAAGGAAAATTCCAACAAGAAGATAGAGGCTGGTAACTTTGTAGATAAGTCAGGTAAGGTTCTAGGAAAGCATAAGGGCATTATTAGCTATACTATAGGCCAGAGGAAGGGGCTTGGTATAACCTTTGGTAAACCAACATATGTGGTTGATATTAATGGCCAGGATAAGTCTATTGTTCTTGGGGATAATGATGACCTATTTAAGACAAGCCTTACTGCAAGGGATGTAAACTTTGTTGAATGGACTCAGGAGGAAGTAAGTGGACCTATAGGTGTTTATGCCAAGGTAAGGTATGCAGCTAAAACCCCTACCAAGGCTGAAGTTACATATATTGGTCAGGGTTTGGTCAGGGTTGACTTTGAAGAGCCTCAGAGAGCTATAACAAGTGGCCAGAGTGTGGTATTCTATTCTGAAGATAGGCTCCTTGGTGGGGGTATTATAGAATAGGCTAGCTACACTTGAAAGTTTGAGTGGTAAGCAAGGCCTACTGGGGATTCAAATAAGATAAAGGCAGCATAACGTGTTCAATTTTTAGATAGCAACAAAAATGTTGAAATTAAATTAAAAAGTTGAAGTCAAAATAAGCAGAAAGTATTGAAAAATTATAATTTTTATTGTAATATATAGGTATTAAGTTTAAGGCCAAGTGGCCAGGATCAAAATAAGGATTTAAATACTGAGATGGGAAGTAGTAGGAGTCCAAGGTCTTGTAGAGAGGGGTTGTCGGTGGAAATACCCTAGATACAGGCTGTGAAGCAGTCCCGAGTAGCTCTTTGGAAATAGTAGTACATTGAGACGTGATGCTGCGTTAATGTCAATGAAGATGTCACATTTTGTGATAATCAGGGTGGTACCGCGAATACAAGCTCGCCCCTGTAGTTTATACAGGAGTGGGCTTTTTATTAAGAATCATATCCTGTAAATTTAAAAATAATTCATATGGAGGAAAGTTATGGAAAAGTTGGGATTAAAACGAAATTAGAAGCAGGTTTACTAAGTTTTTTTGAGTCAAAAGGAACACTATATTGCAAAGTCACATTCCTTGGTTCCAAGTAATGATAAGTCATTATTGCTGATTAACTCTGGTATGGCACCTTTGAAGAATTATTTTTCAGGTGTTGAAATACCACCAAAAGAATAGGATGTCTACAGTTCAGAAGTGTATAAGAACTGGTGATATAGAGAACGTAGGTGTAACAGCTAGGGCATGCTACCTTCTTTGAGATGATGGGTAATTTCTCTTTCGGTGATTACTTCAAGAAGGATGCTATTACTTGGGCCTGAGAATTTATAACTGAATGGCTAGAAATCCCTGAAGAAAAGCTGTGGGTAACAGTATATGAAAGCGATGATGAAGCTTATGACCTATGGAAGGATATGATAGGCTTCCTGAAGAAAAAAATAGTCAGACTAGGCAAGGAAGATAACTTCTGGGAAATAGGCCTAGGACCATGTGGACCTTGTACAGAAATATACTTTGATAAGGGTGAAAAGTATGGTTGTGGTTGTGAAGACTGTAAGCCAGGCTGTGACTGTGATAGGTTCTTAGAGTTCTGGAACCTAGTGTTTTACGCAGTTTGATAGAAAAGAAGATGGCTCTTATGGGGAACTAGAGCATAAGAATATAGATACAGGTATGGGTCTAGAAAGAATGGCCTGTGTAATGCAGGAAGTAGATACTATATTTGAGGTAGATACTATAAAATCAGTATTAAATAGGGTATGCCAGCTGGCAGGTATTACGTATGGACAGGATGCAAAGAAGGACAAGTCTGTAAGGATAATAACTGACCATATCAGGTCCAGTAGCCTTCATGGTAGGTGACGGTATACTGCCATCCAATGAAGGTAGGGGGCTATGTTCTTAGAAGATTACTAAGAAGGGCGGCCCGTCATGGTAGGTTACTTGGAATTAAAGACGACTTCCTAAATGAAATAGTAGAGGTTGTATTTGATACATGTGGAGACGCATATCCAGAGCTAATTGAAAAGAAGGAATACATCAAAAAGGTAATTGGTATAGAAGAAGAAAAGTTTGGTGAAACTTTAGAGCAGGGACTAGAAATCTTGAAATCATATACAGAGGAGCTTCTTGCTGGTGGTGGAGACACTATATCAGGAGAACAGGCCTTCAAGCTTTTATGATACATATGGCTTCCTCTAGACCTTACTATGGAAATACTTGAGGACGAGGGTCTAAAGGTAGATACAGATGGATTTGAAAGAGAAATGCAGGCCCAGAAGGATAGGGCTAGGGCAGCAAGAGGTAACACGGAAGGTGATGCTTGGAAGGAAGACCCTCTAACATCACTTGAGGATGCAAGCTCAAGTTTTGATGGTTACCAAAAGTTAGTTAAGACTTCAGAAATTAAGGCTATTGTAGTTGACAATATCTTGGTTGACGTAGTTGAAGAGGGCATTGAAGCAGCCATAATCTTAGATGAGACTACTTTCTATCCAAATGGTGGTGGCCAAGTTGGTGATAAGGGCCAGATACTAGGTGATACAGGCCTATTTGAAGTTGAAGATACTTTGAAGGGGGCTAATGGAAGCATCAAGCATATTGGTAGACTTGTAAGTGGGTCTCTAAGCAAGGGTGAAAAAGGTAGAAACAAGGGTAGACAAGACCCTAAGAATGGATGCAGCTAGAAATCATACGGCTACCCACCTACTGCACAAGGCCCTAAAGGAGGTACTGAGGCGACCATGTAAACCAGGCGGGTTCTCTAGTTGAACCAGATAGGCTAAGATTTGATATAACACACTTTGAAGCAATGACTAAGGAAGAAATCGGCAGGGTTGAAGCAATGGTAAATGAATTTATTCTAGAGGCTCACCCAGTTACTGCTGAGGTAATGAATATAGATGAAGCAAGAGCTATAGGTGCCATGGCCCTATTTGGAGAAAAAGTATGGTGAAGAGGTAAGAGTTGTAAAGATGGGTGATTGTTCAGTTGAATTGTGTGGTGGTACCCACCTAGACAATACATCACAGGTAGGAATGTTCAAGATTCTATCTGAAGGTGGCGTTGCTGCTTAGTAAGAAGAATTGAAGCCATCACAGGAAGAGCAGTATACCAGTATATACTTGCAAAAGATTCGCTAATTAATAGTATTAGTGATATAATGAAGACAAGGGAAGATAACCTAGTTGCCAAGGCTAATTCATTAGTCGATGAAAATAAGCAGTTGGAAAAAGAAGTACACGATCTTAAATCAAAAAAATGAGTATGCAGAATGCGGGGAATGCCCTAGAGGATAGCATTGATATCAAGGGGGTTAAGCTTCTAACAGCTAAGTATGAAGATATGGATATGGATACCCTAAGAGAGGTAGCTGATAACCTTAGAGACAAGCTAGGAACAAGTGTTGTAGTCCTAGCAGAATGTAGCGGAGACAAGATTAACTTTGTAGCAACTGCTAGTAAGGATGCTATTGACAAGGGGTACATGCTGGCAACATAGTTAGGGAAGTTGCAAAAAATCGCTGGAGGTAAGGGCGGTGGTAGACCTAACATGGCCCAGGCTAGGTGGTAGTGACAAGACTATGATAGACCAGGCGCTAGCAAGTGCGCAGAAGGTGGTTGAGTCACAGATTAAATAGTGTAAGGAGGGTTATTTATGGAAAAAAAATTAGAATACACAGTTCAGTTTGAAACAGTCAACCAGGATAAAATGAGTGTAGCTCAGACTATAGAGTATGTATATAATGCTTTGATAGAAAAGGGCTATAATCCTGTAAACCAGATAATAGGATATATATTATCTGGAGATTCAAGCTATATCACAAGCTATAAGAATGCCAGGGTGGCAATCAAGAGGTTTGAAAGGGATGAAATCCTAGAAGAAGTAATAACTAAGTATTTGAACATAGAGGAGTAAATGTTATATGTTTAAAAAAGACTTTAGCCTTTATAGTGTCTCTTGTCTTGGTACTTAGCCTAGTGGGGACCTAGCCTTGCAGCAGGGTCTAAGTCAGAGGAATCTGTATTTGCTACTGAGCAGGCAATGACCAAGGGGGAGCTTGATCCAAAGGCCGACAACAATACTGCCAAGAATAAGGGCAAGGTAATACTTATTGACTTAAATAGGACAAATTACGATAACTTTAAGAATATAAAGTTTTTGGCAAATAAGCTAGAAAATAGTGGTTATCTTGGCATGATGAATATCAGGGGTGACAAGGGCTATGATGATAGGAGAAACTATGCTAGCATGGGTGCTACTGGGAGGGTTAATATCCTTCCAGAAACACCTGTTAACTTTAGTCAGCTAGGTAATAAGGACCTATACAATTATGCTACCGGTCAGTCTCCAAAAAGATTAATCTTTTGAGCATTAACGACCCTAGACCAGTATAACCAAGCTAATGGTGAGTTTAAGTCCAAAATGGGATACCTGGGTGACACCCTAACCACTAATGGAAAAAAGATAAGTGTGCTTGGAAAATAGTGATTACTACGATATGCTTACTGGTCAGGAAATAAAAAATAGGGACTTTGCCCTTATGGTCATGGATTCTAGGGGAAGGGTAGAAGATGGAAATGTGGATCTTATCAACAAGAAGGACCAGTCATTCCCATTTGGTATCTCGACTGATTATGATAAGCTAAAAGAAGAGACTAAGGACTACTATGCAAAGTCAGACCTTTTGATGGTTAATCTAGGTGATACCTATAGGCTAGACGAGTATAAGGTCAACCTAAATAGCAAGACCTATACAAGGATGAAGTATAGGGTCTACAATCAGATAAGTGACTATATTGAATACGTATTTAAGATGGCTGGTAAAAATGACACAATCTATATACTAGGGTCCTTTCCGAGCAAGCTAGACTATGCTAATAATAGACGCTTGCGCCTTTAGTAAGATTTGATATGTCTGATTCAGGGAAGGGTCTACTTTTTCTTCAACAACTAGGAGGATAGGACTTTTTGCCAACTTAGATATGGGCGTAGACATCTTAAGCAGGTTCGGATTAAAGAATAATGAAATGGTAGGTCGCCAGTTGACTAATAAGGCTATGGCTAATAGGGACGACTACATGGCCAAGGAATATAAGAAGATTGTAGCAATATCATCTATTAGGATGTCTATCATAAATATATATGTAGCAGTTATTTCGATTTCTTGGATTTTAGGAGCCCTAGCCCTATGGCAGAGGGACAAGCTACCAAAGAAACATAAGAAGAATATTTTGAACTTTTTGAAGGAAATGGTCAAGTTGGGCCCTAATTATGCCTCTAGCATTTTTATCAGCGCCTATTTTGAGGCCTCGAAGTCAGGTCCAGATTACCCCTGGCCATAGTATTCATGACTTTCTTGCTATATATACTAGGTAATAGGCTATTTAAAAATGATGACCTTAAACAGGTAGGGATTTTTCTCAATTTTGATGATCCTCCTAATAGTGATAGACCTCGCAATATCAACACCTTTGATGCAGAGTAATATAATGAGCTATGATCCCTATGATAGGGGCAAGGTACTATGGTATAGGTAATGAATACGAGGGTGCAACCATAGGTAGTGCTATACTGGGTATTGCCATACTTCTCGAGTATAGAAAGATACCTAAGCCATGGGTTGCAATATTCCTAATTGTAGTTTTAATTACATCTGCCTATCCTAGTATGGGTGCAAATGTAGGTGGGGCAATTTCAGAGTCCATTGCCTATATAGCCTTCTTCTTGTTAATATGTGGAGTTAAGATTGACTTTAAGAAGTCGGTACTTGTTGTAGCTGTAACAGGCCTGATTGTAGTAGCTTTTGCTGCTGCTGATATTATCTTGGGCTTGGGTTCTCACTTGGGTATGTTTGTAAGTCAGGTAATTGCAAATGGCCCTATGGAGATAGTAACTGTATTTGCTAGAAAAATAGAAATGAACGTACAGCTAGCCCAGACTACAGTATGGGTTAATATTCTCCTTGTAGGTCTATTGATACTAGGCTTTACTATATTTAGACCAAATAGGCACTTTAGCCATATGAAGGAAAAGGTACAAGATAGTATACAAAGGGATACCTGGCTATAGTAATTGGTTGTCTTGTGACTCTACTAGTAAATGATTCTGGTATAATTGCGGCGGCTACAGATTCAATTTATTTATTGATACCTATAATTATAATTTTGATAAATAAGTTCAATCGAAAGTCAGACGAGTATATAAGTTAGATTAAGTGAGTGTAAATGTGCTAAATGGAAGAATAATGGGCCTCGATATTGGTGACAATACGATTGGTGTAGCCGTAAGTGACCTGATGGGTATGACAGCCCAGGGGTTACGACAATAAAGAGGTCAAGTATGATATAGAGGCCTTGAAGCAGATAGTTGAAGAAAGGCAGGTAAACCCTGATAGTATCGGGTCTACCAAAAGAATATGAATGGGACAATAGGGTCCCCAGGCTGAGAAGGTCATGAAGTTTTGTGACTTGATTAAGGAGGAACTTGGCTTGGAAATCAAGTTCTGGGATGAAAGACTAACTACAGTATCAGCTGAAAAGATGCTGATTCAGGGTGATGTCCGTAGAAAGAATAGAAAAAAGTCATAGATAAGCTTGCAGCAGTACTAATTTTGCAGGGATATCTTGATTCAATATAGTTTTCCTCAAAGGTGTCAATAGAAAAATATTTTCTATTGACATTTTTGAGAATTGATATACTATGAATATAAGAAAGTTATCAATTGAAAAGGAGGGTTATAATATGGAAAATAACAATACTATGGAATTGTTGAAAGAGAAGCTAAAAGGCTACTGGTTTTAAAAATTACACCTCAGAGAAGGGCTATAATTGAAGTATTAATAGAGAATGAAAGTTCACATATGAGCAGTGAAGAAATATATGATAAGGTACGTGTAAACTGTCCAGAAATAGGTCTTGCAACTGTTTATAGAACTATGCAGTTACTTGACGAAATCAATGGTATATCTAAGTTAAACCTTGATGATGGATGTATCAGGTACAGAAATCAATGTTGAGGGAGAGGATGTTCACCACCATCACCACTTGATTTGTAGAGACTGTGGAGCTATCATTGAGGTAAAGGAAGACCTTTTGGAATCTATTGAGGCTACTGTAGAGAACAACTATAATTTCCAGATAAAGGACCACGACCTAAAAGTTTTATGGTCTATGTAGTAATTGTAAGGATAAATAGTTATCAGTAGAAAGTGATTATAGAACAAAATTAAGTGTAAATAATAAAAACCCATGACCTGTATAGGCCATGGGTTTTTATTTCTTTTATTTTATAGGTCAAGCTTATAGTCCTCGTCCGTAATCAGTCCACGCTTTTTCATAAAACTTGCCACTATCAAAGATAGGATGGCTGGTAGAATAATATGTAGGAAAAGAATAATCACAAATAGGTGGACCTTGTCCATTTGTCCTGACATGGTCTGCCATGTCATTAGCTGACCAACAAGACCTGATGTTCCCATACCTCCGCCTGCGGGGTTATTTTGCATCTTAAATACTAGGGTTGCAAGAGGGCCTAGGATGGCACTTGCAACTATTGGAGGTAACCAAATAATTGGCTTTCTCATAATATTTGGCACCTGAAGCATGGATGTACCCAAGCCCTGGGCCAACAAGCCATTCCAACCATTAGCCTTGAAGCTAATTACTGCGAATCCTATCATTTGTGCTGAACAGCCGACTGTTGCGGCACCTAGCTGCTAGGGCCTGATAGAGATAGGATTATTGAAAGGGCTGCTGAGCTTATAGGTAGGGTCAATATAATACCCATCAATACAGATACTGCTACACCCATTAAGAAGGGCTGAAGCTCTGTAGAAACGCGGATAAATTCACCTAGGTTGGCCATGGCCATTGCAAGATAAGGCCCAACAAAATAGGCTACAATACCACCTGTAACAATAGTTACTAGGGGAGTGACAATTATATCCACCTTTGTTTTACCTGATACAAGGCGGCCTATTTCTGCACTTATAACTACAGCAATAAAGGCACCTAGAGGATCGCCTGCACCCGGCAGGACTAGTTGCATCTTGTCACTCAATAGGGCGCCACTTGAAAAAGTGCCACCAAAGGCACCCAAGAGACCTGTTACACCTGAAGCTAGTATTACAAGCTTTTGGTGATTTTAGGGCATGGGCTACTCCTATACCTATCACTGGTCCAGTTAGGGACATGGCTACTACGGCTACAGTAAGTAAAAAACTGGCGATACTACCTGTAAAGACACTACTTATCTGTTTTATTATAAGTCCTATTATAAGAGTTGAAAACAAGCCCAGGGCCATACCGTTTAGACCCTGGATAAAGTATCTATCAAAGAGCTTCCAGGCCATAGAATTTTTATTTTTAGACATTTTGATTTACCTCCATATAGTACAGCTAAATGTAACTGTATATTATATAATACATTGTCGTATATATTAGTGTATATACACTAATATATTATATATTGCCTTGTCATAAAAAATCAAGCATCATAAGAAGGAAGATAGAGGTTTTTAATATTAAAGGTCTCTTATAAAAATATCCTATAGGTAGAGATATTTATATCTTATTTACTGGTAAGCTACTAGTAATTGATTTTATAGGACCTTTAATATATAATTTATTGAGGAGATTTTTAGCTATAGGCCAAAATATTGTACTATGGATTCATACATATGTATATTCAAGTAGATATGATATAGATTAATTAGAATGGAGTTTTACTATGAATTTTATGGATATAGTATATGAGAGATGCGACTATGATTCAATCAAAGCTATATATGAAAAAGCCCTAGCTGATATTAGGTCAAGCGAAAAATTTGAAGACCTTAAGGCTAGCATAGAGGGCTTGAACAAGACTAGGGTCCACCTACAAACTATGAAGGAACTAGCCTCTATAAAGTACTCTATAAATACCAAGGACGACTTTTATATGGCTGAAAATGAATATTGGGATGAGTATGGTCCCCTATACCAAGACCTAGACTACAACCTTTACCAAACCCTTTTGAAGATAGATTATAAGGACCAGATAATAGGGGAGTATGGTCAGCAATTTTATGGACTAATGGAGTGTAATGTTAAGAGCTTTTCCAAGGAAATAATAGGACTTTTGCAGGAAGAAAATAAGCTTATGTCCGAATATACAGCCCTATTGGCGTCAGCAAAAATAGACTTTGATGGAAGGATATGCAACCTTTCAGATATGAATCTTTACATGGAATCTCTTGATGATAAGGTTAGGGAGGAGGCTATAAGAGCCCATACACACTTTTTTGAAGAGAATGAAGCTAGGTTTGATCAGATATTTGATAGACTGGTCAAAATAAGGCACCAGATGGCCCTTAAAATGGGTTATAAATCATTTGTTGACTTGGGATATTATAGAATGCAGAGAACCGACTACAATAGGGATATGGTGGCTAATTTAAGAAAAAAATGTTCTTGCAAAAATATGGAAAAAAGCCCAAGACCTATATGATGACCAGGCCAAGAGAATAGGTAGGGACAAGATAGACTATTTCGTGAAAAATTGAATTCTTGGATGGAAATGCTGAGTCCACAAGGAGCAGTGAAGAAATCTTTGAGGCTGGAAGGGCAATGTATTCTAGCCTCATCTGAAGAAACCAAGGAATTTTTCAATTCCTACTTTTCTAGAGGTCTCATTTGATGTAGAGGCTAGGGAGAATAAGGCCATGGGAGGCTATTGCATGGTTCTGCCTGAATACAGGATGCCCTTTATATTTGCAAATTTTAATGGGACTGTTGATGATATTGACGTCTTAACTCATGAGGCTGGACATGCCTTTCAGATGTACATGTCTAGACATATAAATATGCCAGAGTTAATTTTTCCAACTCTAGACTCATGTGAAATACATTCTATGAGCATGGAATTCTTTACATATCCGTGGATGGACTTTTCTTTGGTCAGGATGTAGAAAAAGTATAAGACCTACCACTATGGGGGCTGCAATCAAGTTTTTACCTTATGGCTGTCTAGTGGATCATTTCCAACATGAGATATATGAAAACCCAGATATGACGCCAACAGAGAAAGGAAACCTGGTCAAGGCTAGAAAAGAATTATTTGCCTTATAGGGACTATGGCGATTTAGAAATATTAAATAGGGAGGATATTGGTATAGGCAGGGGCATATATTTAAGGATCCCTCTATTATATAGACTATGTTTTGGCCCAAATTTGTGCTTTGAATTTTTATGAAAAATGCAGGAGGATTTTGATATTGCCTGGAATGACTACTTAAAAATATGTGTTAGGGTGGCAAATATTCATTTTTGATTTAGTAAAAGCTGGGAATTTACCTAATCCTTTTTAATTAAAAATAGGCAAAAATAGGCAAATAATGTTTAACTTGACACAAAATTAAAAAGATTATAAAAATAGAGTGTGGGAGTATGTGCCTACAAAAATTTATGATTTAAAAAGCTATAATTTTTGTTGATATGCGAATAAAACGAATATTGAATGAAAATGAACTTTGAAAACAGAATAAGACGAAGGAGGTGGACGCAATTAATCCTTATATAATAATAACTGCTGTAGTGGCAGTATTACTAGGGCTATTAATTGGTTATGTTATCAGAAAAAACATCTCTGAAGCCAAGATAGGACAGGCTGAAAAATTTAGCTAGAGAAATCCTTGAAAAAGGCGAACAGAGACTCTGAAACAGTTAAGAAAGAAAAACTTCTAGAGGCTAAAGAAGAGATTCATAGATTACGTACTGAAGGCGAAAAAGAAAAACAAGGAAAGAAGAAAACGAAGTACAGAAATATGAAAAAGAGTTTTACAAAAAAGAAGAAACTCTTGACAGGAAGATTCAGTCTTTAGAGCAGAAGGAAGCAAACCTACAGAAAAAAAATGAAGCGGTTGCAAAAAAAGAAAGTGAAGTAGAGGAAATAAAGGTCCAGCAACAGCAGAAATTGGAAAGTATATCAGGTTTTACAACTGAAGAAGCCAAGGAAATAATACTTTCTAATGCTGAGAGAGATGTTAGAAGAGAAATGTCTCTAATGATTAAGGAAAAGGAAGCTCAGGCCAAGGAAGAGGCTGAAAAAGGCTAGAGAAATCATTGATTACGCTATTCAGAAGTGTTCCGCAGACCATGTTGCTGAAACTACTGTATCAGTAGTTAACCTACCTAATGATGAAATGAAGGGTAGGATAATTGGTAGAGAAGGTAGAAATATCAGGGCTTTGGAAACATTGACTGGTATAGACTTGATTATAGACGATACTCCAGAAGCAGTAATCCTATCAGGATTTGATCCAATTAGGAGAGAGGTAGCAAGGATTGCCCTTGAAAACCTGATTGGTGATGGTAGAATACATCCAGCCAGAATTGAAGAAATGGTAGAAAAGGCCAAGAAAGAGGTACAGAATATCGTTAAGGAAGCTGGTGAACAGGCCATGTTCGATACGGGTGTACACGGACTTCATCCAGAGTTGGTCAAGCTACTAGGTAGACTTAAGTACAGAACAAGTTATGGACAGAATGTATTAAAGCATTCTATAGAAGTATCTATCCTAGCAGGTATTATGGCTGAGGAAATTGGTGCAGATGTTAAGCTAGCCAAGAGAGCTGGTTTGGTACATGATATTGGCAAGGCTGTTGACCATGAGATTGAAGGTACACACATAGAAATAGGTATGGACCTATTAAAGAAGTACAAGGAATCTAAGGATGTAATACATGCTATGAGTACCCACCATGGTGATTATGAACCACAGACAGTTGAGGCTGTTTTGGTTACAGCTGCAGATGCTGTTTCTGCTGCTAGACCTGGTGCAAGGAGAGAAACTCTTGAAGCTTACATAAAGAGACTTGAAAAGCTTGAAGAAATAACTAATTCATACGAAGGTGTAGAAAAATCATTTGCAATCCAGGCCGGTAGAGAGGTCAGAATAATGGTTAAGCCAGAGTATGTAAATGATGAAGAAATGCACTTATTGGCTAGGGATATGACTAAGAGGATAGAAGAAGAACTTGAATATCCAGGTCAGATCAAGGTTAGCATAATCAGGGAGACAAGAGCTACTGATTACGCTAAATAAGCGAGCTAGATTTAAATGAGCTTACCTATAAGGGAAGCCTCTAGAAAGGAGGGTATCTATTTATAAGATTAAATAAATAGATATCCTCTTTTATTTTTTTATAAGGATATTTAGTCAAGTCCTTTCTAGTTTATTATTTGGAATTCTGTGGTATAATACTTAGTAAATATATTTGATTTAATACTAAATAGGAGGTGCTGGTTTTGAAAAATTCACAAATATAGTTTCAAAACCTTGACGCTCTAAAAACTAAAAAGTTGAAGAATTTATATAAAAATGTAGATGAAGATGTATTTATCCCTGCCTAAAGTAGTTCCATTTAAGGGGTAAACACCGATATGCTCTATATAAGGGACAATAGACTCTTATTTATAAAATTTATGGATACCACTGAAGAGCTATTTTCCTTCTTAGATGAAGAAATACTTGAAATAATGAAGGAAGAATATGAGTCTCATGAAGGAAAATATGGATAGGTATTATCCAAATATATCCTACAACTATGTTTTTGTCATGCCATATATTGACTATATTGAGGATACCTATGGAATGGATGACTTTGTAGCTGAGAATGTTGTATGTGGTACTAGGGTAAAGGCGCTTATAAATGATGATAAGGTCGATCTGGGGACCATATCTAAGAGATGAAAAATGATGAGGTGAGTATGTCTATGTACCTATTTAGGATTTGTACTGAGTACTTTTACCCTTGACTAGGGGCATAAATATAAATGATAAGCTCAAAAGAATCAGTTTTCATGACAAATACCTAGACTACAAGTTTGCCTTTGATGGATGATGAGCAGATCCTCAATATCGCTTCTGTAAACTATGGAAATCACTCCATAGTTGGAACTTCAGGTACAGGAAAAAGTGCAATTATGATGGGTAGGGTAATAAAGCTATCCAAAAATATATCCCCACCATAATTTCTTGATCTTGACCTTCACTAAGCAGCAGGGCCAACAAGTATCTTGAGCTTCTTAGATATACTAAAGGTAGATACAAATAATATTATGGTATATACCTTCAGCTCTTTTATATTCAAGATAGCCAAGATAAAACAAGCTGGTGATTGACTACAACCTTGTAAAGACCAACTATGATAGGGCCTTTGCCAATATAATGAAACAAGTTGACAACTCAGTAAAGAATATGTTTAAGGGTATCTTTATAGACGAAGCAGAAAAATATGAATGAAGAGGATATTAACCTTATTTACCAGTTCCTATATACGAGTAAGAGGGTATTTAATGTTAATGTGTGTAAGTCATATAATATTAACAATAGTCTCAATATATACAAGTGCAGGATAAAAAGAAGATATAGAATATGAGGAAGAGTTATTTCTAAAAAGAATTACAGACAGTCACGAGAAGTGGTTGACTTTATAAATAGTTTTTTTGTGACAGGTCAAACGACTATATAAGGTTCCTAAGAGACAATATTCCGACTACCATATTCATGAAGACAGAAGCTATATATGAAAGTGGTATGAACGTAAATATAGTCAAGGTGGACGACCTAGATGACCAAATTCATTCTGTAGTATGGGAAATTCAACACCTTATAAATGACTGTGGCTTTAGACCTGAAGACATAGCGGTGGTATATCCATTTAACAAGAAAAAGCTAAAGAATGGAAAGATGATATACTTCCAGTATATGCTGAGAAAGTCATTAGAAGATGCAGATATACCTTATATGTACGCAGATGATACAGTTACCAACCTTACGCCAAAGACAGGGGTGACTATATCTAACATATATTCAATAAAATCCCTATCATACAAGGCTATCATCATCTGTGAATTGGAAATGCTATATAACTAAAAAGGTAAGCCCTGAGGACCAGGGACTACCAGATAAATGACTTCGTAGGAGACCCTAAACAAGGTGTACACAGCTATGACAAGGGTAGAGGACTATTTATCTATTATAGCCTCCTACGATAAGGAGTCTAGTGATATATTTAAGCTTCTAATAGACTAGAAAAATATTTTTAATGTACCTGAATACAGTAAAGAATATAATAGCTATATAGGCTATATAAAAATCAAATGGTTGATTGTATAATCAATTTGTACAACTGAATATGATTCATTAGGATCCTGTGTTAAAATATAAGTCGCTAAACAAATTCTACAGGAGGATCACAATGAATCGACTTAATTTTAACACAGAAAAGAGAAACTTTAAACACCTAAGTGAGTATGAAAGAGGAGAAATTTATGCCATGATCAAATTAGGTTGCTCAATATCTTCTATTGCCAGGCACCTAAAAAGGTCAAGAACCACTATTTACAATGAACTTAAACGCGGTAGCGTAGAACAAATTAAAAATGGCCGCAAGGTCATAGTCTATTATCCTGATGCAGGACAAGCCCAGTATGAAAGAAACAGAGAAAACTCAAAAAAGAAGTTCAAAGCATTGGAATGTATTGACTTTATCAGATTTGTTGAAGCATCATTTAAGGAAAAGTTTTGGTCCTTGGATGAGTGTTATGGTAGAGCAAGGTTGGAAAATCTATTTGAAAACACAGTCTGCACAAAGACACTATACAACTATGTTGAACGTGGATTTTTGAAGATAAAAAACGTGGATCTACCTCAAAAACTAAAAAGAATTCCAAAGTCACAAAAAGTCAGAACAAATAAGAAAAAACTTGGAAAATCAATATCTGAAAGGCCAGAAAATGTAGATTTTAGAGTAGAATTTGGACATTGGGAGATAGATACCGTAATTGGCAAAAAAACCTCAGACCAAGATGTTTTGCTGACGATAATAGAACGAAAATCTAGATATTATAAAGCTATAAAAATCGATTCCAAGTCTTCAAAACCAGTAAATGATGCACTTTTAGACCTTATAATGGAAAGTAAAACAAAAGTTTCAAAAGTATTCAAGACAATAACAAGTGACAATGGTTCAGAGTTTTCAGGACTAAGTGATATTGAATCACTCGTATCCATATACTTCTGTCATCCCTACTCTTCATTTGAAAGAGGTAGCAACGAAAGGCATAATGGTATATTGAGACAATTCATTCCTAAGGGAAGGAGTATAAATGACTTTAGTGAAGACGAAATCATGTATTATGTTGACCTAATAAATGCTAAGCCTAGAAAAATTCTTGGATACAAAAACTCCTGAAGAAATCTTCGATGAAGAGATGGATAAGATATACTCTACGAGTGTTGTGGCTTAAAGTATAAAAGCCTTCCTGTAAATACCAGTTTACTCGCCCTAAAATACTAGTCAAGACTAAAATGAATAGGCTAAGCCTAGTCTTGACATATATTTCAGGTCAAGTTCTGATATTTTGGCAGGAAGGACAAAAAAGTGTACAAATTGATATTGCAATTTTGGATAAAAAAATCAAATTAATAATAAATAAAAATAAAAATAAACCAGTCTTTCAATAAGTACAATACTTATTGAAGACTGGTTTCTTATTACATATTATCCTGCTATTGCAAAGTAAACTAAATACTATTATACCTAATACGATTCTATAGACACCAAAGGCCTTGAAGTCGTGTTTCTTTATGTAGGACATAAAGAACTTTATAACTATAACCGAAACTATAAAGGCTACAAGGGATCCTAGGAGCATGATAAACCATTCAAAACCTGTAAAAGCGAAACCGACCTTTAAGCAGCTTCAGTAGGCTGGCACCCTAGCATAGTAGGTATGGCTAGGAAGAATGAAAAATTTGCAGCTATATACCTAGATGTACCAAGTAGGGTAGCTCCTATAATTGTAGAACCAGACCTTGACGTACCTGGTACCAGGGCAAGGCACTGGAAGAGACCAATTAGAAGGGCAGTCTTGTAAGACACCTGACTAAACTTAGTAATACCGGGCCTCTTGTGTCTATTTTCTATCCATATCATTATTACACCATATATAATTAGGGCGGCAGCTACTACAGAGGGTCTGAAGAAAAATCCTATCTATCTGGTCTTCAAAAAGAACACCTATTATACCTGATGGTAGCACTGCTATTAGTACCTTTATCCAAAGGTCCCATGTTGCCTTTTTAGCCTTAGGACTCTTTCTAGTGGAAAAAAAGGATTAAGTTTATTAAAATAGAGTATTAATACTGCTAATATCGATCCGAACTGTATAACTACTAAAAAAAGTATCTATAAACTTCTTTGAGCCAGCCAGGTGTAAAAACTGGTCGACTAAAATCATATGACCTGAAAGCTACTGACTGGTAGCCATTCTGTGATACCCTGGACAATACCAAGGAAAATCGCCTTAAAAATTTCTAACAAAAATATGTCCTCCTTTTATAAAATCTACTATTAATAGTATCACAAGAAAAACCAATAAATCAATTATTTTTACTATAAAGGCTTAATTAAAAAGTCCCCCAGGGTTTCACAGAGTGGGGACAATTTGTTAGTATTATTTATTTGTGGCCTGCAGCCTTGTAGGCTTCTAGACCAAACTTCATACATTCAGCAGCAGCCTTAAGGTCGTCTGCATTTAGGATGGTGGGCAAGTCTAACTTCGTCTCTTCCTAGACCAGGTGTAGCGTAGAAGTTTTCAGCTGGTGTAGCCATTGTAGGTTGCACCATTGTGGCTGAACTCATTTAGCATGAAGATTACGAAGTCTTCAGCATTTTCACTGGAAGCTTAACCTGCATGTAGAAGGCACCAGTTGGCTTTTTCACATACGACACCTGGGATTTTCATGATTGCATCATATAGACATCTCTTCTGTGGCAGTATTCCTTGTTTACTTCTTCAAGGTAAGACTTTGGAGTCTTGTATAATTCAGCTGAACCAACCATTTCTAGTGTAGGAACGCATAGTCTTCCCTGGCAAAGCTTTTAGAACTTCAGCAATGAATTCCTTATTCTTACAAAGCAAGGAACCTATTCTAGCTCCACAAGCTGAGTATCTCTTAGATACAGAGTCAACTATTATTACCCTGTCCTGAACATTTTCTAGGTTACCAAAACTAGTGTACTTCAAAACCGTCATATACGAATTCTCTATATACTTCATCAGAAATTATCCATAGATCTTTTTCTATAGCGATTTCTGCTAGCATCTGCATCTCTTCTATAGTGTGAGATAGCACCAGTTGGGTTACCTGGGTTTGAAAGTAGGATAGCCCTAGTTTTTATCATTTACCTTAGCTAGATTTCCTCCTTAGCTGGTAGGTGGAAGCCATTTTCAGCTAGTGTAGTAACTGGGTTTATTTCAACATCAACACAGGTAGCAAATCCATTGTAGTTTGTATAGAAAGGCTCTGGTACAAGTATATTTTCACCTGGGTTACATAGTGTTAGCATTGCGAATAAAAGTGCTTCAGAACCACCGTTTGTAATTAGAAGCTCATCATGTCCAAATTCCATGTCATAAGACTTGTAGTATTTGATCATTGCATCTAATAGGTCATCAGAACCTACTGAATCAGCATATGCAAGTACAGATTCATCAAATTCTCTTATGGCCTTCATAAAGCCTTCAGGAGTCTTGATATCTGGCTGACCTATATTTAAGTGGTAAACCTTAACTCCCTTTTTCTTTGCTTCTGTAGCATATGGAACAAGCTTTCTTACTGGTGAAGCCTGCATTGAACCGACTCTTTTTGAATATCTCATAATTTTCCTCCTATATATTTAAAACTGAATAACGTTTTCGACGTAACATTAATATAACATAAAACTAGATAAAAATAAACAATTATCGCATATATTTATAATTTAACAAAGTTATGATAGGGTACTTAGGTGCTTTTTCTAATTTTTATTCTAGTAAAGCTCTTAAATACTATAATTAATTGAATTTGTTTTTACCAGGGGTGGGTTTTTATTAAATACAAAATGGTATATAATAGACCTAACAGATTATTGTGAAAGTTTTGTATGAGGTGAAGTTATGAAAAGAAATGAGAAGGGACCAGATAACTGGTGATTTAATTATATATTCAAGTTATAGGAATAAGAGGCCACACGATACTATTAAGTCCAATAAAAATAAGCCAAGTGAAGGTCCACAATACAGCGATACATGCCCATTTTGTAGGGGTAACGAGACCTGAATGACATGCCAACCTACCTTATAGAAAAAGAGGACAATGGCTGGCTAAATCTGTAAAAAATAAGTTTCCTATAGTAGATATGGAGACTGACCATATATACGGTGAACACGAGGTTATTGTGGAGACCCATAGACATGAGGGGTCCTATTATAACATGTCCATAGATGAATTTAAGCATATTTTTTGATATTTTTATAAATAGGTACAAAGACCTTTCAGCGAGACCTGGCATTGAATATGTTAATATATTCAAGAATCACCTGAGAGATGCTGGGGCCTCACTCATGCACCCTCACTCACAAATAGTGTCCTTTAATCTTATACCGGCTGAGATAGTAAAAGAGATAAAGATAGCAAGGTCACATATGGATCACCATAATAGTAACCTATATGACTATATAATAGAAAGTGAGCTTGCCCACCAAAAGAGGGTGGTATATGATGGTAAGAGTTTTTTGGTATTTATACCGCATGCTACAAGGTATAATGGAGAAATTAGGATTATCTGCAAGGATGACAAGAAGATAGACCAGTGGGGGACTAGATGAAATAGAAGAAATTTCCTATATATACAAGAGGTTATTCGAAAAATGGGAGGACTACAATGTGGAGCAAATTGCCTTTAATGTGGTAATTCATACTTATCCTTTAAATGGAGATTATGACGACCTATTTAGGACCCACTTCCATATAATACCTAGAAAAATTTAATTTCGGTGGCTTTGAGCTATCTACGGACCTTTTTGTTTGTGGAACTGACCCAGAGGACCTAGCTGAGTTTTTGAGGTTTTGACTAGGAGGCTAAACTTTAAGAATAGTTTTTAATATAAATTAGAAGATAGACTTGAAATTATATAAAAGTTGATATATAATTAAAAAAACAAAAAGCGAATATTTATATAAAATAGATAAAAATAATTCATGTATTTTAGGAGGAAATATGTCAAGTTTACTATATTACATAAAAAAGGAAGACCACTCAGGTGAAAGACTGAGAAAAATACTTGAGGAAAAATAAATATATAAAGTTCGTATCACTAATGGGTGTAGACCTAGGGTGGTAATGCAACTGATGAAAAGATACTCTAAAGCTAGTCTTAGAGGATATAGAAGAATTTTTAAAATGCTTCAATACAGACTGATGGATCTTCAGTTGAACTTTTATAATATAGCTACCTTAAATAATGCAAAGGTTGATTTAAAGGCTGACCTAGACGCAGCTTGGTTTGTTGACTACAACCATGAATTCATAGATGAAGAGACTGGTTGCCCTGTTGGAACTTTTGAAAATTCCCTGCCTTTTTTTAATACATGACAACAAGAAGATTTTGCTCTAGAGGCACACTTGAAAGAGCAGAAAAAATACTTCAAAATAGTTTAACTGATATAATTAGAAATAACCCTAAAATTTTTAGAAAAATACGAACGTTGATAGTCCTGATGATATAGAAAGTATTGAGTTGACAGCCGCGACAGAACTGGAGTTCTGGGTTAATACGCCAGAGGATAAGGCCGACCTAGAAAAAGCTATTTGTGTCACAGAGCTTGAAGGAACAATACTGGAAGAGGACGCATGGTGTTATTAGGACATGCCTAGAAAAATGTCTTATAGCACTTGAAAAACTATGGCCTAGAACCAGAAATGGCCCACAAGGAGGTTGGTGGTATCCATAGCTCTATCAACATTAAGGGTTCTACAAATCATGCCATGGAACAGCTTGAAATTTCTTGGAAGTTCAACAAGCCTCTTCAGGCGGCAGATAATGAATTATGGGTAAGAGAAATAGTTTATGATATATTTGAATCACATGGATTGGAGGTTAGTTTTAAGGCCAAGCCTATCCATGGTGTTGCAGGTAGTGATGCGCATGCCCACGTAAGTGTTGCAGCTAAACTAAAGGATGGAAGACTTGTAAACCCTATTTGCACCAAAGGACCTAAAAAAATGATTATCTGAGTCCAATAGGTTATGCATCCCTTATGGGTATGATGAAAAACTATGAGGTGCTGGCTCCTATAGTAACCAATACAAATGATGGCTTTAATAGATTAGTTCCAGGATTTGAAGCCCCCTGTATGCGTTGTTACATCATTAGGTCATACATATGAAATACCTTCAAGGAATAGGTCTGTCCTAGTAGGTCTTATCAGGGATATTGACAAGCCAAAGTCCTTGAGGTTTTGAATTGAGGTCACCAAATCCATTGTCTCAACAAGTATCTAGTAATAGCTGGTTGCTACCAGACTATGCTAGATGGTATAAAGGCCATAGCAGATTTAAAGCAATTCGATACAAAGCTATTGGAGGCTGAGTTATCTAAGGCTCCAAGTGACAAGGGCTTCTACCTAGAAGAAGGAAGGGCCTATAGGGATGAAAATAACATATTTAACTACTATACTTTGGAGGAAAGAAACGCTAGGTTCGGGCAGCCACCTAGAACTGTATACGAAGCCATGTTAGCCTTCGAGACTTATCCAGAAAAAAACTCAAGTCCTTGACTCAGGGGCGGTCTTTACTGAGGCTATAATTGATTCTTTTAAGGTAGGATCTCTTGACAAGTGGAAGAAGAAACTGTCATCAAGAATTATTGATAGGAATATAAGGCTCTTAACTTCTTTTGTAAAAGCTTCACTCTCATGAAAATATGGATGCAATAGATGAAGTGATGTGGGATGCTATTGAGCAGATTAAGTATGACTTGATGAAAAATACACTTAAGGGACCATCTATATACGGCATGATAAAGAGTGCTATAGATGTTGGTAACTACAAGGAGGCTTCCGATCTCACAGATTGAGGCCAAGAAGAAAAATGGAGGAAAATTCAGCAACTATATGTTAATTACAAGAAAAATATATTCTAGTAAATAATACTAAAGCTGTGTAAACTGATTTGGCTAGCCTATATAAAAAGGGATAAGAAAAAGACCAATATGAATAATAAATGATATAAAAAGAGGTACAACTTATGTATGACTTATGACCGAATTTGGTTCTTTGGGTCAGTCGTGTAAGTAGTACCTCTGTTTTTATAAATTTGAATCTATCTAGGCTTGGTCTAGTCATTAATATAAAATAAATACCAATTTTAAGACAGCTACAAGTGGTTAGATTTGACACAGGCTAGCTAAGAAGTTTTCAAACATTATACCATCGTTTCTATCCACGCTTCCAAGGCTTGCAGTATAGTTGACAGCATCATAAATGAAGTCTGTAGCAATCTGGCAGCTAAAACCTATATCAAAGCCCCTAGTTATAAGGGCAGTTACTATTGACGTAAAAATATCTCCAGTACCACTAAAGCTCATCTTGTTGTATGGTTTTCCAATCTTAGTCATAGTATCGGACTTAGCATCGTAGGAAATATTATAAATATGGTCATCATTAAGGAAGCCAGTTATAAGTACCAGATTAGGGTCCCTGCTTGGCAAGGCCCCTACAAATGTTCTTTTAGGTCAATATCACTGTAGTTAAATTTATCTGGATCCAAGCCCAAAAAGTAGGTTGGCTTCAGTTATATTTGGAGTAATAAGGTCAGCCATTGAAGCTAACTTTTTCATCTCTAAGACGTAGGCATCATCAAAGATAGGGAAGATGGAGCCGAGGTCACCAAGGACAGGGTCTACCACTACCATGGCCTTATTGTTATTATTAATAAGATTTTCAACTAGCTTGATTTGTTCAATAGAGCCTAAAAAAACCGCTATAGATTGTATCAAACTCCTGGCTAGTCTCTTTCCAAGTATCAATATAGTCCTGGATAGATGAAGTTAAGTCTACAAGGTATATTTTGGATAGCTTAGGGTCTGGCTGGAAAGGACAGATGTTGGTAGGGGCAGCACTGGCACTTTTAGGGACCGAAATTAGGGGTAGGGCTACAGTAAGCGAAAGACTTACCAACACCAGAAATATCATTTATACAAACAATTTTTCTGCATAGCAATTCTCCGTTCTAAATATATTTTTCAAGAAATATTATACCACCTATTAAGGATTATGTCTAAATATAGGTGATATTAGGCAAAAAAATGACAAAAAGTATAATTTATATAAAAATTTTTAAATTTGCAAAAATACTCAATAATTCTAATAATTTCGTTGACTTGACCAAATAAATATGTTATGGTTAATAGGTAATGGATCACAAAAAAATCAAGCGATTCATATTATTAGGAGGAAGTTAATGAAAATCGGAACAGTAAAATGGTTTAACAACGAAAAAGGATTTGGATTTATTTCAGTTGAAGGAGAAAAATGATATGTTTGTACATTTCTCTGCAATCCAGGGAGATGGATACAAGTCTCTAGAAGAAGGTCAGAAGGTTGAATTTGAAGTCGTAGATGGAGAAAAGGGACCTCAGGCTGCAAATGTAACAAGAATATAATTTGAGATTTAAGATATCAAGATATATTAAGTAAAAATTTTTTCAAGCTTACATTGATGGACCGACATTTGTTGGTCCATTTTTACGTATATTTTTAAATAAGTGGATATACTTGTTTAAAAATGTTATATAAATATAGGGATAATTACAAGGAGCTATAGGATAGGTAAAGCCCAATAGGCCTGTAATTATCTTGCTTAAAGGCGTGTGTAATTTATTTGAAAGTATAGATATTCAGGAGGTTCGGTTATGAATATAATGTTTTTCATTACACCAAAGAAAGATGTAATAAGTGTTAGCGACAAGGACAATATAAAGACAGTTTTGAAGACTCTAAATGAAAGACAAATTTTCTTCTAGTTCCTATAATTAATGCTGAAGGTAATTACCTGGGAACAATCAAAGAAGGAGATATATTATGGTACCTATACCAAAAATCTTCTTTTTAATGAGAGGTTAATCGAAACTACAAATATTATGGACGTACCTAGAAGGTCAACCAATGTAACTGCCAAGGTAGATGCTAATGTAGAGGACCTACTGCATATACTGATCAGTCAAAAATTTTGTTCCAGCTATAGATGACTCAAATATATTTATAGGCATTATAAAAAGAAGGGATGTAATCTCCTATGCCTATGACAAGATTAAGAGTGATGAAGGATATATGGCTGATTTCTTTCATGCTAAAAACTGTCAAGATAGATGTAAGCTTCTATATATGCTAGGACTCTCGATTAGAATTATTAGAGATTTGAGATCATGAAAAACTTGATATGGATAGAGTTGAACCGCCAGCTATTTGGTGGTTCTTTATTTATGCATAAAAAGTAGTTTAGGTGTAAATGCTAGGCTCTAAATCTATATAAATAAGTGAGCTAGTTGTATATATTAAGCTCTAAATTTAAAAAGGAGTTAACATGTGCATGCTAACCCCCAAAATTTATCAATTATTATCTAATATTGTTTCTTGTAACAACAATACCTATCTTACCAACTGGATTATAGGTAATCTGTACTAGTGTGTTCTTCTTTAACTTCTCTAGGTCTTCGCCACCATACTTTAGGTCAAGTTTGACAGGCTTCTTACCCTGCTTGATTAGGACAGTATGACCATCCTTACCCTTGTTTTCTATGCTGATAAGATTACCAACATATGGTGTGAATTCTGGTACTTTTTACCTTCGTTCTTTAGGTAGAAGTAACCACCTACTGCAGCCAGAACCTCTAGACCTACAGTGCCACCATGGTATCTTTTACTACTATACCTATTGTCTATTACTACCATTGCTGCTATTGGAACAATGGCCTTTTTCATCATTAATTTTCCGATTATGTCATTTGCCTTTTTTTCAGGACCAGTCATTGTTTTCTGTCTTGCGTACTGGTCAGCAAATCTATCTCTTATGCCCATAATTAGCCTCCACTTCCTATAATTTCTAAAAATACTATATAAAAAAATACTATATTATTTTAACATAGTTTGTTGAAAAATAAAAGCTATTATGTAAAGATTATCCAATTTGAGGGACATTAAATTACTTTTATGAAGAATAATTCGAATGATTGAAACTTGACTATAGAGGGCCAATTTTGTTACTATGAGGGTATGAATAGATTTAAAGTCAGTTTATATGAATGTTGGGATGTGGTAGATATGTCTAGACAGAGTCTAAAAGAAAGAAACAAAAAAATAGGTTTTATAGAAATATATTTCAGGTTGGTTAGTATATTATTTTGGCCAATTTATTGGTACAAGTGGACGTAATAACAGTGGAGAATTTCAATAATGTACTCTTTAATATATATGGGGTTATAGATTTGGCCTTTATAGTCTTATTGGTCATTTTTCTTATTTAAGAGAAGAGAGACCCTGTGGTATTTTTCTATTCTCCTTGTCAATGGCTGTATGCTATATAGTTTCCTATATAGTTTTATAATAGTTCCAGTAGACATTAATTGGCTCTATATAAAGATAGGCACTATAATTGTGACTATGGTGATCTCGTGGAACCTTTTGAAGCGTGACGGAAATGATGTAGGTGTGGTAGGACTATTGAGTGGTGTCTTGCTTTTTAATAATGACCTACTTCTACTAAATAAGAATTGGTCAGTATTATTAGGGTGTAATTATTTATATTTTTAAATGATTGGCCCTATTACTAGATATATATGGACATAAGGACTAAAAATGCTATGATACTAGATGTAGTACATAATAGAAATTATTAGGAGGACGAAATGGAAGAATTGAATTTTTTTAGCTAAAGTTGGCGATAAGGTTATAACTCAGGAAGACCTTTGAAGCTGCAGTTGCAAGTCTTGATGGATACCAGAGGCAACAGTTCGACAATGAAGAAGGAAGAAAGAGAATCTTGGCTGATATGATCAATCAGGAGCTATTCTATCTTGACGCACTTGAAAACAAGATGGACCAGGATGAAATATTTGTAAACGAAATGGAGCTAGTAAAGGCTAACATGTTAAAAGCAGTATGCTATCAATGCTTGTCTAGCTGCGATTGAAATAACTGATGACGAAAAGCTAGCATATTATGAAGAGCATAAGGATGAATTCAAGGAAGATGAATCAGCAAGTGCTAAGCATATACTAGTTGACAATGAAGAATCTAGCTCTAGAAATAGAGAAGAAGATAAACAAGAAGGAAATATCTTTTTGAAGATGCAGCCGTAGAGTATTCTACATGCCCATCTAAGTCTAGTGGAGGTTCTCTAGGAACTTTTTGGTAGGGGACAGATGGTTCCAAATTTGAAGAAGCTGTGTTTACATTACCTGTGGGAAAGGTGTCTCGCCTGTAAAGACTCAGTTCGGTTACCATCTAATCCTAGTTGATGACCGTAAAGAGGCTAGACAGCTAGAATATGAAGATTGTAAGAATGATGTTGAGCAGTCACTTGCCTTCAAAAAGCAGAATGAAGCCTTCCAGCTAAGTTGACTGACCTAACAGAAAAGTACAAGGATATCTTAACTATAAAGGGTGTAGAAAAATAATATTGGATTAAATACTGTTAAGTATAGAAATAAGAGGGATTTTCCCTCTTATTTTGCTTTTATTAAGTTTTTATAAAATTTAATGCTATGTATATCAAGTCTTATATTTGTGTTATAATCAGTATATGAAGATTTTTAGAAAGGATATACTATGATATTATCGTATTTCGTTAAACATATACCAGCAATACTATTACTGATACTAGTTTTGGGTCTAGAAGTTAAGTTTTGAGCTTTTATTACCAAGCTACACATCAAATATAGTTAATGTAGGGTATACAACAGGGGGATTGAAAACTCTATACCAAAAGTCATAGATGAAGATACCTATGCTGTGATGCTTTCCTTGTCTAAGGTAGACCATAAGGCAACAATAGCAAAGTCTTATGGAGAGATGGGTACCAAGTGATAAAAATACATATAATATAAACTTAGAAAAGAATAATAAAAATTCTAAAGCTTATAAGCCAATCAAGGCGTGATAGGGTATATTATCTCCTAAAACTGATGCCAAGACAGATAAGCTGGATGACTATATGGCAGAATCCTTGGTGAATATGGCTTCCTATATGGCCAGCAACCCAAAAGAAATCGAGCAATGGGGCCTCCAATAAGGCTATGGCGGGCATAGTAAGGGATAAGAATATGCCTGATTTTATGAAAAACAAGTAAGTATAAGGCTGGTCAGCCAAATATATAAAAAATTTAGGAATTGACACAGGAAAGATGCAAAAAGTCCTACTTATGGAAGGCTGACGGCATAATGCTAGTCCTAAGTGTACTAGCAGGCCTATTTTCTATAGTAGTAAGTTTTATAGCTGCAAGGGTATCGACTAGGGTGTCTAAGAACTTGAGACGTGATTCCTTTAAAAAGGTACTTGAATTTTTCAAATTCAGAGATGGACAAGTTTTTCTATATCATCCTTGATAGCAAGGTGTACTAATGATATCCAGCAGATTCAGCAGTCATCTATTCTAGGTCTAAGATTCCTCTTCTACGGTCCATTGATGGCAGTAGGAGCCTTTTAGCAGGGTATTTAAGCTAGAAGTATCCATGCTGTGGATAATTGGACTAGCTATTTTAGTAACAGTTCTATCTATAGTTGTAATAATGGTATTTGCTATTCCAAAAGTTCAAGATTATACAGAGTGTAGTTGACAAGATGAACCTAGTAACTAGGAGTTTATATCAGGTATAGAAGTAAACAGGGTATTTGGTACTGCTAAATATGAAGAGGAGAGGTTTGATAAGGTTAATAGTAGAGTTGACTGGTATAAACCTATTTATAAATAGGACCATGTCCTTGATGCAGCCTCTGATGATTTTATCATGGATATCACAACTATATTAATTATATGGTTTGGAGCCAAGCAAATAGACTTAGGTAATATACAGGTGGGAGATATGATGGCCTTTATCCAGTATACTATGCAGATAATTATATCATTCCTATTTATAACGATGATGTCTGTTATGTTACCAAGGGCCATGGTAAGTGCTAACAGGGTGAGTGAAGTATTAACAAGTGAAATTAGCATAGAAGACAAAGGGGTACAATAAAGGCTTTTGCCCAGGAGGGAAGCCTTGTATTTGAAAATGTAGCTACAAGTACGAGGTGCCCATGAGTATGTATTAGAGGATATTACCTTTGAGGCTGAAAAGGGTAAAACAACGGCCATAATTGGTTCAACCGGATCAGGCAAGACTACTATAGTGAATCTAATACCAAGATTCCTAGAGGCAACAAGTGGTAAGATATACCTAGATGGGGTGAGAGACAAGGCAGATACCAATGTCTGTGATAAGAGACAAGGTGTCAGTAGTTCCACAAAATCTGTCCTATTCTCTGGTCAATAGCTTCTAATATAGAATATGCCAAGACTATAAGAAGTTATAAGAAGGTTAAAAATGCTGCTGAGATATCCCAGTCAATGGACTTTATCAACTCTAAGCCTGAAGGCCTAGATAGTAAAAGTATCACAGGGTGGGTCTAATTTATCTAGTGGCCAAAAAGCAGAGGTTGTCCATAGCAAGGGCTATAGCGAGAAACCCTGAAATAATAGTCTTCGATGATAGTTTTTCAGCCCTAGATTCAAAGACTGACAAGATGGTAAGACGTGAAATACACGAAAAATTGAAGGATAAGACCCTAATTATAGTAGCTCAAAAGAATAAATACTATTATAAATGCGGATGAGATAATAGTCCTGAGATAATGGTAGGATAGTTGCCAAGGGCAAACATAAGGACTTGCTTGAAACAAGTAGTGTTTATTATGAAATAGCAAAATCGCAGTTGACAGAGGAGGAATTAAAAAAATGTTGAGTAGAAAAACTGATAATAGATCCTCTAAGGCTAATAAGAATAGGTATAAAAACATAATAATAAACCAGATAAGAGGTCTAAGATGGATAAGAAAAAGGAAGTTAGCTTCACCAAGACTATGAAGAGGCTTTTTAGACTATGCTAGTGGAGACAAGCTAAATGTCCTTATAGTACTAATATTTTCGATTGCATCAACTATATTTTGCCATAATTGGGCCTAAGATAATGGGTAATGCTACAACTGAGATATTCAATGGCTTGATTAGCAAGATTAGGGATGGAGGACAGGGTATTGACTTTAGTAAGCTACTAAAGATAATACTTATCTTGACTATCCTGTATATTATTAGTACTGTTTTCTCTTATGCCCAGTCATATATAATGAGTGGTGTAGCCCAGAGAATATCATATAGGCTCAGACAGGAAATATCACAAAAAAATAAATAGGCTACCTATGGAGTATTTTTGATAAGAATAGCAAGGGAGATATTATATCAAGGGTGACAAATGATGTAGATACTCTTAGCCAAACAATGAATCAGAGTTTGATGCAGGTGGTTACATCCGTCATAACTGTTGTTGGCGTATTTATAATGATGCTATATATAAATTTTATGATGACTATAGCGGCTTTGATAGTAATGCCACTAACTATGCTAGTCTTATCCATAATAATTAGGAAGTCACAGATATTTTTCAAGCAACAACAAAAAGTATCTCGGTGATATAAATGGGAAGATTGAGGAGACCTTCTCAGGTCAGAATATTGTCAGGGAGCTATAATGGAGAAAGGTTTGAAATTAATGAATTTGACGCCATAAATAGGAAGCTATATGATACTGGATGGAAGTCCCAATTTCTTTCAAGTATCATGATGCCAATAATGAATTTTGTTGGAAATCTTGGCTATGTTATAGTTTCTATCCTGGGTGGCTATATGGCTATTAATGGAAGAATATCAGTCGGAGATATCCAGGCCTTTATTCAGTATATGTGGATGTTTACCCAGCCATTAAACCAGCTAGCCCAGATTATGAACCTACTACAGTCTACAGCTGCAGCAGCAGATAGGATATTTGAGTTCCTGGATGAAGAAGAGATTGACCTATCTGATAAGTTGCCTTTAGAGGGACCTGTACAAGGAAATATTAACTTTGACCACGTAAGATTCGGCTATAATAGTGACAATATAATAATTAAAGATTTTAGCCTGGATATAAAAAAGCAGGTCAAAAAGGTAGCCATAGTGGGTCCTACAGGTGCTGGTAAAACAACTATAGTCAAGCTATTGATGAGATTTTTACAAGCTAAATTCAGGAAAAATTAGCATTGACGGTATAGATATTGAAAGCCTAGACCTAGAGTCTTACAGGAAAAATTTTGCGATGGTTTTACAGGATACATGGCTATTCAGTGGAACTATAATGGAAAACCTAAAGTATGGTAGGCTAGATGCCACTGATGAAGAGGTTTATAAGGCTGCAAAAAGCTGCCCATGTTGATAGATTTATAATGACTCAGAAGCAGGGGATATAATACAATATTAACTGAAGACTCTAAGAATATATCTCAGGGACAAAAGCAGCTACTAACAATAGCCAGGGCTATACTTTCTGACCCTAAGATATTAATCTTGGATGAGGGCGACAAGCTCAGTAGATACAAGGACAGAGGTGTTGATACAGCGGGCTATGGACAATCTTATCAAGGATAGGACTAGCTTTATAATTGCCCATAGATTGTCGACAATTAGAAATGCTGACCTAATTCTAGTTCTAAATGAGGGTGATATCGTAGAACAGGGTAGTCATGATGAATTGTTGGCTAAGGATGGTTTCTACAGTAATCTATACAGGTCGCAATACGAAGAATTGGAAGGTGCTAATTAAGATGAAGATAGATTGGAATAGAAAATATACTACTATAGCGGTTTATGCCATAATTGTAGTGGTATTTGGAATATCATTCTACTTGAGTGTAATGCAGTTCTCTAAGTTGAGTGAGTTGACATCAACATTTATAGCTATATTAAAGCCATTTATAGTAGGATTTTCTTTGGCCTACCTATTGAACTTTATTCTGGAGTTTACAGAGGGAAAAATAGTTTCAAATTTGATGCCTGGAGCTGGCAAAAGACTAGTTAGGTATCTGTCTATGGTTATTACCTATATTTTAGTGACAATACTGGTATTTCTATTCTTTAAATTTATATTCCCACAGGTTGCAGAAAGTATAGTAAAGCTAGTATAGACTTCCCACATATTGTGAATAGGGTCTACAATTATATAGATCAGTTTATTAATCATATAAACCTGCCAGATACAACTAGGGTAGCTGTAAAACCAAAAAGGTAAATGAAATAGGGAAGTCTGCAATAGACTTTGCTACAAACCTAATTCCATTTTTGGCCAACTTTTTCTTAAATATAGTTAAGAGTATTTGGAATTTGATTTTAGGTTTAATAATATCAATCTATATACTAGCAGACAAGGAAGGCTTCTTCCGTTTATGCAGAAAATTTATATTTGCTATATTCACTAAGGATAGTGCTGAAAGCATACTAAAAGGTAACTAGACTTTCCAATGATATATTTGGCAAGTTTATAATAGGTAAGATTATTGACTCTATTATAATAGCGATAATTACCTTTAGTAATACTTTCGATAGTCAAGATGCCTTATGTAATACTTTTAACCTTTATAATAGGTGTTACAAATGTTATTCCATTCTTTGGACCATTTATTGGTGCAATTCCAGCTGTCTTGTTAGTATTGATTGTTGACCCTATAAAGGCACTTTGGCTGATAGTGATCATATTCATAATCCAGCAGTTGGATGGTAATGTAATAGGACCAAAGATTTTAGGCGATTCTATAGGAATTTCATCCTTCTGGATCCTATTCTCCCTATTAGTGGCAGGCAAGTTCTTTGGTATAATAGGTATGGTTATAGGGGTACCACTATTTGCGGTAATCTATACGATAGTTGGTGAGACCATAAATAATAGGCTAAAGACTAAGGGTCTGACAGACCACGCAAATGGAAAAAGAATAAATGAAAAATAAGCTGGCATGACCCAAGTTGATTTGGATCTTAGCCAGCTTTTTATTATAATGGTCTATAGCCAGGGCTAGTTAGGGCTAAACCTAATATGAAAATTAAAGGAGTTTGAAGGTATTTTTCATAGTCAATAAGACCATCATCCTTTAAACGACTAAGCTCTCTTGAAAGGGCAGACCTGTCCACACCTAAAAAGTCGGCCATATCCTTTCTTGAATAAGGAATTAAAAATATATTTGAATTATTTTTAGTTTATGTAACTCAAGGAAGTGGAGTATTTTTCCCTTATATTTCTCCTAGATACGACCTCTATCTTTGATAGGAGTATAAGGTTCTTATCAGCAAAGGTATGAAGTAGTCTAGATATGATTTCCTGTTTTTCCTAATCAAGTCCAGGTCATCAAGACTTCCAACAGCTAGTAGCTCATCTGTATTTACTAATAAGAGGGTCGATCTCTTATTTGTTGTTGCTGTAACAGGGCTAATTTTGCTACTAGTGAAAGAAAATACCTCGGCAAAAATTTGGTTCTTGACTACAGAGTCTATTATATTTCTATTGCCATATTCATCTGTGTTAGAAAGTATTACCTCCCCATCTAAGAGGATACACATATTATGGTAGACTTCACCCTCATTAAAGAGGATTTCATTTTTTATCCAGTGTTATTATCTTTGAATTGAAAGAATTCAAAAGTCTTTCTAGGTTATCTTGACTTAAATGCGAGAACAAGCTGATCTTGTTTAAATCTTCTAAGTATTTTTTTCTATCATAGAAACCTCCTATAGTTATTTTATATTAATAGTCATTTTTATAAAAAGTTATATGTAATTATTATAACAAATATTTGATAAAAAGGTATATTTATTTCTAAAGTGTTGAATTCTTAAGTAAGATTAAGGGGATTTTTAATAAGAAAAATGAGTAAATATAGTTTAATTTTTCATTTTAAAGGATATAAATATATGTAGCAATAATAAGTAATAAGAATATGTACAAGGTTGTAGCCTTTACTAGAATATAATTAGTAGATCTAATATGAGGAGGAAATAATATGAGAGAAATTGCTATTTTGGCGGGAGGATGTTTTTGGTGTATGGTTAAACCCTTTATAAGCTATGAGGGAGTTGAAGACGTTGTGAGTGGCTATATAGGGTGAAGCAAGGAAAAATCCTAGCTACAAGGAAGTTTCTAGCGGTGAAACAGGTCATTATGAGGCTGTTAAGATAATATTTGACAACGATAAAATTAAATACACGGAAATATTAAATATCTTCTGGAAGCAGATAGATCCACAGGATGAAAGCGGTCAGTTTGCTGACAGGGGTAGCCAGTACAGGACAGCAATCTTCTATACAAATGAGAAGCAAAGGCAAGAGGCTGAAGAGGCCAAGAAGAGTATTCAGGACCTTTACTACAATGGTAAGGAAATTGCCACAGATATTTTTGGAAGCAGGGAGACTTTTTATCCTGCAGAAGACCACCACCAGAATTACTGTAAGACTAATTCTAAAACACTATAGTGTTTACTATAAAAAAACTCTGGCAGGTATAACTTTGTCAAGTCAAAGTGGGATAGGAACAACCTTAACAGGAATAGCCTTAGAAACAGCCTCAAGGATATAGAGTTTGAAGTAACGCAGAACGACATGACAGAGGTGCTGTTTGAAAATGAATACTTTGATAATTTTGAAAAGGGTATATATGTTGACCTAGTAGATGGAAGGCCTTTGTTTAGTTCTAAGGACAAGTTTGACTCAGGCTGTGGCTGGCCAGCATTCTCTAGACCTATTGAGGATACAGTCTTAATGGAGAGGACAGATTATTCGTTTGGTATGGAGAGGACAGAGGTTAGGGTCACTTGGATCCAACTGCCACCTTGGCCATGTTTTCAATGATAACCCATTTTCTGACGATGGTTTGAGGTATTGTATAAATTCTGCTGCCATAAAGTTTATTTCTTATGATAAAATGGAAGAGTGTGGATATGGTGAATACAAGAAATATGTAGACTAGGTATTTATTTGCTGGTTCTATTTAGCCTTTAGGAATTAATTGTCTACTAGTGGCTACTTCTAGTAGAGGTACTTCACACAGAATATTTTCAAGGAGAGCATCTATGTTGAAGACAGAAGCTTTATATTATCATGATAGGTATATGAAAGAATGTCAGGCCAAGCTATTATCAGTAGAGGTTGACCAGGAAAGGTAAAAATGATTTTTGATAAGACAATTTTTCTTTCCTGGTGGTGGTGGGACAGCTCAGGATAAAGGGGTATCTTATTGATGACTCTGGAATAAGGTTTGATATTTATGGACTGGAAGATAGAGAGGGTCATATCTACCATGAGGTTAGACCGACTAAGGAAGGTCTTGAATTTCTTATGGAAAAATGCATAGTCAGACAGATTGCACATACCATGATGGAGAAAAGTCAATATTGGAAGCCTATATAGAGGCAAGATTGGAGAACCGTTTGAAATGGTTTTGGACTGGGAGCATAGAGGGATAATATGCACCAGCATTCGGGCCAGCATGTCCTATCAGGAGTGTTTTATAAGCTATTTTCAAGGAATACACTAGGGCTACATATAGGCAAGGATCTATCACAATTAGATATAGTCGGTGAATTTGATGATGATATGGTTAAAGAGGCCGAAAGATATGCAAATTTAATCATATCACAAGAAATAAAGATGAGATAACTTTGTTTTGGGTAGGGACGAGCTAAAGGACTTCTACACTAGGAGACCACTACCTAAGACAAGTGAAAGAAATTAGAATTTTTAAAAATAGGTAACTTAGATACAAATGCTTGCTGTGGAGTCCACTCCACAAATACAGGTCAGCTAAAGTTGATAAAAAATAAAAATATTACCAGCACAAAGGGCAATACCTGTTTTGAGTACCTGGTAGGTAAAAGGGCAGTATCATACCTCTTGGAGAGGGACCACTACTTTAGTAAGCTTCTTTTTGGAATATGATACTAATGAGACTAATATCTTAAATGCTATTGGAAATATAGAGGCAAAAGGATGATTTTGCTGAAAAAGAATAAGGTCCTCTTGGACTATTATCTTGAGTCTAGGTCTAGGAATTTGATTCAGGATCTTAAGGAGAATTCCCAGGGTATTTTAGTGGTTAAAGGGGTCCTTGATGAGGAAGCCTGGATGGTGAAAGCCCTTGCCAAGTACATTACTAATAGGTATAAGGCCATAGCAATCTTTGCTAGTGGAGCTAAGGATTCAAGTAGGGTATTTCTACAGGTAGATAAGAAGCTGGCCAAGGATAAGTCTATTAGGCTGGGTAGGGACCCTAAAGGAATTTGCCAGCCTGGCGGATATAAGGGGTGGTGGCTCTGATTATATGGCTCAGGGTCAGGTATTTTGATATGTTGACAAATTTATAGATAAAAATTTATTCTATATATACTGGTCTTTAGTTAGATATAACAATTATTTTTTTATTGGTAGGTAGGGGCTTTTTACTAAAAGCCCCATTAACTTTTATAGGAGGAAACAATGTCACATTCAGGATTGGTTATTTTAGTGATTCTATCCTTGGTTGTAGTAGGCTTTTGTAATAGGCAAGAATGGCAAGGGAGCGAAATAACTATATTGTTAGAAATACCGCTGCGGTTTATAGTTTGATACTTTCACTCTTAGCAATCGTTAAGTCTAACCAGGGTATGATTCAGGGATTTTATATGGGTGTATTAGCCTTTATATTAGGTTTTTGGTCCTTACAGTATACAAAAAGATATGATATTTGTAGGATACTTCTAATAGTAAGTATAGTTTTTGGCTACAGTTGCCACTTATTTTTTCCTACATAAAAATAAAAATAAAGTAATCATGACCATCTAATAGATGCTTGTGATTACTTTATTTTTGTCAACTCGAAACCATTTACCTGCAAGGATTCAATCTTTTCAGACCTTATAATGGAGTCGAAGTATATTTTTGTCTTTTTCATTTGCATATGTGAAATATCCATTGGCATAGACCGTTTGGCCGTTTCTGTGGATTGAGGATGTGATAACCTCCAGTCTGGTATCAGACTTTAACACTTGAAAGGATCTTTTTCTTTATAAGCTGCTCATATTTAATAGTATCTTGAGTGCTTAGGCTATTGTCAATACTGGTAAATTTCTTTGGCATAGTACCATAGGTCCTATAGTTTAGGGCTGCATTATAGATTTTAGAGCCTGTAAGTACGACAATTGCGGTTATGATAAGAAGGTAGACTAAGACAACCCAGGCAGGACGAGATTTTTAATCAACTTTTTATTTTTTTAGATTTCTTGTTTGCTGGTTGATTTGTTCTCTCATTCTATTGATATCATAGACCATCTTACCTTCGGGCATGGTTTGAGGAGACTTATTTTGAGTCTTTTTCGAAGCATATGCTCTCTTTTTCGGCAAAGTTTATAGTTTTATTCTTATTATTTTTCTTTGGCCATAGCTCCTTCCTCTATTTCTATAATAATTCTAATTATATTAAATTTATCCAGTCAAGTCAATCATTTGCCCTAAATAAATGATAAAAATAATGCTGATTAAGGAGAATATTTTTAATAATTTATGGTAAGGCTAATACAATTATGATATTATATAGTAGATAGAATATGGCGATTGTCCGAGAAGGTAGTGATAAAGATGATATTTATAGGAAAATAGATGTGAAATAACTGATAGGCCTGTTTATATCGAGGAAAATAAGTTATATACGCTCATAGATTCAGAGATAGATGTTAAGATTAAAATAATAGAAAATAATAGGTATATAAGTCTGGACTTTATACCGAACCTGATAGATGAGAGTATAATTATTGATGACCTGAGGTCTCCATATATACTAAAGATATTAGATGTGGGAGTGCATAGGACAGTCGATAATCTCCTTTATTATATAGTTTACGAGAACTTTAGGGGGGTTTCACTGGCTACCCTAAATAAGGGGGCCTACCTGCATATGGATGCCCTTATAAGGATAGCTACACAAACTGTAAAGGCACTTCAAGCCTACTATAATTTGGGTAAAAAGCACGGTTCATTAAGACCAGACAATATCCTAGTTAATGAAAGGTATGAGATAAAGATAGCTGACTTTGGTATTACAGAAGCTAATAAGGGGACCAATATCAGGTGTTCTGGCAATCTTAAGTACCTATCACCATCCCAGCTAAGTATCGACTTTACAGATATTAAGTCAGACTTATACTGCCTAGGTGTCATTTTATATGAGTCAAGTCAAGAAAATTTCCATTTAATGATGCCCACTACAGAAAAAGCAGTTAATAAAGGCAATTGACAAAGGGTGTTATTTGGTCTAAGATTAATACAAATGGTATGAATAAGGACTTTATTGAAATTAGTAAAGCGTTTATTAGAGAAATGACAACCTCATGCTATAAGAACTATAATGATGTTTTTATTGAGCCTAAGTCATTTTATGTACAAGACTTCAAAAATCGATATAGAAGCAATAAGGCTGAAGAAAACCAGCCCATCTTGAATCTGTTTTACACAAGACAGGTCATGTGTAGTCCTGATGACTTTTATAAAACTAGACAGATGTACCTGTCTGATATACAAAAAGGAGCTTGACAGATAAGAGTATAGATGATAGAGTGTCAAGAATGGTCATGCTGAACAAGAAAAAGTAAGATAATGGAAAAAGACATCTCTTATAATTATAATTTTTAATCTAATTATAATGATGGTTTTTACCTTTTTATTAGTACGTTTTATAAGATCGAGCCCATGCTCGTGCATGGGCTTTTATTCAGTAATTTTCCTGTTATATGGTATAATAAAATTTAGCATGTCTACATAATTGGTGGTGATTTAATGAAGATTAGAGTATTGAAGTATCTGAAGTAAATGAATATATTAAAAAGTTTTTAGATGACCATCCTTAATGGTATAAGAATAGAGGAGATATCTAATTTTAAGATACATTCTAGCGGGCATGTGGATATTTGACACTGAAGGATAATAAGTCAAATGGATTGGGTGTAGTGATATATAGGTCTGACTATAACAAGGATCTCAAATTAGACAACGGAAGTAAGATTGTTGCTGACGGATATATTTCCAATTATGTAAGTGATGGATCATATCAATTCATATAAAAATGCCTCTCTCTCTGAAGGTGTGAGGCAACTCTACCTGGAGTTTTTAAAATTGAAGGACAAGCTGGATAAGGAAGGTCTTTTCTCTAGCTATCACAAGGCCTACTACCAAGATTCCTAAGTCTATGGGTGTTGTTACATCGGAGACAGGGGGCGGTTATAAGAGTATAATAAATGTGGTTACTAGAAGATATCCAAAGGTGGATATAAAGCTATTTCCTGCCCTGGTCCAGGAAGGGTTCGGTACCTAGCCTGATAGAGGGTATTAACTTTTTGAACCAGGACCACCCTGCTAGATACAATTATTATAGAGCAGGGGTGGGATCTCTTGAAGAATTATGGTCATTTAACGATGAAGGACTTGCCAGGGTGATATTTGCATCTACTATACCGGTAATTTCGGCAGTAGGACATGAAACAGATTTTACTATTTGTGACTTTGTTTCAGATGAAAGGGCACCAACCCCTTCTGCAGCAGCTGCAAAATAGCCACACCAAATTTGGCAGACCTGTTAGGGACCAGGACCTGATGGCCAAGCGCATAGTAATTCAATTGATAACAGGATTATTTTTAGAGAAAGCACAGGTTAAGGTCTAGTATAGACAGGTTTAGTCAGTATGCTGATAGGTATATGCTCGGTGATAGGTATGGAACCAGACTAAGATATATGATAAGATGGATTCAAGCTTTACCAAGTATATTGAAAAGAAAAGGGAAGAGATGAATCTATACGGGGCTAGGATGTCCAGTCTAAATCCCTTTGCAATATTTGACAGGGGCTATTCAATCGCACAAAAGGATGGGAGAATACTCTCGACTATAGAGGATATAGACCAAGGGATGAGGTTAAAGATTAACCTGAAGGATGAAATATTGATTGTCAGGTAGTAGATATAGAAGCTAAATAAGTATATAAATACAGGATGAAGGTGACGAATTGAATATAGATAATATGAGGAAAAATATAGACAGATAGATATAGAAAAAGTTGACTCATGAAGAGCATTTGACATGATGAAGGTCTTGGCTGACCAGCTAGAAAATGGTCAGGTCAACTTGAAGAGTCCTCAAAGCTATTTGAAGATGGAACTCGTCTATATAGGCACTGTAATGCCATTTTGGAAAACTGAAATGAAGATAAGTAAGTTTAACGAATACAAGGAAGAAGTTGAGGTGGACTAATGGATTTCATCAGTGAATTGAAAAAGAGGAGCGATTTTATAGAAGAAGAAATATGATAGCTACTTACTACTGAGGAAGGCTACAAAAGACTCTCAGCTATGAATTATAGCTGACAAGGTTAGGTGGTAAAAGACTAAAGGCCAATTTTGATAATGGAGTCATATAGGCTGTGTGGCGGTAAGGGAAGGACCTATCCACCTTATGCAGCCGCCATTGAGATGATCCACACTTATTCATTAATACAGCGATGACCTGCCAGCACTAGACAAAGCGATGACCCAAGAAGGAAAAGAAAACCAATCACAAGGTATTCGGAGAAGCTATGGCTATATTGGCAGGAGACGGACCACTAAACTATGCATATGAGGGTAAACTGGCCGACTGCCCTTACTTCGTCGACCATCTATCGGCTAGTAAGGCTTGTAAGGTCATAGCAGACGGAGCAGGTATATATGGTATGGTTGGCGGCCAGGTGGTAGATGTTGAAAGTGAGTCTAGGGATATTGACCTAGACTGTCTTAACTTTATTCATTTGAATAAGACTGCGGCGATTATAGTTGCCTGTATGAAGGCGGGTGCCTATCTTGCAGGGGCTGATGATAGTAAGCTAGAAAAGTTAGAAGCCTTTTGGGAGAAACCCTAGGCTTGGCCTTTTCAGATAGCTGACGATATCCTTGATATGAAGGGCGAAAGCTACTTGGAGCATATTGGCAGTGATATAGAAAATGATAAGGCTACTTATCCCCATATACTTGGTATGAGAGGGTCCAAGGAAATATCTAGGGACTTAATTGCTCAGGCAAAAAGAAATATAGAAGACTTTGAGGGGAAAGACTTTTTGATTGGATTAGCTGATTATGTTATCAGCAGAAACAAGTAGCAATTTTGGAGGAAGTATGAGTTTTAGTGAGATATTTACTATGCAAATATCATGGGTGAGTATTTTTGCCTGTTTCTTTGCTCAATTTTTGAAAATTTTTTCAGGAGACAAGGGTATAGACGTAAGCAGAATAATAGTATCTGGAGGTATGCCAAGTTCACACAGCTCCTTTGTCTCATGTATGTCTACAATGATTGGCTAAAGTATGGCTTTTCATCAGATCTGATTTGCTATAGCGACAGTTGTATCCTTAATTATAATGTGCGATGCATCTGGGGTAAGGCAGGCTGTGGGTAAGCAGGCAACCATACTACAAACCAGTTGATAGAGGATTGGCAGAAGAAAAAGAAATAAAGCAGGAGAAGCTCATGAATTGATGGGACATACTCTAAACAGGTTTCTTTGGGGCATATTAGGGTACAATTATGAGCCTAATATTCTAAATAATACAGGTGATAATATGTATGAGTTAATATGAGAATAAACTCATCAGATATATATGAATAGGAGGACTTGACAAGCCTGGCCAAGGATATAAGGAAGTTCTTGATAAAGAAGTGGTATCGACTACTGGTGGCACCAAATAGCATCTAACCTAGGCGTGGTTGAATTAACCTCTGGCCCTTCATAAGGTTTTTGATAGTCCTAAGGATAAGATTATATGGGATGGGTCACCAGGCCTATGTCACAAAATATTGACAGGTGGAAAAATGACTTCGACTCTCTAAGACAATTTGGTGGACTGTCAGGATTTCAAAAGAATCTGAGAGTGACCATGATATATTTGACTACAGGACATGAGTTCAACATCTATATCAGTGGCCTTGGGACTTGCCTGTGCAAGAGATATACAAAAACAAGTATCAGGTAATTGCTGTCATAGGTGATGGTGCCTTTACAGGTGGTATATGGCCTTGGAGGCTTTGAATAATTTGGGCTATTTGAATAAGAATATGATAGTGATCCTAAATGATAATGAAATGTCTATTGACAAGAATACGGGGGCTTTTTCATCATATATGTCTAAGATAATGATGAATAGCGATACCCTCATCATGAAGGAAAACCTTGATAAGTTCATGAATATGACACAATAGGAAGCAAGATATCTAAGAGGGCTAATGAACTAACTGATTCTATATTTACCAGCCTATCACCGTCAGAGTGTGGTCTCATAGATGCTTTAGGAATAAAATACTTTGGTCCTATAGATGGACACAATATTGAAGAACTAGTTGAGACATTGGAGTTTATTAAACATGTAGATGGACCTAAATTTATTCATGTAAAAACTGTCAAGGGCAAGGGGCTATAAGTTTGCTCAAGACCATCCTGAGGACTATCATGGTGTAGGAAAGTTTGACTACAGGGTAGGGGTCAGTCCAAGTAAGACTAGGTCAATATCATCTATAGTTGGAATCACACTTGCTGAGATGGCCAACTATAATGAAAATATAGTAGCCATTACAGCGGCCATGCCTACAGGTACCGGTCTAAATATATTTTCTAAGCTACATCCGGACAGGTACTTTGACGTTGGTATAGATGAACAGCATGCGACTACATTTGCGGCAGGACTTGCCAAGGCAGGTATAAAGCCATACTTTGCAGTCTATTCTAGCTTCTTGCAAAGGGGATATGACCAGCTGATACACGATGTATGCATAACGAGCAAGCCGGTAACCTTCTTGATAGATAGGGGCTGGACTGGTCGGTAACGATGGTGAAAACCCACCATGGTATGTTTGACCTATCCTACCTAAATCCTATACCAAACCCTAACAGTTATGGCACCTATGGACAGTCAGGAAATGATAGACATGATTAGGTTTTCTGAAAGGATAGATAGTCCTCTTGCCATAAGGTACCCTAGGGGCAATGAATATGTATTGAGTCGTAGGGACTATGATTTCATGTGATAGACAGGGGAGCCTATGGATTCCTACTCTATAGAGTCAACCCCAGGTTCTTATAGATGAAGTAAGGCCTAGTAGGGAAGCAAATAATACAAAAAGATGGCAATAATAAGTATAGGAAATATGATGAAGCCAGTCCTTGATATACTGCCTGAGTTGAGGAAAAGAATACAGAGAGTCCCACAGAGGACAAGACTTTGAGCTTATCCTATTAAATGCGAGATACCTAAAGCCTTTAAATGAAGATACTTATCTTGATATACTGAGCAGGGTAGATAATGTCATAACTTTGGAAGATAATGTGGTTACTGGTGGCTTTTGGGACAAATATTATGAGGGCTTTATCTCAGAAAATAAAGCTTGACACAAGCCTTGATATATTAGGAATACCTGATAAATTTATTGAACAGGGTAACACTGAAATACTGATGGATGAGCTAGGCTTGTCACCGGGTAAGATAAAGGATAGGATATTAAAAATCATAGAATAGGTCCTATCTACATCTATGGAGGTAATAATGAAGAAGAGGATAGATGTATTACTAGTTGATATGGGCTTTTTTCCTAGTCGTGAACAGGCTAGGAGGACTATAATGGCGGGTAATGTTTCTTGTAGATAATCAAAGAGTAGATAAACCAGGTACAATGGTAAAGGATGATGTAGACATACTTGTAAAGGGCAAGCCCCTTGCCTATGTTAGCCGTGGTGGATTAAAGCTATGAAAAGGCCACGAAAAATTTTGATCTCAGCCTAGAAGGTAAAGGTATGTATGGACATTGGTGCATCAACGGGTGGCTTTACAGACTGTATGCTACAAAATGGAGCTACAAAGCTTTACTCTGTTGATGTTGGTTATGGTCAGCTGGCCTGGAAGCTAGACAAGATGAAAGAGTAGTTTGCATGGAAAGGCAAAATATAAGGTTTTTGGAGCCTGATGCTCTGGATGAGAGGCCAGACTTTGCCTCTATAGATGTGTCCTTCATATCTCTTAAGCTAGTCCTACCTAAGGCATGGGAGCTCCTAAATGATGGAGGCAGGGTAGTTGCCCTTATAAAACCACAATTTGAAGCTGGAAGAGAAAAGGTTGGTAAGAAGGGGGTAGTAAGGGAGAAGTCAACTCATATTGAAGTGATTGAGATGGTTTCAAGACTTGCTATCATGGAGGGTTTTAAAATCCTAGACCTTGATTTTTCACCAATAAAAGGGACCTGAGGGAAATATAGAGTATCTTATTTATCTAGAGAAAATTGATAATAAAATTGAGACAAAGGGCGAAGTAGATGAGGCTAGACTCCTTAAGGATTATGAGTCTTATCATGAGAGGGTTGTAGATTTGGTGGAGAGGTCACACTCATTAGATTAGTAGAGGGAGAGTAATATGATTAAGGAACTGTATATGAAAAATTGCGCCCTAATTGAAGAGCTTAGGGTTGATTTTGGAAGCAAGTTAAATATCTTGACAGGTGAAACTGGATCTGGAAAGTCAATTGTCCTTGAAGGTCTAAGCCTATGTCTGGGCGGTAAGTATGACAGGTCTTTCTTAAGAAAGGGTTGTGATAAGGGCCTAGTTGAATTGCTTATATACACAGACAACAAAAGGTAGAGAACCTTTTTAGATGAGTATTCTATTCCCTATAGTGATAATGAGCTACATGTATCGAGGTCTATATTTGAAGATGGTAAATCTACTACTAAGCTAAATGGTAGAACAATTAGGCTGGCTGATTTGAGAACTATTATGATGGCTATTGTAGATGTCCATAGTCAGCACCAAAAATCAAGCCCTGTATAACATGGATGTCCACCTTGAATTTTTGGACCTATATGGTAAAGACGCTTTAAAGGATAGTATGTCAAAATACTCTGCTTGCTATGAAAAGTATACAGAAGTTAAGAAAAATTAACGAACTAAATGACAATATGTCAGAAAGAGAGCTGGAAGAGAAGTAGACCTTCTTAAATACCAGATTGATGAAATAGAAAAGGCCAATTTGGATGTAGATGAATACGAGATACTAAAGGTAAAATATAAAGTTATCAAACCAGGACAAGATAAATACAGCAATCCTAACTAGCTATGATCTATTAAGGTCTGGGGATTTGGGCGTTGAGGATAGGATTGGTGAAAATCCTTGGCTGCCTTAGGGACCCGTGGCTGATTATGATATTGTTTTGGAGGACTTTGTAGAAGTGCTGGAGAATATTATGTACCAGCTAGAGGACCTAGATGCAAGCTTTAGGTCATATATAGACAAGAATGAATATAACCCCCAACTTTTTAGAGAAATCCAGGTTAGAATGGACTTTATAAACACAATGAAGAGGAAGTATGGGGATAGGATAGAAGATATCCTAGACTATAAACTAGAGATGAAAAAAAGACTCTACAATATTGAAAATAGGGAGGAACGTAGACAGGCCCTATTGAAGGAAAAAAGAATTATAGAAGAAGACTTAGAAGTAATAGGTGGTGAGTTGACCGACCAGAGGATGAAGGTGGCTAATTTACTGGAAAGAAAGCCTATTAAAAGGAACTAGGATCTCTAAATATGAAAAATACAAAATTTAAGGTAATCTTTAACAAAGTAGGTTATACTAGTAGTGGGTGTGATGATGTGGAATTCTATGTTTCACTTTAATCTAGGTGAAAAACCTAAACCCACTAAAATAAGGTAGCATCTGGTGGTGAAATGTCACGTTTATGCTGGCCTTTTAAGAAGATACTATCAGATGTTGATAGATTGAAACCATGATTTTGATGAAATAGATACCATGATAAGTGGAAGGGCTGCCCAGGTGGTCGGGGAGAAGTTGGCTGAAATGTCCAAGGCACAAACAGCTAATCTGTATCACCCACCTACCTCAGATAGCGACCTTTGCAGATGACCACTACTATAGAAAAAGAATGTTGAAAATGAGAGAACATTTACAAGTATAAGTAATCTTGACTACGAGGATAGGGAAAAGGAAATTGCAAGGTTGATTTCGAAAAATAATAACAGAAAAACCTTAGAAGCACTCTCATGAAATGATAGAGCTAGCTAAGAAAACAAAGGCATAGGAGGTTATCATGCGGGTAGAAGGTAGTTAAAAAGACAAGAAAACTAAAAAACTCGCTAAGAGGATTAATGCAGGTGAAATAGCCCTAATAAAACCATATTGATTTGGACGAAGTGGCTGCAAAATCGTTGGTTGAAGCAAAAGATAAAACTAGTGATTAACGCTGCTGAGTCTATTAGTGGCAGGTATCCAAATGTTGGACCGTCAATATTGATGAAGGAAAATATACTGATCATAGATAACATAGGTATGGAAGCCTTCGATATCTTAAATGAAGACGATGAAATCATTGTTGAAGATGGAATTATATATAGAAATGATCAGAAAATAGAGTCTGACTAGGTTATGGATGCTAATTTGTAGTTGAAAAACACGACAGGCATATGAAAACCTTGAGGTAGAGTTGATAGGTTTATTGACAATACTATCGAGTATGCAAAGAAAGAAAAGGACTAATTCTAGGTGATGTTGAAATACTAGCCATGAGGACCAACTATCAGGATAGACATGTCCTTGTTGTAGTTAGGGGTCACAATTATAAGGATGACCTTGAGGCCATGATATCATATATAGAGGAAGTAAAGCCCGTATTGGTGGGAGTTGATGGTGGAGCCGATGCCATACTTGAATTTGGTTACAAGCCAGATGTGATTGTTGGAGATATGGATAGTGTTACAGATGAAGCCCTTAAGTCAGCTGTATGAAATAGTTGACATGCCTATACGGATGGAAGGGCGCCAGGTCTAAGAGGGTAGAAGACCTAGGCTTAGAGGCAGTGGTATTCCTTCACCAGGTACGAGTGAAGATATAGCTATGCTGGCAGCCTATGAACACAAGGCCAAGTTAATAGTTGCTCTTGGTACCCATTCCAACATGATTGACTTTCTTTTGAAAAAGGAAGGAAGGGTATGGCTTGACCTTCTTGGTCAGGCTAAAGATAGGGTCTAAACTATAGATGCAAGAGGCGTAAGCATGCTATACCAGAGTCGTTTAAAGCTCAAGTATATATTTTGTCCCTAATAGCAACTGCTCTATTCCCAGTGGCTATAGTAGTAGTCAGTCACCCTAAGGTACAGACACTGATGCAATTACTGAGCATAAAGATAAAGCTTTTTGTTACAGATATAAGATGAATGTGGAGGAATAAGTTATGCATATAAATTTTAAATATTTTTATTGTATCTATAGGGGCAATATTCCTAGCCCTGGGTGTCGGAATCTTAATAGGTACAAGCATGGGATCTAGTGTCGATATACAGGAACAGAATGCCGCTATAGTAACAGACATAGACAAACAATTTAAGCAACTAAAGGAAAAAGGATGACAAACTAACGGAGACTAATAAAAATTTGCTTGCTAAGATAGACAATATTAAGGACTTTATAGCAGAGAATGAAAGTCTACTCAGCGACCAGAAGTTATCTGGTAAGAAGTTAGCTTTAATATCATTCAACGAAAAGGCCAATGTAGATAGTGTTAAGAATGCACTTACAAATGCAGGAGCCAGTATAGAACTTGATATACAGATTAAAGATGAGGTCTTGAATACGACTAACCTAGAAAAATCAATACTAAGCTGAGCCAAAAAGTTTACCAAGAAGGAAGAAGTAATAAGCTATATAGCAAATGCAATAAAAATTCTTCTGATACAAGCAGCTTGGCTAGTCTGGAAGAGTTGGGATTAATAAAGGTTAAGGCTAATAATGGTACATATGATACTGTAAATGCTATACTTGTATTTAACGGTTCAACTTCAAGTGGCAAGACTAAGTTTCCTAGTCTAATAAAGCCAATACTAGACCAGATAAAGGAAGACAAGTATACAGTTGCCATAGCAACGAGTGGAGAAAAATGTTGGTCTAAAAGAATTTTCTAAAATTAAAGGTATCAAGTATAGATAATATAGACGAAGCAGCGGGAAGAGTATCTTTGATAGACCTACTAGCTAGCTCAAATATTATTGGTAGCTTTGGTAATAGCCTGGAAGGTGACAAGCTACTACCTGTAGGAAAATAGGAGGAGATATGTTTACTAGTGTAATAATACCAGCCTATAATGAGGAGTCCAGAATAAGGGCAACACTTGATGGTATAAGGGATATAGATATTATAAATCAGATTGTTGTAGTTGATGATGGGTCTAGTGATGGTACAGCCCAAGTATTGAAAAACTACGTATGTGACAAGCTGGTATATGCTGTGCAAAATCCTAATCAAGGTAAGGGTAAGGCCCTTGAAAAAGGCCTGGAATTAGCTGATAAGTCTGCAGATGTAATAGTATTTTTAGATGCAGACCTAGGGTTGACTTCTTCTGAGATAGCTAAGGTAATTGAGCCAGTACTTGCAGACCAGTGCGATGTATCTATAGCAAGGTTTAAACCAGCCAGTAAGAAGGGTGGTATGGGCTTTGTAAAGAGACTAGCCAGGGATTCCGTATATGAAATGACGGGTGTAGAGTTAAATGCTACTATATCAGGTCAAAGGGCCCTTAAAAAAGAGGTTATATCAAAATTTGACCACATACCAGAGGGATATGGGGTAGAGGTTGGTATGACAATAGATATACTTAAGTGGGGCTATAGGATAAAGGAAGTAACTGTTGACATGACCCATAATGAAACTGGAAGAGACCTAAGCGGTTTTTATTCATAGGGGTAAACATTTACATATAAAGAGAATCGTAAAAGAAAAGAAACGTGAGTGGAGGTAGTCATGTATACATATTTTATGACAATAATGTTGTTTTGTATTGGCATAGCAATCACCCTGCTTTCAATACCTATGATAAGCAAAAATGTTAGAAAAATAGTGGTAGTGATTAGGGAAAACTATAGGGTGATATGATACATGCAGGTCTAGGCTCAGTATTTATACCAAGCTTAGTTATTAATTCAATTATATTGATTTATTCTAATATTGTTCCAGAAAAGATAATTATGATATACATGCTTTTTATTTGCTATCTGCTATGTCATTTGTAGGTATTATAGACGATAGTTTGGGGCAATAGGGGTAACAGGCTTGATAGGCCACTTTAAAGGCCTTATTCAAGGGTAGTCTAACTACAGTGCCTAAGGCCCTTTTAGGTGGATTTGTGGGATTAACCTAGCAGTTACACTAAGCAAGTCAATACCAAATATGATAGTTTGAACTTTGGTGTGCCTTTTCATACAAATATGATGAATCTGTTTGACCTAAGACCAGGTAGGGCAATAAAGGCGTATGTTATACTTGCTATAATAATATCTTAGCAAGTGCCAAGTTTAATCAGGGAGGTAATGATGCTAATAGTACCAGCTGTACTAGCATATTATTTTACTTTGACTTAAGGGCCTTGACTATGATGGAGATGCAGGCTCAAATGTTTTGGGAGTTTCTATAGGCGTATTTATAGTATCTTCTTTTTGATTTGCCAGTCCAACTAGTGTCCTGGTACATTTTAGTGGCTATCCACGTATTAACAGAAAAGTTTTCTCTATCTAAGATTATCGAAAAACAACAAGTTTTTGAGATTATGTAGATAAGTTGGGAAGGGGTTTATAGATGATAAGTAAAAGAGTAGCTAAGGTAATTGAAATAAAGAGCCAGACCGACCCAATCCAGGATATAAGGGTTGACATAAATGGAAGAATTGAAAAGGCATATAACCATGTTCAATTGACTGGTATTGCACAAGTTGGTGATAAGGTGGTAGTAAATACTACAGCAGTAGAGCTAAGCCTTGGAACAGGGGGTTTCCACTTTTTGTTATAACTAATTATAATGAGGCCTGAATCTAAGCTTACAGAAGGTGGACACATTATGAAACTTAGATATACACCCTTCCAGATTAAGGTCGATTCGGTTGAAGAGCAAGGAAGTCCATACCGCATGATATATTCAATGATTTTATCTGTTTGGAAGGTATGCCAGTTGCAGTAAGGCTCTCTACATAGTATTGTTCCCGTATTTGCAGCCACATTTAAAAAGCTGTGTCCAGATAAGAAACTTGTACATATAATGTCAGATGGAGCGGCCCTGCCAATAGCCTTTAGCAAAAATGTTGATAACCTAAGGAATATGGGTCTAATAGATAATACAATCACTTATGGTAATGCCTTTGGGGGAGATTATGAGTGTATTAATATATATACATCTCTCATTACAGCCAAGGAAATTTGTAAGGCAGATTGTGTTTTAGTTCGCACAGACCAGTATTGCTGGTACAGGAACCAAGTATGGCTTTAGTGGTATCGATCAGGCAGTGATAATAGATGCCGTTGAAAAGTTAAATGGAAAATCCTATATTATACCAAGAATTAGCTTTGCTGATAAAAGACCCAGACACAAGGATTTCTCACCATACACTTACAATTTTAAGCGAGCTAACTAACAAGTCTACAAATGTAGTTTTAAATTCTCTGTATGAACCAGCCAAATTAAGCATAATTAGGGACCAGCTTCTACTAAATAGCATAGATGAAAAGCATAAGGTTGATTTTGAAGAATATGATATGACAAAAGAGGACTTAGATAAGTATGGGTTAAAGGTTAAGGTATGGGTAGGTCCTTTTGAAGAAGATAAGGAATTCTTTGAAGCTGCAGCTACAGTAGCTTATGAAGATTTCTAAATTATTTTAAATATAGTCTTGATGAAAATTTAAGTATTTAATGATATAATAGGTTTATAGTTTGGTTAGGAGGTATATATGGCTGACTTGTATAACAGAATATTAGATAGTGTAGATTATATCAAAAAGTCTTATACAGGCGACATAGATATAGCCCTAGTACTGGGGTCTGCCTATCCTATTTAGTGGAGCAATTTGATAACAAGCTAGAGCTTGACTACAAGGATATACCAAATTTTCACACATCTCAGGTAGAGGGACATGAAAAATAGGCTCGTAATAGGGACTTTTTGTGGCAAAAGGGTTTTTGGCTATGAAGGGTAGATTCCATTATTATGAGGATACAAGCAAGAGGATATCACCTATCCGATTAGGGTCTTTAAAGGAGTTAGGTATAGATAAGATTTTAGTGACTAATGCAGCTCGAGTGGAGCCAACAAGGACTTCAAAGCTGGAGACCTTATGATTATTAATGACCATATCAATTTCTCAGGCTCAAATCCTCTGATTGGGATGAATGATGACAGGTTAGGGCCCTAGGTTTCCAGATATGACTGATGCCTATGATCAAGATGGTATAAGGCTACTAAGAAGATGTGCTGATGATTTAGGATTTTCAATTCAAGAAGGTGTATATATGTTTTTCTCAGGACCTAGCTATGAGACACCTGCAGAGGTGAGAATGGCAGGTATTTTGGGGGCTGATGCCCTAGGGATGTCTACGGTTCCTGAGGTTATTGTAGCAAGGCACTCTGGAATGAGAGTATTTGGAATTTCCCTGCATCACCAATATGGGAGCGGGTATAAGTGGCCAAAAATTAAACCATGAAGAAGTAATAGAAACTACAGATAGGGTTAAAAGTAAATTTTTCATCCCTAGTGAAGTTATTTATAGAAAGAGTATAAAAGGAGGTGTGGTATATTGAGTACGAATATGGCTAGAAAAAAGCAAATAAAAACGAATAAGAAGAAGGCCAAGCGTAGACCCAGAATCAGGATCTTTAGATTAATAATAGTAGTCTTTATTTTACTAGGTATGCTTTCCTTAGGTGGCAACCTATACTATAAGTCTGCATCAAAAGCCAGTAAATCCAAATTCAACAGCTACTAAGATTGTTGATATACCTGCAGGTGCCAATGTCAAGCAGATAGCAACTATCTTAAAAGACCAGGATATGATAAAAACAAAAAAAGGTTTTCGTAGCCAATGTAAAGGAAACAGGTAAGGCAGAACAGATAAAATCTGGTAAGTATAAACTATCACAGAGTATGTCGAATGACCAAATTATTGATAAGATGATAAAGAGGGTCAAATATACCAGGACGGTATCAAGGTAACAATACCAGAGGTAGTATTTCTACTGAAATAGTGAATATTTTAGTGAAGAAGAATCTTGGTGATAGAAAAGAAGCTCGTCAAGCTATTTAGGACACCTAGTGAATTCTCTAGTAAATATAGCTTCCTTAAGGATAGTAGGATAACTACACTTGAAGGGTTCTTGTATCCTGAAACATACTACTTTAAAAAGGGAACAAGTGAAAAAGATATATTTGACAAGATGTTAAGTGAGTTTGATAAGAACTACAAAAAAAGTGTAAGTGCAAATGTCAAGAAGAACAATTATAATTTTTATGATACAATTATCATGGCATCTATAATTGAAAAAGAGGCTGTGAAGGATGAGGATAGACCTATTATTGCGAGTGTATTCTACAATAGGTTGGCTAAGAAAATGAAGCTACAGTCTGATGCAGTTCTTCAGTATGGTTTGCCTGAGAGAAAGGGTAAGGTTTTTGTATTCTGATTTAAAGGTTGAGTCAGCCTATAATCTTTATATACACAATGGCCTTCCACCAACACCAATTGCCAGTCCAGGTATCAAGTCTATGATAGCAGCGTCAAGGCCTAGCAAGACAGACTACCTCTACTTTGTAACAAATGTAAATGGTGTAAATTCGTATAGTAAGACTTTTGAAGAGCATGATAAGAATGCTAAAAATTACCATAAAGAGAGGGATGCTAAAGAAAAGGCTGACCAGGAAAAATCGTCTGCTACTGATAAAACCGGAACTAGCTCAAGTACTGATGAAAAGACAAGCACTAGTTCTGACAAGAGCAAGACAAACTAGCTAGATGATTCTATTGCAGGGAGGGTAAACTTCCCTGCTTTTTAAAGGAGTGAAATAAGTGAGTAATATTGTAAACGATAAGGTTGAAAATTATATAAGGGAGACCTTGAAGCCCAGTCAGGGGCTATTGAGAGACCTAGAGCTATATGCAGAAGAAAACTCTGTTCCCATAATACATAAGGAGGTTGCCGACCTATTAAGAGTTATTTTAAAGCTAAAGAGGCCGAAAAAAATCCTAGAACTAGGTTGTGCAATAGGATATTCTTCCTTATTTTTTGCCGATGTCCTAGATGGAGATGTTGAAATTGTAACTACCGAGAGAAATCCAATAATGTTGGAGAGGGCCCAAGATAATATAAAGAAGGCCGGTATGGAGGATAGGATAAAGATTTTAGTTGGAGATGCAGAAGAAACTCTAAAGGACCTTGAAGGGACCTTTGATATGATCTTTATAGATGCAGCTAAGGGCCATTACAAGATGTTTTTTGATATGCTTATAGGTAAACTAAACCACGGTGGAATAGTTATTTCTGACAATATACTTTACAAGGGTATGATAGCAAGTGATGACTATGTGGTCAGAAGAAAAAAGACTATAGTTAAGAGGATGAGGACATATTTAGATTACATATGCGATTTAGAGGGTATAAGTACATCGTTGATACCTATAGGTGATGGCCTAGCCATATCCTACAAGGACTAGTTGGACTTTTAATATGGTGCAATATATGTAGGTTTAAATATTATATAAGCAAAGGAAAAGGAAGGAATAAATGGAAAGAGTAGAACTATTGGCTCCTGCAGAGATTTAGAAAGATTAAAAATAGCCATAGAATATGGGGCAGATGCTGTATACCTTGGTGGTGAAAAAATTTTGGCATGAGAACAGCAGCCAAAAACTTCTCAAACGAAGAAATCAAAGAAGGGTCGAGTTTGCCCATAAAAAGAGGAAAAAGGTATTTGTAACCGTAAATATAATTCCTCATAATAAAGATTTTAACGGATTAGAAGAATACTTAATAGAATTAGAAAAGGCAGGTGTTGATGCCCTAATAGCTTCAGATCCTGGTGTTATATCTGTAATAAAGGACACAATACCTAATATGGAAATCCACCTTAGCACCCAGGCCAACACAACTAATTACCACAGTGCCAATTTTTGGTATAAGCAGGGGGTTAAAAGGGTTGTTATAGCTAGGGAATTATCGTTCACGGAAATCAAAGAACTAAGGGATAATATACCAGATGATATGGACGTAGAAGCCTTCATGCATGGGGCCATGTGTATATCATACTCTGGTAGGTGCCTGATAAGTAACTATATGACAGGTAGGGATGCTAATAGGGGGTCTTGTGCTCAATCATGTCGTTGGAAGTATAGCTTGGTTGAAGAAAAAAGACCTGGAGAGTATTATCCTGTTTATGAGGATGAAAGGGGAACCTTCTTCTTCAATTCGAAAGACCTTTGTATGATTGAATATGTGCCTGAATTGATAGATTCTGGTATTACAAGTCTAAAGATAGAGGGTAGGATGAAGACAGCCTACTATGTTGCAACAGTTGTAAGGGCATATAGGATGGCTATAGATGCCTACTATGAAAAAGGTTCTGACTGGAAGTTTGACCCAATATGGCTAGATGAGTTAAAGAAGGGTAGTCATAGACACTTTACTACAGGCTTCTACAATGACAAGCCAGGCCATGAGGAACAAAATTATGCTTCTGCTTCATATGTCAGAAACTACGACTTTATAGGTATTGTAGTCGATGGACCAGACAAGGATGGTTATGTAACTGTAGAGCAGAGAAATAAGATGGTTGTAGGTGACCAGATAGAGATAATAGGACCGTATACTGCTACTCTTGAAACAGAAATACTTGAGATGTTTGATGAAGAAATGAACCCTATTACTGAGGCTCCACATCCAAGACAGCTTGTTAAGATGAAGCTTCCAGAAGGAGTAGGACTTAACTTTATGCTAAGAAAGGCTATAGAGGAAAAGTAAAAGGACAAATGCTCAAAGGGCTTATTATACCAATTTTATAAAAATGCTATTTAAAAGATATTTTCAAAAATTTGAAGAGTATCTTTTTATTTTTGATCTATAAATAAATAGGATTAAAAAGATCCTTTAATTTCACCTGTTAGGGGATATAAGTGTATGATATTACAAAAATGTGAGAAAAAGTATATAGCCACATTAGCAAGTCATAAGATTTTGTGATTATAGTGGGCGTAATAAGGTATACAGGGGTTATTTAGCGACCGAATTTATATTTAGCCTTATTATTTTTCTATAACCATCTATATATTCTCATTTTTATTGTGAATGTGTCTTATATGGAGAAGAAGCTGAGACGATAGGGACAAGCTTGATTATGTAATGGGAAAAAGCCCTACTAGAGGAGAGGTCCTATCTAAAAAATATAAGGGTGACTATGAGGATTTAGACCTGGTATCAACTCATCGTATTGATGGAAAAAAAGTATAGAAATCAAGAGAGTCTTTAAGGATAAGAGATTTGGCTGGGTGGAATCTGAGCTTATTGTATATGAAAATGGGACTAATAAGAAGATACTTTTACATACAATTATAGGTCTTGAATAGTTAACAGGGGGTCGTGCTTTTGATGAAGAAAAATAAATATAAGGGGTCTATGTCAGTAAATGTAATACTATTATTTATGTTCCTTGTATCACTGGTTGTATTGTTTATGCCCCTATACAGGGACCTAGGAGACTTTAAAAAGGACTACGACAGCTTGTATGGTCATGATTATGAGCTTGCTTCAATAGAGAGGGCCTTTATGGTAAATGCCTATTATACTCTAGAGGATACATATCTAAAAAGTAAAGATTCTAAGGACTTTTATGACCAAGTCTTGAAGAAGGATACAAGATTTTATAAAGGATTTAATTGAACAAAAATACATTAAATCTCCACATACAAAATATGAACTGATTACAGGTGATGGAGGTTATTATGAAATTGTTAAAAAGATAATTATGTTGAATTTTATGTAAATTACTACTATGAAAATAATAGTATTGATAGGTGGAAGAGGAAAAATATAGGGTCTATTGTCCCTTTTGAAAAATTAGGCTTGGATAAGAAGGATAGGCCAAGTCTCGAGATAGAAGAAATCAAAAACTTATTTGTAGAGTTGGCCTAGAATATAAATATATATTAAAAAGGGGAGACGAAGTCTGTTGGAAGTAATAAAAAGCATAGGGGGACTAGCTTTTGTAGAGCTAGCTATAGCCATGTCAATATTGCTTGGTAATATCCATATCAATAGTGAGGGTAAATAGGGATAGTTTAGTCTTTGACTCTACAGTTACAAGAGTTAAGACTGATATTAGAAGGATAATAGTAATGGGCCAGGATGACTATTGCACTTACAGGATGAGCTTTTATAGGGGTTATTATACAGTAAGGGGATGGTATGGAAAATCTTCAAGAGGTACCAGGATGACCACACCCATGTATTAAGTGGGACAAGGCTTGAGTTTAGGGGCATAAAAGAGGATGGGGAGCGCCAGGTGGTGGTGGCAGCCTCTATGTATTTAATGATAGGACAAAGAATTTGGAGAGGATCACTACATACCAGCTTTAGTGGCAGGGGTGACATCATATAAGGATGATTATCTCAAGAAAAATTATGATAGATAATTGGTTGTCCGAATTAAGATAGTTTTTATCCACATATATTAGTTTTATATAGACAGGGCCTAATTAGATATACTAGGGGAAATTATGAATCTAGAATCAAGACTTATAAATATAAATGGCAAGAATAGTATTAGGAAAAGTGAGGCCTATATAATGGTAGAGATCTTGGTATATCTAATGATAGCAAGTATTATACTGGTCTCAATAGGTATAATTTTCAGGTCATCTATATCAATAAAAATAGTATAATAAGTAAGATAGAAATGAGACAAATGGCCTCCGTAGTAGAGGATAGGATTAGGTATGAAATGGGAAATAGCGTAGGAATTACCAGAGTCTGGGGAAAAATAGTGGGGACACTAGCTATAAAAATGTGAGAAAAATTGAATATAGGACCTATAGTAAGCTTCAAAAGGATGTATTGGAAAAGTAAGTATATAAGCATTGAGGGTGATAGGATATATGTGGAAAATCAGGGCAAGTATCAAATAGGGAGACACATAGAGTCTATGGATATTGATGATGAAAAAGACTACATGAAATATAGGTTATATTTTTAAAATTGCTAGGAAGACCTATGAAAGAGTTCATTTATTAAAAATATAAATTTTAAGAAGGCCCCATTCAAAAAGATATGAATAGGACCTTTTTCTCTTACATATTATTGATTTCTTCCAAAAAGGGTATCAACTATTGTTTCTTGGAGAAATTTTTCTTGACGATTTCTCCTTTTTAAATAGTAGACCAACCTTGTCACCACTGCTTTATACCTATATCAGCTTCTCTGGCTTCACCAGGTCCATTCACGGCACAGCCCATTATGGCTACAGTGATGTTCTTTTCTAGTGATGATATTTTATCTTCTACCTCATTGGCTAGGTCTATCAGGTTTATATTACACCTACCACAAGTAGGGCAGGATACTATTTTTATCTTGTCATTTAGGAGGTCTAGGCTCCTAAGTATATCCTTGGCTACAGGGATTTCCTCAGTAGGGTCACCTGTCAAGGATATTCTAATAGTATCACCGATACCATCAGCTAAAAGAGAACCAACACCTATGGCTGATTTGATAGTACCCCTTTTTATTCCACCGGCCTCAGTGATACCAAGGTGGAGTGGGTAGTCAACAGTCTTAGACATCAACCTATAGGCATCTATTGACCTTATTACATCAGAATTTTTAAGTGATATTACTATGTCCTGAAAGTCTAGGTCCTCTAGGATTCTGACATGTCTCATTGCTGATTCTACCATTGCTTCGGCTACTGGGCCACCATATTGGTTTAGGAGGGTCCTTTTCTAGTGAACCACCATTTACACCTATTCTTATAGGTATATTATTATCTTTGCAGGCATTGACAACCTCTTTGGTCTTGGCAAGGCTACCAATATTACCAGGATTTATCCTGATACCATCAACCTGGCTTCTTACTGCTTCAAGGGCAAGCCTATGGTCAAAATGTATATCTGCAACGATCGGTATATTAATTTCTTTTTATATTTGCTATATTCTTAGCAGCATCCATATCTACAACAGCAACTCTTACAAGATCGCAACCAACATCCTCTAGCCTGTGTATCTGGCTGATAGTAGCCTGGCATCCCTTGTATCGGTAGTAGTCATGGATTGTACTGATATAGGCTATCACCACCTATGTTTAGGTTTCCAAACCCTTACCATCCTAGTTTTTCTTCTTTTATAAGTCATCTTTTACCTTCCTAAGTTAGTAGTCTGATTATGTCCTTGTAGGGTTACAAATAACATCAAGCCTAAGATTACAAAAAGGCCTATAGCATTAATATAACCCTCTACCTTGGCGGGGAATTTCTTTCCACCCCTAATTGCTTCAATAATCAGCATTAGGATTCTCCATCCATCAAGGGCTGGAATAGGTAATAGGTTCATTAAGCCTCATATTTAAGCTGATGATTGCAGTCAGGTGAGATAACATTTATTATGCCTGTTGTAGCAGCGTTAGAGACCATCTTTACCACGCCTACAGGTCCTGATAGGGCATCAGCCGCCTTACCAGATAGCTGTCCAGTAACTAGCTTCCATAAAAAGCTAAGCATGGTCTTTTTGATGTATCATAGGGATTTACAACAAAGCCTCGTTTTACAGCCTTCATAGGCTGATTTTTCTCATAGGCAGGCTGTATTCCTACAATATATCTGCCAGCCTGGTTCTGGTACTTAATTTAACAGTATTTACCTGGTTTTTCCTCTTGTATTTTATTGTAAGGTCTTTCTTACCATACTTATTAACTAATTTACTTATGTCGTTAAATTCCTTTAGTTTCTTCTCCATTTATAGAGAGATAGTATCATCCTTCTGTAGACCTGCTAGGGGCGGCAGGGGACTTATCTATTACCCGACCGAACCTTGTAGTAGGTGACCTATAAAGAAAAATACAGGTACTAATAGGATTATACAAAAGACAATATTTACAAAGATTACCTGCAAAATATAGTAAGAAACCTCTCCTTTAAAGATTTTTCCAAATGAATTTGGATCATCAGAATCATCATCTTCACCTTCCATGGCTACATAACCACCAATGGGGATCATTCTTAGAGAATATTTAATGCCTTGAGATTCCCTTGAAAAATTTGCGGACCCATTCCTATAGAAAATTCATGTATGGTTACGCCAGCCCTTTTAGCCAACATAAAGTGTCCTAGCTCATGGACAAATATAATTAGTCCAAAAACTAAAATTGCAACAATTATATTCATATTTCACCTACCTTTAATTTATTAAAACTCAAACCAGTAAAGTCTAGTCATAACTAGCCGTGACCAAAAGAACTTACTGATCTTTTCTTTACAAGTATATATTATTATAAAAAGCCTTTAATTATGCTTAAGATTAAAAGGCTATTAGTGAATTTATATATTTTATTCTCAAAAATAGGGGCTAGTTAATAATATTTTTATATAGGACCTGGTCCAAGCATCTATATTAATTATATCTTCTAGGCTTGATTTTGGTCTATAAAGTCATGCTCGTTCATTGCCATTTCAATATACTTAGGTATATCATAAAATCCTATCTTATCATTAAGGAAATATTCCACTAAGACTTCATTTGCCGCATTTAGGACTGTAGCACTAGTGCCACCTTCCCTTAGGTACCTATAGGCAAGGTCTAGGCAAGGGAAAACATCCAGGTCAGGTCTTTGAAAAATTAAGGCTGGCAATTTTTAAATAGGTCAAGCCTTTCAAAATCGCTATCAAGCTTCTACTTGGGTAACTAAGTGCATATTGAATTGGTACACGCATATCAGGACAACTCTAGCTGGGCTATGACCGATGAGTCTTGGAACTGGACCACAGAGTGGACTATGCCTCAGGATGAACATGGACTATTATATCCTCTGGTTCTACATCAACAACCACTTAGCCTCTATTACCTCAAGTCCTTTTGTTCATTAGGGTAGAGGAGTCGATACTAATTTTCTGGCCCATTGACCAATTTGGGTGCTTAAGGCATCTAACTTGCTTACATTTAATAGGGTCCTGTCTTGACCTACCCCTAAAGGAGTCCACCAGATGCAGTCAAGAGGATTTTATCTATTTTATTTGACTCCTCACCATTCAAGCACTGGAATATGGCACTATGCTCACTGTCGACAGGTAGTATCTTGGCCTGGTGCTTTTTAGCCAAGTCCATTACTATCTGACCAGCTGTTACCAAGGTTTCCTTTATTGGCAAGGGCAATTGTAGTTGAATTTTTAATTGCTTCCACTGTTGGCAATAGGGCCTATCATACCTACCACCAGCAGTAACTAGTATATCTATTGTCCTTGAACCTGCAATTTTTATTAGTCCCTCGTGGCTCTTATATACATTGATCTCAGCAAGGTATGGACTTGTAGCCACCTTTTCCCTCTACTAGGGTTAAGAATTCTTCATATGCAGTATCATCAAATATAGCAACTGATTTTGGTTTGAATTCATTAATCTGGTCTAATAGCTGGTTAATACTCTTATTGACAGTCAAACCTTCAACCTTGTAAAGATTAGGGTTTCTGATAACATCAAGAGTTTGGCTACCAATGGATCCAGTAGAGCCTAGTATTGATATATTCTTTATTTTCATTGCTTCACTTCCTTTTTAAAATGCTTAGTATATTATAGCATAAGTGTATATGCTAGATATGAAATAAAAAATATATATAATATTTTTGATTTTAGGTCCTAAAATATAGACTAGGACTAGCTTTTGAAAAAGATAAAAAAATATAAAAGTATATTATAATGATAAACTTAAAAATTTATAAAATGATAAATAAAGTGATTTTTGTTAGCTTGACTGATAAACATTTAAGGTATATATTATAAGAAGTAAATAATAGGATTTGGATTGAATGAAAATAATAAAGACAGGTATATGGCGAGGAAGTGATGTGAATGTTTGATTTAGAGCATAAACCAAGAAAAATTAAATAATGATAGGTATAGTGAAAGTCAGCTTGTTAACTATAAAAAGGAACATGAAAAGGTTTATCAATATATCTCCAAACAACTATATCAGGTCTTTGAAAGACACATCAACAAAGAAGGCAATGATACCCATGGTCCTTATTAGCCTGATGGATAAGAATAATAAGATATTTATGACCTTAGACGACCTATCTCTTGAACTAGACTACCCCAAGACAGGCTTGTCTGTATTATTTGGACAGTATAAAAATGGATTTTTAAAGAAGATTAGGAATGGACTGTATATGGTTAATCCCTTGTATCATACAGGGATCAAAAGTACGAGAGAGATAAATTAATTAAGGAATATAATAGTGTGGATAAAGGGAAGAAGTGATAGACATGAATTATATATTTGATAGGGATATAATGAGGTGGTTTGACCATCTCTTTGAAAAACATACCAACACATTTTTAATAGATAATTTTATTTGTAACATGTACGATAGGGCTAGGCCAGTGGATAAAAAGTGATATTCTTCCTCTGGCTACAAAGAGGTACAAGGATGATAGTGTAATTAGTTTAGCCAAAAAGAATCAAGTTTTTGGACTATTAGCTTTTTTTACTGTCTTCCAAATATGTATATGAATTAAGAGAAAATGTTCATCCATATTTTGGTCACTATATTTATGAGAATATATCAGTTTACAATAACGATGATGTATACTCTTTTTGTAAATAAGTATTTGTTAGATATACTCAATTATATGGTTGACTACATATATTATCCTGAAGAAGATGATTACTATATAGACTATAGGATGAATTTATCAATACCTGCTCGGCTATGAATTATGGTGAGAGGGTCCTGGTTACTGATGACATTTATATGTATATTATTTCGAAGACCAGCTGAATTTTATAGATAAGTCGGAAAGATTCAATTTGGAACTAAGATTTGACTCTAGAGGCGGTCAGGGAATTAATGGATGCTATCCTTGACTTGAGTAGGTCTATTTTATTAAAAACCAAGTGATAAGCACAAAAAATAAGTATATGGATAGGTTATACAAGGAAAATAGGATAGGAGAAATAGACAAGACAGATAAAATTAAAAAGATAAATATGCTTGATAAGGCAATATGATAAATATAATATATTAAAAATTAGATAATAAAAATAATAGAAATTGGAGGGAAATTTAATTATGAACGTAGAAAAATGACATTAAGAGTACAAAAATGCCTTGAATGATGCTTTTTCTGAGGCAGTTAGAAACAATAACCAACAGGTTGATGTAATCCACCTACTTTATGCTTTATTAGACCAGGAGGATGGGTTAATACCAAATATAGTAGAAAAATGAATATAAGTTCTGATTCTTTGAAGAAGTCAGTTAAAAAAACGAAATATCTAAGCTACCAAGTGTAACGGGTGGCGGTGCAAACTCACAAGGAGTAACTGCAACTAGGGCTATAAATGAAGTAATGGTTGAGGCAGAAAAATAGCAGATGACTTTAAGGGATTCTTATATTAGCGTTGAGCATATTATGTTGGCTATATTTGATAAAGAAAAAGTCATCAGCTATAGGAAGAATATTTAACCAGTATGGATTGGTTAAGCAGGAATTCTTGAATGTACTACACCAAGTTAGGGGTAACCAGAGGGTTGATAGTCAGGATCCAGAGGGTACCTATGATGCCCTAGCTAAGTACGGAACTAACCTTGTGAAACTAGCAGAAAATAATAAGCTAGATCCTGTTATAGGTAGGGATGAAGAGATAAGAAGGGCCATTAGGATCCTATCAAGAAGGACAAAAAATAATCCAGTCTTAATTGGTGAGCCTGGAGTAGGTAAGACAGCCATAGTTGAAGGACTTGCCCAGAGAATCGTAAAGGGTGATGTTCCAGAGGGCTTGAAGGATAAGGTGATCTTCTCCTTAGATATGGGTGCCTTGATCGCCGGTGCCAAGTTTAGGGGTGAATTCGAAGAGAGATTAAAGGCGGTGTTAAAGGAGGTATCGAGCTCTGAAGGTAAGATAATCCTATTTATTGACGAAATACATACTATAGTAGGTGCTGGTAAGACTGAAGGTTCTATGGATGCTGGAAACCTAATAAAACCTATGTTGGCAAGAGGCGAGCTTAACTGTATAGGAGCAACTACTTTTGATGAATATAGGAAGTATATAGAAAAGGATAAGGCCCTAGAGAGAAGATTCCAGCCTGTTATAGTTGATGAACCAAGCCTTGAAGATACCATATCTATTCTTAGGGGTCTAAAAGAAAGGTTTGAAATCCACCACGGTATCAGGATACACGATAATGCGATTGTAGCCGCAGCCAAGCTGTCAGACAGGTATATACAGGATAGATACCTACCTGATAAGGCTATAGGACCTGATAGACGAGGCAGGTGCAATGATTAGGGTCAGAGATAGATTCTCTCCCACAGACCTAGATATTGTTAGAAGAAGACTATTTATGCTAGAAACAGAGAGAAGCCCTTTAAAGGAAGAAGATGAAAAGTCCAAATCAAGACTTTAGAAGAATTAGAAAAGGAGCTTGCTGATCTTAAGGAAGAAAATGATAGCATGACAGCTAGGTATGAAAAGGAAAAAGAACAGGATTACAGACCTAAAGGAACTTAAGTCTAAGCTAGATGAGGCTAGGGCCAAGGTTGAAAAAGTATGAAAGAGAATACGACTTCAATAAGGCAGCAGAGGTAAAGTTTGGTCCAAATACCAAAAATTAGAAGAGGAAATAAAAAACTTTGATGACAAGTATGACAAAGAAGCAGGAGATAGCCTTCTAAAGGAGGAGGTAACAGAAAATGAAATTGCAGATATAATTTCTAAGTGGACTGGCATACCTAGTTAGTAAACTAGTTGAAACTGAAAAAGGCCAAGCTATTAAATCTAGAAAATCAGCTACATAAGAGGGTTATAGGGGCAGGATGAAGCAGTTACTGCAGTATCTAATGCCATCTTATAGGTCTAGGGCAGGTCTTAGCGACCAGAAAAAGCCTATGGGATCCTTTATATTCCTAGGGTCCTACTGGTGTAGGTAAGACTGAGTTGGCCAAGACACTTGCAGAGACCTGTTCGATAGCTGAGGACAGTATCGTTAGGATAGATATGTCTGAGTATATGGAAAAAGCATAGTATCAAGGCTAGTAGGACCACCTCCAGGCTATGTCAGGCTATAGAGAGGGTGGTCAGCTAACAGAGGCTATACGTAGAAAGCCATATTCTGTAATCTTATTTGATGAGATTGAAAAAGGCCCATGACGATGTATTCAATATCTTCTTACAGATACTAGATGATGGTAGGTTGACTGACAATAAGGGAAAAACAGTAGACTTTAAAAACTGTTTGATCATAATGACATCTAATATAGGAAGCTCAACCCTACTAGAAGCTGGTGGCAATATAGATGAAAATGTTAGTGAAAGCGTACTTAAGCAGATGAGAGCTAGGTTTAAGCCAGAATTCTTGAATAGGGTAGATGATATAATCATGTTTAAACCTCTTATGAAGGATGAAATTAAGCAGGTTATAGATATATTCTTTTGCAGACTTAGCGTCAAGACTAGCGGAAAATGATATAGATGTAGAATTAACAGAAGCTGCCAAGGACCTTATGATTAAGGAAGCCTATGACCCAGTATACGGTGCAAGACCTTTTGAAGAGGTACATTAGCAATAACATAGAAACTATACTGGCAAGAAAAATAATTGGTGGTCAGATAAGACCTGGTGACAGGGTAAAGATTGATTCACAGAATGACCACATACTTATATCCTAAGTAGAAACTTTGATAGCTTGTAACTAGGAAATATTGTAATTAATTATTGGTATATTTACAAATCAATATATTGTGTTTTGTTAAATATAACTTGAAAAGTATAGAAATTTATATACTTGGTCTTGACTTTCTGGATATTATAGCCATACGAGCAAACTAGTTAATAATACAAGGTATAAATGCTTTGAGGATGTATAATATCATATTGTACATCCTCATTTTTAGATATAATTCACATAAAATTTAAAGGTGATTTCAAGAAAAAGATTTAAAGTTTAAAACATAAAATTTAATTAAAATTAATAATATATATGCAATTGTTTACCTTTTCAATAATATAGAAAATGACACCTTTAGATATTAAATTATTATTTGATGACATACTGAAAATTAAGGTTATACTCTAAGAGAACTAATTTAATTTTTGATTATTTTTAAGGAGGAGTTCAAAATGAGTATCAAATTTAAAGACATTGTTGTCATCGGTTTCGCATTATTCGCGATGTTCTTTGGTGCTGGTAACTTAATTTTCCCACCGTTCTTGGGTGTTATATCAGGAACTAAATGGTTTTGTATCATTCATGGCATTCTTATTTTGCAGATGGTGGTTTGGCATTATTAGGTGTTATCGCAGCAACAGTACACGAGGGCGATATGATGGCCTTCTTCGGAAGAGCTGGAAAAGAAGCTAGATATTGTAATTGCATCATTAACTATTCTTTGTATAGGACCATTTGTTGCTATACCAAGAACAGCAGCTACAACTTATGAAATAGGTATAGTTCCTAATTTCGGACATAGCCTAAAGCTCAATAGTTTTCGCAATTATATTCTTCGTAATAGTTCTAGTATTAACTATTAAGCCTTCAAAGGTTGTAGATATAATTGGTGCTTTCTTGACACCAGTACTTCTAATATGCTTGGCAGTATTGATCGTAAAAGGGTATAGTGGTACTCCAGGTGCGCACCACTTGATAGAACGCTAGTTGATAACGTATTTATAAGCGGTATCAATGACGGCTATCAGACTCTTGATGGTAGTGAGCGGAGCAGTATTCGCTGGTATCGTTATAGCATCTGTTAAGCAGAAGGGTTATACTGAAAAAGAAGGTTCTAGTTAAGGGCTACAATACTTGCAAAGCATAGTGGCAGTTGTAGGTTTGGCCCTTATTTATAGTGGTCTAACTTACCTAGGTGCTACAGTATCTCCACAGTATGACAATACAGTTGAAAGAACTACACTAGTAATATCAATAACTCAGGCTATACTTGGTGGACCTGGTAAAGGTAATCCTTGGTCTAGTTGTTGGTCTAGCTTGTTTAACTACAGCTATAGGTCTACATCTGCTTGTGGTAACTACTTCGAGTGACCTTACAGAAGGTAGCTTAAGTATGAAGTTATAGTTGTTGTAGTTTGTGTATTCTCAGCAATCATATCTAACTTCGGGTTGATAAGATTATACAGATCGCTGCATCACTACTATACATGATGTACCCAGCAGTTGTTACTCTAATACTTCTTGGTCTAATTCATACTCAAGATTCAGAACAAGAATGTATACGTGCTAGCATCTTGGGTAGCTCTAATATTAGGTGTTGCTCATGAATTGTCAACTGTTCCTCTTTTTGCAAAAGTAGGCGTACTAGCTAGTCTAACAGAAGCTTTAAACAAGTTACCAGGTCATTCAGTTGGATTCTACTGGATTATACCAGTGCTAGTTGCAGCTATAGTTGGTAAGTTCATAGCAGCTAAGAAAGAAGCTTAATAGACTTATAAGTATAAGTTTTGACTAAACAAACACAAAAAATAAACACACAGATAGGATCCCGGTTGACTAATTCAGCCGGGATTTTTAGTCTTATAAGCATCATGGAATATTCTGATGTCTTAGGTGAGATATATAAGTAATAGGAATTTTTAGATAGAGTATAGCACCACTAAAACAAGAATATTACAAATGGGAGATTATCAAACTTGAAAATATGCTAGTCTATATTATAATATTTATATAAATTACATGATAGCTAGCTGGTATATATACTAGCAACTATAAGAGTTGATAAAATTGGAGGATTGAAATGTCTAAGAATACTGGAAAGAGTAAGATAAGCCCTATTATAAGAAGCAGGAAGTTTCCAATAATAAGGAAAAAGGTAAGCAATTCACCCATGTCAACAATACCTTTTTGTTGGGAGTGGGCTTTTTGATTATAATATATTCTAGGTACTTAGCAAATCAACTATCTTCTGTTTTGTAAATATATTAGGACTGGGTGTGATGTTCTTTGCCATGTTTAGGTCATTTAATGAAGACAAGGAAAAATGGTAAAAAGAGGGCAGTTGTAATTGATTCTATAATAATGGGGAATTATAGGGCTTGCTATAATTTACAGCATTTATTGGTTGACACAACTAAGATTTTAGTTTATTTTTATAAGGCTGTCAGAGGATTTTTCTTATTGTTAAAAGACTAACTTAATATTAAAAATTCTTGACAAAGCACAACTAATATTTTATCATAGATACTAACAAAAATATTAAATCTCTTATCGAGAGTGGCGGAGGGACTGGCCCTCAGTAGCTTCCAAGCAACCTAACTGTTAAGGTGCTAAATCCAGCGGTGTGTAACCGAAAGATGAGTAGTATTTCGAGGTCTGGGTATATTTTACTCAGGGCATTTTTATTTTTATTAAAAGTTTATAGAAAGGAGTATAAAATGATTGAAATAAAGGAAGTAAATAAAGTTTTATGGTAAAAACCAAGTTTTGACGGACATAAACTTAATGATAAAATGACGGAGAAATATTCGGCATCATCGGACATAGTGGCGCTGGTAAAATCTACGATATTGAGATGTATTAATAGGCCAGGAAAGCTTCGATTCTGGGTCAATATATGTAAACGGCCAGGATGTAGCCAATCTTGATGAAAAGTCTCTTAGAAATTTAAGAAAGGACCTGGGCATGATTTTTCCAACACTTTTCTCTTTTAGAGAGGAAGACTGTTTTGAAAAATGTAGCCCTACCAATGGAATGTTTTAAGTATTCTAAGGAGGAAATAAAGAGCAAGGGTAGAGGAGTTACTAGACCTAGTTGGTATTTTTGGATAAGAAGGATGTCAAGCCTGAGAAACCTAAGTGGTGGACAGAAGCAAAGAGTAGCAATAGCCAGAGCCTTGACAATGAACCCTGTCTGTATTGCTTTTGTGATGAGGCTACTTCAGCCCTAGACCCAAAGACAACCAAGTCAATACTAGACCTGCTACAGGAAATCAATCAAAAGCTGGGCATAACTATAATAATAGTTACCCACCAGATGGAGGTAATCAACAGGTTTGTACGAGAACGGCAATAATGGATGCGGGTAAGGTCCTAGAGGTAGGAGATACTCAGGAGATATTCTTATAATAAACCTCTAAGAAAATTACTTGGAGAGGAAAATATAGTTTTACCTGAGTGGATGTAACCTCAAAAGCTATTGTTCACTAATGACAGGTCAAAATGATCCGGTTATAACAGGTATGGCTAGAGAGCTTTCCATAGATGTATCAATAATTTATGGTAAGCTGGAGAAATTTAGAGATAATATATTAGGTTCCTTGATTATTAATGTTCCCGGGAGAAAGACTTGGAGATGTCGAAAAATATTTGACTGATCATGGTATGAGATGGCAGGAGGTAGACAATGAGCTTTAGAGATTATATGACAACTTTATTCCCAACTGCCTTTTGTGGAAACACTTTTATATGATTTTGGTTCCTACTATAATAGCATCTATAATAGGCTTTATAATCGCAATTATCTTAGTAGTAACTCAAGGAGGACGGCTTAAAAGCTAATAGGACTATATACAATACGCTTGGCTTGATAGTTAATGTATTTAGGTCTTTCCCATTTATCATCTTAATAGTTGCTATTAGTAGCTTTACAAGACTGGTTGTGGGAACTAGTATGAGGTAATACAGCAGCCCTAGTACCTATTACAGTAGGTACAGCACCATTTATGGCCAGACTGATTGAGTCATCTTTAAATGAAGTAGATAAGGGCTTGATTGAGGCGGCAAAATCATTTGGTGCTACAAATGTGCAGATAATATTCAAGGTTATGGTAAAAGAGTCAGTTCCATCAATTGTATTAGGAGTAACTCTTACTATAATTTCAGTACTTGGTTATACTGCAATAGCAGGAGCCGTTGGTGCTGGTGGACTTGGTAACGTAGCAATTGTATATGGTTACCAGCAGTTCGATAAAAATGTAATGTTATTTACTGTTATAGCTCTTGTAATCCTAGTACAGATTATACAGAACTTAGGAGACTTCTTATATAAGAAGCTAAAGTAATAACTTATATTAAAACAAAGTTAAACAAATAACTTTATATAAAATAGCTAACTAAATTTACAATTTAGTGCTATAATATAAATTAAAAATTAGAATTTTTAGAAAAAGTTAAATTTTAGGAGGTACAAGTATGAAAAGCAAAGAAATTTTTAACATTAGCTGCAGTTGCAGTACTATCACTAGGACTAGTTGCTTGTGGAGCAAAACAAGGATGCAGATAAGGCATCTACATCTTCAGGAGATGACAAGACTATTACAGTAGGTGCTACACCTAACCCACATGCACAGATATTAAACGAAGTAGTAAAGCCACTTTTTGAAAAAGGATGGATACAAGTTAGACGTTAAGGTATTTAATGACTATGTTCTACCAAACAAGGGCTTGACTGAAAAGTCTTTAGATGCTAACTACTTCCAGCACGTACCATACTTAGATGAGTACAATGCTAAGAACAAGACTGATATAGTTTATACTGCAAAGGTACACTTAGAACCAATGGGTGTATATTCAAACTCACTAAAGAAGATTAGTGATGCTAAGGACGGAGCTACAGTTGCAGTTCCTAACGATGTTACAAATGAATCAGAGAGCTCTTAAAGCTACTTGCTAGAGAAGGCTTAATTAAGGTTGCAGACAAGGACCTATTAACTAAGAATGATATCACAGAAAATCCAAAAAAATATTGTAATTAAGAACTTGCAGCAGAGCAGCTACCAACAGCTTTAAAGGATGTAGACATAGCAGTTATAAACTCTAACTATGCACTTGAAGCTAAGTTAAACCCAACTAAGGATTCAATCGCAATCGAGTCAACTGATTCTCCATATGCTAATATATTAGCTGTTAGAAAAGGGTGACGAAAAATAGCGATAAGATAAAAGGCTCTTACAAAAGGCCATTACATCTCCAGAAGTTAAGAAGTATATCGAAGAAAAAGTACAATGGTGCTATAATTCCTTCTTTCTAATTAGGGTATAGAATATAATATAAGTTTATAAGTATAAATAAAAAGAAGAGGCCATTTGACCTCTTCTTTTTACTTTTATAAAAGCTTTAACTGTTTAGAATAGATTCTTCTAAGACTCCTTTAGTGGTTATGGTGGTGGTCTTCACAACCACAGTCACAGTCAGGATGTTCAGCCATATACTCCTTATATTCTTTTTCAACAGCCTTGAATTCTTCTAGCATCTGGCTATATTTTGGTAGAGCTTCTTCATCCTCTAGCTCAGTTCCATTCCAGTCAGCATACATCATCTGGTCTCCGTTTGTAGGTATCATCCTACCAACGTGAGTAGATTCATCGATTAATTCAAGGAAGTCCATCTGACCGTCTCACAACGCTCTCAGTTAGCTCAATATCATCATCAAGACAAACTACAATCATAAGTGGTAAAAGTGCACCATCTTCATCCTCAACTGTGACTGTGATGTCAATAGTACCTTCTACACCTTCTTCATACTCAGATAGGGGAGTATCTATTTCAATCATTTCTTCAGGTACCGCTAATTCCTGGATTAAATATTCTACAACCCTCTATCCTTTACTAACTCTTTTTGACATATTTGTCTCCTTTCAAACTTTTGTTTTAATACCATAAGAGTGTCCAACCAGACAAGCTAGACCAAGTAAGGTATTTATAATATCAAGTATATTATAGCATTGTAAGTATTTAAAGTCTGGGAATTTATGCCTTTAAAGTAAAATTAAGCATATAGAGATATCCTCATAATACAGGTTGGAAATAAGCAATAAATGAATGACCTGTGTTGGAGGTGATGAAAATGAACATATTGAAAAATAAGACAAAGAAAAATATTAAAGGGAAATTTTTGGCTATGCTTTACGGCAATTAGCATGACTGCAGGTCTGACAGCCAATGCCTTTGCTGACTCAGGTGAGGTAGTAACACTAGGTGCTAACCTCAATGCCAGTCAAAAACAGGCTATATTAAATTACTTTGGCGTAGATGAGGCAAACTCAAATATAATTTATGTAAACAATCAACAGGAGAGAAAGTACCTTGGTGGAATTGCACCAGAGGCTCAGATCGGTAGGGTGACAATGTCGTCTTCCCTATGTTGTGCCAACAACAAGTGGTGGTATAAATGTAAAAACATCAAATATTACCTGGGTAACGAGTCTCTATGATTGCATCTACACTTGCTACAGCAGGCGTGGAGAATGCCAATGTGGTCGCTGCTGCACCGTTCCCTGTGAGTGGTACAGGAGCACTGACAGGTATTACAATAGCCTTCGAAAAGTCTTCAGGTGAAAAGCTACAGAAGAGAAGAAGAAGCTTGCCAATAAGGAGCTGATAACTACAGGTAACCTTGCTGAGTCAGTAGGTAGGGATAAGGCTGCAGGGTATAGTCAATGATACTAAGAAGGAAGTAATAAAGAACGACTTAGATTCTGAAAAGGGAAAATCAAGGATACAGTAAAAAGGTTGCTGATAATTATAATGTGACCCTCAACACTGGTGACATTAACATTATAACTAACCTAATGAAGGACGTGGGTAACCAGAACTACAACTACAATGATATAAAGGATACCCTAAATAATGTAAGTGCTAATGTAAAGAACAATCTTAGTCAGGCAGGTGAAAAGATAGAAGCTAGTGGCATAATAGACAAGGCATCTTCTTGGATAAAGACAACAAGGATGCTAGTAACTTTTTAATAAGTTCGACGATTCTAAGCTATCTAAGGATGCTGTAGAGTACTACATCTACAGGCTTAGATGAGGCGAAGAAGGTTGCTGGTGACCTGGCAGACAAGGCACAGAAGTCAGGGCTTACTTGACAGGATCATAGACTTTATAAACTCATTTTTTTAACTAATATAAACTAATATATAGGGCTAGATAAATATATAAGTACAAGGAAATAAAAAATAGAGGTATACATTTACTTTAATGTATACCTCACAGACTATGAGACAAAGTCCACATGTAAAAGTGTGGACTTTTTCTAGTTTTTAAAGTACAATGCAAATGCATCTTTATGATATCCATACCACGAAAAATATTGAGATTTCAATGTTTTTCGTGGTATATATATGAAAAGAGGTGCAGCTATGATTACGAAAAATACATCCAATAAAGAGCAAATACAGATGGTTTCCTTAGAACAGCTTGTTCCCAAAGACCATATTCTTAGAAAAATTGATGATACAATTGATTTTTTTCATTCATATATGATTTAGTGGAAGATAAATATTCTTCAGATACTGGCAGACCAAGTATAGATCATTGATACTAATCAAGATTCCAATCATTCAATATATGTTTGGAATAAAAAGTATGCGACAGACAATAAGGAAATAGAAGTAAATGTAGCATATAGATGGTTTCTTGGTTTGGATTTTTCGACCCCGTTCCTCATTTCAGTACTTTTGGGAAGAACTACAAAAGAAGATTTGAAGGAACAGACCTATTTGAGCAGATTTTTCTAATGTGTTAATGCAGTGTATGAATAAGAATCTTGTTGATACTTCAACTGTATTTGTAGATTCTACCCATGTCAAAGCAGCCGCAAATAGAAAGAAGGCTAAGAAAAATTCTTGTAGCAAAGAAAGCTGCGAGATTTTATGATGATCAGTTATCAAAGGAAATAAATTCAGATAGAGAAAAAACATGGTAAAAAGTCCTTAAAAGACAAAAAAATAAGGATGACGATGATGTTGATCCCCTAGCATAGATTGCAGCGAACTTAAAGAAAAGAAAAGTCAGCACAACAGATCCTGAAAAGTGGCTGGTTTCATAAAGGAGAACATAAAGAGGTCTTTGCATATGCGATAGAAGCTGCATGTGATAAGCATGGCTGGTTACTTGGTTATACAGTACATCCAGGCAATGAACACGATTCTAAAAACATTCCCTGCAATTTATGAAAAAATAAAGAAACTCAAACCTGAAATAATTGTTGCTGATGCAGGGTACAAAACATAAGCTATAGCTAGAATGTTGATTGATGATGGTATAAGGCCAATTTTTCCGTATAAAAGCACCAATGACAAAAAGGATTCTTTAGAAAATATGAGTATGTATATGATGAATATTACGATTGCTACATTTGCCCAAATAACAAGATACTAAAATACTCAACTACAAACAGAGACGGATATAGAGAGTATAAAAGTAATCCTGTAAATTGCAGTAGTTGTCCATATATAACTCAATGCACCCAAAGTAAAAATCATCAGAAGGTAGTTACAAGGCATGTATGGCAAGAATATATGGATATATGCGAAGACATTAGACATACAAGAGGGACGAAAAAGCATCTACGATTTACGAAAAAGAAACAATAGAAAAGAGTATTTGGAGTAGCAAAAGAAAATCATAGTATGCGATATACACAGCAGATAGGGTAAAGAAAAAAATGGCCATGAAAATAGGCCTAACTTTTGCGTGTCTAAATATGAAAAATTAGCAAAAATACTGACAAAGAAGAGTAAAAACACTGTGACTTTTTGGCAATCGTTTTTAGGTTATCCTTTAGTTTTTAACAATTATATAGAGAAAAGTCCCTTTAAATCATTAATGACTTAAGAGACTTTGTCTACGATTTGAGAGGTATACATTTACTTTAATGTATACCTCATTTTAATATTCCTATTTGAACTTGGGTATCGTTAATTTAGTACATTGTCTTAAATTCATAACCTTCAGCCTTGAAATATTTAATAATCCTATCAAGATACTTAGCAGTTTCTTCCTTACCATAAGTATCATGCATTAGTAGGACAACAAAGGTTTTTACCCTTACTGCTTTCTACAGCGTGCTTGTACAACTCATCTGCATTTTTCTTTGGCCCTTCAGCATCAGCGTTTAGGGCATTCCAGTCAATAGAAGACTTATTATTTTTAATTAAATATTCATTAAGAGGTTCTGTCTTCTGCCAAGATATCTGACCACCTGGACATCTGTAAACCCTGGTTTCGAAGTCAAATCAAGACTCTTCTTAATTAGGGTCTGCATTTTTGTTAAAATCTGCAGTATAGTTTTGATAGGTTTAAAACCCTACCAGGGTATAGGTGGCTATAGTCATGTGAATATGAGTGGTTGGCAATAGCCATGCCTTCGTTATACTCTTTGCTTTTAGTATATCTGCAGCACCATTCATAGCCAGTGACTTACCTATAACGAAGAAGGTAGCCTTTACATCATTATCCTTAAGAGTCTTAAGTATATTAGGGTGTATTTGTTAGAGATGGGCCATCATCAAAAGTTAAGAAGACCTGTTTTTTGCCACCATTATCATAGTCGTAAGTGTTTAGAGCATTCCATACCTTTTTGAGAATCGACACCGCAGCTTCTTTGCATCTTCCTTCTGGCCTATTACGGTTTTAGACTTTTTGTTTTGAGTCTGAGCCTGCTTGTTTTCAATTTTTGTCTTGTTTTCTGCTTCTTCATTACTTCTATAAGCATTTATTAGCTTAAAGCAACCAGCTGCACATGCAATAATTATCAACAGTAATAAGATTTTTTTTGCATTAAAGCCGGCTCTTTTTCTTTCTTTTAGGTAAACGTATGTCTCTTTTGTTGGGATTAGTCCTACTATAGTTTATATAGTGTTTTTATCATAATATATCCTCCCATCTCTATATTTTACTACATAAATGAGATTTTTAAAAGGAGACTTTTGAAGAAAAGTATTAAATTATTATATCATAAATTTACTTTTAGATTATAGACAAGTCAGCCTATATAGGATATTATATTTTTGAGATGTATCTATCAAGACAGCTTGGGAATGAGAGTGTTGAAATGAAGCGATTTAAGTGTAAAGAATGTGGATATATACACATTGGTGAAGAGGCACTAGGATGCGTCTTGGTAATATGCCTATGACAAGAGTGTATTTATAGAAATGGTTCAAGAAGGAAGAACAAAAATTTCTTATGTCATGATAGAAGACTTGGATGATATTTCCATAAGAATTTTGAGGCAATTAATTGATGATACTTCTAGGTTGTGCAGCAGTTGCATCTGCTATGGCCAAGAGTGCCTATGGATAATGACCTAGAACAAGAAAAAAATACTTTAGGGAGCTTTCCCTAGAGCTTCTAGACCAGGCATCGGTATACATGATTTATTCAGGTGAATTTTTAGAGGTCACTACAAGTGCTAATAAGCCTGAGTTAGAGGATATTAAATGAGATAAAGAAAATAGACAAGTTCCTTGAGACTATTCGTGATATGGATTTAGAAGAAGTCGTAGGTGTTTTAGAAGGTAATAAGAAAAAATTAGGGGATTTAATGAATTAGCATCTTGCTATAGGGAGGAAGTAATGAGTCAGGTTAGAGACAGGTTCAGTGAACACCCTTCATGGGTTGGGAACCATGATACTAGGTTTGAGTATATCTGCAGTTGGGGTGAATGGTTTTTACGACAGGCCCATCTTTTAAGTGGTGGTGTAACTGGTTTTGCAACTGCTATCAACTACTTGATGGGTTTAAATGTTGGTATAGGGACCTTTTATATTAAATATACCTATATTTTATACTGGGATTTATATACTTGAAAAAAAGAGTTTTGTATGCTTAGTTTAACAAATATGATTATATATTCTTTAATTCTAGGTTTTAACCCAGGATATAGGGGCGATTATTCCTATAAATGATATTTTCCTACAGACTATATTTGGAGGATTTTTAAATGGTATAGAATTGGTCTTGTATTTAGGGCTAGGGCATCTACAGGTGGTACCGATATAATTGCTGCTCATCTTGAAGATGAAGAGAATATTGAAATTGAAAGATACTAGCTTTGGCTTCAATGTAATAGTGGTAATGGTTGGAAGTATTTTTATTGTAGCTTTAAATTGGGCCTATATACCCTAATAGGCTTTTATATTAGCTCCATTGCACTTGGATTTATTAAGGATGCAATGAACTACCAAAAAGTCCTTAATAATTATATCTGACAAAACCTAGGACCTGATAGCTGAGGATATATGAAGGCCATGATTAGAGGGGTAACCTTTATACATGCTGAAGGGGCCTATACAGGCGATAGTAAGAAATTGATATATACTATAGTATCTTCAAATGAGATACCAAAAAAATTAAAGAGATAGCATTTAAAAATTGACCCTAGGGCCTTTATCACCATCAATGATATAACTGAAGTTAGGGAAGGGGCTTTAAGCCCAAGGATTTATAATATTTTAGAGGTCTAGGGACAAAATACTTTTAAAAATAATAAAAATATTATATAATTAGTATAGATGTCTATTGAACGGAGGGATTAGTTTTGAGCATATCAAATAATTATGTAGAATTATATACCAGTTATATAAAATGAAATTGACGACATAAGAAAAGAATTTAAAATTATTTAAGATAAAGAAGAGCAATGCCTTGAAAAAGGGTATTTTTGCAAGTGATGAAGAGGTATATGAACTTGAAAAAAACTAATACTAGGAGAGCCTTCAGATCAAATTAAGGGAGAAGTTGGCTGCTAGTAAGGAAGAGGAAATATATGTTGAATCACAAAAGGAAGAGCTTGCTAAAAAATGAAAATCCAGCTGATATAGTTGGTTTTCTTGATGATAGTGAAGAGGATAGACTTAACCTGACAAAGAAAATGATATGGTACAGATTTACAGGTTCTCTAATGGTGATATGTATATTGGCAGACTTTTAGATGGAAAGTTGATTGGTATAGGGTCTTATATTTTTCCAACCTAGTGAAGATGACGATTCAAGTATTAATACTGAATACATAGGCAACTTTGTAAAATGGTGTTAGAGAGGGTAGGGGTTCCTTTACTTTTCTAATGGTAATGAATATATAGGTAACTTCAAAGCTAATAAGAGTGATGGTATTGGTCGTATTAAGTACAACAATGGCGATGAATATCTTGGCAATTGGATAGAAGGAAGAAAAGAAGGTCTCGGTATATATACTTGGAGCGATGGCTATATTTATATTGGCGATTTCAAGGATGGTAAGATGGATGGTAATGGTTCATGCTTTAATTCTAAGGGTGAGCTTATATATGATGGTGAGTGGAAGCTAGGTCAGATTCACGGTAAGGGCAAGTATATATGGAATAGAAACAAATGGTATGAAGGAGACTCAACAGGGAGAAAAAGCATGGAGAAGGAACCTTCTACTTAAATCGACGATCCTGTTTACCAGGGTACGTGGAAGTTTGATAAACCATCGATCTTTGATAAGTCTTTTGAGGACACTCGTAGCTGCGATGCAGTAGAAGAATAGTAAAAGAAACTCGATTAGGGGTTTCTTTTTATTGAAGTATTAAATAAAAGGAAATTTAGGGCTTCTGTCGAATACAACTATTGTAATATATTGACAAATAGTATGTTTCATGCAAACAATGAAATGTTAATGTTTATAGTAGGGGCAAGTGGTTAGATGAATGATATGAAAGAGATAATAGAGGAAATTAAATATAGGAGTGATATAGCCGATATTATTTCCGACTATGTCAAATTGAAGCCAGTAGGGACTAATTATAAGGGTCTCTGCCCTTTTCATAATGAGAAGACTCCTTCATTCCATGTAAATACTCCAAGCAGATATACAGGTGCTTTGGCTGTGAGAAGGAGGGATGTTATTTCATTTGTCATGAAGGCAGAAAAACCCTAGACTTTATGGATGCAGTCCGTCTTCTAGCAGATAGGTGTGGTATTGAAATAAAAAAGAATATTGACCATGATACCAAGGTAAGGCTAGAGAAGATAAATAAATTTCATGCAATTCATGTAGAGGCCGCTAGATTCTACTATATCTAACCTTATGAATGAGGATAACCAGGCCTTTAACTATTTAAAAAAGAGGGGTCTTGACCTTAAGGTCATCAAGAACTTTGGACTTGGATATGCCCCAGATTCTTGGGACAGTTTGAAAATATACCTAAGCTCGAAGGGTTATACAGATGAAGAACTTTTTGAATCAGGGTCTATTGAGCAAGAGCTCAAAGTCTGATAGGTTGTTTGATAAATTTAGGAACAGGATTATGTTCCCTATTTTTGACTATAAGGGCAATGTTATAGGTTTTGGTGGCAGAGTAATGGATGATGGCCAACCAAAATACTTAAACTCACCTGATTCCGAAATATTCAACAAGAGGTATAACCTATATGGACTAAACTTTGCTAGAAAACACCTGGGTAACCAAAAAACCCTAATTCTAGTGGAAGGTTATATGGACCTAATATCCTTATACCAGTTTGGTATAAAAATACTGTGGCAACTCTAGGTACAGCACTTACTGATGAACAGGCAGCCCTTATTAAAAAGATATGCAGATACCCTAGTACTCGTCATATGATTCCAGATCAGGCGGTATAAATGCAAGTATGAGGGCTATAGATATATTAGACAGGCATGGCATTTCAGTCAAGGTACTGGACCTTGAGAGAGTAAGGATCCAGATGAATTTATAAAGAGAACATGGTATGGCCAGATGTATGACAGTATAGAAAATGCTCTTGAAGCCACGAGGTTTTGAGATAAAATGTCCTATCTAAGAATTATAATTTGCAAGATAGGAAGGACACTATGGTCTCACCTTAGGGAGGCTGTGAAGATTTTGAAGGATATTAAAAGTCCTATAGAACAGGACTACTATATTAATATTTTTGTCCCAGATGACTGCGACAAATGCAGAAATTATAAGAAATGAAATGAACGGCAAGAAGCTTGCTTGGAAAGAATAGTCCTGGCAATAGGTCTTCTAGTATATACAAGAGACAGGTTAATTTTAAGAAGCTGAAGGAAGTTGAAGAACCAAGCTCATTTGTAGAAATGAATATAATTGCTGCCATTATGTTGAGTCCAAAAGGCAAGAGAGATAGTTAAGTATAAACTAGATGAAGATGACTTTTTCTGACAATAATAGTAAAAATCATTTACTCAAAGGTTTTAAAGCTTGATGAAAAAGGGCATAATAGAAAAATGAAGATATTTTTGACGACAGGATTAGTTTAGACTATTTAAACAGGTTAAGCAAGATGAATTTAAGTGGCGTTGACCCTAAATGATGTCCTAGAAGTCGACAAATTAATATCTCAATTTATTAGAGAAAAATAGGCAGGCAAAGAGAGAAGCACTATTGAAAAACAGAAAAAGTTAGAGAATAGAAGAAAGACTATTGAAGACAATAGTAAGGAAGCAGAAGAGGTTGATTTAGAAATTATGAAGATTGCACTAGAAAATAGTAGCGGAGAATAAGAAAAATCACTGTAGGGCAGGAGGATTAGTTATGACAGAGAAAAAGAATGAGTTAATGATAAATAAAGAGGCTCAGAAAAACTTTTTGAAAAGGGTAAAAAGATGGCACTGTAACACTAATCGATATTATGGAAGCCTTTCAGGATAATGACATGGATAAGGGTGTCGCTGAAAATTTATATGAGACACTTGGTAATCTAGGTATTGAAGTAGTAGATGATAAGGAAATCAAGGCCGACATAGATTTGACTAAAGCCAGATGACCTTGATTTACAGGCTATAGATGAAGAGGAAGATAAGGAAGAACTTGCAGCAGAATCCAGTGATCCTGTCGAAATTGCAGTTCCAAAGGGAATTAGTATAGATGACCCTGTAAGGATGTACTCTAAAAGAAATAGGAAAAATTCCTCTATTAAAGCCACATGAAGAGGTAGAATACGCCAAGAGAATGGCAGAGGGTGACGAATTTGCCAAGCAAAAGCTAGTTGAAGCCAACCTTAGATTGGTAGTTAGTATAGCCAAGAGATATGTTGGAAGGGGTATGCTATTCCTAGATCTTATACAGGAGGGCAAACCTTGGTCTAATAAAAGGCAGTTGAAAAGTTTGACTACAAGAAGGGGTTATAAGTTTTCTACTTGATGCCACATGGTGGATTAGGCAGGCTATCACTAGGGCCATAGCTGACCAGGCAAGGACAATCAGGATACCTGTCCACATGGTTGAAACCATAAACAAACTAATTAGAGTATCTAGACAGCTATTACAGGAATTAGGAAGAGATCCTAAGCCAGATGAGATAGCCAAGGAAATGAACATGACTGAAGAAAAAGGTCAGGGAGATAATGAAGATAGCCCAGGACCCAGTTTCACTTGAAACACCTATAGGAGAAGAGGAAGATAGTCATTTGGGTGACTTTTATTCCTGATGAAGATGCTCCTGCACCTAAGTAGAAGCTGCAGCATATTCCTATTAAAGGAGCAGATTGAGGAGGTTCTAAACACCCTAAATGATAGGGAACAGAACGTTCTTAAGTTAAGATTTGGACTAGAGGATGGTAGAGCGAGAACACTTGAGGAAGTAGGTAAAAGAATTTGACGTAACTAGGGAAAAGAATTAGACAGATTGAGGCTAAGGCCTTGAGAAAGTTAAGACTCTAGCAGGTCTAAAAAGCTTAGAGACTTCTTAGACTAGGCAAATCTTAAGAGCTTATATATGTATTAAAAATTCACAGGGATGCAGGATTGGTCTTATTTACCAAGTTTCTGTATCCCTATTTTTATATTAGACTAGAGGGCATAAAAATATGAAATTAAGTGCTAGGGTTGGAAAAATCGTAGACTTAGTAGGTAAGGATGTTAGGTTGGCAGATATAGGAACTGATCATGGCTATATACCGATAGAACTTTTGAAGTCTGAGAAGATAAATTATGCAATTTTGAGTGATATCAACAAGGGTCCTTGGAAAATGCAAGAAAAGAAATTGAGAGACAGGGGCTTGTTAATAAAACTGACCTTAGGTTGGGAAGTGGGCTAAAGTATTAGATACCAATGAGGGTAGACCAAGTAATAATAGCTGGTATGGGTGGTATACTAATTTCAGACCCTACAGAAAAAAAGTTAGACCTATGCAAAAAGCTGGATAAGATGATACTGCAAACCGATGCAGGCCCAAGAAGACCTAAGGAATATTTGAATATGAGGGGCTTTACATTATTGAAGAACATTTAGTTAAAGAAGACTTTTAGGATATATGAGATTATGGAGGTTGTGTATAGGGGAAAAGTTGAAGAAATTGACCCTATTTACTACGAAATACCAATTGCTAATAGAAAAAAGGACCCTCTTTTAGGGACTCTCTTTAGAAAAGCTTTAGGAGAATAGGTCTATCTTAGATAAATTAGACAAGTCTACTCAGGGACAGGAAGAAAACAAGAGTATTTTAGATAGAAAAATTGTTGAAGCCAAGTTAAATAAATTAGACCAAATATATGGGAATTAGGAGGTAAGGCATGAAATTAAGAGAACTACTTGACAGGATAAGGGTAAAATACCCAGAAGAACTACAGTATAGCTGGGATAATTCCAGCTTGAACCTTGGTGACCTTGACCAGGATATAAAAAAGATTATGTTAACACTAGAGATTACCAATAGGACTATTGATGAAGCTGTTGAAAAGGGTGTAGACCTAGTGATTTCTCACCATCCGTTTTTGATTTCTAAGCTAAACCAGATTACGAGTGATACTATTAAGGGTGGCCTGGTTTATAAGATGATTAGAAACAATATCAGTGCCTACTGTATGCATACATCTTATGATATGGCAGAAGATGGACTTAATGATTACTTTTTCAACCTACTAGATATCAAGGATAGGGAAGTTCTAGATGTTGAATCTAGCCTTGATTATTATAATGAGGGCAAGGTATATGGACTTGGCAGGGTGGCAGAACTTGAGAAGCCATTGGATATAGGTGAATTGATAAGCAAGCTAAAGGACAAGTTAAAACATTGACCACGCAAGATATGTAGGTCCCAAAAGACCTAGTAATTAGCAAGATAGCAGTAGTTACAGGCAATGGATCAGAGTTTTTCCAGCTTGCTAAGTCTAAGGGTTGTGATATTTTGGTTACTGGTGACATAAAGTACCACCAAGCTATGGATGCCCTAGATTTAGGCATTGCCCTGCTTGATTTTGGTCATTTTGGAACAGAACACATCTTCTCTAAGTCAGTATATGATCTATTAACTCTATATCAGGAGATATTGAGGTTATAATAAGTGAGAAGAATATAGATCCGTTTACATTTGTATAGAAAACCGTAGACCTATGTTAAATAAAGCTTGATCATTATTCAAATTAATTTTTACAAGAACATATACTTTAAAAATATGACTATACAGAATGCTATGGTGGAGGATAAGAATACAAGATAAAGGCAATTAAAAAGAGTATTCTACGGATATAGGAGTTTTAGGAATTTTTAAGGCAAGAATAATCTTATGAAAAGGCATAAGATATAAAAGGGCAACATCCATAGCTACAAGTTTGCTATGGATGCTGCACTATTTAATAGATTTTGTTGATTTAAATTATCACTAAGGTTATTTGACATAGAACCTTTACTTTTTAATGTTGATAGTTAAAGAACCGAAAAACTCTGCATCCTTTCCCTCATCTCACCTTAATTTTTGTGTCCATTATTTAGTTCATCAAAATTAAGTATTTCTATCTTATCAGCATTATTTTTCACATTTTCTTTTTCGGTAATATCAAGTTTATTACCACTCTGGTCCAATATAGGATTTTTATTAAATGATTACTTGCATCAACTTCTACTTTGTGAACCCATTTCTATAGCTACTTTGAACTTACTTCTTAATTTACTTACTGAGAAGCATCTGAAATCCTATTATATCCTAATTTTTATTTCTCTTAGATTTCCCCATATTAATGAGAGGGTTTATATCTGTAATTTCATTTTTGTTGTAAATTCATCTCCGTAATATTATTAAGCCCTTCTAAGAAGGATATATCTGTCAAACCACACCTTGTCAGGTTTAATTCATCAAGATTTTTAAGACTTGATATTGGAGTGAAATCATTGATTTTTAGCATTATTCATCTTGAGTTCACTAATATTGATCAGCTTTTTGAATACTTCTAGTGATTCTATATCGGGGTTGTTTCCTATATCTAAATCATCAAGTTTTAGCAATTTTTCTAATGGGCTTAAATCACTTATCTTGTTTTCAGAAACGTGAAGTTCCTTAAGGTCAGTCAAATTTCTTAAACCTTCAAGACTTGTAATTTTATTGCCATTTGCAAGAAGTCTCGATAATTTCGTAGATTTAGGTAGAGGAGATAGGTCACTTATATTCTTATTTCCAGAAATATCTAGGAAAGTAGTTTTCGTGGTCTTTTAAAGCTTCTATAGAAGAAACTTTATTATATTGGATAGATAGTTCTTCTAAATTTCTGCATTCTTTTAGAGGTCCAATATCCGTGATACCCATAGTCCTATTTAATAGTAACTTCCTTAACTTAGTTAAATTCTCAAAACCACCTATTGATTTTATTCCCCTGTTACCATATAGGTCCAATTCTTCTAGCTTTGTCAATTTAGAAATGGCAGTCAAATCTATAATTTTATTATTTTTAATATCAATTTCTTCAAGTTAATGAGTACACCAAGAGGACTGATATCAGTTAGGTATTGATCATTTTCATATAAATATTGGTCCCAAGATCAAGGAACTCAAGGTTTTTGCATGCCTTTAGGGGATTAAATCTACTATTTCATTGCCAGCAAGATCAAGACTCTTAATATTAACAGCATATTCCAGACCTTCTAAAGATTTTTATCCCACCATTTCTTCCTTGGGTAAAAGTTAAGATGACAATCAAGACCATTTAAGGCAGCCATTCTTTTTCTGTTATCTTTTGATTATCCTTATATATATTTTGGTGTTTAAGCTGTCTAATTACTGCCTTTTTAAGGTTTTTCATCCTTGATATTTACTTCCTGGAATTATCCAAATCATCATGCAAACCTTGATTTATTCTACCAGAAGAACTAGAAGTGTTAGTAATATTATTATTAGAAGTATAATTTATTTTAAATTTATTTAGTAATGACCTTTCAATATTTTTGAAAGGCTATTTTCTCCACCTACTAAAATTATATTTTTAAATCCTTCTTATTTAAGATTTCGTCAGAATAGATAAACCATTACTTAAAATCACTGGTGCAGAAAGTTTTTGGCTAGAGAAGAGGATGATAAAGCATCAGCAAAAGACCTTTCCAGATGCCAAAACTACACTATTGTAATTACCAAGTTCACTTGCAATTTTGGATGAAGTTTCATACCTGTCCTTACCATAAATTCTTTTTCCAAAGCTCTTTTTTGACTGATCGGGGCCCACCAAAAGTATAAACAATATTATAGTCTCGATGAATTTTATCTATTGAATACCCATCTGAATGCCCATCAACTAAAAAGTAATGGTATACCTTTTATAGATAGGACACCACCTGCGCTTAGTGCATCTGGAAAAATCTCTTCCGATTGCTACTGCAATATTTTTACACCCATCTTTTCTACGAGTTTTAATGATGTCTCATAGCGATTTGCACCACCCATCCTAGATACCCTTGAAGTCCTGCTTTAAAAAGTGTTTTCTAGGGCTTTAGATATAGAATCTTGCCACCTACAATAGTAATCTCGGTTACAGATTTGGATTTGAGTTTATTAGCACTCAAGGTTTTTACCATCAGTAAGGAGAATTGCTGCGTTTTCTTTCCAGCAACTGGCCCAACAGATAAGGCATCAGCAAAAGACTTCCATTGGCTAAATATACTTTGGATGGACTCAGCTTTCTATAATATTCATTGATGTTTCATATCTGTCTTTGCCATATATTCTTTCCAATGATAAACCTGACGGAGATTCATTAGCATGTATATCTCCCTATGGTTAGACTTGAAAAAGTAATTTACCGTAGCTAAAAACAATGATATATTCTTTTTATGATATTTTGACATTTTCTTTTGATACCTCCAATAAAAATTTGAGAAAATCTCCAGCTTGATTATACAATTAATGATAACTATTAGTCAATACTGTTATTCTCTTTATAACATATAATTTTTTTATTATATTGAATAGTATAAAAAAATAGCCAGTTATCTCTTTGCTTTGTTGGATACCTGGCTATTTTGTGCTAAGAAATAGTATACATATCATATACTAGAGCTTACAATTTAAATTAAATGATAACATATAATATACTAGCTAATCTCGGGAGTTTGACACTTGTAATCGAAGATTTACTATTCAATGGCTTGAAAAGCCTTAATGTCAAATTTTTAAAAATTTATGTCTTCGCAACGCACGCAATGTATGATATAATATAAGTATATATTTTTTGTGAGGGTGAATTATGAGACTACTTGTATCTAAATCTCATAACGCTTCTTCCTTCTATGTTCAGAAGGATATAAAAAGGAAATTCTAGAACTACTGTTATTGTTGAAAAACTTGGAACAGAAACAGAGATAATGGAAAAAAATACGGAGTAGCTGACGCTAAGGCTTGAGACTTGATTATATAGCCAATTTGAATAGAATAGAAAAGGAAAAAGACTGAAATTATGCTTAGGAAATATGAAGCTTTTTCCTCAGCAGACCATAAGCAATCGTCAAAGAATATTTAACGGAGGATACCTACCACTTCAATCAATTTACCATAGCCTTGGACTTAATAAGATTTGTAAAAATAAGTTCAAACGGTAAATTCGAGTATAATCTTAATAGCATTCTTTCAAGATTGATATACACTAGAATTCTTTTTCCCTAGTTCTAAACTCAATGCATTCTGAAGAATCTAAAAAGTTTATTGAAGATCCTGAATTTGACCTACATCAGGTCTATAGAGCTCTTGATGTTCTGAATAAAGAAAGTGACTATATACAGTCGCAATTGTATAAAAATAGCACCAAAGTTACTCAAAAGAAACGCTAGTGTTCTTTACTATGACTGTACAAACTATTTCTTTGAAATCGAAGAAGCTGATGATGAAGGTCAACTAAGACAATACGGGAGATCCAAAGAAAACAGACCTAATCCATTAGTGCAGATGGGGTTATTTATGGATGGCAATGGAATTCCACTAACCTTTGATATAACCAGTGGAAACACTAATGAACAAACCACTCTTAGGGCCTCTTGAAAAAGAAAAATAATCGAAGATTTTTAATCTATCTAAATTCATAGTGCGCACTGATGCTGGTCTTTCGAGTAATGCAAATAAAAAGTACAACTCTATCAAGGATAGGGCTTTCACATAACTACGCAGAGTCTTAAAAATTAAGAAACATCTTAAAGAATGGTCTCTTGATCCTAATGGTTGGAAAAATACGACTCTACTACATCATATAATATCAATGAAATTGACGAAGAGGAAAAATAGAGATACTATATTCTATAAGGAAAGATGGATAAATGAAAATGGACTTGAAGAAAACATAGTAACATACAGTATAAAAATACAGAGACTACCATAGAAACATTAGATCAAATCAGATACACAGAGCTAATGAACTAATAAAAAGGTTCTCTAGCTGCTAAGAAAATTCGTGATAATGATATAAGAAGGTTCATTCGTGAAACAAAAAGTTACATCAGATGGAGAAATCGCAGATAGGTCAATAGTAAGCCTTGATGAAAACAAAATAATGGAAGAATCCCTGTATGATGGCTTCTATGCTGTTGTTACAAACCCTGAGGCTGAAGCTCATGAAATAGCTCAAATAAATAAAAACAGATGGCAAATAGAAGAATGTTTCAGAATAATGAAGAGTGAATTCAAGGCTAGACCGATATATTCTTAGCAATGATGAGAGAATAAAAGCTCATTTTTCTTGTTGCTTTTTAGCTCTTACGGTATATAGAATCCTTGAAGTAAAGTTAGGAAATAAATATACAGTAAGTGAAATAACAAAAACTCTACGAGAAATGAAATATGCTTAAAACTAAGCAGAATGACTATATACCAGCGTTTAATAGAACTCAGATAAGTGATGATATCTTCGAAGTTTTTGAATATAGGCTAGACTATGAAATTATAACAGAAAAAATATGAAAAAATTTTTAAAAAGCTACAACAAAAATGAGAACATTACAAAAATTTAAATATAATATAAAAAGTCTAAGTATTAGTATTACTAGCCTTTCCACTTTTTATCATCAAAAAGTGTCAAATACAGGATTATACAATTAATGATAACTATTGTCAATACTGTTATTCTCTTTATAACATATAATTTTTATTATATTGGAACAGTATATAAAAATAGCCAGTTATCTCTTTGCTTGTTGGATACCTGGCTATTTTGTGCTAAGAAATAGTATACATATCATATACTAGAGCTTACAATTTAAATTAAATGATAACATATAATATACTAGCCAATCTGGTAGCTTGATCTCTTTAGGGATAGCTTAACAATATTAAATAATACCATTGATGCAAGTACATTTAAAACTATAGAAGGTAGTACCACTGCTACAATAAGGCTCATTAGGCTAGCTGGTAGTCCAACCATTGCTGCAGCAGACACTAGGAATACTAGACCACTTACAAAAGTACCCACTAGAGTCATAACAAATATAATTATCTGATCCTTCTTTTTCGTTTAACTTATTCATTAGTGGTAGGGCATACATAGTCTTCATCAATATGAACATTACATTTACAGTTACCAACTTATCTACCATATTAGGAACCTGGCCAGAAGGGAACTTTGTTGCTAGGGCAGAGAAAAATACCTGAAATAATACCTGCAACCAAGCATGACTTATAGTCATCCCTGTTAATTACCATAATACAGAATAGCATTACTAGTGTAAGGTCTGGTGTGATACCTCCTGCAATAGCAGGGAAGATCTGATGAGCTATAAAGCCAATTCCTAATAAAATTGCGTTTAAAAATCATAGTTTTTGTTTTTGAGTTTCTCATTTTTATACCTCCATAAAATACATAAATTCTTGATATAAAAATCCAATAAAAAAACTCCGCCCCATATATAGGGCGAAGTATAATCCATGTTGCTACCTAAATTATACGAGTATGAACTCATACATCTCTATTCAGGAACCCATGATTCCCTATCCGCTATATCGTGCAGCCCACGGTGAAGTCTCACTCGAAAAAGATTTCTGATTCACTCCTCAGAGACCCATTCAATCAGTTGCTAGTATCGGTATTCCACCATCACCGACTCTCTATAAATAGTTAACTAACCTACTACTTCTCCTCATAGGATTTTTCTATTTGTAAATATCATATATCTTTCGTAGATCATTGTCAAGGATTTTTTGAAATTTTTCCTGAATTTTAAATTAATGAAAAATTAAAAAGCGTCCGAATTTTTCTGTAAAACGTTGCTTTTATAGTAGAACTATGTTAGAATAATATCAAACAAAGCAATAAATAATAATTTATGAGAAGGGATGGGTAACTTAAATGAATAGGTTAAACTTGAGCATAAGAGACAAGAAGGATTTAAAAAGATTTTTGTGTTGGCTATACTTAGGAAGGAAGCATTTGAGAATCCGAAAATCTATAAGAGAGCTGTATTATCTACGATTAAGGAATTAGGTTTTGATGAAGAATGGGTTAAGACTGACCTAGCTAACGAATTTGATCACATTATTAAGATTAATGAAATGGATGAAAAATCAAGGGTATCAAATAATAGTGCAAAATAAGTTCTATGATGCAGAAAAATATAAAAGAACATCATTAAGAAATTATTTGATAAGAAGGTATATGTATCTGACATCTACCATACTTGGGACAATATTCCTTTCACTTGCAAGTTTCTAGCTAATGATGAATTTGAGTGCTTAAAGCATACTCTGCCCAGATTATCGTCTAATAGTTGAAGCATATGATGAATACCCTAAAGGAACGTGGTTTAGAAAGAGCTGAAATTACTCTTAGAACTATGAAGATAATCGATAAGAAGCTTAAGGTTCTTTCACCAGATGCTATGATGAATATGTCACTATTAAATAGCAACAATGAGTCATTTGATGCTGTATTCAGAAGAGAACTTGAGAAGTTGCCTGAAGAAGAAAGAGCTAGATATGTAAATGCAGCTCATATATATGCAGTAGAGAGATACTACAAGTAGGAAGCACTTTTAGTCTGCCTTGCAGGTTCTAGTATACTAGTTACTAAGGTGGAGTATGATTTGGTTTTTGCAAAAGATAGATAGTTTATTAGGGACCACCGTGAGGGTAGTCCTTTTCTGTTGGAATCAATAACTAGTCACGGTATAGTAGAATGATTTTTATAAATATGTAGACCATTCATTTATGTGAGTCTATGATGAATATCTAAGCACTAGTTTAATATATTGCTGAAATAGGTCTTATAAGAGGATCTTAATCAGCAATTTATTGTAAATTAGGATAAATTAAATTCAGTTATTTGTCAAAAATATGATAAAAATAGAGTGATAATATAAATGAAAGTATGGGGAGAAAGTACTTTTTAAGTAAGGAGAAATAAGGTGTCAAAAAGGAAGCAAATAGAGTTATCTATAGATAAAATAGAAGAGCAAGAAAAAAATATAGAGTCTATTCACATGATGAATGAAGGCCTATTTAATAGGACTGGAAATAGAAAGTCATACTCTGCACTACCTTTGGGTGTCAGATGAATGAGCATGACTCTGAAATGCTAATAAATATGCTAGAGGCAATGGGCTATGTACAGGCCCTGTCAGAGGACCAGGCAGACCTGGTTATATATAATACATGTGCTGTAAGAGAAAATGCTGAATTAAAGGTATATGGTAATCTAGGCCATCTTAAGAGTATAAAAAGAAAGAGACCCGACATGAAGATTGTTGTATGTGGTTGTATGATGCAACAGGAACATGTTGTTGAAGAAATTAAGAACAGGTATAGACATGTGGACCTAATCTTTGGTACACACAACCTTTACAAGTTCCCTGAATTGCTAGAGTCTACTTTCAACAGAGATAAGCTTATAGTCGATGTATGGGATGTAGATGGGGAGGTAGTTGAAGGTCTTAAGAGCAATAGAAAATTTGATATTAAAGCCTTTGTAAACATTATGTATGGATGTAACAACTTCTGTACATACTGTATAGTACCTTATACTAGGGGAAGGGAAAGAAGCAGGAAGCCAAGTGATATAATTGCAGAGATAGAGTCACTTGTAAAAAATGGAACCAAGGAAGTGACTCTTTTAGGACAGAATGTGAATTCATACGGTAAGACTCTAGAAGAAGATCAAAGGATTAGTTTTTGCCCAGCTCCTAAGACAAGTAAATAAGATAGAAGGTCTTGAAAGGATTAGGTTTATGACATCCCACCCAAAGGATATATCTGATGATGTAATCTGTGCTATGAGGGATTGTGATAAGGTATGTGAGTTCCTACACCTACCATTTCAGGCTGGAAGTAGCAGTCTATTAAAGAAGATGAATAGGCACTATACTAAGGAAGATTACTTGGATATTATAGAAAAGGCCAAAAGAGAAATACCAGACCTAGCCTTTTCAACTGATATAATGATAGGATTTCCAGGCGAAACAGACCAGGATGTTGAAGATACAATAGATATATGTGAACAGGTAGGTATGACCTGCCTTTACCTTTATATACTCAAAGAGGAGGGGACACCTGCAGCTAAAAATGCTAGATCAAATACCTGAAGATGTCAAGCATGAAAGATTTGAGAGGGTGCTTGAAGTAGTAAATAGGATTTCTGGAGAAAAGAATGCGGAATATATGGGTAAGACTCTAGAGGTACTTGTAGAGGGTACTAGCAAGAAAAATGAAGCAGTTTTAACGGGTAAGTCAAGACATAATAAGACTGTAAACTTCACGGGTGGAGACAAGTCTATGATTGGTAAATTGGTCCAGGTCAAGATAACGGATCCTAAAATCATTCTCGCTAAAATGGAGAATTAGTAAAGTATATATTATAAATTTAAATAATCATATCGTATAAAAAGGGGGATTCTATGAAGAGTAAAGGAATGGTGATTACCATCTTGGCTTACTCTTATTTTGGTTGGTTGCCAGTCCCAGGTGACTACGGACAACAGGATGAAGGATTCATCTCTAAGGGAAAAATGCATTAGAATATGATGCCTATAGGAAAAATGTAGTTGATTCAGAATACACATGGTATAGCAAGTATATAAATCAGTACCTTGTAGACATAAAGAAGGATTCATATAAGGTTAATCCTAATGATATCAAATCTTTAATAGGAGAACTAGATTCAAAAATTGATGAAATTAAGAAACTTGATACGGATAAGATAAAGGCTGCTATAGACAGAGAGTCAGATGCTGTATCAAAAATGATAAGGATGATACTAAGTACAAGGCAGAAATAAAAAAGGTTAAGGCAAATATAGGCAAGAACAAGGAGTCTATGCTTGAGATATTAGGGGATGATTAGGTCAGGTCTAGAACTAGGTCAGGATGGACAATTGATCAGGATGACCTCAAAAAATATCAGGAATACAGTCATCTTTGCTAAAGGTATATGACGAAAATTTAAAAATCATATTAGACTTATTAGAAAGTAACTTTATTTTTATCATTATAATATAGAATATAGTTATAGACATTTTAAAAAGAAGCGGGGGTTATTATATGACGTTTGAAAGAGAGAGTTCAAACTTTATAAGAAACATAGTTATAGACGATTTAGAAAGTGGTAAGCATAAAAGCATTATTACAAGGTTTCCACCAGAACCAAATGGTTACCTGCATATAGGTCATGCAAAAAGTATATGCCTAAACTTTGGTTTAGCAAAGGAGTTCGAGGGCAGGGTAAACCTAAGGTTTGATGATACAAACCCAGTTAAGGAAGATGTGGAGTATGTTGAATCTATAGAAGAAGATGTAAAGTGGCTAGGGTTTTGAATGGGATGAGCTACATTTTTGCATCAGACTATTTTGAAGAAATGCACAGAGGGCAATCCTATTGATAAACAAGGGCTTGACCTACGTTGATGACTTTCCTAAGTGCTGACCAGATAAGAGAGTATAGGGGGACACTTACTGAACCTGGTAAGGAAAGCCCATATAGAAATAGGTCTGTGGAGGAAAATCTCGACTTATTCAAGAGAATGACGGCCGGAGAATTTAAGGACGGAGAAAAGGTACTAAGGGCCAAGATAGATATGGCTTCACCAAATATTAACTTTAGAGACCCGGTAATTTACAGGATATCTCATAATGCACACCATAATACTGGTGACAAGTGGTGTGTATATCCAATGTATGCGTACGCCCACCCACTAGAAGATGCAATAGAGCACGTTACACATTCAATCTGTACACTTGAATTTGAAGACCAGAGACCTTTCTATGATTGGGTAGTAAGAGAGTGTGAAATGGAGGCAGTTCCAAGACAGATAGAATTTGCAAAGACTTAATCTTACAAATACAGTTATGTCTAAGCGTAAGTTAAAGCAACTAGTTGATAATAGTGTTGCGGACGGATGGGATGATCCAAGAATACCAACCATTTCAGGTTTGAGGAGAAGGGGCTATACACCGGAGTCTATTAGGAACTTCTGTAGAGAAATTGGTATATCAAAGGCTGACTCTACTGTTGATAGTAGGATGCTGGACTACTTCTTAAGAGAGGACCTGCAGCCTAAGGCGCCTTTTGCAATGGCCGTTTTAAATCCACTAAAGGTAGTAATAACTAACTACCCAGAAGGTGAGTCAGAACTTATTGAGATAGAAAATAATGCTAAAATGAAGAAATGGGCAAGAGGCTTGTAAGTTTCTCTAGAGAGCTATATGTCGAAAAGAGATGACTTCATGGAAGTACCAGTTAAAAAAAGTATTTTAGGTTATTCCCAGGAAATGAAGTTAGGCTTAAGGGTGGTTACTTTATTAAATGTAATGATGTGGTTAAGGATGCTGATGGAAATGTAGTAGAAATCCACTGTACATATGACCCAGAAACTAAGAGTGGTTCTGGCTTTGAAGGAAGAAAGGTCAAGGCCACTATACATTGGGTTGATGCCAATAATTCATATCCAGCTGAGTTTAGATTGTTTGAACCCTTGATTTTTAGACGATGATCCAGCTAATGAAGGCAAGCACTCTTGGAACAGATAAATCCGAGCTCGCTAGAAATCAAGCAAGGATTTGTTGAGAAGGCTGCTATTGAAGGTGCAAAGAAGAATGATAAGTTCAGTTTATCAGAAACGGATTCTACTGTGTAGATTCTAAGTACTCAAGTGATGATAAGTTAGTATTTAACAGAATAGTACCTTTTAAAGAGTTCCTTCAAATTATAGGAAGTATATAGTTTGTAAATCTCAGACAATGATAAAAAGGGAGTATGTGTATTGATTGCATACTCCTTATTTTTAAAAATTTCTACACGACTTAGACCCATATTAGAGAAATAAATATAGCCAAGATTAAATTCTAATTTGTGCTAGTCTTTATTTTTGGTTTTACTATAGTCTATTTCATATAAATTGTAATTCTAATAACAGATATTAGCTTATCAGCATATATTTTTCACCCTATGGCGTTGGTAGTTGTAGCATAACCAGCATCTTCAAGTGCCTGGGCCTGGCTCCTATAGGTATTAGTTTCAAATAGACCTGACTTTAAATACCTTTTGTTTTTCATCAAAAGTTGTTCTGTCTGTTACACTATCAGCCCAGGACTTATACTTTCTGAAGTAGGCATTTACATGGCTATTGTAGTATTCTTTAGTGTTAAATAGGACCTTATCACCATGCCATGATGCATCTGCCTTGATACCATACAGGTTGTTGGCCTCCTTTGTTAGTTTAGAACGACCCCAATTAGACTCGAGTATGGCTTGGGCAATTGTTACTGAAGGGAGAAGTCCAGTCTTTCTGTATTCAACTATAGAAATTTCCTTAGACTATCTATGAACTCCTGGTTGCTCCTATTATTTTCAGTCATAGTCTGAATTTCTATATTGTCAAAATAGCTGAACAAGTTTGCAAAAGGTATAGGCAAAATATTATAAGTATTAGGAGTATAAAAACTTGCAAAAATCTCCTTGGCCTTTTTAGACTTCTTTTTGGAACCACGGCTGACATTCTTTTGCCTATATTTATTTGATGTAGACTTGTCGCTTTTTACCAGTATTTTTGTAACTTTTTCTTTCTAACCCTACTATCTAAACTTGCTATAAAAACCACCTCCTATACTTGCTTTTTAATTAAGTATAAAGTAGACATAAAAAAATTCTTTTCTAAAGTTATATTTGAATAATAAATCACTAAGCTTAATTTAGGTTAAGCTTTATCAGATGTCAATTCATTATAACAAAAACTGTGGATGTCCACAGTCTCTTTGTTAAGTATAGCTATAAGCGGAGTTCTGTATTTGATGATCATCTTTCTAGGCCTATTGTCACCAATAGGCTCGAGCGGCCTACCTACTGGGAGATGCAGAGCAACATCTCTTATTCCTATCTTGGCCTTGCACCAGGTGGGGTTTACATAGCCACATAGTCACCTATATGCTGGTGAGCCTCTTACCTCGCCTTTCCATCCTTACCCTATTAAGGGCGGTTTATTTCTGTTGCACTATCCTTAAGATCGCTCTCACTAGGCGTTACCCTAGCACCCTGCTCTATGGAGCTCCGACTTTCCTCACGTGTTTCTACCATGCGATCACCCTGCTATACTTGTCAACAATTATACCAAAAAGACTAGTCCAATGCAAATATTATTAACTTATTTTTAAATAGTTTGAAACTAATAATAGAAAATATGCTATAATAGTAGTAATGAACTGAAATTTAGTAATAATAAAACTAATAAGGAGTGAATACATTGAATAATAGCAGAGAATTGATTAGGTTAGCTGTTCTTGAAGTTAATGAAAAATACATTGAAGACAAGTATGCTATGAACACTAACTTAAATGAAACGCTTAAAAATAAATTTGAAAAAGTAGATGAAAACGAAGAAAAAGTATATAGAGCTTTTAAGATACAATATAATATATTACAAGTCGATAATTAAAAAGCTAGAGTATATATTGGAGATGTGGATACAGAATGACCTTATACAGGGGCATCAGTCTGTGGAAAAAGTATTGAAAAATATCAAGGCTTCTTCAAGACAATATGTAAATAAGGCTATGAAGAACGGCAATAAACACCTTAATGACAAGGATAGGAAGATATTTTTGTCTTATGACAAGAATTCAGGTGTAAAGAAGATAGAAAAATAGAAAATGACTATAAAATCCTAAATATTTACAAGGATGTTCTTGGAATGGTTATAACCGTAATATCAGGAAATGTAGATAAGTATAAGGATATACTTGATATGAGTACTGAAGAAGTTAAAAATAGACTTGATGAATGAAATATTCACGATGATAAATGAAATACTTTTTAGTCAAGAGCCTCAATAGAGGAATTTACTGATGAAGCCCTAGTAGAGGATGATGACATATCAGAAGAATATGAGCTAGCAGATGAAGATAAGTGCATAAGCTTTTAGTAAGTATGTATCAATGATTAGTACACCTGAAATATCAGTTAAGATTAATGATATATTTAGGGACGCTGTACTAGCTGAAGATATTGAAGAAGATGATGCGTACGGTTTCTCTGAAGGATCGAGAGACTATGTATCATGTAGCCCTTCTTATGGACTATATTTCTGATGAAAACAAGCAGTACTTTGTCAATGCTTTTAGGATGATGGTTATAGGGCTTTTTAGATGAAAATGAATTTAAGGAAGTTATTGAAAGGCTCGTAAGGAAACAAGACTTTCCTAAATAAGTCTAGGTGGATAGGCTGCCACAAACTGGTTAAGTCAGATTTCAATATAGAAAACAATAATTTTTGGTAGAAGTGTAGTTGATACTAGTTATGATAAGATTGATTTTTGCCCAGAAGATGGAACTTTTTAGATACTGGTATGGATGTTCCGATAGGGGAAAGGGTAGAGAATATAGTCGATGGAAAAAGATTACTATGGTAAAGAAGACCAGGGTGGTTTTATATCATCACTAAAGGACAACCTATTTAAGAAAAAGAATAGGGAAGACTATGATCTTGCTTCTGATGAGTACTATGATGATGAATTTGAAGAATATAATTATGATGAAATTAACGATGAAGAAGACTACTACGAAAAAGATAGATATATCAGACAGATTCAAAAACTTCTTTTCAAAAAAGCGCAGGGATGATGAGTATTCAAATCTTGATGAAGATGAATATAATGATATTGATCCTAACCTATTTAACGGAGACAAGTCTATCCAGGATGAAAATGCCCTAGCCATAATTATGATGAGGGAGAAGAATAGACGTAAGGAAGATAATGACAGCAAGAAAGAATATGATGAGCTAATCGATGAAAGACACATAGCTGAAGAAATTGTAAATCCAGGTATCAAGTCGCTAGCTGGCAAGGCAGATATTGTATTTGAAGAAGGCGACTGTGTATATCCTAAGAAGGAAGATACTGGACAAGAAGTAGGTCATATTCATTATGGAGACCTAGGTAAGCTTGATAATCAAGTAGAGCATGATGACTTATCTGAAATTCAAGAGGATTTAGCTGGAGAACATAACTATGTGAGTGTTGAACCATCTGATGAAAGAAAATCCCAGGATGATAAAGCAAATGATCTCGAAGAACTAGAAAAGTGATGTCTATGAATGATCAAGATGAAGAAGAAATAGAAACAGAAAATTCATCGGAACATGATTTTGTTAATGAACTAGAGGATGAGGAATACGATGAGTTTGATGATTTCCAAGAGGGACCTGGACTTGTAGAAAAGCTCAAAAGATACTAAGTTATATTCTAAATTTTGCTGAGTTTAAAGACGCAAGAACAGACAAAAAGTCAAGTGAAGATATAGGTGATAGCGATAAGGGAGGCTTTTATGGAAGCCCTACCTAAGGCCTAAGATGGCCAGAGATGGGATAATTATTGTAGCTATAATAGCAGTCCTATTCTGCATCATATGTTTTCTTTATAAAGCAGTTTACAATGCCTTCTGTTGAAGAAACTAATAATGCAACGAAGAACCTAAAGGTGGAAAAAGGTTGATAGCAAGACTACTAGTGACAAAGATGGTCATAAGTCTACTGCTGAAATAACACAAAAGACTGAAGCAGAAAAAGTTAGGGATGAAAATGAAGCCAAGGCTAGTGAATTAGATAGGCAGGCGGAACAGTATAAAAATGGTAAGGAACTTACTATACTGTATTCGTAGGTGCTACTAAGGACAAGGATGGTGCTGAGTTAGTTGCTAATAATTTTGCTAATAGGGGTGTAGAGGCCCAGGTTGTTAGGAATGCAGGCTACTATATGCTTAAGGTAGGAGAGTTCTTTAATTATAACGATGCTTATGCTAAATCAAAGTCAATATCTGCCAAGGGTATACAGAATTATATAGCTAGTCAGAACAAGTACTATGACTTGAAGATAAGTGCCTATAAGACTAGGATACCTAACCTATCTAAGGACCAGTTAAAAACTGATTATAATGATTTGAGGAACCAGATATCTTCAACAGGTAAGAATGCATCATATGTTACTAATTTAGACGAAATATACGAACAAGCGCTTAAGGACAAATAAGGGGGTCACAGGTTTTGTTAAAGGATAGTGAAAGAGTTGTATTTAAAATAAAAATCTGGATATAGCTGACGGTTTAGTTGACTTCAGCCTTGAGGACAAGTATTTGCAATTTACTAACCTTGGAAACATTTATGTTTCCAAGGTTGATTCTTTACAAGGGAAAAATGAGGATTACATATTCTATGACTTGTCTGCTGAAGGTCAAAAGCTATATACAGAAATAGATCGGTGATAGTGTGAGCGTAATTGCTGACTCAATTCCTTTTTGAAGAGTAAAGGATGGAGAATCACACAGGGTTTACCCATCCTTGATAATGGTCTTAGACCTGTTTGAGTTGGTAAAAATAGGACAGAATTCTAAAAAGTTTATCTTTGATATTCAGGGTGGAAGCTAATTATGAATGCTGATGGAGACATACACACAGGTATATTAGAATACGAGAACAGCCGAATAGTATTTGTAAGTAGTGGCAAGAGGTTTGAATTTAGTCTTTATGATCTTGAATCATATACAAATACAGATAATATATTAAATATAAAGGGTATTTTTATATAGATTTTTCAATCGAGGGTCTACAGGGATATTAGCTTTATTGGGAAGATTAATAGGGCTAGTATACCTAAAAATATCGATGAAATAGTTAAGAACAATTCTAAAAATAGGAAGATTGCCTGACCAAGACCCTATTGTTTTTTTGTGTTATCAGGTAGGCTTAGGTCTAACGAATACCTAAATAAGAATATGTTTTTGATTAGACACGAGGACCTTTATGTCCTATATGAGGACAAAAAGGAACTGGTATGTAAGGAAAAAGTTTATTTACTAGCTACTATATAGGTGATGACAATTATAAGTATACGATGGACAGGATGTATTTACTCTTTATATTGATCCAGAGTCGGCGAAAAGGGTTGGTTTTGGTTCCTCAAAGGCTATAGAGAACAAATCTATAGGCTTTTACGAAGGAGTTTAGGCCCTTCTTCATTGAAATAGATGATGACTATATTTCAATAATGAAATCAGAGGACAAGTGTATTTTGGATATCGAGAAAAAGCACAATATCAAATATTTCGGTAAATGAAGATCTCATTTGAAAGCGAAGACTTTGTTGGAGTTGAGATAAAGTTTTGAGGACAAGCTTTGTTATTATGAATTTGAAGAGGGATAATAACAGAGCTATCTGCAAATATATTCTCTGAATACCAAAAATCCCTGCTAGAAACTACTGATCTTGATGAAGTCTATGATAACTGGATTAAATCGGTATCAGATATGGTAATCTTTAACTTTCTTTTGGTCATATTTATCATATGAATAGTAAGTATTCATATATGCTGAATGAAAATATTGACCTAGCTGATAAGGTTGATTTCATAAACTTCTTATATAGTGATTTTACAGGACCAACTTTAGCAATATAGACCTTATAACTGTCCATATGTCAGATATACTAGAAAGAAGTGAGGAAAGATACTTTTTCATCTCTAGGTTTAGATTGTAACTTGACTGATATAACAAGACTACAGAGACATTTCTTCGATCTTAGAAATGATATTAAAATGGATATAAATGGGATTATAAGTCTTATAGACAAGATGTCCTATATGATCCTACCTGAAGATATGAGAAAGTCAAGTATTAGGATGTTGAAGGAAGCTCAAATTTATCAGATAGACTTGCACGCAGATATGGGCTCTATCAGAAGCTTGAGCATATAATATATAATCTTTTACCGCATTATGTAGGGAAAACTGTAAAGACTGTTTTTGAAACATATTACAGTTTTTATCCAAACTACATGACAACTTGATGAGGAGAGCTTAAAAAATGGAACTGATGGAGAGGATTAAATCTACTCATATCTTTAGACAGTTCAATATTAATAGGGAGTCAAAGGTCTTTAAGGAAGGATATTATTGATGATTCATACTCTCTGATGAAGTTTGGTAGTATGAAGATAGACAGTGAATACTACTTCACAGGTGGCTATAGATAGGGGGCTTATGTTAATAGATGAGATAATGGCCAAGGAATTTAGGGTTATGTAATTTCGTTATGAGAAAAAAAGTGTTAAGTATAAGGAAATAGATTTAGATGACTTGCTAGTAGCTGACACTGAATATAGATAGGGATAATGTTATTGAAATAGTAGACCCAGAAGTTTCTAGCAAGCTTTATATAGGAGGTGGGAAGATGAAAAATATTTTATTAGCTGGTGGGAGCTTATTATATTGGAAGTCACACCGCTGTTGAGTTGTTAAAAGTCAGGATATGGAGTCGTAATTGTTGACAACCTATCAAATAGCTACAAGACTGTAATAGACAGGATAGAAAGCTTATCTTTAAAGAGGGTCAAGTTTTATGAACTTGATACTAGGTCATCTGACTTAGAGATAGTATTTCAAGAAAATAATATAGATGTCGTTGTTGATTTTTGCTGCCTATAAGGCGGTTGGTGACTCTGTTGCTAATCCATTAAAGTATTATAACAACAACCTTCTTTCGCTAATAAATATGATGACTATAATGTCAAAATACAATGTGCAAAACTTTGTTTTTAGTTCATCAGCAACAGTATATGGAGACTTAGAAATTGAAGACCTACCAGCAAGGGAGGACTACAAACTATCAACTACAAATCCGTATGGTACCACAAAGCTGATGGGAGAGCAAATTATAAAAGATGCATGGAAGGCTAATAGGAAGCTTAATGCTATCATTCTTAGATATTTCAACCCAATAGGTGCCCATGAATCGGGAATGATTGGTGAAGATTGTGGTGGAATACCGGCTAATATTATGCCTTATTTAACCAAGGTTGCGATTGGAGAATTGCCACATATAAATGTATTTGGAAATGATTATAGGACAAAGGATGGTACAGGTGTAAGAGACTATATACACGTCGTTGATTTGGCCAGGGGTCATGTGAAGGCTATAGAAAAGCTACTAGATGATAAAATAGGCTTGGAATATTACAACTTGGGAACGGGGTCATGGTTATAGTGTAATGGAACTAATAGAATCTTTTCTAAGGCCTGTGGGTAAAGTTATACCATATAAGATAGGGCCAAGAAGAGATGGAGATATAGACATGTCATATGCTGATTCATCAAAGGCTGAAAGAGAACTAGGATGGAAGGCAGAATTTGATGATAGATAGAATGTGTCAGGATTCTTGGAGATGGCAAAAATAATCCTAGGGGTTATGAAGAATAATACGGTAATTACTTAGAAATCAAAGTTTAAGTATAAATACCTAGGAACATACGAAACAAAGAGGTGTAGAATGTTAAAAAGATTAATGCTATTTTGTTTAGCTTCTATAATTGCTGTAGGATTGGTTGCATGCAATAAAAAGTCAGAATACAAAAAGATACATTAGACATGACGGATAATAAGGCAGAAATAACAATTTATATAGACAAGTAGACTAAGGTAGATCCAAAATATTTGAATAGTGGTAATGTTGCCATAAACTACCTACCAAATATAAAATGGAGACTTTAACCAGGAGCATGTCAAGAGAATAGTCACTGCAGTGGACAAAAAATGTTAAAGTCCTTGTAATAGCTACCAATAAAAAGTGGCTTAGAGCCAGTTTTTAAGAGTGTGAAGACAAAACTGCCTGGTGTAGTTACAGTAGCCAATGGTATAGGCGAATTATCTTCTGTTGATAAATATCTAGTTGCTAAAGATAAAAATATAGACATTGGACTTGTAGTGTCAGACTATTTGGGTAGGGAATCACTAATAACAGCCAAGGAAATGTCAGCAAAAAGTTTTATTTATATAGTGTCAAAAGAAAATATATATAAAAGAGAATATGTGGAGGATATAAATAAGGCCAGACTGGCTGCTCTAAAATATCAGATTGATTTTACTGTAGAGGAGGTTGGCGATAATCTTAATGACCTGCAGAAAAAGCTTGATGCTATGAATGAAGCAACTAGGTCTACTACTGCCATATATTCAGCAGATAGGTTATATTCAGACTTCTGTCTTGATAATCTGATTAAGAATAAGTTCATCTTGCCAAATATCAACTCTTTAAAATGATGGTGACCTTTTGGCTAAGAAACTAGATATTAAGACCATGGAAAAGTTTAAGTCTAGGGAGGATTTTGACAAGGCCGTTTCAAAAGTGCTTGCCAGTAGGGGACTAAGTAATAAGCTAGCAGGTATATCAGAATCAAGAAATGCTGTGACTTCTGAAATAGTAATCGAAGTGGCTAATTATATGTACGAGAAGAATTTCAATCTAGAAGAGTGCTATACAAATATTTCACTATTGAATAGGGCAAATACTAACTTGAATCTTGGTTTGAACTTTGATAGTTTTGGGATTGCCTATGGATATTTTAGGAGCTGAGCTCCTAAGTAGAATTTATTAAGGAGGCGTCTATGAAAAATTTATTCAAAAAGATATGCCTATTTGCGGACTTACAATAGTACTTGCCTCTCTCACAGCCTGCTCGGGTGATGACAACAAGGTTAAAAAAGAAATTCTTGATTCGAACTCTGATAAGGATACTAGCATAGCTATACTTACAGATAGCAAGAAGGATGATTTTGCTAGTTATGATATGGCCCAGTCAATAAAAGAGCAGTATGACGTTAAGTTTAAAAATGAATTGACTAAGGCGAAAGTTATTAATTATAGTCTTCTGACAAGGACTCATCCTCATACAAAAATGACAAAAGCCATATACTGGATAAGATAAGGAATAATAAGGATATTAAGGCTATTCTTGTTTCGACTTCAGATCCAAAACATAATATCAGAAATGAATGAGCTGAAAAAGTCTAGGAAGGACCTAGTTCTATTGTCGGCCGACCAGAAGTTTAATGAAAGTGGGAAAAATTCTATAAGAGATCTTGTAAGCACATTTGACATGAACTTTAAGACTGATATGTCAGACAGGACAGATAGAATAGCTGAACTAGCTAAAACTATGGGAGCTGAGAGAACTGTGGTTATTATTGATGAGGACAATCTTTCACCATATGTAAAGTCAAATATAGATGGTTTAGAAAAAGGACAAGATCATATGGAATGGGAATATGAAGAAATTAAGATACCTAAAGCTTGATGATAGTCAAAAGAAGGCCTATGTATCAAACCTTATAGATGAAAATTGCAAAATATGGTGACAAGGTTAACTATTACTCCACTAATAAATTGATAGATGAGGTTTTAATTAGTAGGATTATGGAAAATAAGTACTATGTTTCAGAGTTATCTGAACCAAACAGGTTAACTTATATCCTAAATAAGTTTGGTATAAAGTATATTCATAGACAGAGGTGTGAATATGCCTACCTAAACTCCCAGGTTTTCTACTTATCTTTCTAGGATTAATAATTCTAGTAATAGGATAGGCTCTGCTAGTGCAGACCCTAAAATCATACCCTAAGGATAGCCTTGGAGCTTGCAGTTAATATCACTGGTAAGGACACGGATATAAAAATGCTATAACCCGTATTTCCTAGAGAAGATTTCTACCTTTAGGACAAATATTAATGCGGGCTTTGTTAATCTAGGAAAAGGAAATGAATAACTACAAGCTTGTTTATCCAGACCAGTATGTTTATTAATTGATATGCATTGAGATTGACAAAAAGGGCAATTAATAAGTATAATGGAGTTATTGATTCAAGGGAGGTAGTGAAATGGTAATGATAATACCTAAAAATTATAAATGTGAGCTAGGTGTTTTAGAAACACAAAAAGGCTATAAAGAATTTAAAAGATTTTTCAGTCAGAACTAAGTAAGGAGTTAAGTCTTTTAAGAGTGTCTTCTCCACTATTTGTTCTTCCTGAAACTGGTACTAACGACAACTTAAGTGGTGTAGAAACACCCGTAAGCTTTTTACGGTACCATTTATGAATAAGAAGGCGGAAATAGTCCAGTCCTTGGCCAAGTGGAAGAGGGTGGCTATAAAGAGGTATAATATACCTATGTATGAGGGTATATATGCTGATATGAACGCTATAAGGAAGGATGAAGAGCTGGACAACCTACATTCTTTATATGTTGACCAGTGGGACTGGGAATATCAAATTAAAAAAGAAGATAGGACTTATGACAAGCTAGTTTGGATTGTTGAAAAGATATATGAAGTTTTTAAGAGAGCTGATAAGTATGTAATGTCTATGTACCCTCATTTTACACCATTACTTCCTGACAAGATTACATTTATATCTAGTCAGGAATTAGAAAATGAATGGCCTAACCTTAGTCCAAAGGAAAGGGAGAGGGCTATAGTAAAGAGGCATAAGGCTGTATTCCTAGTAGGCATAGGAGGAGTATTAGAATCGGGTGAAAAGCATGACGGTAGGTCTCCTGACTATGATGATTGGGAACTAAATGGAGACTTTTTATTCTACAATCCTGTACTTGACGATGTGATAGAATTGTCTTCAATGGGAATCAGGGTAGATGAAGAATCTTTAAGTAGACAGCTAGAAATTGCCGGCGCTGAAGATAGAAAGTCTTTTGACTACCATAGAGACCTATTAAATGGTGACCTTCCATACACAATTGGTGGAGGTATAGGTCAGTCTAGAATATGTATGTTCTTCCTAAGAAAGGCTCATATTGGTGAAGTCCAGGTTGGCATATGGCCAAATGGCATGATAAAAGAGTGTGCCAAGGCAGGTATCCACCTACTATAAATATTTGTATAGAATTTTGGAGGCAGTATGTATAAGTTAACTGGTGTAATGTTAAGCCAAGAAGAAATAGAAAACAAGGTAACAGAATTAGCCAAGCAAATTGAAAAAGACTACGAGGGACAGGACCTTCTTTTAGTTGGTATATTAAAGGGGGCAAGTGTATTTGTTGCAGACCTAATGAGGAAGATAAACCTTAATGTCAATATAGACTTTATAGAGCGTCTCAAGCTATGGAAGTGGAACAGTATCATCCTAGTACAGTAAAAAAATTTTAAAAGATCTTGATGTAGATATAAAGGATAAGAATGTATTGATAGTTGAAGATATTACTGACTCTGGTATAACTTTTAAGAAATCTATATGATACGCTTATGACTAGAGAGCCAAGAAGCCTAAAACTATGTACACTATTAAATAAACCTGCAAGAAAAAAAGGTTGATGTAAATGTTGACTACGTTGGCTTTTGTGATAGAGGACAAATTTATAGTAGGATATGGAATAGACTATGACGAAAAATATAGAAACCTTCCATATATTGCTATTGTTGAAGACGTAGAAGACTAATATATTTAATATTTTATAATGACTTATAGGAACTGTACCTTTATGTGATATAATTAGGGTACAGTTTTTATTTTGGAAGGGGTAAGAAATGGAAGGAAAAAGGACTTTAGGGAAGAAGTATTTCTTTTTGATATAGATGGTACAATAGCTATAGGTATGCCTAGATATATACCTGAATCAACCAAGTATGCCCTAAATAAGTTAAAGGAAAATGGGCATTTTATAAGTGTAGCTACTGGGAGAATGTATACGATGACAAAGCCATTCTGTGATGAATTTGGTATAAAAAAATATGGTTACAGATGGAGGCTTCGGTACAGTATTGAATGGAAAGGTGGATATTAAACCATTAGATAAGCAAATGATGATAGATATAGTAGATGTTTTTGAAGAAAAGGGAATCCCTTGGGCTATTTGCTTGGCAGACGAGAGAGTTTGGCACACTAAGACTAAAAATTTCTACGATATTATGAAGAAGGAAACACAGAATTATATGGATACAGTTATTGACCCAAATCTTGATATTAGGAAGGTCAAGGACGTATTTAAGGGGTTTGCCTGCATAAATCTTGAAGAAGAAGCCCAGTTAGAAGCTTTAAAGAACGTAACCTATACTAGGTATAGGCCTAATTATATAATTATTGAGCCAGATGATAAGTCACTTGGTATCAGAAAGGTTATGGACCTTTTGGGTATAGAGGACCAAAGATGTGGTAGTATTTGGTGATAACACGAATGACATCAAGATGTTTAGGCCTGAATGGACATCTATAGCAATGGGAAATGCAGTTGAAGAACTAAAAAGATTGCTGATTTTGTTACAAAGGATGCTGATGATGGGGGAATTGAACATGCTTTGTAGGCATTTTTGGTTGGATTGATTAGCTTGATAAAAGTCTATCTACTTTTTATGTGAGATTAATACTGTGGAAAGCGGTACTTTATTTATTGTAATGTAAGTTGAGGGTATACAGGTGGATGATAAGATGAAAAAGGTATTAGTAGTTGGGGGAGGGCCCGTTTACATGATGGCAGCATACTTTTGCTGCAAAGGAGGGGACTCAGGTCACAATTTTAGAGAAGAACAAGCTCTTGGGTAGAAAAATAAGGATAACTGGTAAGGGGAGATGTAATGTAACTAACGCATCTGATCTTGAGACTATAATCAAGAATATATATAGAAATGGCAATTTTATGTATAGCTCTTTGTATTCCTTCACCAATGATGACCTGATGGACCTATTTAGGTCCTTTGGTTTAGATTTGAAGACAGAAAGGGAAAATAGGGTATTTCCAGTGAGTGATAGGGCTATTGATGTTGTGAGGACAATGGAAAAAAATGTTGGATAGCCAGGGTGTGAAAAATTAAAAACTGGCGCCAGGGTAAAATCACTTATAATAGATCAAGCTAGGGCAAAGGGGCTAGTCCTTGTCGATGGCAAAAATTATTTGCAGACAAGATAATTCTTGCTACTGGAGGTAAATCATACCCACTCACAGGCTCTACAGGTGATGGCTATATTATGGCACAGCAGTGTGGTCATAAGGTCACTAGTCTATACCCAAGTCTTATCGGTATGGAGACTATAGGAGAGATAAAGAAGGAACTTGTTGGTCTTAATCTAAGGAATATATCTATAGACTTATACAAGAACAATAAAAAGATTTATGATGATTTTGGAGAACTTGAATTTAGGGACTACGGATTGGATGGACCAGTTATTAAGTCATCCTCGTGTTATATAGACGATTTCCGAAAGAATAATTACAGACTTATGCTAGATCTTAAGCCAGCCCTATCTAGTGAGAAGCTAGATGCTAGGATACTAAGGGATTTTGACAAATATTCTAAATCTAGTATTGAGGCAGGATTAAAAGGATCTACTACCTAAGAGAATGATAGGATATATTATAGACAGACTAGCTATTGATGGCAAAAAGCCTGTTCATCAGGTATCTAAGGAAGAGAGGCAGGGCCTACTTTCATTAATTAAGGGTATAAGCTTTGATATAAAAAGGCTAAGGCCAATGGATGAGGCTATCATTACCGAGGGGGTATAGAGGTTAAGGAGGTTAATCCGAGCACGATGGAATCAAAAATAGTTAAGGACCTATATTTTGCGGGAGAAATCTTAGATGTAAATGGATTTACAGGGGGCTACAACCTACAAATAGCTTTTTCTACAGGATACTTAGCTGGAGTTAGTTCAGCTAAAAATGACTAGGTAAACAAGTATTACGAATAGATTTGTAGAAATGGATAGATATAAAAATGGATATATAAAGACAAATGCCAAATAGAAAGAGGTCACAAGCTCTTCCAGATTGGTTCGATTCCAAGCTACATAATGATGGCTTGGGAACAAATCAAAGTGGAAGAGGGTAGTGACCTCTTATTAGTATAGATAATTTTCTGCAAGACAAATAATTAAGTTCACCCCTATCTTTTCATTTTAGCAAATTATAGGAGAACAATAGATTTACCTATTATAGGGCTAGTAATATAATTGTAAATCTTTTCGTTACCAATATCTATATTGCCCGTTTCTAAAAACCTTTCTATGCAATCTACATCCCATTCAGTTAAATATTGAGCGGGTATAGAAAGATTATAGCCACATTCGGCCAACAAGGTGTTTAGTTTAAAAAATACTAGTGTAGTCAGCTGAATAGTAGGAAGGCGCTTTCTGCTTGTGGTATGCTAAGCAGTCATTTTGTATAAGTATAAGGGGTTTGTACATACTCCTTGTATGCATCCCTGAAATCCGTTACAGTTATTCCTATTTCATCTAAATAAGCGATCGTGGATATATCTTTTAACATATTATCAGCAAACTTATCTGCTGTTAGTTTTTCCAGATATAATTCCTTTCTGGTACTTTCTCAATACTGTGCGGCTATAGATGTCGTAACGATGCTTTTAAACTAAGATCCAAAAACTTCATCCGCATCACTCTACTTTAATTTTACAATAAAAAGAATAAAAAGCTAGATTAATGATAATAAATAATTTATAAAATTTACTTTTTCACTCAAAAATGTAGTATAATAGACTTAATATTGAAGAGGGAGGAGTAATATGCGTAATATTGAGAGAATGAAAAACCTTGTTGAGATTACAAAGATAGTGACAAGTGCAGATAGTTTTTACGATGTCAAAGACTTGATTATTAGCAAGATGCTTAACGTTGTACATCCAACCAAAGCTTGTGTAAACCTTTTTATGGAAATGACTATAATTATGCACACTTAGTTTGCTCTGCAACCCTTGAGTACATACCTCAACTTTTTAAGCCAGATAAAAAATATGGTGTTAAGATAGACTTTGATATATATCCGGACTATATACATGAGGCTGTAAGAGAACAGAAGGTCGTCATTGTAGAAAATATTTTTTTGAAGACCCTAGGGCAGCTAAAGAAATAGAACTTGCAACTAGTGAAAATTATGTTGGAAGGGCAGTTTTTCCTTTTGTAATAAAATCGTAAGACAGTAGGCTTTTATGACTTGTTACCTAAGCGAAAGTGATGTTTTAACTGACGATGATATAGACTTCATTACTCAGGTAGCTTCACTTATGACCCTGTCAATTTCTATTACACAAAAAAATAATGGGATTAATAAGCTTATAAACAAGCTGAGAAAATCAATTACAAGCGTGAATAAGGCTTCGAGACAGCTCTATTCTACTAAGGATATGCATAACTATCTTACTAGAATGGCAAGCATACTTAAGGAGAGTACAAACAGTTCATCCTGTTTATTGAATGTATACCACCTTGATAATAAGGGGGATATAGTGGGCCAAAAATTAAGTATAGTTCAACCTGCTAGCAGGAGTCCAACTTTATGAATAAATTGATTCCAGAGGTAATAAGGCAAAAACAAGATGTCTGCCTTTGGTGAAAGTGATTACCTAGGTGAGACGAATGATAAGGGAATTAGATATTATCTTTACTATAAGTTTATAATAGACTCAAAGACCCAGCTAATTCTATGGTGTATAAGCGACAATAAATATACTAAGGACGACCAGAATACACTTTCAGCTATATCTAAGCAGATAGGTATGAGTATGCAATCCTACGAGTATACGCTTAATTATGAAAAACATAGGTCTATAGATAATGATCTTAATGTTTTGAAGCAACAGCAAGAACTGATAATGAAACAAAAATAACGTTAAAACAGTTAATGGTAAGGATATTTTCTACTATCATAAGTCAGCCAAGGTAGTTGGAGACTTTCACTATGCGATTGAAACTAATGAAAATATAGTATTTATAATTGCCGATGTAATGGGACATGGTATTATATCTAACTATATTAGTTTGCGATCATGAAGGGGCCTTTAATGCCTTACTTAGCTATGTTAAAAGTCCAGCTGAGCTTTTTAACAAAGATGAATAAGTTCCTTTATGACGAATTCGATAAGATGGGGGTTTATTCAACCGCTCTAGTAGGAACTATTAGTAAGCATGAAAGATTAATGACCATAGCTAATGCTGGCCACTATCTTCCTATATTAGTTGACCTGGACAACAAGCCTATGGGCTATGAAGAGGATAAAAAGGGTATACCAGTTGGAATCTTAGATGACACAAAGTATGAAAATATGAAAATAAATATTAAGAACCTGGAAGGGGCTACTCCTTTTTACTGATGGTATAATTGAACTTAAAAATTCAGAGGAGAAGAGTTTGGTCTATCAAGGCTGGAAAAATTTTTTGTAGAGCATATTGATGATAAGAAGGAGCTTTTTCTTGGACTTACTTGATAGGGCAATTAAAGAATACACCTTCGATGAAGAAAAGAGGGATGATATACTCCTTGTTACAATAAAACCATCGACTTAAATTGAATATTTGAATTTATTTTTATTCAATTTCAAAATGAGATATGGATTATTAATTGAGAAATAAAAATAAAATGATAGTTAAAAACAAGTTAATTGTTTAACACCAATTAGCTTTGTTTTATGAAAAATGGGAATAACTAATATGATTAGAAATATTGCAATAATATATTTAAAAATTATTAGTGAAAGGTTGTTTTTAGATTCAATGAGGAAAGCCTAAACACTATATAAACAAGGTATTAAATTTAATATGCTTATAGATATTTTGAATGTCTATAAATAGACAAATGAATTTTTTTATTATTAAGTTGATTTTTGGTTTTAGTATAATGAGTCTAAACGATTAGATGCCTACGAAAACTTTAAAAAGTTTTTCCTAAGCATACCAATTGTAAATTTTATTAATTAATTTAGTATACACTATTTTTGTTTTTCTATTATCAAATGCGACTAGTATATAACTTATTTATATAGTTTACATTAATGATGGTAAAGACAGTTTTAGTGTATTCCATATTGTATACAAGAAACAATATACTTATTCTTATTTTCTTAAGGAGGAAAAAAATGGCTAAATTTATGAAAACAGTTGATGGAAATACAGCTGCTGCTCATGTATCTTATAGTTTTACAGATGTAGCTGCTATATATCCAATTACTCCATCATCTACAATGGCAGAAGTTGTTGATGAATGGGCATCACAGGGTAGAAAGAACATATTTGGACAGGTTGTAGAGGTTGTAGAAATGCAGTCTGAAGGTGGAGCAGCTGGTGCTTTCCACGGTTCATTGGCATCAGGTGCGCTTACTTCTACTTACACTGCATCTCAGGGTCTACTATTAATGTTACCTAACATGTACAAGTGTGCAGGTGAATTACTACCAGGTGTATTCCACGTATCTGCAAGAGCACTTGCGGCTCAGGCACTATCAATATTCGGTGACCATCAGGACGTTATGTCTGCTAGAATGACAGGATGTTGTTTACTAGCTTCAGGTTCAGTACAGGAAGTTGCCGATAGGCTCCAGTAGCTCACTATGCAGCTATTGAAGGTAGACTACCATTCATACATTTCTTTGATGGTTTTAGAACATCTCACGAAATACAGAAGGTAGAATTATTTGAAAATGAAGACTATGCTAAGTTATTAAACTTCGATGCAGTAAAGGACTTTAGAGATAGGGCTCTTTCTCCAAATTCTCCAGTAACTAGAGGTACTGCTCAGAACCCTGATATTTACTTCCAGACTAGAGAAGCGTCTAACAAGTACTATGACAACATGATTGGTATAGTTGAAAAGTACATGGATAAGATGTCAGAAATGACAGGAAGAAAACACAGCCTATTTGACTACTATGGTGCTGAAGATGCTAAGTATGTAATGGTTGCTATGGGTTCTGTTACAGAAGCTGCTGAAGAATTAATAGACGTACTAAATGCTAACGGTGGTAAGTATGGTATGGTTAAGGTTCACCTTTGTAGACCATTCTCTCAGGACCACTTCCAGCAGCTATGCCTAAAACAGTAGAAAGAATTGTTGTTCTAGATAGAACTAAGGAACCAGGTGCTAATGGAGAACCCTCTATACCTTGACGTAAGAGATATCTATTATGGAAAAGAAAATGCTCCTATGATAATGAGTGGTAGATACGGTCTAGGGTTCTAAGGATACTATACCAACTGACCTATTGGCAGCGTTTGAAAACTTAACTTCTGACCAGCCAAAGGATAGATTTACCCTAAGCATTGTTGACGATGTAACTCATCACTCAATCAAGGCTAGCAAGGAAGTTAGAATAGCTCATCCAGGAACAGTAAGATGTAAGTTCTGGGGGTCTAGGTTCTGATGGTACTGTAGGTGCTAACAAGCAGGCTATAAAGATCATCGGTGACAACACTAACAAGTATGTACAGGCATACTTCGACTACGACTCTAAGAAGTCTGGTGGTATAACTATGTCTCACTTTAAGATTTGGTGATACTCCAATTAGATCAACTTACCTATTAGATGAAGCTGATTACATTGCATGTCATAAGCAGAGCTATGTACACCAGTATGATGTAATCAAGGGATTAAGAAAGGGTGGTACATTTGTACTTTAACACTATCTGGTCTCCAGAAGAATTAGATACACACCTACCAGCTGCTCTTAAGAGATATATAGCTAGAAATGAAATTGAATTCTATACTCTTGATGCTGTAAATATAGCTAAGGAAATAGGGACTAGGGAAATAGAATAAACATGATCTGTCAGTCAGCATTCTTCAAGTTGGCAGATATCATACCAGTAGATGATGCTGTTGCTTACTTAAAGGATTCTATAAAGAAGACTTATGGTAAGAAGGGTGACAAGATTGTTAGCATGAATAACAGAAGCAGTTGAAAAGGGTATAAAATGCCCTAGTTAAGATTGATGTCCCAGCTGCTTGGGCTGATGCAGTTGATGAAGCTGAATTAGCTACTATAGGTGAACCAGAATTCATCAAGAACATACTTAGACCGATGACAGCAGTTGAAGGTAACTCTTTACCAGTATCTGCATTCAATGGTCGTGAAGATGGTCATTTCCCTCAGGGTACTGCAGCATATGAAAAGAGATGTATAGCTGTTGACGTTCCTGAATGGCAGATAGATAACTGTATCCAGTGTAACCAGTGTTCATTAGTATGTCCTCACGCTGCAATAAGACCATTCCTATTAACAGAAGAAGAAGCTGCTAATGCACCAGAAGGATTTGAAACTAAAAAGGCTGCTGGTAAGGGTCTTGAAGGCCTACAGTACAGAATCCAGGTATCAGCTATGGACTGTACAGGATGTGGTAACTGTGCTGACATTTGTCCAGCGAAGACTAAGGCCTTAATCATGAAGCCTATGGAAGAACAGATGGAAGCTCAGGAAGCTAACTGGTACTTTGCAACTGACTTTGAAAAAGGTATCAGCTAAGCCAAATGTTATGGAACCAACTACAATTAAAGGGATCACAGTTCAGACAGCCACTTCTTGAGTTCTCAGGTGCATGTGCAGGTTGTGGTGAAACAGCTTACATGAAGCTTGTAACTCAGTTGTTTGGACCAAGAATGATGGTTGCCAATGCTACAGGTTGTTCATCAATCTGGGGTGCGTCAGCTCCATCAACACTCTATACACAATTAACCACGAAGGTGAGGGTCCATCATGGGCAAATTCATTGTTCGAAGATAATGCTGAATACGGATATGGTATGTATCTAGGCGTTAAGCAGTTAAGAAATAGAGTTAAGTCATTAGCTGAAGAGTTAGTAGGTCTAGCTCCAGAAGCTGACAAGGCAATAGTAAATGACTACCTAGCTAATATGTTTAATGGTGATACTACAGTTGCTACAAGTGAAGCATTTGAAGGTCTAGTTGACAAGTATGTAGCAGAAGGTAAGTTCACAGAGTTACTAGCCAGCTAGCTGAATTAAAGGATTACTTTGTTAAGAGATCAAAACTGGATTCTTGGTGGAGACGGTTGGGCATACGACATCGGTTACGGTGGTCTTGACCATGTTCTTGCTTCTGGTGAAGACATCAACGTATTGGTATTCGATACAGAAGTTTACTCCTAATACAGGTGGACAGGCTTCAAAGGCTACCCCAGTAGCCGCTATGGCTAAGTTTGCTGCAGCTGGTAAGAGATCGAAAGAAGAAAGACCTTAGTATGATGATGCAACTTACGGTAACGTATATGTTGCTCAGGTTGCGATTGGTGCTGACAAAAACCAGGTACTTAAGGCTATCATAGAAGCTGAAAAGCACAATGGTCCATCTCTAATAATAGCTTATGCTCCATGTATCAACCATGGTATTAGAAAGGGTATGGGTAAATCAGTAGAAAACGAAGCTGATGCAGTTAAGTGCGGATACTGGCACCTATACAGATTCAACCCAGAGCTTAAGGCTGAAGGAAAGAATCCATTCATTCTTGATTCTAAGGAACCAACTGAGTCATTCAGAGAATTCATCATGGGTCAGAACAGATATGCTTCAATAGCTAAGATGTTCCCAGAAGAAAGTGAAGAACTATTCGCTCTTGCTGAACAGAATGCTAAAGAAAGATACGAAGGCTACAAGGCTTTAGCAGACAGATAAGAATAAGTATACATAAAATGAGACTTGCATAAGCGGGTTTTCAAGAAGATGGAGACTGGAAATTTCAGCTTTGAAATTCCAGTCTCCTATCTTTTATCTTCAATGGAGTACAAAGTCTTCTAGTTATAAGGGAATTATCACAAGTCTTGATAAAAATATTTAAATATAGAAGTAATAATTGAGAAATGCGTGCAAAAGGCTATTTTTGTGATAAGCTAATATAAGTAGGGTATCTGTTTTCAAGATGGAGGGGATATAGGATGTTAATTAAGCAAGTATTTAATAATAATGTAGTATTAGTAGATGACGACTTAAAAAAGAGAGAATATATCCTAATAGGTAAGGGCCTAGGTTTCCAGAAGAAGAAGGGCATGAAGGTTGATATAGACAGGGTAGAAAAGAAGTTTATATCAGATGATGCAAGTGTAAAAAGGTTGATTGCCTTGGCTGAAGAAGTTGATCCAGATATATTTGATGCGACAAGCGAGATGATTGGGCGTATAGAAAAGGAGCTTGGTCAAGACCTTTATAAGTATATATACCTATCCTTAACAGACCATATTGCCTTTGCAATAAAGAGGAATAAGGAAGGTATATTAGTTAGAAAATTCTTTTTACATGAGATTAAAAGAATATAAAAAATGAATTTGCTGCGGCTATGTTGGCCTTAGAATATTTAAATGAAAGGTTTAATGTTGACCTTAACGAGGATGAAGCAGGCTTCATTGCCATTCATATAGTTAATTCCTACTACCAAGGTAATTCTGACAAGTATGATGAGGACATAAAAGTTTTAAAAATTATGAAAGATATCTTGAATATTATAAGATATTATTATAAAATAGATTATGATGAAGATGATCTTGATTATGACAGACTAGTTACCCATGTGAGGTTCTTTGCTAAGAGGGTCTTATTGATGAAGAGGCTGGTCGACAATAATGATGATTTGCTGGAGTTAGTTAAAATTAAATATGACAGGGCCTATAGGTGTGTAGAGAAAATTAATGATTACATCATGAATAATTATTCGTATGAAATCAGGGAATGATGAGAAATTATATTTAATCCTACTATATCGATAGAGTCACGAGAAAAATATTAAATAACTAGGGTTGTTACTGAAGAAGGCAAGACTTAGGTATATAGGTGTAGGTGAAGTGTGTTGACACTCTTATTTGGTGTTCATATATTCACATATACCCATATACTTGGGTCTTTTTATTTGAGATCTTTAGTAAGTATTTAGTAAAAATTTATGTCATATTAAGTTAAAAATTTTTAGGAGGTTATTATGAACAAGGGTAAAATTTTTGAAGTTTTTACAAAGAGTTGGTAGGTCTTTTTATGCTTCCGATAGCAATTCTACCAGTTGCAGGACTTTTCCTTGGTATAGGGTGGATCATTCACTAATACAACGATGCTAGAAACCTATAACCCTAATGGGTGTCTTAGGACCTGGTACCTTTGCCAACTCAATTCTTACAGTTATGAATGATGCAGGTAGCATAGTATTTTCTAACCTGCCAATCTTGTTTGCCATGGGAGTTGCTATAGGTATGGCGAAGGCAGAAAAGGCTGTAGCCGCACTAGCAGGCGCACTCAGCCTTCTTTATCATGCATGCTTCTATAGGTGCTATGATAACAGTTCACGGTGGTGCTGATAATATGCTAGCTGGTTCTGTTGCTACGACTGTTGGTATCAACTCACTACAGATGGGTGTATTTGGTGGTATTATAGTAGGTTTGGGTGTTGCTTACCTCACACAACAAGTTCTACAAAATAGAACTGCCACAGTCCCTATCTTTCTTCTCAGGAACTAAGTTTGTTCCAATTATTTCGGCTGTTGTATATCTTATAGTTGGTATAATAATGTTTTACATCTGGCCAACAGTACAGGCTGGTATAAATGGAGTAGGTGAAGTGGTTAGAATTTCTGGTTACTTTGGTACTTGGGTATATGGTTTTATGGAAAGATTGCTTATACCGTTCGGTCTTCACCACGTATTCTACCTACCATTCTGGCAGACATCTGTTGGTGGTACAATGGAAGTTGGAGGCAAGATGATAGAGGGTGCTCAGAATATATTCTTTGCCCAGCTAGCAGATCCTTCTACTACACATTTTAGCGTAGAAGCAACTAGATTTATGTCTGGTAAGTTTCCACTAATGATATTTGGTTTACCAGGAGCGGCTCTTGCTATGTATAAGACTGCAAAGCCAGAAAAGAAAAAGATAGTAGGAGGTTTGCTATTCTCAGCTGCACTAACATCAATTTTAACTGGTATAACTGAGCCTCTAGAATTTACATTCTTATTTGTTGCTCCATTCTTATACTTAATCCATTGTATATTTGCAGGTTTAGCATACATGCTAATGCATATATTACAGGTTGGTGTAGGTATGACCTTCTCAGGAGGTCTTATAGACTTGACTTTATTTGGTATACTTCCTGGTAATGGTAGGACAAACTGGCTGATGATACCTTTAGTTGGTATAGGATACTTTATTGTTTATTACTTCCTATTCAGCTTCCTAATCAAGAAGTTTAACCTTAAGACTCCGGGTAGGGAAGATGATGATAATGCTGAAGTAAAGCTATATACTAAGGCTGATGTAAATGCTAAGAAGGGTGAAGTTCAAAGTGGAGATAAGTCAGCAAATTCTGATGATGACCTATCAATGGCCATAGTTCACGGCTTAGGTGGAAAGTCAAATATTGAGTCAGTTGACTGCTGTATAACTAGGTTAAGGTGTACGGTTGCTGATTCAAACCTAGTAAGGGATGATGTCCTAAAAGCAACTGGTGCTGCTGGTGTAGTAAAGGCAGGTGCAGGTGTTCAGGTAATATATGGACCAAGAGTAACCCTGATCAAGTCTAACCCTAGAAGAGTATCTTGAAAGGTCTAATGTAGATGATGCTTACAGGAGACATGCTAGCTGCTGGGCAGATAGATGGAGCTGCCAAGCTTGAAGAAGAAAACAAGGTAGACCTTGGTAGAATCAAGTATGGAAATTCTATCTCCTGCAAATGGCGACTTGCTTGACCTAAGTGAGGTTCGATGATGTATTTTTCTCAGAAGTTAATGGGTGAGGGATTTGCTGTAGAATCTGCTGACGGAGATATTTATGCACCTGTAAGTGGTGAAATTGGAAATGATATTCCCAACAAAGCATGCCATTATAATTGCTACTGAAGATGGTATAGAAGTATTAATCCATATGGGTATTGATACTGTTAAGATGGACGGTAGGGGGCTTTGAACTATTCTGTGAAATGGGGCAGAAAGTTAAGGCTGGTGATAAGCTAGCCCACATGGACAAGGCTGTATTCCAGGCTGAAGGTTATCCTACAGTTACACCAGTGATATTTACCAACCTTGATGCTAGCAAGAAGATTGACATAGTAGAAGGACAGGTTAAAGTAGGGATAAGGACAGGATTGTTTGCAAGTAGTCTTACAAACTATAGTTTAAAAATATAAAAGATAAATATACTGGGTTAGTAGACTGGCTCCCAAATTCAAAAACAGGCAGATATTCCATATACGGAGTATCTACCTGTTTTTTTTATAAAGATTGATTTATAGAATTATATTTACATTCTTAAAAAGATAATTACAAGTCTAGTATATATCCATATAGCCTGATGGATGGAAGTAGTATACCTCCCTAGTATTCTTATCTACGAACATACCCATATCTGTCTGAGCATCTGGTGAAATACGTAACCTTCATGTCCCTTTTCCTTCAATACACTATAGGATTCTTCATCTCCCATGTAGTTGTAGTCAAGCTTGTTATTTTTCTTTCAAAACATTTAGGGCATCTTCCTTACTAAGACTAGTAGAAGAATTTTTATCCTTATTTGTATCTGGTTGTGAATTACTTGCTAAAGGCTGACTAGAAGCAACTTTATTTTGGCTACATTTGAATCTGACCTTTGCCTAGAAGGCTCATACCTACTTACCTTATTTAATACTAGGTCCCTATTTTTGGACTTATTAGTTTTTCTGTATTATTATTTCTATCAACATCTACTTCATCTATTGTAAGATCTTTGTCATTTGATGTAGGTCTGCTATTATCTTCCCTCAGTTACTAGACTAGTCTCAGGAGTTTTTACCTGGGCATACATTATGTCATTATTGCTGCTTGTCTTATCTGTTAACTGGTTAGCACTTAGGGCAAAGCCTATACCTCCTATTGATACGATACCAGCTACTACCATTACTATTGTCAATACTTTCTTTTCATAAAAATCACATCCTTTACTTTAAAAATAAATAAATTTATATTGATGTGTTAGAACACCTTTTTAACACTTCTTTATACTATTATATTATCATAATTGTCGCTGTTTAAAGATTACAGGCCTGTTATTTACCATTACAGTTCCGTAATCTGTATTACATTTTGTAACAAGTTATCAACTGTGGTATAATTATTTTAACTAAAATAAGTTGATTCTATAGAGGGAAGATAATTGATATGAAAAAAGGCTAGAATTAAACAGATTGCAAACTCTTTGATGTTTTCTATCGGTGTTTGTGGTATAGATTACTTGATAAAAATGGAAATGGAAGTCTAGTTAAACAGTTTGCTAATAATAGGGAAAAAAATGACAATATATTACAGCTTATTATTTATAATACTTTTTATTCTATGTAATCTTGTTTACGAGAAGATAAGAAAGTATAATTCTAGGTAGTTTGGTGTGATTATGACTAGTAACAAGAGTGTAACTATTAAGAAACTAGACCATGAAGCTAGACAGATAAAAACCAATTAAAGAACTAGGTGCTATAAGTTCAAAGTCCTTTTTACATAGGGCCCTTATTTGTGCTAGTCTTGCCAAGGGAAGGTCAACCATATACTATAGGGGATTATCTGAGGATATTATAGCTACCATAGGAGCCTTAGGAGCATTTGGGGCAAGAATTAGTATAGACAAGGATTATATAAGCCTAGAGCCTATACCAAGTAACTGTATAGCGACTTATGAAAATCTTGTAAATGAGTCTGATACTAAAAGCCTTGACTCTGTACACGGATTCAGGCTTGTAAATTGTGGAGAGAGCGGCTCTACGCTTAGGATGTTACTTCCTATGGCTACAAGGCTATCAGATGACTATATATTTACTGGTAAAGAAGGACTTATGGCTAGACCTATAGGAGATTTAACAAGGGTATTGAGAGAGAGCGGATCTGACCTATCTTCAGATAGACTACCGATAAAAATTAGAAATAAATCAGGGCTTATCAAAATCAAAAACAATAAAAGCATGAGCAAATTTCAAATACGAGGGGATGTATCCTCCCAGTATATATCTGGGCTACTACTAGCAGGCCCACTTATGCATGGAGATACTAGGGTTGATGTGTTGGACAAAATAGAATCCAAACCATATATCGATTTGACAAAGGATGTTATGAACTTGTTTGGGGTCGAGGTTGAAGAATTTGATATAAATTTAAAGGATTATATAGATAAAGAGACCATGGAAGCCAGGACTAGGATAGTCAAATCCTATAAGCTGAAATCAGGACAATTTTATAAGCCTTGTTGTATAAGGGGCGGAGGCAGATTGGTCAAATTCATGCTTTTTTCTAGCCCTCGGTGCCCTATATAGGAGATTAGGCTACTTAATTTAGATATGACATCTAGTCAAGGAGATAAGAGGATCATAGAGATTCTGAAATGGTATGGAGCAGGTCTGCTTTATTAAAGACTCTTATATAGAAGTTAGACCAGGAAAAAGAAGGGCAATCAATCTAGATATTTCTGACACTCCAGACATGCTACCTATACTTGCTATATTGGCTATTTTTGCTGAGGGGCAGAGTTCTTTTACAGGGATTGAAAGGTTAAGGAAAAAGGAAAGCGATAGGATTGAATCGGTTATTAGGATGGTAGAGGATCTTGGTGCTAAGGCCTGGCAAGAAGATAATAAATTAATAGTCTCTGGTGAAGAAAGGACAGAAAAAACAATTTACAGGGTTAATTCATTTAATGACCATAGGATTGTTATGGCTGCGAGTATTGGAGGGTCCCTCATTGGGTGGAGACTTGATAATAGAAGGGGCAGAGGCTGTAAACAAGTCTTATCCAGACTTTTTAAAGACTTGAAAAAAATTTGGTTTTGAGGTTAGGTGGTGTTAAGATGACTTGGATATTGGGAAATAAGATTAGAATTAATATTTTTGGAGAATCTCACGGACCTAAGTAATAGGTGGTGTAGTTGAAGGCCTGGCTTCAGGAATTAAAATAGATATGGGAGAATTGGAAAAATTTATGGCTAGAAGTACACTAGGCAGGACCAGCCTCACAACTTCTAGGAAAGAAGATGATAGGCCAATATTTCATAGCGGCATATTAGACGGATATACAACAGGTACACCCATAGCCTTCACGATAAAGAACTCAGACTATAGGTCTAATGATTATTCGGATTTGACTAATAGGCCTAGGCCCTCACATGCAGATTTGACTGCAAGACAGAGGTTTGGTGAAAGGGTAGATATGAGAGGAGGAGGCAACTTCTCAGGTAGGCTAACAGCACCAATATGCTCTAATAGGAGGTCTACTTATACAGGTTCTAAGTAGTAAGGGTATAAGTATTGGTGCACATTTATATAAGTTAGGACCAATAGAGGACTTAAAATTTGATTTATTGAATCTTAGTTTTGAAGACATAATAAAAGCTTAAAGAGTGTGATTTTTCCCTACAATTGACTCAAAAATAAGAGTCAATATAAAAGATTATATAGACCAGCTTAGGTCTAAGAAGGATAGCGTAGGCGGTGTAATAGAATGTGGAATTGTAGGCTTGGAGGCTTACTATGGAAACCCAATATTTGATGGTATTGAGTCATCAATTTCTAAAAATATTTTTTTCTATTCCTGGTGTTAAAGGCATAGAATTCGGACAGGATTTGTGTGGCTAACATGCTCGGATCAGATCATAACGATTCAATGTATTATAAGGAGGACGCCAGGATAGGTTATTACTCAAATAATTCGGCTGGAATTATTGGAGGAATTTCTACGGGTATGCCTATAGTATTTAGGCTTGCGGTTAAGCTCCACTCCTTCAATTGGTTTGAAGCAGAAAACCATTGACTTAGAAAGTGGTGAAAATGTAAGTATAGAAATTAAAGGTAGGCATGATCCTTGTATAGCTATTAGGATGGTTCCAGTAGTTGAGGCTATGACTGCTATTAGCTTGGCTGAATTTATATTGTAGTAATATATGTATAGGACCATATAAGCCAAGGCGTGCTTGGCCTTATATGGAGTTATTATTGGGAGTATAAAATGGATTTAGGAGATATAAGGAGAGGTATAGACCAGGTTAACAGGGACCCTAGTGGGGCTTTTTGAACAAGAGGTTTGACCTGGTCGATAGGGTTGGTCTATATAAATTTATAGAAGGACTAGAAATCGAAAATAAGAGTAGGGAGCATGATATTAAGGCGAGTCTTCTTCGTGACTTTGACCTTAAAGATGAGGCCATAGTAGGACTATTTGAATATATAATTGACGTAAGCAAGGCTAGACAGGCTAGAAATTTTGACAATTATAAAAGACTTAGAGAAGCTTGTATGAATAAATCTGAAAAATATACTTCTAGTAGGTATGCCCAAGTGGAAAAACCACAATTGGCAAAAATTAAGTTCTTTATGAATAAAGACTTTGTAGATGTAGATGAAATAATCTACAAGGAAAATAAGTCTAGACCAGGAGAAATTATTGAAAAAGCATGGAGAAGATTATTTTAGAAATCTCGGAGACGCTAGTCCTGGAGAGAGTTCTTATGAAACAAGGAAAGATTATAGCTACTGGTGGTGGTCTGGTAGTTAGGGATGAAAACCTAGACCTCATTAAAAAATCCTCAAATCTAGTTTTTTTATATTGATAGGAAATTGGAGGATCTGGACATAGAAGGTAGACCACTTTCACAGGGTGGTCTAAAGCAGCTAGAAGATCTTTTATAGATTTAGGAATAAAAGATATGAGTCAATATCTACCTATAAGCTTTATAATGACGATATTTATGACACTGTATACTCTATAGTAAAGATATATACCAGCCTTTAGACTAAGAGTATATACCATAAATTTGCTCGAATAGATTCTGTACTAGGATAGTCCTATAAATTGAAAAATATCAGATTTTATGGTATGATGATACTTATACAAATTGATGATTATAAATCGACTAATATTTGATTTACCTCATTTTTAAAAATATGAGGAATAAGTAGAATAAGAAAGGGATTTAACATATGTGTGGTTTTGTTGGATTTTTGACAATAGCAATAACAAAGAAGTAATTTTAGATAAGATGATGGACAGGATTTACCATAGGGGGCCTGACATGGGAGGCAAGTACTATGATGACGATGCTGCCCTAGGCTTTAGAAGACTAAGCATACTTGACTTATCTGAGGCTGGTGGCCAGCCCCTATATAGCCATGATGGAAATAAGGTCCTGGTATTCAATGGTGAAATTTTACAATTTTGAAGAAATAAGAAATGACTTAAAGAGTAAGGGTTACACTTTTAAGAGTGATACAGATAGTGAGGTCCTAATACATGGTTATGTAGAGTATGGTGAAGCCTTAGTTGATAGACTTAGGGGATGTATGCCTTTTGCATATGGGATAAGGTTGAAAAGCCTTTGTAGTTAGAGACCACTTCGGTATTAAACCACTTTTACTATTATGAATATAAAAAGATGGTAGGGATTGTCTTTTTGATTGGGTCAGAAATTAAGTCCTTCTTAGAAGACTCCAGACTTTAAGAAAGAGGTAAAATGAAAAGGCCCTAAAACCTTACTTGACTTTCCAGTATTCTTCTCAGAAGGATGAGACCTTCTTTAAGGGGGTAAAGAGACTTGAAGCTGGTCACTTTTTTACTTATCAGGACGGTAAAATGAAAATAAAGAAGTATTGGGATGTTGACTTTAATGATACACATTCAAGTCTAGAAGAGAATATACAGAAGATAGAAGATGTAATAGCTGATTCTGTTAGGCTACACAAGCGTTCAGATGTTGCTTCAGGTTCCTTCCTATCAGGAGGTATAGATTCAAGCTATATAACAGCTTGCCTAATGCCAGATAAGACATTTTCTGTAGGCTTTGAGCAGAATAATTTTGATGAATCTACCCTTGCTGCAGACCTATCTCAAGATACTAGGTATAGAAAATATTAGAAAGACTATAAATGGAGATGACTGTCTTGGTAAGCTTGCAGAAATTCAGTACCATATGGATGAGCCTCAAGCAAATCCGTCAACACTACCACTTTACTTCCTTTCTAAGCTAGTAAGAGACAACGGTGTAACTGTTGTTCTATCAGGTGAAGGTGCTGATGAGATATTTGGTGGTTATGAATGGTATGATATAGACCCAGGTCAGAGAAAAACTTAGACAGTTACCAGGATTTATTTTGAAGCCAGCCGCTGCAATAGCAAAAGCACTTGCCAGAATTCCATGGTAAGACTACCCTGTTAAGGGCAGGTAGACCAGTTGAAGAGACTTTTATAGGAGAAGCCCTTGTGTTTGAAGAAGATGAGGCTAAGGATATCCTAAAGTCAAAGTATCTGAATTCTAGAAGTGTAAGAGAGATTACAAAGGAAGTTTATGATTCAGTAAAAGGTAAGGATGATATAACTAAAAAGCAGTATTTAGACATTAAGCTATTTATGGAGGGGGATATCCTGCAGAAGGCTGACAAGATGAGTATGGCCCATTCTATAGAGCTAAGAGTTCCTTTCCTAGATAAAGAAGTAATGAAGGTTGGAGAGGGTATTAGCTCAGACCAGAAGATTAGCCATGGAACTACTAAGTATGTTTTGAGGAAGGCTGCCGAAAAAGAAGTTACCTGAAGAATGGTATAAGAGAAAGAAGAAGGGATTCCCAGTGCCAATTAGGTTCTGGTTCCAGGAAGAAAAAGCACTATAATTTTGTTAAAAGAATATTTCAACGCAGACTATGTGGACGAATTCTTTGATAGAGACAAGATTAATAAGCTATTAGATGACCACTACCATGGACTAACTAATAATGCTAGAAAAATATATACAGTATTAGTATTCCTAGTATGGTACAAGAGGTACTTTATAGATGAGGTAGCAGGAAATTAGTTTATCCTATCACTAATAATTGTAGATAAAAATATAAATTTATAAGATAAAGAATAGAGAGGAGTGAACTACTTATGCATAAGACAAAAACAATTAGGTATAATAGCAGTCATTCCTCTCCTTATTTTTGGGATTTTTTTATGGCCTTAAGCATGGCTATATCAGTCCAATGGTTAAGGGTATAGATATTAGAATCATAGGTGGAACCTTTATAACTAATGTAAACAAGTATGTTATAAAGCAGGAGATACAGTATCTATCTCACCTGGTGAATATATAATGGTTCCAGACTTTGCTAAAAAAACCTAGTTTGAAGTTTGCTGTACTTGATAATAAGTCTGTAGTATCTATCAAGGGGGATAAGCTGACTGCTAACAAGGTAGGATATGCTTCTATAGGAGTATTAAATAAAAATAGGGTCTTGAGAAAGGCAACTATCATGGTGGTTAACCCCAAAATTACAAAAATGCAAGTTAGTCTAGATAAGCCCCTAAAGTACTATGGTGACAAGAGTAAAATCAATGCAAATATAGATATTGATGACTTTAAAAAGTTAGAGAGGGGCTACAAGCTTAAGTATGCAAGTACAAATGACAAGGTACTGAGGGTTGAAAACAATACAGTTGAAGCCGTCGGTGTTGGGGAGGCCAAGCTTATATCAAGGTATGACAGGAAGGAAACCCAGACAACTATAAAGATTGAGCCAAGAGTATATAAGCTAGAACTTGATGATATATATAATGTAGAGCAGGCAACTAGTCAAAATTTAAATGCTAGGATTGCAACTTTGCCAATAAATATGAAGACAAAGGTAAGCTATAGGGTTTTAGATTCTGACAAATATGATGTCAACAAAAAGGTTGCCTTTGGAGAGAGTGGTCTTGAAACTAGCTACGGCATTGAAATAGATGACAAGGGTAATGTAAGAGCAAACAGGTTGGGGACCCTACTTAATAGAAGCAAGAGCGGCAATATGTCGGACAAGGCTCTTGTAAGTGTAGGACCTACAAAATTTGAAAATTTAGAGCCGAAAAGCTTTCAATATAGGTATGAGATTAGGAATGGTAAGCTAAATATAGAGTTGGGATGGGACCACAACCAGAGAATAAATTCCTATGATATATATGTTAGGGACAAAATTAAAGGTGAGGATTATAGTCTCTATACTAGGACTAGGGTAGATAATGCCAAGATACCATATGGAAAACAGGTTATCAGAGCTTTTAAGGTTTGATATTGGGACAGGGTCTGACTTTGATTATGACATATACATTGTTGGAAATAACTACATGGGAGAAAAAAACTAAGAATAGTAAGATTCTACATATATCAAAACAGTATAGGTGACAGTTTCCAGAACAAGGCTGTTAAAAAATTTAGAGGCTGTAACAGATAGGGAGAATCGTACAGTAAGGTTAAAATGGGACCCCTATAGATAGTGCCAAGTATAGCTATAGAGTTTATTATGTTGATAAAAGCCGTAAAGAGGGGAACCACATACTTATGGCTAAGAATATACAGAAAAATACTAGTACCCTAAAGATAGACAGGTCTAAGATAAATTATGATTTCTATATTATAGCAGTAAATGAGGCTGGCCAAGTGTCTAGTTTTAGTAGGCCAGTTAATGTAAAAATCAAATTTCTTGGAATAAATCATAAATAAGCAAGTATATAGATTGACAAAGTATTTTAAAATTGTTATACTTTTGTTATTGAATTTTAAAGACTGTGATTAGAGAGTAGTTATAGGTCAATGTTTAAGCGAGCTGGTGGTGGTGTGAGACCAGTAATATACTTATGATGAAGAACACCTATGAGTTTCTGACCGAACAATAGATTAGGCTCAGACGGATGGATACCGTTATAAATCCTCTAAGAGATCGGCCTAGCTTAGTAATTAGAGGTGGTACCGCGATTATAACACGTCGTCCCTTTTGTGGACTACGTGTTTTTATTTCTTAGGTAGTCCAGGTGTAAAATATATTATATAGTTTAATTAGGAGGAATTATGCAAAAGGAATTTTTAGAAGTAAAAACTCTTTATAGGAATAGTGAAGAGTACATAGGAAAAACAGTTAAGATAGCGGGATGGATTAGGACATCTAGAATATCAAAGAGTTTTGGTTTTATGGAAGTGAATGATGGTTCTTTTTTTAAGAACTTACAGGTCGTAATTGACGAAAAGGCCTTGGATAATTTTTGCCCAGGTGTCTAAGTTAGCTATTTCTTCATCAATCTTGGTAGAAGGTAAGTTAGTAGCAGTAGATAATGTTAAGAATCCAATAGAAATACACGCAAGTAAGATTATAGTAGAAGGTGATTCAGATTCTAGTTACCCACTACAGAAGAAAAAGCATACATTTGAGTATTTAAGGACAATTGCCCACCTTAGACCAAGATCTAATACTTTTGCTGCAGTATTTAGGGTAAGGTCAGTAGTGGCATTTGCCCTACATAAGTTCTTCAATGAAAGAAACTTTGTATATGCACACACACCACTTATAACTGGTTCGGATACTGAGGGAGCAGGCGAAATGTTTAGGGTTACTACTCTTGATATGCAGAACCCACCACTAACAGAAGATGGTAAGGTTGACTATAGCAAGGACTTCTTTGGTAAGGAAGCAAACCTAACTGTCTCAGGTCAGCTAAATGGTGAAATAATGGCCCTTGCTTTTAGAAATATCTATACGTTCGGTCCTACATTTAGGGCAGAAAATTCATACACAGGTCGTCATGCGTCTGAATTCTGGATGGTAGAGCCTGAAATAGTTTTTGCTGATCTAGAAGATAATATGGATCTAGCAGAGGATATGATCAAGTACGTAATCAACTATGTGCTTGAAGAGCGCCCAGAAGAAATGGTCTTCTTCAACAACTTTATAGATAAGGGACTTTTGGAGAGACTAGATAATATCCTAAATTCTAACTTTTAAGAGGATTACATATACAGAAGCTGTTGAAATACTAATAAATTCAGGACAAAAATTTGAATATCCAGTTGAATGGGGATGTGACCTTCAGACAGAACATGAAAGGTACATTACTGAGCAGGTTTATAATGCTCCAGTCTTCGTTACTGACTACCCAAAGGATATCAAGGCCTTCTATATGAGGATGAATGAAGATGGTAAGACAGTAAGGGCTATGGACCTACTAGTACCAGGTGTTGGAGAAATAATAGGAGGTTCTCAGAGGGAAGAAAGATACGATATGTTGATGGATAGAATCAAGGAACTAGGTCTCAATGAAGAGGAGTACTGGTGGTATCTAGAGCTTAGAAAGTTTGGTACAGCTACCCACTCTGGATTCGGACTAGGCTTTGAGAGAATTATTATGTACCTAACAGGTATGTCAAATATAAGGGACGTTATACCATTCCCTAGAACACCAAAGAATGCTGAATTCTAAAAAGACAGTTATTTCTTTTATGTTTTTAATATATTTTTAAGGGGAGGTTATACCTCCCTTATGCTAGAAATAATATAGACAAAGTAAAGAATAATAGTATAAAATATAAAAAAATAGACTTTATGTGTAAATGTATTTGTGGAATTAAGAATTAGTCGACAAATATGATAGGGTCATAAGACATAAGTAATAATTGTAAATTTACTATAAGGGGCAGGTCTATTGAAGGTGATAAGGGATTCAAAAGTTAGAATTAAAAAGTAAAAATAATAAGAGGGAAACTGATACTCTTGGTATCACAATGGAGCTCGAAAAAGTCTTTATCAATTGGTGACCAGTTGGAAAAAGGAGAGAAAAACTAAGGGATATGAAGAGGAAGCAAATTAGGAGCCTAATTATCAGGTCTATCTTAATTGGTCTTATACTTTTTACTTGGAATGTTCTTTTTCCATATTAATAAGACCTACGAGCCAATGACTTATACTCAAGACTTAATGAAATCAGATTCTAAGATTAATATAATATACGATAAGGACGATAATTTGGTTTTAAGCCCCTATAATAGGTCAAAGAAGGAAGCTATAATTATTTACCCTAGTAGTGGTATAGGGCCTAAAGGATATATTGGAATAGGTAGGAAGCTTGCAAGCAGAGGATACAAGGTTGTAATAGCTAAAGTTCCAATGAACTATCCATTTTTCTCCTTTGATAAGGCTGATAAGATTATTAGTTCCAATCAAAAAGAGGAAAGATGGTACCTTATTGCCCATAACACTAGTGGTGAGGTAGCTGCTAAGGCTGCTGCAGGCAATAAAAAGATTGGTGGAGTAGTATTTTTAGGAGCCTATCCTATAGGCGAGGACCTAAGGCTGATTAATGAGCCTGTTTTAACTATATGGGGAACAAATGATGGGGTAATAGATTTTTCGAAATTTACCGCCTATAAGTCTAGTCTGCCAAAAGAGCTCCAGTTTGTTGAAATTGTTGGTGGTAATAATACCAATTTTGCTGATGTTGAGATAATTAGTAATGATAATAAGGGCTCGAATAAGTACTAGTGGTCAACAGGATAGGGGCTGTAAGGTCAATAGAACAGTTTATAACTAGGACGTCCACCTAGTTATTAGCCGATAAAAGCAATAGAGGAGGTGTTTACATGGGAGATATTAAGCATTATAAAAAGCAGAAGAGTACTGGGACAACCTATTAGGGGACTATATAACCCTGGCTAGGTTTCCAAAATGATTTTTAATGAAGATACAGGAAAATTCAGTTTGATACAAAAACTATTAAGAGAACTCCCTATGAAAACCTATTGAGATACTGTGATGAAAAACAGACTCTCTTTTGAAGCTGTTTTAGATACTGTCTTCGGTATAGTCCTTCAGAGGTTCACCCATGAGGATGATGTTGTATTTGGAAAAACTGACAAGTGGCTACCCATGCGTTTGAAAAATAGATGATACCAATGTTAAGTTTATAGATGTTTGTAGGGCAGGTGATGGACCAGCTGACAGAGTCAAAAGAATATGACTACTATATGATGGCTCCCAGTGGTTTTAAAACAGGCTCAAATGAAAAGCTAATAAATACCTTATTTATTAATGAGGTTAAAAACGACAAGAATGTCTCACAGGAAAATATGCAAAAATAGATATATATATGAAGGTGAGTGTATCCAATGAAATTAGGATAAAGCTGGCCTATAAGCCTTGCTTTTTTACGACAAGACTACAGCAAGGAGTATTATATACCTATTTAAGTATATCCTAACTCAAATTGTAAGTGACAAGGATATTAAGATAAAAGATATACAGAGCATGAAGGAAGAAGCGACAAGCAGATATTTATAAGGAGTTTTAATGAAAATTTATTTGACTTCGACCCTAATATTGGATATGTTGATCTTCTAAAAAGCAGGTAGAAAAACACCGAATAATGTTGCTATTTGCGACTATAAGGAAGAAATTACCTATAGGGATATGGACAGGATAACAGATAAGATAGCAGGTTACCTAAACTACCTTGGAATAAAAAAGGGTGATACAGTTGCCGTCCTTCAGGAAAGGGATAAAAATGTCGTCCTTTCAGCTATATCAATTTTAAAGGCAGGGGCTATATTTTTTCCTATAGACAAGACAAATCCTGATGAGAGATTAGGTTACTTGCTTGAGGATGGCCAAACAAAGCTTATACTAACATGCTATAGTCAGATGTTGAGAATAGAAGATAGACATTGGGGTTATCCTGTTTTAGATATAAACAATCCAGATTTACTAGATCATGATTATCTAATGACACAAAGTAATAAACCTAAGGATGAGGCCTATAGAATATCTACATCAGGAACAACGGGGAGGCCTAAGTGTATAAGTGTGAGGCATGAGAGTCTTTTAAACATGTGCTACTATTCAAATGACTATATCAATGCTGACGAAAATGATAGGTGTGGTATATATTTGAGCTTTAGTTTTGACGCTATAATGAAGCAGATTTTCCCATACCTATTAGTTGGTGCTAGTGTTGATATAATACCTGAAATTAATAGGCAGAACGAAAGAACTGTAGAGGTCTACTGCCAGAGAAAGGGGATAACAATTCTTGCCCTACCTGCAATTCTAGGTAAGCTCTTTATGACAAACTGTCCATGTCCAGGATTGAGGGTTCTTCAGGTCGGAGGAGATAAGTTTAAGGGATATGTAGAAAGGTCCTATAGGATAATAAATGAGTATGGTCCTGCTGAGTTTACAGTCCTTTGTTCGTCATTTGAGGTTGATAAGTTCTATGAAAATGTACCAGTAGGTAAGCCAATATATAATACTGAAGCTTATATACTTGATAACAATAACAATGTGTGCCATTGGGGTACCAGGGGAGTTATGTTTATCAGGTATACAGATTGCTAATGGCTACCTCAATAAGGAAGACCAGAATAAAATATCCTTTGTTGATAACCCGTTCAAGCACAATCAATATACTGAGAGGATGTATAGGACAGGGGACCTGGCTAAGTGGATTGATGATGAAGGTACAATTTCTATTTTAGGTAGGATGGACTCCCAGGTACAGATTAAGGGTATAAGAATAGAACTTTTTGAAATTGAAAATATGATAAATATGATATCAGAAATTAAAAATTCAGTTGTCATTAATAAGGAAGACAGGGATGGGGACACCTACCTAGATGCTTATTATGAGCCATTTGAAGGGTATTATCCACCTGAGAAGGTAAAAGAGTTTTTAGAGGAAAATCTGCCACCACATATGCTGCCCAGACATATTATGTGTCTTGACCACCTGCCTGTTACCCCCAATTGGTAAGGTAGACAAGAAGTCATTGCCTATACTAGATAATCAATAGTTTTTAAGTAATTTATATTTTTAGTTTTATTTGACTATAAACACTAAGAACATTTTAATAAGTGAATGTAATATATTATTGAGGGGATTAATGTTTATGAAATTAAAACCAGAATATTTTTCTTTGGAATCTACTACTATGTGGTCATTCCCAGATAGAGGAAGTTGGGCAACACATTCTGGCGTATATAGGGGAAATTGGTCTCCTATATACCTAGAAATATAATATCACGCTATTCTAAGGAGGGGATTGGATTTTTAGATCAATTTATGGGTTCAGGAACCACTCTTATAGAGGCCAAACTTTTTAAAACAGAAATGCAGTAGGGGTAGATATTAATAAAAAGCATTACTTATTACAAGCGAAAAACTTGATTTTGATTCAATCAATCAAGCGCGTATTTTTATACGACATGGAAATGCTTGTTTTTAGATTTTATAAAAGATGGCAAAATTGATTTAATATGTACTCATCCACCATATGCAGATATAATACATTATAGTAACAATATAGAAGGTGATATATCTAATTTAGACTATACTGAGTTCTGTCTGAAAAATGCATAATGTTGCAGATGAATGTTATAGAGTTTTAAAAATGGTAAAGTTTGTAAGACTAATGATTGGTGATATCAGAAAACATGGTAATGTTATACCTCTTGGATTTAATATAATGCAAATATTTTTAAGTAAGGGGTTTGTTTTAAAAGAAATTGTAATAAAGAAACAACATAATTGTAAAGGTACAAAAATATTGGAGATGTGGAGATTTTTATTGATAGAGCATGAATATATTTTTTATTTTCGTGAAAAATTGCTTAGATTTCATTTGTAATTAGTTCCAGAATTTCATATATGAATTTTATGTTGTTAAAAATATAAAAATGAAATGAGGACAATTATGAATAATATAAAAAGTATCACCTTTTGTCAAATGGGCAGGTGGTAAAAGGCAGTTGATGGATAGAATTTTTAGAACGATTGCCACAGGATTTTAATAATTATTATGAACCTTTGTGGGTGGAGGAGCTGTATTATTTGAACTAAAACCACAAAAAGCATCTATAAATGATATTAATAAATCACTAATTAATTCGTATAAAGCTATATGTGATTTTCCTGAGGAGTTTATGTTACATTTAAATTATCTTGATTCTAATATACCTGATGAAGGATAATAAGTACTACTATGGTGTTAGGGAAAAATATAATGATAAGATCCTTTTAGATGAATATGATGTAGAACTGGCGGCTTTATTTGTATTTATTAATAAACACTGTTTCAATGGTTTTATATAGAGTAAATAAAAATGGATTGTTCAATGTTCCATATAATAACAGTAAAAGGTAATTTTATGAAGAATCTAATATATTGCAAATATCTGCGTTTTTAAGAAATATTGAAATAACATGTGTAGATTTTGAAATAGCTTGTGAGAAAAGCAGAAAAAGGTGATTTTATATTTTTTTAGATAGCCCATATGCACCATTGAATGATACATCTTTTTACCTCATATACCAAGGAAGGTTTTAGTTTAGAAAGTCATATAAGATTATCTAAACTTTTTGATAAACTCACAGATAGAGGTTGTTATTGCATGTTAACGAATCATAATACAGAACTTATTAGAGAATTATACAGTAACAAAGGATATATGATTGATGTGTTCGATGTTAAAAGAATGATTAATTCTAAAAAGCAGATGCTAGAACAGGAAAAAGAAATTATAATATGTAACTATTAGGTGATGTTATGAAAGAATTATATTCTAAGAAAATACCGTTATATTATAAATCTGATGAAATTAACCTCGTTGAGGGTGATATGTTGGATATTATTAAAAAGCATTAAAAGAGAAAGTATTGATGTTATATTTGCTGATCCTCCATACTTTTTAAGTAATGATGGTATAACTTGTAAAAAGTGGTAAAAATGGTATCAGTAAATAAAGGTGAATGGGATAGAATTCCTTCAGGTTCTAATGATGTTAATGAAAACATAAATTTAATAGACGATGGATTAGAATGTGTAAACGTGTTTTGAAACAAAATGGAACAATATGGATATCTGGAACATTACATAATATATATTCTATAGGAATGGCATTAGAACAAGAAAGGTTTTAAAATTATAAACAATATTACATGGCAAAAACCAATCCGCCTCTAACTTGGCCTGTCGATGCTTCACATTCTACAGAAACTATTTTATGGAGCGACTCTACAAAATATCTATTTAACTATAAAATTGATGAAGGATAAAAATAATGGTAAGCAATGAAAGATGTTTGGCAAGGTAGCTTAACACAGAAAAATTGAAGGTACATCCTACACAAAAAGCTGAGTATCTACTAGAAAATATTATTGCATCATCTACTGAACCTAGTTATATTATATTAGATCCATTTTGTGGTTCTGGAACGAGTGGAGTTGTAGCTATTCGTCATGGATGTAGATATATTGGGATAGATAGTTGTTCAGATTATCTAGAGATTACAAAGAAAAGATTGGAGAAAGAGTTGTATGCAGGAAGAATATTTGAAAATTGGTTTCGAAAGATTTTTACCACAAGCATATCTGGTTATGACTATTATGTTGACTTTGACAAAGTGGTAAATAATGTTGAAAAATTAAGGTTGAATTAAATATATTAAATTCTTTTAATAGGTTCTAAGAACATTGAAAAAGATTTTTGAGAATATAGTATATCCAGAGACACTTTCATGTGTACCATTATTGTTAGCAGTAAGAAATAGTGAGATATATGCACAAGATGATGAAGGAGAGTTTTTATATGATTTTAGAATATGAATATGGATTTAGAATCATACAAAATGTTCATGCGTAAAAACCCTAGTCTCTTTTTCAACATGATGAAAATCACTTGGTAAAATAATCTTGTTGACTATGCTTTAGGTATTGAGACAGGTTTAGATTCTAATGGTAGAAAGAACCGTGGTGGTCATTTAATGGAAGATTTGGTTGAAAAATATATTCAGGATGCTAATTTTAAGTTAGGTGAAACATATTTTAAAGAAATAAATTTAAAAGACATAGAAGATAAATGGGGTGTAGATTTATCAGCAATTTCAAATAAGGGTAAGACCGTTAAAAGATTTTGATTTTTGTTTGTGAAGACAAAAAGTCACATATACGCAATAGAAACCAATTTCTATAGCAGTAAAGGATCGAAATTAAATGAGACAGCTAGAAGTTATAAAATGATATCACAAGAAGCAGATACAATTGATGGTTTTACATTTGTGTGGTTTTACTGATGGTCTAGGTTGGAAAAAACGCTAAATGGAATTTAAAAGAAACTTTTGATGTTATGGATAATATCTATAATATTAAGGAAATAAAAATCTAGTATAATGAGTAAGGTATTTATATAAATATATTTAGCTAAAATGTATATATCTACATTAGATTTATAATAGAGTATTAATATCTTGATTTATATAGAGGTGTCAAAATAAGGGGTCGAAAATGACCCCTTTAAATGAAATATAGTGATTTATAGTTACTATCGACTGATACTACTTTCAATCAACTTGTCCAAAGTAGCCTTCATAGCTGATACCCATGGCACTTGGCACTCTTAGGAATAAGGCTTGTCTCCGTCATGCCTGGTAGGGTATTTAACTCAAGAAGGTAAACGTCCTGGTCTTCTGTAATTATATAATCAACTCTTACATATCCCTTGCAGTTAAAAATTTTCCAACAAGTATTTGATGCTGCCCTTAACTTTTATCTAGGTCAGGGACTCAATTCAACGACCTCTTCTCTTGCACCGTTTGTAGTAGAGTACTTGGCTTCAAAGTCGAAAAATTCATTATCAGAAGTTATCCTAATTGTAGGAAATACCTGTCCATTTAATATAAACGACGTATATTCACACCCTTGACATATTTCTCTATTAGGACGATTTCGTCGTACTTAAGGCCTTCTCTCACAGCATTTTCTACGTCTTTTTCTCTCCTTGATGAAGAAGGTTGCCACACTAGAACCACCTGAGTTAGGTTTATAAATACAGGATAGCCCATCTGGTCAATTAGGTCATAGTCAATTTCTTCTACACTCTTAACGCTAGTCCAATCAGCTGTCAAGAGCTTGTTTTGTCTGGCTATAGTCTTAGTATAGTTTTTGTCCATTAGGATACCGCTAGTAAGTGGATTGCACCGCAGTATTTGACACCCTTGGCTTCTAGGATAGACTGAATAGATCCGTCCTCACCAAACTTACCATGTAGACCTATTAGGGCAATATCAATATCATTGTCAATTTTAAATACGTCTGTCATTTCATCTATCTGACAGTCTATAACTTCATACTTATTTCTATCTAAGTTATTTACCATAGCCTTACCCTGATCTTAAGGATATTTCTCTTTCTGATGAAAATACATCCATATATTACTGCTACTTTCATATATTTCCTCCATAATTTTTCTAAAGTCTCCTATGGTCTATTATATATCTATAGTCAGATACCATGCAAGGAAAAAGAGCATAAAACTTGTCTATTTTTAAGTTTTTGATATTATTAACTTATATAGGATTATTATAAAGCAGGACATGTGGCAATTGCCAGGAGGAAATATAATGAATGTAGAGATAATTTCAGTCGGAACAGAGTTGCTTTTTGGGGCGATATAGTAAATACAAAATGCCCAATATATATCTAGGGAGCTTGCTGCCATAGGTATAAATGTATATAGACAAATGACTCTGGGAGATAATATAGATAGACTAGTGAGGTCCTTTGAGATTGCCTTTGAGAGGGCAGATACTGTAATTACAACTGGAGGCCTAGGTCCAACTGGTGATGATATCACATAGGAGGCCGCTGCCAAGTACTTTTGGTCAGGAAATGGTGCTTGACCAGGAGTCTTGGAAAATTATAGAAGATATGTGTTTAAGATATAACGTAAGCAAGGATAGGATACCAAAGAATAATATCAAGCAGGCAATGTTTCCAAGAGAGGCAGATATTATACCAAATAAAAATGGGACAGCCCCCAAGCCGTCTTTAAGAAGGATGGAAAGAGGATAATAGTAATGCCTGGACCACCGAGGGAGATGAAGGCCATGTTTAAAGATGCGGTATTGCCAATCTTGATGGATGAGAATCCAGAGATATTCTTATCTAGGTATGTTAGGTTTTTTGGAATAGGAGAGTCTGGTCTCAGAGATAGAGCTAATGGATATATTGAATTCTCAGACAAACCCAACAGTAGCCCTGTATGCCAAGGAGGGTGAAGTTCTTGTAAGAGTTACTGCAAGGGCAAAAAAATGAAAAAGACTGCCTTAGCCTAATAGATAAAAAAATAGAGGAAATTAAGGCTGTATCAGGTAAGTATATCTACATGATTGGTGATGATTCCATATCAGAAAGCCAGTCAGAAATGGAAAGACTAGTTGGAGACCTACTTCTAGAAAAGAAAAATACAATAGCTGTAGCTGAGTCATGTACAGGAGGCCTGATTGCATCTTACTTAGTAGCAAATTCAGGTATATCTGACTCATTTATGGAGGCTTGTGTAACATATACTAATGATGCAAAGGTCAGGAGGTTGGGAGTAAGTCCTCAAACCCTTGATGAATTCGGGGCTGTTTCTAGCCAAACAGCAGAGGAAATGGCAATGGGTATAGCAAAAACTGCTGGTGCAGATATAGGACTTTCAACAACTGGCATAGCAGGTCCAGGTGGAGGAAGTGACAAAAAGCCAGTAGGACTAGTATACATAGGCCTATACTACAAGGGTAAGGTTACCTCAATAAAAAGAGTATTCTCTGGAGATAGAAGAAAAATAAGGGAAAGAGCTGCAAGGACTGCCTTAAATGAAGTAAGGCAACTACTAGAAGGTGAATAGGAGGCCTTATGATAAAAAGACATTTTTTGTGACCTAGATGGGACCCTATACAGAGACGGTATTAGCCCGAAAGATATAGAAGCAATAAATGAAGCCAGACTAAATGGCATTAATTTTAATATAGCGACAGGAAGAGTATACAAGCACAGTGTTAATATATTAAAAAGAAGTAGCTAGTGGTGGTTACTTGATATGCGAAAATGGATCGTATATATATGATCCAGATGGAAATTTGTATACATAAAACTAGTCTTACAGATGAACAAATTAAAAAGATAATTGAAAATATATAGGTCTCTGGATTATATTGATCCGTCTGATGATGTAATATACTTCAAGTATGAGGGTCAAATTATAATGACTAGAGATGGATCATCTGCTGACTACTTTTACAAAGGGCTATGAGGTTGATGAGTCCTTTATGGATAGGGACAGCTATGATAATAAGGTGGGAAATATAGGGATATTGAGTCCTGACAAGAATAAGTTAAATAGGTTGGTTGAGAAAGATATAGAAGATCTAAATATGGATTTGAGGTCTCACTTATCGAGTGAAACTACAATCAATATAGTTCCAGCCCATGTTTCAAAAATTTGAGGCTATCAAGTATATTTGTAAAAAGAAAATACAGCCTTAAATGAAGTAGTAACCATTGGCGATTCACCGAATGATATAAGTATGTTGAAAAATATTAAGATGAGCTTTGCCATGGACGATGCTATGGACTATAGTTAAGAAAGAAGCGACATTTTCTGCTCCATGTGGCAGACGCAATAAAGATGGTAATAGATTATAATGAGGAAATAGGGAGGTTAGGCTTATGGGCTTTAAGATTAATATGGACAATATGGACTTGATTTACTTCGTTAACTTCTATGACAAGAAGAACTATAAGAAGCTGATTATTTTTAGGTGTAATCCTACTTTCTATTGGTTTTTACTGTATTTCTAGAAAAATCTGTTGGTATCAACATTTTTTTCTTGGGGTATTGCCCTTTGCTTCTTATATGCTGCCTGGTTGGCATTTAAAGAAGTGAATGACTTGAATAAGTATGCACCCAAGAATCAGGTTAATTTAATGAGACTTAGGTCCTTAACTTTTTAGTACTTGCAGTACTTTTATTTATATTTCCTAGACAAGTGAATATGATCCTATCAATCTTGTTGGGAATATATTTATTGTATAAGGAAGTAAGATACTTCATGAAATGTAGGAAGTATGCAGGTTATACCTTTGGTACATGGGATATTATAAAAGCTTATATTAGGGCCTTATGTTGATAATATCTCCCTATTTTTCACTAAATTTTTAGTCAGTGTACTATCATTTATTGCTATAGTTTTTGGCATTAGCTTTATAGTTGCTGGCGTAAGGTTGGTTAACAGTTGATGATGGAAAATAATAAGTTTAAGTATAAAATAGAAAATAAAGCGCTACCATACATGGAACTATTATTTGAGACAAAATTTGGTACAAAGGTATTTAAGGTCTCAATAAATGCGGGTTTCACCTGTCCTAATATAGATGGTAGTATCAGCTATGGTGGCTGTGCCTATTGTAGTAAGGATGGGTCTGGTGATTTTGCAGGCAACCCATGAGACAATCTGGTAAAACAGTTCAAAGAAATAAAGGAAATTATGGAAAAGAAGTGGCCACAGGCAAAATATATAGGTTACTTCCAAGCCTTTTACAAACACACTATGCACCACTTGAGGTTCTTAAAGAAAAAGTATGAAACCATACTAGACCAGGAAGGAGTCATTGGACTTTCTATATCAACTCAGCCAGACTGTATAGATGACCACATATTGGACTATCTAGATGATCTTAATAAGAGAACTAACTTATGGGTAGAGTTGGGGCTACAGACAGTTCATGATAAGACCTCTAATATAATAAATAGGGGGCATGGCTTAGATATATTTATTGACTGTGTCAATAGGTTGAGGTCAAGAGGCATTGAAGTTGTAGCACATGTTATAAAATGGCCTGCCCAGTGAAAGTCATGATATGATGATGGAAACTATATCAAGGGTGGCCCAGATGAACATACAGGGGGTAAAAATACACTTACTCCATGTAATAAAGGGGACTCCTATGGTCAATATGCTAAATAGGGGAGACCTAAAACTCCTAACTAAGGAGGAATATGTTAATCTTGTATGTGACCAGCTGGAAATCCTACCTCAAGAGATGGTAATACATAGATTGACTGGAGATGGCAAGAAGGAGGACCTTGTTGGACCAATGTGAGTCTTAAAAAAGTGGGAAGTTTTAAATGCTATAGATGATGAATTGAAAAAGAAGAGATAGCTGGCAGGGAAAAATTTTATACAAAAATGTACAAAAATAATGAAAAATAATTCAATTTTTAATAATTAATTAAGAAAAAAAGGTATATAATATACTAAAAAGAATGAAGGTGATTGATATGATGATGAAGTCCCATATAATTATATCAAAAATCCTTGCTAGAAAAATACTGACTCGAATAAACAGTTTTTCCTAGATAGCAAGAATTTTATATATGGGAATATAAAACCAGATATCGTATCTAAGTATAAATTGAAGAAACACTATTTAGACGAGTCCTATGATATGGTGAGGCGAAAGATGAGGCTTTTTATCTAGTTTAAATTTAGATAGTATTGACCACTATTACACTAAGGCAAGTCTGTCACAGGAAATAGGGGTGGTATGCCACTTTTTGACAGATTTTTCTGCCCTAGCACATAGTGAGAGGTGGGAAATTCAAGCACAGTATGAAGATCCATATCCAGTACGAGAGAAACCTAACTAAGGTCGCAAAGGACTATAAGATAGTTAATGACAGACAACAATACTTAGATGGATTTGATGAGTTTTTGATAAAATGTACTCAGAATACAAATCTAATGATAAGTTTGAAGAAAATGACCTAAAGTATTTCTACTTATGTTTGTAACACGGTTACAAACTATATTCTAGAGTCTATTTTTAGAAAATACGGTCAGGTCGCACATAGTATGCTAATAGAGTTCGTATAAGCCTTTATACGAACTTTTTAATACATTGCTATTCTGGAGTATTGATTCATCTTTATAATTAATCTAAAACTGAAACATAGAAGGTGATATAATGCAATATATTGAACATATCCTTTATTGGGCAGGAGATAATATAGTTTTATCCCTAGTCCTTGGATACCTGGCTGCCTGTATAGAAAGCTTTTATACCAGCCCTACCAATTATGGCTATAGCAGCTATTAACGCAGCTATTAATGGACTTGTAGGAGGCTTTTTGGTATCATGGCTAGGCTCATGTACAGGCGCAATAATAGTTTTTATTGGTAAAAAGCTAGCCCATAAAGAGTTTTTATTAAAGAGAAGGACTCAAAAGGTAGAAAATATAATAAATAAGATAGAAAGATCACAGTTTATGGTTATATTCCTTTTCTATACCCTACCTGTTTTACCTAGCTCTTTAATGACTATAGCAGCAGGATTTTTGTGATATTAAAGTGAAAGACTTTGTACCGCCATTGATGTTTGGTAAGTTTTTAATGATGTTTTTTTGGCAAGCTATATTGGTAGCGACTTTGTCGGTTTTATACAAAGTCCACTAAAAATCCTTGTGGTAACGATAATAGTAGTTGGGTCCTACCTACTAGCTAATAAGATGAAAAAGGATATGGATAAAAATTTACGAAAAGAGATATAAAGAAAAAGAAATAATGAAAGTTTTAACTAGGAGGGGTCAAATGAAAAAGAAAAAATATTATGTAGTTGTAAGGGGAAGGATAAGAGGTATATTATTAAGCTGGGATGACTGTAAGGCGTCTGTTGCTGCCTATCCTAAAAGCCAGCTATAAGTCTTTTGAAGAAGCTCAAGAAGCCCTAGACTACCTCTTAGATGCTTTGGATAAAGAAGATAGTCAGTCTCGTAAAGGGGAAAAATCAGGAAGGTAGTGACACTGTAATAAGAAGTAAAATTAGTGATTTTGAACTAAAAATACAGAGGATAAACGAGTTAAGGATTATGAAATAGAAGAAAAATATATTTAAATATGGATAAAAATCAATATATAGAAAAATGATGAAAAAGACCCTATTTTTGGCACTATTGAAGCATATATAGATGGAAGTTATGAACATGCAAGTAAAACTTATGGTTTCAGGTCTTGTCGTTTTAAAAAGATGGAGAAGTAATCGACATGATATCAAACACAGGTCAGAACCCAAATTTTTGTTTCAATGAGAAATGTTGCGGAGAGATAGAAGCATCCATGTTAGCTATGAAGTACTGTATTGACAAAGGCTACAAGGATTTATTGATATACTACGACTATGAAGGTATAGAAAAATGGTGTAGCGGCGAGTGGAAGGCCAACAAGGAAGGTACTATTTATTATAGGCAATTTTGTATTGAAGCTATGAAAAAAATCAATATAAGCTTTTAAAAAGGTAAAGGCTCATAGTGGTAATAAGTATAATGATATGGCTGATAAATTAGCTAAACAAGCCGTTTTTATATAAGCTCAAACATTTTTTTAAAATTAAAAACATTCCCAAAATTTATTTAAAAATTTCTAAAAATTTAATTGCTAAAAAGTGTCATAATTTGTTATTATATTAGTAGGATGAACATAATTTATGGAAATTATGATACAAATTATAGAGTTTTTGGGAAGGGATGGTGAAAATATTGAGAGACTTGTTAATTAAATTAAGTAGTTTTTTTGGAGTAGAATAATAAGACTTTTTGTATTTTCAGTTATTGTATCCCTTTACTTTAAGTGCAACTATTTTGATTATGAACCTATTTTTAGGAGTACAGGCATCTGTAGTATTCTACAGGTATATTTTATTTGGTTCTACTATTTTTGACTCTTTCGCTTACTATATATAGGGGCCGCAAGATGTTTTGCACTTAGTCAATAAGCCATTGATCAAGAGACTTGAACGTGAAAAGGCTTGAAAGGGCAAGACAGAACAATAGAGAAAGAGACAGAAAGAACAATAGGGCTGCTTCTTAATTTTTGACTTTTAAAAACACAACAGAGATGTTGTGTTTTTGTTTCTACAAAAGAGAGTTATACATTATTACTTTTCCTATAATATTTAAACCATCACAATTATCAAAAAGGAATAACTATATCATCAAAACAAGTTTCATAAGTATCAGGACTAAATACATAGCATCTATTAACCTTATCCTTAAAGAATCTTTTTGACACTGTATTCATAATTATAGGAGAAGACTACGATATCTCCACTTGATAGAGAAGATGTTGAAACATTTGTTATAAGTCCTATCAAAGAACCATTCGGTATAACTTTGTTCATACTTTCCCCATTAACTCTCATTAGAAGGAGATCTTTTCTACCTGCATATCTCCCAAGTAGTAGGTCAGGTATATTTACGAGGTCAAGGTCATGCTGGGCTTCAATTTCATTTGCTAGACCAGCAGATACACCTGCATCAACATAAGGGTAAGAGTTGATATAAGGACTATCCTCTAAGTAGTCATTTAGTTTAGAACTAATTCTTTCCATACTGTTTTGAATTGCAGGCCAACCATTCAGGGTTTACCTCTAATATGTCTGCTAGGATGAATATTTTATCTTGTTTGGGAAGATACTTTCCAGACATATATGAGCTAATTGTTCCCCTATTTATACCACTAACCTTGGAGAGAGTGTATTGACTTATTGATTTATTTTCATAGCGACTCTTAGCCTATCTATAAATAACTCCTTATCCATACCTATACCTCCTTGTACTTGGTGATTAATCAATCTGTAATAATATTATATCATATAGTTATGAAAACGCAACTACTTTTTGAAAAATTTTTCTATTTTTAAAAATAATCTATTATTTTAGTCAACTTCTATGTTATAATACTAAAATGATACTTTTAAAAGTTACAGTTTGTTTATTAGGGTTTTTTATTTTTAATTAGTAAATTTTCTGATTAATCAAAAAAATTTACTGCATAAATTGTAATGTCTGCTTGAATATTTTTATTTATGTAGTATAATGAAAAAGAGTAATATAATTGTTAGTGAGGTGGATATATGAATATATTTAAAGATCATAAAAAGCAGTAATAATATCTGCAGGTGTTCTTATTGGTGCCTTGGTACTGGGAACAGGTGCCTTATCTATGCAGGTAGCATCAGATAAGATACTAAAAGGTGTTAAAAGTTGCTAACGTAGATCTAGGGTGGCATGACAAAGGATCAGGCCTTAACAAAATTGGAATCATTAGATACTTTAAAAATATAAAGATGTATTATGAGCGACCAGTCGTGAAAGTTTCAGCAAGTGATATTGACTTGAAAAATCAATTATAAGTCTACTGTGGATTCTGCCTATAATTATAATAGGAAGAATGGTGTTTTTACAAATTTAGTTAGAACTCTACAGGCAGATTTTGGTAGTAAGTCCAATATAGGCCTTGATATGTCTTATAACGATGCCAAAGCTTAATGACAGTCTTAAGCAGGTAAAGTCTAAGCTAGATAGTGAGGTAAAAGAGGCAACTTTGGATTATGACTACAAGACAAAGAAGACCACTATAGTAGCAGATGAACCTGGTAAGACTATGAACCTTCAGGCTTCGCATGATAGGTTGGTCAAGAACCTGGCTGCTGATAAATTTGAGTCTGAAATGGTGGTTAAATTAGAGCAAGCCAAATTTACTAAGGCTGACTTAAAGGGAATAGATACACTTCTAGGAGCATATTCTACTGTATACGGTGGACTATCTTCAAGAAACTATAATATAGAAAAGTCTACAAAGATTCAAGTGGCATAGTATTAAAGCCTGGTCAAGAGTATTCATTTAATGGATTGACTGGTGAAAAAGACTATAGCAAGGGGTTATAAAGGCAGCTCCAGTTATAGAAAGTGGTAAGCTTGTAATGGGTATTGGTGGAGGAGTTTGTCAGACTTCATCGACTATATTCAATGCAGCCCTTCTATCAGGTTTGGAAATAACTAACAGAAGAAGCCTACAATACCTTCTGACTATGTAAATATGGGTAGGGATGCTACTGTTTTTGATGGTAATCCAGGACAGGACTTAAAGTTTAAAAACCCATTTAAGCATAGTGTATATATAAAGAACTACACATACGGAAGTAAGGTGATTTCTGAAATATATGGGTCTTCAAGTGACTATAAGAACATTGATATAGCAACTCAGGTACTAGGTTCTTATGGTGGGGAAAGCAAGACTATTTCAGACCCAAGTCTACCAGCTAAGGGCCAGAGTAGTAGAAAAAGTATTCTAGAGCAGGATATAATGTAGTTACATATAGACAGTTCAAAAGATGAAAAGGGAAATGTTGTTAAGTCTGAAAAAGATTGGCTATAGTAATTATCCATCCCAGGTAGGTGTCGTAAGGGTAGGTGCAGCTAAGGCTGCTAAAGCCAGCCGCTAAGCCTGGACAGACAGCCAAGCCTCAGCAGGCAGCACCAGCACCAGCACCATCTCAGGGTGCTGGACAAGCAGGAGCAGGTGCATAATTTCCTTTATATTAAGATATTATATTATTAATTTTGGCTAGCCGCAATGGCTAGCCATTTTCATATATTACAGATATATACTGTGAACTCTCAATGTTGGAGAATTTACGTAAGTCTTAATGATTTGTATATATGTAAGCTTTAATCATAGTTTAAATTAATAATATATGATATAATAATACTGATTAAAAATGGAGGACGTGTGATATGAGTAAAGAGTTGGCGCAATTGCTATTTCCAAAATGTAGATAAGACAATAGAATATTATGAAGAACTTTATCCAGAAAGGAACTTAGATAAAAAGCCAAGGTAACAAGGTTGGGACCCTAGTCCAACAGGCTTTATACACTTGGGTAATCTTTATAGTGCCTTATGTAGATGAAAGAATAGCCCACCTTAGCCAAGGACCTATGCTCCTAAGAATAGAGGATACAGATGATAAGAGAAAGGTAGAAGGCTCTGAAGAGTTGATTATTAGGGTCTCTAAAATTCTTTGGTATAGAATTTGATGAAGGTGTTAGCCTAGAAGGTGAGAAGGGCATTTATGGCCCATATAGGCAGAGTGACAGGAGGGAAATATACCAGACTGCTGCTAAATACCTTACAGAAAAAGGATTCACATATCCTCTTTTGTATCTGAGGAAGAAATGGCCCAGATTAGAGAAGAACAGGAAAAGGCTGAGGGTAAATACAGGCTACTACGGCAAATGGGCTAAGGATAGGGAGCTTACATTTGAAGAGATAAAGGATAATCTTGATGCTGGTAAGCCGTGGACCCTAAGATTAAAGTCTGGTGGGGATCCAGAGGTTGTAATGAAGTTCAAGGATGGTATCAGGGGAGAAATTAACGTTAGACAGAATAATCTCGATGTAGTTATACTAAAAGCAGAATGGAATCCCAACTTATCACTTTGCCCATGTAGTGGATGATCACTTTATGAGGGTTACCGATGTTGTTAGGGGTGAGGAATGGCTATCTACCCTACCTATTCACTTAGAGCTATTCTTTGTTATGGGTTGGAGAAGGCCTAACTATAACCATACTGCCCACCTAATGAAGGTTGAGGATGGAAAGAAGAGAAAGTTATCCAAGAGGAAGGACCCAGAGCTATCTCTAGAATACTATATGAAAGATGGCTACTTCCCTGAGGCGGTTACTGAGTACCTTATGACTTTGATGAATTCTAACTATGAAGAGTGGAGAATGAAAAATCCAGATAAGTCATATAAAGAGTTTGCCTTTAAGACAAAAAATATGAGTTCTTCTGGGGCCCTATTTGATTTAAATAAGCTTAAAGATATATCTAAGGACGTCCTAGTAAAGATGTCAGAAGACAAAATTCTTGATTTTATGATATCGTGGTCTGAAAAGTTTGATAAGGATGCTAACAAGCTTCTGGTAAAGTATAGGGATGAATTAGGGCGTCTGTTAGCAATAGGAAGGTCTGGAAAGAAGCCTAGAAAGGATCTTGTGAACTGTACTCAGATAATGGACTTTGTATCTTATTATTTCGATGAAGGGTTTAGATATGTAGATGACCTACCTGAAAGAGTTTCTAAAGAGGATGCTAAGGTGATTTTAAGGGCATATTTAGATACATATAGGCAGGAAGACACTAATGAAGCCTGGTTTGAAAAGGTGAAGGAAATAACTGCAGTTCAAATGGTTTCACATCAAATAATAAGGAATTTAAGAAGGAACCGGACCTTTATAAGGGTAATATAACGGATGTTTCTACAGCTATAAGGGTTGCTGTAGTTGGTGGGCAGCAGTCACCAGACCTGTGGAGTATACAACAGGTTATGGGATATGATAGGGGTGGTAGCAAGAATCGAAGAATATCTTGAGTCTCTTGACTAGGATTTTAAGTATATGCAATCTGCAAAAGCTTATATAATTGGGATTTGCTAATATTAATTTAAAGATTTTAAAAATTCGAAGGAAAATCAATAAACACGAATATTATACTAGTGGTAACAGGTTGAAAGTTCGATACATTTCAACTTATTGCCACTTTTTATAAAAAAATACGCATTTAGTCTTGCAAAAATTGTAAATACGAATAAAAAATATAAGTATAAAGGAAATAAATGTACGAAGATGCATGTATATTATAGATTTATAGAGGAGAGATGATATGGCAGGATTAAGAGAAGAATGTAGGTATTTGGTGCTTTTTGATTTTAGTGGTCAGGATGTAGCATCCTATATATACTACGGACTATTTGCCCTACAGCATAGGGGGCAAGAAAGTGCTGGTATTTCAGTTACTGATACAAATGAAGAAGGCAGGAACGTAATGTTTCATAAGGATAGTGGTCTAGTTAATGAGGTTTTTAACAAGGATGTATTGAGGATCTTTGAAGGGAACCTAGGCGTTGGTCACGTTAGGGTATTCTACTGCTGGTGGAATCGGACGTGAGAATGCCCAACCTTTTGTAATCCACTATATGAAGGGGATACTTTCGATGGCCCATAACGGTAATCTGACTAATGCAGCAGAGTTAAAACAGGGCTTGGCCACTACTGGTGCAATCTTCCAGACAAATACTGACTCTGAGGTAATAGCCTACCTTATAGCCAGAGAAAGATTACATACCCTATCTATACAGGATGCTGTCAAGTCAGCAGCCCAGAAGCTAAGAGGGCATTTTCTCTTGTGGTTGGCAGTCCGTCAAAAACTAATAGGTGCCAGAGATCCATTAGGTTTCAGACCCCTATGTATAGGTAAGAAGGATAGTATATACTTCCTGAGCTCTGAATCAGCAGCCCTAGATACGATAGGGGCAGAATTTGTTAGGGATGTTGAACCGGGTGAAATTGTAACGATTGTAGATGGACAAATCTATTCAGACTGGATATATCATGCGGATATAAAGTCTAGGTGTATATTCGAATATATATATTTTGCTAGAACAGATAGTATAATTGATGGACAGAGTGTTTACTCATCAAGGGTCAAGGCTGGCAGTATCCTAGCTGACAGAGTACCCAGTAGAGGCTGACCTTATTGTTGGTGTTCCTGAGTCAGGCCTAGCTGCTGCAGTTGGATATTCGCAGAGCTCTAATATACCATATGGCATGGCTTTTTACAAGAATAGCTATGTAGGTAGAACCTTCATAAAGCCAAAGCAGAATGAAAGAACTGCAGGTGTACAGGCTAAGCTAAATGTAATTAGGGATGTAGTAAAGGGTAAGAGGATAGTCATGGTAGACGACTCCATAGTAAGGGGACTACTATAAGAAATATTGTAATGATGCTAAAGGATGCTGGTGCCCTAGAAGTGCATGTAAGGATCAGTTCTCCACCATTTAAACACCCATGCTACTATGGTACAGATGTCCCAAGCAGTGAAAACCTAGTAGCTGTAAATAATACAATTGAAGAAATAAGGGAGAGCATAAATGCTGATTCCCTGGAGCTTTCGGAGATAGAGGACCTTGGTCAGCTATGTCCAGGACTAGATTATTGTGACGCTTGTTTTACAGGTAAGTACACAGGTGGAATACCAAGTGACCCAACAAAAACAAGTTCATGCTCTAGTAAAGTAGTATAAAAATATAGAAGTATGGAACAATAAACCTATCGAAAAATAAGCTGATAGGTATAATTAGCTATTTATAGACAGTCTAAGTTACATTGTAGCTTGGGCTGTCTTTTTACTCTCAATATTGTATGTTAAAAGATGTATTATAAAAACGTATTAGGTTCACTAGGTCCAAAAATTGGTCTGATTTTTAATGATATGATATAATAAAAAGACAAGTAGATAGATAAATAAATAATAAAAATAAATATGGATATGGGAGGAGACCTATATGATATTAGTATTGGCAGAAAAAACCTTCAGTAGCCAAGACTATAGCTGCCTTTCTAAAAAGGCAAATGCTAGAAAAATGGTTATTTTTGAGGAAATAATTATATAGTAACATACGCAGTTGGCCACCTTGTATCTCTATTTGATATGAAGGACTACGATAAGGACAAGTATTCAGGTTCGTGGAAGATGGAAAATTATCCCTTTATACCAGAGTCAAAATTTAGGTTTAAGGTGGACAAGGACAAGGATAAGCAGTTTAAAATAGTTTCAAGTCTGATTAATAGAAATGATGTTGAATATATAATAAATGCAACAGATAATGACAGAGAAGGTGAGCTTATATCCTTCCTGATTTTTATGATGGCCAAGAATACTAAGCCCGTAAAGCGTATATTGGTTAACGAATGGACACCTGAAGATATAACTAGGGGACTTAATGACCTAAAAAATGATGAGGATATGAGGAACCTACAGGCGGCTGGTTATACTAGGCTAATCACAGACTGGCTAATAGGTATTAACTTTACCTGTGCAGCAACTCTAAAATACGGTAATGGTAAGCTTTTTAAATATTGGTGGGGTAATCCTACCTACTGTGAAAGCTAGTATACGATAGGCATATGGAAATAGAGAATTTTGTGCCAGAAAAGTACTATGAAATTGAAGGGAAATTTAGGGCAAAAAATGGAGAATATAGTGGTAAGCTGATTTTAGATAAGGTAAAAAAGATGTCAGATCAAGACTTAGCTAAAAGAAATTATATCTAAAATTGATTCAAATATAGGTATCATAAACTCAAAAGTAGTAACCAAATCAAAGGAATATGCACCTAAGCTCTTTTCATTAACTTCACTACAGGGATTTATCACATCAAAATACACAAGCTTTACATCTGATAAGGTCCTAAGCATATGCCAAAAATCTTTATGAAGGTAAGGGTAAGGGAGGATACATAACATACCCAAGAACTGATTCTGTTTACCTAGAGGAGAGTTTGGTTGGTAAGGTTGAAAAACCCTCAATATAATTTAAAAAGGGTCATCCTTGCAGAGACCAATATCAAATTTTCGAAAGTCTAAGAGGGTTTTTGATTCATCTAAGGTAGAAAGCCATGAGTGCTATCATACCTACCTATATTATACCTCCTAGTAGTCTATCAAAGGATGAAAGTATAGTATATGAGGGCAATAAGGGATAGGTTTTTATGCAAAACTTTATGCCCATAAGCTGAATATGAAAAATACAAGAGATAATTACTGATGTAGATAAATATAAATTTCAATCAAAGGGAAAAGTCTTAAGGTGATGGGCTATTTAGATATATACGGTAAGTCGACCAGTGGAAATTTATTACCTAGTTGAAAAAGGGCGAGGAGGTCGACGTTTTTATCTATAAATCCAGTGGAAAAGGTAACTAGCCCTCCAAAGCCATATACTGAGGATTCACTTCTAAAGGCAATGAAAAATTGTGGTAAAAATGTTGGAAGATGATACCAGCGTCCTATCTGGCTATTCTATAGGTACTTCTGCAACAAGGGGCAGATGTCCTAAAGAAGATTGGCCAGGTCAGTTATATTAAAAAGAAGGGTAAGAGTTATTCCATAACAGAACTAGGCATAAACCTTGTTGAGATATTTCCTGTTGAAGACCTATTTGATGTCGACTTCACGGGTAAGTTAGAGAAGAGCCTCTTCGACATACAAAAGGTAACTTCAGTAGGAAGGACTACCTAAATATGATATGTAAGTTTATATATGATAATGTAAACAAGATAAAGTTTGGGCCAAAGTGGGTCCATTAACACCGATAAAATAGTATATAATCCAAAGACCAAGAAGTTTGTCAAGGAGTCAAGTTTTTAAGGCTAGGGGTTCGGAAACGAATTTGGGGGATTCTAAAGGCCAAGAAAAATACCCTAGAAAAAGGTGGTAAGATTTCAAGCACTGCATCAAGGGATCCAAAAAGACTAAGGAAAGACTTTAGACCAAGAAACAGGTTTAGAAATAATAGCTGTATGTCCAGAATGTGGCGCTAGTGTCTTAGAGTCACCAAAGGCTTTTTCTTGTAAAAATTATAGGCAGTGCGGCTTTACCATTTGGAAGAATGACACCCAGTTGGCCTCTTACAACAAAAACCTAATAAGACCATGGTTAGGTCACTTGCAAAGAAGGAGAAGCTAGCTTGAAGGGTCTACAAGGCATAGATGGTAATAAGTTTGAAGCCAAGATTAGCTATACTATTGGAAATGACAGGGTCCTAAGGTTGAAAAATTGAGACTAGGTAGGACCATAGTTTTTAAGTCGACACTCAGATATTAATTCCTCTGTCCATTATTTATGCCTTATAACTTTGACCATGAAGGTCCATATATGGTATAATGAGTGATGAATTTTAATAGTAACAGATTTGGAGGAAAAATGTCAGAAAAATGGATTAGCAGGACTAGGTTGTAACCTAATAGTTCCTGATGAAGATAAAAAGGATTTAAAGGAAATAGAGAAAAAGTATAACTAAAAGATATAGAAAGAAACTTTGGTCGAAATTCATAAAAGGCTATCAAGGCCTCATAACCTTGTAGAAGAAGGGGATAAGATTGCTGTAGCCATATCTGGTGGTAAGGATAGTATCTTGATGGCTAAGATGTTTCAAGAGCTTAAAAAACATTCACCAGTTAACTTTGACGTGGTTTATATAGGGATGGACCCAGGTTATCACGAGACCATAAGAGAGATCCTACTTGATAATTCAAGATATTTGGAGATACCAATCCAGGTATTTGATTCTCAGATATTCGAGGGTAGCTGATAGGATAGCCAGTGACTATCCGTGCTATATGTGTCAAGGATGAGAAGGGGCTCTTTATGGCAAGGCTGGAAGCCTTGGGCTGTAACAAGCTAGCCTTAGGTCACCACTTTGACGACGTAATAGAAACTACAATGATGAATATACTTTGCTCAGGTAACTTTAAAACAATGTTACCAAGATTAAAGTCAACAAATTTTGAAGGCCTTGAGCTAATTAGGCCATTATACTATATAAGGGAAGAAGATATAATTAAGTGGGTTAGGTATACTGGCCTTGCACCTATAAATTGTGCATGTACAGTTGCAGCAAGCAGGACGGGCAATAAGAGGTATGAAATAAAGGATCTTATAAAAAGCCTGAGCGAAAACTTTTGCTAATGTAGAGAAGTCTATTTTTTTAAGGCTGCAGAGAATGTAAATATCGATTCCCTACTAGGTTGGCAGCTAGAAGGAGAAAAGCACTCCTTTATGGAGAGGTTTGATAAGGATAATTCAGGTGACTTTGAGTAGGAGACCAGGAGGTGGTTACATGGAATATTTTTGAAGATGAATATGTAGTAGTTGATTTAGAAACTACTGGCTTGAGTCCCTTCAATGGTGATGAAATAATTGAAATAGGTGTAACTGAAATCAGGGAGATAAGATTCATAGAAACTATTCTAGGCTTGTAAAACCAAATGGCTTTATACCTAGTATTATAACGGAAATTACCAATATTACAAATGAAATGGTTGAAGATGCTCATGCATTGAAGAGGTATTACCTAATTTTAGGAAGTATATAGGTAATAGGACGATAATAGCCCATAATGCAAAGTTTGATGTAGGATTTTTAAACTATTATTTAGAAAAGATGAACCTAGCTCCAATAGATAAGTATATTTGTACAGTGGAGATGTTAAAAAGAATAAGGAATACAAGGGGTAAGAATAAAAATTGCAGACTGCTCATGCGACTATTATGGTATTTTTAAATGAAAATGCCCACAGAGCAGATTCTGATACCCTTGCAACAGCTAAGCTATTTATGAAAAATAAGGCTGTCTATGTAAGGGGGAGGTACTTATGGCTGACAATAATGATATAAATAAGGTGAGACGAAAAAGGGTTGGATCTCACTAGTTCAGATAGACCAGGTCAAACTAGGTCTAGTAGGGACCAAGTTAATAAAGAGGTTCGTATAAAAAAACAGGCTGGTAGTGGAGATAACTATTACGAAGAAAGCTCTAAGCTAGTTGACTTTAATTCCAGGAGAAAGAGGACCTCTGATACCTATACTGAAGGTAGGGATAGGGGTGCCTATAGTAGGAGAAGGAGCTCATATGATGAAGATTATTACGATGACAACGATTACTATGATGATGACTACGACTATGAAGAAGGTGGACCATCTAGGCTAAGGAGAGTTCTAAAGAGGCTAATATTAGTTGTTCTTGTTATTTCCATAGTCGGTGGATCAGCAGGTTTTTTATACGTCAGGAGTGTAGTAAGTGACATGCCAGTACTGACTAAAAAAATGGTTAATGAAAGCTATATAAATAAGGAGCCAGTTGCTCTTTCCAGGATACCAGCCAACCTACAAAAGGCTGTTATAGCTATAGAAGACCATAGGTTTTATGACCATAAGGGGGTTGATTATAGGTCCTTTGTAAGGTCTATATTGAACAATCTTACTGGAGGGTCTACACAGGGGGCTAGTACCATAGATATGCAGGTTTCCAAAAACCTATTAACCAGCAACGAAAAAACTATTAAAAGAAAAATTCAGGATATGCACAATGCACGTGAGCTTAATAAGATAATGACAAAGGATGAAATCCTTGAGGCATACCTAAATAATATATACTTGGGCAAGTCCGCATATGGAGTTCAGGCAGGCGCCACCTTTATTTTGGTAAGGATGTATCAAATCTTACCTTTGGAGAGTGTACTATGCTTGCCGGTATAACCAACAATCCAAGTCTATATCAAAATTATGAACAGGCCAAAAAGAGGCAGGCAGCTGTCCTATATAGGATGTATAAGCTTGGTTATATAAAGGAAAATGTCTACAAGGCTCAGATGTACAGGGATACGCCATTTAAGTCTGAGATTGACCAATAGTAAATAAAGTTTGATTAAAAATTGAATTTAAGGATGAGAAATACCAAGAGTAACATATTTCTTGGTATTTTTATGATAAAAATACTATATATTAAAGAGGTAGAATCACCAAGTCTATAAACTAGTGTCTACCTCTTCTTAAAAACTAGGCAATTGACCTAGTCTATGATTTTATTTTACTCTTCTCCTGTAGCAATCTTATTATCGTCATAGCTTATCCAATCTGAGTAGCTACCTGGATAAATCTTGTAAGGGATATCAATCTTGTCAAGGGCAAGGGCATTTACCATTAGAGATATGCCAGAACCACAGTAAAGGATAATTTCCTTCTTAGGATCAAGTTCTTTGAAGCGTTCTTTTAGCTTTTCATCACTGATATATGATGACTTAGTCATGTCATCTAGATTTAAGTTATCCATAAAGAAGTAGTTTTTAGCGCTAGGTATATGACCAGCAACCTTGTCAACTGGCTCTTCAAGACCTAGGTATCTTGGGTGTGACCCTAGAGTCTATTAATATTGTATTTTCATCATATAATTTAGACTTAACATATTCCATATCCACCATGAAAGAAGTATCAATTTTTACGTCAAAAGGTTTATCAGATTTTTGTGGCTTTCTTTCGTCAGTTTCTATCTGGCCACCATTAGCCTTGTAGGCAATTAGACCACCATCTAAAAACAAAGGCATTGTAAAAAACCTAGGTTGTTTAACTGGAAGACAAGTCTACCAGCACCCTGAAGGTCTCCATCATCATATGTAACGACAATAGTATCATTGTCTCATACCAAAGCCCTCTATGATAGCCTTTAGCTGGTTACGATCCTTAAAAAGGATGTCTACCACCGTGCTGGCCAACTGGGTCAGTCAGATCCTTTTTCATATTAATCAAGTAAGCATCCTTAATATGTCCTTCCTTGTATGAATCAATACCATAAGTCTTGTTCATTAGGGTCAAACCTACAGTCAAGAACAACAAGCTTTTTGTCACTCTTTCTGTAGTTCAAAAGAATTCTCCAACACTAATAAGTCTTTTCATAATAACATCTCCTTTTAAATTACATATCATTTATGAATAATATTAAAACTGGATTAGTTTTAATCCCTTTATCTTGAGTATAACATAATTGTTTTATTATGTATACAATATGAGACCCTAATATTGATAATTTTTTTAAATTAATTAATTTATCTATATCATATGAAAACAAACATTTTTCCACTTGCCAATATTTTTAAATATTGTAGAACAAAAAGGATAAATTTACCCTAATAAGGGTCGTATTTTTTTATAAAAATACCTGTAAAATATAGTAAAATATGGTGTATAATTAGGGGTAAATACGGTTGAATTTTTTTATGTTTTGCTTCCGTATTATCTATTGAGAATAAAAACATATTATTAAACAGGGGGTATATTATAATGAGCTACAAAATAGTTGAGAAGAAAAACTTAACGATGTTGTATACTTAATGGACATTGAAGCTCCAAGAGTTGCTCACTCAGCAAAACCAGGTCAATTTATTATTGTTATAATAGACGAAAAAGGGGAGAGAATGCCGCTTACAATAGCTGACTACGACAAGGAAAGGGGAACAGTTACCATTGTTTTCCAGGTTGTAGGCTTTTTCTAGTAAGAAGTTGGGCAAGCTAGAAGTTGGAGATTCTATTAAGGATTTTGTTGGTCCTCTTGGTCAGCCAAGTGAGTTTATCTATGAAGATATTGACGAATTAAAGAAGAAAAAAATAATATTCATAGCAGGTGGAGTAGGTGCGGCACCAGTATATCCACAGGTTAAATGGCTTCATGAACATGGGGTAGATGTAGATGTAATTATAGGAGCTAGGACTAAGGACCTTATAATATTTGAAGATAAGATGGACAAGGTGGCAAAGAACCTTTATATGTGTACTGATGATGGAAGCTATGGATTCCACGGTAATGTAACAGTTATGCTAGATGAATTAGTGACTAATAGGGGCATGGAATATGACCAGGCAATAGTAATTGGGCCTATGATAATGATGAAGTTTGCATGTCTAGCTACTAAGAAGCTAAATATACCAACAATTGTCAGCTTGAACACTATTATGGTTGATGGTACAGGTATGTGTGGAGCCTGTCGTATTAGTATTGGTGACGACGTCAAGTTTGCCTGCGTTGACGGACCAGAGTTTGATGGTTGGTTAGTAAACTTTGATGAGGCGATGAAAAGACAGCAGATGTTTAAGAGTGAAGAGGGTAGAAAGACCTTAAGAAAGCAAGATGGACCTACTCACTCTAGTCCAAATTGTCAGATAGGAGGTAAGCACTAATGGCTATTAAGACAAAAAGTACCCGTTAGAGAACAGGATCCAAAGGTTAGGGCAACTAATTTTTGAGGAAGTATGTTATGGCTATAATTCCGAAGAGGCCCAGGAAGAAGCCCTGAGATGTCTAAATTGTAAAAATCCTAGATGTGTCCAGGGATGTCCTGTAAGTATAAACATTCCAGATTTTATCCAAGAGGTAAAGGCAGGTAACTTTGAAGAAGCAGCGAAGGTAATAGCAAAGTCTAGCTCACTTCCAGCAGTGTGTGGACGTGTATGTCCACAGGAATCACAGTGTGAGGGTGTGTGTGTTGTAGGTATCAAAGGTGAGCCTGTATCCATAGGTAAGTTGGAAAGATTTGTTGCCGACTGGTCTAGGGAAAATGAAATAGACCTAAGTGGAAATATAGAAAAGAATGGCATTAAGGTAGCTATAGTAGGGTCTGGACCATCAGGTCTTGCCTGTGCTGGTGACCTTGCTAAGGCTGGTTATGACGTGACTATTTTTGAAGCCTTTCACGAGTCTGGTGGAGTTTTAACTTATGGTATACCAGAGTTTAGACTTCCAAAGACAAAAGTTGTAAACTACGAGATTGACTCAATAAAAATTGGGTGTAAAGATAGAAAATAATGTTGTAGTTGGTAGGACAATTACAATAGATGAAATGTTTGAAAACGAAGGCTTTAAGGCTGTATTTATTGGATCTGGGGCCGGTCTACCTTCATTTATGGGTATACCTGGTGAAAATGCCAATGGTGTCTTATCAGCCAATGAATTCCTTACAAGAGTAAATCTAATGAAGGCCTATATAGATGACTATGATACACCAATTAGGGTTGGTAAAAAGGTAGCAGTAGTAGGTGGGGGTAATGTTGCCATGGATGCTGCCAGAACGGCCTTAAGACTTGGGGCGGACACCCATATAGTATATAGGAGAAGTGAATCAGAGCTTCCAGCAAGGGTTGAAGAGGTACACCATGCCAAGGAAGAGGGTATACAGTTTAACCTACTTACAAATCCAACTGAAATTATGGTTGATGAAAATGGAAATGTATGTGGCATGAAGTGCATAAGGATGAAACTAGGTGAGCCAGATGAATCAGGTAGAAGAAGACCTGTTGAGGTGGAAGGTTCTGAGTTTGAGCTAGATGTTGATATGGTAATCATGTCTCTAGGAACTAGACCTAACCCACTTATAGCATCTACAACTCCTGGTCTTGATGTAAATAAGAGGAAATGTATAGTAGCTGATGATGACGGTCTGACATCACTTGAGGGTATCTATGCAGGAGGAGATATAGTCACTGGTGCAGCAACAGTTATATCGGCTATGGGTGCAGTAGGACAGCTGCTGCAGCCATGGACAAATATCTAAGGGAAAAATACCTATAGGAAATCTATTACATCATCTAGATAGTTAAAGCATATAGGTTGTATAATATTTAGCGTTGGTGAGAGAAAATTCTCTTCCAACGCTAAATTTTTTGCAAAAATAGGAACACACATCAAATCTCATGTATAATTTAAATCACGAAAAATAAATAATAAGGAGAAATGATATGTGTTCTAATGCTAGTATAACAGAAATCTTGGGAATTAACGATAAAAATTTAGTAATTTTTAGGTAACGAAAAAGAAACCAAAATTGCAATATCAATTTGTACACTTTTTGTCCTTCCTGCCAAAATATCAGAACTTGACCTGAAATATATGTCAAGACTAGAGCTAGCCTATTCATTTTTAGTCTTGACTAGTATTTTTAGGGCGAGTAAACTGGTATTTACAGGAGCTTTTTATACTTTAAGCCACAACACTCGTAGAGTATATCTTATCCATCTCTTCATCGAAGATTTCTTCAGGAGTTTTGTATCCAAGAATTTTTCTAGGCTTAGCATTTATTAGGGTCAACATAATACATGATTTCGTCTTCACTAAAGTCATTTATACTCCTTCCCTTAGGAATGAATTGTCTCAATATACCATTATGCCTTTCGTTGCTACCTCTTTCAAATGAAGAGTAGGGATGACGAAGTATATGGATACGAGTGATTCAATATCACCTAGTCCTGAAAACTCTGAACCATTGTCACTTGTTATTGTCTTGAATACTTTTTGAAACTTTTTGTTTTTACTTTTCCATTATAAGGTCTAAAAGTGCATCATTTACTGGTTTTGAAAGACTTGGAATCGATTTTTATAGCTTTATAATATCTAGATTTTTCGTTCTATTATCGTCAGCAAAACATCTTGGTCTGAGGTTTTGCCAATTACAGTATCTATCTCCCAATGTCCAAATTCTACTCTAAAATCTACATTTTTCTGGCCTTTCAGATATTGATTTTTCCAAGTTTTTCTTATTTGTTCTGACTTTTGTAGACTTTGGAATTCTTTTTAGTTTTTTGAGGTAGATCCACGTTTTTATCTTCAAAAAATCCACGTTCAACATAGTTGTATAGTGTCTTTGTGCAGACTGTGTTTTCAAATAGATTTTCCAACCTTGTCTACCATAACACTCATCCAAGGACCAAAACTTTTCCTTAAAATGATGCTTCAACAAATCTGATAAAGTCAATACATTCCAATGCTTTGAACTTCTTTTTGAGTTTTTCTCTGTTTCTTTCTATACTGGGCTTGTCCTGCATCAGGATAATAGACTATGACCTTGCGGCCATTTTTAATTTGTTCTACGCTACCGCGTTTTAAGTTCATTGTAAAATAGTGGTTCTTGACCTTTTAGGTGCCTGGCATATAGAAGATATTGAGCAACCTAATTTGATCATGGCATAAATTTCTCCTCTTTCATACTCACTTGAGGTGTTTAAAGTTTCTCTTTTTCTGTGTTAAAATTAAGTCGATTCATTGTGATCCTCCTGTAGAATTTGTTTAGCGACTTATATTTTAACACAGGATTCGTAATGAATCATTTTATTCAGTTGTACAAATTGATTATACAATCAACCAACGAAAAAGAAAAACATTAAGGGGATAGAATATACAGTACTAAGGGAAAGCTTTCACATAGGCCAGCTTGCTGCCCTAAATGTGGTATAGTCAATGAAAAATTGATGACATAATTAGAAATGGTAGTCAGACTGTAAAAATACTTTTTAATAGGGTTAATAAGAAAACAGCATACAAGACAAAGTTGACCATCGCTCCTATCAGAGACAGGATATAGAGCAAATACCGACCATTTATTTAGGAGTATCGGCAAGTCAAATGGAGAAGAAAGGCTTAACTACCGACAAAGGAAATATTAACTGAGAAATAAAACATCAAAACAAGATACTAAAAAGAAATCTCAAAGAAGAATAAAAACCTTGTTAAATTGGATAAGGGAATTGGAAAAGAAGAAAAAGCAGAAACTCAAAAATACAAAAGTCCACCTTCCCTCAAAGAAAAATCTACCATCCATTTTTGAAAATCTTATCCATAAAAAGCATATAGCAATAACATAGATTTAGAAAAAGTATGTTGAAAGCTATCAATTCCTTAAAGAGAAAAAACATTGCTTCCTTTATCTGAACTAAAGGAAAGTATATCGGCATTAAGAGATAAGAATTACAAGACTACAAGAGCCATTAAAGATACTGAAAAGAAAAATAGATGGTAAAGTACAGCTTATCGACCAAACAGATAAATATTTGAAGCATAAAGATACCTACAAAGCCTATACTAAACTAAAGAAAAAGTAAACAGGAATATTTTTTTATAACGAGCATACGGCAGAGATTATTTTATTTGAAAGTTCTAAGAAATATTTGAAAGAGCATTTAGGAGAAAGCAAGACCTTAAATATATCCAAGTGGAAATCAGAAGTAATAACTTTGAGGAAAGAAAAAGACAGTCTGTATTCTCAAATCATAGACCTACGAAAAGAAGTTGAACAAGCTGAAAAAGTTAAGACCTGTATAGAGCAGTTACAGACATAGAATAAGGAACTAACACAAAGCAAGAGCAAAGATTTAGGACTGTGAGAAAGGATAAAAATGATATAATAAAATAGAAAATTTAATCTCAAAGATAAAAACGCAATATACATTTTATTTAAAGTGTATTAGAACTGGTAGGTAGCCCAGTCGTCTAAAATGATATTTTTATTTAGGTAGTAACCTTCCCTCGAGGTTGTCCATTCTTTGATAAAAGTATTAGGGAGGGTCTGTTATGGAAAAATAACAGGGAAATTAACAGTTGATGATCCTTTTGGGTAGGTGTTTTTGAGCGTATAGAAGAAAATAAATTATCGGTATGCAGAGTGGTGTTTGGAGCAGAACCTAAAAGATTATGAAGTATACGATTTTATTTTTGAAAAATTATAGTAATTTAAAAATTTAGTTCAAGTATAGAAGTTGAGGTTAAAAAGGAAATGCTAATCCTAAAAAGATTGCAAAAGAGGCAAGAAAACAAGTTAAACAAGTAGGGATAGGTACAAAAATCTCAATTGGCATTGCAGCAACAAAGAGAAGAAATGAAATTGGAAAGAGAAAAACCAAAAATTAGACAAAGAAGAGTTGGAGAAACAAAGAAAATTTGAATTAAAACAAGAAAAACGCAAAAACAAAAACACAGAGGCAAATAGTAATTAGCTATTTGTACCAGAGGATTATCGCTAATCACCAAAACGGTAAATCAAAAAGGTTTACTGTTTTTCATTGCCTAAAAAAACGGAAAGAGGGGCTATATAAAAGCCGAAAATACGTCGTAAAAAGCTACACAAAGTATGAAAGAATGGATGGTGAGATACCCTGACGATAAAGTACAGGTGGATATCAAATATGTGCTTAGGAAGAATATGCAAGATTTCCTAGCTATGGAGATAGATATCAATTAGTTTCTGTGTATTTGGGAATGAAGATAAAAAGAACAAGACCATATTCACCATGGCAAAATGAAAAAGTGGAACGAAGTCATAGAGAAGATGGGAAAATACTCTATGGTAGAAAAATATTTAGAAGTGAAAAAGAGCTGAAAAACGGCTGTAAAAAGCATATGCAAAGATATAATAGCACAGCTAAGATCAGTCTTAATTTTAAAAAGTCCTAATGAAATAGTATCCGAGTATTTCTCAAAAGTGTAACATATGTCTTGACAATTAAGAATTATTAAAATAAACTAAATTTCTATACTTATTGACTTATCTATGGTATAATTGTATAAATAGGCAGTATGTACCTTAATAGGAGGTTATTATGAAAAAGAAGATACTTTCAATTTTGTTGTTAGTACACTTGTTCTAAGCGGTTGTGGATTTACTGAATCAGGTCAGTTAATGAGCGATGCTAGAAAAAATATATAGAGGACGGTGAGTACAACAAGGCTATAGTCTAACCTATCTAAGGTTCTAGATGAGGATGAGGCCAATACAGAGGCAAGAGGTATGTATTATCAGGCTTTTAAAGCTACAGAAGGCAACAAAAAGTGAAAAAGAAAAGATTATGAGCAGGCTATAATAGAGCTTCAAGACCTTGTGAATGATAATTCTGGATCAGCCAAGATAAAAGAGTCAGGCCCAGGAAATGCTCGCTAAGGTTAAGGATGAGTATGATAAGCAGAAAAAAGCAGTAATTGTTAGGAAAGAGAATGCCAAGAAGTCTGCAGAAGAGAATAAAAATAAATATGCTAGTGGCTCCACTTATGGAAGCAACTATAATAAGTATTCTAAAAAGTATAAGAATCAAAATGACGATAACAATTCTAATGAGAATGTTAATAGTAAAAGAAAGTACAATAATAATGCCAACGGAAATATTAACCAAGGTGGCAATGTAAATAATGGTAATACTGGAGGTCTTGGTGGCACAGGTCAGGTTACACAAAGGTAATGTAGGCGCTACCACAGGTACAGCAGGTGAGCAAACAGGAAATTGATGTGTATAAAAAGCTATTTTCATTATGAGATAGCTTTTTGAAATGGAGAAATATAGGTATGAGAATTAACAAGTACATAGCCAATGCTGGTATAGCATCAAGGAGAAAGGCTGAAAATTTAGTGACTGAGGGTAGGATAAGGGTTAATGGTCAGGTTATATATGACCTCGGCTTATCAGGTTGATGAAGCTAATGATATTGTTGAATTTGATGAAAAAAAGATCGATATAGCCAGTGAAAAATTGGTGTACATCCTACTTAATAAACCCGAGGGTTACATTACCTCCTCTAAGGACCAATTTGGTAGGAAGGATGTTATGGACCTAGTAGGTGATATAAGAGAAAGGATATATCCGGTTGGAAGGTTAGACTACGAAACTAGCGGACTTTTACTGATGACAAATGATGGAGACCTAACATATAGGATTACCCACCCAAAACATGAGTTTGGTAAAACCTATATTGCATCAATCAGGGGTATACCAACTAATGAAGATCTCAAGAACTTTGAAAATGGGCTAGAGATAGAAGATTATATTACAGCTAAGACGAAGATAAGTGTATTAAAAACAGACCCTAAGAAGAACTATTCAGTTTGTAGGGTTACTATACATGAGAGCCAATCATCAGGTAAGAAAGATGTTTAATGCTATAGACCACCCAGTAATGAATTTAAAGAGGGTAGCCTTGGGTAAGATAAACATAAATAATGTTGAAGTTGGCAAAATATAGACATCTTACAGAGGATGAAGTAAATTATCTTAAAAATGCTACAAATAATAGGGACTAATTGTACTTATAAAAACTTTTGACTTTATTGAAAATTATTGATTTTTACTGTATAATTGTAGTAGTAAATTATATACAAATTTGTCTAGAGGTGTATTTTATGAAATTTGATACAAATGATACAAAAACAAAGAAAAGAACTAAAGATTGGTATGTCCAATGACAAGAACCTAAATGAGGGAGATGTTGATCAATTAGAAACAACCTTATGCATATAATGAAAGTAAGGTATAAGACTATGAGTAAGGGACAAAAAGCTTTTGGCCCAGTGCACGATGAATAACTATCTAAGGTAGCCTTCATGACAGCTTCAAAGCTAGGTGAGACAGTAGGTGTAAGTGAATCTACAGTTGTAAGGTCTGCAACGGCCTTGAAGCTTTAGTGGATATCCAAAGTTTCAGGATGCCCTGCAGGAGTTAATCAAAACAAAGTTAACGACGGTAGAGAGGGTTGAAATGACAGACGCAGACTATGTATCTGACAAAATGATCCTTAATAACGTATTTAAGAATGATATAAATAATATTAAAAGATACCATGGAACATCTTGACTAGGCCTCCTATGAAGAAGCAGTTGATACCATTATAAATGCTAAAAAGGTATATGTTATGGGCTTATAGTTCTATTTTCGTTGCTAAGTATTTGGCTTATTATTTGAATTATATACTTGATAATGTAATTATAATAAGGATGGATATGGGTGAACCATATGAACAGATGACAAAGATTAGTGAGGAGATGTTTTTATACCAATAAGCTTCCCTAGGTATTCTAAGAAAACTTATAAGGTTGTAAACTTCGCCAAGGAAAGAGGGGCAAAGGTAGTAGCCATTACAGACAGTATTAATGCTCTATATCCAAAATATCAGATACAGTTGTTACTGTTAGGAATAATATGGTTTCCTTTATAGACTCTCTGGTACCTGCTTTTTAGTGTTGCAAATGCTATTGTTATGGGGATAGCCATTAGAGAAAAGGATGACGTTAAGTCCCTATCTAAAAGAGAGCTAGAGGATATCTGGGAAAAATATGGAATATACGAATGGACAAGACAATTAATATAAAGTAATTCAATAACCTAATAGAGATATTAGGTTATTATTTTTATATATAAGAAAGGACTTATTTGGAGGTTAGAATGAATACATATTATTTAGTAAGACACGGTCAAACCCTTTGGAATACACTAAGGAAGAACTCAGGGTCACGGAAATTCGCCAGTTGACAGAACTTGGAAAGATTCAAGCAATAAATTTGGCAAGACATTTAAAGGGAGTATCCTATAGATTTAATTTATTGTAGTGATTTAGGTAGAGCCATAGAGACAGCAGATATAATAGAGGTGTGGAGTTGGGCTTTAGATGTCAATCCTACACCAGCCCTTAGGGAAATGGGCTTTGAGCGAGTGGGAGGGTATGCCAATCCCGAAGATAAAGGAAAAAGTATCCTGAACTTTTACATCTATGGAGAAATCAGCCAGATAAAGCCAAGATCTTAAGGTGGCGAGACCCTTCATATTGTGAAAGAAAGAGAAGACAAGCTAATAGAAGAATTAAATGAAAAATACAAGGGCAAGCACATACTATTAGTCTCTCATTCAGTTACTGTTAGGGTAATGCTACTAAGCTTTTTACAGGCTCCTCTTTCTAACCTTTATAGGATTAAGCAGGACAATACGGCCCCTTAATATTGTTGAATTTAGGAGTACGGACCTGTAGTAATTAAGATGAATGATGTAAACCACCTACAAGCTGGTGAATTTTTGGACCTTAACCAGATACAAAAGTCCACTTGAGTAATTAAGAGATTAAAATGAAGAAAGAATATGATTTAGTCGTTGTTGGGGCAGGGGCCTGCAGGGATAATGGCAGCCCTTACAGCAAAAGAAATATAACGACAAATTAAGGATCGCCCTAGTTGATTCGGGTAAGTCTATTGGCCAAAAACTTGCCATTACTGGTGGAGGCAGGTGTAATTTCACCAATAATAGACCTATAGATGAATTTTTGATATGGTAGTTAACAACAATAGATTCCTTTTACTCATCCTTCTATGGCTTCACAAATGAAGATTTGAAGGACTTTATTAGGGATTGGGTTTAGATTACAGCATAGAATCAGGTAATGATCAAAGGGATATATTAAATCGGGAAGAGTATCAGGATTTAATAAGAGTCCTAGATGAAAAATAAGAGCATCTAAGATTGATCTTTTACCTTGATAGTAAAGGGTGAATGATATAGGTCTTGGTGCTGAGATTAAAACTATAAAATTTAATAACTACATTTTAAATTCTAACAAGCTATTATTTGCTACAGGGAGGACTTAGTTTTCCAAAAACAGGGTCTGATGGGTCTGTAATGAGACTTCTTCAAGATAAGGGTTATGATATTGTTACTCCTAGACCTGGTCTTGTGCCAATCGAGGTGAAGGAAGGCTGGTCTAAAGACCTAGCAGGTATATCCCTAAAGGATGTCTTAGTTTGGACCCCGATAGGTAAAAAAGAAAAAGGAACTTATTGGAGACCTTATATTTACTACACAAGGGTTTGGGGGACCAGCAATATTAAAGATATCTTCCTATATAAATAACAGGCCTTTTGATAGGCTGATTTACATAGATTTTCTTCCTGGCATGACCAGGGGCCAAATATACAAATTAGCTATTAAGGATAGAAAGAAGACCATATTGGCCAACCTCAAGGGTAGCCTTCCAAATAACTTTACCAAGCTTCTTATACAAGAGGTAGGTAGAAAAACAGAGGCTAGACCTACTAGGGCAAACTACTGCCAATATGACTAGGATACTATAGACCTGGTAATATCTTCTATAAAACAGACCAGCTTTACAGTAAAGAGTCTAGCTAGTATCGAGATTGCAACGATTACTGCTGGGGGAATTTCCCACAAGCATATAAATCCTACCAACATGGAATCAAAAGCTTCATCCAGGTATATATTTTTCTGGAGAAATGATAGATGTGGATGCCCTTACTGGAGGATTTAATCTACAAATAGCATTTTCAACTGGATATTTGGCTGGCAGGTCCCTTTGCAGAAAAGTTTTAAGAGCTAAGTGAAAATAAAGGTTGTATATATATACTTTAATTACAGAAAATAGCTAAAAAGGAAAGTAGGTATAAATATGGAAAATTTAGTAATTGCTATAGACGGACCAGCAGGTGCTGGCAAAAGTACTATTTCGAAGTTGATTGCTAAAAATCTGGGTATTAATTACATAGATACGGGCGCTATGTATAGGCAATTACATACAAGTGTATTAAAGAAGACATTGATGTTAATGATATTCAAAGAGTGGTTGACCTATGCTCAAGGACAGATGTTGATTTTGTTGACAACTATATCTACCTTTGATGGTCAGCGTCTTAATGAAGAAATTAGGACTCTCCAAGTCAGTTCTAGGGTGTCTGATGCTAGCAAAAATTCCCCAGGTAAGAGAGTTTTTACTGGAAAAACAGAGGGAAATTGGCAAGAGGTCAGATGTTATTTTAGATGGTAGAGATGTTGGTACCCATATATTTCCTGATGCAAAATATAAATTTTTCTTGAATGCTTCAGCCCAAGAGAGGGAAGAAGGAGGTATCAGGAATTGATAGACAAGGGTCAGAGTGTTGTTTTTAGAAGAGATTATAGAAGATATAAAAAGAGACTATATTGACTCTACTAGAGAGGTTGCCCACTAGTAAAGGCTGATGATGCTATAGAGGTTGATACGACGTCTATGACGATTGACCAGGTTGTGACTTATATATCTGATATGGTGAGAAGGAGTTGGTGAATAATGAGATTTTACAATTTTGTATGTTCTATATTAAGGTTTCTATTAGCAATTTTTTTATAGGATAGAGGTTGTTGGAAAGGAAAACATACCTGACGAAGGTAAGTATATCATAATAGCTAACCACAAGCACTATTTTGACCCCCTATTTATGATAGGGGCGGTTAAGAATAGGAGAATTATACCAGTTGCCAAACAAGAGTTATTTAGGATTCCTATTTTAAGGGCCCTACTTAAGAAGGTGGAGGTTATGCCAATAAATAGAGCAAATCCTAGCCTATCTACTGTTAAGGAAATGACTTAGACAGATTAAAAATGGTAGGGTATTGGGCATATTCCCTGAGGGAACAAGGTGTCTAGACCAGAATACATTCTTGCCTGCTAAGCCTGGTGTAGCCTATTTTCTATAAAATCTAAGGCTGATATAATACCCATGAGTATAATTACGAATTACAGACTATTTTCTAAGGTCAAGGTAGTCATTGGAGAGCCTATAGATATGTCAAAAGTATTATAATAGTAAAGTTGACAGGAAGACTATCCTAAAATTGCCCAAGAGGTTTTTGACAAGGTTATAGACAACTTTAACGAAAAACAAGGATGGTATTAAGCTAATAGAGACCAAAAATAATTAATAGGAATAACGGTGGGTGATTTAGATTGAAGAATATATTAATTGCGGATAATGCGGGTTTTTGCTTTGGAGTAAAAAGGGCTATGAATATGGCCTGGAATGAACTTGACAAGGGCGATGAGCTTTCTATATATGCCTTAAAATTTTCTAATCCACAATAGCAGGCAGTTGCTAAATATGAAGAGAGAGGTATGATGACTGTTGATACAATCGAAGAGCTAGAGAAGATTGAAGGTCAAAAAGCCGAGAAAATTCAGATACTTCAAGGGAAGAGAAATGATAATAAGGTCCCATGGTGTATCCAAGTCTGTTTATGACGAGGCAAAATTAAAGGGTATACCAATAATAGACACAACATGTCCCTTTGTAAGAAAAAAATCCATTACCTAGCTAACAAGTGCTATGAGGATGGGAAACAACTAATAGTAATAGGTGACAAAAACCATCCAGAGATTATAGGCATCAATGGATGGTCTAGCCATTCAGCCATAATAGCTAAGAATTTAGAAGAAATTTATAATATAAGTTTTGATACCGAAAAAGACTATTTTATAGTTGCACAGACCACCATGAATGAAAAGGAGTTTGATGCAATTATTGAATATATTGATTCTTTGGACATCAGGTATGAGGTGGAAAATACAATTTGTTCTGCCACTAGGGTTAGGCAGGAATCTGCTAGAGACCTTGCCCAAAGGGTTGAATTAATGATAGTCATTGGTGGAAAGCATAGTTCAAATACACAGAAATTGGTAAAGATATGCCAAGGAATAGTTGATACTTTCTCTATTGAGACTAAGGAAGACCTTGATAGGGGACTATTAGCAAAATATACTAGCATTGGTATAACAGCCGGTGCTTCAACTCCAGATTGGATAATAGAGGAAGTTATTGACTTTTTAAAAGAATTGTAGGTGATTTAAGATGAACGATAAGGACAAGAAACCAAATTTAAATTTTATGGTTTTACGCAGTTTTATTAGAGTGTTATATTGTTGTTTTAATACAATTTTGATACCTAATGTAGAAAAAGAATAGGGTAACCCAGGGTTGGATATGGTACCTTCGTTCAGATGTTGGAAAAGAAGGAGGTCGACACTGTAACTATTCTGGACAAGAAAATCAAGTTTACACCTAAAAAGGATAGCAAGAAGATTTATGTAACTGGTGTTATGGATGATCCAGACCTAGTAAAGACCCTCAATGCATCAGGAGCCAAATATTCTAAAGAAGTACCTATAGAAAACTCTCCTTTCTTAAACTTTATACTGTCTTGGGTCCTACCTTTCCTTATTTTCTGGATGCTGGGAAGGTACTTACTAAACAGCATGGGTAAGAGAATGGGTGGTTCAGGTGGAATCATGTCATTTGGTAAGAGTAATGCCAAGCTATATGTAAAGACTACAGGTGTAAGCTTTGATGATGTTGCTGGTCAGGATGAAGCTAAGGAGGCTTTGAGTGAGATTGTTGACTTTTTACATGATCCTAGTAAGTATACAGAGATAGGTGCCAAAATGCCTAAGGCAGTTTCTAGTCGGACCTCCAGGCACAGGTAAGACCCTACTTGCCCAAGCGGTGGCAGGTGAAGCAGGAGTTCCATTTTCTCAATTTCAGGTTCCAGATTTGTTGAGATGTTTGTTGGCATGGGTGCCTCAAGAGTTAGAGACTTATTCAAACAGGCCAAGGAGAAGGCACCATGTATAGTAGTTTATAGATGAAATTGATGCCATTGGTAAGAAGAGGGACTCTAATTTTGGAGGCAATGACGAAAGAGGCAGACCCTAAACCAGCTTTTTAAGTGAAATGGATGGCTTTTGAAGATGGTATAGGGAGTAGTAATATTAGCGGCTACTAATAGGCCAGAATCCTTGGACAAGGCCCTACTTAGACCAGGGAGATTTGATAGGAGAGTTCCAGTTGAACTACCAGACCTAAATGGTAGGGAGGCCATATTAAGAGTCCATGCTAAGGGATGTAAATGTAGACCAGCATATCGACTATAACCAGGTTGCCAGGGGCTACATCAGGTGCTTCAGGAGCAGAGTTAGCAAAATATAGTAAATGAGGCAGCCCTTAGGGCTGTAAGGATGGGTAGGGAAGCAAGTTGTTCAGGAGGACTTGGAAGAGTCTGTTGAAACAGATTATAGCTGGTTACCAAAGAAAGGCGCTGTTATAAACGAAAGAGAAAAGAAGATAATTGCCTACCATGAGGTTGGACATGCCCTAGTAGCAGCCATGGGTAAACATTCAGCCCCAGTCCACAAGATAACAATTATACCAAGAACTTCTGGTGCCCTTGGCTATACTATGCAGGTAGACGAAGAAGAAAAGGTCCTAATGTCTAAGGAAGAGGCTTTAGACAAGATAACTACCTATACAGGAGGACGTGCAGCTGAAGAGGTTATATTCAATACTAAGACATCAGGTGCATCAAATGATATAGAGATGGCGACTAGGTTTGCTAGGTCTATGGTAACAAGGTTTGGTATGGATGATGACTTTGGTATGGTGGCTCTTGAAACTGTAAATAATGCCTACCTAGGTGGAGATACGTCACTGACTTGTTCACCTGAAACTTCAACTAATATAGACAAGGCTGTTATTAAAATAATCAGTGATTGTCACCAGAGGGCAGTTGATATTTTAATGGAAAAATATAGACAAGCTACATGAAATAGCCGAATACTTATTACAAAAATGAAACCATCACTGGTGATGAGTTTATGGATATACTTGATAATAATTATATAATAACTAAAAAGGCTGACTTTATAGAGGCTAGCCAGCAATTGGAATCTGCTAAAAAAGCAGACCTGGAAAATAATTAAGGAGTTAGAGTGGATGAAAGCTTTTTAAAAGAGAATTGAAATTTGAATCCTATGCCAAGCCTGTTGAAAGGGATGATTTGGTAGAAAAGAATCTAGACTACTATAAACCAATATTTGAATCCTTTGATAAGGAGGAGACAAGAAGGTATTCAACATCATGCCATGATACTTGCTCCTTATTGGTATATATGCAAAGATGGTTTACAGGGGCCAGCATAATAGGCCTTCAGGTAATACTTGCCATGAGTGGCATCTGTAATGAGACAACCTTTATGGATTGGTATTTATATCCTGTCATTTGGCCTATATGTTCGTGCAGGGTTTTTATGGAGTTCATGACTATTACAAAGCATGTTAACAAGCTAAAAGCAGGGTGATGAGGTTGCTGTAAAAATTTAGGCACAAGTTTACTGACAGATAAGTCTGGGGTAGATGGATATATAGTAGGATGCTGGGTAGGAGGAACAATTTTTCCTATATGCAGTGGGCATATTCTTATAAGACCCATATAGAAAATATGAGACTATAATATAGGTAACGAATACCTATAAATGAAAAGAATCACTATATTAGTGGTTCTTTTTGCTAGAAAAGGGTGTCCTTCAAGAAGAAGTCACCCTTGTATTTATCGTATCTCATATGTTAATGGAAGATATTTAGTAAACCCTAAATACACCTGTCACTGAACCCATCACCTTTACTTGGTCTGGTTCAAAGATCATTGGCTCATAGGCAGAATTTCTGTGGTATCAGCCATATCTTGCCATTCTTTTTCAATGGTTTTAACAGTTGCTTTCACCATTAATCGAGGCTACGACAATTTTACCATTATCAGCCCTGGTGTCGGCAGCATCAACTATTATGTAGTCCTTGTCCATTATACCAACATCTACCATACTATCACCCTTGATTTTTAAGCATAAAGCAGTCCTTTCCCCTTTATATATGCTGAAGGGAGGCCTATATAGTCTTCTATATTCTCTTGGGCTAAAATAGGACTACCAGCTGCAATGCTGCCAACTAGTGGTAGGTTGATTATTTCAGGGATTTAAGTTTAGCCTATTAGACTCGTCACTCATGTCTATTATTTCAATGGCCCTGAGTCTTACTAGGGTCCTTTCTAATATGCTTATTTTTCAAGTGTATTCAAAATAGCAAGAACAGTTGAAGTAGACTTGATATCAAGATTTTTACAAATTTCACGCACTGAAGGTGGATAGCCCCTATCCTTGATATGGGCTTTCAAAAAATTCAGTACAACAAGTTCTTTTTCATTTAAATTATCGTACATGGCAATCCTCCTATACTATGAGTATAACACACTTAGAACATACGTTCCAAGAGGTGTGGCTATATATAAGATAGCCCTATATTTTTAATTGTATAGGGACTACTTATTCTTCACTTGTTTTATTAAATTGGGATCTAGATATTAAAGATATTTAGTCCTCCCTTTTTTTACCAAGAGGAGTGTCATCATCTAACCAGTTAAAGTTCTCAACTATATCTCTCTTTAGATTCTTCCTATGTGCTGCATATAGTTGGGTAGTTGTAACATTATCATGGTCCATAAGATTTTGGACATCGTATATGGAAAAACCAGTTTCTATTAGGGATGTAGCAGCTGTTGCCCCTAGCTTATGGGGACTATAACCCATGTCTCTAGTGGTTTTCATAGCTATAGATGTATACTTCTTTACCAGGTCCCTAATAGATCTAGCAGTCATTCTTTTCTTCTGTAGGGATAGGAATAGGGCATCTTGGTCTTCCTCTCCTATATCGCTTGACTTTGGTCTCTCATATTCAATATAATCCTTTACTACTTTTTCGCAGGCCTGATTTATAGGCATAAGGACCTCCTTACCCCTTTTCCTATAGATCATGAATTCTCCTCTAGAAAAATTAAAAGAAGAAATATTAAGTTCTCTTAGTTCATTTAGCCTAAGACCATATGTTACAAATAGGACCAATATTGCCTTATCCCTCAGCTTGGTCTTTAGCCAATAATCTCTTTCCTTATCAGTAAGACCATTGCCATTTTCTACTACATCAAGCATAGTGGCAACCTCATCTATTTCTAGCCTTTTAATAGCATCTGGTTGGGGTTTGGGTAGCTTTATAGGATTAAAAGCCTCTGTGATATCATCCTTTAGCTGACCATTTCTATATAGAAATTTAAAGAGGGTAGAGATGGATGATTTTTTTCTTGCTAGGGACTTATTGTTATTTTCATAAAGAATCCTGTCAGAGTCAACCTCCTTATAGTAGCGGTTACAGTAGTCACCAAGGAAGATATTTATATCCCTTGCACTTATTTCAGAGAAGTCGTCCAAGCTTATATCGGATAAGTTTTCTGCATTTGTATACAGGCCTGATTCTATTATATAGTTACAGAAAAATTTTTATGTCATTTAAATATGCCCTTCTGGTAGTGACGGCCACGATCTTTAAGTATATAAAAGTAGTCCTTCATAAAAGGAGGAAGCTGTGATTCCAATAACATACATTCATCCATAACATTGCTATCTCTTATTACAATATTGTTCGGTTTTAGACGATTTATTATTTATTTTTAGCCATTTCGTTCACCTTTCTTTAGATTGTAGAAGTTTTCAGAATTTATAAAAAATTACTGGACAAATTCTTTTATATAATATACTATTATAGCATATCATTTTTACTACTTGTTAGTATTAGACTAAATTTATAGGTCAATAAAGAAAATGATAAGATATTATCAGGAGGAAAATTTTATGCTAAGATTCGAAAAATGACTATTTAGAAGGCTGCCTGCCAGGCGTACTTGACAGACTTGTAAAAACGAACATGGAGCAGACAGTCGGGTATAGGTTAGATGAATATTGTGATAGTGCGACTGAAAAAAATTAGACAAGCATGTAAGTCTAGTGACTTGGATGTGCATTATTTCGTTGGTGGAACACAGGCAAATCTAACTGTATTATCTTCAATTATGAGACCGCATGAGGGCGTCGTTTCGCCTGTACTCGGGCATGTAAATATACATGAGTGTGGAGCAATTGAAGGGATCGGGCATAAGGTTATCTCCGTATCTAATGGTGATGAAGTTCTTGATGATGAGGCTAAGCTATATCCAGCTAGCTTAGAAAAATACCTAACAAACTTCTTTAGGCTAGGGATTGGCATAGAGACCAACCAGGTGCAGTATACATATCCCACCCAACAGAGGGGAGTATTGTATACAAGAGATGAATTGATAGAGATTAAATCAATCTGTGACAGGTTCAATTTGCCATTATTTGTTGATGGAGCAAGATTATCCTATGCACTTGCATCAGACCATAACGATATTAGTCTTGAGGATTTGGCTAAGTATACTGATGTATTCTATATTGGAGGAACTAAGTGTGGTGCAATGTTTGGGAGGCTGTTTGCTTTACTAATGACAAATACAATAAGGGCTTTGCCTGTTTTATCTAAGAGTAAGGAGCCATAATGGCTAAGGGTAGACTTTTGGGTGTCCAATTTGAATACCTATTTACGGATGATGTATATACAAAGAGTAGTGTAGAGGCTTGTAAGTATGCACTGGAAATAAAGGAAGCATTTTTGAAGAAGAATATAAAGTTTCTTTCAAATTCTTACACTAATCAGCAATTTCCAATATTGACTAAAGACCAGCAGAAGGTATTTGATGATAGGAAAATCAGTTATACAACTGAATCTTATGAAGATGATAATTCAAATGGACTAAGATTTTGTACAAGCTGGGCTTCAAAGAGGAAGATATAGATTATCTACTTGAAACCATTGAAAAACTTTAATCTGAATAAGTTATAAGGAATATATTAAAAGATAATTAAGATAGAACAAATATTAAAAATTAACGATTTCCTGAAAAAGTAAATTTAATTAGCTTTTTAAGAGCTAATATAAGAGTCAGGTATACTTTATGTTTACACTGAGACTCTTTTTATCTAATTTTTATTTATGATATGAAATATCACTAGTAAAAACTTGCATATTGACAAAAATGAAAAAGAGCTTATAGTATTATTAAAGAAAGATTGTATTTAAAAGTTGCAAATTTATATAGTATAGTTTCTATATACAGCTAGTAATAGCTAATTATCTCTTATTGACAATGCGTAAAATGCCTGAAATACATGAGATATTGCATATTCGTGCTTTATGAAAAATATACTTTTAAATTTGCAATTAAAAATAAATGAAATACTATTTAAAAATAATTCAAAGAGGTGTTTTATATGTGCGTTATAAAAGGTTTAGATAATTATGTTGAGAATAAGAAAGAATTATGTGAAATAAATGATAGTATAGACAGGAGTCTGTTTGGTAAGTATGGTGTAAAAGGGGACTTAGAGATGAAAAAGGTCAGGAGTATTAACGGGCCTTACAAATATATCTCATCTTGGTGGTACAAGGCTTGTAGATGGTGTAAAGGTTCCTACAGATGGCTTCCTATTGTATAGGGGCTATGACATTGTTGACCTTGTTCAAGGGGCTATGGGAAAGAGATTTATTTTTGAAGAAAGCTACCTACCTATTGTTATTCGGCCAGTTACCTAATAGTCAAGAATTGGATGAATTTAAGTCAATAATTGCTAATGCCATGTCTTTTCCACCTACCTTTACAAGGGATGTAATAATGAAGGCAGCTACACCAGATATTATGAACAATATGACTAGAAGCATATTAACCCTTTCATCTTATGATGATGAGCTTAACAATCTTAGTCTAGAAAACGTTTTAAGACAGTGCATCATGCTTATTGCAACCTTCCCTATGATGGCTGCGTGCGGCTACCATGCCTATAACCACTATGAAAATGACAATTCTATGTATATACACAGGCCTGATAAGAACCTATCCCTAGCTGAAAACTTATTGAGGATGCTAAGGCCAAACGGAGAATATTCAAAGCTAGAAGCAAGGGCCTTGGATATAGCTCTAATGTTGCATATGGAGCATGGTGGTGGTAATAACTCTACATTTACTACAAGGGTTGTAACATCAAGTGGTTCTGATACATATTCAGCTATTGCAGCAGCAATGTCTTCCTTAAAAGGGAAAGAAGCATGGTGGGGCCAACCTGATGGTTATCAATATGATGGATGATATAAAAGAACATGTCTCTGATTATGACAATGAGGCGGAAATAGAGGCTTATCTAAGAAAAATTCTAGAGAAGAAGGCCTTCGATAAGAAGGGCTTAATCTATGGTATGGGTCATGCAGTGTACACAATATCTGACCCAGAGAAGTAGTATTTAAGAGGTTTGTCGAAATGTTAGCCAAGGAGACTAAGCACTGTAATGACCTTAAGTTATATAATAATATAGAGAAGATAGCACCTGGCTTGATACAGGAGTACAGGAATACCCTAAAACCTGTCAGTCCTAACGTGGACTTTTATAGTGGATTTGTATATGATATGCTTGGTATTCCAAGAGAGCTATTCACACCTTTATTCGCAATTGCCAGGATAGTTGGGTGGTCTGCACATAGAATTGAGGAATTGATATCTGCAGACAAGATAATTAGACTAGCCTATAAGAGTCTCGTAGTTGCGAAAGAATATAAGCCAAGGGAGAGAGGTAAAAATTATAAAATACCCACTATAGACCCTATATAGGATTAATATAGAAAATATAGGTGGCTATATAATACCTTTTTGATATATAGATTAATAATAATAAAATATATGAAAATAAAAAGGTAGGCGAGCATTTTTATCTAAAAAGATTAAAAGGCTTGCCTACCTATATTTATTATATCTAAAAACTATTGCCAATTACTATTTCTTGAAGAATGCAAGTCCAATGGTTCCAGGTCCTACATGGGTACCTATTGTTGATCCCATAACAGCTACAGGTATACTGTCTATATTCTTACCAAATATATCAGGATACAATTCCTTAAACTTATTCAAGCCTTTTTGGATCATTACCTGAATAAAAGTAGCATAGTAAGCATATCAGGATCGTAGTCATCAGCTGTCTTGATTACTTCAGCCAACTTTTCCATACCTTTTTGCACCTCTAGCTTTGGCTATGACCTCAACCTCACCATTGGTCAATGTGCATAGGGGCTTAAGAGACAGGATGGATCCTGCAAGTGCCTGGGCTGCAGAAAGTCTACCTCCCTTGTGTAGGTATTCAAGTGTATCTAATAGGTAGCATATACCTATTTTTACGCTTTTCTTCTAATCTCTTTACAATTTCCTCTGGGTCATCTATAGTTTTTGTAAGCTCAAGGGCATATAGAATTAGGATTTTTCTCACCTATAGTTGCACTAAACTATCAACGAGAAATACCTTGCCTGGGAATGACTGAGCAGCAAGTCTTGCACTAGAATAGGTACCAGATAGCTTAGAAGACAATGTGATTGCACAGGGCTGTGTGACCATTTTCAACAATTTCTTCAAAGGCTTCCTGGAAGGCAAAAGGTCCAACCTGGCTAGTCTTAGGAAGGTCTTTTGATGCCTCTAACATTTCATAGAATGTTTTATTATCTATATCTATACTATCCCTATATTCTGTATCTCCAAAGCTAACGCTAAGAGGGCAGAAATAAAGGCTCAACGCTTTTTGCTTCTTCATAAGAGAATTCTGAAGCAGAATCCACGACTATTTTTACACTCATTAAAAATCCTCCTAATTATTTTTTTATTTGCCCAGAAATTTTAGGGCAATAAACTCATTGATCACATTTATTTAAGACTAGCTTATATTATATCATAAAAATATATCGAAGTGGCGGTATTATAAGCTAATAAATCATATAGGTGGCAAATTGTCCAATTTAAGCAAAAATACCACTATTCGTATTTAAAGACATATAACTATTCCCTAAATATACATTTAAGGAATAGTTATATATCTACCTAACCCCTTTGACTTATATTTTTATTACTAGATTGAATTCTATAGAAACTTTCTTATAGAAAGGCTCTGTAGGCCATTCTGAGGCCTTTCAACATAGATTATGGTATCAAAGGTTAAGTCAAATCCTATGTGAACCGACTTAACCTATAAACACATCAAGTATCTTAGAAATTATCATAGTTGTAAATGCAAAAATAATCCTACTGTCAAAAATGAAAATACACTTATCAAGATCTTAAGTAATATAATTTGATACCTTATACCTAATACTATAAAAATCAGGTTTATTATATAGGGTCATGATCACAAATACAAATAGTCCTGACCTGCTGTTGATTATATCCTCCTTACTAAGGTCCATATGGCTGGTTATAGAATACATTATGTATATGAATACTATATACCTAGGCCAATTATGCCCTATAAGAGGGTTTAAATTATGGATTATGGCTATGACTATATTGATATAGATATTCAAAGAATCACCTATACTATTTATATTAGACATATAGACCATATTTCGGTTAAAGGTCTGGTAGCTATCCATAAATTCATTTGGCAGCAGAATACGCATTAATAGTATCATACAGCCAGTTCCCACTATTATAGGTGCAATACCGATAAAGAAATTACCTACCATTTGATAAGGACTAGACCTATCACACCTATGGTTGACATAGCCCATTACACCATCATACCTACTCTTATATGGTCTAAATAGGGAGAATTCAACTATTTGATGCCTAAAAGATAAGACAGAATAGCATATGGCTAAACTCATGAACAACCGTACCTATAAGACCCGTGAAAACAAGACCATTCATACCAAAGCATCTGTATATATAAGTTGTGTTTTTCTTACCTAAAAAGCTAAATATGCTGGCAAGTAGACCCAATACCAAAAGTATTTCTAGACTCAGTATTAGGGCGCTTAAAAGATAGTTACCTAGACTTTCCATCCTAATCCTACCTCCTATCAAGGGCCTCTAATCTGTATATTGGCATGCCTAAGGTCAAAAACCTCTCTTCATACTCGGTTGTAATGTTGCCCTGATAATCACTATTAGCAAGGTCAAGAGATATGTTTTTAGCATCCAGTCATTTGCTGAGATTTCGTTTAAGCTAAATTCAAATGGGTCCCTGTTATCTGTTTTAAAGTGAATTTGACCCTGCTTTAACTTCTTCCTATAGAGTTCAAGGAAATTACTATGTGTAAGTCTCCTCTTTGCATTCCTCTTTTTAGGCCATGGATCGCAGAAATTAATATAGACCCTGTCAAGTTCTCCATCAGCGAAATATAGGTCAAATAGCTCTACACTACCCCATAAGAATACTATATTATCAAGATTTAATTTGTCGGCCTTCTCTACAGCCTTGACAGTACCTCTTCCTTGATCTCAATAGCAATATAATTTATATCCTTGTTGGCCTGGGCCATACTAGTGATAAACTTGCCCTTAGGTTCCCGACCTCTACATGGATTGGCCTATCATTACCAAAAATTTCCTTCCACCTACCCTATGCTAGTCCACCCAGGTTATTGTAGATTTGGTCCTTAATGAAGTATCTATTATCAAAGGGGTTAAGATAATCCCTAGAAAGGTCTTCCCTACCCATAGTACTAGTATCTATATTCCTTCTTAAAGAGTTAGATTTTTGGTCTTTTATAAGTACCAGATTCTGAATTAGAGGACTCTATTACATGCTTTTCTAATATTTGGTCCACCATTCCATTTACTATATAGTCCTTATATGATAGGAGCTTCTGGTCAGCCCCTTACTCTACGTCTTCTCATACCTACTCCTTTAATATAATTAGTTTGTTATGTAATAGCCCCTAGACCTAAATTAGACCTTAGAGACAATCTAATTTTTCTATATTTTTATTATAACATGATCATTTGCAATAGGCATACCGTAGTCCGATTACAGTCTACGGTATGATTAAATAAAATTTTAGTGACAGCCTGAGCAAGTTCACAACCGCTCTGCATATCCTTCATCTTTTCAGGTATAACTCTAAAACCACTGTTCATATCCTGTATTACCATATCCTTGAATTCTTGGTACTCTTGAGCATCCATGATAAATTCAATATCTTCAACTACAAGATACGTCACTGTCCTTCTTTTTCATCTAGAGCTAAACCAAATGATGGTCCAGAACAAGCTGCTCCAGCAAAATACATTCTTACTGAAGCTGGCTGGTCTGCCTGTTCAACTATTATTTCTTTTAAAAACGTTTATAGCCTGTACGTGGTGCATCTACTTTCATTTTCTTTATACCTCACTTTTCATTATTTTTAATTACTTGTATTAATTATATATCCATATAGGTAGTAAATAATCAATAATATATTTTAAAAACTAAAGCTTATTATATCATAAAAATTACTATTTTGCATTTGTTTTTATGTCTATTATAGCCTTATATTGGGTAGTCTACTAGATAACCGCTAGCCAAGGATTCCTTTACATCAATAACCCTCTGATTTTTAGACCCCCTATACTTAAGCTTAATATCCCTCTTGTCTATTTCAAATCGGCCATCTATTAGGACGTCTACCTCTTTAGAAGAGCTAATTTTTGGATTTTTATAGCATCTTCAAAAAATGTCCCCAGTCCATAATCATATATCCTTATTTGGATGGACCTCATTTACCCTTGAGCAAATCTAGTAATGAAGAGTCATAGTTTGCTGAAGGGCTCTCCACCAAAGTATATTTAGGCCCACAACCATAGGATTAGATACAAGGTCTAGGAAGTATTTTCAGTTTCGTCCGTCCAGTCATCACCGTAATTAAAGTCCTGCTGGTCCTTGTTAAAACAACCCTCACAATTGTGACTACAACTGAAACAAACAGACTTACCCTGATTCCTGGACCGTTGGTTACATCTAGTTTTCTTATCTTACTGTATTTCATCTTTACTCCTTAATCATAGATACGAATAAGATGGCAAAATGGTAACCTCTTGCCATCAAATATCATAATATATATTATATGTTTGGTATCAAAACTTATAAGTGTAAAACCCTGTCTCCAATTTCTTGAGTCCTACCTTTGTTCCAAAAATTAGTTCCAATATATCCACAAGTACGTCTCATTACCTGCATTTCGTCCCTATCCTTGTTACCACAAGAAGGGCAATACCAGTCTAGATTTTCATCTAGCTGCATTTCATAAAACGTATAGCCACACTCATAGCATACATCTGGCTTTGTATTAATTTCAGCATACTGAATATTGTGGTAGATAAAGTTTATTACCTGCTCCACAGCCTCTGGATTCCTAGTCATATCTGGGACTTCTATGTATGATATACAGCCACCAGTAGAAATGCCATGGAACTGTGACTCAAACTGAAGTTTGCTGAAGGCATCTATTTCTTCAAGGACATTTACATGGTAAGAATTTGTATAGTAAAGCTTATCTGTCACGCCCTCTATCTCTCCAAACCTTGCCTTATCTATTCTACAGAACCTGTAAACTAGAGATTCTGCTGGTGTTCCATAAAGACTGAAGCCTAGACCAGTTTCATTTCTCCATCTATCACATGCATCCTTCATATGTCTCATTACATCTAGGGCAAACTTTTCTCCTTCTGGTGTAGTATGGCTAACACCTAGCATAGCATAAACCATTTCGTATATACCAACATAGCCAGAGAAAGTGTGAATATCCATTCTTTAGCAGAGATCAATTTTTCGCCCTTTTCAAGCCTAGCTATAGCTCCATGCTGCCAGTGTATAGGTGATACGTCAGAAAGTGTTCCTAGTAGCATTTCATGCCTTCTAAGTAGGGCATCCTTACACAACTCTAGTCTCTGGTCTAGTATGTTCCAGAACTGCCCCATTCTACCGCCTGAAATAATAGCTATCTGTGGTAGGTTTAGTAGACTAACCCCTGGTTTGAATCTTCCGTACCACTTGTAATTGCCATCCTCATCCCTCCATGGAGATGGGTGGGACCTACAACCCATTGGGTGGGAATGTACAACCTTCATAGTTCATTTTTCATTATCTTAGCACTCTGGTAGTCTGGTACTAGTCTCTTAGCAGTACATTCAGCTGCCATCTTTGTTATATAGTCATATTTTTCCACCTTCAAGGCAGTTGTTTTCATCAATAGATAAACTAAGCTTAGGAAGGCTTCACCTACTTTTGTCCCTTGTAGTTCTTCCTCTCTAGCCTTTGCTTAATCATCTCTTCGCATATTAGGATGTTTCCTCTTCGTACTCATTGCTCTTCGAGTTTCAAGGGTAAATAGTTGCGAATGGGGCCTGACCATTGTCGTCATCAGGGTTGACAAGCTGGTACCTGATAGTCTGAACTCCATCCTTTAGGTCCTTTAACATCATATCGTTAGCTAGGTCTAGGGCTAGTTCTTCGTCCTTGTACTTGTCTAGGTAGAAATTATAGAACTTGTCCTTAGTCTTTCTTAGGTACGGTGCTAGGTGCTTTATGGTTGTACTCTGACCACCGTACTGGTTGCTAGCAACCTGGGCCATTATCTGTGTAGTTACTGTACAAGCAGTGAAAAATGACTTTGGACTTTCTACCATCTTTTCGTTTATAACAGTGACCATTATCTAACATCTCCTCTATGTTTATTAGACAGCAATTGAATATTGGCTGTAGTGTATAGTCCATATCATTGCCAATGGATAGCACCCTCATCATGGGCCTGAACTATATGTGGTGGTATAAGCTTTCTTCTAGCTATATCCTTTGATACTTCGCCTGCAATCAAGTCTCTTGAGTTGAGCATATAACAGCATTCTTATTTGAGTTTTCCATCATAAGGTCTTCATTAGACTTTCTCATCAAGCTTAAGTATGGAGTCATCAGTAGTATTTACCTGTCTCTTGAACTGCTGAACGGCTCTGTAGCCTTCGTAAGCCCTTGCTGTTTCACTATGGTTATAGTGGATTAGTCTATCATATAAAAACCTTCTATCTTGTAGATTGTTGGTGTTTCATCTAACTTTAAATGATTTTCGCAGTCTCTAGCTACTGCTTCAGCTATATCTGGGTGGTAGAGACCACTACCATTTTCATTGCTTTCTCTATTGCTATTCTTATTTTTCGATCGGTCAAAAGGAACAGTAGTCCCATCTCTCTTAATTGCGTACATATAATTCCTCACTTTCATCTTTATATTCGTAATTTATTTCTAACACATTATCACCGTATCCAAAATAAAAAGTATAACCATCTGTCTTTAAAAATTTCTAATAAAAATTGCTTAAAAATATGTCTTCAAACAGATATAATATACTTGAACTATTGATATACACTATATTGTGTTATTCTTTCTTTAAATACAACATATAGATTATATATTTTTCTGCAGATACAATATGTTGTGTCTTCGCTATATAGTATAAGACATTTTAGAAAATAAAACAAGACTATATTTTAGGTTAAAAATGATGGCAAAATAGTCAAACTTTAGATAATAATGTTGGGTATGGTACCATAACTATCATAACATATAGCATTAAACTTTTTGCACTTTTATGCTACCAAGATTAATTAATAAATTAAGGTGAAAACTGTGAAAAATTTTTTATTCTTTATTTATATAACACTATATATTGATTCCTTAAATCAGGTAAGCTAGCTCTTAACTACTAAATATGCTATTTTAAACATGTGAGAAACAGTAAAAATCACAACTTTTAGTGATAGAAAAGTTTCATTATGAAGTGATTGGAGTATCTTATCTTATATTATTATAGTTTGTAGCTAATAATCTATAAGTGTGTTATAATGCAGTAAGTAAATATATATGAAATTAGGGAGGATATTATGGAGATTTTTAGAAAATGAACAGCAAGTCTATGATAAATTAGACTCTCTAGGGTGTAGAATATAAGGTAATTGAACATGAACCCCTTTTTACAGCTGAAGATATGGATAAGATAGCTGATAGAGATCCAGGAATTCAGTGCAAGAACCTCTTCTTAAGAAATGCCAAGGAAATAAGTATTACCTAATCACTGCTGAGACATATAGCAGATATAGATATGGTTGATATCAGGGCAAGAGATAGGGTTCTACAAGATTATCCTTTGGATCACCTCAAAAAGGCTTATGAAGGTTTTAAAGCTTGAGCCAGGATCTGTAAACCCTTCTCTCTTATTAATGATACAAACAAAGAGGTTCAGTTCTTTTTTTAGATAAGAACCTTATGACAGACCAACAGCTTAACTTCCACCCTAATGTAAACCATAAGACGGTAAATATATCTTTTGAGGGTTTAAAAGAAATATCTTTCTTCAATAGGAGTAGTAGTAAATACAATAGACCTTTAATCTTATATCTTTAAGATAGGTTAACAACATATATGGTAGAGATGATTTTACGTAAATAAAAAGTAAGTAGGACTATTTATCCTTCTTACTTTTTCTTTGTATACATGGATGCTCTTAGGTCTTAACTAGGTAATCTAAGATTAATCAGAAGACATTATAAAGTCCATTCTTTATGCCACTCACTATCCGCTTAAATACATAAACTATAAGATATTCATCTGTTGCAGGGCCTTTTAAAGATCCCATTTTTGAGTGGTCATATGTCATACCGCCCTGGAAATAAACATTATAAGGTGGCCTAATTGGTCCATCAGCACTTAATTCTATTGATGATCCCTGGACGAAGGCTCCTGCTGCCATAATTACCTGGTCATCATAGCCAGGCATATCCCATGGTACTGGTGTTACATATGAATCGACTGGTGCTGCAGCTTGAACACCTTCGCAGAACTTGATCAATTCGTCTGCACTATGAAGCTGGACAATTTGTATAATATCACTTCTCTCAGCATCGTGGCAGGATTGACCTTGTAGCCAAGTTTTTCATAGAGTCTTGCACAAAAGATTGCCCCATTATAGCCTGAGATACTACATAAGGTGCTATAAACAAGCCTTGAAGTATTGATCTAGTAGTTCCGAAGGTAAGCCCACATTCTTTACCAATTCCTGGACAAGTCAACCTATAGGCAATTAATTCAATTACATCAGACCTACCAACTATATATCCACCAGCAAGAGCAAGACCTCCACCAGGATTTTTATTAGAGACCCAGCCATTACATCTGCTCCGACATCAGTGGAACCAAGAGTTTCCAAAAATTCACCATAACAGTTGTCAACCATGACAATAAGGTCAGATTTTACTGACTTTACGGCTTCTATAACTTCCTTTATATCCATAATAGTTGGGGATTTTCTCCAGGCATAGCCCTTTGACCTCTGAATCATTATTAGCTTAGTTTTTTCGCTGATGGCTGCCTTTGCTGCTTCAATGTCGATGTCTCCATTTTCCAGAAAGTCCACCTGCTTGTAGGTAACACCAAATTCCTTTAGGCAGCCCTTCTCTTCCCTTATCCCAATTACACCTGAAGTGTATCATAAAGGTGCAGAAGTAATAGATAGTATTTCATCTCCAGGCCTAACTATACCCTGAACAGTTAGGGAAAGGGCATGTGTACCATTTACTATCTGGGGTCTAACAAGGGCATCCTCAGCATGGAATACATTGGCATAGATTTCCTCTAATTTTTCACGGCCAATATCATTATAGCCATAGCCAGTAGTCCAATTGAAGTGGTTATCACTAAGGTTGGCTTCCTGCATGGCATTTAAGACCTTCAACTGGTTGTACTCTCTTATTTCCTTTATCCTATCGAACTGGGCCTTTATTTCCTGGTCGACCTCCTTGGACAGGTTAAAGATTTTCTTATCTATACCATATTTTACTCAATAAGAGCTCTTCGGTTTCTTTTAACATTATATTTCTCCTTTTTCTTCAAAGCCTTGACTAGCCATGAATTCTCTTATAATTTTTAACTGGTCGTCTAGAGATTTTACCTTATCAATGTCAAGCCATAGGGCCTTTGGATATCTCTTGAACCATGTTATCTGTCTCTTAGCATATCTTCTAGAGGACTGTTTAATGGATGCTTTTGCATCCTCTAGACTAATTAGTCCTCAAAATAGTCTAGAATTTCCTTATAGCCTATTCCCTGCATAGAGGTAATTTCCTTTGTATAGCCCATCTTGTGTAGGGGCCTCTACCTCATCAAGAAGACCCTGTTCAAACATAAGGTCTACCCTATTGTTAATGCGGTCATATAGGTGGTCCCCTATCTCTATTAAGAATAATAATATGGGCTTGATAATCTTCGTTAAGTGTCAAGTCGCTTGAAAAGTCCCCAAAGCTGACCACCAGACTTATAGATCTCAATAGCCCTTATAAGCCTTTTTAGAGTTATTTTTATGGATACGCCTAGCAGTTTTGAGGGTGATATATCCTCAAGCATTGAATAAAAGGTAGTCGCTCCCCTTTTTCCTTTAAGATGTCTTCAAGCTCCTTCCCTTATACCTGGATCAGCCTGGGACTGACCAAAGTCCATATTAAAGATGATAGAGTTTAGGTAAAGTCCGTTCCTCCTGTGATTATCGGGAGTTTGCCCCTTGAATAGATATCCTCTATTATAGACTTTGTGGCATTTTGGAAGTCTGATAGAGAAATCCTCATCAGGTTCAATTATATCAATCATATGGTGGACGACCCCATCCATTTCTTGAGGTCTTACCTTAGCGCGCTGCCGATATCCATATACTTGTAAATCTGCATTGAGTCTGCGGATATTATTTCACCATGAAGGCTCTTGGCCAATTTTATGGAGAGGTCGGTCTTACCGACTGCTGTAGGACCTGTGAGTATAAGTATTGGTATTATATTTTTCCATACTTTTTCCTTTCTGGGGTTAGGGTCCCCTACATTTTTCTCTTAAACATCTTTTCCATATCGTACTTGGTCATAGATACCATAACAGGTCTTCCATGAGGGCAAGTATGTGATTGTCACATTTTTAGTGACTCTAGAAGGGCAATCACTTCATTATAATCAAGCTTGTCGTTAGCCTTTATGGCCGACTTGCAAGCTATTTCAGCAATTTCATCATACTTACTGTCATAAATACTATCTCTTTTAGATGCCTTTTCAAGGTCTGAAAACTTGTCTATAAGTTCATATATAAACCTCTCTGATTGCGGCCTTCCAAAGGTATTTGGTAAGCCTCTTACGCTAATATTCTTGTGTCCAAAGGCTTCGACTATAAAGCCACTACCTTTCGAATAGGTCTATATTCCTTGTGGCTATTTCCATGTCAGTTGTAGATGAATCCATTATAATTGGATCTAGTAGGTACTGAACCCTAATGGAATCAGACTTGGAAGGATTTCATGTACATTTCAAACCTAACTCTTTCATGGGCTGCGTGCTGGTCCATCATATATAGTTGGTCAGACTTAGAAAAAAGAATATAAGTATTGAATACAATACCTATATAGTTGAGTCCATCAATTCGTGTCTCAACTGAAGTGTCTTCTTCCTACAAAGGAAAGTTGGTGGTCTTGGTCAGAACTTGTTCCAGTTTCCTTATTGATTGAGTCTAGTCGACCTCTTATATTAACTTTGTCAGCAGTTGAGTCATGCTGACTCAATGTATACTTATCATCTTGAACCAATATATCCCTATTTTCTAACGATCTTATTTCGCTTAGGCTAGTAAAGTGGTCTGCCTTATAAAGAGTCTTATCTGAAGAGGAAGATGCCTTTTCTATATCATGCTTTGGATCGTCAAAATCCTTATGATTATGAGATGTCCCTAAAACTATATTCTCTTCGGCTTCAAAAGCAGATTTCCCATTTTCCCTTACTAAGTCTGAATTGGTCTTTTGCTCATTTTTAGTATAGGTAAAAGAGTCAAAGGTCCTGAATGTATCATTTGATTCATAGGACTTTTTAGCTAGGTCCTTAGACCTATACCTACCGATCAGGCTATTCTTAAGGAGGCTTCCTTATATAGTCTCCTAAGTCCTCAAGTATTGGTCCTTCATTGTCAAAACTTAACCTCAAGCTTGCTTGGATGTATATTCACATCGATTTTAGCTGGGTCAATTTGAAGATTTATAAAATATACAGGGTACTTGTTAATAGGTATGATGTCCTTATAGGCACTATTAATAGCATCCATTATATTAGGGACTCTTTACATATCTCCCGTTTATGAAAAATAAGTTGGTTATTTCTGTTTGACCTGTATACATTGTTATTAGCAATGTATCCATCTATCTTATATATAGGCTGACTGGTGAGTCAATTTTTATCAGGTTATCACTAGTGTCCTTACCATAAATCATCCTAATAGTATTATATAGGTTTGAATCACCAATCGTTTCAAAAATGGTTTTTCCATTATTTATATACTTAATACTAACACCTGGATTACCGATTGCTAGCTTATTTATAAGGTCAGTTATATTAATAATCTCTGCATGGTTGGACTTTAGAAACTTTCTTCTAGCAGGCACATTGTAGAAGAGGTCTTTTTACAATGAGTTGTGTGCCTGTATTTTGCACCTACAGGGCTTTTTAGATTCTATCTTACCACCATTTATAAGTAATCTGGTACCCATAAGGGCATCCTTAGTCTTAGTAGTCATATCTACCTTGGATACAGCCGCAATTGATGCCAGGGCCTCCCCTAAAGCCAAGAGAGTGAAGGTTAGATAGGGTCCTCTGCCCTCCTTATCTTGCTCGTAGCATGCCTTAAGAAGGCCTTATTTATATCATCAGCATCTATACCAGATCCATTGTCTATGACCTTAATCATATCCTTGCCTGCATTTTCTATTTGTATAGTTATGGTCTTTGCACCAGCATCTAGGGAGTTTTCGACTACTTCCTTTATAATCGATGAAGGTCTTTCTATGACTTCACTGGCAGCAATTTTATTGATAGTCGAATCATCTAATATATTTTATCCCTAGTCATAGCCACCTCCCAAGCTCTTACTAATTTTTCTGCTTCCTTCTTTAATTCATACATTGTATTCATAATATCCATAGGAGTAGAATTCATTATGTCAATATCCAAGACCCTAGCAATAAAGTCCATATAGGCCCTATTTTTATCTTGGATTTCTTTATTTTTAGCCTGGTTTTGGAACATGTCAAAGCTAAGCTGTACACTATTGGACTGAGACTGGTCGATGCTGCAGAATTATCAATATGGTTCTTTTCAAGTTCTACTAGTATTTGGTCTGCCCTTGCTATGACATCATCAGGTAGTTTGGCCAATTTTGCAACATAGATACCGTAGCTCTTATCAGCAGCCCCTCTATAATCTTTCTTAAGAAAAACGATATTGTCTCCATCTTCTTGAACAGCAACAGAATAATTCTTTATCCTTGTATACTTGTCTTCTAGGTCAGTCAACTCGTGATAGTGGGTTTGCGAAAAGAGTCTCGATCCAATCTTATTGTATATACTCTACTATCGACCAGGCAAGGGATATACCATCATAGGTACTTGTACCCCTTCCTATTTCATCCAGAATAATTAAGCTATCACTGCTTGCGTTTGACAGTATCTGGCTTACTTCATCCATTTCAACCATAAAGGTTGACTGGCCTGGGCTAGTCATCACTTGCTCCTACCCTGGTAAATATACGGTCTACTATAGGTATATTTGCATAGGTCGTTGGTACAAAAGGAACCAATATGGGCCATTAAAGTAATCAATGCTACCTGCCTCATATAGGTTGACTTTACCAGACATATTTGGACCTGTAATAATATTAACCATATTATCATAGCCAATATCTGTATCATTATTAATAAAGTTTTCCTCGCCAATAATCTGCTCTATAACAGGGTGACGACCACCTTCTATAGTCAAGACTCCGTTTTTATTTATATTTGGTCTTGTGTAATTATACCTGTTCGCTATAATAGCATTCAGAAATATATAGGTCAAGTTAGGGCGATCTTAGCTGCCACTATTTGTATCCTGTCAATTTTTGATATACCTGTCCACAAATATCCTTGAAAAAGTTATACTCCATAGCCTTTATTTTATCCTCAGCATTGAGTATCTTGTCTTCAATTTCCTTTAGCTCAGGTGTTATAAACCTTTCGGCATTGACAGGGTCTGTTTTCTATATATGATTCATCTATATCTATCTGAAGGAGGCTGGCCTTTGTAATTTCAATGTAGTAGCCAAAAACCTTATTATATCCTATTTTTAGAGATTTTTGCACCAGTTTTTTTCCCTCTCTTTGCTCTATATCCCGAATCATAAAGGCCCCGTTATTAGATATATCTCTTAGCTGGTCTAGTTCATCAGAATAGGCTTCCTTATTATATTACCGTCCTTAATTCCGTTGAGGTTCATCTTTTATAGAATCCCTTATCAGCATATAAATGTCCCTTAGACAATCTAGGTCCTCAATAAAGGTCTTTAAAGCATGAGCCTTAGAGTTGGATATAGTATCCGTGATATATGGAAGGACCTCGAGACTATTCTTAAGGTTTACCAGGTCCTTAGGAGATACCCTATCATAGGCTATCTTGGCACAAATCCTTTCTAAATCAAAAATTGAAGAAAGTGACGTTTTTAGCTCATCCCTAAGTATATAGTCCTCCTTTATTTCCTGGGTAATATTCAGTCGGTGGTCTATAATATCCTTATTTATAAGGGGCTGCTCAATATGCTTTTTAAGCATTCTAGCCCCCATAGGTGTAGATGTAGCGTCAAGTACCTGTAAAAGGCTCCCCTTTTTCTTACTAGTCCTAATAGTCTTGGTCAATTCCAAATTTATACGAGTAAAACTAAGTCCAAGGGTCATATAGTCTCCTGACTGGTATATATTTATTGTATTTAGGTTACTTTCATGCATCATCTGGGTCTTACTGATATAGTTTAAGACTATGGCAAGTGAATACATAATCAGGTTATCCCTGTCTAGACCTAGCTGGTCTAGGTAGGACTGTTCAAACTGTTTAGTAATTATAGTCTTATCTAAGAGACTGGTATCAAAGTCCTCATTTAGGTCTATGTTGGCCATATCAGATAGGCTGCCTAATGAACCTAAAAGGTCTGGGCTGTTGGACAAAACCTCTCTAGGAAGAATTTTAGCAACCTCATTTTTAACCTTGTCCAGGGTCTAACAGTGATGCATTTAGCTCACCGGTGCTAATATCTACATAGGCAATTGAAACTTCATGGCCCTGGCAATATATAGCCATTAGATAATTATTTTGAGTCTCTTTTCCAGTGAGTCATCTCTAGTAGGGTTCCAGGTGTAACGATCTTTACAACCTCTTTTTACCAAGCCCTTAGCAGTAGCAGGGTCTTCTACCTGTTCTCCTATACTACCTTATAATAAGCTTCCACAAGTCTTGTAAGGTATGACGATGCAGTGATATGGAACGCCACACATGAGAACTCTTTCCTCTAGGCCACAAGCCTTACCTGTAAGAGCTATATCTAGTATTCTAGATGCTAAAGTGCATCATCAAAGAACATTTCATAAAAGTCACCTAATCTATAAAATAGAATACAATCGGGATATTCATCTTTTTGTTTCTAAGTATTTTTCATCATGGGTGAAAGTTTATCTCTATCTATATTCATGACTACCTCCATCTTATTTCTCAATATTTAATTATAACATATTTCTATAATGCTTGACAAAAACCAACCCCTAAAAAGTCAGAAATTTAAACTACTAAAAACTCTTTTTGAGGTTGGTTGTTAAAAAGCTGATTTGATTGTACTAATAATATTATAGATATCTAATGCTATATTGAGTCAAAATAAGAAAATCAGGCTCGAATCAAGTCCATAATATGGGCCTTTATCCTGGCCACCTCCCCTATTTGTGTCTTATCTACATGGCTAGGGTAAAGGGAAATTTCCTCCTTAATATGAGCTGGCTTGTTTGATAGTACATAAACCCTATCAGCCAAATTAATAGCCTCATCTATATCATGGGTTATCAGGAAAATAGTTGAGTTCATTTTCTTCTTCACCTTCCGAAACCAGTCCTGAATTGATGCCTTGGTTATAGAATCTAGAGGCTAAAGGGGACTCATCCAAAAAGCATGATATCATTAGATGAAAGTAGGTCCTCATAAAGTTTGCCCTCTGTCTCATACCACCTGATAGCTCATGGGGATACATATTTTCATAGCCTTCAAGTTCGAAGGTCTTAAAGTATGGCTTAACACTTTCTCTAGCAAGACTCTTTGACTGGCCTTCAATTATCATTGGAAGGGCTACATTGTCCAATATAGTCTTATATGGCAGTAAGAGGTCTTTTTGGTACATATAGCTAAGTTTACCCTCAATCCTATAGCTACCCGAAGAGAACTCTACTAGGCCTGCTATTATATTAAATATTGAGACTTACCACAACCGCTCGGTCCAACAATGGCAACTAGTTCACCCTCGCTTATATGGAGGTTTATATTATCCAGTATTTTTAGTTTTTACCATAGTACCTATTGATGTTTTCAAAGACAACCTTAATTTTATTTTGGCAAGAATTCATTTGTAAAAAGCCTCATCAACATTTAATGCTTTTTAATTGAGGCCATTGTCCTGCATGAACTTAGCATAGTTTTTCATACTTCTGCTTTCATCTGACCCCATTTTTGTGCGTCGTCCTTGTATAGCTTGCAAGTATTCTTGGCTTGCCTTTACTAGGTCCTTGTCAAAGCTCTGGTACAGCCTTTGAAAAGAATATCTGCTGCCCCACTAGGATCTTGATAGCCTCTTCATAGCCCTTACTTGTTGCTGCCATAAATTTTTGACAAGTTCTGGATTTTTCCTTTATTGTCTTATTGTTTCATGATTATTATTGGTGTATAGTAATCTAGGGCTGGATCAATATCCTTGATAGGAATATAGTCAAGCTTGACATTCTTTAATCTTGCTTCAACACCTGTCCAGGCATCAAATACCCAGGCGAAGTCGATATTTTTCTTAGTAGCAGTAAAGTAGTCGTCCTTACCAATATCTACCCTCTTTAGCTTATTGAAGTCTGCACCCTCATGGCTAGCTTTATTATAGCCTCTTCCGATGGTGATCCCCAACCACCGTAAGTTTTACCCTCAAAATCTTTAGCAGTCTTTATATTCTTTTCAACTGGAGCAGCGAAGCCTGATGTATTATGCTGGATAATCGTAGCACATAGCCTTTATTGGAAGGGTCCTTTTCTCGTAAGAGCATAAGTTACGTCCTCCTGGTAGCTAACACCGAATTGGGCCTTGTCACTAGCAACAAGAGTTGCCGCGTCACTGTCAGATGGCTGTATTATTTCGAGGTCGATACCCTGGTCCTTATAGTAGCCACTTTTTCCTTGGCTAGATAGATACCAGTGTGGTTAGTGTTGGGCGTATAATCAGGACAAGGGTAACTTTTTCTAGCTTGTCACCTTCCCACTCTTAGATGCATTATTTTTCGCCTGAACAAGCAGATAAACCAGCTATAGCTAGTAGTCCTACCAAGGCGAGTGATAAAATTTTCTTTGCTTTCATATTTACCTCCATTTAATAAGTATTTTTAAATATTGAAATAAGTCCTACAAATAGTAAACTAAATAAAAACGACTAATAAGTAGCAGGCAAACACCTTATCAAGGGCATAGGAAGACTTAGCCCTAACCATAGTAAACCCCCAAGCCTGCACTTCCACCAACCACTCAGCAACAGTTGCCGCTATAAAGGCATAAGTAGATGAAATCTTTAGACCTGTAAAAACTTATCCATAGCCATTGAGAATTTGAGGGTGGACAAAGGTTTTTAAGCCTGTTGGCCTTCATAATTTTAAATAAATTTAGAAAGTCCCTGTCTATACTGTCCATACCATCTATAAAATTGATTAGCATAGGGAAAAAGCAGGTTAAGATAACACATATAACCTTCGACTTAATTCCAAAAGCCAAACCAAATAACAAGAAGTGGTGCTATTGTGATAGTTGGTATCATCTGAGTTACATACATGATTGGATGAAAACATTTTTATAAAAGGCACGAAGTCCATTATCATACCAATAAGGAGGGATATAATTACAGACATTAAAAGACCAATTACTGTTTCTTTTTAGGGTCACCCTGCTGTGCATAGCTAGAACCTGCCAATCATTTACAAACTCTAAATATATATCCTTTGGGCTAGGTAGTATATAGGATGGTACAGAAAAACTTGACAACTGTAATTTCCCATATAAAATATTATTCCAATAAAAGGTTGCCAGAGGGTAGGCAATATTTTTAATTTATCTATGGTGCTTAAGTTTTTCATCAATAGACAACCCACCCTGGTCTATTCTAAAAATTGTTATAACTCTCTCACAACCTAATTCAAATGGAACAAGGTGGACTCGCTAGTTCGAACACCTTATCCAGATCTCCCTCTACAGTTGTTGAATTGGCACCTATTTCATATTTAAGCCCACTCTTTTAATAAGCTCTATACACTCATCTACAACCCTATACATCTCCTCTTCACTCCATAAGGCCTTAAGGGCATTACTGCTATATCTCCCTAATACCATAACTATCATCTCCTTTTGTTTAATAAAAAAAGTCCCACTAGTGTGAGACAAAATTCCAACACTGGCATTATCCAATGAGTTTAAGGGTCGAAATAAATCCTCTCAGCAAAAGCTCCCTTTTAAATTTTCTGTAGATTTATCAAATCAGAAAAATATAAGATAAGCTACCCTTACAATTATATCATATATATAGTCTAAAGAATAGCTATATTAGTTTTTGAAAAACTGATTCACTATATTTGCTGTAATACCCCATATCACAATCTCCCTATCTTGTAGAAGGAAATAGGATACTTATATGATCTCAGTGGTATGATTCAGGTATATTCATTTCCTCAAATGGGAAATCAGGACTCGGCTCTATACGGACAGTGTTTTTAAGAACAAGAACCATTTTTCTAGGAAATAGCTAATTGGAAGAGTAAACAAGCACTCCACCTCATCATTTTTATATCCAGGTTAAAGTTCCCTATCTATCTCTTGCTAAAAGAAAACAGTGTATGAGGCCTCTTCCTGGAGCCACATGGGTATCAAAGCTTGGTGATGATTTTCACCTGGTCTGGGCTACATGACATTTCTTCAGAGAACTCTCTTTAGTGCAGTGTCATAAGGTGTTTCGCCTTCCTCTAGTTGACCACCTGGGAAGGAAACTTCACCTGGCTGAACCTTCAGCCTTTTTATTCCTAACCTGAAAAATGAGGTGCTGGTCACCGTCTATCTCAATAACAGGGTACGACAATGGAGTAGGTCTTATTCTCTTGACCTATAAAGCCAGGCTCTTTGTTTTTGAAAATTTCATCTAAATCAAACATTAACTTCCTCCTTAGTACAAATCTATTGAATTTAACTAGTCACTTATCTCATATGGTATACACCTAGTATACCATATGAGATATATCCCTACTATAAATTTATAATTGTTTATCATATTTTTATTAACTTCCTAGATGAGGCCTATTCCTATAATCACTGAAACCAGGACAATTAAACTGTATGCACATATTTCCTTGTAAGGTTAGATAGCTTTCATATAAACAAAAAGACCAATTATGGTCTAGTCCAAAATTAGTCTTTATATATTCACATTAATAATATAATTCCTATTTTATTGCCTGCTTCTTTGCTCTTATAAGGGTACTCTTCGATATGCTTAGGTCAATTCCTCTACCTTCTTATAAGAATAAGAGTTTAGCATATCTAAGGCTTCCTGGATTTGTTCCTCGCCTAAACTTCTTAGGCCTGCCTTCTTTAAAAGCCACTTGTTTTTTAGCCTTGTTCTTGCCAGACTGGATTCTTTCTACTAATAGTGCCTTATCAAAATTTGTTAACAGCACAAAGGGTCTTGAATAGGATATTACCTAAAATTGAAAAAATCAACAAGTCCTATATTTAGAATATGAATAGATGCCTGCTTGTCTCTTATAGAGGCAATAATATCAACTTCATCGCCAATGGAAGTAGCAAACCTGTCTAACTGGGTAACCACCAATATGTCTTCTGGGTTTTAATAAATTAATTATCTTTTCAAATTCTGGTTTCACATTCATATCAAGTGATGACTCTTTAAATATGATGCTGTCATAGTATCTCTCTTTTATAAGATCTTCTTGCTCTTCTAAATATCCAAGCTCTATTTGCTTGCTCGTAGTCGCTCCTACAATAACCATAAATCAAGTGCCACACCTCCTTTGATACTCATGTTCATAACTTATGATTTTTAATTCTATATCCTAACAAAATCATTATAACATACTTTACCCATAAAATACAATTAGTAATATTCAAAAATTAAAAATATTTTTGAATATTACTAATGAAATGTTATAAATTTATGGTTACAATAAATGAGCTTTTGGTTAAGACCAATTTGTTGTAATCATAAGTCTAATCTTATTTTATTAGAATTTTTGTAAAATTTATTTTTATAAGTTAGGTTTATAAGTGTCAGTAATTATACCTATAAAAGCTTGAAATCAAGGCTTTTAGATATATTTGATACTTTTGATACCAAACATAAAACTTGTCGCCCTACTGCTGAACGATTTTCTTCAATAGAATCTTGTATTTCTTCGCTTTCTATAAAATCTTCAAAAGTTAGTCTTTCTGTCTAAGATTCCATTTTCACCTATAAATATAATCCTGTTAGCTATAGATGATATGAATTGGTGGTCGTGTGAAGTAAATAGAAGGACACCCTTGTAGTCCTCTAAGGCCTTATTGACCGAAGTTATAGATTCTAGGTCTAAGTGGTTTGTAGGATCATCCAGCATAAGTACATTTGCATTTGATAGCATTAGCTTTGATAACATACACCTTACCTTCTCTCCTCCGCTTAATACTTGAGCTTCCTTAAGGGCCTCATCTCCACTAAATAGCATCCTACCAAGAAAACCTCTAATATATGACTCACTCTTCTCTTCTGAATACTGTCTTAGCCAGTCTACCAGGGATAATTCACATCCGTCAAAGTACTCATTGTGGTTTTTTGGCATATAGTCCTGAGATGTAGTCACACCCCACTTAAAGCTACCTTCGAAGTCTGTATCCCTTTCAGAAAGTATATTAAATAGGGCTGTTGCTGCAGCGTCATCACCCATAAATACAACCTTGTCATCATTTTTCTAGCCTAAAAGATATATCATCTAGAACCTTTTACTCCATCTATTACCTTAGTAATATTATGAACCTCAAGAACCTCATTACCAATTTCTCTTTCTGGCTTGAAGGCTACATATGGATACTTCCTTCTAGACGGCTGTATTTCCTCTATATTAGCTTTTCCAGCTGTTTCTTCCTAGATGTTGCCTGCTTAGCTTTTAGAGGCGTTAGAAGAGAACCCAGCGATAAATTCCTTTAACTGGGCAATCTTCTCTTTCGGCCTTCTTATTCTGGGTCCTTCATTAGCTGTAGTGCCAACTGACTTGATTCATACCAGAAATCATAGTTACCAGTGTATAACTGTATTTTACCAAAGTCTACATCAACTATATGTGTACATATTGTATTCAAGAAATGCCTGTCGTGGGATACTACTATTACTATTGTTTTCATCTAGCCCAATTATGAAACTCATTAAGCCACTTTATTGATGCATAATCTAAGTGGTTGGTTGGCTCGTCCAAAAAGTATTTCAGGTGATCCGAAAGGGCCTGGGCCAATAATACCTTAACCTTTTTCAGCGCCTGTTAGGGTCTGCCATTAGTGAGTAATGTAGGTCTTTCTCAATGCCCAATCCCATTAGGATTTTTCAGCATTAGTTTCGAGCATCCCAACCATCAAGCTCAGCAAATTCACCCTCTAGCTCTGCAGCCTTTATTCCGTCTTCATCAGTAAAAGTCTTCTTTCATATATAGGGCGTCCTTTTCCTTCATAATATTCCATAGCCTTTCGTGTCCCATTATTACTGTATCAAGGACAGAAGTTTGGTCATATTTAAAGTGGTCCTGCTTTAGGACGGACATTCTTTCTTTGTCAGTAATTGATATTACACCTGTATTAGGCTCAATTTCACCAGATAAGATCTTCAAGAAAGTAGACTTTCCTGCACCATTTGCCCCTAATCACTCCATAGCAGTTACCCTTTGTGAATTTTTAGATTTACATCCTTATATAGCTCCTTGTCGCCAAATCTTGAGCCGACATCTGTTACCTGTAACATAGTATCTCCTCTCAATTTATATCAAATATTTTTCTCAAGATAAAGGACTATTGAATACGTACATAATCAATAGTCCTTGATATTCCATATATATTTAATTATATCAATTAGACAGCTTTTGTCAATTAGTATTTATACGGACTTATTTTATAGGAATAATAATTTTTATTAGGAATAGTATTCCCAGAATTATCATAACCCAAGATACCTTTTCTCTCTCTTCTGGCTTAGCGAAGATATTGTAAACTAGGTTAATAATTACATATGAAAGTATACCAATAGTTAAACCGTCACCAATACTGTAAGTAAGAGCCATACTTATAACTGTAATAAAGGCTGGAAGACCTTCTGTTACATTGTGTAGGTCTACTTCACGTAGGGAGCTGATCATTAGGTAACCAACATATATAGGTAGGGTGCTGTGGCACAGCAGGGAATTGCTATAAATATTGGTGAGAAGAACATAGCTATAAGGAATAAGATACCTACTGTAATAGCTGTATATCCTGTCTTACCACCTGCTAGTACACCAGTTGATGATTCAACATATGTAGTTACAGTTGATACACCCTAGTAGGAGCCTATAGTAGTAGCTAAAGAGTCAGCTAGAAGAGACTCTACCAACATTTGGTACATTACCATCTTCATCAAGCATATTGGCCTTAGAGCAAACACCAACCAAAGTTCCTACTGTATCAAAGAAGTCAACAAATAGGAAAGTACAAACTATAACGAAGAAGTTACCAATGTCTGTTGGATGTGAAAAAGAATCCAAAATCAACCTTGCCAGCTACTGGAGCTATTGATTCGAACTTAAAAGATTCCTGTAGGAAGATATATGCCAAGCTTAGTTGCCATTTCAGGATTAAGTGCAGCATATATCCAAGCCATAATAGAAGAAAGTGGCAATACCTGCAAGTATAGACCCCTTTATATTCTTCTTATCCATAACACCTATAACAAATAAACCAATAAAGGCAAAAGATAACAGTAGGTGAAAGGTGACCCATACTAACAAATGTAGCTTCATTAGCAACTATAAGACCACAACCCTTTAAGCCTATGAAGGCTATAAAGATACCTATACTAAGCTGTAACACCATGCTTCATATTCAGTGGTATAGAATTTACTACAGCTTCTCTAACCTTAAATAATGTTAAGAATATAAATATAATACCTTCTACAAATACTGCCGTAAGTGCAGTTTCCCATGGAATACCACCCTTTAAAACAACTGTATATGCAAAGAACGCATTTAAACCCATACCTGATGCAAGGGCAAATGGTAGGTTGGCTACAAATCCCATGATAAAACAACCAAGAGCTGCAGCTAAGCATGTAGCAGTTACTAGAAACTTAAGCATCCATACCAGCAGCAGCTAGCGTGCTTGGGTTTACGGCTATAATATAAGCCATAGTTAAAAATGTCGTGATACCTGCATATCTCTTTTTAATATTAACATTTTTCAGAAAGCAGGAAATATACCCTAGTTACTAGCAGTTTTTCTGATTTGAGTTCATTTAGTACCTCCAAAAATTAAAAATAAATAATAAAAATATATCAAGAGTTGCCCTAATGCTAGAAACAGCTCTATAAAATAACCTATTTCTTATTCATGATTTCCATCAATCTTATCCAGTGTATAGCCAATACCCTTTACGGTCTTTATATATGGTAGCCAATTTTTTCTTATATTCTTTATATGTGCATCTACTATCCTGGAGTCACCATAATAGTCATAGCCCCATATACTGTCTAAAAGAGTCTCCCTAGTAATAACCTGTGGGTACTTCTCAATTAGCTCCTTAAGTATATTAAACTCTTTCAAGGTTAACTCAACGACCGCATCCTTAACCTTCAAGCTGTAGGTATTTAGGTCTAGTGAGATTTCTCAAAGTTTAATTCGGTATTTTTATTTTCGTTATGACTCCTCCTTAGGACAGCCTCTACTCTCTTTAGTAGGAGGTTGAAAGAAAATGGCTTTGTGATATAGTCGTCACAGCCAAGATCAAAGCCCCTTATTTGATCGGATTCGTCAGCTAAGGCGGTAAGGAATATTATGGGAATGTTAGAAGTATTTCTAATCATCTTGCAGGTAGTATGACCATCTAAGTTAGGCATCCTTACATCCAAGATGATCATATCAAACTTAGATTCCTTAAACTTCTTAATACATTCAACCCCATTAGTAGCAGTAACAACCAGGTAGTTTTTGCCTGTAAAAAATTCAGCTGTCAACTCTCTTGTTTCCTTATCGTCTTCTACAATTAGAATTCTTTTGTCTATTCATTTTACTATCCCTTCTCTCGAGTCTCACTCATAGAAATATTATACCAGATTATCCTAATACATACAATTTTCTAAATAGACATTGCAAGCCCACTACACATCCTAAAATCAATTATATCAAATTTTATACCAATATTCAAGAAATAAAGTTCGTCTCAATGTGAATATTAATCTATAATCAAGTACTATAATCAAAGTACTATAATCAAGTACTATAATCAAGTACTATAATCACCTATTGCATATTGGAAATTTAAAGCCTTTTTATTATATAATCTAAGTGATAAATATTTCCAAGAGGAGGTTCAGCATGAAAGCACATAGTTTTATTCAAGTTTGATAATAAGGATTGCCTTGAAAAAGGTAGATAGGTTAGTAACTGAAACGTATGATAAATTAGAGAAGGTCCATAAGGTGATAGAGGGCTACAGTTTTTCTATTAACTGTTTGCCAGAAAAAGGAAAATAATATGGATTTAGTCTTGTTTGTAGACCTTACAGGGACCAAGTAGCCTGTCAGACTATATTGACCATCCAGACCATCAGGAGGTACTTGTTAGCTAAAAATCACTAGGACTAAAAAGACAAGACAGTTATAGATATAAACGAGTAATTATTATAAAATTTGTATATTTATTTACAGGTCTAAATAGCTATTAAAAGCTTATGAGTAAATTAAAAGGAAATATATGGGTTTGTATCACCCCTATATTTCCCTTTTCTACTTATATTTTATACTTATATTTTTATACTTATATTTTTATACTTATATTTTTATACTTATATTTTTATTCTATCTTATGTCTTATATCATGTGAATATTTTCTCGTCATATAAGCTATATTCATTTTAGAATGGCAAGGAAGCTAAAATGTCTTAAATTTCCTCAATCTAAGAGCGTTTGAAACAACACTTACAGATGATAGACTCATGGCACGCAGCAGCTATCATTGGATTCAGAAGTGGTCCTCCAAATAAGATATATTAATCCAGCTGCAAAAGGTATGCCTATTATATTGTAACCAAAGGCCCATCCAAGATTTTTCTTTGATATTCCTGATAGTTTCCTTGCTAAGCTTGATTGAATTAGGAACATCCATCAGGCTATTCTTCATTAGGACTATGTCTGCAGACTCAATGGCTACATCAGTTCCACTACCGATTGCTATACCAACATCAGCCAAGGCCAAGGCTGGGGCATCATTTATACCATCACCAACCATGGCAACAAACTCACCCTGGTCTTGTAGGTCCTTAGTACCTGAGATTTTTCTGATGGAAGAACATCTGCCCTTACTATATCTATTCCTACCTGCTTGGCTATAGCTAAAGGCTGTTTTTCATTATCTCCAGTAATCATGGCTACCTTGATACCCATTTGATGGAGCTTTTCTACCGCCATAGCACTATCTTTCTTTATTGTATCAGCTACAGCTATAAGAGCTTCAACTTGACCTTCAACTGCTAATAGCATAGGTGTGTTACCCTCTTGTGCATATTGATCAACCATAGCCTTTAGTCTATCCATATCATTTTTATCCTTATAGTCTTCTATTAGTTTTAGGTTACCCAAACTAATCCTTTTTCCATTAACCTGGGCTTCTACCCCTTACCAGTTATACTGGTAAAGCCTTCTACTGGATATAATTCTAGACCTCTTTCTTTGGCGTAATCAAGTATCGCATCTGCTAGAGGATGCTCTGAATTTTTCTATTGATCCAGCATATGATATTAGTGCATCTTCATCCGTAGTATTTCCCAATAGCCTTAAACCGATAACCCTAGGCTTTCCCTCGGTAATTGTACCTGTCTTATCAAAGGCTACTGTACTTATCTTGTGGGCAGATTCAAGTGAATCTCCACCCTTTATAAGTATGCCATTCTCTGCCCCCTTACCTGTTCCAACCATAATGGCAGTAGGTGTTGCCAGGCCAAGTGCACATGGGCAGGCAATTACCAAGACGGATATAAAAATAGTAAAGGAAAACTGGAAGCTCGCACCCCCAATCAGCAACCAGGCAAGACCTGATACTAGGGCAATAGCAATGACAACTGGTACAAAGTAGCCTGATATTAGGTCAGCAAGATTGGCTATTAGGGCCTTCCTATTTTGGGCATCCTCCACAAGCCTTATAATCTGTGATAGGGTTGTATCCTTGCCAATCTTTTCTACCTTGAATTTAATATATCCGTTTTTATTAACACTGGCACCAGTTACCTGGTCACCAATCGTCTTTTCAATAGGAATACTTTCACCAGTTAACATTGATTCATCTATAGATGTAGAACCGTACACTATACTTCCATCTACTGGTATTTTTCTGACCAGGCTTAACAATAACTATATCTCCAACCCTAACCTTATCGATGTCTACCTCTTTTTCCTGACCATCAATTTCTATTATAGCTGTTTTAGCCTGAAGCTCAAGTAAGGACTTAATAGCTTGAGAGGTTTTTGACTTACTTCTGGACTCTAAATATTTACCAAGCATTATAAGGGGCTATAATCATGGCGCAAGACTCATAATATAAAGGAAGGTGATGGCCATTTTGACATAATGCTATCAACAAATCCTGGCTCACTTCCTATCCTAAAGCTAGTTATTATACTGTAAATAAAGGCAGCTGATGTTGAGACTGCAACCAAGGAGTCCATATTTGGACTAAGCTGGTAAAGGGCCTTAAATCCATTGATATAGAATTTTTTGCCCGCAAGCATTACAACTATAGCCAGTAAAGCCTGTATAAGTGCATAGTTTAGAGGATTATGATGGGGTGATATAAAGGCTGGTAAACCTATCCCCCACCATAGGTCCCATGGATATAGTGAAGAGTATGCTAGCAAAGATTATCGCAACCAAAAAATCTCTTGAAGCTTGTTGAATTATCTTCTCTTTCTATATTATCCTCCAGCTCCATTTTTAAAGCCTGCTTTTTCAATGGCCGCTCTTAGATTGTCTGTATTACAAACCTTTGGGTCATACTCCACACTGGCCTTTTCTGTCGCGATATTTACCATAGCAGACTCTACGCCAGGGGTCTTTTTAAGCGATCTTTCAGCAGACTTTGAGCAGGCTGCACAAGACATACCCAAGACTGAAAAATCTATTTTTCTAATTTGATATTCTTATTGTCCATAACTTACCTCCTAGACTTAGTATATATTAATAAAGGAAATACTATATATAATAGTTTTTCATCTATAGTCATATTATACCCCCTATAGGTATATTAAATCAAGTAGTAAAATATATATGGCATTTTTATATTTGCTTTATAATAATTATATGGATGCTTATAGCTATCCATTATACTATAATAGACAGGGGGTTCTTTATGAGCAAGTCAACTAGAAATATACTACTATTTGTAGCCCTATTCTCTGTTTTTCTTCAGTGAGTGGTTTAATTTACAAGTTTATTTTGCATGCAGATGTACCGATGTTTCCGATAGTCGGTGGCTTGATATGTGGTTTTGTACTTACTTACTGGTTTACATCATACAACAAGGATGATGACTTTATGCCAAAGAAATAGTACATTTCTTTTTAATAAGTAATTTCACCTGATCTTCCTTAAAAATGTGAAAATCAGGGTTTTTGTTTCGATTTTTCTATACAGTGTTCTCATTATTTGGTATAATGTAAAAGTTGATTAAAATTTAATTTAAATTTAATATATGTATTTATAAAGGAGCGTTTTTAGTGAGTATTAAGCATAATATAATTAATATAGCAGTAATAGCCCACGTCGATGCGGGAAAAATCTACCCTAGTAGATGCCTTCCTAAACCAGAGTGGTGTTTTTAGAGAAATGAGGTTGTTAAGGACTGTGTAATGGACAGTAATGACCTAGAACAGGAAAAGGGTATAACTATTTATTCAAAGAACTGTTCAATAAGACATGGTGAATATAAGATAAATATAGTTGATACGCCTGGCCATAGTGACTTCTCTTCTGAGGTTGAGCGTGTCTTAAAGACTGTAGATACAGTTATACTACTTGTTGATGCAACTGAGGGACCAATGCCTCAGACAAGGTTCGTACTGAAGTCCTTAGAACAGGGCCCTAAGACCAATCCTATTCATCAACAAGATAGACAAGAAGGACCAGAGGGCTGAAGAGGTTGTCAATGAAGTATTTGACCTATTTGTTGAGTTAAATGCAACAGATGAACAGTGCGATTTCCCTATTGTGTATGGTATAGCCAAGCAGGGTATAGCCCTTAAAGAACTTGAGGATGAGGGCAAGGATCTATCTCCCCTATTTGAAACAATAATTAATCATGTAGACGCATATCCAGACTATGATGACGAGCCACTACAGGTGCAGATTTCTGCCCTTGCCTGATGACGATTATATAGGAAGACTTGGAATTGGCCGTGTTTTTAAGGGCAAATTAGACTCATCAGAACAGATATGTATCTGCTCAGAGGGCATGAGCCTAGAAGAGGTAAAATTTCGAAGCTATCAGTTTACGAGGGGCTTAGCAGGTTGAAACTGACCAGGCTATGAGTGGTGAAATGGTTGTGGTTGCAGGAATACCTGATATAGCAATAGGTGAAACTATATGTAGCCAGGATAATCCAAAGCCAATGGGTGCCATCCTAATTGAGGAGCCCTACCCTATCTATGAACTTTATGGTTAATGATTCCCCATTTGTTGGTAGGAGTGTAAGTATGTTACAACTAGACATATAAAGGACAGACTTGAAAAAGAACTTGAAGTAAATGTAGGACTTAAGGTTGAACCTCTTGAAACTACTGATGGTTACAGGGTTAGTGGTCGTGGAGAGCTTCACTTATCAATACTAATAGAAAATATGAGAAGAGAGGGCTATGAACTTGGTGTTTCTAAGCCACAGGTTCTAATGCACAAGGATACAGAAGGAAATCTTCTTGAACCAATAGAAAGAGTTACTGTATCATGTCCTGAAAGCCTACTCGGGTACAGTTATAAATGAATTAAACCTTAGGAAGGGTCTGATGGAATCAATGGAAATCCTAGATGGTGACTATGTGAGGATAGAATTCTTGGTACCTACTAGGGGCTTACTTGGTTATAGGAGTGAATTTATAAATGCAACAAGGGGTGAAGGTACCCTACTTTCATCATTTGAAAGGTTTGACGACTATAAGGGTGAAATACCATCAAGATTAAACGGTGTTTTAGTATCACAGACTGCTGGTAAAACTATGGGTTATGCTCTTAATGCCTTGTCATCTAGGGGTATACTATTCGTAGATCCAGCTATAGATGTGTACGAGGGCATGATAATTGGTATGAACTCCAGAAAGGAAGACATGGTAGTTAACCCATGTAAGAATAAGAAGATGTCAAATGTCAGGGCTTCAGGCTCAGACGATGCCATAAAGCTATCACCACCTAAGATATTTACCCTAGAGGAATCACTTGAATTTATTGAAGATGATGAGTTGGTTGAAGTAACTCCAGATTCAATTAGACTAAGAAAGAAGATCCTAAATGAACAGGACAGGATTAAATACAATAGGTCACTACAGAATAAGGTAATAGACTAAAAATAAGGGTCACTATATAGTTTTAGTAAGCTATTATAGTGACCTTTTTTATGCTTTTTGAAAAAAATCATCAAGTCTCTTGAGTAAACAGACTTAATACATATATTTGAATAGCAGTCATCGTAAATAGACTTATCCTCTCCTAGCCTATATATTACGAACCTATCCCTAGGGTCATTTTTAGACTCTTCAAGAAAAAAACTTCCTTGTACAGTAGAAGTTGGTCCTGTTTTCTAGGTATTCAATATATTCATATGAAGGATAGTAAAAGTATAATATCTACTTCCCTAGGTCTTTCTTCAACAGACCTATAAATATTATTTACAATACATATAAATATATTCAAGGCAAAGGGATTAAAAATAAAATTTATTTTCAAAACCACTCACCTGGTACTTCTCCGCTGGTCCATTTACGAAAAACAACCTATCCTTAGAGGCTTGATTTCTTGGTCTATAGGTTTTTGTTTTGCTAGGGCTGTCTTATGGAAGTCTTCTACAAATTTCTACGCTTGTACAAGAGGAGTCAAATAAGAAATTTACCATAAAGGCAAACCTGGCCTTACCTGAACCAAAAATCTACAAAGTGGTCCTCTCCTCCTGCCCTATATTCATCAAATAGCTTGATAAGAGCCTTGTAGGGTGTTGGCTCATAACGATTGTAGATCTTCTTTGTGTCCATCCTAGTTTCAGCCCTTGAAGTATTTATATGTAATAATTTTTCATAGTTTTTCTTCTCGCATCCAAAACACCACCCTATAAGAGCCTCTTCCTTATTAGGTAGGCTGTAGATAAGATGCATATCAAAATTGTAATTACATTTACAATCAAGAAGCCATATGGATGGCTAGCAAAAGGTATACCACCAACGTTCATACCAAATAGACCGGAAATAATCGTTGGTACTGCCATTACAATGGTTACGACAGTCAGGTAAGTCATGACATTATTCTGGTTGTTACTAATAATAGCACTAAAGGCATCCATAATCCTGCTTAGGATGTCTCCGTACATCTTTGACATCTGTAAGGCCTGCTTGTTTTCAATTATTACATCCTCTAATAGGTCTTGATCCTCTTGGTAATGCTTAATTATATTCAGCTTCAAAAGCCTGTCTAATGTTGCCTCATTAGCTGTAAGCGATGTTGAGAAGTATACAAGTGACTTTTCCAATTGTAATAATTGTAGAAGCTCCCTGTTCTTCATTGAATTATGGATTTCCTGCTCTATTAGGTTTGTAGTGTTATTTATTCTTCTAAGATATAGCAAGTAGAAGGTAGCATTCCTATAAAGAATTTGTAGGATAAACCTAGTCTTCATATATGTATAGAAGTCCTTAACATGACCAACTATAAAGTCATTTATTATTCTTGTCTGCTTTGAACATATAGTAATAATACAGTCCCTAGCAAGTATTATACCTATAGGTACTGTCATATAGGTAGATGACTGGGCATCTGACATATCGAAGGGGATGTCAATTAATATAAGTGTATAGTCGTCATCATACTCTACTCTTGAGCTCTCCTCATTATCTAGGGGCTGCTCCAACAACATCTGCCTCTATCTCCAAAAAGCTTGCTGATATCTTCTATTTCATTGAGGTAGGCTCAGTAAGATTTATCCAACAACTTGGTTCGAATTCATCTAGTCTTTCTAAATTTTGATTAATTGTCTTGTAGTATCTTATCATAAGCTCACCCCTTTCTGAAATTTATTGTATTTCTATTGATTTCTTTAACAAAATATACCTAATCTATATTTTTATCATAAAAAGCACTTTTATTTAATATATATTCTTAAACATCAATATTTTTCGACCTGGCCCTGGTCAACAGCCATCCTTACATCTCCTGACTAAGTAGGCTTGTTATATCCTCATCTATATCTATGATATATAAAGAACCAACATCCTCCTTTATAACCTCGTATTCAAGAGGATATATAGAAAAAAATCAGTCATCAATAGGTGATCATCAATAAAGTCCATATGTCTAACATCATTTAAGAGTTCATTTGTATTCTCGTAATTAAGGTTAGCCAAAGACTTAAACATATCTATTGACTTCCTGTAATAAAAAGGCTGCCAAGAAGTATTCACACCTCTTGTTGCCATTTTCTGCCCCCATTTTTAGGTATTTTTCAGCCTTGTCGTATTCAAAGCTTCTAAACATTAACTGGGCAAGATTGTACATGGCTTCAGTACAATTAAACATAATGGCCTTCTCATAATACTCTATTGCCTTTTTAGGGTCTTTAAAAAAGTTATCATACATGATGGCTAGTGTATTTAAGGCATATATGTTATTTAGCTTTGCAGGCTCTTCAAAGATAGGCCTTGGCCTCCTCGTGAGTTAGTCTGCATAAAATATAGCCTACCTGCATATAGCTTGGCTATCTGGTGGCCATGGTCTGAGGCTATCTGGTAGTACCTAATTGCCTTCTTCTCATTACCCGTTTTTCGTATATACTGGCTAGCTTGAAGCATGACTCTATATCACCATGATCAGCTGCCTTCTTATACCAATCTATCATATTATCCAAATCATTTAATTTCTCGTATATATTAGCTAGCTTAATCTGACAGTTTATATTGTCAGGGAATCATCTTATAGTAGTTAATGGCTATATCATATTCCTTTAGAGTCCTACAAAGGTCCCCCATATTCTCCGCCGAATTATAGCATCCCTGGGCTATGGCCTGCTTGTAGTAAAGACCAGCCTCCTTGTAGTTCTTGTCCTCAAAAGGATACCCGCAAGGTTATTTTTGCCTCCTTGACACCATCATCAGCAGCCATCTTATAGTATATCCTAGCATTGTCTGTATCATTGTTCCTATTATAAAGGTTAGCCAGCCTGTACTTGGCCATTGTATGGTTTTGGGCAACGGCCAGCTCATAGTAGTGGATCGCATCAGATGACTTATCCTTCCTATCAAGTATAAAGCCCATCCTATATTGGGCATCCGGATCACCCTCATCTGCTGCAACAGAATATGCCTTCTCTGCATCAACGAAGTTTTTCAGAAAGCTCACTCAAGACGCCTAGATTCATAGCAGCCTTAAGGTGTTTCTTCTTTAAAAGCTTCTTATAAAGGTCTATAGACCTAGTGAAATTGCTCCTATCCATTTCAATAACAGCTAGGTTGTAGATGGCATCCTCATCATTTAAGCTTGCCCCCTTTTCGTACATTTCTTCTGCAAGCTCCTTATTATCTAGCTCTATATTTAGAAGCCCAAGGTTGAAGTAAGACTTAGCAAAACCAGCCTCAGCAGTCTCCTTTAGGATTTTTTCAGACATTTCATAGTCTTCTAGTATATAGTAAAATGACACCAATATTGTTTTTGGCAGCAAGTATTCCTTTTTCTGCTGCCTTTTCATACTAATAAAGGGATGTGTCGTATATTTCATTATTGTAGTACATGTTGCCTAGGTTAAATGCTGCATAATCAACACCATTATTAAAGGCAGACCTATACCAGTTTTCTGCCTTTTCGATTTCACCCTAGCTATCATATAATTGACCTAGAATAAGTTGGGAACTCTTTCATATCCAGACTCAGCTGCTTCTCTAAATTTTTCTACAGCAAGTTCAGACTTACCAATTTTTCATAGAAGTTTCCTTTTAAATAATCCACCTTTGGATTTTGTGACATCTCTTTCACCCCTTACTCTCATTTGCATACTTTTCACTTATAATTATATAGCATTTAAAAGTAAAGTAAATATAAAATAAAAAGTGGCCAAGTCCTTTTTATACTAAAAATACCTCTTGATATTCAAAGTATAGTCTCTTAACCACTATTTTACTGATTCTAGTAGGTAAACAAGGAATAGTAGGAGGACATCAAAATCGATACCTCCTTTTTCAAGACTGTCCACCCTTGAATCACCATTTACCCTTTTAAAAATTGTATTTAATTTGGTCTATAAGCCTCTGACTAACTCCAGTCTTAGACCTGTATGAGCTTATTTTTTTCCATATCTGCCCTAATGTCCTTGTTCATATTAGAAACAAAGTAGTTGTATTCAACCTTATTATCCAGCATCATTGACTGGGTCATCATACTTAGAATTGATACATAGGCAGAATACTTAATGCTAGGGTTTGTATTGTTAATACCAGCTAAATAGGCAAAAAAGGTTGCTTCATCCTCTCTAGCAATTCCCCTTTGATAGGCCATATACTTAGACACTAGGAAGGGCCTGTATATATCTGGTAGGTTCTTACTTATACTAACCTCATTGGTAAGTATAAAGTACCTAGCCTCTAGACCAAGTGTATCATATATCTGACTATATAGACTTAACTTAGGCCTAGAATATATGTACTCAAGGCTTGGAAAGGCATCTGAAATTATCCTAAAGCCCTCCTCTGCCTGAATTGACAAATCATTTATATTGGATAGACTGGCATTTTGCTCATGCTTACCAAATTTCTTGTATCGATAGCCTTACTCTCAAGATACTTCAAAACCTCAAGTTGCTTATTAGTATCCACATGGACCTTAATATCTGTTGAATACTTTGCATTGTACTTATCGACTAAAGGGAATTTGCCAAAGGTTGTGTATGGTAGTTTAAGCCATAGAAAAGTACATATACAAAGAATCCTATACAAATTATATTTATAGTTCCCCAAAAGATCCTATAAATATATGTTAGCCACTTAGTTGGGCTAAAATAACCTTCTTACTAAATTCAGCAGGAAAAAATATTAGGACAAATATTAGCAGTAGTGCTATTGTGTCACCAATCGGAATATCAACCTTACCAAAGGCAAGACTAAGCTTTTCTCTAATAAATCTGTTAATTATATTCGTATATATAAGCCCTGTTGCCTTTTTTTATACTTTATAGACAGGCCCAGAATAAAACTGGAAAAATACAAATAGCAATAGGGGTCCAATCTTAAATTTAAACACTTTACCACCTCCATAAACATGATATATTATACCATAAATTGAGGGTTATTTGCCTTAATTATAGATTAATACTTATTTACCCTTATGAATTTTTCTCGCTGGCGTAGATTTCCTCATCTAATTGTTTGAGTCCACCCATAACCTGTCCCTCATAGTCTATCTTTTTAGTATCCAAGCCAAAAATTATAATTCTTTTTAGCTCCTCTAAATTTACCATCTTTTCATACTCTTTTACATTCAATAAGGAGGCATCATTCACCACATAGAATATTAGTTTATCATTGTTTAGAAATATATCAGCCCCTACCATAATTTACTAGTTTAAAAGTCTTTCCACCGTCCTCTATTTTTCCTATCTATGCTATTAATACCTACACCTGTATCTATATCTTGATCAAGTACAAGCTTGCCCTCCTTATGCTTAATCAGGTACAGATGATAGTTTTTGCTGCCGACAGGATTTTTAACCCTTACTATAATATTTTTTTCTGGCAGATACTTTATATATGAAAAAAACTATCTGTGTGGTCACTCCTATTAGGGTTATATTCAAATACGGTAAATATTGGATCTTTATCATCTATATAGGCTCTAGATATTTTATTTTCCTTAAAATCAAAGGCCAGGGTTGACGGTCTAAAAATTGCCATCTTCATCACTATAATCAAAAATATAGAACTTATCGAAGGCTACTAGGCCATACCCTACTCCACCTATACTTAACCTTGTCCTCTAGCTTGTCCATAATCCTAAAGCTGATTCTTATCCAAGTAGGCAAAGGCAAGGATATTTGTCTTCTTGTCCTTATTATAGTAGGAAAAGGCCAGATAATAATTGTTCTTATACCTTTCTATCCTATAAATCTTCAGATCCTCAGACTTGGCGCTTGCTGCTATGTCCTTATCATATATGAATCCACTATACGCCTTCCCTGATAGTCTTGAAATCTTACCCGTACAAGCTTCCAGTTTTTATCATCAAGGGTATAGTATATATTTATAGGAACACTTAAGGATGTCTTCGATTATACGCTATTTTTTTATCTCTAAGAAGAAAATCTTGACCTTCTTTTTATTATATTAAGTTTCGTTAGTCTATTTGAATTTAATAGATAGGCACTGGTGGTCTTCATCCTATAGTAATCATTCTGCATATCATACGGCCTAGATATTAAAATCATTATCGACCAGTAATAGATTTTGTTCATTTAAAATTCGGTCACTTCCCCAATAGTATTGACCTTAAATGATTTGTGGTAGGGACCTTCCTACATATGATATGCTAACTAATAGGATTGTCAATAGGCCTATAAAACCAGAACTCCTTTTTACTTGTCTTCATAACCTAATCCTCCTCTAAAAGCTTCTTTTACTATTTATCATATCCAGTATAAATAATATGACTACTAGTATATACAGTAGAATTATAAAAATTAAGGTTGGAGGACTTGTATCTAATCCCTGAATACCAGCAACAAGCCCAGAGGAATTTACATCCAATCCTATAATAATAACTATAAAGGCTGATAGTATAATCAATATAAAGAAGCCAACCCTCTTTCAAGCCTAGTCCTTATATTTCCTCCATAGATTATACTAGTAGATGCTTGTAGTCCAATTATAGATGGCAAGGCAAGCATAAATGTATAAAATAATGAAGTCATGTAGTCAAAGGGTAGAAATAATGCCTCCTTTGTCAGGCTCCATATACCCTCAAGCCTGTATAAATCGGCAAACTTAAATTGGTTTATACAGTCCAAACACACTAGAGGGCAAGCGTAATTAATATAATTGTATATATGTATAGGCTAAGACCGACTAAAATCTTTGCCAGTTTTATTTCTAAGATACTATTGGGAATATTGTATATCAAGTAAAAGGAAGAGTTCTTCTTCCTAAAGTCCCTAGATACCAAGAAGTAGGAGGCTAGTATGGAAGCCAGGCAAATAGGTGCTATCATTAATATATTGTTATTCATTGTAGAGCTAATATTTATAGAACCACTAAAAAGTAGAGCTCAATTGTAGCTTGTCTTGGTCATTAGAGCGCACTGCAATTATTTGTGGTGACAGGTCCTTGACTAGATTTAAGTCACCTGCAGAATACTGGCCCCTGTAAAAATTAAATACACAAAATAAAAACCATGTCAATACTGCTACTCCCAATAGGGATTATAATTTTTCTTATTTACCTTTAGCTCATGGTAATATAATTTAAAAATATTATTAATAAAAAGTCATATATAACCTCCTAATAATCTACATGTTTAACTAAATAGATATTAATTAAGATCATGGTCAAACCGCCAATTATTAACGGTATGGAATTGTCAAATTGATACCTACTTAAAAATGATATCAAAATATATATGGTAAAAGTATAGGGCTACAACAAGTAAGCAAGACCCTATGGTATTTAGTCTAAGCCTTCTCGAAAATAGGATAGTAGTCAGGCATGATATACCAATTAATAGGAACCATCCAAGCAACAATCATATCAGGTCTAAAGTTCTGAAAAGAGCGGATTATACATAAGTATCTGCTTTAATACTTCTGAGCATATTTATTGTTTCCTTTTATTGGTATACCATAGTTCAAAACTATAGAACTTAAATTTTGATACTAAATAAATTCCTCTAATATAGGAAATTATAACTATCATCAGGTAGTTCACAAGGATGAATAAAGCCTAGCTTCTATGTAAACCGCCATAGTGTGTATATATTTTGGTAAGGGTAGCTGTAAAACATTATAGCTACTGGTATTTTTGTCCAGTGTTTACCTTTTTGATTCATTACTACAATGGTTAAAATAAGGGAAAAATACAAGTAGTCCAAACGTTTCAATTGAGTTTACAAGGATAGAAAACATACTCGTCCTGGAGGTTAATTTCATTAATTTTTTTGAAAAGTCTAGAGTCCTATAATACTCTACTGTCATCCTATAAGAAACCACATTACCAAAAATATAAAAGTCCAACAAGTATCATAATAAAAACTATTAGGAGCTTCCTATTTCTCTTAAGGTCAAACTTAAAATATCTTAATAAGCTAGTCATCAAAAAGACACCTCTCTTATTTTTGTCTAGAATAGACTTTCCTTCATGTAATCTCATTTCCTCTGCATCGAAACTGGCAACAAGCCTCCCGTCATTTAGTATGTGTACATAATCTACAACAGACTCTATATCATCGATTTCATGAGTTGTAAGAATCAGCGCCTGGTCATCTGACATATACTGGGCCATCATGCTGACAAATTCCTTCCTCTTAAATACGTCGATGCTCCAAAGTACCATCCAAAATAATATACTTCATATTCAAGCAAAAGGCCATAACAAGCTTTACCTTAGCTATGTTCCCCTTCGACATAGAGTCAATATAGTCATTCCTATTTATCTTGAATAGCTCAAGCATCTCATCAGCCTTATGGTCATCCCACGTCTCATAAAAATCCTTGTAGAAGTCTATCATATCCTGGACCCTATATCCCGAAAATGTGTTGGGCAATCTAGCACATATATCATTTTTCTTGTATAACTGGTATGACAGCCTTTGGTCATCAACACTAATAGAACCTCTAGTAGGTTTAATAAAGCCCATAATAGACTTTTAATAGGCTTGTCTTCCCTGCCCCATTAAGGCCAAGAATGGCTGTAATTGTTCCTTCCTTTATATCTAGACTTACATTATCAAGGGCATATTTAACACATGAAGACCTTCCCCCTATCTGATTTCTATATTTCTTCGTCAAATTCTGTACTCGTATCATCTATTAGCTCCTCCTTTGTCTCGTCATAATATTGGTCTAGTAGCTCTATAACCTTTTTCCTTATCTATATTTATAGACTTCATACTTGAAATAAATTCAATCAGAACTCCTTTAATATAATCGTCCCTAAGTTGATGTAGTCTTTCTAGGTCGTTTGTTATAACACTACCCTTACTTTTTCTGTAATTATAAGGCCTATTTCATCCATATAGGAATAAGCCTTTTGGACGGATGTTAGATTTACTCTAAAAATACCTGCCAGCATTCCCTTCTTGAAGGTATCAGGCTTCCAGGCTCAAGCTCTCCTAGAAATACCTTGGACTCAAAGTATTTTGATATCTGTAGGTATATGGGTGAATTACTATTGAATTTTTATCTCTTTCAAGCTTGAATCACCTCTCCTTATTTTAAATATTATAATTAGTAATTTTAAGTCCTTAACTGTACTACTACTATAGTACAGTTAACTGTATTATATCACTAGTACAGTTTAAGTGCAAGAGTAAAAATATCTTTTTCATTTTTATTATTCAATGATACATCTTCGGCAGTATTTTAAATACTCTTCCTTTTTCCATCTATTCTTTGTTCATATAAAAAGGGAAGTATAGGTTATTTACCTTTACTCCCCTTATAGATGAATAAAAATGCAGTGTATTTAATTAAAGATATTCTGGGCCATCTTGTCTCTTGCTAAACGATGTATATCTATATACAAGAATACTAAGGCAATAGCTCCTGATATAATATCACTAAGGGCATTAGCTAAATAAACCCCATTTATGCCCATTATTTTTGGTACTATATATAAAAAGTGGTATAAGTATACCCCCGTACCTAAGTATATATAATACAGAAGAGGTCTTTGGTCTTCTAATTGACTGGAAGTAGGTTGTTGCTATTGAGTGGATACCTACAAAAAGTTATACCTAGAAGGTATATTCTTATGTTATGACTCGTTATGTCAAGTAGTCTAATATCAGAAGTATATGGATATATAAATAATTTTGGATACAATACTATGAATATTAAAAACAAGGAGCTTATAGCTACTATAACTCCCTGTGGTCAACCTCACAGTTTTAACTATCCTGTGGTACTTATTGGCCCCAAAGTTATATCCTATTAGTGGTTAAATATTTTGACTGATTCCATAAATTATCATTGTTATAAAACAAACTAATAGATGAAAATAATGGTTACAGATGCCATATGGTAGTCACCACCAAAGTTAATTATAAACCTATTTAATATTATACTAACAATTGTACCAAACAAGTTCATAAAGAAATTTGGGAGACCATTATGGAATATTTCCCAAACAACCCTCATGTCAAGAGATGCATTTTTCTTCCTAAGTTTTATAGGTATATTCTCTGCCTTTTATAAAGAAGTATAGGACAAATACTGTAACAGTAGTCTGAGATATCACAGTTGCAATTGCTGCTCCCCTTACACCCCCACTTAAAGACAAAAATAAAAAGAGCATCCAGTATAATATTAAGTATTGAGTTTCACTATAACTATTATCATAGATTCCTTTAGCATGTCCAAGACTTCTTACAGAGTTATTTAAACAGTAACCTGTTAAGCCAGGCACGCCACCAATAAGTATAATCCATATATAGTCCCTGGCATATCCATATACATCCTTAGATACGCCTAAAAGATCAAAAATCGGATTCATAAATATGATACAGACAATAGTAATTATAAGTTCAGAAATTATAATCAAAAGTAAAAGAGTTGTATAGTATTTTTCTGCTGAATCATACTTCTTCTCCCCGTATCGAATAGAAATTAAAGTAGATCCACCTACCCCAATCAAGAGAATAAAGGCCATCTGGACAACCTGAAATGGCATTGTAATACCAATAGCTGTTAGACCTAAAGGATTGATCCTGCCTATAAAAATCCTGTCTACAATATTATAAACCGCAGCTACAAGCATACTTAAAATTGCTGGTATACTCATATCTAGCAATAACTTTGAAATTTTTATCATTACCCTAAACTCTTGTTCAAAACTACCTCCTAATAGTAAATTTATTTAGTGAGGAATAACCCCATAAGGACTTATACCCTATGAGGTTATCTTATACATGTATATTAAGATTTTCTGCTATCGTTTGAAATAGTGATTGTGATTTGAGTTCCAACATTCTTCTTACTATTTATAGTTAGGAACCCACCATGCAGCTTAACTATTTCTTCACTTATAGCAAGACCCAAGCTCACTTCCAGACTTGTGGAAATCTTCCTGGAAAAATTTCTTAGATACATTTGCTATATTCTTTTCATCTATACCTATACCATTGTCGGCTACACATATACTGGTTTCGTTACTTGTCTGGTCAACCTTTACTGATATAACGCCTCTTCTGGCGTGAATTTAAGAGAGTTCTGTACTAGGTTTTATCAGAACCTGTCTTTAGTCTGTCTTTTGTCTCCATAAATTATAGTCATATCTTGATTTAAGAATTCAAAGCTCAGTCTTATATTCTTTTTAATAGCCATAGACCTAAGCTGGTTTATTACACTAGAAACAAGATTTTCTATATTTACCTCTGCAATATTTAGCTTCATCCTGTTGGATGACATCCTTGAAAAGTCAAGGAGCTCCTCTACTAGCTTTATTAGTCTCTCAGTTTCATCATTGATTATGCCTAGACCCATGCTCAGTTCTTCCTTACTAATATTATCCAGTCCAAGAGTTTCACTCCCAGCCCTTTAATAGATGTTAGAGGTGTTCTTAGCTCATGGGATACTGATGAAATAAATTCATCCTTTAGCTTTTCACTCTTCTGAATTTCCTGGGCCATATTTTCAAAGGTATTGGCAAGGTCGCCAATTTCATCATCATATATCCTAGACTTGTTAACCTTTATATTATAGTTACCCTAGCTAATATATTGGAAAAATATTTTTTTAGCTCATGTATAGGATCTATAATTGAATCAGCAAACTTCAGGCTAAGGCTGATTGAAAAATGCGATTACTATTAAGCCCATAAAAGAATAGGTAAAACATTATTTTTTTAATATTTCAGTATTTACATACTTAAGTGAAACACTAAACCTAACCACACTCTGGATTACACCATTGCTTTTTAATTGCTACAGAAGCACTCATTACATTTTCATGGGTGTCTTTCTCCTCATATATATATGTATACATATCATTACCAGTAGTGTTTTTAAGGGCATTTTTACATCTACATAATCAATGGTTCTATTACTGTTAAAGCCATACTGGTCTACAATTAGCTTACCCTTACTGTTTATAATATTTACAGCTATATTAGAGTTTTGTAGGTTATTTTGGTTTTCTAATATACTCCTAACCCTATCATTAAAGTCTATATTAGTCATATTAGCTGCATTATATACGGTATCTATATACCTCATCTGCGAAAAACATGGTCTGCCTTATAGAGGTATAGTAGTACCTAGTTGTAAATATGGCAAAGAATACTTCAAATATCAATACTATCAGGATTATTATAATTATGAAATTTTTAAGAACTTTTTCCTTAATCCTCCAAAAGTATAAACCCATTAATCTGCTCTCCTAAAAGATAGCCATAGCCCCATGCAGTCAAAAATATACTTTTGGCTTTGATGGGTCTTCTTCTATCTTGTTTCTAATACGTCTTATATTTACATCCACTATCTTGTAGTCATATAGTTCAGTAGATCCCCCATACCTCCTGAAGGATTTGGTCCCTACTCAGACTATCACTTGCATTTATCATTAGGAACTTTACAATTGAGAACTCTGTAGGAGTAAGGTCTACAACATTTCCATTCTTATAAAGCTTCCTCTTATTAATATCCAAAAGAAAAATGGTGGTAGATCAAGAACACTGCTCTTTCTAGTATCATTGTCTTTATTAACCCTCCTAATTAGGGCAGATACCCTAAATAAAAGCTCTTTTATACTAAATGGCTTTATCATATAATCGTCAGCCCCTGCCACGAAGCCCTCAATCTTATCATCCTCCTGGGCCTTTGCAGTAAGCATGATGACACCCATATTTTCATACTTGTCTCTTATATACCTACATATATCTACACCACTCATGTCAGGTAGCATTATATCTAGTAGTGCAACAGCAATGTTGGGTTCACTATTAAGTTTTTCTATGGCCTCACTACCGGTTCCAGCCTCTATTACTTCATAACCCTCTCTTTTAAATTTATGCTAACAAAACTTCTTATACCTATTTCATCCTCTAAAAATAAGAATCTTGTCCATATTATTCCCTCCTAACGTAGATACTATTTATTGATCAACACAAATGTTTTGCTTATTCTATTAAGGTTTATACCATATTTCTTCAACATAGTTTCATTTGACTTCTTAAGTATGCACACGTAGTCTTCTGTTTCAAACAGGACCCTAGTTTTAACATCCTCCTTATCTATATTTTCATAATTAGCTGAAGCCTTTGGGATGACAGTGTAAGTCAATAATTCGACCTTTGACTTATCATTGATATAGTAAATAGAGTAGTCATCCTTATTATTCTTATTTTTCAACCTTTATATAGATTTTATCTCTTAGTATGTCAGGTATAACCTGTTTGAAGTTATAAGTAAATGAATAGAAATTCTGACCTATTCTTGTAAGAACTTCCTTTTTCTTCTAGCTTACCATTCCAGTCATACCAGCTAATAATTATATTGTCCTTAGTGCTTGAATTTGTCAGTCCCTCTTCAATCTTTGGCAGGTCCAAGATGCCATCACCATTCATATCCTCAGCCCTTAAATTATAAGGATTAATGGCTATGTTGGATTCATTTTTATAACCTTTTTCAAACCTTGAATTTCTGTATATAATTAGTTGGTTTTACCGAAGATCCTCTTAGACTCTGGTAGGTTATCACACTTCCAAGGTACTTATTTGAAAGTCTTCCGTTTAGTATCTCGACCTTGTCCAAAGATTCTACAGTATAGGATGTATCATACTTATCAAACTGAATATTATTGTTCTCAAGCCTCATACCACATATACTGACCTCATAATTCTTTTTGACTCTGGATAAGGGCTAAACATTCCATCTGCCCATCATTATCATAGTCAAAGAAGTTTAACTTAATTGAAGTCTCAGATGAGTTGTACTCCGCCTTCTTTTTAATGTTTCCATCTTCATAAGAATAGACGTATATATTTTCATAACCTAGACTATTAATATGGAGAATAATTTCTTTTTTTCCATCATTATCTAAATCTATAAAATTAGCATACTTAATCGTCTCTCCGGGAATTCTAACTATGCCTTCATCATCCTCTGAAATCTGACCACTTTTGCATATTAAATATATACATGTATATATTACTCGTACCTTTGGTTTTCATTATTTTTCTTAAAGGCAACTATGTCCTCTATTCCATCAGAATCAAGGTCTACCCTATTTATCTTGGACACCTCTTTGAAGTTTTTGAGGCATTGTAAAGCTAGTATCAAGAGGTGTTAAACGCCTTATTGAATTATAAATTTGAAGGTTACTTTCATTGCTTACAGGCTTTTACTATCAACTTTTTCTGGCGATTTTTAATGAATTAAAATTGGCAGCGATCAGGGTTGGTAGAGCAATCAATAAAACTATGAAGAATACCCATATATATTTATTAAATAACTTATTCAATATATCACCCCTTTAAGCTTTTTGGTGGTTTAGGACCTGGATACTGGTAATAATAGGTTTTTTAACATACCATTATATAGCTTTCTTTTTCTTATAGCATCCTGACCAAATTCATACTCAAAAATCTTCATATGAAGTAATAAGGTAGTATGACCAGTTTTTAAGCCTCCTTAGAGTATAGCCTAATTCCTTATATAGAAGCTTTACACTTTCTTGGTCCTCAAGTCTTTCACCATATGGAGGGTTGGTAATTAAAAATCCATACTCTTCTTGAGAAGCAAATTTAGTAGCATCTCCACATTCAAATTTTATATACTTTTCTACCCCTGCAATTTCAGCGTTGTTTTTGCTATTTTTAATAGACTCAGGATCTATATCATATCCATATATGGTAAAGCTTTCATCGTCTCTTAAGAGATCAAAGGCCTCTTTTCTAACCTCCCACCAGATATTTTTATCTATAGTTCTCCACTTTTCTGATATAAACTCCTATTCATGCCTGGGGCCATATTTATACCAATCATGGCTGCTTCTATTAGTATTGTTCCTGACCCGCACATTGGATCTACTAGGGTTCTGCCCGGTCTCCAAGGCGTAAGATAGACTAGGCCAGCTGCAAGAGTTTCTCTTATTGGAGCCTTATTTGATAGCTCTCTGTAGCCCCTCTTATGTAGGGCTAAGCTAGTAGTATCTATGGAAAGTACTACCCTGTCCTTATGTATAAAGACAAAGATTGGGTATCTTTCCTTATCTTCCTTTAGCATATTGCTTTCCATATACTTTTCCTTAAGGCTATCAACCACTGCCTTCTTGACTATAGACTGTATATCAGGGGTTGAATAGAGCTTAGACTTTATAGATGATGCCTTTGCTACTGGAAATTCAGCCCCATAGGGTATAAACCTAGACCAATCTATCTGTCTAGTCCTATCGTAAAGCTCCTCAAATGATGTAGCCTTGAACTCAGCCACCTTTAGGCTAACCCTCTCAGCACACCTCAACCACATATTTGCCCTGGCTATTCCGTACTCATCAGTCTTATAAGTAACCCTGCCATCTTCAGTCTTTTTCAATTTCAAAACCTAAATTTTTTTATTTCATTTGCTAACATCTTTTCCATACCAAAAAAACATGGAGAGATTAAAGTGTACTTATACTTCATATTTATTCACCATTTCTATCATCTTATCCTTAAGCTCATTCTCAAGCCTAAGGATCTCATTTTCAGCCTCTTTTCTCTTTGCCCTAGACTCAACCTGTATCTTCATAACTTCATCTAGACTAGATATAAGAGCTTCATTTGTATGTTTTAAGCTATCTATATCAACTATTCCTCTTTCTGATTCCATAGCAGTTTCTATTGAAGCCATTTTAAGGTTATCAGCATTCTTCTTTAAAAGCTCATTAGTTATATTTGATACTTCTCTTTGGGTACCTTATAGCTTCACTAGAATGACTTACCCCAAGGGCTAATACCATTTGATTTTTTTCCATAGGGGGATGGTATTTACAATGGTTGATTGTATCTTTTCAACCATGAGGATATTATTATTCTGGACCATTCTTATCTGGGGTGCTGTCTGTATTGATATCATCCTAGACAGGTCAAGGTCATGTAGTTTTTCTCAAACCCTATCTATTTGGTTATTAAGGTCATTAAGGTTTTGGGCATCCTCCTGTAGGCCAGATTCCTTGGCCTTTCTACTTAGGGCTGGCAGATCATTGGCCTTAATATCAGCTAATTTTTTCTTACCTGCCAATATATACATCGATACTTCTTTATAGTAATTCTTATTTAGGTCATACATCTGGTCTAGGGTAGAAATATCCTTCATAAGAGTTACCTGCTGCTTTTCTAATGATTTTACTATAGAGTTTACATTATTCTCAGCCTTGTCATAGTTGGCCCTAATTAACTGGGTCTTCTTAGTTCCCTCTTAAAGAATCCAAGTATACCCTTGTCTTCATCACTAGCATCAAAGCCCTTTAATTCGACAACAAGGTTTGAGATCATATCTCCTACCTCTCCCAGGTCCTTGGTCCTAATAACATTTAGGGTAGAATCTGAGAAATCAGACATCTTTTTGAACTCCTGACCCATATTCGAGTACTAGTTGTGAGTTTGCTATATCTATTTGCTTAGAAAAATCTTCAACCATTTTTCGTTCTGATTCACTTAAGCTCATTTCATCGAAAGAATCTAGGGACTCTAGTATCAACTACATTTTCTTCTACTAGGTCTATGTCTTCTTTCGTATTATTTCCAAAAACTTAAAAATTATATCATCCATGTTTAATCTCCTAATTTCTTATTTTATCAATACACATTCCAACTAAATCTAGCCTAAAAATATATTATTCAGTCTTATTTTCAAATGGACTAGTACCACTTAAACCATCCTGGGCTAGCATTGTTTTTAAGACAGAAATATCTGACTTTATGTCTATATTATCTACCTGAATTAGCTGGTCTACTAGCCTCTGGTAGGCCTCTATGATTGTATCCATAGTAGTTCCTATTTCAATCATAGACTTGTTTAGTAGGTCAGTACTAGGCTTATTTTCAAGGTCTTGATAAGACCTAAGCAGCTTGATTGTAATTGGCATATAGTATGATGAAAACCTGTCTAGCCTATGTAGCTTACCTGGATTTTTTGCTACTATAGTCTCAAGACTTTCTATCAGACAGAATATATCTGAACATCTTTGCTTCATGTCTGGGTCAATTAGTGAGTTCTCCAGGCTGACAAGTTCTTGCTTAGCCTCCTGACATGTATATTGAAATTCCTTTAATTCTTTATTAGATTCAAGTTTTTCTTTTTCAATATCCCTTTGCCTACGACTTTCCTGACCAGACTGGTAGTAGGAATATAATTCATCATTTACAAGGAATATCGTGTCATTCTCTACTAGGTGGCCTTGGTAAAAGAATCTCTTGTCTCATCAGCCTATGTAGATCCTTAACAACACTGCTTTTCTGCTATCCCCACACGGTAGGCCATGCTTGAAACTTCGGCATATCCATTTTGATCAAGCGATCCTATATGGGACTTGTATCTTGCTATTTCTTTCCTTTTTTCTTGAAAAAGAAATAACTAATACCAAACATTAGTCCAAAAAATTGCAAAGAATGGTATAAAAATTCATCTCTAGTACTAGAAAAAATAATACCTAATATAAGCATAAGCAAGGATGTAGCACCAAATATTATTTTGAAACACCAGGTTAACTGCATAGTTTTCTGGTCTCCTGGCATATATATCTAATTTATTAGTTTGGACCGTATTACTAGGGTCATAGCCCTTATTATAGAATTTCTTATAAGAGTTTCTCCCAAATAAGTTTTGACCTATAACTGAATTATTGACCTGGTCAAGGGCTATATCTATAGACCTCTTCACCGTCTCATTTAGGGTCCGAAAAAAATTACTTTCATTTATTTTAGTATCTATAGTATCACCCAAACGCTTAACTAGGTCATCTATATAAAAAAATTATTCTTCCTATGTCTATCACTCATAAAAAAACACCTCACTAATATGATTATACCATATTTTTAGATATTTTCGCCTTTTTGCTTATATAAATATATACAGATATCAGGTTCATATAAGTATATTTTTAGATTCTTATTGGTCAGTTTATATAAGATGAGTTTCTACAATATAAACATGTATATTAAAATGAGGCCCCGTATTTAAATACGTGACCTCTGTAGGTTGGTACTACCCATCAGGGTAAGAAACTTATTTATTAGATATATTATATACCTTTACTAGACTCATAATTATACTAATAGTCCCTCAGAAATATTAAGGGTTTTGTCAGCAATTTCTTGAGCAAAACTGTGTCATGGGTAATTATTAATATAGTCATACCCATCCTCTTACAGTTTCTAATGATCTCCTCTACCTTTTGAATATTTTCCTTATCTAGGGCTGAAGTTGGTTCATCAAAGCATAATACCTTTGGCTTAAGTACGACAAGATCTAGCAATAGCAACCCTCTGTTGTTGCCCTCCAGACAACTGGTGAGGATAGTGGTCCTTCTTGTCTAAAAGATCTCACCATCTCAAGTAGGTCTAGGGCTTCTTAACTACTTCATCCTTATTTCTTCCAAATACCCTTACAGGAGATTCTATTATATTCTCAAGGACAGTTAGATGTGGAAAAAGGTTGAAATTTGAAAAACCATGCCTATCTGGCCCCTAATTTCCTTCATATCATTATAGACATAATTTCAACATCATCTAGGGATAATTTTACCACTATCAAAGCTTTCAAGTCCATTAATACACCTTATAAGGGTCGTCTTGCCTGCTCTGACTTTCCTAATACTACACCTATTTCACCATCATCAATCTGAAACTTATTCCTTTAAAAACATCTACCTGCCCAAATTTTTCTTAAGATCAACAATTTTTAACATCTTCACCCCTTACCTATAGTATGAATATCTCTTCTCTAAGATTGCCATCAACTTAGTTAATATAGCTGTCATTACTAGGTATATAACAGCATAAGCGAAAGGCATCAAACTAGCTTCCCTATTGCTGGCTGCTGTTGCCACCCTCAATAGGTCATTTAATCCTAGTATATAAACTAAAGAAGTATCCTTTACTAGGTAATTAGCTCATTAGATACTGGAGGCAATACCCTCTTAGTTAGCTGGGGCAAAAATAATTCTCCTGTACATAGTTACCTTTGTCAAAAACCAAGGACCTTAGCTGCTTCAAACTGTCCTTTGTCTATAGATAATAGACCACCTCTAAATATTTCTGCATAATATGCAGCATAGTTGATAACAAAGGCTATAAAGGCTACCGTCAACTGGTCAAATACTAGCTTTGGACTAATTATAGGAAGTACATAGTAGAAAAACATCATCTGTAGTAACAAAGGGACTTCCCTCATTATCCATATATAGAAGCTAGATACTGAACTAGCTATTTTATTATTTGATAGCCTTACAAAGGCAACTGCTATACCAAGGGTATGGAAAATATAGTTGTTACAAAGAACAATTCTAAAAAGTATTTTAACCCCTTCAAACATTTATTTCCTCCTGTCGCTGACCTAATATACTTATCAGCTTTAATTACTTATATTTTTTTACTATTGGTTGAACCATTTTTCTTAATATTGTCAAAAGTACCGTCGGCCTTCATATCATCAAGGGCCTTGTCTCATCTTATCTCTTAGTTCTGTGTCATTCTTTTCTAAATCCAACACCGTACTGCTCACTACCAAGGTCTCCTCTAGAACCTTATACTTATCAGCACCCCTCTGAGTAATATAGTACTTAAGTAGGACTTCATCACCAACAACTGCCTTAATTCTGCCAATTTCTAAGTCTCTAAGGGCCTTGTCATATGTATCATATGTGACTGGCTTCTGGTCCTTTATCATTCCAATGAATTCCTTGTTAGCTTCAATTGCCTCTAAAGCTGATGATGCTGCCTGAGTTCCAACCACCTGGTCCTTAAGGTCTGCAAGTTTAGTTGGGCTTTCAGTAGACATTGTAATTGCAATCTGCTTGTTATCGAAGTATGGCTTAGAAAAGGCTACTCTTGCCTTACGTTCTTCAGTTATTGAGTATCCATTCCATAGGCAGTCGACATTTCCATTATCAAGGGCCTGTTCCTTCATTGACCAGTCAATATTCTGGAACTTAACTGTATAGCCTGCTCTCTTAAATGCTTCTTTTGCTAGATCGATGTCAAAAGCCCTCTAGCTCGTTTTTATCGTTCAAGAATCCCATTGGAACAAATGTGTTGTCAAGTCCCATGACAATTTCTTTTTTTAGAGTTTGTATCACTAGCCTTCTTATCCTCATTCTGGCCTGAGCATCCTACTAAGCCAGCAGCTAATACTAAGCCTAATCCTAACATAACCGTTTTTGATAATACCTTTTTCATTTTCTTTTTCCTCCCTAAAAATATAATAAAATATGTTTTAGTCAGGGTCCAGGATAGAATACACACAAAAACTCCCGTGCCCTGACGTCTGCCAGAGGACGAGAGTATAAAATCCAATACTTCGTGTTCCCACCTCTATTCGTTACTATCTCACAATAGCAACCTCATCGAGTACTATATAATACTCTAACACTGTAACGTGTGTTCACGTGATAGCCTACTAAAAATTCGGTATCCAACTCATAGATGTGTTCAATATAATCTGTAATGCGCTTCTCACCAACCAGCTACTCTCTGATTAACTTCATATACCTACTATTTCTAGTCAAAGTCTTTATTTTTGTGGTTTCTTTACTTTGTTATAAAAACATTCTAAATCATGGTAAAGATTTTGTCAAGCTTATTTTTAATATTTTTTTGAATTTTGTTACTTTGTAAAAGTAAATTCCCCCATGATATGGAATTTACTTTTAGCAAATACACTTTATTTGTATATGGAATTTACTAGTTCATAATTTAAATGTATCATAAGTTTATAGTTGCATTACCTTGATTTATGAGGAGGAAATTATTATGAACACACAAAAACATTTAACTCTTGAATCAAGAAATATAATAGAAATAGAATTAGGTAAAGGAACATCTTTTAGAAAGATTGCACGTATTCTTCATAAAGACCCTACTACTATTTCAAAAAGAAATTCAAATGCGTATATAAGACATGAGAAGACTGGTGCTTTTAGTAAGTCTTTCAATGACTGTCTCTCATAATGCTAATCGCTCATGCTCACTACGTAATGTTTGCAAGATGTGTACCTATAGAAAACGACTTTTGCTGGTCCTGTGGTATATGTAATGAAAAATGCAGTTTATATGAGAAATATTCTTGTCCTAAGCTTTAAAAAAGCCACCATATGTTTGTAATTCTTGTGAATCTAAGACCAACTGCACGTTAGAAAAGTCTTTCTATAAAAGCCTTATCGGCTCAAAAAGGAATATGAAACTCTACTAAGTGAGTCTCGCAGTGGATTTGCTTTTTCTGAGGAGGAAATAAAACATCTAGATAATATTGTTTCTCCATTACTCATTAAAGGTCAATCTATTCATCATATATCTATCTTTCACAAAGATGAGGTCATGATGTCAGAACGAACTCTATACTCTTATGTAAATAACGGGCTTTTTCTCTGCTAGGAATATAGACATGCCAAGAACAGTTAGAATGCGTCCTCGCAAGTCTAAGACTAGGCCACTCAAGATAGATAAATCCTGTCGTATTAATCGTACTTTTTAAGGATTATAAAAGACTATATGAGTAATCATTCTGACCTTCCAGCGCAACAGATAGATTCTGTTATAGGTATAAAGGGTGGTCCTGTATTGCTTACTATACACTTTGTAAAAACAGGAACTACAACTTGTATTTTTAAGAGAGTCTAACGACTCAAAAATCGGTTACGGACATATTTAACAATCTGTACTCTAAATTGGGTTCTGATGCCTATTCTGACCTATTTCCAATTTTTGTTAGCAGATAATGAAGTGAATTTTCAAATCCTACTGCAATCGAATTTGATAAGGAAGGCAAACTTCGCTCCAGGGTTTTTTTATTGCGATGCAAACGCTCCTTTTCAAAAAGCCTAACTGTGAAAAACAACCACGAATTTATTCGTCGTATAATACCCTAAAGGGTGTCGATTTTGGAAAAATATACACAAAAAGATATAGATATTATGATGAGTCATATAAATTCATATGCAAGAAAATCTCTTTGGGAATAAGAGTTCATATGAAGTATTTGCATTTCAATACGGAGAGGAATTATTAGATATATTTAATATATATATCTGCTGATGAAATCACGTTAACAGAAAAACTTTTTCAAAAAGCAGATAAATAACAAAAACCCAATCGGTTTTTATCCAATTAAATTGTGCAATTAGGATCATGGAAAATGCAACTATGATATATCTTCACTAGGGGTGGAATTTACAATTTCCGAAAAAAACAAGTGAATCCGACTCCCTAATTAGTATGCATAAAATGCTTCCAAAAACTTTGTTTCTTATGTATATTTTAATACTTTTCTATCGAAAAAGTCAGCTCTTTTTATATCTAAAGAGCTTTTACTATTACAGAATTTAGTCTTACAAAGTGGAATTTACTTTTCAATTCACCTATTTTTGAATTTTTGTTACTTGTAAAAAGTAAATTTCCATGATATGGAATTTACTAGTTCATAATTTAAATGTATCATAAGTTTATAGTTGCATTACCTTGATTTATGAGGAGGAAATTATTATGAACACACAAAAACATTTAACTCTTGAATCAAGAAATATAATAGAAATAGAATTAGGTAAAGGAACATCTTTTTAGAAAGATTGCACGTATTCTTCATAAAAGACCCTACTACTATTTCAAAAGAAATTCGTGCACATATAAGACATGAGAAGACTGGTGCTTTTAGTAAGTCTTTCAATGACTGTCTTCATAATGCTAATCGCTCATGCTCACTACGTAATGTTTGCAAGATGTGTACCTATAGAAAACGACTTTGCTGGTCCTGTGGTATATGTAATGAAAAATGCAGTTTATATGAGAAATATACTTGTCCTAAGCTTAAAAAGCCACCATATGTTTGTAATTCTTGTGAATCTAAGACCAACTGCACGTTAGAAAAGTCTTTCTATAAAGCCTTATCGGCTCAAAAGGAATATGAAACTCTACTAAGTGAGTCTCGTAGTGGATTTGCTTTTTCTGAGGAGGAAATAAAACATCTAGATAATATTGTTTCTCCATTACTCATTAAAGGTCAATCTATTCATCATATATCTATCTTTCACAAAGATGAGGTCATGATGTCAGAACGAACTCTATACTCTTATGTAAATAACGGGCTTTTCTCTGCTAGGAATATAGACATGCCAAGAACAGTTAGAATGCGTCCTCGCAAGTCTAAGACTAGGCCACTCAAGGTAGATAAATCCTGTCGTATTAATCGTACTTTTTAAGGATTATAAAGACTATATGAGTAATCATTCTGACCTTCCAGCGCAACAGATAGATTCTGTTATAGGTATAAAGGGTGGTCCTGTATTGCTTACTATACACTTTGTAAAACAGGAACTCACAACTTGTATTTTTAAGAGAGTCTAACGACTCAAAATCGGTTACGGACATATTTAACAATCTGTACTCTAAATTGGGTTCTGATGCCTATTCTGACCTATTTCCAATTTTTGTTAGCAGATAATGGAGTGAATTTTCAAATCCCTACTGCAATCGAATTTGATAAGGAAGGCAAACTTCGCTCCAGGGTTTTTATTGCGATGCAAACGCTCCTTTTCAAAAAGCCTAACTGTGAAAAACAACCAATGAATTTATTCGTCGTATAATACCTAAAAGGGTGTCGATTTTGGAAAATATACACAAAAAGATATAGATATTATGATGAGTCATATAAATTCATATGCAAGAAAAATCTCTTGGGAATAAGAGTTCTCATATGAAGTATTTGCATTTCAATACGGAGAGGAATTATTAGATATATTTA